>Ga0076929_100017_pt1 | contig 458772 bp, 450 predicted proteins | sample HotLakConUCCSL28_FD_87104 | JGI IMG/M metagenome (GOLD analysis project Ga0076929, IMG submission 87104) | Hypersaline microbial mat communities from Hot Lake, Washington, USA - Hot Lake Consortium UCC-SL28 (version 3) (version 3) | ecosystem: Environmental > Aquatic > Thermal springs > Hot... | reverse complement strand
AGGGATATCCGTACGGATAGCAGTACTGCTCCACCCATGGCGCCCTGTTCACAAGGCGGCGCTCACCGGAGGGATACCCCTCTCCGCCGACGTCCTGCGCCGAACCGCGGTCGGAGCATGCGATCCCGCTCGCGGTTCCGATGGGCGCGCGCGGTTTCGCCCGACGGACGTGCGCCGCTGCTCTAGGCGAACATGCGGCTCCACTTGTAGGGTACGGCTGCGGCCGTCGCGATCAACGGCTCGGGTCGAGGAGACGAGGAGAATGGCGCGAGCCTCCAAGCAGATGTCGGCGGCGTCCGACGAGGGGACCGAGCCGAAGGCGCAGGTCCGCAGGACGCGGCGCAAGCAATACGTCCTCGACAATCAGATCGGGTTCCTGCTGCGCAAGGCGAACCAGCGCCATGTCAACGTCTTCACCGCTCACATGGCGGAGAACCTCACCGCGCAGCAATTCGCCGTCATGGCGAAGCTGCACGAGGTCGGGCCGTCCTCGCAGAACTCGCTCGGACGTCAGACCGCGATGGACAACTCGACCATCAACGGCGTCGTCGCCCGGCTGATGGACCGCGGCCTGCTCGACAAGGTCTCGTCGCCCGACGACCGGCGCATGCATCTCATCGACCTCACGGCGGAAGGGCAGCGCACCGTCGCGCGCGTCCTGCCGATGGCCGCAGAGATCAGCCGGATGACGCTCGCGCCGCTGTCGCGCTCGGAGCAGGCGACGCTCCTGCGGCTTCTCAAGCAGATCACCTGAGCCGCCGGCGCCTCACAGGAGCGCGAGGCTGAGCCAGGGAAACAGCGCGAGCAGCACGAGCGCGAAGCAGCTCACGACGAAGAACGGCACGGTGACGGCGAAGACGCGCATGGCGCTCACGCCCGAGACGCTGGCGGCGACGTAGAGGCCGATGCCCACGGGCGGCGACAGCAGGCCGAGGATCAGGTTCACCGAGACGAACACCCCGAAATGCAGCGGATCGATGCCGTAGACCCCGGTCGCGATCGGCAACAGGATCGGCACGACCATGATCAGCCCCGGAATGCCGTCGATCACGGTGCCCACCAGAAGCAGCGCGACGAGAACGAGGAGCATGAAGGCCGTCGGCGTCGTCGCGATCTCCTGGATCCAGGCCGCCGCCGTCTGCGGCACCTGCCCGAAGACGAGCACCCAGGAGAACACGCCCGCCGCCGCCACGAGGAAGAGGACGAGCGCCGTGTTCAGCCCCGTGCGCACGAGGATCGCCGGGAAGTCCGCGAGGTGCAGCTTTCGGGTGTAGACGAGCCCGATCAGCGTGGCGAGCACCGCGCCGATCGCCGCGCTCTCGGTCGGCGAGGCGACCCCGCCGACGATCGTGCCGACGATGACGCCGGGGATCGCGAGCATCGGCAGCGCCTCCAGCACGGCGCGCAGGCGCGCGCTCCAGGGCAGGGCCTCGCCGCGTGGATAGGCGTACTTGCGCCCGAGGAAGGCGATCGTCCCGAAGAACAGCCCCGACAGCAGCAGGCCGGGAAGGATTCCGGCGACGAGCATGTCGCGCACCGCCACCTGCGCGAGGACGGCGTAGACGACGAAGACGATCGAGGGCGGGATGATCGGGCCCAGCAACCCGCCGAAGGCGGTGATGCCCACCGCGAGCCCCTTGTCGTAGCCCGCCTTCTCCATCTCCGGCACCATGATCTGGCTCATCATCGCGATCTGCGCCGTCGCCGAGCCCAGGATGGAGGCGACCAGCATGTTGGCGAGCAGGTTCACGTAGGCGAGCCCGCCCTTCACCGCACCGATGAAGGCGGCAGCGAGGCGCACGAGACGCGTGGTGATGCCCGCGGCGTTCATGATCTCGCCGATCAGGATGAACAGCGGTATGGCGAGGAGGCCGAAATTGTCGAGGCTCTGGAACAGCTGGAGCGGGTAGGACTGGAGCAGGACGATGTTCCCGGACCCGACGATGAACGCCACGGCGGCCCAGCACAGGACGAGGCCGATCGGGGCGCCGAGGACGAGGAGGACGAGGAAGACGGCGGCGGTCATGGGGGCTCCTCGTGCGCTCAGCCTTCACCGACGATGGTGTCGTCGTCTGGAACGCGCGGCGCCACCACGCCGAGCTCCTCGAGCAGGTTCGCCGCCGCGTGGAGGGTCGCCGTCGTCGCGAACCAGGGAACGATGAGGAAGAACACCGCCTTGGGCATGCCGAGCACCGGCGTCACCTCCGTGTAGATGAAATTGAAGGTCGCGCCCTCGAACGTGCGCACGTCGAAGTCCGCGGCCGCGAGGCGCGGCAGGTCGAACCAGCGCCAGCACGTCCAGAACAGGAAGATCCCGAAGGCGAGCGCCACGAGCGCCACCAGCACGCGCAGGAGCCGCGCCACGGGAGCGGGCGCGACCTCCTGGAGGAGGTTCACCGACGGGTCGCTGCGCGCCCGCAGCATCAGGGAGGCGCCGACGAAGCCGGTCATGATCATCAAATAGACCGCGATCTCGTCGGCCCAGGCGAGGACGACCCCGCCGAGCCGCAGGGCGACGTTGGCCGAGACGAGCAGGGCCATGCCCGCGACGAGCGCGATCAGGAACAGCCTGTCGATCCGCGCCAGGAGATCCGAGAGGCGGCGGACGGCGTTGGCGATCGGCACGGGGCGGCTCCTCGGCTTCCGTCGATCGCCCGCCGCGCGCGGCGGCGGGCGATCAGGGGCGGGCGTCAGAGCCCGGCGGCGAGCTCGCGCAGGCGCGCGACGTAGGGCGTCTGCTCGGCCCACATCGCGTCCCAGCGCGCGACGACGTCGCCGAAGAACTCCGGCCCGACGTCCTCGATCACGGTGAGGCCGTCGACGTCCTTCAGGCGCTGGAGCTTGCCGTCCTCCTCGGAGACGAAGCGGTCGATGATGGCGTCGCAATGCGTCTGCACCGCCTCGCGCACGATCGCCTGGTCCTCCGGCGAGAGCCCGGCCCAGACGCGCCCGGAGACGAGAGCGACCATGCCGAACATGTGGTGGTTCGTCACCATCATGTTCGGGGCGTGCTCGTAGTAGCGGAAGTTGATGATCGACTCGAAGTCCATGTCGATGGCGTCGATCTGGCCGTTGGCCAGCGCGTCGTAGACCTGGGTCAGCGGCATCGGCGCGGGCGCGGCGTCGAGCATCTCGAAGAAGGTGCGGATCGCCGGCGCGGGCGTGATGCGGAAGCGCTTGCCGGCGAGCTCACCGACGTCCTCGATCGAGTCCCGGGTGAGCAGCTGGCGCATGCCGGTCATGGCGAAGCAGGGCCCGACCGTGCCGGTGGCCGCGGGGAGCTTCTCCAGCATCTCCTGGGCGGGCTCGCTGCGCAGGATCGCGGCGGCGCCGGCGATGTCGTCGACGAGGAAGGGGGCGTGCAGGGCCGCGATGTCCGGCACGCGGGTCGTCACCTCCGCGGTCGTCAGGAAGGCCATGTCGAGCGCGCCGGTCTGCAGCTGCTGGAGCATGGTCGCCTCGTTGCCGAGCTGCCCCGAGGGGAAGACGGCGACGGTGAAGCGCCCGTCCGTGAGCGCGGACAGCGTCTCGCCGAGCGCGGCCGCCTCCTGGTTCCAGACGTGCGCCGGCGGCGTGATCATGCCGATGCGGAACTCGCGCGTCTCCTGCGCCTGCGCCGCGCTGGCGAGGCCCGCCGTCGCGAGGACGACGGCGAGCGCCGTATGGGTGAGATGTTTCATGGTCCTGGCTCCCGTTCTCGTTCTTTCCCGCGACTTGCGTGCGCGGGTCCCCTCTGTCGTCGCGCCTCGAGCGGCGCGGACCTCGTCGCGGCGCCGCTCCCGCGGCGCCCTGATCAGCGCTGGCCGTCGCGCACCGTGATGCCCTCGGGCGTCAGCCCGCCGATGCGGGCGTGGACGCGCCCGCCTGTGGTCATCACCAGCACGTACGCGAGCTCGTCCGGGCGCGGCGCGTCCGGGACGCCGACCTCCATCGCGTCGAAATGCGAGCGGACGTAGGACGCGTCGATATGGGTGATCGGGACGTCGAGCCGCGCGCCGACGGCGCCGACCTTCTTCGTCGAGGGCACGATGGCCAGCGCCCCGCCCAGCGCCTCGCGCATGGCGTAGCCGCCGGGCACGTGCCAGAGCGCGCCGTGCTCGATCTCGCCGCCGACGCCGACGATGGCGCCCTTGCCGTAGCCCTGGATCGCCTTCGGGTCGCCGCCCAGCGCATCGATCAGCTTCATCGCCATGGCGACGCCGAGCGGCTTCAGGTCGTCCATGAAGCCCGCGATGTCCGGCTCGTGGCGGCCGGCGAACGGATTGGCGATCACGGTCACGATCGCGCCCTTCTTCGCGGGCGCGGCGGCGGGCGGCCCGCCCTCGTGGCGGATCTCCTCGATGATCAGGACGTCCTTGCGGATGACGATCTCGGCCACGGCGGCACTCCCTTTCTCGTTGTCTCGTTGCGCGCTGCTGCGAGCGGCAGCGCTCCGACGACGCGCGCGACGCCGCCGAGGACGACGAGCGCGCCCCCGATCAGGCCGGCAGCGACGTACTCTTCCGCGATCTCCTCGCCCGCGTCGAGGGCCTGTGCGACCTCGACCGTGGAGAGCGGACCGACGCCGATGGTGACGAGCCGCTCGCCGAGGTCGCTGTCGGGGGCTAGCGACGCGGCGGGCGCGCGGCGCACCGCCGGATGCCCGGGCAGATCGACGGCGTTGGCGATCAGGGTGGCCGCGACGTCTGCCAGGGCCGCGCGCGGGGCGACCACGGTGACGCTGTCGGCGATGCCGAGCGAGTGGCTGCGCCCGTGGCGGCCGCTGGTCGCGACGCCGCGCCAGGGCGCGTCCGCCGCGATGACGAGATCGCCCGGGCTCGCGAAGGCCGCCGGATCCACCGCGATGCGCGCACGCAGGGGCTCGGCCCCCGGCGCGAGGTGGAGGGCGATGTCGCCGCCGTTGTTGGCGTAGGCGCGCGCGATCGCCGGATCGGCGGTCATCGCCGCGAGGATCGTCTCGGCGACCGCGCCGGCGACGGCGGCCATCGGCGTGACGAAGGCGGGGCGGAAGCGCGCGGCGGCGGCCCCCATGATCCGGGCGGTCTCGCCGGCGAAGACGGCGCCGTGCGGGCCCAAGGACGTGCTGATGGGCATGCGTAGCGCCGGCAGCTCGGCGACGAGCTCGTCGAGCACGGTCTCGAATCGGGCGATCGCGCGGGAATAGGCGGCGGCGACGGCGTCGTGGGGCCCGAACGCCTCGGCGACGATGTCGATCGGTCCGTGATGCAGGTGCAGGCGCCGCCCGTCCGGCAGGATGCGGTGAGCGGCGCGCTGCATCAGCGGGTCCCCCGGTCGCCGGCAAGGGCTTTGGGCGAAAGGGCTTCGGGCGAAAGCGCCTTGGGGAAATGCCGCGCATCGAACGGCCAGGCCTCGCCGTCCACCGGGGGCAGGGCGACCTGCCGCTCGATGCCGCCGAGCGACGAGAGCGGCCGCACCGCCTCCATGTAGCCGCCGAGCGCGCGGTAATCCTCCAGGCTCATCGTGAACTCGATCGGGGCGACGAGCGCCGGTGTCGGCACGTAGCCGAAGGCGTTGTCGGGCAGGCGCGTCACGTCGACCATGTAGGTGATGCCGCCGCCCGGCCAGACATAGACCTCCGCGCCCCCCGAGGTGACGCGGGTGAGCGCGTCCTTCACCGAGCGGGTGAGCCGCACGGGGTTCTCGGTCACGCCCGCGCGCAACGAACCGCCCGCGCCGCCGATGAAGAGCACCGAGCACAGGGCCGGCTCGCAATTCTCCTGAACCCGCTCGACGCTGGCGCGCACCGCATCGGGCATCGGCGTCTCGACGGGGCGCAGGGCTTCGTCCAGCACGAAATAGGCGGCGTGGTCGCCGGTGGTCGAGATCATCAGCATCGTCGTGCCCGGCCGCGCCACCTTGGGGTCGAACGCGTCGATGATCGTCAGCGGGTCCTCGATGTTCGTGCCGCCCCAGCCGGAGCCGGGCTCGGCGACGCGGAAATAGCGGCCCGGCGTCGAGCGGCGTCCGCGCAGCTTGATGCCGGTCGCCGGCACGTCCAGCAGCTTGCCGGCCTGGTGCTCGGAGAGCACGCCGGTGATGTGGTCGTCGACGACGACGACCTCGTCCACGTGCTCGAACCATTGCTTGGCGAACATGCCGATCGCGGCCGAGCCGCAGCCCACCCGCATGCGATGCTCGACGACCCCGTCGATGATCGGCGGCGCGCCGGCCTGGACGACGATCGACACGCCGTCGTCGACGGCGAGCTCCACGGCCTGCTTGTTGCACAGCGCGAGCAGCGCCTCGCAGGTCATCCGGCCCTCTTTCTTCGAGCCGCCGGTGAGATGATGCACGCCGCCGAGCGAGAGCATCTGCGAGCCGTATTCGCCGGTGGTCACATGCCCGATCGGCTCGCCGCCGTAGCGCACCAGCGCCCGCTCGGGACCGAGATGCCGGTCGGTGTCGATCTTCGCCTTCACGCCGCAATAGCTGAAGATGCCTTCGGTCACGACCGTGACCATGTCGGCGCCCTCGACCTGCGAGGACACGATGAAGGGGGCGGGCTTGTAGTCCGGATAGGTGGTGCCGGCGCCGATCGCGGTGACGAAGCGCGAGGGCGAGGGCGCGAGCGATCCGTCCCACTCGCTCCCCTCCCCCAGGAAGGGCGTCACCGCCGCGCCCTCGGCGACGGCCTTCTCGAGCACGACGAGCGGGTCGACGCGGGTGAGGACGCCGTCCACGTTGGCGTAGCGGTCGCACGCGCCCGAGCGGCCGTCCGCGATGTAGCAGAGGACGGGGCAGGCGTCGCAGCGGATCTTGCCGGGGGGCGCAGGCGCGACCGCACCCGCGCCGTCGATCTCGGGAGCGTCGCGGCTCATGGGCGGCCTCCCGCGGGACGGGCTGCGGCGAGGGCCGCGTGGATCTTGTCGGGCGTCGCCGGCAGGTCGCGCACGAGGACTCCCGTCGCGTCGCGGATGGCGTTGAGGATCGCCGGCGCGGTGGGGATCAGCACCTGCTCGCCGATGCCTTTGGCCCCGAACGGGCCGTGGGCGTCCGCCTCCTCGACCAGGATCGAGGTGACCCGCGGCATGTCGCCGACGGTAGGGATCAGGTAGTCGTGCAGGTTGTCGGTGCGGCCGGGGATGTATTCCTCCATCAGGGCGAGGCCCAGCCCCTGCGCCGACCCGCCCTCGATCTGGCCCTCGATCAGGGTCGGGTTGATCGCGCGACCGACGTCGTGGGCGCACACGAGCTCGAGCACGCGCACGCGGCCGAGTTCGACGTCGACCTCCACATCGGCGAGATGCGCGCCGAAGCCGAAGGCGGCATAGGGCTCGCCCTGCCCGTTCGCGTCGAGCGGCGACGTCGGCGGGTCGAAGGTCTCCTGCGCTGAAAAGGCGAAGCCGTACGCGTCGGGCTCGAGGGTCGCCAGATCGAGGCTCGTCGAATCGAGCCCGGCTTCGTAGGCGCGCAGCATCGTGCCCTCCAGCGAGAGCCGCGCGTGCGGGCCGGCGTTGAGGCGCAGGAGCAGCGTCTCGCGCAGCTTCGCGCCGGTGCGCAGGGCGGCGGCGCCGGAGACGAAGGTCTGGCGCGAGGCGCTGGTCTTGCCGGCATCCGGCGTCAGATCCGTGTCCGCGCCGACGAGCGCGACCTGCCCGACGGGCAGCCCGAGCGCATCGGCGAAGATCTGCGCGATCACGGTGTTCGAGCCCTGGCCGATGTCGACGGCGCCCTGGTGCAGCACGAGCCGCCCGTCCGGCGTGAGGCCGGCGCGGATGGTGGAGGGGTTCGACATCGAGGTGTTGCCGCAGCCGTACCACATGCCTGCGACGCCGACGCCGCGGCGCAGCGGGCCGCTGTCGGACGCGTTGAAGGCCCGCGCCGCCTCCCGCCGCTCCCGCCAATGCGGCACCAGCGCCTCGAAGCAGGCGCGTATGCCCACGCCCTGCGCGAAGACCTGGCCCGTGACGGTCGGCTTGCCGTTCGTCAGCGCGTTGCGGATGCGGAAATCCAGCGGGTCGATTCCGAGCGCACCGGCGAGCTCGTCGAGCAGCGTCTCCTGCGCCACCGCCGCCTGCGGCACGCCGAAACCGCGGAAGGCGCCGGCGGGGACGGTGTGGGTGTGGATCGCGGCGGTCCGCGCCTCGTAGTGCGGCATCAGGTACGGCCCCGAGGCGTGGACCGGCACGCGATTCGCCACCGTCGGACCCCAGGAGGCGTAGGCGCCCGTGTTGAACACGCCCTCGAAGCGCATGCCGTGCAGCGTGCCGTCGGACTTGGCGCCGACCCGCGCGGTGATCGCGGACGGGTGTCGCTTCGTGGTCGAGGCCATCGACTCGGTGCGGGTGTAGACGATGCCCGCGGGCCGACCCGTCACCCAGGCGGCGAGCGCGACATAGGGCTGGAGCGAGAGGTCCAGCTTCGCGCCGAAGCCGCCACCGACGGCGGTGGGGAGGATCCGCACGGCGTCGAGCGGCAGCGCCATGATGGCCGCGAGATCGTCGCGGTCCATGTGCGGCGCCTGGGTGCAGGCCGACACCTCGATACGGTCGCCGACGCGCCGGGCGAAGCCGGCCTCGGGCTCGATATAGGCGTGCTCGACGAAGCCCGTCGTGTACGAGCCCTCGACGACGACGTCGGCCTCGGCCAGCGCCGCATCCGCATCGCCGCGGCGCACGAAGCCGCGGACGAGGACGTTGCCGGCGCGGCCCTCGTGGACGAGAGGCGCGCCCTCGGTGCGGGCGGCGTCCGGGGTCATCACGGCCGGCAATTCGGTCCAGGTCACGGGGAAGGTCGCGAGATCCAGCGCGCGCACGGCGTCCCGCGCGCCGACGATCGCCGCGACCGCCTCGCCGCGGAAGCGCGCCACCCGCTCGGCGAAGACCGGCTGGTCGGCGAGCGGCGGGATCACGCCGTGGACGTTCCGCCCGGGAATGTCGGCGGCGGTGAGGACGGCCTCGACGCCAGGGTGCGCCAGCCGCCAGGTTTCGAGATCGCCCAGCGCGAAGGCGGCGTGGTGATGCGGGCTGCGAACGACGCGCACCAGCAGCGCGCCGTCGGGCCAGGCGTCGGCGCCGAAGGCGTCGGTGCCCATCACCTTGGCGCGCCCGTCGAGCCGATCGATCCGCGCGCCGACCGCCGCGCCGGCCTCGGCGGTGACGCAGCGCGCGGGCGCCTCGGCGCCGGCGGCGTCGAGCACGGCGTCGACGATCTTGGCGTAGCCGGTGCAGCGGCAGAGCACGCCCGCGAGCGCCTCCTCCACCTCGGCCCGGCTGGGGCGCGCATTCGCGCGCAGCAGCGCCTCGGCGCTCGTCAGCATGCCCGGCGTGCAGATGCCGCACTGGGCCGCACCGCGCCGCCAGAAGGCCTCCTGCAGGCGTCCTGGACGGCCGCCCGCGCCGAGGCCCTCGACGGTGACGATCTCGACCCCGTCGCAGCGGGCGGCGGGGACGAGGCAGGCGCACACCGCCTCGCCGTCGAGGAGGACGGTGCAGGCGCCGCAATCGCCGGCATCGCAGCCGACCTTGACGCCTTCTATCCGCAGCCGCTCACGCAGCACCTCGGACAGGCGCGCCGTCGGCGGGACGCCGAGGCTCACGGGCTTCCCGTCGACGGTGAAGGAGACGGAGGGCTCCAGAGCGGCGGCGGAGGCGGCGTGGGAGAGCGACGTCATCGGTCAGGCTCCGAGCAGGCGGCGAGCGCGCGGCGCACGAGCGTGAGCGCCGCCTCGCGTCGATAGGCGGCCGGCGCACGCACGTCGTCGATCGGGGCGAGGCCGTCGGCGTCGTCGGCGCGCACGGCCTCGGGCGCGGCCGCGAGCGGCAGGCCGACGAGCCGCGCCTCGAGCGCGGGCAGGCGCCGCGCGACCGGCGAGCAGGCGCCGACCGCGACCGCCGCGCGGGCGATCGCCCCCGCCTCGTCGAGGTCGACGACCGCGCAGACCATCGCGATCGAGATCACTAGGTAACGCCGCGCGCCGAGCTTCACGAAGGAGGCGCGGCTCGTCGCCGGGCGATCGGGGACGATGAGCGCCACGACGATCTCGCCGGGCCGCAGGTCCACCCGGCGAACGCCCGTGACGAAGTCCGCGAGGTCGGCCGTGCGCCGCCCGCCGGGCCCGGCGATCTCGACCCGGGCGTCGAGCGCCATCAGCGCGACGGTCCCGTCGGCGGCCGGAGAGGCGTTGACGACGTTGCCGGCGAGCGTGCCGACGTTCTGGATCTGGATCGCGCCGACCTCGCGCCCCGCCTGCTTCAGCCCGTCGAAGAAGCCGGGAAGGGGTGCGCGCACGACGTCGCTCCAGGTCGTCGCCGCGCCGATGCGCCAGACGCCGTCTCCGTCGCGGGTGATGCCGCGCAGGCCGGGAATGCGCGCGATGTCGAGAAAGGAGGCCCGGACGGCGGCCTCGCCGAGGCTCGGATAGACGTCGGTGCCGCCGGCCACGACGCGCAGCGCCGCGTCGGAGCCGAGAAGCTCGACCGCCTCGTCGACGTCACCCGGGCGCAGATACCGGCTCATCGCTCTCCTCGATCTCCGCCCGAGCACGCCTCGACGCGGCTCTCGGGATTTGACGCAGGGTCAAGTTCGGTCGCCAGAATTCCAAAGCCCGCGCCGCCTGGCAAGCACTTTCGTTCGTGTGCGGACGAATTCGGCACGGCCGGTACGGGCTGCCTCGCGAACGGGCGGCGACTGCCACACACATGCGCAGCGTCGTAGAGCGCGCCACGTACCCTTTCCCTAGTCGGCCCCACGGCCCGCCGTCGAACCGGATCGCCGCCGCGGAGCAGGCCGCGTCGCGCGATTCGCGATGCTCGGATTTTGTACGTGTACTTACAAATTTTTCTGCTACGCTGATCATGAGAAGAATGAGGAGGTCTCGATGACGCACGTCGCCACCGCCCCGGACGCAGCCGCCTACCCCGATTGTCACGTCGAGACGATCACGGAGGTGGAGCACTATACCGACCGGCTGTTCCGCTTCCGCACCACGCGTCCTGCATCCTTGCGCTTCCGCTCCGGCGAGTTCGTGATGATCGGCCTGCCCGGCGGCGAGCGCCCGGTCTTCCGCGCCTACTCGATCGCGAGCCCGAGCTGGGACGACGCGCTCGAGTTCTTCTCGATCAAGGTTCCGGGCGGCCCGCTCACCGAGCGGCTCCAGCGGATCGTCCCCGGCGATGCGCTCCTCGTCAAGAAGAAGCCCACCGGCACCCTCGTCCTCGACGCCCTCGCGCCGGGCAAGCGCCTGTGGATGCTCTCCACCGGCACCGGCGTCGCGCCCTTCGCGAGCCTCCTGCGCGACCCGGAGACCTACGAGAAGTTCGACGAGGTGGTGCTGACGCAGTCCTGCCGCACGGCGGCGGAGCTGCGCTTCGCGGAAGGAATCGTCGCCTCGCTCGCCGAGGACCCGCTCGTCTCCGAGTTCGCCGCCGGCCGGGTCCGGCTCTACACGACGGTGACCCGCGAGCCCTACCCGCGCCGTGACCGGATCACCACGGCGATCGCGAGCGGTGGCCTGTTCGCCGATCTCGGCGTGGCGCCGTTCTCGCCGGAAACGGATCGCGTCATGATCTGCGGATCGATGGAGATGATCCGCGACTGCCGCGCATTGTGCCTCGAGGCCGGCCTGACGGAGGGATCGAACGCGCGCCCCGCGGAATTCGTCGTCGAGCGCGCCTTCGTGGGGTGAAGCTCCGACGAGGCGCGCGTCAGCGCAGCCCGTCCTCGCCCACCGCCTCGTCTTTCGTCAGCCCCCCGACACGCGGCAGCGGGCGGCCGGAATCGGTGACGGCGATCGCGACCATGATCTCGTTCGCGCGCGGCGCGTCGTTGATCCGCACCTCCATCCCGTCGAAATGCGAGCGCACGTAGGCCGCGTCCTTGTGGCCCAGCGGGATGTCGAGGGGCTGGCCGGGGCCGCCCATCTTCTTCGAGGACGGCACCAGCGCCGCGCCCTTCTCCACAGCGGCGCGCAATGGCTTGCCGAGCCGCGGATGGAGGATCGCCGCGGCGTGCTCGAGCTCGCCGTTCTCGCCCACCATCGCCGCCTTGCCGTAGCTCTCGATCGCGGCGGGCGCGACGCCGAGCGCCTCGACCGCGCGCCGGCCGAGGAGGTCGCCGAGCTCCTCGCCGATGGCGATGAGCGCCTCGAGATCCTCGACGTAGCGCCCGGCGAAGGGGTTCTCGATGATCGCGACGGCGGCCGCGCGGCGGGTCGGGGGCGCGATCTCGCGGCCCATCTCGCGACGGGTCTCCTCGACGACGACGACGATCTTGCGGATGTTCGCGGGCATGCTCGGTCTCCTCGTCCGCTCGCGGCTCACGATACGATCGGCGCGCGGGCGGCCGGCGGCGTGGAGCGCGAGCGCCGCGCGCGGATGTTCCCGTCGATCATCACCATGCCGATGCCGGGGATGTCGCCGGTCGCCATGGCGCCGAGCACGTCGGCGCCGGAGGACGCCTCGGGCCGATCGAGGAAGACGATGTCGGCGCAGCGCCCCGGCTCGAGCAGGCCCACGTCCGCGAGCCTGCGCTTCCTCGCGACGTTGCCGGTGGCGAGGCAGATCGCCTGCTCCGCCGGCAGGCAGCCGAGGCTCGCGAGCAGGGTGACCATGCGCAGCATGCCGTTGGGCTGCACGCCCGAGCCCGCGGGCGCGTCCGTGCCGATCAGCATGTCGGCGAGGCGCCCGGCCGCGCGCACCGCCTCGAGGCAGGCGAGCGCGGCCTTCTCGTTGCCGTTGTGCACGACCTCGACGGCGCCGGTCGCCTTCTCGCAGAGGACGCGCACATCGGCCAGCGCGATGGAGGTCGGCCCGCCGTTGATGTGGCTCACCACGTCGGGCTGGGCCTCCAGAACGTCGTCGCGGTCGACGAAATGCGAGCCGGCGATCGAGGGGCCGCCCGTGTGCATGATGCTTTCGAGCCCGAGCTCGCGGCACCACGCGGTCACCCGCGCGGCGTCCGGCCCCTTGGCCACGGTGCCGAGCCCGATCTCGCCGATGTGGCGGATGCCGGCGGCGGCGAGCTGCTCGTAGACCTCGCGGCCGAAGGCGAGCTCGGGCACCGGCGCGCCGGCCAGCACCTTGGCGCCGGCGGGCTTGAAGTTCTGGAAGCAGCGCTGCGCCGTCATGGCCAGCGCGACGACGCCGGCGGCGTCCTTGGGCCGCCCCGGCAGATGCACCTCGCCGGCGGAGAGGAGCGAGGTGACCCCGCCGTTGACGCCCATCTCGATCCAGCCGAGCTGGTTCTGGCGCGGCGTCCAGTCGCCGAAGACCGGGTGGCAGTGCGAGTCGATCAGGCCCGGGCAGGCCGCCGAGCCGTTCGCGTCGATCTCCAGCGCCGCGTCCGCTACGTCGAGATCGGCGGCGCGGCCGATGGCCGTGATGATCCCGTCGACCACGACGATCGCGTCGGCGTCGAGGACCGGCCGCGCCAGATCGCCCGACAGGACGAGGCTCAGGTTGCGGATGACGATCTTGCCCGGAAACGGGCCGGAGGCGACCTCGGCTGCCATCGTGCCTCTCCCTCGCCGGTCCGGTCGGACCCGGCGGATTTTGTACGTGTTCGAACGTCAGTATGCGTCGGGAGCGGCGGCGAGGCAAGCGCCCGCTCCGCCTCCCGATATGGCTCGAAACGCGTCGATTCCGTGCTCTTGCCGGGGCGCAACCTTTGTTTCTATGCTTACGAGTTACGGGTCGTCGATCATCGGCGGAGAGCCGGTGCTCGACGACGGGCGCGTCGATGCGGGAAGCCCGACGCGCGGTGTCTTGAAAGCGCGTTGCGCATACAGCAAAGCGGATTTTCCAGGCGACTCGGCCCGAAATTTCGTCTTGTCGTGTGCCAGCATGGCCGTATGGTGTACGAAACCAGGGGGCTCGGGATGCGCAGCGGGGTCATGAACGCGCCTATCGACCGTCCGGCGAGCGAATGGCCGGCGCGCGCACGCCGCTCGGCGGCCGGTTCCGCGCCGCACGGCTTTCCGAGCGAGAGCCGCAGGCGGCACCTCCGATGAGCGCGCCCGAGGCCTACGACTACATCATCGTCGGCGCGGGCACCGCCGGGTGCCTGCTGGCGAACCGTCTGTCGGCCGATCCGAGCCTGCGGGTCCTCGTCCTCGAGGCGGGCGGGCGTGACCGCGACCCCTGGATCCGCATTCCCGCAGGCTATGTCAGGCTCATAGGCAAGCCGCACGTCGACTGGTGCTTCGAGACACAGCCGGAGCGTGGCCTGGGAGGCCGACGCCTGTCCTATGCCCGGGGAAAGACGCTGGGCGGCTCCTCGGCCATCAACGCGATGATCTACATGCGGGGCCACCGCGCGAACTACGACGCCTGGGCGGAGGAGGGGCTGCCGGGGTGGAGCTGGGACGACGTCCTGCCCGCCTTCATGCGCCACGAGGACTATTTCCGCGAGGGCGCGCCCGGTCACGGCAGCGGTGGCGAATGGCGCGTCGAGCGTCAGAGGCTATCCTGGCCGATCCTCGACGCCGCGATCGCGGCCTGCGAGGCGAGCGGGATTGCGCGCACCGAGGATTTCAACCTTGGAGAGAACGAGGGCTGCGGCTATTTTCTGGTCAACCAGCGCCGGGGCACGCGGGTGAGCGCCGCGACGGCGTTCCTCCATCCGGTCCGCGACCGGCGCAACCTGGACCTCCTCACCGACGCCCGGGCGACGCGGATCCTCCTCGAGGACGGCCGCGCCGTCGGCATCGCCTATCGTCGCGCCGGCTGCGACGCGTCCGCCCGGGCGCGCGGAGAGATCATCGTCGCCGCGGGAGCCATCGGGACCCCGCATCTGCTCGAACTGTCGGGCATCGGCGATCCGCGCCGCCTGGCGGAGGCCGGCGTCGAAGCGCTGCATGCCTTGCCGATGGTCGGCGAGAGCCTGATCGACCATCTCCAGGTGCGCACCATCTTCGGCGTCGAGAACGCCCTGACCCTGAATGCGCTGATGTCCTCCTGGACCGGGCAGGCGAGGATCGCCCTCGCCTACGCGCTGCTGCGCCGCGGGCCGCTCACCATGGCGCCGAGCCAGGCCGGCGCCTTCCTGCGCTCGGCGCCCGACCGGCGCGCGCCCGATCTCCACGTGAATTTCCAGCCCCTCTCGCTGGAGCGCTTCGGGGAGCCCCTGCACCGCTTTCCGGCGATCACGGTCAGCTTCAGCAACGTCCAGCCCGAAAGCCGCGGCAGCGTTCACGCGACGGGTCCGGATTGGCGGTCGCCGCCGCGGATCGCGCCGAACTACCTCGCGACCGAGCGCGACAGGGAGCTGGCCGTCACGTCCGTGCGTCTCGCGCGGCGCCTGATGCGGAGCGCGCCCATGCAGCGGTTCCGGCCCCGCGAGGTCCGCCCCGGCCCAGCCTTCGAGGAGCCCGACGCCGTCCTCTCGGCGCTCGCGGCCAACGCGGGGAGCCTCTACCATGCCTGCGGCACGGCGCGGATGGGTCGCGACCCGCGGGCGGCGGTGGTCGATTCGCGACTGCGCGTCTTCGGCGTGTCGGGCCTGCGGATCGCCGATGCCTCGATCATTCCCGGGCCGATCTCCGGCGGCCTCGCCGCCCCGACGCTGATGATCGCGGAGCGGGCCGCCGATGCGATCCGCACCGACCGGACGGAGGCGGGCGGGCGGAGGGCATCGACGCCGGCGCGCCGCGGTCCCGGATTCGCCGAAGGCGGCGGCGCCGATGCGCCGACGCCGCCTGCGCATCGAGGAACGCCTTGGACGAGAGGAGACCGACACACCTGACGACGCGAAGAACCAGAGCCGGTCCAAGACACATCCAGAGGAGAAAACAGATGATTCAGTCGGGAGTCTTCAAGCTGCTCGCCATGTCGGTCCTCGCCGCCGGAACGACGGCGTCGGCCATCGTCGGCGACGCGCGCGCTCAGGCCTTTCCGGAGCAGAACGTCACGCTCGTCGTGCCGTGGCCGGCGGGCGGCGGGCAGGATGTCGTCGGCCGCCTGGTGGCCGAGTACCTCGACCAGCAATTGCCGACCTCCGTCGTGGTCACGAACGTGCCCGGCGCGGCCGGTGCGAACGGCGTGCGCGAGGTCGAGGAGTCCGCGAAGGACGGCTACACGATCGGGACGATGGGCGTCCACGTCATCGCGCAGAGCTACATCAACCCGAACGCGACGGACGTGAACAACATCGATCCGCTGGTGCTGGTCAACACCAACCCCGCAGCGATCTCGGTTCGCGCGGATACCGGCATCGAGAGCCTGGCGGAACTGGTCGAATACTTGAAGGCGAACCCCGGCGGTCTCGTCAACGGCAACGATTCGCCCGGCGGCTTCTCCTTCCTGACGGTCGAGCTGATCGAGGACACGCTCGGAGTCGAGTTCACCAAGGTGCCCTACCAGGGCTACGCCCCGACCGTCGCCGCGCTCGTCTCGGGAGAGGTGATGTCCGCCACGCTGCCGGTGCCCGTGGTCGCCGAGCTGCATCGCCAGGGCGACATCCGCATCCTCGCGGTCGCCGCCGAGGAGCGCAACTTCGCCGCGCCGGACGTGCCGACCTTCAAGGAGCTCGGCTACGAGTTCGTCTTCGCCGACAACGTCATGATCTTCGGGCCGACCGGCCTTCCCGCCGACGTGAAGCAGGCGCTGGAGACCGCCCTGCTCGACGCCATGGCGACGGACGGGTTCAAGAGTGCCGGCGAGACGGCGGGCCTGACTCTCAACCCGCTCGGATCGGAGGAGGCGAACGCCGTGTTCCGCAGCACGGACGAGAGCATCTACCCCATCATGCTCGACGCCGGCCTCGTGCAGGTTCGCCAGCGGTGACGCGCACGGGGGAGCGGGCTCGCCCGCTCCCTCCTTCGATCGCCCCCTCCCCGACGAAGGCGCGCCATGCCCAAGCACTCTCCCGGCATCGACTACCTCTCGGGCGCGTTCTTCCTCGGGTGGGCCGCCGTCGGCTGGTTCGCCTACCTGGGGAACGAACGGCTGCGCGCCAGCCTCTTCGCCTCGGCCGATCCCGGGCCGGCGCTGCTGCCCCTGATCGCGCTTTCGCTGCTCAGCGTCGGCGGAGCGACGGCGCTCGCGACCGGCGTCGTCCGCAGCCGGCGCGAGGCGCCGCATGCGGCCTGGGAGCGCCTGCCGCCCTGGCGCGATCACCTGGCCCCGGTCGCCTTCGGCGCCAGCGTCGTGCTGCTCGTGTTCCTGATGAGCCGGATCGGCTTCCCGGCGGCGGCCTTCTCGCTGTGCGCGATATGGCTCTACGCCCTTTCGGCAGGCAGGCGGGTCGCCCCGCGTGACGCCCTCGTCGCCGTCGTGGCGGCGGCGGCGATGGTCGCCGCCGTCTACGGCGTCTTCGCCCATCTGCTGATGGTTCCGCTTCCGCGCTGACTGGAGACAGAGGGTGCTGCTCGATCTCTTCGGATTCGTTATCCTGAGCTACCTGACGCAGCCGGGACTGCTGCTTCTCGCCCTGCTCGGCGTCGTCGTGGGCATCGTGCTGGGCGCGCTTCCCGGCGTCAGCTCGACGATGGCGCTGGCGATCCTGCTGCCGGTGAGCTTCGGGCTGGACGCGCACGCGGCGATGCTGTTCCTCATCGCCGTGTTCATCGCGAGCGTCTACGGCGGATCGATCTCCGCGATCCTGATCAACATTCCCGGCACGCCCGGCGCCATCGTCACCCAGTTCGACGGCTATCCGATGGCGCAGCAAGGCAAGGCGGGCCAGGCGCTGTCCTACGCGCTCATCGCCTCGACCATCGGCGGGCTGATCGGGCTCACGCTCCTCGTCATGCTCGCGCCCCTCGTCGCGGCCGCAGCGATGAGCTTCCGCAGCCCGGAATTCGCGATGGCGGCCGTGTTCGGCCTCGTCCTCCTGTCCTTCGCCTCGTCCGGCTCGACCTTCCGCGGCATCCTCGTCGGCGTGATCGGGCTGATCTGCGGCATGGTCGGCTTCGACGGCATCACCGACGTCTCGCGCTTCGATTTCGGGGCCCCGGCGCTGCAGGCGGGGATCGAGCTCGTGCCCCTCACGGTCGGCATCTTCGGCTTGGCCGAGGTGCTGCGCAACCTGTCGATCGGCCTCGGCCAGCTGCCGAAGGTGCCCCCGCTCGGCACGCTCTTCCCGCCTCTAGGGCGGATCTTGGGGTTGTGGAAGACGATGCTGCGCGGCGGCTTGATCGGGACGCTGGTCGGCGCGATCCCGGCCGCCGGCTCGGCGATCGCCGTCGCCCTCTCCTATGCCCAGGAGAAGAAGCTGTCGAAGACGCCCGAGGCCTTCGGCAAGGGCGAGCCGGCGGGCATCGCCGGGCCGGAAGCGGCCAACAGCGCCGGCGTCGGCGGATCGCTGGTCCCGATGATGACGCTCGGCATCCCCGGCGACTCGATGACGGCGGTGCTGATGGGGGCGCTGCTGATCCACGGCCTGCGCCCCGGCCCGCTCCTGTTCGCCAACGATCCCGGGTTCGTGGCGAACATCTACGCCGCAATCTTCTTCGGCATCCTGCTGACCTTCGTGATCGGCGCGACGTTCATGCGCGTGATCACCTACGTGATGCGGATCCCGCCCTACATCATGCTCTGCGGCATCACGTTGCTGTGCGTGGTCGGTTCGTTCGCGATCAGGAACAACATCAACGACGTCTACATCATGATTTTCTTCGGCTTCGTCGGCTACTTCCTCTACATGATCAAGCTGCCGCCGGCGCCCCTCGCCTTCGGCGTCATCCTGGGGCCGATCGTGGAGGAGAACATCCGCCGGAGCCTGATCATCGGGCGGGGCTCGTGGAGCATCTTCATCGAGCGGCCGATCTCGCTGGCGCTGATCGTGATCTCGCTCACCGTGATCCTGGTTCCGCTGCTGGCGCCGCCGGCCAAGCGACTCTACCGGCAATGGCGCGCCTGACCGCACACCACGCGCACCGGTCAGCCCGTCCGGTCCGTCCGCGCGGACAGGCGCAGGTGGTGGATGACGTCGCCGGCGCCGACCGCGAGTTGATCGACGTGGCGGCGCATCTCACGCGCCGCGGTCTCGCCGTCGCTCTCCAGGATGGCCTGGACGATCGCCGCGTGCTCCCCGATCGAGGCGGCCATGCGGCCGGGCTGATAGGTGATCGAGCGCCGGTAGGGGGCGGTGAGGAGCTGCGCCGTGCGCAGCTGGCATGCCAGGATCCGGTTGTGGCTCGCGGCCAGGATGGCGTCGTGGAGCCGGCCGTTCGCCCTGTTGAAGCCCTCGTGATCGCCCGATCCGGCCGCGGCCGCGCAGGCCTCGCTCGCCTCGAGGAGCTCGGAGCGCTGCTCGGGACGGATCCGCCGCGCGGCCTGGGCCGCGCCGAGCGCCTCGAGTTCGGAGACGATCGTGAACGCATCGAAGATGTCCGCGATGTCCAGCCGCACGACGGTCGCCCCGTGGCGCGCCTGCAGGGTCACGATCCCGCCTGCCGACAGGCGCTGGATGGCCTCCCGGACGGGCGTGCGCGACACGCCGAAGCGCTCGGCCAGCGTGCGCTCGTCGAGCCGCTCTCCGGGCGCGAGGGCGCCGGAAAGAATGTCCTCCTCGATCGCGTTGAGGATGTCGACGACGTGCGACACGGCGGGTTTGGTCCTGGCGTATCCGGCTTTCGGCGCGGAAGGCTGCCGGCCCGTTTCGTCCGCACGGACGGGCGAGTTGTGCATACACGACCGCGCCCGGCAGGATCAAGAGACGGCGCGAAAACCGGCTCCGGCGCGGCGGATGACGCGCGAGCGCCCATTCCGCGCGCCAGGATGCTTCGGTGGCATTCATGGAGTTGCGTAGAACGGCAACTCGTGGAAAAACTACCCCGTCGTGGCATGCCACCGACTGGTATCGAATGTCGTCGAAATCGTCGCTGCGCGCCGTGCCGGAAGCGGCGCCCGGCCGGGCGATCGCAGAGCCGAGGAACGGCGAGGAGGCTGGGATGGATCTCGGGTTGACGGGACGGACCGCGTTGATCACCGGCGCATCGCAGGGAATCGGCGCAGCGGCGGCGCACGGCTTCGCGGCGGAAGGCTGCAACCTCGTCCTGACCGCGCGCTCCGTGGAGAAGCTCGAGGCGCTCGCGGCGCAGATCGTCGCGGCGCATGGCGTCGACGTCGCGCTCCATCCGATGGACCTGTCGCGGCCGGGAGCCGCCGAAGCCCTCGCAGAGGCGGCGGGGGAGGTCGACATCCTCGTCAACAACGCCGGCGCGATCCCCGGCGGCGACATCTTCTCGGTGGACGAGGCGGCCTGGCGCGACGGCTGGGACCTCAAGGTCTACGGCTACGTCAACCTCACCCGCGCCGTCTACGCGACCATGAAGGCGCGCGGCCGCGGCGTGATCGTCAACGACATCGGCAATGCCGGAGAGCGCCTGGACGCCGACTACATCTGCGGTAGCACCGGCAACGCCGCGCTGATGGCGTTCACCCGCGCGCTCGGGGGCAAGTCGCTCACGGCCGACGGCATCCGCGTGGTGGGCGTCAATCCCGGCCCCGTCGACACGGATCGGATGCCCAAGCTCCTGAAGAAGCGCGCGCTCGACTGGTTCGGCGACGAGAGCCGCTGGGTGGAGCTGCTCGAGCGATACCCGCAGCGCCGCATGGCGAAGGTCGAGGAGATCGTCGATGCGATGCTGTTTCTCGCGTCCGATCGCTCCGGCTACACGAGCGGGACCATCCTCACCATCGACGGCGGCATCACGTCCCGCAATTCCATCGTCTGACGCCCGGCGCTCGTGCGGACACGCCGAGCCGATCGTCCTGCGCGAGCGGAGCCCGAGGAGCGCTCGATGACGAGTTTCCCAGCCGGCGGCGACCGCTCCGGCGCGCGCCTGGAGGACGACCGCTTCGTGCGGGGCGCGGGGCGGTTCGTGGACGACATCGCGCCGGACGGCATGCTCGTCGGCGTGGTCGTGCGCTCCCCGCTCGCCCACGCGCGGATCGTCGCGCTCGATGTCCGCGACGCCCGCGACGCCGAGGGCGTCCTGCTCGTGCTCACGCATGCCGACCTCGCGGCAGCGGGCCTGGGCGACCTCCCGCTCGACCTGTCGCCGCTGCATGCACCGGACGCGGCCGCCCACGAGCAGCCCGCTCTGGCGAACGGCACGGTGCGCTACGTCGGCGAGCCGGTCGCCTTCGTGGTCGCGCAGACCCGGGCTCTCGCCGTCGCCGCGGGCGAGCGCGTCGTAGTCGATTACGAGGACCTGCCGGCGATCATCGACATCTCCGGCGCGCTCGCATGCGGCGCGTCGCACGTCGTTCTCGAGCACGAGGAGGGCGACGCGGCGCGCACCGACGCGGTCTTCGCCGGTGCGGCGCGCCGGGTGCGGATCGAGGTGCCGGTCAACCGCGTCGACGCCGCCCCGATCGAGACGCGCGGCTGCCTCGCGGCGTACGCGGACGACGGGTTCACCCTCCACGTCGGGACGCAGCGGGTCCACCTGATCCAACGCGCGCTCGCCGACCACGTCTTCCGTGTACCGCGCGGGACGATGCGGGTCGTGGCGCCGGACACCGGGGGCGGGTTCGGGCAGAAGAACGGCCTCTACCCGGAATACGTCCTCGCGCTGGAGGCGGCGCGCCGGCTCGGCCGACCCGTCAAGTGGATCGCCGAGCGCTCCGAGGCCCTCGCGAGCGACAATCACGGCCGGGACAACCTGTTCACCGTCGAGGCGGCCGTCGACGCGGACGGCCGCATGCGCGCGGTCCGTGCGGAGCGCGTCGTCAACCTCGGCGCCTACGCCTCGCCCCGCGGGCTGGTGACGATCCGCAACGGCCTCACCCACCTCACCGGGCCCTATGCGGTCGAGGCCGCCTTCGTCCGGGTGCGCGGCGTCCTCACCAACACCGCCCCGACCTGCCCCTACCGTGGCGCGGGACGACCGGAGAACGTGCTCGCCTGCGAGAGGATGATGGACGCCATCGCGCGCGAGGTGGGCGTCGACCCGGTGGCGCTGCGCCGCCGGAACCTCTACCCGCCCGAGGCGACGCGCCCCCGCTCGCCGCTCGGCACGCCGCTGGACGGCGTCGCACTCGAGCCGCTGCTCGACGCGGCGCTCGAGGCGGTCGACCACGCGGGCTTTTCGCGGCGTCGTGCCGAGAGCCGCGCCGTCGGGCGGCTTCGCGGGCTCGGGGTCGGCCTCTTCGTCGAGGATCTGCACGGCTCGGCGGAGCCGGCTCCCGCCCGCATCGTCGCGCGCGACGGCCGGCTCGTCGTCGTCGTCGCGACCGGCTCGGCCGGCCATTCCCACGAGACGACCTTCCTCCGGCTCGCCGCAGAGCGCCTCCACATCCCCGTGGAGGGTCTCGCCTTCGCGCAGTCGGACACGGCGCTGCTGCCCGACGGGATCGGGACGGCGGCCTCCTGGTCGCTGACGCTGGGCGGCTCCTCGGTCGGCCTCGCGGCCGATGCCGCCATCGCGCGGGCGCGCGCCGTCGCCGCCCGTCTGCTCGATGCCCCTCTCCCGGAGGTCGTCTTCGATGCCGGCCTGTTCCGCGCCGCGCCGACGAACGCGGTCCTGCGCTGGAGCGACATCCTGGCGGCCGATCCCGCTTTCGCGGTCGAGGGCACCTTCACCGGGCGCGGCGAGACGGTGAACGCGGGCTGCCACGTCTGCGAGCTGGAAATCGACCCCGAGACGGGCGCCGTCGTCGTCGCCGCATTCGCGGCGGCGCACGATTTCGGGCGAGTCCTCGCCCCGGTCGTGGTCACGGGGCAGCTCCACGGAGGTATCGCCCAGGGGATCGGGCAGGCCTGGATGGAGGGCATCGTCTACGACGAGACGGGCCAGCTGCTCTCGGGCAGCCTCCTCGACTACGCGCTCGCGCGCGCCGACGACCTCCCGCCGTTCGCCACCCGCCTCCACGAGACGCCGATCGAGACGAACCCGCTCGGCGTGAAAGGCATGGGCGAGGCCGGCGCAACCGGCGCGGCCGCGGCGTTCGTCAACGCCGCGATGGACGCGCTCGCACCGCTCGGCGTCCGCGAGATCGCGCCGCCGCTCACCCCCGCGCGGATCTGGCGCGCGATCGCCACCGCCGGAGGAAGCCGCAGGACCGGGATACCCTAGGGGCGTGCAGCAGCCGCCCGCGCCGCCTCCGCGGGAAGCTCCGTGAAGAGCCGCCCATGGGCCGCGAGCGGCGCCGTCGGGACGCCTGCGAGCGCGAGCGCGCCCCACAGCGTCAGCGCCACCGAGTCGAGCACGCGCACGCCGGTCTCGGGCTCTATCTCCGCCGCCGCCCGGGCGCCGCGATAGTTCGTGCACATCACCGCGACGGCGTCTGGCCGGGCAGCGCGAATCGCCTGGCGGATCTCGCCGGCGACGAAGGCTGCGGAATACTCCGCGTAGGAGAAGTTACCGGCATCCTCGAGCCGCCGCTCCGCGACGATCTCGAGCCCGAGGCCGCCGAGATTGGCCACCACGCGCTCCTGGATCTCCGACGTGTAGGGCGTGACGAGGGCGAGCCTCCTGATCCCGAGCGCGGCGAAGGCGGCCTCGAAGAACAGCATGGTCGTCGCACAGGCGACGCCGGTGCGCGCCGCCATCCGCCTCGCCAGCTCGGCGTCGCGGTCGAGGCCGAGCCAGCTCGCGGCCGTCCCGTTCCAGACGATCGCGTCCGGCAGGGTGTCGGCGAGGCGGCCCGCCGCATCGAGCATCCCGTCGAACCCGAACTGGTCGGAAGACCGGGCCGACGTCGAGATCTGGGTCACGCCGACGCGGGCGACGTGGATCGAGACCGCGTCGCCGAGCCCGGCCGCCATCCTCATGGTCTCGGGCTCGAGCACGGTGTTGGACGACGGGGCGATCATGCCGATGCGCCGCCAGCGGTCGCCCGGCCGGTCGCGGCGGTCCGGGTGCCCCGGCCGCGGCCCCCTCTGGTCGTCGTCTCGCCCACCCGTCGCCATCGGCTCAGCCTCCACACGGATCGTCATCGTGCGACGGGTCCGACCGCGCCGCAAGCCTCGGGCTTTCGAACGGCGTGCGCACGGGCCGTCTCTGCCGCGCCCGGTTTACGCTACGGCCCTCTCCGGGAACAGGCCGGCGATGGCCGCACGCTCGGCGGCGACGAGGCCGCGCTCCGTGATCAGCCCCGTGACGAGCCGGCTCGGCGTCACGTCGAAGGCGTAGTTCGTGGCGGGCGACCCCTCCGGCGTCACCCGCACCCTGGTGACCACGCCCTCGGGCGTGCGCCCGTGCACCCAGGCCACCTCGTCGGCGCTGCGCTCCTCGATGGGAATGTCGAAGCCCGAGCGCAGGGTGAAGTCGATCGTCGGCGAAGGCAATGCCACGTAGAAGGGCACGCCGTTGTCGTGGGCGGCGAGCGCCTTCAGGTAGGTGCCGATCTTGTTGCAGACGTCCCCGTCCGCCGTGGTCCGGTCGGTGCCGACGATGACGAGATCGACCATCCCGTGCTGCATCAGGTGGCCGCCGGCATTGTCCACCACCACGTGATGGGGCACGCCGTGATTGGCCAGCTCCCAGGCGGTGAGCGCCGCGCCCTGGTTGCGCGGCCGCGTCTCGTCGACCCAGACATGGACCGCGATCCCGGCGTCGTGCGCCTGGTAGATCGGCGAGGTCGCCGTGCCCCAGTCCACGGTGGCGAGCCAGCCGGCGTTGCAGTGGGTGAGGACGTTCACCGGCCCGCCCTTGCGGGCCGCGATGGCGCGGATCAGGTCCAGCCCGTGCTCGCCGATGCGGCGGTTGATCGCCACGTCCTCCTCGCAGATCGCCGCCGCCTGCACCCAGGCCGCCGCCTCGCGCTCGGCCTGCGGGAGCGGACGAAGCACCCGGGTCGTCTCGTCGAGCGCCCATTTCAGGTTGATCGCGGTGGGTCGCGTGGCGTGCAGCACCGCATAGGCGTGCTCCAGGCGCGCGTCGGAGGCGTCGCCGCGCAGGGCGAGCGCGAGGCCGTAGGCCGCCGTGGCGCCGATCAGCGGCGCGCCGCGCACCAGCATCTCGGAGATCGCGTGGGCCGCGTCCTCGAGCGTGGAGAGCGTCCTCGTCTCGAACAGGTGCGGCAGCCGCGTCTGGTCGATGATTCCGACCGCGCCGGGCGCGCCGTCGCGCGGCATGCGCTCGACCCAGATGGTGCGTGTGGGCTTTCCGTCGACCTTCATCGTCTCGCTACCTCTGATATTTCACAAACGGTGTCAGCTTCGCGACGCGATCGTACAGCCGGCGGGCCGTCTGGTTGAAGTCCTGCGTCAGCCAGTACACCGAGGGTGTGCCGTTGGCGTCGGCGGCGGCGTAGACGGCCTCGATCAGCGCGCGTCCGGCCCCGGTCCCGCGGGCCGCGGGATCGACGTAGAGATCCTGCAGGTAGCAGACGTCCTCCGCGCGCCAATTATGGGCGTGATAGACGATGTGCACGAGCCCGACGAGACGCCCCTCCCGCTCGGCGACGAGGGCCTGCTGCTGCGGGCGCTCCGGGTCGAGCAGCCGCGCGAAGGTGGTGCGGAAGACCTCCTCGGGCACGGTGGCTTCGTAGAAGGCGAGGTAGCCGGTCCAGAGGGCGCGCCAGGCGGCTTCGTCCTCCCGGCGCACGGGGCGAATCTGCAGGGTCATGGCGCATGTCTCCCCGGGTCGGCGTGACGCAACCGGCTCGCTCGGCGAAAATCGGCCGGCACCCGTCCATAGCAGCGAGCGCGGCGCGCTCAAAGCGGCCGCGTCCGCCGTTTCAGAACACCACCTCGATCAACCGCGGGCCTCGTTCCGCCGCGAAGCCCGCGAAGGCCTCCGCGAAACCCTCCGCCGTGTCGACCCTGCGGGCCGGCACGCCCATGCCGCGCGCCATCAGCGTCCAGTCGAGATCGGGGCCGGCGAGGCTGAGCATGCCCAGCGCCTTCGGCCCGGGATCGTGGGCGCCGACATTGGCGAGCTCGCCGCGCAGGATCTCGTAGGAGCGGTTCGACCAGATGCATGTGAGCACGTCGAGATCCTCGCGCGCCTGGGTCCAGAGGCCCTGGAGCGTGTACATGCCCGATCCATCGGCCTGGAGCGCCACGACCTTGCGCTCCGGGCAGGCGACGGCGGCGCCGACCGCCATCGGGATGCCGAGCCCGATCGCCCCGCCGGTGAGCTGGAGCCAGTCGTGCGCCGGCGCGCCCGCGGTCGCGGCGAAGAAGCCGCGCCCCGTCGTCACCGATTCGTCCACCACGATGGCGTTCTCCGGCAGGAGCGCGCCGAGCACGTCGGCGATCGCCGCCTGGTCGAGCGGCCCGCGGGGAAGGGACGGCCGCCGCGGCACGGCGCGAATCGGCGTGCGGTCCGCCGCGCCGAGGCGCTCGGCGAGGCGCGCCAACGCGTCCGCCTGGTCCTGCGCCGGCTCCGCGAGGACGTGCATCGCGCAATCCGGCGGGGCGAGCCGGGAGGGCTTCCCGGGATAGCCGAAGAAGCCCACCGGATCGCGCGCGCCGACGAGGACGACATGTTTCAGGCCGGCGAGCCGCTCCACCGCGGCGTCGACCGGATACGGCAGGCGCTCCACGAACACCCGCCCCGCGCCGCGCTCGATACGGGCGTTCGAGGTCTCCGCCAGGAGCCCCGCCCCGGTCGCCTGCGCGATCCGCGAAGCGCCGTCGAGCGCGCCGGCGCGCAGCGCCCGGTCGCCCAGCAGCAGCAGCGCCGGCTCGCCGCTCGCGAGCACCGCCGCGATCTCCGCGATGTGCGCCTCGGGCACGCGCGCGCGGGGCGGGATCGGCGGCACGGGCGCGACGCCCGCGCCCTCGTTCCAGGCCGTATCGGCCGGGAGGATCAGCGTGGCGATCCGCCCCGGCGGCGTGTTCGCCGCCGCGATCGCCTGCGCGCCCTCCCGCGCCACCGCGCCCGCCTCGTTCACGGTCTTCAGCCAGGGGGAATACTGCGCGGCGAGCGCCTCGATGTCGGCGGTGAGCGGCGCGTTGTGGCGATGGTGGAAGGTCGCGTGCTCGCCGACCACGTTGATCATCGCGGAGCGCGCGCGCGACGCGTTGTGGATGTTGGCGAGCCCGTTGGCGAGGCCCGGCCCGAGGTGCAGCAGCGTCGCCGCCGGCTTCTCCGCCATGCGGGCGTAGCCGTCGGCCGCGCCGGTGGCGACGCCCTCGAACAGGCACAGCACGCAGCGGATGCCCTCCACGCGGTCCAGCGCCGCGACGAAGTGCATCTCCGACGTGCCGGGATTGGCGAAGCAGACCTCGACGCCGCCCTCGAGCAGCGTGCGCGCCAGGCTCTCGGCTCCGTTCATGACCGTCCCCCCTCGTGAAAGCACGGGACGATCGCACGTCCGCGCGCGCGCCGACAGGCGCGAAGCCTCACGACGAGCCCGCACGCGCGCGCACGGACGCGGGCGCACTGACGCGAGCCGTCGCCCCGTCGTCAGTGCTCCGGCTTGCTCTTCTCGAAGGCGGCCTTCTGCTCGGGGCTCGCCTCGGCCTGGTGGAGCGCCTTGAACGCCTCGTAGGGCATGCCGTACACCGCCTCGCGGCTCTCCTCCTTGTCGAGCGGCACGTCGCGCTCGGCGGCGGCGTCCTTCAGCCAGTTGGAGAGGCAGTTGCGGCAGAACCCGGCCATGTTCATCAGGTCGATGTTCTGCACGTCGGTGCGCGTGCGCATGTGGGCGACGAGCCGTCGGAAGGCCGCGGCCTCGAGCTCTGTGCGGGTGGCGGGGTCCAGGTCGGCGTAGCGCATGGCGATCTCGCGAATGTGTGGGATGGGGCGTCTGCGAGCGAACATGACGGATGACCACGGCGCTGAAAAGGCATAAGGAAGGAAACAGAACCTTCGAGAAGCGCGCAAAGCGCCGCGGCCGGGAGAGGAGCCCCATGAGAGAGGACAGCACCGTCGCAGCCCAGCCGCGGGCCGTGCTCGCGCGCGTTTTCGCCGCGGCCGTGGCGCGCGCGCATCCGGACCTGTGCCTGCCCCCTCGGCTGCCAGGGGTCCCGGCCTCGGGCCGCGTGATCGTGCTCGCCACCGGAAAGGCCGGCGCGAGCATGGCCGCCGCCGCGGTCGCGCATTACAGAGACGCGGGCCTCCCGCCCGAGCGGCTCGCGGGCCTCGCCACCTGCCGCTGGGGCTACGCCGCCGACGCCGCACCGATCCGCGTCCTCGAGGCGGGCCACCCGGTTCCCGATGAGGCCGGGCTCGCCGCGACCCGCGAGACCATGGCGCTGGCGCGGAGCGCGACCGTCGACGACCTCGTGCTCGCCCTGATCTCGGGGGGCGGCTCGGCGAACTGGATCGCGCCCGCCGGCGGGCTCACCCTCGCCGACAAGCAGGCGGTAACGAAGGCGCTGCTGCGCAGCGGCGCGACGATCGGCGAGATCAACTGCGTGAGGAAGCGCCTCTCGCTCATCAAGGGCGGTCGCCTCGCGGCGCTCGCCGCGCCGGCGCGGGTCGCGACGCTCGCGATCTCCGACGTGCCGGGCGACGATCCGGGCACGATCGCGTCCGGCCCCACCGTCCCCGACCCGACGACGAGCGCGGACGCGCGTGCGGTCGTCGCCAGATACGGCCTCGCCCTACCGCAAGCCGCGCGCCGGCTCCTCGACGATCCCGCCAACGAGACGCCCAAGCCCGGCGACGCGTGCTTCGCGCGCTCCTCCTTCGCCGTGATCGCGCGTCCCGCCGATGCGCTCGCGGCCGCCGCCGAGGCCGCGGCCGCCGCCGGCTACGAGCCCGTGCTGCTCGGCGCGGATCTCGAGGGCGAGGCGCGGGAGGTGGCGCGCGCCCACGCAGCGGCGGCGCGCGAGGCGAAGGCCGCCGGCCGGCGCGTCGCGCTCCTGTCCGGCGGCGAGCTCACCGTGACGATAAGCGGCGGCGGTCGCGGCGGGCCGAACCAGGAATACGCGCTGGCGCTGGCGATCGCGCTCGACGGCGCGCCGGGCATCGCGGCGCTCGCCGGCGACACCGACGGAACCGACGGCGGCTCGGGCGCGGCGACGGACCCGGCCGGCGCGTTCGTGGACGAGACCACGCTGGCCCGCGCGGCCGCCGCCGGGCTCGACGCGGCCACGTTTTTGTCCGACAACGATTCCACAGGCTTCTTCGAGGTCATGGGCGACCTCCATTCCCCCGGTCCCACGCTCACGAACGTCAATGATTGTCGCATCATCCTGGTCGAATAGCCGGCGCGCCTTCGTTCGAGCCGCGAGGACGGCGGCTCTCGCCGCGGTCCTCGCGATCGCGTGGGCGGGCTCCGCCGCAGCAAACCTGCGCGTGTGCAACATGACCGAGTCGCGCATCGGCGTCGCCATCGGCTACTTCGAGGCGGACGACTGGCGGACCGAAGGCTGGTGGAACATCCCGTCGCGCGAGTGCCAGGACGTGATCGAGGGCGACCTCGAGAACCGGTTCTACTACTTCCACGCCATCGATTACGATCGCGGCGGCGGCTGGAACGGTTCCGCGATCCTCTGCATCGATGACGTTGAGTTCACGATCGACGGTCGAGACGATTGTCTCGCGCGCGGCTTCGACCGCGCCGGGTTCATGGAGATCGACACGCAGAACTCCAAGAACTGGCAAATCCAACTCACCGATCCCGAACGAACCGGAGCCGCCCTGCAATGACGCGATCGAGACGAACCAAGATCGTCGCCACTCTCGGCCCCGCCTCCAACACGGTGGAGATGGTCTGCCGGCTGCACGAGGCGGGCGCCGACATGTTCCGCATCAACATGAGCCATCTCTCGCGCGAGAACCTGCGCGCGCAGGTGGAGATGTTGCGCGAGGTCGAAGTGCGCGTGAAGACGCCGGTGCCGATCCTGGTCGACCTGCAGGGGCCCAAGCTGCGCGTGGGCACGTTCGCCGGCGACAAGGCCGAGATCCTCGCGGGCGAGGCCTTCACCCTGGACGACGACAAGAGCCACGGCGACGCGCACCGCGTCCACCTCCCCCATCCGGAGATCCTCGCGGCGCTCGAGCCCGGCCACGCGGTGATCATCGACGACGGCAAGCTGCGGCTCGTCGTCGAGGACGTCGTGCCCGGCAAGAAGGCCGTGACCCGCGTCGTGGTCGGCGGCACGATCTCGAACCGCAAGGGCGTCTCCCTGCCCGACACGCAGCTGCCCGTCTCGGCCATGACCGAGAAGGACCGCTCCGACCTGGAAGCGGCGATGGATATCGGCGTGGATTGGGTGGCTTTGTCCTTCGTGCAGCGGCCCGAGGACGTCGCCGAGGTGAAGAAGGTCACGCGCGGGCGCGCCCAGGTGCTCGCCAAGATCGAGAAGCCCCAGGCCCTGAAGCGCCTCGACGAGATCATGGAGATCTCCGACGCGCTGATGGTGGCGCGCGGCGATCTCGGCGTGGAGATGCCGCTCGAGCAGGTGCCCGGCATCCAGAAGCGCATCACCCGCGGCGCGCGCCGGCTCGGCAAGCCGGTCATCGTCGCGACGCAGATGCTGGAATCGATGATCTACTCGCCGGTGCCGACCCGCGCCGAGGTCTCCGACGTCGCCACCGCCGTCTACGAGGGCGCCGACGCGGTGATGCTGTCGGCCGAGAGCGCGGCGGGGCAATACCCGATCGAGGCGGTCGCCACGATGAACCGCATCGCCGAGCAGGTGGAGCAGGAGGAGCTCTACTGGACGATCATCGCCTCGCAGCAGGCGGAGCCCGAGGCCACGGGCTCGGACGCCATCGCGGCCGCGGCGCACCGCATCGCCGACACGCTCGGGATCGGCGTGATCTGCGCCTGGACGTCGTCCGGCGCGACGGCGCTGCGCATCGCGCGCGAGCGGCCGAACTCGACGATCATCGCGCTGACCCCCAACCGCGGCGCGGCGCGCCGCGCCCAGCTCGGCTGGGGCGTCCACCCCGTCGTCACCCGCGACGCCCACGACGTCGACGACATGACCTTCCGCGCCTGCAAGTTCGCGGTCCGCACCGGCCTCGCCAAGGTCGGCGAGCGGGTCATCGTGGTGGCGGGCGTGCCGTTCGGCACGCCGGGCGCCACGAACATGGTGCGCATCGCCTTCATCAAGCAGGAGCATGCCGACGCCGCGTGAGGAAGCGCCTCACACCGGCTCGGGCACCGGTGTCGCGTAGGTCTGCGGCTCGCGGTTGAACTCGATGCCGCAGCCCTTGCCGGTGGAGGCCTGCTCGATCGCGTCCATCTCGCCCTTCAGGCGGGCCAGCTCGGCGGCCTGGGCGCCGTCGCCGCGCACCAGAAAGACAGCCGGCCAGAACAGGATCAGCGTGACGCCCGTGGCCACCGCGTCGTTCGTGGCGCGCCGGTTCTGCGCGCCCGTCGCGGCGATGGCGCGCGAGGACACCCGCGTCGCTTCGTCGCGCAGCTGATCGCAGCTGAACCGGTCGTAGGTGAGCGGAGACACGTAGGCGGGCGCGACGTCGTTCGCGCGCGTGGCGCAGCCGGCCAGGACGGCCGCCGCAAGAATAACAGCTATGGATTTCATTGTTTTCAGCCCCACATAATTAAAAATAGGTGTACCGCGGTAAAATTCGCGGTCAAGTGGGCTGTAGGCGCGCCTGTGCACATTTGCGAATTGCTGGATACCACGCGAACGGGCTTCGGCATGGCCGAATCGCCGCTTCGATCCGGCCAATTTCGTGCGGGCAGCGGGCGTCTCGCGCGTCTTCGCCACGGGTGGGCGCCGAATCTGGCGGTGACCGACACCGACGGTCCGGGTCGGGCCGCCGGGACTCTCCGAAGGTTGTGCTGCAGGACTATACTTCAACGGCCATGGTTCCTTGCCATAATCCTAATTTTCCACTCCCTAATTCTGATGAATTACTTGCGGTAGTGCGCAGGTATTACATGGCAATCTGAGGCAAAGATCACCATTTTAACTCGGTATTCACTCGACAATACGAGGATCTCCTTATGTCACCCAAGGAGATCGCCGATGCGTGCGACAGCACTCGCCACACTTCTAGCCGTCGCCGCCACGGCGTCGCTACCCGCCCTGGCGCAAGGCGTGCCGCCGGATCCCCAACGGCTGATCGGGCCGGCGGTCGTCGCCGAGGTGCGCGACTTTCTCGAAACCGAGATCGTCCGTCTCTCGGTCGAGAGCCAGAACGAGCGCTACGAGGGAATGGACCTTTCCCGCATCGAGGCGCTCGACCGGCAATGGGTCGCCGAGCGTGAGGCGTCGGACAAGCCGCTGATCGCGGCGACGCTCTCGTCCCCGCTCTCGGTGTACCTGACGCGCGTCCAGGCGCGGGCGCTGGGCCTCTACGTCGAGATCTTCATCACCGACGAGCACGGCCTAAACGTCGGCCAGAGCGCGATCACCTCCGATTACTGGCAGGGCGACGAGGCGAAGTTCCAGAAGACCTTCCCCTCCGGCCCCACTGCCGTCTTCATCGACGAGGCCGAATGGGACGCCGGCCTTAAGATATGGCGCGCCCAGCTGAACCTGACCATCGCCGACGCCAGCGGCCGGACGCCGATCGGCTCCGCCACGGTCGAAATCAACCTGACCGAGCTGATGCGCCGCTCGGCCGTGATCGGCGGCTGAGCCGTCCGAGGGGGCAACACGCATGTTCAACGATCTCTCCGTCACCAAGAAGGGCCTCGCGGCCTTCGTCGCCCTCGCTCTCGTCGGCGTTGCCGCGGGCCTCGTCTCCTTCGACCGCGCCCGCGTCGCCGGCGACGCGATAGAGCAGGCGAGGGAAGCGCAGGAGCTGACGAACGACGCCCGCACGGCCCAGAGCGCAGTGCTCGGCCAGGCCTTCGCCATCCAGAGCTTCATCCTCTCCGGTGACCGCGACCGTCTCGTGGAGTACGAGACCGCGATGATCCAGACGCGCGACGTCCTCGTCGAGATGAAGGCGGAGGCGCAGGCGGTCGCGCCCACCCTCGCCGCCGACGTCGCGGCCGCCGAGGCGGCCTGGCTGGCGTGGCGCGATGGCTACGTCCAGGCGCAAATCGAGCGCATGCGCGATCCGCTCACCGTCGACCTCGCCCGCGCCGTCGCGAGCTCGGTCGAGGCGGACCGGGCTTTCGATACGGTGATCGAGGCGGTCGTCGCCGTCGAAGAAGACCTCGACGTGATCCGGGTGGAGCTCGTCGCCGCGCAGCAGAGCGCTCTCGCCACGGTGAAGACCGTGGGGCTGGGCGCCTCGGGGCTGCTCGCGCTCGTAGCGCTCGCCTTCGCCTACCTCAACTTCACGACGATCTCCCGGCCTCTGGCCCGCCTCGCCGACACGACGCAGCGCCTCGCCGAGGGGGACCTCGAAGCCCAGCCGCCCAAGAGCACGCGGCGCGACGAGATCGGCCGGATGGGCGCGGCGCTCGGCGTGTTCCGCGAGAATCTCCTGCGCACCCGTGCGCTCGAGGCCGAGACGGCCGAGAGCCGCGAAGCGGCCGAGCGCATGCGACGCGAGGAGATGAACCGCCTCGCCGGCGAGTTCGAGGCCTCCGTCATGCAGCTCTCCGACGAGATGCAGGCGGAAACCGCGCGCCTCGGCGAAGCGGCTGCCGCCCTCTCGGAGGTGGCCGCGCGCACGACCGAGCAGGCGATCGGGGCCTCCACGGCCTCCGAGGAGACCGCGGTGAACGTGCGCGGCGTGGCCAGCGCCACCGAGGAGATGTCGGCGTCGATCAACGAGATCACCAGCCAGGTGAACGCCTCGTCGTCCATGGCCATCGAGGCCGCCTCGGACGTCGAGCGCTCGAACGACGCGATCTCGAACCTCAACGGCGTGGTCGAGCGGATCGGCGACGTGACGAAGCTGATCTCGGAGATCGCCGCACAGACCAACCTTCTGGCCTTGAACGCCACGATCGAGGCGGCGCGCGCGGGCGAGGCCGGCAAGGGCTTCGCGGTCGTCGCCGCGGAGGTCAAGTCGCTCGCCGACCAGACCGGCAGGGCGACCGAGGACATCGAGCGCCAGATCGCGGACATGCGCGGGGCGGCGCACGCCTCGATGCAGGCCGCAGCCGCGGTCGCCGAGAAGGTGCGCGCCATCACCGAGCGCATGAACACGGTCGCCGCCGCCGCCGAGCAGCAGAACGCCACCACCGGCGAGATCGCCCGCAACGTGGCGGAGGCCGCGACCGGCACCCAGGACGTCAGCCGCACCATCACCGACGTCAGCGGCCAGGCCAACCGGACCGGCGAGCTCTCCGCCACCGTGCATGCCTCCACAGGCGCGCTCACAGAGCGCTCCGCGGCGCTGCGACAGGCGATGGACGCTTTCGTGTCGCGGGTGCGCGCGGCCTGACCCACCGGCCGAGGAAGGCAGATTTCGGAAGGGGCGGATCGCATCCGCCCCTTTTTCTTTTGCTGAACGGTTTCTGAAGGCGCGGTTCAAGCAGCGTTCCGTCTCCCCCCTCTACACCGGGGTCATGCCGTCGCCGGCGGCTTCGATCCCCCGAGAGGAGACAGACATGACCCGCAAGCTCTTCACCGCCACCCTCGTCGCCCTGATCACCGGGCTCTCCGTGCCCGCCATGGCCAACGAGATGTCGATCCGGCAGTACGGCTGGGGCCATTCCGCCGGCGGCGAGCAGACCGGCCGCCACAACCGCGTCGGCGTCTTCCAGGACGGGCGCTTCAACGAGGGCGTGGTGCGCCAGCACGGCCGGCGCAACGTCGGCGCCATCGGCCAGACCGGCCGCCGGCACCATGCCGACATCTGGCAGAACGGCCGCGACAACGCCGCCGGCGTCGGCCAGTTCGGGCAGAACCACACCGCCATCATCACCCAGGACGGCAACGGCAACATCACCGCCGGCGTCCAGGTCGGCAACGGCTGCTCCGGCGCGGTCGAGCAGCGCGGCAACGGCAACGTCGCCGCCTTCGTCCAGACCTGCAACTGAGCCCCGGCGGCCGCGCAGCGTATCGGCCGGCCGCCCCCCGAATCTTCCTCCCCGACGCGTACCGATGGAGACCCCGCCATGTTCGGATTGCCCAACCGCCTGATCGCCGGCGCCGCCGTGGCGCTGAGCGCCCTCGGCCCCCTCGGCGCCGCGATGAGCGCCTCGAGCTCCTCCGCCCACGCGCCCGACGACGGGCTCGCCTGCGAGATCCGCACCGTCGAGCGCTTCGGCTCGGTGGCGATCGAGCCCGTCGTTTTCACCGACCGCCGGATCTCCGGCGAGTACCGCCTGCGGCTGAAGAGCTCCGGCGGCGGCGGGCGCAGCGAGGTGAGCCAGGGCGGCGCCTTCACGGCGCTGGCCGGCGAGGAGACCGCGCTCGGCTCGGTCACGCTCGCCCGCGGCGCGACGCTCGACGTGCGCCTCGATGTCACCGCCGCAGGCGAGCGCCTCGTCTGCGAGGACCGCATCCGCCGCTGATCGTAGCCAGTCCCCGCTCCCTTACAACGAAGGAGACGCCCCGATGACCACGCTCACCCTCAAGGCCGCCGCGCTCGCCGCCCTCGTCGCCCTGCCGCTCGCCGCGGCGCCGGCCCCGGCCCTGGCCGGCGGGCAGTTCACGATCTCCGCCGCGCCCGGCAGCGCCGAGGCCGATCTCGCCCTGCGCGCGGGGCTCGCGATCTTCGGGATCGCCAGGGACATCGACGCGAACGGCAAGATCACCCAGCGCGGCCGCGACAACGCCGCCGGCCTCCTGCAGAACGGGCGCGGCAATTTCGGGATCGTCCACCAGGACGGGCGCGGCCATACCGGCACGCTCGAGCAGTACGGCGACGGCAATTCCCACGGCCTGTTCCAGTTCGGCCGCAACACCCGCGCTGCCGTGCGCCAGGACGGCGGCCAGTCGGGGCTGACCTTCCAGTTCGGGTTCTGAGGCCGGGCTCAGAGGGCGTCGAGCGCCAGCGCGTGGTTGTCGAAGGCGAGGCCCGCGAGATCGGCGCCGAGCGCTGCGAGGTCGGGGTTCGCGACCCGCGCCAGCGCCGCCCCGGAATCGCCGGAGGTGAGGAGGAAGGTCCCCTCCCCCGGCCCTGCGGCCGCGCCGCAGACGTCCGAGAGCCGGCGACGGCCGAGATAGCGGCCCGACGCCCGGTCGAAGAACACGGCGAGCGCGCCCCGCGGGCTCGTCGCGCAGACGATCTCCCCGGATGCGTCCAGCGCGATCGAGCCGACGTAGTTGTCCATCGCGAGGAGGTCGTCGTCGGGCATGTCGAAGAGCCGCAGCCGGCCCGACGGCTCGCGCAGGCCGACCAGAGGGGGCGCCTCGAGCGGATCGCCCGCCCATTGGCAGCCGAAGGCGACCGTCCCGTCGCGCGCCACGGCGAGATGGCGGATCGAGAGGTCGGCGAGATCCGCGCCGAGGTCGAGCGCCTCCTCCACCTCGCCCGTATCCGCGCGCACGACCGCCAGCGACGGCGCGAGCGCCCCCGCGTTCAGCGCCTCCCGGCCGGTGTCGGGATGCGTGCGGATGCCGCCGTTGGCGACCACGATGCGCGCCATACCGGGCAGGAACGCGAGGTCGTGCGGGCCGATCCCGCCGGAGGAAACCTCCCCGATGCGGGCGTAGTCCGCCCCCGCGTCGTAGACGCCGAGCACGCCGTCGCCGGTCGCGATCCGGTTCTCGGTGGCGTAGAGCAGCCGCCCGTCGGCGGAGAACGCGCCGTGGCCGTAGAACCGCCGCCCCTCCGCGGCGAGCACCACCCGCCGCACAAAGCCCGAATCGCGGTCGACCACCGCCATCCAGTCGCCGGGGCGCCGCGCGAAGACGACGAGGTCGCGCGCGCCGGGCCGCGCGGCGACGTCGTGGCCGCGGTCGGGCAGCGCGGTCGCGAACAGGAGACGACCCTCCCCCGTGAACGCCGCGACGCGATGGGAGCCGTCCGCCGTGCGCGCGCAGGACACGTAGAGCGGCGGCGCAGTGGCGCGGGCGGCGGCGCGCGTCATCGTCACCGCGAGGCCCAGCCCGGCGAGGAAGGATCTGCGGTCAATCGCCATCGAGCGCGTTGAACCCCGTGGTGACGCCCAGCGCCGGCGGGATCTCCCCGGCCGCGGCCGTGCGCGCCGTCGCGACGGCGCCCTGGGTGAGGAGCACCCGGGCGCGCCGCTGCGGGTCCGCCGCCGCATCGCCGATGTCGGGCGGACCTGCGCGCACCAGGCGCGCGGCCTGGGTGAGCGCGCGCCGCGTGTCCTCGGCGAGGCTCTCGTCGTCGCCGACGAGGGCGCGGGCCAGCGCCTCGAGCGCCTCCAGGTTGAGCGCGATCTGGCGCGCGGAGCGGCTCGAGCGCCACAGCTCGGCGCGGCTGGCGCGCGCATCCTCCAGGCTCTCGCCGAGCGGCAGGCCGAGCTTCAGGTCCGCAATCGTCTGAAGGCCGGTGAGGAAGTCCGTGGCGAGCCGCGTCGCGGCCCGGCGCGCGGCGTCCGGGTCCTCGCGCAGCGTCGGCAGGGTCTCCTCGGGCCAGGCCTCGGCGACCTCCGCGGACACGGTCGCGAGCGCGCCGGTGATGGCGCCGCCGATCAGGCACAACCGCGCCCCCCGCGCGCCGCCCTGCGCCAGCTCGTCACGGCTGTCCTCCTCGAACAGGACGCGCTCCAGCGCGGTGAAACCCTGGCCCGCGACGGAGGTCTCGACGAAGCGGTCGGGCGCGAACAGGCCCTCGTCGTCGGCCGTCTCGAGCTGGGAGAGGGCGCGGGCGGCGGCGTTGCGGCGCTCGGGCCAGAAGGCCATGCGCTCGAAGCGGAAGTCCTCGGCGATCGGGCCGTAGCGCACCGTCTCGACCCCTGCCCACGCGTCGGCGGCCTCGTGGAAGGCGGCGTCGAGGGGGGCTAGATCGCGGGGCGCGGGCGCGCCGCAGGCCGTGTCCCAGGCCGAGGCCTGAGTGCCCGTCGCCGCGGCGAGCGCGGCGTAGCCGGGGACGAGCACACGCTCGGCCGCGCGGACCGCCGCAGCCTGCGGGTCGAGCGGCTGCGCGGCGGAAGGGAGGGAAGCGCAGAGGAGGATGGCCAGGGTCGCTGCGATGCGTCTCATGCAGGCTCCTGACGGAGGGAAGAGCTTCATCACAAACCTTCCACGTACCGGATCAGCCGCGCGCGATCGCCCGCGTCGAGCGCGGCGAAGGCGGCGCGGGCGGAGGAGGCCTCGCCGCCGTGGTAGCCGATCGCCTCGGCGACGCCCCCGGCGCGCCCGTCGTGGAGCAGGCCCGCGCCGTTCGCCAGCGCCCGCGAGAGGCCCCAGAGCGGTGCGGTGCGCCACTCCGTCGGTGCGATCCCCGGCTCGGTCGCGCCGCCGTCGAGGGCGGGGCCGAGATCGTGGACGAGGAGGTTCGTGAACGCCGCGACCGGCCCGTCCGGCGTCGGCAAAGCCGGCGTGTGGCAGGCCGCGCAGCCGGTCGCGGCGAACAGCGCTGCGCCTTCGGGATCGGGCATCGGCGCGGGCGGCGGGGGGATGGCGGCGAGGTAGGTGGCGATCATGGCGACGATGTCGTCGGCGATCTCCGGATTCGCCGCGTCGCCCCCGTGCGGAGCGGCGAGGCAGGCGGCGTCGGGGCAGTCCCCCTCGGGCGCGGGGCGGTGGGTGGTGGACATTCCGAGGTCCGTGGCGAAGGCGATCGCCGTCATCGTGGCGAGGTCGGGCGCGTGCGCCTTGTAGCCGAAACGGCCGACGAAGCGGCCCGAGATGCCGTCGCCGTCCGCATCGTCCGGGTCGGCGGCGGCGGAGAGCACGGCGTGCGGCACGGCTTCCAGCCGGCCGAGCCCCCGCAGCGCCGGCGCGAGCCGCGCGCCGGTGCGGGTCGCCTGCGCGAGCGGCCCGCGGGCGAGCGCGTCGGGCGCGTAGCCGCCCTCCCCCCGCCGCACGAGCCCGTCGGGCGCGAAGTCCGGGACGGCGGCTGTCTGGATCTGGACGCCATAGGCGGGGTCCGGCCGGCCCTGCGCGTCCGAGAGCCTGAGCACCAGCGTCTCGTCGACGACGACGCCATCGGCGCCGGTGCGCACAGGCCAGCGGTCGAGATCCTGGTGGCAGGAGACGCAGGCGCGGGCGTTGAACAGCGGCCCCAGCCCGTCGTTCGCCTTCGTCGAGGACGGCGCAGGCACCCAGGCGCGCTCGAACAAGGCCGCGCCCAGCACGCGCGCCATGCGGTCGTCCGCCTGCGCTGCCAAGGCCGCGAGCCCGGACGCCGCGACGAGGACGAGCGCGAGGACGCGTCTACTCATCGAGTAGGGGCTCGTACCGGGCATCGGTGAGCGTCTCCAGGAAGGCGACGAGCGCGTCGATGCGCTGGTCGTCGAGGGCGGGGCCGTGCTCGAGGTCTACGCGCGCCAGCGTGTCGGGAAAGCGCGGCGGGCCGAAGGTCTCCCCCGTCTCGGGGTTGATCCGCCGCGTCTCGGAGCGGGTGTTCCAGCTGTTGTAGAACAGCACGACCGTGCGCAGGTCCTTAAACACGCCGTTGTGCATATAGGGTCCGGTGACCGCGACGTTCCGCAGCGTCGGCGTGCGGAAGCGCCCCGCCTGCCGGGGATCGCCGGCGGCCGCGGGGTTCTCGGCGAGACCGGGATCCGCCGCCGGCAGCCCCGGATGCGCCGGCGTACCGACGTTGTGGTAGCGGTGGTCGGTGAAGGTCTCGCGCGCGTCGCGCAGCCCGCCGTCGCCGAGGTGGCACAGCGCGCAGTTGGTGAACTGCTGCGAGAAGAACAGCACCCGCCCCAGCGCCTCGAGATCCGTCAGCTCCGCCTCGCCCGCCAGCCAGCGGTCGTACTTCGAATCGTAGGGCGCGAAGGTCTCGGTACGCTCGAAGGCGGCGATCGCCTGGGCGATGGCGTTGAATCCCCGCGCGGGATCGTCGAGCACGCCCGGCGCGAAGAGAGCGTCGAAGGCGGCCGCGTAGGTCGCCTCCGCCCGCACGGCCGCGACGACGGCGGCCTCGTCGGCCATCTGCATCTCGGCCGCGTCGAGCATGGGGCCCTTGGCCTGCTCGACGAGGTCGGCGGCGCGCCCGTCGTGGAACATCCCGCCGCGGAAGCCCTCGGCGTCGCGGTGGAAGGCGGGGACCTCCGCGGCGTAGGTGAGCGTCGGCGCGTTGCGGCGGCCCATCGAGGTCTCGTCCGCGCCGAGCGAGACCGCTCCGCCGAGCGCGTCCGGCCGCGGGTCTGCGAAGCCGGCGTTCGGGTCGTGGCATGTGGCGCAGGACTGCGTCCCGCTCGCCGACAGGCGCGGGTCGAAGAACAGCGCCTCGCCGAGCGCGGCCGGCGAGGCGAAGGCGAGCGGCGCCGGCGCCTCTTGCGCGGCCGGCGTGTCCTGCGCGAGCACGACGCCCCGGCCTACACCCGCGCCGATCAACAGGGCGGGGACGAGCACGAGAGCGCCGACGTCGCGCATCCGGCTGGCGAGAGGCCGACCCATGCGCGCCTCACCGCACCAGCGTCGGATCGTCCAGGCTGTCGGAGCCCTCGACCGAGATGGTCAGGCCGAGGTCGGCGACGAGCGCCTCGAGCGCGCGGGCCTGGGCGACGAGACCCTCGACGCCCGCCTCGAGCACGGCGTTGCCCTCCGCGTTGCCGAGCCCGAGCATCTGGTCGTAGGCCTCCACGCCCGAATCCGCCCGCTGCTTCATCACGGCGAGCCGGGCGTGCGCCTCCTCCATGGCGGCGGCGACCTGCTCGGCCGTCTCCGGCGCCCGCGCGGTGGCGTAGTCGGCGAGGCTCGCGCCGGTGACGACGCTGCCGTCGATGCGCTCGTAGCGTCCGCCGTAGAGCGCCAGCATGCCCACTTGGTTGTAGTAGTGCGAATTGTGGGTGTTGTCGGAGAAGCAGTCGTGCTCCTCCTCCGGATCGTGCAGCAGGAGGCCGAGCTTCATGCGCTCGCCCGCGAGCTCGCCGTAGGACAGCGAGCCTAGCCCGGTGAGGATGGTGGAGAGCCCGCCCTCGGGGCCCTTTTCCACCACGTCGGCCCGCGCCGCGCCGCTCTCGTCCCAGGCCGCGACCATCTCCTCCAGATCGGAGATCAGCAGGTCGGTGGCGGCCATGAGGTAGTCGCGGCGGCGCTCGCAAGGGCCGTGCGTGCAATCGTCCCCGAGCGCGAAGTCGCTCGCCGGCCGCTCGCCCGCCCCGGCCTCGGTGCCGTTGAGGTCCTGGCCCCAGAGCAGGAACTCGATCGCGTGGTACCCGGTCGAGACGTTGGCCTCGACTCCGTCCGCTTCGTGCAGGGCGCGCAGCAGGTCGGCGCCGATGGTCGAGGCGTCGATCATCTCGCGCCCCACCCGGATGCTCTCGTTGGCGACGACGTTCGCCGTATAGAGCGGGTTCTCGTCCGACTCCTCGCCGTAGCTGTCCGTCGCGACGTAGTCGATCAGCCCCTCGTCGAGCGGCCAGGCGTTGACCTTGCCCTCCCAGTCGTCGACGAGCGGATTGCCGAAGCGCAGCCCCTCGGTCTGCTGGTAGGGCACGCGCGCGGCGATCCAGGCGGTGCGGGCCGCGGCGAGCGTCTCGGCGCTCGGATCCGCGAGCAGCGCATCGATGGCGGAGCGCAGGTCGCGGGCGGAGGCGAGCGCGTCCGCGTACATCGCGTGGGCGATGTCGGCATAGGTCTCGACGACCGCCTCGGGCGTCGGCGCGGTGGCGAAGGCCGGCGCATGAGCCAGCAGGCCGGCGAGCGCGGTCGCTGCGGCGAGGGCGTGGGGAAGGCGGCGCATGGGATTTCTCCTGATCGATGGTGTAGTTTGGAGCCGCTCGAAAGAGCAAGTGATTTCAGTCACTTGGCTACGAGACAGCATCCATGCCCACAACCCCGGGGAAATCCCGATACCACCTTCGAGCCGTTCCAGACACGCCGGCCGCGGTTACTCCACCATCACCTCCGCGACGATGCCGCGCCGCGCGAGGTCGCGGAGCGCGCTGGCGCGCACCTCGTCGCGATCCGCGCCGTCGGCGGGCACGATCCGGATCTCGAGACGGCCGGTCCGCGGCGCCTCCTGCGCGTTGGAACGGAAGGAGAGGATCTTCTCCTCCCGGACGTAACGGTTCATCACGAGGTTCACGTCGCCCCAGGACTTCACGTCGGCGGCTCCTTCTGTTGCGTCGGCATGACACACCAACGCGGAAGGAGCGCCTACGGTTCGCGATTGACGAATGTCGCGCCTGAACGGCCGCCTCAGGCCGCCTTCTTCTGGTAGTCCTTCACGTCGGTGAAGCGGATCTGCGGCCAGCGCTCCTCGTCGTAGCGCAGGGAGAAGGCGGAGGGGGCGAGGAAGACCGGGGCGCCGTCGAGGTCGTCGGCCATGGCGGAGCGGTTGGCGGTCATGAACTCGTCGAGCTTGCGCTCGTCCTCGCTCTCGATCCAGCGGCAGACCGAGAACCGGCTCTGCTCGTAGTCGATCGGCAGCGTGTACTCCGCCGAGAGCCGCTCCTTGAGCACGTCGAGCTGCAGCGCGCCCACCACCCCGACGATGGCGCCCGAGCCGTCGTGGGGGACGAACAGCTGCACCACGCCCTCCTCGGCGAGCTGCTGGAGCGCCTCGCGCAGCTTCTTCGCCTTCATGGCGTCCGACAGCTTCACCCGGCGCATGATCTCGGGGGCGAAGGACGGCACGCCGCGAAACACCAGGTCCTCGCCCTCGGTGAGCGTGTCGCCGATCCGGAGCGTGCCGTGGTTGGGGATGCCCACCACGTCGCCGGCGAAGGCCTCGTCGGCCACCGCGCGGTCCTGGGCGAAGAAGAATTGCGGCGCCGACAGCGTGATCGGCTTGCCGGTGCGCACCAGCTTCGCCTTCATCCCGCGCTGGAGCCTCCCCGAGCACACGCGCATGAAGGCGATGCGGTCGCGGTGGTTGGGGTCCATGTTCGCCTGGATCTTGAAGACGAAGCCGGTCATCTTCGGCTCGTTCGCCTCGACCGCGCGCCCGGCCGCCTCCTGCGCCCGCGGCGGCGGGGCGACGGCGCCGAGCGCATTCACCAGGTCGCGCACCCCATGATTGCGCAGCGCGGACCCGAAGAACACCGGCGTCAGGTGGCCCTCGCGGAAAGCCGCGAGATCGAAGGGCTTCAACCCCTCGCGGGCGAGCTCGACCTCCTCGCGGAAGGTCGCGAGATCGGCGCGATTGGGGAGCAGCTCGGCGAAGAGCGGGTCCTGCGGCCCGGAAACGGGCGTCGCCTCGATCTCCTCGTCGAGCCGGCGCACGGTGTTCGCGGCGAGGTCGTAGACGCCCGCGAAGGAGCGCCCGCGCCCGATCGGCCAGTTCACCGGGGCGATGTCGAGCGCGAGCGTCTTCTCGATCTCGTCGAGGAGATCGAACGGGTCGCGCGTCTCGCGGTCCATCTTGTTGACGAAGGTGACGATCGGGATGTCGCGCAGGCGGCAGACCTCGAACAGCTTGCGCGTGCGTGCCTCGATGCCCTTGGCCGCATCGATCACCATCACCGCCGAATCGACCGCGGTGAGCGTGCGGTACGTGTCCTCCGAGAAGTCCTCGTGGCCCGGCGTGTCGAGCAGGTTGAAGACGTGGCCACCGTACTCGAACGTCATCACCGAGGTGACGACGGAGATGCCGCGGCTCTTCTCGATCGCCATCCAGTCCGAGCGCGTGGAGACGCGGTTGCGCTTGGCCTTCACCTCGCCGGCGAGCTGGATCGCGCCGCCGAAGAGCAGCAGCTTCTCGGTCAGCGTGGTCTTCCCCGCGTCCGGGTGCGAGATGATGGCGAAGGTGCGCCTCACGGAGACGGGGTCGGCGGGGCGTGCGGCGTCGGTCATGGAGGGGCGGTTTCGATCGTTCGGGGGTGGTGGCCCTCAAATGGGGCAGAACGCTCCGGAACGCAACAATCGAGGCCGTCTCGCCACGCCCGCGAACGCGCCCTTTCGGCCCGCGCCCGTTGTCTCTATCATCCCCGCGTCACGAAGCGACCCTAATGCCGGGACGGAACGACATGAGCGAGAGGGAGACGGTCTTGCGCGCCAACATCACCCGTGAGGAAGCGCAGGCCATCGCGGAGGTCGAAAGCCCCCCGGCCGTGCAGAAGGGCGAGGCGCCGCAGGGCGCGGACCTGCGCGGGACGCCGCATCGCTTCGTCAACCGCGAGCTCTCCTGGCTGCAGTTCAACCGCCGCGTCCTGGAGGAGGCGGAGAACGCCAACCACCCGCTGCTGGAGCGGCTGCGCTTCCTGTCGATCTCGGCCAACAACCTAGACGAGTTCTTCATGGTGCGCGTGGCCGGCCTCAAGGGCCAGGTCCGCTCCAACGTGTCGGCCGTGAGCCAGGACGGGCTCACGCCCTCCGAGCAGCTCGCCCGCATCGGCCAGGCCGTCGCCGTGCTGGGGAGCGACCAGCAGGCGCGCTGGCAGGCGCTCGCGCCGGAACTGCTCGAGGAAGGAATCGTCGTCGTGCGCGAGGACGACTTGGCCAAGCCCGAGCGCGCCTGGCTCGAGGACCACTTCCTCCACCACATCTTCCCGATCCTGACGCCGCTCGCCATCGATCCGGCGCACCCGTTCCCGTTCATCCCCAATCTCGGGATGTCGATCGCGCTCAAGCTGCGCCGCCAGAGCGACGGCAAGCTGCTGAACGCGCTGATCCGCCTGCCCACCAAGATCGACCGCTTCATCAAGCTGCCGGACGGCGGCGCGGGCCAGCGCTTCGTCGCGCTCGAGCACGCCATCGAGATCCACGCCTCGCGACTGTTTCCCGGCTACCAGCGCGTGGGCCAGGGCACGTTCCGCGTCATCCGCGACAGCGACCTCGAGATCGAGGAGGAGGCCGAGGACCTGGTGCGCGTATTCGAGACGGCGCTGAAGCAGCGCCGCCGCGGCAGCGTCATCCGCCTCGAGATCGAGGCCTCGATGTCCGACGACCTCGCGCAGTTCGTCGCCGACGAGCTCGACGTCGCCCCCGACGAGGTCTTCCAGGTCGACGGCATGCTGGCCTTGAACGACCTCTCGCAGCTCGTCGGGCTCGAGCGGCCGGACCTGAAGTTCAAGCCCTACGCGCCCCGCTTCCCCGAGCGCATCCGCGAGAAGGGCGGCGACGCCTTCGCCGCGATCCGCGAGAAGGACATCGTCGTCCACCACCCCTACGAGAGCTTCGACGCGGTCGTGGGCTTCCTCGAGCAGGCGGCGCGCGACCCGAACGTGGTGGCGATCAAGCAGACGCTCTACCGCACCTCGTCGCAATCGCCCATCGTGGCAGCGCTGGCGGAGGCGGCGGAGGCCGGCAAGTCGGTCACCGCGCTCGTCGAGCTCAAGGCGCGCTTCGACGAGGAGGCGAACATCCGCTGGGCGCGCGACCTGGAGCGCGCCTCGGCGCAGGTGGTATTCGGCTTCATCGAGCTGAAGACCCACGCCAAGCTGTCGATGGTAGTGCGCCGCGAGGGGGCGAACCTGGTCTCCTACTGCCACGTCGGCACGGGCAACTACCATCCGATCACGGCGCGGATCTACACCGACCTGTCGTTCTTCACCGCCGATCCCGTGATCGCGCGGGACGTCTCACGGCTGTTCAACTACATCACCGGCTACGCCGAGCCGGCCGAGCTCGAGCGCATGGCGGTCTCGCCGGTGACGCTGAAGAAGCGGCTCCTCCAGCACATCGGCGAGGAGATCGCCCACGCCAAGGCGGGGAAGCCGGCGGCGATCTGGCTCAAGTGCAATTCGCTGGTGGACGCCCAGATCATCGACGCGCTCTACGACGCGTCGTCGGCGGGCGTGAAGGTCGATTGCGTCGTGCGCGGCATCTGCTGCCTCAGGCCGGGCATCGAGGGCCTGTCGGAGAACGTGCGCGTCAAGTCGATCGTCGGGCGCTTCCTCGAGCACTCGCGCATCTACGCGTTCGGCAACGGGCACGGGCTGCCCCATTCCAAGGCGCACGTCTACATCTCCTCGGCGGATCTGATGCAGCGCAATCTCGACCGGCGGGTGGAGGCGATGATGCCGATCCTCAACCCGACCGTCCACCAGCAGGTGCTCGATCAGATCATGCTTGCGAATCTGCTCGACAACCAGCAGAGCTGGCGCGTCCTGCCCGACGGATCGAGCGCGCGCATCGTTCCCGAGCCGGATGAGGAACCCTTCAACGCGCACAAGTTTTTCATGACCAACCCGAGCCTGTCGGGACGCGGCAAGTCGCTGAAGACCTCGAGCCCGCGTGAATTGTCCCGCCGACGGGCGCGGAGCTGACGCGGGGGCGCGGCACATTCCGGGACGCGGATCGGGGGCACGGATCTTGGACATCGCAACGGAAAAGCTGCTCGCCCGCGACGAGGCGCCCGGACGACTGAAGGTCGGCCGCCCGATCGCGATCATCGACATCGGCTCGAACTCCGTGCGCCTCGTCGTCTACGAGGGCCTGACCCGCGCGCCGATGCCGATCTACAACGAGAAGGTCCTGTGCGGGCTGGGCCGGAACGTGGTTTCCACCGGCCGGCTCGACGAGGACGCGGTGGCACGCGCGCTGAAGGCGCTCGCGCGCTTCAAGATGCTGTGCCAGACGATCCGCGTCGGCGAGGTGCTGGTGCTGGCCACCGCCGCCGCCCGCGACGCGCAGAACGGGCCCGAGTTCCTCGCCCGCGCCGAGGATATCGTCGGCCGCAAGGTGGAGCTGCTCTCCGGCGCCCGCGAGGCGGAGCTCTCCTCGCTGGGGGTCATCTCCGGCTTCCACGAGCCCGACGGCGTCGTCGGCGATCTCGGCGGCGGCTCGCTGGAGCTCGTCGAGGTGACGGGGCTCGTCGCGGGCCAGGGCGTCACCCTGCCGCTCGGCGGCCTGACGCTGCAGGACCTCTCCGACGACAGCCCCAAGAAGGCCCAGCGCATGGTGCGCGAGGCGCTGCCGCGCGCGCCGCAGCTCGCGGCGCTGAAGGGGCGCACCTTCTACGCGGTCGGCGGCACCTGGCGCAACCTCGCCCGCCTGCACATGGCCGAGCGGGGTTATCCGCTGCGCGTCATGCACGACTACCGGATCGACCCCGCCGACGGGCTCGCCTTCCTCGAGATGGTCGAGCGCACTCCGTCGTCGGCGTTGAAGGAGATCGACGCCGTCTCCGACGCCCGCCGGCCGCTGCTCGCCTATGGAGCCATCGTGCTCGAGGAGATCATTCGGCTCGGCAAGCCCGCGAGCGTGACGATCTCGGCGCTGGGCGTGCGGGAGGGCCTGCTCTTCGAGCGGCTCGACGACGAGCTCAAGGGCGCCGACCCGCTGATCACCGCGGCGGCCGACTTCAACCTGCTGCGCGCGCGCGCCCCGGGGCACGGGGTCGAGCTGATGGCCTGGACGGACGAGCTCTTCGACACGCTCGATCTCGACGAGACGGCAGCGGAGCGCCGCCTGCGCCACGCCGCCTGCCTGCTGGCCGACATCGGCTGGCGCGCGCATCCGGACTATCGCGGCGAGCAGAGCGTCAACATCATCGCCAACGCCGCCTTCATCGGCCTCGACCACCCCGGCCGCGCCTACCTGGCGCTGGCGAACTACTTCCGTCACGAGGGGCTCTCGATCGAGAAGGCGAGCGCGACCTTGAAGAACCTCGCCACACCGCGGCTGATCATGCTGGCGCGCGTGCTGGGCGGCGCCTTCCGCGTGGCCTACCCGGTGTCGGTGGCGATGGACGGGGTTCTGCCCAAGACCGCGCTGATCGCCCGGACCTCCTCGAAGGGGACGAGGCGCATCGTGCTCAACCTCCCCGACGACATGGGCGATCTCGCCGGCGAGCGGCTCTTCGGCCGGCTCAAGCAGCTCGGCAAGGTGCTGGAGCGCGAGCCGAAGATCCAGGTGGGGTGAAGGCCGCGCCCTCACGCCTCGAGCGCGGTGGTCCCGGCGCGCGCGCGCGTCTCCAGGAACCGCGCCACCGCATCGATCCCCAGCAACGGCCGGCTGATGACGTAGCCCTGCGCGACGTCGCAACCGTGCAGGCGCAGGAACTCGAGCTGCGCGCGCGTCTCGATTCCCTCCGCGACCACGTCCATGCCCAGCGAATGAGCCAAGTTGATGATCGTGCGGGCGATCGCCGCGTCCTCCGGATCCGTGCCGATGTCGCGCACGAAGGACTGGTCGATCTTCAGCCGGTCGACGGGGAAGCGCTTGAGGTGCGCCAGCGAGGCGTAGCCCGTGCCGAAGTCGTCGAGCGCGATGGTGACGCCGAGCGCGTGCAGGCGGCGCAAGGTCTCGGCGATCTTGTCGCCCGAGCGGTCGAGCAGCACGTTCTCCGTGACCTCGAGCTCGAGGCGCGTCGACGGCAGGTCGTAGCGCGCGAGGAGACGCGCGACCTCGCCGACGAAGCCTTCGTTCTTGAGTTGCGCCGCCGCGACGTTGACGGCGATCTGCCCGGGCTCCAGGCCGCGATCGAGGAGCGCACGCACGGCGCAGAGCGATTGTGACAGCACGGCAGAGCCGAGCGGCACGATCAGCCCCGTCTCCTCGGCGACCTGCACGAACTCGGCCGGCGAGACCATCTCGCCGTTGCGCCGCCACCGCACCAGGGCCTCGAAGCCGGTATGCGCCCCGTCGCGCGTGCGCGCCTGGGGCTGGAGCGCGACCTCCAGCTGGGAGGCGGCGATCGCGTCGCGCAGGGCGTCCGATATCTCCTGGCGTCGCTCGAGACGATTGCGCAGCGCCGGATCGAAGAAGCACCAGGTGTCGCGCCCGCGCGCCTTGGCCTGGTAGAGCGCGATGTCGGCGTTCTTGAACAGGTCGGCCGGCGTATCGCCGTCGTGCGGGAACAGCGTCACGCCGATCGAGCCGCTCGGGCGGAACTCGCGGCCCGAGATCACGATCTCCCGGCGCAGGCTCTCGTGCAGCCCCGCCACGATGGCGTGCGCGTCCTCCGGCGTCGCGAGGCCGGGCAGGACGAGGGCGAACTCGTCGCCGCCGAGGCGCGCGACGACGTCGCTCTTGCGCACGGAGGCCGACAGCCGCCGAGCCACCTCGCGCAGCAGCGCGTCGCCGGCGTCGTGGCCGAGCGTGTCGTTGATGTCCTTGAAGTGGTCGAGATCGAGCAGCACCACCGCGCCGACGCCGTCGCCGACGCGCCGGCTCTCGAGCAGCTCGCGCAGGCGCTGGGTCACGACCGCCCGGTTTGCGAGGCCCGTGAGCGCGTCCTGCTCGGCGTGGCGCTTGATGGCGGCCTCGGCCTGCTTCAGGCTGGTGATGTCGGTGCGCACGCCCACCGTATAGCCCGAGGCCGAGCGGCGCTCGCGCACCTGCAGCCACTGCCCGTCCCCGAGCGGCTGGATAACCCGCTCCGTCGGGCGCTCGCGGTGCATCTCGAGGCGCCGCGCGAGCCAGGCCGCGCGGGCCTCAGGCGTCTCGCCGGCGTCGACGTACTGCCCGTTCTCGATGCCGAAGCGCAGGATGTCCTCGAACCGGGCGCCGACCCGGATCGTGGGCGCCGACAGGGAATAGAAGTCCTTGTAGGCCTGGTTGAACAGGACGAGCACGTCGTCCTTGTCGTAGGCCGCCACGGCGTCGGGGATGGTGTCGAGCACGTCGCGCAGCAGGCCCTCGGCCGCGGCGCGCTTGGCCATCTCCGCCTCGGCGGCGGCTTCGGCACGCTTTCGCTCTGTTATGTCGTAACGGATCGAGACGAAGCTCTCGATCCGCCCCTCCCTGCCGCGCATCGGCACGATCGTGGTGTCGACCCAGTAGCAGCCTCCGGCCTTGGTGCGGTTACGGATCTCCCCGCGCCAGGAGCGTCCCTGCACGACGGTCTGCCACAGTTCGACGAAGAAATCCGGCGGGTGGCACCCGGAATTGACGACGCGGTGCGTCCGCCCGATCAGCTCCTCGCGGGTATAGCCGCTGATCGAGCAGAACAGATCGTTGACGTAGGTGATCCGCCCGCGGCGGTCCGTGACGGCGACGATCGAATGCTGGTCGAGCGCCGCCTTGTACGCGCCGAGCTCGGCGAGGGCGCGCTTCGTCTCCTCGTGCGCCTCCGTCAGGCTCTCGCGATGGTCGCGCTCGGCGGTGACGTCGGTAAAGCTCGCGATCACGGTCCGGCCCCGCGTCGCGTTCGCATCGAGGACGCGGGCGTTGATCTTGAGCCAGCACAGCGTGCGGTCGGGCCGATGCACGCCCATGACGACCCCGCGCACGCTCTCTCCCGTGCGCAGAGCCACCATCGACGGGTGCTCCTCCCCCGGGAAGTCCGAGCCGTCCTCGCGGATCGAGCGCCAATGCGGGTCGACCGAGGTGCGCCCCAGCATCTGGTCGCGAGACAGCCCCAGCAGCTTCGCGGCCTCGAGGTTGCAGTCGATCCCCGCGCCGGATTCGTCCTGGATGACGATGCCCGAGGCCACGTTCTCGATCACCGCCTCCAGCCGCCGGCGCCCGGCGAGCTCGTCGGTGACGTCGCTCTCGATGGCGATGTAGCCCTCGAGCGCGCCGTCGTCGCCACGGATCGGCTGGATGTCCATGTCGACCCAGTAGGCCCGGCCCGATTTGGCGCGGTTCATGATCTGAACCCGCACGCCGTCGCCTGCGTCGAGGGCGCGGCGGATTTCGGCCACGGTCTCCGGATCGCTTTCCTCGCACTGCAGGAAAGCACCCGGGCTGCGGCCGACCACCTCGGCCAGGGCGTATCCGGTCAGCTCCTCGAAGGCGGGGTTGACCCACTCGATCATCCGGTCCGGCCCGCACAGGACGACGGCGTTCTTCGTCAGCCGTGCGATCAGGGTCAGCCGCTTCAGCCGCTCGCGGGCGAGCTCGCGCTCGCTCACCTCCCGCGCAGTGCCGCGATAGCCGCAAAAGCTTCCCCGCTCATCGAAGATCGGATCGCCGTTGACCTCCGTGTAGCCGCTCACGCCGTCGATGCGCGGGCGGCTGTAGACGAACCCTCGGATCGGCCGGTGCGCATCGAGGTCGGCGCGGTGCGCGGCCCAGAACGCGCAGCCGGCGTCGGCGGCTCCGGCGAGCTCCCATCGGGTCATGCCGATGGCCTTCTCGACGTCGATGCCCGACTTGCCGCCCTCGTCCCGCATCATGCTGAACCGGTGCTCGGCGTCGGTCTCCCAGAGCCAGTCGGAGGTCGTCGCCAGGAAGTCGCGCAGGCGCCGCTCGCTGTCGCGTTGGGCGCTCTCGGCTTCGAAGCGGTCGGTATGGTCGAGCGCGATGCCGACGAGGCCGGTGATCGCGCCGTCGACGACGATGGGCGCCATCGTCGACTCGGACGCGACCCGGCCGCCGTCCTCGCGCTGCTTGACCATCGATGAGCGGACGATCTCACCGGCGAGCGTCTGCGCGTGCTGGCGTTCCCACACGGCGAGCATCTCGCCGTCGAGCCCGGTCTCGCGGGGATGCTTACCGACGAGATCGCCGAAGCCCTGGCGGTCGAGACGGTTCTGGAGCTCGTAGCGCCCGTCGCGGTCCATCATCCAGAACGGATGCGGAAGGCAGTCCAGCGCCGTGATCATCCGCGCGCGCCAGGCCTCGAACGTATCCTGTCGCGCGCTGGCCGCCCGTGCCGCCCGCGCGATCCCCGCGATCGCATCGGCGAGCGTCTCCAGCTGCGCGGCGACCGGGGGAGCCGGGGCTGCGTCCGCGCGCACGAGCAGCCTCACCGCATCGGCGCCGTCGCCGGCGCGAATCTCGTGCGCCGAAACCGCGATCCACGCCGGCTCGCCGCCGGCGGACGCGTCCGTCGCGCCGAGCCGTTCGCCCGCCGCGTCGACGGCGACGGCCGCCGCGGCACCCGCGAGATCGCAAGCGAGACGCAGGAGCCGCGCGATCGCGCCGTTCTCCTCGCTCGCGCGGCTCGGGGGGCTGATGTCGGGCAAGGGCTCGCCTTCACTGGGATCGTAGGCGAACGAGGATGCCCGACGACATTGAACAGAGCCTTGGCGCAATCCGCACCTGCAGGCCCCCCGAGGCCCCTGAAGTCCTAACGGCGCGTAACGATTGGGTGTGAAAGCGCCCCGATCTGCAGCGCGCCGCCGACGCCGCCGACCCGGGCCGGCCTCGACGCCCTGGCGGAGAAGGTCGTCGAGGCGAACGTTCCCGCGACGGAGCTGAGGATCGCAGACGTCGCCTATCGTCTCGAGAACGGCCGTCACGTCGTGGAGGTCGATGCGCGATGCAGGGGCGCGTTCGCCGCCGCCCTCGGCGTCGGCGAGCAGCGCCCGGCGGTCCGCGCCGACGCGGTCGTCCAGACCGCGCTCGATGGTCGGCAGAGCACTGGAACCGGCCGCTTCGACGAAGGCCTGGCCTGGGGCTGGCGCCTCTTCTCGCCGAGCTGGACGGGCGAATGGGGCCTCGCGCACTATCCGTCCGCGTACGGCGAGCACGAGACGATCGTGATGCTCTTTACCGACGGCCAGTCCACCGCCTACGACAGCGAGGTTCTCACCGGGCCGGAGCGCGGGCGCACGAGCCCGGATGGACGCGCGAAGTTCGGCCACAACAAGGGCTCGCCGATGGGCTTTTCGCATCTGGTGGATCTGTGCGGGCGCATGAAGGCCGCCGGCGTGCGCATCATCATGATGCAGCTCGAGGGCAACGACGACTTCACGTCCAACGCGAAGGCCTGCGCGTCCTCGCCGGAAGACCATTTTTCGGTCGACGGCCTGACGACCCTCGAGACCGCGCTGTCGAGCCTCGCGCTGGCGAGGGCCGGGGGCGTGCGCCTCGTGCGCTGACGCGTCTCCGGCCGATCGCCGACGATCACGCAGCGGAGCCGCTCGAGCGAGCGGCGCGGGCGCCGCGAGCGTCCGCGCGCTAGCGTGTTGACAAGCGCCTCACGAGCGGGCGGAATGTCTAGGTTTCCCGGACGGAAAACGCGGAATTCTCACAAATTCGAACACGAATTCATGGGCCGCAATGGACGTCTCGCTGCAGGATCTGCTGGACGCGATGTCGGAGCCCGCGGCGCTCGTCGACGACGCGGGAGCATTCCTCTACGGTAATTCGGCCTACGCGGCCGAGATCGTCCCGCCCGCGCAGCGCGCCGTCGGCGGCGTCGGGATCGCCTTCGGAACGCAGGCGGACCGGGCGCGGTCGCGAACGCTCGCAACCCTTCGGGAGCAGCCGCGGGCGACAGCGGACTACGTCCTCGAGGACCTCGATCCGCCGTGCCACGCCCGGATCGAGGCCGCGCGCCTGAAACCGGGCGTCGTTCTCCTGCGCTACCGCGACACGACAGCGGAGCGCCGCGCCGCGGAAGAGAGCGCCCGCGTCGCGGCCCGCTTCGCAGCGGTTCTCGAGGCATCCTCCGATGCGATGATCACGATCGACGCCAACGGACGGATCCTCGCCGCCAACCGGTCCGTCAGCACCCTGTTCGGCTACGCGCCCGAGACGCTGGTCGGGCGCAACGTCGCGATGCTGATCGCAGGCGACGACGCCACGCGCCACGATCGCTACATCGACGGCTTCCTCGCCACCGGCAACTCCAGGATCATCGGACGCGAGCGGATCGTGCAGGGCCGGCGCGCCGACGGCGACGTCTTTCCCGTGCTCCTGACCGTCCGCGAGGCTACCGAGAACGGCGAGCGGGTCTTCGTGGGGCTGATCCGCGACGTCAGCGACGCCGAGCGCGTCCGCGAGGCGCTCGACCGAAGCGCGATCAGCTTCGAGCTGGCGCTGGAGGCCGGCCGCCTGGGGTCCTTCGACGTCGATCTGGCCCGGCAGACCATCCGAGCCGACGCCCGGTTCCGCGCCGTGTTCGGCTTCTCCGCCGACACGCTGCTGCGCTGCGCGGATCTCGCCGACCGCCTCCGCCCCTGCGATCGCGAGCGCCTCGCCGCGCAGGTGTGCGGCGCGCACGCCGCCGCCGAGATCGACTTCGAGGCCGCCGCGACCCGGCTCGACGGCGCCGAACGCGCCATCGCGATCCGCGGAAAGGTCCTCCAGCGCTCCGACGGCGCCCACATCGTCGGCGTGCTCGGCGACATCACGGAGCGCAGGGAAGCGGAACTGCAGCGCCTGCGGGAGGAGCGCGACCGCTACGTGATCGGCGAGATGCGCCACCGCATCAAGAACCTGTTCACCATGGTGGGCGCGATCCTCAACCTGTCGGTGCGGGGCCATCCCGAAGCGCTCCCCTTCAAGGACGCCGTCGAGCACCGCCTCACGGCGCTGGAGGCGGCGCAGGCGCGCCTCGCCGCCTCGGGCTGGCGCTCGTCTCAGCTCGCCGACATCGTGGCGACCGAGCTCGAGCCCTTCCGCGACCGCCGACGCGACATCGACGTCTCGGGCTGCGACCTGACCGTGAACGGCCACGCGGCGCAAATCCTGGCCATGATCGTGCACGAGCTGACGACCAACGCCGCCAAGCACGGCGCCTTGAGCGCGCCGAACGGCCGCGTGCAGGTCGGGTGCGCGCGCGAGGACGGGACGGTGGTCCTTACCTGGCGCGAGGAGGCCGGCCCCCCCGTGTCCGAGCCGGCGCGCCGCGGCTTCGGCACGACGGTGCTGGGCCGGATGGCCGAGCGCTTCCTCGACGCACAGGTCGAGGTGCGTTTCGCGCCGACGGGTTTCGTCTATCGTATCGTCATGCCCGCGGAGCGGGTTCTGGAAAAGCACTGAATTTTGCGTGGATCGAGATAATTCTCGCGCCGATGCGTGGATCGCGCTATCACCGACTGCCATACGCGGCGCATAGCAGGAAAACACCATGATCAAGAAGGGCATCGTCGAGGCCATCGGGAATACGCCGCTGATCCGCCTGAAGGGCCCTTCCGACGCGACGGGCTGCGAGATCCTCGGCAAGGCCGAGTTCATGAACCCCGGCCAGTCGGTCAAGGATCGCGCGGCGCTCGCCATCATCCGCGATGCGGAGGAGAAGGGCCTGCTGCGTCCCGGCGGCGTGATCGTCGAGGGCACGGCGGGCAATACCGGCATCGGGCTCGCACTCGTCGGCAACGCGCTGGGCTACCGGACGGTGATCGTCATCCCCGACACGCAGAGCCGGGAAAAGAAGGACATGCTGCGGCTCGCGGGGGCCGAGCTCGTCGAGGTGCCGGCGGTGCCCTACAAGAACCCGAACAACTATGTGAAGGTGTCGGGCCGCCTCGCCGAGCGGCTGGCCGCCGAGGAGCCGAACGGGGCGATCTGGGCGAACCAGTTCGACAACGTCGCCAACCGCATGGGCCACTACCGCACCACCGGTCCCGAGATCTGGGAGCAGACCGGCGGCGAGGTCGACGGCTTCGTCTGCGCGGTGGGGACCGGCGGCACGCTCGCGGGGGTGGGCATGGCCCTCAAGGAGCGCGACCGCACGGTGACGATCGGCATCGCCGACCCGATGGGCGCGGCGCTCTACGCCTGGTACACGACCGGCGAGCTGAAGGCCTCGGGCTCGTCCATCACCGAGGGCATCGGCCAGGGCCGGATCACGGCGAACCTCGAGGGCGCGCCGGTCGACGTCGCGTTCCAGATCCCCGACGAGGAGGCGATCCCGATCGTGTTCGACCTCCTGGAGCACGAGGGCCTCGTGCTCGGCGGCTCGTCGGGCGTCAACATCGCGGGCGCGATGCGGCTCGCCCGCCACATGGGGCCGGGGCACACGATCGTGACGATCCTGTGCGACTACGGCACCCGCTACCAGTCGAAGCTGTACGACCCGGCTTTCCTGCGCGAGAAGGGCCTGCCCGTTCCCGCCTGGCTGGAGCGCGCGAGCGCGATCGATCCGGGGCTCGTGGCCGCCGACGGGTGAGGGACGGCGAGCCCACAGTCCCCGCGGTCGGCGCCGGATAGCGGCGACGCCCCGGCGTCACCATGCGGGACACGCGTGGGCCTCACTGGCCGACACCGCCTACGCCGACGCCGACATTCACACCCGAGGAGCCGCTTGCGCCGATATCGACGCTCGCGCTCGCGCTGGCGCCGCCTGGTCCGGCGCTCACGTCGACGCCGACGCCGAGCCCGCCGAAACCGCCGAAGCCACCTCCGAACCCGTGGCCGCCGCCATGGCCGCCACCGCCGGCGCCGCCGCCGCCGCCGCCTCCGTTGCCGCCATTGGTACCGCCTCCGTTGCCACCGCCGGGGCCACCGTTGCCGCCGTTGCCGCCGCCACCGGGGCCGCCGTTGCCGCCGGGGTCCGCGCCGCCGCCGGGGCCCGCAGTGCCGCTACCGCCAGCGCCACCGGCGCCGCCACTACCGCCGCCGCCGGCAACACTTCCGACGCCGCCGGTTCCGCCGCCATCAGCGCCGCCGCTACGCGCGGCCGAATCGTTCCGGCTATAGTTCGTTCCGTCGAAACCGCCGGCGGCCCGCGCCCCATCGCGCCTGATCGAGCCGGTCGTGAGCACGTCCTGGGGTGCACCGAACCGGCACAGGCAGCGCGGTTCTCCGCTCGGCCGCAAGACGAGCCGGCAGCTCGCATATTCTCTACCCTGGATGTAGCCGAGACAGAGGTTTCCGGTGTCCTGCGCGAGGCCTGACGCCGGCGCGAACGCCGCGAAGGCGGCCGCGATGAAGGGAGCACTGCGACGCATGACGGTTCCTCCGTGAAACAACACGTGGAACCAAGTGCGGCAGAAACGCGGCGTTCCTCGGGATCACTCAAATACGAAACAATAGAGCCTAGTGGAACACGACCGCCTTCGCGTGCGCGGGTCGGGCGAGTCACGCCGCCGGGGAGGCGTCGTGGGCGAACTCCCAATAGAGCTCGCGCGCCTTGCGCGCGACCGGGCCGGGCTGGAGCTCGCGATCGTCGATCTTCACCACGGGCGTGATCTTCGAATAATTGCCCGACATGAAGATCTCGTCCGCCTCCAGGAAGTCGTCGTAGGTCAGCGACGCCTCGCGCACGCCCGCGCCGGTCTCACGCAGGAGGTTCATCACCCGCTGGCGGGTGATCCCGTTGAGGAACGTGCCGTTGGGGGCGGGGGTGAGAACCTCGCCGCCGCGCACCATGAAGATGTTGGCCGTCGCCGTCTCGGCGACGTTGCCCAGCATGTCGAGCACGAGCGCGTTGTCGAAGCCCCGCGAGATCGCCTCCTTCAGCGCCCGGGCGTTGTTCGGATAGAGGCAGCCGGCCTTGGCGTCGGTGGGCATCGTCTCGAACGAGGGGCGGCGGAACTTGCTCTTGGTGATCCGCGCGGCCTTGCCGGGCGGCGGCAGCGGCGCCTCGAACAGGCACAGGCAGAAGCCGATGTCGTCGGGATCGGGCAGGATCGTCGATGCGCCCTCGCCTTCGCCCCAGTACATCGGCTTGACGTAGAGCGCGACGTCGCCTGCGAACTTCTTCGCGCCCTCCCGGGTGAGGCCGACGATCTCCTCGGGCGCCATCGTCGGGTTAAGGCCGAGCGCGCGCGCGGAGCGGTTCACCCGCGCCGCGTGCAGATCGATGTCGGGCGCCGTGCCCTCGAATACGCGCGCGCCGTCGAACACCATCGAGGCCAGCCAGGCGGCGTGGGTGCGCGGGCCCATGATGCCGGGATTGCCCTCGTGCCAATCGCCGTCGTACCAGGTCCAGGTGCGCGAAAAGTTCGCCACGTCAGCGTCCTCCGTAGGTCTGCCCAGGGGAATGGGTCAGCGGAATGGGTCAGTGCTTCTGTCCTGATCGAAGCCCGCACGGCGGCCCGCGTCAACTCGGAAAATCCCGCGACGCGCATGATAAAAGCTGATCGCTCGCACGCGATCCGGTGATGGATCAAGGCACCCGGCAATAATGCCGCCGGCCGTCGTAGCCCAGGAAAGTGAAGCTGTTCGGGTCGAAGGAGCGGTACTTGCGCGCGCAATAGGTGATCGCGTTTGCATCGTAGTATTGCACGCGCGGCGCGCGCCGCGGCTGGGGCGGGACGGCGAGCGCCTGGCCGAGGATCGCCCCGGTGGCGAGCCCGATGATCCCCGCCGCCACCGCCGCGCCGGGGTCGGGACGGTAATAGAACGGCGGGTAGGTGTCGCGCGGGTAGCGATAGCGATACTCTGTCCGCGGCTGCACGCGGCGATCGTAATACACGTACCCATCGTAGTGCCGCCTGCGGTCGTAGTAGACCGGCGCGCGGCGGGCCTCGAGGTGGAACTGCACGCCCGATTGGCCGCGGTCGTAGGTCGGTGTCGAGAAATACTCGCCCGCTCCGCTGGCCGCGGACGGCCCGGCGAGCCCGAGCGCCGCAACGGCGAGAATCGCCGCGGCGAGGAGTGTGAGGTGAAGCTTGCGCATGGTCTGACGCCCTTATTGGTCGTTGCCCGCGCGAACGGCCGCCCCCACCCGGCCTGAGGGGCGTCGCTACCCCCTCGCGCTGTCGAGGTGGGGAGGATAGCAGGGATGTGCGGGGAGCCCAAATCAACGCGCAGGCGAGACGCCCGCCCGCGATGCGCCGGCGGGATCACCGCCCGCTTCCCGTCGGCCCCGCGCGCCGCTATGGTCCGCCGCGTCGAACCCGAGGATGACCCGCATGCCCCTCACCGTCGCGGTCCAGATGGACCCCATCGCCCATATCAAGATCGCCGGCGACACCACGTTCGCGCTCCTGCTGGAGGCGCAGCGGCGGGGGCATGGGCTCGTCTACTGGACGCCGGACCGGCTCTCGATGCGGGACGGGCAGGTGGTCGCGCGGGTGCAGGACCTCGCGGTGCAGGACGTCGCGGGCGCGCATTTCACGCTGGGCGAGGACCGGCGGGTGGCGCTCGCGGACGCGGTCGACGTGGTGCTGATGCGCCAGGACCCGCCCTTCGACCTCGCCTACATCACCGCCTCGCACCTGCTGGAGCGCGTCCACCCGAAGGTGCTCGTCGTCAACGACCCGTTCCACGTGCGCAACGCGCCCGAGAAGATCTTCGTCACCGAGTTCCCGCACCTGATGCCGCCGACGCTCATCTCCCGCGACAAGGAGGAGATCCAGGATTTCCGCCGCGAGCACGGCGCGGTGGTGATGAAGCCGCTCCACGGCCACGGCGGCGCCGCGGTGGTGCGCCTGATGCCGGACGACCCGAATTTCGGCTCGCTGTTCGACCTGTTCTCCGTCACCTTCCGCGAGCCCTGGGTGATCCAGAAGTTCCTGCCGCGCATCACCGAGGGCGACAAGCGCATCCTGCTCGTCGACGGCGAGGCGCGCGGGGCGGTCAACCGCGTGCCGGCGACGGGGGACATCCGCTCCAACATGGTCCGCGGCGGCGGCGCGGTGGCGACGTCGCTCTCCGACAAGGAGCGCGAGATCTGCGCGACGATCGGACCCCACCTGAAGCGGATGGGGCTGATCCTGGTCGGCATCGACGTGATCGACGGCCTCCTCACCGAGATCAACGTCACCTCCCCTACCGGCATACGCGCGGTGCGGACGCTCGGTGGGCCGGACGTGGCGGTGGACGTGTGGGACGCGATCGAGGCGAAGCGCGCCGGCTGAGGCCGCGCCCGGTCGTCCGTCGAGCGGCGTCCAGGAGGCACGCCGCGACGCCCACGCCGGCGGGAGGCCGCGCCGAAAGCCTCCGCCGACGCGCGTGCGCCGGAACGTCGACGAGGCGCGTCCGTTGACCGGGATCGACGACGGAGCCCCTCGAAAGGAGAGCGATCCGATGAACGACACCACGGTGAAGAAGGTCGCGAGCGCCAGCTCGCCCACGGGCGAGAACGGTCTCGTCTACCTCGCCAGCGGCAAGCGCATGGCCATGCGCATGTGGCGCGAGGAGCAGCCGAACCAGGACAAGCCGCGGCACAAGCACGCTTACGAGGTGCTCGGCTTCTGCATCGGCGGGCGCGCCGAGCTCGAGCTGGAGGGCCAGACCATCACGCTCGAGCCCGGCGACAGCTGGCTCGTGCCGGCCGACGCCGAGCACACCTACCGCATCCTCGAGCCCTTCACCTGCGTCGAGGCCACGGCGCCGCCCTTCCACGTGCACGGCCGTTCCGGCTGAGACCGCTGGGGGGGGCGCTCCGCCGCGCGCTCCGTCTTGCGTCGCGCCGCGTCAGAGCGTAGCGCTTTCCCGTAGGCCGCGGGAGCGTGGCGGGGCGTAGGTCGGGGCGCGCGAGATGACCATCCAGAAGCAGGCGGGGTTCTGGTTCGCGGCGCTCGCCGCCGCGCTGTTCTTCCTGTGGCTGTTCTCCGGCATCCTGCTGCCCTTCGTGGCGGCGCTGGCGCTCGCCTACCTGCTCGATCCGGTCGCGGACCGGCTGGAGAAGCTCGGGCTGGGGCGTCTCGGGGCGACGCTGCTGATCCTGCTCGTGTTCGTGCTGGTGCTCGTACTCGTACTCGTGCTGATCCTGCCGCTCGTGATCCGCGAGCTCACCGACTTCCTCGCCCTCCTGCCGGACTACGTGACCCGCCTCCAGATCCTGCTCGTCGAGCGCGGCGCGCCGCTGCTCGACTATTTCGGGGTCGAGATTTCCGGGCCGGAGCTGCAGCGCAACATCGGGGACATCGTCTCGCGCGGGGCGGGCTACCTCGGCACGGTGCTGGGAACGCTGCTCGCGAGCGGGCAGACGGTGCTGTCGGTGTTCTCGCTCCTCGTGCTCACGCCGATCATCGCCTTCTACCTGCTGATCGACTGGGACCGCATGGTGGCCAAAGTCGACGGCTGGCTGCCTCTGCGCTACCGCCCGACCATCCGGCGGCTGGCAGGCGAGATCGACGACGTGCTCTCGCGTTTCGTGCGCGGCCAGGCGACCCTGTGCCTGATCCTGGGGAGCTTCTACGCCGTCGCGCTGACGCTGATCGGGCTCAATTTCGGCGCCCTGATCGGGCTCGTCGCCGGCATTCTCAGTGTCATCCCCTATGTGGGCTCGATCACGGGCCTGCTGCTCTCGGTCGGCGTCGCCATCGTGCAGTTCTGGCCGGACTACGTCTGGGTGATCGCGGCGCTGGCGATCTTCCTGTTCGGGCAGTTCGTCGAGGGCAACTTCCTCTCGCCGAAGCTGCTGGGCGGGGCGGTGGGCATCCACCCGGTCTGGCTGATGTTCGCCCTGTTCGCCTTCGGCTCTCTGTTCGGCTTCGTCGGCCTGCTCCTCGCCGTGCCGCTCGCGGCGATGGTGGGCGTGCTCACCCGCTTCGCGATCCAGCGCTATCTCGAGAGCCCGTTCTACGACGCGGGCCGCAGCGCGGCCGCCAAGTCGATCCCGAACCCCACCGAGGACGGCGATGGCTGAGCGGCGCGACCGAGCGCGCGACCGGCAGCTCGCCCTCGACCTCGCCGCCGGGCCGAGCCACGGCGAGGAGGATTTCCTCGTCGGGCCCTCCAACGAGGAGGCGTACGGCGCGCTGGAGGCCTGGCCGGATTGGGCCCACCCGATCCTGCGCCTCGAGGGACCGCCGGGCTCGGGCAAGAGCCATCTCGCGGCGATCTGGGCCGCGCGCGCCGGCGCGCGCCGCCTCGCCGTCGCCGACGTGACGGACGCCGCCGTGCCGGCGCTCGCCGACGCCGCCGCGCTGCTGGTCGAGGACGCCGACCGCGGCCCGCGCGACGAGGCGGCACTGTTCCACCTGATGAACCTCGCTCGCGAGCGCGCGATCTCGCTGGTGATCACCGCGAGCGCGCCGCCGGACGCCTGGGGCCTCGCGACGCCCGACCTCGTCTCGCGCCTGCGGCTCGCGCCGGTGACGCGGCTCGCGCCCCCCGACGACGGGCTGTTCAAGGCGGTGCTGGTGAAGCTCTTCGTCGAGCGCCAGCTCGTCGTCGACACGACCGTCGTCGACTATCTCGCGCTGCGCCTCGAGCGCTCGCTCGCCGCCGCCTCGCAGGCGGTCGCCGCGCTGGACGCCGATGCGCTCGCCCAGAAGCGCCGCATCACGCGACCCATGGCGGCGGACTATGTCGCGCGCCATCTGGGCGACGCGGAGGAGTGAGCGCAGCCGGCCAACGTCCACCCGGCATTCGCCCCCTCCGGTCCGCTCGCGCCGCCCACCTCCCCTGCGTGAAGAGTTCAGGATGCGGCGCGGGCGGTGAGAGCCGCCACGCGACGCCTCCCCGCAGGGGCTATGGGATGCACGAATCTCGCGGGCGTAGACGTTGCCGATGAGGTCAGTCGCGTCGGGGCGCACCTTCCTTCCCCCTTGTGGGGAAGGTGGCGGCGAAGCCGACGGATGGGGGTCGGTGGGCAGTGCTGGTGCTCGGACGTTAGGCTGAGCGGCTTCTGCAGCCCTGCAACTCCGTCGAGCAAGTTCTGTACGACCCCCACCCCCGACCCCTCCCCGCAAGGGGGAGGGAGACCGGCAGCGACCTTCACGGGTGGTCGGGAACGCCTGATTTCCGTGAATCCCATTGCCCCGCAGGGGAGGTCGACGGCGCGGAGCGCCGGCGGGTGGGGGCGAAAGGGGAGTGGCCAACGCCCATTCGCCCCCTCCGGTCCGCTTCGCGTCCCACCTCCCGCGGGGCGGTTTCGGGATCCGACGCGGGCGCTCAATGCCCCTCGAACGCCACCAGCGAGCGGACCTCGACGTCCATCCTGCGCAGGCGCTCGGCGCCACCGAGGTCGGGGAGGTCGACGACGAAGCAGCAGGCGACGACCTCCGCGCCAATCTTGCGCAAGAGCTCCACCGCCGCCGTGGCGGTGCCGCCGGTGGCGATGAGGTCGTCGACGAGCACCACGCGCTCGCCGGCGACGAGCGCGTCCGCGTGGATCTCGATCTCGTCGGAGCCGTATTCGAGCGCGTAGGCGATGCTCACCACCTGGTGCGGCAGCTTGCCCTTCTTGCGGATCGGCACGAAGCCCGCCGAGAGCTGGTGCGCCATGGCGCCGCCGACGATGAACCCTCGGGCCTCGATTCCGGCGATCTTGTCGATCTTCGTCCCGGCATAGGGGTTGACCAGCTCGTCGATCGTGCGCCGGAAGGCGCGGGTGTCGCCGAGCAGGGTCGTGATGTCCCGGAACATGATACCGGGCTTGGGATAGTCGCGGATCGTGCGGATCGCGGACTTGATGTCGTGGTCGAGCGGGGTGTCCATGGATGGTCTTCCCTGAGGCGGGTCGGTCGGATCAACGAGCGAGGACGCGGCCGGCGACGGCGTCGAGCTTGGCCATGAGCGCAGGATCGCGCAAGTCCGGTGCGGTCATGATCGCGACCTCGAGCGCCGTGTCCGAGCCGACGGGACAGGGCTCGTGCTCCTCGGGGAAGTCGCGCGCGACGCGCGCCACCAGCTTCGCCGCGTTGGCGGCGTTCGACCTCACGACCGCGATCACCGCGGCGACGTCGACCGCGGCGTGGTCGGGGTGCCAGCAATCGTAGTCCGTCACCATGGCGCAGGTGGCGTAGGTGATCTCCGCCTCGCGGGCGAGCTTTGCCTCGGGCATGTTGGTCATGCCGATGACGTCGTAGCCCATGTGCTTGTAGCCGACGCTCTCGGCCAGGCTCGAGAACTGCGGACCCTCCATGCAGACGTAGGTGCCGTTCTTGCGCACGTCGAGGCCCTCTGCGACCCCGGCGTCGTACAGGCGCTGCTGCAGCAGCGGTCCGACGGGATGGGCCATGGAGACGTGGGCGACGCACCCCTTGCCGAAGAAGGAGCTCTCCCGCTTGTAGGTGCGATCGACGAACTGGTCGACCATGACGAAGCAGCCCGGCGGCAGCTCGGCCTTGAACGAGCCGCAGGCGGACAGCGAGACGATGTCGGTGACCCCGGTGCGCTTCATGACGTCGATGTTGGCGCGGTAGTTGATGTCCGACGGCGACATGCGGTGGCCGCGGCCGTGGCGCGGCAGGAACACGACTTGCGTCTTCCCGACCCGCCCGATGCGCAGCACGTCCGACGGCTCGCCCCAGGGCGAATCGATCCGTTCCTCGCGCACGTCCTCCATGCCGGGCAGGTCGTAAACGCCCGATCCGCCGATCACGCCCAGTACCGCGCGCGCCATGGTGCCGATCCCTCCGGTTGTTGCGACGCGATGCTAGCGCGAAGTTTCGCGGGCGTCGCCCCCCGTGAGGCGCAGCGCTGCGGGTTTTTGCGGCGCACCGACAGAAAAGGGCGCCGCAGGGGCGCCCTTCTCGTCCGTCGATCGTGGCGGCGCAGCGGCATCAGCCGGAGGCGTGGCCCTCGGTCTCGCCGCCGATGCGGGCCCAGATGCGCTTCTTGGTGAAGTAGAGGAGGCCTGCGAAGACGAGCAGGAACATCATGACCGAGAAGCCCATGGCCTTGCGCGTCTCCAGATGCGGCTCGGCGGTCCACATCAGGAACGCGGTCACGTCCTTGGAGTACTGCGCGACGGTCTCGGGAACGACCGGGCGGCCCTGGGCGTCGCGGGGGTACTCGATGCCGCCGTCGAACAGGACGTTCGGCATCGCAACGATGTTGCCCGGATAGTAGTAGTTCCAGTGACCCATCGACGGATCGAAATCCTCGGGCGGGTCGACATAGCCCTTGAGGAACGCCGCCGTGTAGTCCACGCCGTTCTCGTTGTACTGCGTGAAGACGTCGGTGATCCAGAGCGGGAAGCCACGCTCGAAGGTCCGCGCCTTCGCCATCACCGAGAGGTCCGGCGGCGCCTTGCCGCCGTTCGCGGACGCCGCCTGCTGATAGTTGGCGAAGGGCGACGGCCAGAAGTCCGCCGGGGTCGCCGGCCGGGTGACCGGATCGCCGAACTCGTCGTAGCCGCCGTCGACGATGAACTCCGCCGCGAAGGCCTCGACCTGGGCCTCCGAATATTCCGGCCCGCCCGGCTCCGCGAGATTGCGGAACGAGACCTTCTCCAGGCCGTGGCAGGAGGCGCACACGGTCTTGAATACCAGGAAACCGCGCTGCAGCTGGTCCCGGTCGTAGGTGCCGAACGGACCGGCGAAGCTCCAGTCCTGCTTCGGCGGCGTGACGCCGCCGCCCGCCGCGTGCGCTCCCCCGAGGGGAAGCGCCAGAGAAGCGGCCAGCGCGCCGGCGATGATGAGGGTCTTCTTCATGGTTCTCGAACCCTTGTCCTGATCTCGCTGTCCCACCTCGCCTCAGCCCTTCGACTGAGGCTCGGCGGCGGCGCCGACGGGCATGCCCGATCCGCCCGCATGCTTCTTGCCGAGCACGGCCTCCGTGATGGAGTTCGGCAGCGGCAGCGGCTTCTCGAACAGGCCGAGCAGCGGCAGCGCGATCAGGAAGTAGGCGAAGTAGAGGAAGGTGAAGATCTGCGTGAGGACGACGTAGATCCCCTCCGCCGGACGCGAGCCGAGCCAGCCGAGCACCAGGCAGGTGACGACGAAGGCCCAGAACAGCCCCTTGAAGATCGGACGGTAGGCGCCCGAGCGGACCTTCGAGGTGTCGAGCCAGGGCAGGAAGGCCAGCACCGCGATGGCCGCGAACATCAGGATGACGCCGAGCAGCGCATCGGGAACGGCGCGCAGGATCGCGTAGAAGGGCAGGAAGTACCACTCCGGCACGATGTGCGCGGGCGTCGCCGAGGGGTTCGCCGGGACGTAGTTGTCAGCGTGGCCGAGGTAGTTCGGCAGGTAGAACACGAACCACAGGTACACGATGAAGAAGCACACGATCGAGAACGTGTCCTTGACGGTCATGTACGGGTGGAACGGCACCGCGTCCTTGCCCGACTTGATCGGCACGCCGGTCGGGTTGTTGTTGCCCGGCACGTGCAGGGCCCAGACGTGGAGCATGGCCACGCCGAGGATCATGAACGGCAGCAGGTAGTGCAGCGAGAAGAAGCGGTTGAGCGTCGGGTTGCCGACCGAGTAGCCGCCCCAGAGGAACGACACGATGGTGTCGCCCACGAGCGGGATCACCGAGAACAGGTTGGTGATCACGGTGGCGCCCCAGAACGACATCTGGCCCCACGGCAGCACGTATCCCATGAACGCGGTGGCCATCATCAGGAGCAGGATGATGACGCCGAGGATCCACAGCACCTCGCGCGGCGCCTTGTAGGAGCCGTAGAACAGGCCGCGGAAGATGTGGATGTAGACCGCGATGAAGAAGAACGACGCGCCGTTGGCGTGCAGATAGCGCATCAGCCAGCCGTACTCGACGTTGCGCATGATGTGCTCGACCGACGCGAAGGCGTGATCTGCATGCGGCGTGTAGTGCATCGCCAGCACGATGCCGGTGACGATCTGGACGATCAGCATCACCATCAGGATGGCGCCGAAGGTCCAGAAGTAAGTCAGGTTGCGCGGCACCGGGAAAGCCACGAAGGACGAGTGCATTAGGCCCATGATCGGCAGCCGGCTCTCCAGCCACTTCGCGGGGGCGCTCTTGGGAACGTAGGTGGTGGAATGTGCGCTCATGGTCTCGCCTGCTTCAATCTCGCCTGATCGGCTCTCGATCGGATTGCGTCGGTCCGCGTCCCGGACGCCCTGAGGCGGCGGGTCGCGCCGTCGCGCCTCAAGCGGCCTCGCCGACGACGATTCGCGTGTCGTCGACGAAACGGTAGGGCGGGACCGGCAGATTGATAGGGGCCGGGCCCGAGCGGATGCGGCCCGACGTGTCGAACACCGAGCCGTGGCACGGGCAGAACCACCCGCCGTACTGACCCTGGAAATCGAGCGGGACGCAGCCCAGGTGGGTGCAGTTGCCGTAGATGATCAGCCAGTTCTCGCGGCCGGCCATGACGCGCACCTCGTCGGATTCCGGATCCTTGAGGTCGGACATCGGCGTCGCCCGCGCGGCCTCGATCTCGGCCGGCGTGCGGTTACGCACGAAGATGAGCGCGCCGCGCCAGAACATCTTCACGATCTGGCCCTCGGCGATCGGGGTCAGGTCGACCTCGACCGGCGCGCCGGCCGCGACGGTCTGCGCGTCGGGGGCGAGCTGGGCGATGAACGGCCAGGCGGCCGCGGCGACGCCGACGGCGCCCATGGCGCCGGTCGCCAGGAACAGGAAGTCGCGCCGGGTAGGCTCTTGCGCTGCGGTGGTCTCGGCCACGTCACTCTCCCGAGCAGGGTTTCGAATGGGTCTCGCGCGCGTTCACGCCTCTCCAGAGAGAGACGCGACGACGATGAAAGCTGCGCCGACCTTGCCGGGGGAAGTGCATCAGCGGGCGCGCACGCGCAATGCGACCGGGCGTCGCCCGCGCGGCGAAGGCTTTGGCACGGTCGCGCTCGTCTGTCCATACCTGGAACCGTTCCAGAGGGCGGTATCGGAAGGATTCCCGCGGAAAACCCGCGTGCGCAAAGGCCCGGACGCCGCCGAGCCGCCGGGAAGACGCTCCTCGCCGCACACCGGGACCCGGGCGCGTCGCCTCCCATTCCCATCGCCGCCGCGCCGCGATGTCGCGGCCGCGCCCGCGGCCGGCGCGCTCCGGGCCCAGCCGCGGCCGTGGCGGCGAGCGGACGTGAGGCCCGCGTGTGCGCCCGGGGCTCGGGTCCGCTACGCCGCCGCCGCCGGGCGGCCGTCGAGCATGGCCACTTCCTTGCGGCGGCTCGGAAATCCGCCGCCGTGCCGGCCCGGCGGAAGACTTCGTTAACCCTGTCGCGGTCTCATGGTCGGACAGGATGCGGGGTGCTCCGTCCCGCGCTGCTTCCGTTGACGACCATACACGCCCATGATATCCCAAATCATCCCGTTCACGGTGCTTCGCCAGCCGTACGGTCGCCGCGTCAGCGGCGACGTCCGTGCGCGCCTGCGCGCCGCGGCGCGAGCGGGATGTGGCGGCATGGAGGCCGTCGAGCCGAGTGTCGGGAGCGTTCGGGCGGCCGATGAACCGCTTCGTGTCCAATTTCACCAATCGGTTGGATGCGAAGGGTCGCGTGTCGATTCCAGCGCCCTTCCGCTCCGTGCTGACGCGCGACGGGTTCGAGGGGCTCTACGTCCATCCGGCCCTGGACGCGCCGGCATTGGATGCGGGCGGCAACACGCTGCTCGACGAGATCGACGCGTTCCTGTCGAGCCTCTCGCCCTACTCGGACGAGCGGGATCAGCTGTCGACGGCGTTGTTCGGGACGAGCGAGATTCTCAAGGTCGATACGGAGGGACGGGTCATCCTGACGGAGAGCGTGAAGATCCACGCCGGCATCGCGGACGCGGTCGCGTTCGTGGGGCTCGGCCACAAGTTCCAGATCTGGGAACCCGAACGCTTTCGCGCGCACTTGGAGGAGGCGCGCGCGAAGGTGCGGGAGATGAAACGGAGCTTCGGAAAGCCCACGCTCGGGTTTTCGTCGGGGGAGACTCCTCCGGGAGCACGGACGCGATGACGGGCCGCGGCGACGGCCTTGCCGGAGCCGCTGGCGGACCGGCCCGTCATGCGCCCGTGCTCCTGGAGGAGGTCGTCTCGGCGCTCGCGCCGGCGGCCGGCGGGACGATTCTCGACGGCACGTTCGGCGCCGGCGGCTATACCCGCGCGCTACTCGACGCCGATCCCGGCACGCGCGTGATCGCGCTCGACCGCGACCCCGAGGCCATCGCCGGCGGGCGGGACCTCGTCGCGGCCTACGCGCCGCGCCTGCGGCTGATCCCGACCCGGTTCGGCGATCTCGAGAACGTCGCGCGCGCCCATGCGCCCGACGGGCTCTCGGGCGTCGTGCTCGACATCGGCGTGTCCTCCATGCAGCTCGACGAGGCCGGGCGCGGCTTCTCCTTCCGCGCCGAGGGCCCCCTCGACATGCGCATGGAGCAGGCCGGGCCGAGCGCGGCGGACATCGTCAACGAGGCCGAGGAGACCACCTTGGCCGACATCATCTACCATTACGGCGAGGAGCGGCGCTCGCGGGCCATCGCGCGCGGCATCGTCGAGGCGCGCCGCAAGAAGCCGTTCGAGACCACGAAGGAGCTCGCGGACCTCGTCGCCCGCTTCGTGCGCGCCGAGCCGCACGGCCCACACCCGGCGACGCGGACCTTCCAGGGCCTGCGCATCGCCGTCAACGACGAGCTCGGCGAGTTGACCCGCGCGCTGCATGCCGCCGAGCGCGCGCTCGCGCCCGGCGGTCGGCTCGTCGTGGTGACCTTCCATTCGCTGGAGGACCGGATCGTCAAGCAGTTCCTGGCCGCCCGCGCCGGGCGCGGCGGCGGCGGCTCGCGCCACCTACCGGCGACGGAAGCGGCCGCGCCGAGCTTCCGGCTCGCGACAAAGGGGCCGGTGACGCCCTCCGAGCCCGAGCTGCGGGTCAATCCGCGATCGCGCTCGGCGAAGCTGCGCGCCGGCGAGCGGCTCGACGCGGCCGCCCAGCCGCCCCTCGCGGCGATCGAGGCGCTCGCCGCCCTCCCCGAAGAGACACGGCAGCGAGGCCGGCGATGATCAAGATCCTCCACGTCGCCGCCATCGCCGGCCTGATCTCGTCGGCCGTCTGGGCCTACTCGATCAAGTACGAGACCATCCGACAGACCGAGGATCTGGCGCGTCTCGAGCGCGAGATCTCCCGCGAGCGGGAGATGATCGCGGTGCTGCGCGCCGAATGGGCCTTCCTCAACCGCCCGGACCGGGTCGAGACGCTCTCCGACGCGCACCTTCCCGACATCGTGCCGATGCGCCGTGAGCATCTCGCCCGCTTCGAGGACCTTCCGGAGCGCCCGCCCAACGCCGACGAGATCGGCGCCAAGCTCCAGGCGCTCGGCCTCGGCGCGCCCACCGCGACGCCCGGAACGCCCGGCACGACGGGGTCGATTCCCGCTCGCCCGTCGCTCACGCCTTCAACCCGCACGCCCGCGAGGTAGCGCCCGTGTCGCGCCGAGACGAGATCCGAGACGATCGCACCGAGGACGAGGCGCGCGCGCCGGCCGCCGTGACGCGGCGACCCGGCTTCGTCGGCCGGCTGTTCCGCCTGCGCGCCGACAAGAGCCGCGCGCGCGTCGCGCTGGTGATGATCTGCTTCGCCGGGCTGTTCGCGGTGATCGGCGGGCGGCTCGTCATGCTCGGCGTCCAGCCGGAGGAGGAGCGCGGCCCGCGGCGCGCCGCCTCGAGCGAGATCGGCGCCGTTCGCCCGGACATCCTCGACCGCAACGGCGAGATCCTGGCGACCGACATCACCATGGTCTCGGTCTTCGCCGAGCCGCGCAACGTCATCGACCCGGACGAGGCCACCGAGCTGCTCACCGCGGTCTTCCCCGACCTCGACGCGACGAAGCTGCGCAACGACCTCTCGACGCAGCGTGGCTTCATCTGGGTGAAGCGCGAGATCACCCCGCGCCAGCAGGCGGAGGTGCACGCGCTCGGCATCCCCGGCGTCGGCTTCCTGCCCGAGAACAAGCGGGTCTATCCCAACGGCGTCGCGGCAGCGCACGTGCTCGGCTTCGCCAACATCGACAACGTCGGCATCGCCGGCATCGAGCAATGGATCGATCGCCAGAACCTCGTCGCGCCGGGCGACGCGATCACGCCAGGGGAGAAGCCCGAGCTCGCGCCCGTGCGCCTGTCGATCGATCTGCGCGTCCAGCATGCGGTGCGCGCCGAGCTCGCCGCCGCCATGGAGAAGTTCTCGGCGATCGCGGCCGCGGGGCTCGTCCTCGACGTGCGCACCGGTGAGGTGATCAGCCTCGTCTCGCTGCCGGACTACGACCCCAACGTTCCCGCCGATGCGCATCAGCCCGACCGGATCAACCGGATCAACGTCGGCGTCTACGAGATGGGCTCGGTGATGAAGGCGGTGACCACCGCCATGGCGATCGAATCCGGGCGCTTCGACATCAACTCCGTGCTCGACGCCCGCGGCTCGCTGCGCTTCGGCCGCCAGACGATCAGCGACTATCGCGGCGAGAACCGCCCTCTGACGATGCCGGAAGTGTTCATCCACTCCTCGAACGTGGGCACGGCGCGGATGGCGCTGGCGCTCGGCGCGGAGCACCAGCAGGGCTTCCTGCGCGAGCTCGGGCTGCTCGATCGCCTGCGCACCGAACTCGCCGAGAGCGCCGCGCCGCTCGTGCCGGCGCGCTGGGGCGAGATCAACACCGCGACGATCTCCTTCGGCCACGGCATCGCCGTGCAGCCGCTCTCCGCCAGCATGGCCACCGCCGCCCTCGTCAACGGCGGCTACGTGATCCCACCCACCTTCCTGATGCGCTCGGAGGACGACGCCCAGGCGCTGACCAACCAGGTGATCTCGCGCGAGACGAGCGAGGCCCTGCGCTACGTCATGCGGCTGAACGCCGAGGAGGGCTCGGCTCGATCCGCCTCGATCGCAGGCTTCTACGTGGGCGGCAAGACGGGTACGGCCGAGAAGGTGGTCGACGGGCGCTATGCCCGCGACAAGCGGCTCAACACGTTCTTCGCGGTCGCGCCCGCCGACGATCCGCGCTATCTGTTCCTCACCATTCTCGACGAACCCAAGGCCCTGCCCGAGACGCACGGTTTCGCGACCTCGGGCTGGAACGCCGCCCCGACCACCGGCAAGATCATCGAGCGCGTCGCGCCCATGCTGGATATCCCGCCCCGCTTCGAGCCCCCCGCGGCCCCCTTCCCGGCCATGGCGCGCGCTGGCGCGTGGGGCACCCAGCGGTGAGCCCGCGGCGCCTGGCCGAGCTGCTCGACGAAACGCCGCCCGAGGCGGCGGGGGTCGCCGTCTCCGGCGTCGCGGTCGACAGCCGCAGGGTCGCGCCGGGCTTTCTCTTCGTCGCCGTTCCCGGGACCCGCGTCGACGGCCTGCGCTTCGTTCCCGCCGCGCTGGCCGCGGGCGCGACCGCGATCGCCGGCGAGGCCGAGCGGCCTGCCGACCTTCCCGCGACCGTCGCCTTCGTCCGCGTCACGGACGCCCGCGCCGCGCTGGCGCAGGCCGCAGCGCGGATGCACCCCGGCCGCCCGGAGACGATCGTCGCCGTCACCGGCACGGCGGGAAAGACCTCGGTCGCCGATTTCGTGCGCCAGATCGAAGCGGCGCTCGGCCGCTCCTCGGCGAGCCTGGGCACGCTCGGCATCGTCACCGCCACGGGCGCGTCCTACGGCGGTCTCACCACGCCCGATCCGGTCGCCCTGCACGAGACGCTGGAGCGCCTCGCGGCCGACGGAATCACGCATCTCGCGATGGAAGCGTCGTCTCACGGGCTCGACCAGAAGCGGCTCGACGGCGTGCGCCTCGCGGCCGCCGCCTTCACCAATCTCGGGCGCGACCATCTCGACTACCATCCGACCATGGAGGCCTATTTCCAGGCCAAGATGCGGCTGTTCCGGGCACTGCTGGCGCCCGACGCGCCCGCGGTGATCAACGCCGACGGCGACTGGTCGGACCGCGCGCTCGCGGTCGCCCGCGAGACCGGCCGGCGCGTGCTGACCACCGGCGCGACGGGCGAGACGCTGCGACTCGTTTCCGCCGAGCGCGCCGGCTTCGGGCAGCGCCTCGCCATCGCCCACGACGGCCGGACGACGCAGGTCGACTTCCCCCTCATCGGCGCCTTCCAGATCGAGAACGCGCTCGTCGCGGCGGGCCTCGTCGTCGCCGCCGGCGCCCAGCCCGCGGCTGCGCTCGCCGCGCTGTCCGGCCTCACGGGAGTGCCGGGCCGGCTCGAGCGCGTGGGCGAGACGAACGGCGCGCTGTGCGTGGTCGACTACGCCCACAAGCCCGACGCACTGAGGAACGTCCTCGAAACGCTGCGACCCTTCGCGACCGGCAAGCTCGTCGTCGTCGTTGGCTGCGGCGGCGACCGCGACCCGGGCAAGCGCCCGATCATGGGCCGCGTCGCCGTGCAGGGCGCGGATGTCGTCATCGTCACCGACGACAACCCGAGGAGCGAGGACCCCGCCGCCATCCGCGCTGCGATGATGACGGCGGCCCCCGGCGCGCGCGAGATCGGCGACCGCGCCGAGGCGATCCGCGCCGGCGTCGCGATGCTGCAGCCGGGAGACGTGCTGGTCGTCGCCGGCAAGGGTCATGAAACCGGCCAGATCGTGGGCGACCGAACGCTGCCGTTCTACGACCACGCGGAGGTCCGGGCGGCGATCGAGGCGAGAGGATCATGACGACCAACGACGCCACCCCGCTCTGGACCGGGTCCGCCGCCTGCGCGGCGATGGGAGCGACCCCCAACGGCGCCCTACCCGCGCGCATCGACGGCGTCTCGATCGACACCCGCACGCTCGAGCCGGGAGACCTCTTCGTCGCCATCGTCGGCGAGAGCAACGACGGGCACGACTACGTCGCGCAGGCCTTCGCCAAGGGCGCGGCGGCGGCGGTGGTGGCGCACGATCGCGCCGACGCGCTCGCGGCCTACGGCCCGTTGCTGGCGGTCGAGGACACGCTCGCCGGGCTCGAACGGCTCGGCCGGGCGGCGCGCGCGCGCACCGACGCGAAGATCGTCGCCATTACCGGCTCCGTGGGCAAGACCGGCTCGAAGGAGGCGCTGCGCCTCGCGCTGGCGCGCTCGGGCCGCACCCACGCGTCGGCGGCCTCCTACAACAATCACTGGGGCGTCCCGCTGACGCTCGCGCGGATGCCGGCGGACACCGAGTTCGGGATCTTCGAGATCGGCATGAACCATGCGGGCGAGATCGCGCCGCTGGCGAAGATGGTGCGCCCCCACGTGGCCGTGATCACCACCGTCGAGGCGGTGCACATCGAGAACTTCCGCGACGTGCGCGGCATCGCAGACGCCAAGGGCGAGATCTTCCTCGGGCTCGAGCCCGGCGGCGTCGCGGTGATCAACCGCGACAACCCGCACTACGACCGCCTGGCCCAGCTCGCGCTGGCGAGCCCCGCCGGGCGCGTCGTCACGTTCGGCGAGGACCCGCGGTCGGACGTGCGCGCCGAGACCATCGTGACGAAACCCGACCTCTCCATCGTCGACGCGCGGGTCTTCGGCGAGCGCCTCGCCTACCGGATCGGCATGGCCGGCCGGCACATCGCGTTGAACAGCCTCGCGCTCGTCGCCGCGGCGCAGGCGCTGGGGACCGACCTGGCCCTCTCGGCGCTGGCGCTCGGCGATCTCGAGCCGCCCGCCGGGCGCGGCGCGCGCACCGACGTGCCCCTCGTCGGCGGTGCGCTCACCCTGGTCGACGAGAGCTACAACGCCAACCCCGCCTCCGTGCGCGCGGCGCTGGAGACGCTGGGCCAGATGGAGCTGCCCTGGCGCGGCCGGCGCATCGCCGTGCTCGGCGACATGCTCGAGCTCGGCCCGGACGGTCCGCGCCTGCACCGCGAACTCGCGCCCAGCGCACTGGCGGCGGGCGTCGATCTCGTCTTCACCGTGGGCGAGCTGATGAAGGGCCTGCACGGCGCGCTCCCCCCCGAGCGCCGCGGCGGCTGGGGCGCCACCTCGGACGCGCTCGCGCCCACGGTGGCGAGCGCGCTGCGGCCCGGCGACATCGTCATGGTGAAGGGATCGCGCGGCGTGCGTACGGAAAGAATCGTCAAGGCCATCAAGGAGCGCTATAGCGGGCCCGCCGCGGCGGCCGCCGTCGCGGGCCGCGAAGGATAAGTCCTCCCATGCTCGTCTGGCTCGCCGATTTCTCGGACACGTTCAGCGTCCTCAACGTGCTGCGCTACATCACCTTTCGCACGGGGATGGCGACGGCGACGGGCTTCCTGTTCGTGTTCTGGTTCGGTCCCTCGATCATCTCGGCGCTGCGCGTGCGCCAGGGCAAGGGCCAGCCGATTCGCGAGGACGGGCCGCAATCCCACCTGCTGACGAAGCGCGGCACGCCCACGATGGGCGGGCTGATGATCCTCGCGGGCCTCCTGGTCTCGGGCCTGCTCTGGGCCGACCTCGAGAATCCCTACGTCTGGATCGTGCTCTTCGTCACCGTCGGCTTCGGCGCGATCGGGTTCTACGACGACTTCCTGAAGGTGACGAAGCAGTCCCACAAGGGCTTCTCCGGCAAGTCGCGCCTCGCCATCGAGGCGGCGATCGCCGGCGTCGCGGTCGTCGCCATCGCCTACGCCTCGACGCCGGGCCTCGCCAACCACCTGGCGCTGCCCTTCCTCAAGGACGTGCTGATCGACTTCGGCTGGTTCTTCGTCGTCTTCGCCGCCTTCGTGATCGTGGGCGCCGGCAACGCCGTGAACCTCACCGACGGGCTCGACGGGCTCGCCATCGTGCCGGTGATGATCGCCACCGCGAGCTTCGGCTTCATCGCCTATCTCGTCGGCAACGCCATCTTCGCGAACTACCTGCAGATCCACTTCGTCATCGGCACCGGCGAGCTCGCGGTGATCTGCGGCGCCCTGATCGGGGCCGGGCTCGGCTTCCTGTGGTTCAACGCGCCCCCGGCGCAGGTCTTCATGGGCGACACCGGATCGCTCGCGCTCGGCGGGATGCTCGGCACGATCGCGGTCGCCACCAAGCACGAGATCGTGCTCGCCATCGTCGGCGGCCTGTTCGTGCTGGAGGCCGCGTCCGTGATCATCCAGGTCGTCTCGTTCAAGCTCACCGGCCGGCGCGTCTTCAAGATGGCGCCGATCCACCACCATTTCGAGCAGCTCGGCTGGACGGAGCCGCAGGTGGTGATCCGCTTCTGGATCATCGCCGTCGTGCTCGCCATGGTCGGGCTCGCCACGCTCAAGCTGCGCTGAGGGAGAGGCCCCGATGACGCCCGCCACGACATTCGCCGGGCGGTCGGTCGCCCTGTTCGGGCTCGGCGGATCGGGCCTCGCCACCGCGGGGGCGCTGGTCGCCGGAGGGGCCGAGATCGCGGCCTGGGACGATTCGGAGGCCAAGCGCGCCGAGGCCGCGGCCGCGGGCGTGCCCGTCGTCGACCTCTCCGCGGCGGACTGGTCGGGCTTCGCCGCGCTGGTGCTTTCGCCGGGCGTGCCCCTCACCCATCCCGCCCCGCACTGGACGGTGGAGAAGGCGAAGGCCGCGGGCATCGAGATCATCGGCGATATCGAGCTGTTCTGCCGCGAGCGCCGCACGATCGCCTCGGACGCGCCCTTCATCGCCATCACCGGCACGAACGGCAAGTCGACCACCACCGCGCTCCTCGCCCACGTCCTGCGCGAGGCGGGCTTCGAGGTCGCCATGGGCGGCAACATCGGCACACCGATCCTCGCCCTGCCGCCGCCCTCCGAGGAGCGCGTGCACGTCGTCGAGGTGTCGTCGTTCCAGATCGACCTCGCGCCCACGCTCGACCCGACGATCGGCTGCCTGATCAACATCACCCCCGACCATCTCGACCGCCACGGCACGCTCGTGGCCTACGCCGCCATCAAGGAGCGGCTCGTCGCGGGCGCGCGCACCGCGCTCGTGGGCGTCGACGACGTGCCAACGAACGCCATCGGCAAGCGCCTCGCGCAGCACGCGGGCTCGGACGTCTACCCGGTGTCCGCGAAGGGGGAGCGGCCCTGGGGCTTCTTCGCGCTGGGCTCCGAGATCCGCGCCCGCAACGCCGGCGAGGCGCTCGACGAGGCGCTGGTGCTGGCCGATCTCGCCGGGGTCGAATCCCTGCGCGGGCGCCACAACGCCCAGAACGCCGCCTTCGCCTGCGCCGCCGCCTGGCTCTCCGGCGCCCCGGCCGAGGCGATCCGCGACGCGGTGCGCTCCTTCCCCGGCCTCGCCCACCGCATGGAGCCCGCGGGCGCGCGGGGCCGGGTGCGCTTCGTCAACGATTCGAAGGCCACCAACGCGGACTCCACCGAGGTGGCGCTCGCCGCCTACGAGCGGGTGTTCTGGATCGCCGGCGGCAAGCCCAAGACCGGCGGCATAGCGGCGCTCGCGCCCCATTTCGGCAAGATCGCCAAGGCCTACCTGATCGGCGAGGCCGCCGAGGAATTCGCGCAGACGCTCGCCGGCCATGCGCCCGCGGAGGTCTGCGGCACGCTCGAGACCGCCGTCGCCCGCGCAGCGGAGGACGCCACCGAGGCCGCCGCCGTGACCGGGGACGACGCGGTCGTGCTGTTCTCCCCCGCCTGCGCCTCCTACGACCAGTTCCGGAATTTCGAGGAGCGTGGGGAGCGGTTCAAGGAGCTGGTGCGGGGGTTGGGGTAAAGACCGCCGCACGGCTCGGGAAGGACCCGGACGGCGCCGCCGCGTCTCCCCTCTCCCTCGTGGAGAGGGGTCGGGGGTGTGGGGCGTTCGGGTTGGCCACGACGGTCGTGACGGCAGATCGTGACGGGCAGGTCGCGACGCCCGCGGTTCTCGTCCTGCGCGCCCCTCACCCCCGCCCCTCTCCACGAGGGAGAGGGGAGTTCGGGCGGCGGGCTTCATCACTGTCGCGACCGGCGACGAAGCCCCCGCCCCCTCACGCCCCCGGCAGCCGCAGCTCCACCCTCAGGCCCGGCCCGGCGTCCTCCAGCCTCAGCGTCCCGCCGTGCAGGCGCGCGACCGCGGCGACGAGGGAGAGGCCCAGCCCGAAGCCGGGGCGGGTGCGGGCGGTCTCGAGGCGCACGAAGCGCTCCAGCACGCGCGCGCGGTCGGCCTCGGGGATGCCCAGGCCGCGATCGGTCACCGCGATGAGAACGTCCGCGCCGGCGCGCCGGGCCTCGAGCGTCACCGGCGCGCCCGGCGCGGCTTCGCCGGCGTATTTCAGCGCATTGTCGAGGAGGTTCGCCAGCGCCTGCCCGAGCAGCTCGCGCGAGCCGACGAGCGGCAGGGTCTCGGCCACGTCGAGGACGAGGGGCAAACCCGCCTCCTCCGCAGCAGCCTCGTAGAGCTCCCCCACGCCCCGCGCGATCTCGGCCGCGTCGATGCGCGCGAGCGGCGCCTCCGCGTTGCCGGCCTCGAGCCGGGCGATCATCAGGAGCGCGTTGAAGACGCGGATGAGGTCGTCGGACTCCACGATGGTGCGCTCGAGCGCCTCGCGCAGCGCCTCTGGCGTCTGCGCCGCGCGCAGCGCCTCGTCGGCGCGGGCGCGCAGGCGCGCCAGGGGGGACTTGAGGTCGTGGGCGATGTTGTCGGAGACCTCGCGCATGCCCGCCATCAGCTCGCCGATCCGGTCGAGCATGGCGTTGAGGTTCTCCGCCAGCCGGTCGAGCTCGTCGCCCGCGGTGCCCACCGCGAGGCGGCCGGAGAGGTCGCCGCCCATGATCGTCTTCGTCGTCGCCGTCATCGCTTCGATGCGGCGCAGGACGCGCTTCGAGACGAGCCAGCCGCCGACGAAGCCGAGCGCGACCAGCACCAGGATCGACCAGCCGAAAGCGCCCCAGATCGCCTCGACCAGCCGGTCGCGCTCGCCCATGTCGCGCCCCACCAGCAGGCGGAAGCCGCCGGGCAGCAGGAACACCCGCACCAGCGCCCGGTGCACGGCCACCGCACCGCCGTCCTCGCTCTCGATCCGGGCGTATTCGATGATGCGCTGCCCCGGCGCGTCGAGCGCGCCGGGCGAGACGGAGACGACGTTGCCGGTGATGCGCTCACCCACGGGAGTCGTGAACAGGTAGACGGAGGCGCCGGGCGCCTGCGCGCGCCGCTCCACCGCGCCGTAGAGCCGGCGCAGGCCGCCGCGGCGGTAGACCGCCTCGAGCTCCGCGATCTCCGCCTCGACGGTCTCGATCATGCCCCGCATCATGATCCGCTCCGCACTCCAGGCGACGTAGCCGAGCGCGAGCACGATCGAGAGCGCGAAGACGCCGAGATAGAACAGCGACAGCTTGAAGGCCGTCGTGCGCAGCAGCTTGCCCAGAGAGGTCACTCGCCCGCCCCGCGCAGCCGGTAGCCCGCTCCGCGCACGGTCTGGATCAGCGCCGTCTCGAAGCCCCGGTCGACCTTGCCGCGCAGGCGCGAGACGTGGACGTCGATGACGTTGGTCTGCGGGTCGAAATGATAGTCCCACACGTGCTCGAGCAGCATCGTGCGGGTGACGACCCGGCCGGCGTTCTGCATCAGGTACTCGAGCAGCCGGAACTCCCGCGGCTGCAGCTCGATCTCCTGCCCCGCGCGAGTGACGCGCCGGGCCAGGCGATCGAGCTCGAGATCGCCGACGCGGTAGGTCGTCGGCTCCGCCGCGGGCGCCGCGCCGCCGCGGCGGCGCGCCAGCACCTCGATGCGCGCGAGCAGCTCCGAGAAGGCGTAGGGCTTGGGCAGGTAGTCGTCCCCGCCCGCCCGCAGGCCCTTCACCCGGTCGTCGACCTGGCCGAGCGCGGAGAGGATCAGCACCGGCGTCGCCACCCCCTGCTCGCGCAGCGAGCGGATCAGCGAGAGGCCGTCGAGCTTGGGCAGCATACGGTCGATGACGAGGATGTCGTAGTCGCCGCTCTCGGCGAGCGCATAGCCGTCGAGCCCGGTCTCGGCCTGGTCGACCCCGTGCCCCGCCTCGCGCAGGCCCTTGGCGAGGAAGGCCGAGGCCTCCCGGTCGTCTTCGACGATGAGGATCTTCATGGTGCGCCGTAGATAAGAACCCCTCTTCCGTCCGGGAGAGGGGAGATCACGTCCCCAGCTTGCCGATGCGCACGTCGATCGTCGATTCCCGGCCCTTGCGGAACACCGTGATCGGCACCTCGGTGCCCGGCGGGATGGCGGCGATGCGGCGGGTGAGGTCGCGGTGGTCCTCGACGCGCGCGCCGTCCACCGCGAGGATGACGTCGCCCGAGCGCAGGCCTGCGCGCTCGGCCGGCGTGTCGGGCTGGGGCTGAGCGATCAGCGCGCCGCGGGCGAGCCCGAGCCCGATCGCCTCGGCGATCTCGGGCGTCACGCCCTGCACCTGCACGCCGAGGAAGCCGCGGGTCACCGCGCCGTCGGCGCGCAGCTGCGTGGTGACGCTCTGCGCGACATGGGCGGGGATGGCGAAGGCGATGCCGACGTTGCCGCCCGACGGCGAGAAGATCGCGGTGTTCACGCCCACCACCTGGCCGCGCAGGTTGAAGGTCGGCCCGCCGGAATTGCCGCGGTTGATCGGGGCGTCGATCTGGATGAAGTCGTCGTAGGGTCCCGCGCCGATGTCGCGCGCCTCCGCCGACACGATGCCCGCCGTCACCGTGCCGCCGAGCCCGAACGGGTTGCCGATCGCCACCACCCAGTCGCCGATGCGCGAGCGCTCCGGCGCGAACTCCACGTAGGGGAAGGCCTCCCCGTCGGCGTCGACCTTCACGAGCGCCAGGTCGGTGCGCGGGTCGGCGCCGACGACGCGGGCGTCGAACGTGCGCCCGTCGTCCATCAGGATCTCGACCTCTCGCGCGTTCTCGACGACGTGGTTGTTGGTGACGAGATAACCGTCCTGCGTGACGAAGAAGCCCGAACCCTGCGAGGCCGCGAAGCGCTCCGGCGGCGGGCCGCCGCGACGCCCGCGCGGGTCGACCTCGCCGAAGCGGCGGAAGAAATCGTAGAGCGGGTGGCCGGGATCGAGGTCCGGCAGCGGGGACGTGCCGCCGAATGTCTCCGGCCCGCGCGTCGCGACCGCCTGCGCCCGCACGCGCACCGACACGACCGCCGGGCGCACGCGCTCGACGACGTCGGCGAAGGACGGCATCACGAGGGGCTGCTCGAGCGTCAGCGGCTCGGCCGCGACGGACGGCGGCGGCAGCATCCCCGTCCCCACCGCCCCCACGCCCGCGAGCGCGGCGAGGCCGACGGCGGCGAGGAGGCCCGAGCGGAGACGGGGGGCGAGCTGCTTCGGCATGCGTTCACTCCTGGAAGGAAAACGGACTGTTCGACCACACACCCTGCCACGGTCGAGCTTGCCACCGCCTCACCCGAAGATGACTTTTTCGTAAGGTTCGGGCGCCCTCACCGCAGGAACGCGCCCAGCCGCCGCACGCCCTCGCGGCACTCCTCGAAGGAGCCGGCGAACGACAGGCGCAGGTAGTGGCTCCCCTCCAGCGGGTCGAAGTCGACGCCCGGGGTGGCGGCGACGCCGGCCTCGTCGAGGAGGCGGCGGGAGAAGGCGAGGGAATCGTTCGTGAAGCGGGCGATGTTCGCGTAGACGTAGAAAGCCCCGTCGGCCGGGTGCAGGTCGTCTAGGCCGATGCGGCGCAATTCCTCGAGCAGCATCGCGCGGGTGCGGGCGTAGCCGGCCTTGACGGCCTCGAGCTCCTCGGTCGCGTCCATCGCCGCGAGCGCGGCGACCTGCGAGAGGTAGGGCGGGGAGATGTAGAGGCTCTGCGCCAGCCGCTCGACGACGCGCGCCAGCCGCTCGGGCACGACGAGCCAGCCGATGCGCCAGCCGGTCATGCAGTAGTACTTGGAGAACGAATTGACGATCACCGCGTCGGTGTCGAACCGCAGCGCGGTCTCGGCTGGCGCGCCGTAGGTGAGGCCGTGGTAGATCTCGTCGGAGACGAACCACAGCCCGTTGTCGCGGCACATGCGCCCGACGTCGGCGAGCGTCGCTGCGTCCATCATCGTGCCCGACGGGTTCGCCGGGCTCATCGCGAGCGCGCCCTTCAGCGGCGCGGCCGCATGCGCGGCCTCCAGCGCCGCGCCGGTCATCACGTATCCCGAGGCCTTCTCGAGCGGGATCGTCACGGGCTCGATGCCGAGCGCCTCCAGGATGTTGCGATAGGCCGGGTAGCCCGGCGCGGTGATCGCCACACGGTCGCCCGGCTCGAACTGGGCGAGGAAGGCGAGCACGAACCCCGCCGAGGAGCCCGTCGTCACGACCACACGGCTCGGCGAGACCTCGACCCCGTAGGCCTCGCGGTAGTGCCGGGCGATGCGCTCGCGCAGGGGCGCGAGGCCCAGCGCCTCCGTATAGCCGATCCGGCCGACCTCCAGCGCGGCCATCGCCGCCTCGCGCACGGCGCGCGGCGCGGGGGCGGAGGGCTGGCCCACCTCCATGTGTACGACCGAATCACCGGCGCGCTCCTTGGCGGCGGCGCGGGCGAGCACGTCCATGGCGAGGAAGGGCGCGACCTTCTCGGCGCGCGCGGCGATCACCGGCGCGAGCGGCGTGGGGGACGTCATGGCGGGTCCTTTCCGGGCGGGCGGCGGCGTGAAAACCGACGAAACCGTGATTTGACCATTTTCCCCGCTAGCCTGTAGCCGTACCTTCGTTGCCGTCGCAAGGTGTCAAAGACTTCCGCACGCCGTCCGCACCGGGATCACGATGACGACAGAGCTTTTCGGCCCTTTCGGCCGCCTTCTCGCCGCCCAGCGGTCGCGCCTCTCCCGCGCCGTGCGCGGCGCTTGCTTCGCGGGCCTCGCCGGGGTCCTCGCCTTCGCCCCGATCGAGGGCGCGCAGGCGCAAGCGCGCTCGATCCCGATCATCCGCGACGCGGAGATCGAGTCGCTGCTGCGCGACTACGCCCGGCCGATTCTGGGCGCCGCCGGCATCGACGCCCGGGCGACCGACATCGTGCTCATCAACGACCGCAGCTTCAACGCCTTCGTCGCGAACGGGCAGCGCATATTCCTCAACGTCGGCGCGCTGATGGATGCGCAGACGCCCAACGAGATCATCGGCGTCCTCGCCCACGAGACCGGCCACATCGCCGGCGGGCACCTGGCGCGGCTGCGCCAGGAGGTCTCGAACGCGAGGCTGCTCTCCGTCGTCGGCATGCTGCTGGGGGCGGGCGCGATGGCCGGCGCGGTCCAGTCGGGCGGGAGCGTCGGCAATCCGGGGCTGGGCGTCTCGGGCATCTTCAGCGGCTCGCAGGAGCTGGTGCGCCGCAACCTCCTCTCCTACCAACGCTCGGAGGAGCAGGCGGCGGACATCGCGGCGGTGCGCTACCTCAACGCCACGGGCCAGTCCCCACTGGGGATCGTGACGACGTTCCGGCGCTTCGCGGATACGGGCCTGTTCCGCTCGCGCGCGCTCGATCCCTACGTCATGAGCCACCCGCTGCCGGCCGAGCGCATCGCGCAGCTGGAGCGGCTCGCCGCCGAGAGCCCCTACCGCGACCGCAAGGACCCGCCGGCCCTGCAGGCCCGCCACGACATGGCGCGCGCCAAGCTGTTCGGCTTCCTCGAGACGCCCGAGGCGGTGCTGCGGCGCTATCCGCCCTACGACACCTCGGCCGCCGGCCGCTACGCGCGCGCTGTGGCGGCGCACCGCTCCGGGCGCTCGCGCGAGGCGGTGGAGGCGCTCGACGGGCTGATCCGCGAGCAGCCGAACAATGCCTACATTCACGAGCTGCGCGGCCAGCTCCTGCTCGAGAGCGCACGCCCGCGCGAGGCCGTCGACTCGCTGCGCCGAGCGGTGTCGCTCTCCGACGGCGCGCCGACGATCCGGGTGCTCTACGGACAGTCGCTGATCGCCGCGGGCGACGGCGCGAGCCTGGAGGAGGCCGTGCGCCAGCTCGAGCGCGCGACCCGCGCCGAGCCCGAGTCTCCGGACGCGTTCCGTCACCTCGCGATGGCTTATGGCCGCACCGGGCAGATCGGCCTCGCCGAACTCGCCACGGCGGAGTACTACATGGCCGCGGGCGACGTCGTGAACGGCCAGACCCAGGCGTTCCGCGCCATGCGCAGCCTCGTCGAAGGCTCGCCCGGCTGGCGGCGGGCCAAGGACATCTACGAGTTCGTCCCCGAGAACCGCCGCTGACCCGACCGACGCCGACAGGATCCTCGCAGAGACGACCGTTCGAGACCCGACCGACGCAGAACCGACAGGAATACAGACCGATGCCCTCGTTCCTCGCCAAGGCGGCCGCCGCCGCGTCCTTCGCCGCCCTCCTCGCCGTCGCGCCCGTGCTCGCGCCCTCGACGGGCCCCGCCCTCGCGCAGGACGCGTCGTTCTCCGAGGCCGAGCGCGCCGAGATCGGCGAGGTCGTGCGCGCGTACCTGCTCGAGAACCCGGAGCTGATGCGGGAGGTGTTCGCCGAGCTCGAGCGCCGTCAGGTCGCCGAGCAGGAGACGCGCCAGCGCGAGGCGCTGACGGAATCCGCCGAGCTCCTGTTCAACTCCCCCGACGACATCGTCATGGGCAACCCGGAGGGCGACGTCACGCTGGTCGAGTTCTTCGACTACAATTGCGGCTTCTGCAAGCGTGCGCTCGGCGACGTCATGGCGATGATCGAGAAGGACCCGAACCTGCGCGTCGTGCTCAAGGACTTCCCGGTCCTCGGCCCGGGCTCGCTCGAGGCCGCGCGCATCGGCATCGCCGCCACCGAGCAGATGACGCCCGAGCAGGCGGCGCAGTACCACATGGACCTGCTCAACTCCCGCGGCCAGATAGACGGCGCCCGGGCCTTCGCCGTGGCCCAGGAGATGGGCCTCGACCTCGCCCGCCTCGAGCAGGACATGAACTCCGCCCGCGTGCGCGACGTCATCACCACCAACGTCGACCTCGCCGACAAGCTCGGCCTGACCGGCACCCCCGCCTGGGTCGTCGGCGACGGCGTGATCTTCGGCGCCGTGGGCGAGGCGCAGCTGACCGAGGCGGTCGCCAACGCGCGGGCATGCGGCAGCTTGACCTGCTGAGACCTGCTGAGGGCGAGCCGCGCAACACGCCACGGTGGACCGGAGCGCGCATCCCTCTTTCGTCGGACGCGGCTTCCCGCTATGAGGGCGCACGGAGCGGCGCGGTGGGCGCGCCGCGCTCCCGCACGTCCGGCGGCTCATGATCGAGATCCACGTCCTCAACGGTCCCAACCTGAACCTGCTCGGCCGGCGCGAGCCCTCGATCTACGGATCGGAGACGCTCGCCGACATCGAGGCGCGGCTGCGCGCGAAGGCGCAGGCCGAAGGCGTGACGCTCGTCTTCATGCAGTCGAACGACGAGGGCGCCCTCGTCACGGCCGTGCAGGAGGCCGGGCTGAAGGGCGCGGGCGTGGTCGTCAACGCCGGCGCCTACACCCACACCTCCATCGCCTTGCGGGACGCGATCACCGGATCGGGCGCGCGCGCCGTCGAGATCCATCTCTCGAACGTCCACGCCCGCGAGAGCTTCCGCCACCATTCCATCCTCGCCCCGGTCTGCGTGGGCGTGATCGCCGGGTTCGGCGCCATGAGCTACGAGCTCGGATTCGACGCCTGCCTGGCGGCGATGCGCCGGGCCGACTCGGCGCCGCGAGCCTGAACCGACTAGGAGCACCACGACCCATGGCCAGGAACAGCCCCTTCGATCCCGAGCTCGTGCGCGAGCTCGCCGGCCTCATCTCCGAGACCGACCTGACCGAGATCGAGGTCGAGAAGGGCGATCTGCGCATCCGCGTCGCCCGCCAGGTGACGCAGGCCGTGACCGTCGCCGCGCCGCAGCCCGTGCACGCCCCCGCTCCGGCGCCCGCTCCCGCGGCGATGACCGCGCCGCCGGCGCCGGTGGCGAAGCCCTCCGCGCGCGAGCATCCCGGCGCCGTCACCTCGCCGATGGTCGGCACCGCCTATTGCCGCCCCTCGCCCGACGCCAAGCCCTTCGTCGAGGTCGGCTCGCAGGTGCAGGCGGGCCAGCGGGTCCTCTTGATCGAGGCGATGAAGACCTTCAACGACATCGTCGCCCCGCGCGCCGGCACGGTGGTGGACATCCTGTTCGAGGACGGCCAGCCGGTCGAGTTCGGCGAGCCCCTCATGATCATCGAATGACGGGCGGGCCGATGTTCGACAAGATCCTCATCGCGAACCGGGGCGAGATCGCGCTGCGCATCCTGCGCGCCGCCAAGGAGCTCGGCATCGCGACCGTCGCGGTGCACTCCACCGCCGACACCGACGCCATGCACGTGCGCCTCGCCGACGAGAGCGTCTGCATCGGCCCCCCGCCCGCGCGCGACAGCTACCTCAACATTCCCGCGCTGATCTCCGCCTGCGAGATCACCGGCGCGGACGCGATCCATCCCGGCTACGGCTTCCTGTCCGAGAACGCCCGCTTCGCCGAGGTGCTGGCCCATCACAAGATCACCTTCATCGGCCCCAAGGCGGAGCACATCCGCATCATGGGCGACAAGATCGAGGCCAAGCGTACCGCCAAGCGCTTGGGTATCCCCTGCGTGCCGGGCTCCGAGGGCAGCGTCGACGACGAGGAGACCGCGGTGCGCGTGGCCGCCGAGATCGGCTATCCCGTGCTGATCAAGGCCGCGTCCGGCGGCGGCGGCCGCGGGATGAAGGTGGCCCGCGACGAGGGCGAGCTCGTCCACGCCTACGTCACGGCCCGCACCGAGGCGAAGGCCGCCTTCGGCGACGATGCGGTCTACATCGAGAAGTATCTCGGTAAGCCGCGCCATATCGAGATCCAGGTGCTCGGCGACGGGCGCGGCAACGCCATCCACCTCGGCGAGCGCGACTGCTCGCTGCAGCGCCGCCACCAGAAGGTCTGGGAGGAAGGCCCCTCCCCCGCGCTCGGTGCCGAGGACCGCGCCCGCATCGGCGGCATCGTCGCCAAGGCGATGCAGGACCTGCAATACGCCGGCGCCGGAACGGTGGAATTCCTCTGGGAGGACGGGGAGTTCTACTTCATCGAGATGAACACCCGCATCCAGGTGGAGCATCCCGTCACCGAGATGATCACCGGGATCGACCTCGTGAACGAGCAGATCCGCGTCGCCGCGGGCGCGCCGCTCTCGGTGCGCCAGGAGGACGTGCGCTTCCAGGGCCACGCCATCGAGTGCCGAATCAACGCCGAGCATCCGTCGACCTTCCGGCCGTCGCCCGGCACGATCACCTATTTCCATCCGCCGGGCGGGCTCGGGGTGCGCGTCGATTCGGCCGCCTACCAGGGCTACCGCATCCCACCGCACTACGATTCGCTCGTCGGCAAGCTGATCGTGCACGGACGCACCCGCAACGAGTGCCTGATGCGGCTGCGTCGCGCCCTCGACGAGTTCGTCGTCGACGGCGTCGACACGACGCTCCCCCTTTTCAGGACGCTCGTTCGGAACCAAGATATCCAGAACGGCCTGTACGACATCCACTGGCTGGAGCATTTCCTCAAGACCGGGGGTCTGGACGAAAGCCCGTGACCCTCGGCGCGCACCCGGGACCCTGATGCACAGCGGCATCGTCCAGATCACGCCGGAGATCGTCCTGCGGGCCTATGCCGCGGGCATCTTTCCCATGGCCGAGAGCGCCGAGGACCCCGGGATCTACTGGGTCGAGCCGCGCGAGCGCGGGGTGATCCCCCTCGACGGCTTCCACGTGAACAAGCGCCTCGCGCGCTCCGTGCGCGCGGACGTGTACGAGGTGCGCATCGACACCGATTTCCAGGGCGTGATCGACGGCTGCGCCGCGCCGGGGCCGGACCGGGAGAAGACCTGGATCAACTCGCGCATCCGGCGCATCTACGGCGACCTGTTCGATCTCGGCTATTGCCACACGGTCGAAGTCTGGGACGGGGACACGCTGGTCGGCGGGCTCTACGGCGTCAGCCTGGGCGCCGCCTTCTTCGGCGAGAGCATGTTCCACCGCGCCCGCGACGCCTCCAAGATCGCCCTCGTCCATCTCGTCGCGCGCCTCAAGCGCGGCGGCTACATGCTGCTCGACACACAGTTCGTCACCGAGCATCTCGCCCAGTTCGGCGCGAGCGAGGTCTCGCGGCGCGAGTACAAGCGCCTGCTCGGAGAAGCGCTGGCCTACGAGGCGCGCTGGGACGCCTGGCCCCTGGGCGAGCCGGTCTCGGGCGCGCAGGCGCTCGAGCGCATCGCCACCCCGCGCAAGATGCCGTGATCCACACCTGTCATCCCCGGCCGGAATGAGCGAAGCGAATGCAGGGGAAGGGGACCCAGCGATAAGACCCTGCGCCGCAGGCGCTCTGTCGCGGCGACCAGCCGCCTGGTCGGCGGCGATAGAGCGCCTCCGGCGCCACATTTCGCGCTGGATCCCCTTCCCTTCCGCGCCAACGGCGCTCCAGCCGGGGATGACAACGGTGCGTGCCCCCCAAACCACCCGCGACGTCCGTAGAGGTTGACCTTCGCCGCTCCAGAGGCGAACTCTCCGGAGCGCGGAGACGTTCGGCCCTATCATGTTTCGCATAGCCCACCTCACGGACCCCCATGTCGGTCCCCTGCCCCGCCCCCGCCTGCGCGAGCTGCTGAACAAGCGGCTCACCGGTTACGTCAACTGGCACCGCGGGCGCACGAAGGCGCACGACATGGAGCTCCTGGCGCTGCTCGTGTCGGACATGCACGACCAGGAGCCGCACCACATCGCCTGCACGGGCGATGTCGCCAATATCGGCCTGCCCGAGGAATGGTCGACGGCGCGGGTGTTCCTCGAGGGGCTCGGCCCGCCGGACCGGGTGAGCTTCGTGCCCGGCAACCACGACGCCTATATCGAGGGCGCCCTGAAGGGGCTGCTCGCGGTCTGCGGCCCCTGGACCGAGGACGACGACGGCGCGATGGGCAAGTTTCCCTACGTGCGCCGGCGCGGCCACGTGGCGCTCGTGGGCCTGTCCTCGGCGATCCCCACCGCGCCCTTCGTCGCCAGCGGGCGGATGGGCAAGCGGCAGATGGAGGCGGCCGAGCGCATCCTCGCCGAGCTCGGCGAGGAGGGGCTCGTGCGCGTGGTGATGATCCACCATCCGCCCCATGTCGCCGGCGCGTCGGCGGGACGCAATCTCACCGACGCGCGCAAGTTCGAGGCGATGATCGCCCGCACCGGCGCGGAACTCGTGCTGCACGGCCACAACCATATCGGCTCGGTGGCGACGATCCCCGGCCCCGACGGAGCGACGGTGCCGGTGGTCGGCGCGCCCTCCGCCTCCTCCCGCGGCGGCACGATCACCCATCGCGCCGCGTACTACCTCTTCGACATCGACGACGAGGCGCGCGATGGCCCGCGCATCAAGGCGCAGCTGCGCGGGCTCAAGCCCGACGGCACGATCGGCTTCCTCGAGGAGGTCTCCCTCACCGAGAAGAGCGGCGGCATCAAGGTGACGCTCCGGCGCGAGCGCCGGGCTCGGTAGAGGCGACGCTCACACCGGCGGTCGCGTCTCCGGCGGGATCGGGCAGCTGTAGGGCGTCTCCGCCAGGTGCGCGGCATGCGCCTCCGCGGCGGCGCGGCGCAGGCTCTCGTCGGCGAACAGCGTGCGCGCGAGGCCCGCCATCGCCTTCGCCGCGTGGGTCATCCCCTTGTGCGCGGCCGGCGCCTTGCCCTGCGCGGTCATCTGCCAGGTGTGCAGCGGGGTGCCCACGGCGCAGGTCGCGACCCGCGCCTGGACCGTCGGCACCGCCCAGCTCACGTCTCCCACGTCGGTCGAGCCCATGCCGCCGAGCGTCGGCCGGTCGAGCGGCAGCACCGTGTCGCACAGGGGCAGCGCGTAGTCGGGCTTGCGGCCCATGTCGCGGAACGCCGCCGCGATGTCCTCGCGCGAGAGCGTGGCGCGGATCTCCTCGGCGAAGGCGCGGTCGGCGGCGTCGAACGGCACCGGGCCGAGGCCGTCGAGCACCCGCTGCATCGCCTCCTCGAGGGGGCGGTTGCCGACGAGGTTCGACACCGCCGAGTGGACCCGGCTCTCCACCCGCGTGCCCGTCATCAGGGCGGCGCCGTCGGCGATGGCGCGCACGCGCGCCACGAGATCGGCGAGGCCCGCGAGATCGCGGGCGCGGATCAGCTGGCGCACGGTGGCGCGGGCGGGCACGACGTTGGGCGCGATTCCGCCGGCGTCGAGATAGGCGTAGTGGACCCGCGCGTCGTCCGGCATGTGCTCGCGCATGTAGTTGACGCCGATGTTCATCAGCTCCACCGCGTCGAGCGCGCTGCGCCCGAGCTCCGGCGCGCCGGCGGCGTGCGCGGCCTTGCCGTGGAAGGTGAAGTCGATGCGCGTGTTGGCGAGCGAGCGCGCGGGGTCGACGCCCGTGTAGGAGAACGGGTGCCAGCTGATCGCTGCGTCGACGTCCGCGAACAGGCCGTCGCGGACCATGTAGGTCTTGGCCGCGCCGCCTTCCTCCGCCGGGCAGCCGTAGTAGCGCACGCGGCCGGGGATCCCTTCCGCCTCCAGCCAATCCCGCACCGCGGTGGCGGCGAGGATCGCCGCCGAGCCGAGCAGGTTGTGGCCGCAGCCGTGGCCGTGGCCGCCCTCCTCGACGGGCGAATGGGTCGCGACGCCGGGCTGCTGGCTCAGCGCCGGCAGGGCGTCGTACTCGCCGAGGATGGCGATGACCGGCCCGCCCTCGCCCCATTCGCCCACGACCGCGGTGGGGATGCCCGCGACCGCCTCGGTCACCCGGAAGCCTTGCGCGCGCAGCATCGCCGTGTGCTCGGCCACCGCACGGCGCTCGGTATAGGCGATCTCGGGGGCGTCGAAGATCCGGTCGGCGAGCGCCTCGAAGGGCTCTCGCTTGGCGTCGACGAGGTCCCAGACGGGATCGGCGTTTTGCATGCGCATCGTGATCTCCCGGCGCGTCGTGTCCCCGGCGATCACGCCGGCTCCGCAGTCCGGGCATCTATAGCACCCGCGCCGCCGCGACGTGGCGTGCGGGTGCGCGCAGACGGCCGTGCGGCCGGACGCCGCGGCCCGCGTCAGCCCGCTGGGGACGGCCGGTCGACCACCTCCGACAGGCTCCGCAGCTGCGGCGCGATGGGGCTCGACCTGCGCCAGATCATGCCGATGGTGCGGGACGGCTGGGGATCGTCGAAATAGGCGACGCTGACGGGGGCCGACCGCGTCTCGACCGGCACCGCCATCTCGGGGATGAGCGTCACCCCGATGCCCGCGCCGACCATCTGCACCAGGGTCGACAGCGAGCTCGCGTCCATCAGCTCGCGGGGGCGGGCCGGGTTGAGGCTGCAGAGGGAGAGGGCCTGCTCGCGGAAGCAATGGCCCTCCTCGAGCAACAGGAGCTTCATCTGCGCGAGCCGCTCCGGAGAAGGAACCGGCTCGTCGCGCTCGGCGTGGGGGCGCACGAGCACGAACCGCTCGGTGAACAGCGCGATCTCCTCGAAGCTCGGCTCGGAGACAGGCAGCGCCACGATCGCCGCGTCGAGGCGGCCCTCCGCCAGCTCGCGGATCAGCGTGGGCGTGATCGATTCGCGCAGGCGGATGTCGAGCTCGGGGTGCACACGCGTGAGGTTCGCCACGACCCGCGGCAGCAGATACGGCGCGACCGTGGGGATCACCCCGATCCGCAGCGGCCCCGCCAGCGTGTTGCGCGAGGCGCGCGCGAGCGCCTCCAGCTCCTCGACCGAGCGCAGGATGTCGCGCACGCGCTCGGAGAAGACCTCGCCGAAGCCGGTCAGCGCGATCTTGCGGCCGCTGCGCTCGAACAGCGAGGCCCCGAGGCCGAGCTCGAGGTCCTTGATCTGCATCGACAGGGCCGGCTGCGAGATGGCGCAGGCCTCGGCCGCCCGGCCGAAATGGCCGAGCCGCGCGAGCGCGTCGAAATAGGTGAGCTGCTTCAGGGTGAGGTTCGTCATCACTCAATCTTATCGTAGTGATCAGAATATTCGACTTTACCTGATTGAAAAAATTCGGCAAGGTCAAGTCTCACGGGGCTCGCGCGCCGGCCCACCGAGCTGGTACAATCCGGGGTCGCTCGACTCATACGGGTCGCGGGCGACCCGAGGTCGCTCGGGCGCGGCGCCTCGACAGACTGCAGACCCGATCGGAGGATGGTATGGACGAGATCAGCGCACTGACCGGCGGCGGATGCCCGATCGCGCACGGACCGCGGCTCGTGAGCAATCGTGACTGGTGGCCGAACCAGCTGAACCTGAAGATTCTCCACCAGCACTCGGCCCTCTCCAACCCGATGGGCGAGACGTTCGACTACGCGGTGGCGTTCAAGCGGCTCGACCTGAAGGCGCTGAAGGACGACATCTTCGCGCTGATGAAGACCTCGCAGGAGTGGTGGCCGGCGGATTACGGGCACTACGGCCCGCTGTTCATCCGCATGGCCTGGCACGCGGCCGGCACCTACCGCACCGCCGACGGGCGCGGCGGCGGCGGCACCGGGTCGCAGCGCTTCGCGCCGCTCAACAGCTGGCCGGACAACACCAACCTGGACAAGGCCCGCATGCTGCTGTGGCCGGTCAAGAAGAAGTACGGCAAGTCGATCTCCTGGGCGGACCTGATGATCCTCGCCGGCAATTGCGCGCTCGAATCGATGGGTCTGAAGACCTTCGGCTTCGGCGGCGGCCGGGCCGACATCTGGGAGCCCGAGGAGGACATCTACTGGGGCGCCGAGACCGACTGGCTGGGCGACAAGCGCTACACCGGCGATCGCCTGCTGGAGATGCCGCTCGCCGCCGTGCAGATGGGCCTGATCTACGTCAACCCGGAAGGCCCCAACGGCAACCCGGATCCGGTGGCGTCGGGCCGCGACATCCGCGAGACCTTCGCGCGCATGGCGATGAACGACGAGGAGACCGTCGCGCTCGTCGCCGGCGGCCACACGTTCGGCAAGTGCCACGGCGCGGGCGACGCCGCGAACCTCGAGCGCGAGCCCGAGGCCGCCGGCCTCGAGCTGCAGGGGCTGGGCTGGAAGAACAATTTCGGCACCGGCAAGGGCGTCGACACCATCACCAGCGGTATCGAGGGGGCGTGGACGCCCAACCCGATCCAGTGGGACATGGGCTATTTCGACGTGCTGTTCGGCTACGAGTGGGAACTCACCAAGAGCCCCGCCGGCGCCTGGCAATGGGCCCCGATCGGCCTCGCCGAGAAGGATCATGCGCCCCAGGTCGACGGCTCGGGCGCGCGCGTCCCGATCATGATGACCACCGCCGACATGGCGATGAAGATGGACCCGGTCTACGAGCAGATCTCGCGGCGCTTCCACCAGAACCCGGACCTGTTCGCCGACGCCTTCGCCCGCGCCTGGTTCAAGCTCACCCACCGCGACATGGGCCCGCGCGAGCTCTACCTCGGCTCGGAAGTTCCCGAGGAAGTGCTGATCTGGCAGGACCCGGTGCCGGCGGTCGACCACCCGCTCGTCGACGCCACCGACATCGCCGAGCTGAAGGCGGCGATCCTCGCCACGGGGCTCCCCGTGTCCGCTCTGGTGACGACGGCGTGGGCGTCCGCGTCGAGCTTCCGCGGCTCCGACAAGCGCGGCGGCGCCAACGGCGCGCGGCTTCGGCTCGCGCCGCAGAAGGACTGGGAGGTCAACCAGTCCGGCGGCGTGCCCGAGACGATCGCGGCGCTCGAGGGCATCAAGGGCGCCTTCGACGCCGGCCGCACCGACGGCAAGAAGGTCTCTCTCGCCGACCTCATCGTGCTCGCCGGCTCGGCGGGCGTCGAGGAGGCGGCCCGCACGGCCGGCCACGCGATCGAGGTGCCCTTCACCCCGGGGCGCACGGATGCCACCCAAGAGCAGACCGACGTCGAGTCCTTCGCGCCGCTGGAGCCGGAGGCGGACGGCTTCCGCAACTACGAGAAGAAGACCTACCGGGTCTCCCCGGAAGAGCTGCTGATCGACAAGGCGCACCTGCTCGGCCTCACCGCGCCGGAGATGACGGTTCTGGTCGGCGGCCTGCGCGCGCTCGGGGCCAACTACGACGGCTCCGCGCACGGCGTCTTCACCGATCGTCCGGGCGTGCTGACGAACGACTTCTTCGTCAACCTGCTCGACATGGGCACGACGTGGAAGGCGGCGACGCCCGCGCAGACGACCTTCGAGGGTCGCGACCGCGCCACCGGCGCGCTGAAGTGGACCGGCACCCGGGTCGACCTGGTGTTCGGCTCCAATTCCCAGCTACGCGCGCTGGCGGAGGTCTATGCCTGCGACGACGCGCAGGAGAAGTTCCTGGGCGACTTCGTGGCCACCTGGACGAAGGTGATGGAGCTCGACCGGTTCGACCTCGCCTGATCGGGGCCGGCGCGTCGAGCGCGAAAGACGAAGCGAGCGCGGCGACACCGCCGCGCTCGCTTTCTTCGTCTCGTGGCCTGCGCGCTCAGGGCCGCAGCAGGATCTTCGCCGACGCCGCACGCCCCTGGTGGATGTCGGCGAAGGCGCGCGCGCCCTCCGCGAGCGGGCGTTCCTCGACCCAGCCGAGCGCGCCGAAAGCGCCGGCGGCGAGGCCTTCCAGCGTCTTGGCGAAATCGAGCATCGTGTAGGTGTACACGTCCAAGAAGGCGACCTCCTGCAGCGTCACCCGCCGCACGTCGATCCCGCCGGCGCGCTCCAGCAAGCCGATATGCACGATCGCCCCGCCCGGCCGCACCAGGCGGCAGGCTTCCTCGCGCGTGCGCTGCGAGCCGACGGCGTCGATCACGACATGCGCCGCGCCCGCCGGCGGCGGATCCGCGGCCGGATCGTAGGGCGCGATCCCGTCCTCCCGGGCGAGGCCCGCGCGGCGCGCGGCGTGCGGCTCCGCCACGCGGATCTCGCGCGCGCCCCGGCTGCGCAGCACCAGCGCCGCCGCAACCCCGATCGCGCCCGCGCCGAGCACCACCGCCCGCCATTCCGACACCGGCCGGCCGAGAACGCGCTCGGCGACGCGCACCGCATGGTAGGAGCACGCGACCGGCTCCGTCAGCGCCGCGACCGCGGACGACACGCCGTCGGGGATCGGCACGAGATTGCGCTCGGGCGCGACGAGGCGCTCGGCGAAGGCCCCCTCGCGCGGCGGCATCGACAGGATCTGCCGCTCCGGGCACAGGTTGGTGCGCCCCGACAGGCAGGCCTCGCAGCGCATGCAGGTGACGAGCGGGTCGACCGCGACCCGCAGGCCCGCGAGCGGCCCCGTCTCGACGACGCCGGCGGCCTCGTGGCCGAGCACCAGCGGCGCCGGGCGGCGCTCGTCGTGGCCGAGATAGGCGTGCATGTCCGAGCCGCAGACGCCGCAGGCGTCGACCCGCACCACGACCTCACCCGCGCCCGGGGTCGGGTCGTCGCGCTCCTCGAGCACGAGCCGCTCGGGCCCGGTATAGACCAGCGCCTTCATGCGCTCTCTCCTATTCGGCCATGGGATCGTATGATCTCGCGGGCGCGGCCCTCTCCTTCCCTGTAGGGGAAGGTGGCTCGGCGTAGCCGAGACGGATGGGGCGCGCCGAAGGCGCGTTCGGCGAAGCCGAACCCGAGCAGGGCTCGCCGGTGCAAGGCTGGCTGGCGCGAAGGAGCCCGATTTCCGCTGCGCGGACCGCGCCTGCGGCGCGCCCCATCCGTCCCGCCGCTTCGCGTCGGTCCACCTTCCCCTACAGGGAAGGAAATGGCGGGTTGCGACCACCCGAGTGAGCGCTCTGGTTTTGTCAACGCCATACCCCTACTTGGCGGTGAAGCCGTGAGGAACTTCGACACCGAGAGCCCGCCGGTATAACGGCCGGCGCCCATCGTCGGCAGGATGTGGTTGGGCCCCGCCGCCTTGTCGCCGAAGGCCACCGTGGTCTCCTCGCCGAGGAACAGCGAGCCGTAGTTCCGCAGGTTCGCCTTCCACCAATCGAGATCGGCCGCCTGCACCTCGAGATGCTCGGAGGCATAGGCGTCGCTCGTCGCGACCGCCTCCTCGCGCGTGTCGCAGACGATCACCTCGCCGTAGTCGCGCCAGGCGGCCCCGGCGAAGCCGCGGTTCGGCTCGGGCAGGTCGGCGATCAGCGCCGACATGCGCGCCATCACCGTATCGGCCAGCGCGCGCGAGGTGGTCAGCAGCCAGGCGGGGCTGTTGGGCCCGTGCTCGGCCTGCCCGACGAGGTCGATCGCCACGATCTCCGGGTCCGCCGTCTCGTCGGCGATGACCATGATCTCGGAGGGACCTGCCACCATGTCGATTCCGCAGCGCCCGAACAGGATGCGCTTGGCCTCGGCGACGCATTGGTTGCCCGGCCCCACCAGGATGTCCGCCGGGCGATTCGTGAAGTGGCCGTAGGCGAGCGCGGCGATCGCCGGGACGCCGCCCAGCGTGAGGATCGCGTCCGCGCCGGCGAGGCCGAGCGTGTAGAGCACGGCGGGGTGGATGCCCTCCGGCCCGCGCGGGGGCGAGGCGGCGACCACGAAGGGCACGCCCGCGGCCTTGGCCGTCGTCACGCTCATGATCGCGGAGGCGACGTGGGCGAAGCGTCCGCCGGGCACGTAGCAGCCGGCGGTGGACATGGGCACGTGGGTATGTCCGGCGTGGAGCCCCGGCGCGAGCTCGACCGAGAGCTCGCTCTGCGCGCCGCGCTGCGCCTGCGCGAAGCGCCGCACCCGGTCGTGGGCGAAGCGGATGTCGTCCTTGAGCCGTTGCGACACCGACGCCGCGGCCTCCTCGACGCGGCCGGGCTCGACCAGGATCGGTCCGGTCCAGCCGTCGAGACGCTCGGCCAGCGCCCGCGTCGCCGCCTCGCCCCCGGACTCGAGCTCCGCGAGGAGCTGCGCGACGCGGGCGCGGGTCTCGCCCTCGTCGGAGCGGGCGGTCTTGGCGGCTTGCTTGAGATGGACGATGGCCATCGGTCGAAACTCCCGGAATGATCGGTCAGAAGGCCCACAGCGAGAGCGCGGGCACGAAGGCGAGGATGAGCACCACGGCGAGCATGCCGAGCACGTAGGGGATCGCGCGCGCCGCGATCGAGAGCACGGGCGTGCCGGTGATGCCGGAAATGACGAAGAGGTTGAGCCCGAAGGGCGGCGTGATGAAGCCGACGCCGAGCGCGGTGATCATCAGGACGCAGAAATGGATCTCGTTCATCCCGATCTCCTGCGCGAGCGGCAGGAGGAGCGGCGCGAGGATGACGATGTTGGGCGTCGTCTCCATGATCAGGCCGGCGAGGATCAGGATCGCGACCATCATCAGGATGATCACCATCGGCTCGGGGCTGACCGAGGTCATCGCCTCGACGAAGGCCTGGGGCACCTGCAGCGCGGCGAGCGCCTGCGAGAGCGGCAAAGAGATCGCGATGATCGGCAGGATGATGCCGTTCACCTTGGCCGAGGAGACCAGCATCTTCGGGAAGTCGGCGAGGGTGAGCGTGCCCTGGGCGAGCCCGATCACGATCGTCAGCGTCACGGCCACGGCCGCCGCCTCGGTGGGCGTGAAGACGCCCGAATAGATGCCGCCGAGGATGATCACCGGCACGAGCAGCCCGGAGCGCACGCCGCCCGTGAGCGCCTGGGCCACGTTGAGCAGCTTCTCGGAGAGGTCCGTGCGCACCAGCACGTCGCCGGTGAGGATGAACAGCGGCACCGCGATGAGCGCGAAATGGTCGATGCCCTGGAAGAGCGAGGCGCCCACCAGCGTCATCGGCAGGGTCTCGGTGAACCACAGGATGCCCACCACCCCCAGCCTGAGCGACACCCAGACGGGGACGCCGACGAGAATGAGGACGAGGATCCCGATCAGCGGGCCGTAGAAGGAAAAGCCCAGATCGGCGAAGGACGCCTGGTCGAGCTGCTGCCAGAGCATGGTGGCCTCCTCAGGCGCTGAAGCCGGGATCGGGGCGGCTGGCCACGGCCCCGTGGCGCAGGACATGCAGGTCGCGCACGAGGCATTGGACGACGCGGAAGGTCATCAGCCCGAAGCCGAGCGGGACGGCGGCGAGGAACCAGGCCATGCTGATGCGCAGGCCGTGCGTCACCGAGCCGAACTCGATCGAGGTGAGCACGGGCTTGATCGACCACCACAGGCAGATCACCGCGAGCGCCAGCGTGGCGAGGTCGGCGAGGAGATCGAAGCCCGCCTTGGCGCGCGGCGGCAGCAGGCTCACCAGCACGTCGATGCGGATGTGGGCGCGCTCGCGCACCGCCGCCGAGGCCCCGATCCAGGCGAGATAGATGAAGGCGTAGCGCGCCACCTCCTCGTCCCAGACGCTCGAGTACGAGAGCAGGAAGCGACGCGCGACCTCGATCGAGATCGCGATGACGATGGTGCCGTAGAACACGAGCAGCAACCAGCGCTCGCCGTTCTCGTCGAGGCTGCGCAGGATGCGCGCCGCCCTCCCCTCGGATGGCTTCGACATGATGTTGCGCTCACGGTTCGGGCCGAGAAGGACGGGGGACGCACGCGCCCCCCGCCGAGGTGCGACGCGAAGGGTCAGGCGTCGTGAACGTAGTAGCCGCCGTCGGTCTCGGCCGCCTCGCGCAGGCGCTCGAAAACCTCGAGCGAGCCGGCGAGCTCGACCTTCATCGCGTCCCATTCCGGCCGCTGGTGGCCGGCACGCTCGGCCCATTGCGCCAGCTCGTCTTCCGTCGGGCTGTAGAAGGACACGCCGGACTTCGAGAGCTCGGACATGGCGAAGGCGCGCGCGGCGGGGACCTTGGCCAGGTTCTGGCGCGAGGTGGTCTCGCTGGCGAAGTCGATCGCCTCGCGCAGCTCGCCGTCGAGCGCGTCGTACCAGGCCTTGTTGCAGGAATAGACCTGCGCGTCCGGCACCGAGCGCACCAGCGTGATCGAGGAGAGGATCTCCTTGAAGCCGAAGACGTAGAGCGCGCCTACCGACGGATCGAGCGCGTCGGCGACGCCCTGCTGGATGGCGGACGGCGTCTCGCCCCGGGCCACCGGCGTCGGGTTGGCGCCGAGCAGGCGGTAGAACTGCTGGAGGATCTGCGAGCCGGGCACGCGGAACTTGATACCGTCGATGTCGTCGGGCGTGCGCACCGGACCCTCGATGCCGCGGCGCACGGCGACGGTGCGCGGATCGATGGTGACGTACCACAGCGGCTTGAAGCCGCGCTCCTCGACCTTGGGGTTCACCTCGCTCTTCCAGGCGGCGGAGGTGACGAGATTGGCGAACTGCTGATTGTCGCCGCACCAGTAGGGGATGTTGATCAGGTCGACGACAGGCGCGAAGGGGGCGAAGTTCGACAGCGAGTGCTGGGCGCACTCGATCGTGCCCTCCTGCACCGACTGCACCAGCGCGCCGCCCGAGCCGAGCTGCCCGTTGGGGGCGAGGCGCACGTCGATGCGCCCGTTCGACATGTTCTGGAGGTTCTCCTTGAAGTCCAGCTGCATGATCGGGTAGCTGCGGTCCGCCGTGATGATGTAGGCGGTGGCGACCGTCATCACGCGCTCGGCGGCCTGCTGGCGATCGCGCTCCTCGTTCGCCGTCTGCGCGACGGCCTCGTCGGAATGCAGCACGCCGGCGGCGGAGGCGATCACCGCGGTGGTGAAGCCGAAGGTACCGGCCACCTGGAAGAAGCGGCGGCGGGTCACCGCGAGGGCGTCGCGCCCGGATTTCGGATCGGTCTCGTCGTGGATCATGGTCGTCCTCCCTGGTTTTCTCGTCGGCTCTATCCGGCCGATGGCGGCGGCGCGCTCGCCCGCTCGCGATCCGCCGCCCGCTCGTGAGCGAGGACGGAGACCGTGAACGTGACGACCGCAGCGAAGAGAAGGAGGAACTCGACCACGCGCGAGACGCCCGTGCCGTCCGGCAGCGTGCGCGCGCCGACGCGCGAGCGGGTCGAGGCCGCCGTGCAGCGCCTCGGCTACGAGGCGGACGCCACCGCCCGGGCGCTGGCCTCGCGCCGCAGCCACACGATCGGCGCCATCGTGCCCACCCTCGACGACGCCATCTTCGCCGCCGGCATCGAGGGCCTGCAGCGCGCGCTAGCGGGCGAGGGCTACACGCTGCTGATCGCGAGCCACGAGTACGATCTCGACCAGGAACTCGCCCAGGCGCGCACGCTTCTCGGCCGCGGCATCGACGGGCTCTTCCTGATCGGCAAGGATCACCATCCCGAGCTGCGCGCCCGCACCCGCGCCCGCGGCGCGCCCACCGTGCTCGGCTGGACGCTCAGCGCCGACGAGCCCTCGATAGGCTTCGACAACGCCCGCGCCGCCGCTTCGCTCGCCGACTACCTCTGGTCGATCGGCCATCGCCGCATCGGCATGATCGCCGGCCCGACGGCGGAGAACGATCGGGCCCGCGAGCGGCTGGAGGGCGTGCGCGCCGCGCTGGCCCGCCGGGGCGTCGCGCTCGATCCGCGCGCCGTCGTGGAGCGCGCCTACGGACTGGAGGAAGGCCGCGAGGGCATGCGCGCGCTGATGGCGCTCGAGGACCGGCCGACCGCGGTCGCCTGCGGCAAGGACGTGCTGGCCTTCGGCGCGCTCTTCGAGGCGGCGTCGCTCGGGCTCGACGTCCCCGGCGACGTCTCCATCGCCGGCTTCGACGACCTGCCGCTCGCCGCCCAGATCGGACCGGGCCTGACCACGGTGGGCGTGCCCGCCAGCCTGATCGGCGCGCGTGCGGCCGAGCACCTGATCCGCCGCATCGCCGGCGAGACCGTCGCCACGGCGACCGAGGTGCCCACCCGGCTGATCGTGCGCGGCTCCACCGCGCCGCCCCGCGCCCGAGGCTCCGGCGAATAGGGCCGGCCGGCGCACGAAATCGCCCCCGTCGCGGCGCGCACGCACCGCATTCTCGCCGCGAAATCCCGTCCTAAGGCGCCCGCCGAAAGGCGCCCGATCAATCCAGAGGGACGGACCAGTGCACATCATTCGACACGCGGCCTACGCGGCTGCCTTCTCCGCGATCCTCGCCTTCTCCGCCGCGCCCGCGACGGCCCACCCCGCGTCCGGCGCGGCCGCCGCGATCCATGCCGCCACCGCCCATGCGTCCTGGTACGGCCCCGGATTCCACGGCCGGCGCACCGCCAACGGCGAGCGCTTCGATCAGGACGGGCTCACCGCCGCCCATAAGACACTGGCTTTCGGCACGAAGGTGCGCGTCACCAACCCCGCGAACGGCAAATCCGTCGTCGTGCGGATCAACGACCGCGGCCCCTTCGTGCGTGGGCGCGAGATCGACCTGTCGAAAGGCGCGGCGCAAGCCGTCGGCATGCTGGGCTCCGGGGTCGCGCAGGTGCGCCTCGAGGTCCTGTGAGCCGCGCGCAGGCGCGCGGCAGCGCCTGCGCCGCCCTTCAGGTCGGCGACATGCCGCGCAGGCGCTCCGAGCGGCGGCGCAGGACCTCGACGGTGGCGAGCAGCGCGACGGACAGCGCCACCAGGATCGTCGCGACCGCGAGGATGGTCGGGCTGATCTGCTCGCGCAGGCCGATGAACATCTGCCAGGGCAGCGTCTTCTGCCCGGCGGAGCCGACGAAGAGGACCACCACCACCTCGTCGAAGGAGGTGATGAACGCGAACAGGCCTCCGGAGATCACGCCCGGCAGGATCAGCGGCATCTGCACCTTGAAGAACGTCGTCACCGGGTCGGCGCCCAGGCTCGAGGCCGCGCGAGTCAGCGAGCGGTCGAAGCCGACCAGCGTCGCGGTCACGGTGATGATGACGAAGGGGATGCCGAGCGCGGCGTGCGCGAGCACGACACCGAGATAGGTGCCCTGCAGCCCGATGCGGCTGTAGAAGAAATACATCCCCGCCGCCGAGATGATCAGCGGCACGATCATCGGCGAGATCAGGATCGCCATGATCGCGCGCCGGAACGGCACGTGCGGCTGAGACAGCCCGATGGCGGCGAGCGTGCCGAGGCCCACCGAGAGGATCGTCGCCGCCGGCGCGATCTTGATAGAGTTCCACATCGCCTGCTGCCAATCGGGGTTTCCGAAGAAATCGCGATAGTGCTTGAGCGAGTAGCCGGCCGGGTCGAAGCTGAGCATCTCCGGCGTGAAGGTGAAGAAGTCCTGCGCGTTGAAGCTCAGCGGGATGATCGTGAGGATCGGCGCGATCAGGAAGAAGAAGATCAGCCCGCAGATGACGCGGAAGCCATAGAACCAGACGCGCTGCCCAGTGGTTGCGTAGATCGGCGGTCCTGCCATCGTCCTTACCCCAGCGAGACTTTGTCGACGCCCACGATCCGGTCGTACACCCAGTAGAGGACCAGGACGACGACAAGCAGGATCGTGCCCAGGGCCGCGGCGAGGCCCCAGTTGAGCGACGAGGAGATGTGGAACGCGATGCGGTTCGAGATGAACGTGCCGGTGGTGCCGCCCACCAGCTCGGGCGTGATGTAGTAGCCGATCGAGAGGATGAAGACGAGGATGCAGCCCGCGCCGATCCCCGGGACGCTCTGCGGGAAGTACACCCGCCAGAACGCGGTCCAGTTCGTCGCCCCGAGGGATTGCGCGGCGCGCACGTAGCTGACCGGGATCGTCTTCATCACCGAGTAGAGCGGCAGGATCATGAACGGCAAGAGGATGTGCGTCATCGCCACGATGGTGCCGAACTGGTTGTTGATCATGATCAGCCGGCTGCCGTCGCCGATGATGCCGACCCAGACGAGGATGTCGTTGATCACGCCCTGCTGCTGAAGGAGCACCTTCCAGGCCGAGGTGCGCACCAAGAGCGAGGTCCAGAACGGCAGCAGCACCAGGATCAGCAGCAGGTTCGCCGTGCGCGCCGGCAGCGAGGCGAGCAGATAGGCGACCGGATAGCCCAGCAGCACGCATGAGATCATAATCACGAGGCTCATGAACAGCGTGCGCTGGAACAGGAACAGGTAGATGCGCTGGCCCTCGCTCTCCTGCACGACGCCCTCGGGCGTCAGCTTCAGGTCGACCGAAGAGAGGAAGTAGCCCGGCGTGTAGGGCGGCGAGAAGACCTTGATCGTGGACCAGATCTCCGGGTCGAGCCAGTCGCGGTGGATGTCCTCGAACATGGACTGGACGGACGTCCGCTCGAAGCCGGCGACGGCGTTGACGGCCGCGCGCAGCTCGGCCGCGCCGGAACCGCCGTAGGCCTGCAGGGCCGCCGGCTCGATCGCCGACAGGTCGCGGTGGAGGGCGAGGTAGACCGGGGCCCAGGGCTCCTCGGTCGCGGGATCGTCGCCGCTCTCGGTCTGCATGGCCCGCGCGAAGTCGCCGTAGACGGACGCCGTTTCCGGCAGGAGGGCGGCGAAGGCCTCGCCCCCCTCGAACAGCGGCAGCTCCGCCTCGGCGACGCCGGCGGAGATCGCCGCCCGGCGCTCGGCGAGCCAGTCGGGCGAGCCCGCCAGCTCGGTCCAGAAAGCGGCGTCCTCCCAGATCGGGTTCAGGGCGACGAACTGGTCGAGATAGATCTCGCCGACGTCGTCGATGCCGCGACCCGAGCGGCGGAACAGCGAGGACGCGCCCGTCTGCTCGTAGTTGAGGCGCGAGCCGAGACGGGTGTGGATCTTCGTCTCGGCGGCGAGCACGAGGTCGTAGGCCATCGCCGCGTAGACGTCCTCGCCCGGGAGCGGGTCGACCTCGGCGTCCCAGCCGGCGAGCGCCGTCGTCGCGCGCGGCAGCGTCTCCGACACGATCTCGTTCTCGACCGAGCGGAACAGCATGTCCACGATCGGCGCGACGAAGCTGACGAGCACGAAGGCGAGCAGCGGCGCCGTCAGCAGGAAGGCGCGCAGCTTCTGCCGACGCAAGGACTTCGTCAGGCTGCGCTTGAGCGGCATGCCGTCGGCGGACAGGAGCGGTGCGCCAGCCGCGGCGCCCGCCGCGGGCTTCGCGCCGGCGACCGCCCCGCGTGGATCGGAATGCCTCGCCGCGACCGTGTCGCTCGGGAAGGGGGCGTCGGCTGCCGCGTCGCTCATGGGGTGAACCTCGGTGCTGCGGAAGGCGCCGGGGGGCGCGGGCGTCCCCCGGCGATGTCGTGCTCAGGAGCGGCTCACTGCACGAGCCAGGCCTGGAACTTGGAGTCCAGGTCGTCGCGGTAGTCCGCCCACCACTCGTAGTTCATGAGGAAGGTGTTGGTCGCGTTGGCGGGGTCGGTCGGCATGTGCTGCGCCATCTCGATGCCGAGTTCGGCGTGCTCGCCGACGAGCGGCGCCGAGGAGGCGCGGGCCGGGCCGTAGCTGATCCACTTCGCCTGGTCGGCGAGGCGCTGCGTGTCGGTGGCGAAGTACAGGAAGTCCATCACGCGAGCGAGACGGTCCTCCGACAGGCCGGCGGGGACGATCCAGCCGTCGAGGTCGAACACCTGCGCGTCCCAGAGCATCGCGACCGGCTGGTCCTGCTCCTCGATCACGCTGAACAGACGGCCGTTGTAGGTCGAGCCGATCACGACCTCGCCGTCGGCGAGGAGCTGCGGCGTGTCGGCGCCCGCCGCCCACCAAACGACCTGATCCTTGATCGTGTCGAGCTTGTCGAAGGCCATCTGCTGGCCTTCCTCGGTCTCGAGCATGTCGTAGACGTCTTCCTTGGCGACGCCCGAGCAGAGCAGAGCCCATTCCATGTTGTTGATCGGGCGGCGCTCGAGCGAGCGACGGCCCGGGAAGGCCTCGAGGTCGAACACGTCGCAGATGTCGTCCGGCTCGGCGCCGTTCCACTCGGCGACGTCGGTGCGATAGCCGAACGTGGTCGAGTAGACGATCTGCGGGATGAAGCAGTCGGAGACGATCAGGTCGCCGAAGTCGTCGCTCGCCGGCGTGCCGTCCGGCGCCGGAGCGAGCACCTCGTCGTGGTCGATCTCCATCGCGAGGCCTTCGTCGCAGAGGCGGATCGCGTCGGCGCCGACCACGTCGACCAGGTCCCAGGTGACGTTGCCGGCCTCGTTCATGGCGCGCAGCTTGGCCACGGCCTCGTTGGAGCTCTCGTCCCAGACGATGGTCACGCCGGGATGCATCTCCTTGTAGGGCTCGGCGTAGGCGTTCACCTGGCTGCGCTGGTAGGCGCCGCCCCAGGAGACCAGCGTCATGTCGTCCGCCATGTCCTGGGCCTGGGCGGCGGGCGCGAAGGCGAATGCGGCCACCGTGCAGAGCATCATGTTTCGCAATTTCATGTCTCGTCTCTCCCCGAGTTCTGGAGCTCGTTGTCCGGACCCCGAAGCCGACGTGCGGCCCCGGTCCGACGCCCGTTCTGCAGTCTCCCCCACCGGCCCGGGCAGGCCCGGCGGAGCGTCGCCTCACGCATCGAGCGCGCGGCAATCCTCCGGCAACCACCCGATCTCGATCTGCTCGCCGGGCTGGAGCCGGCGCTGATCGGGCGCGTTGCGCGTCTTGATGATGAAATTCTCGTTGCCGGCGACCCGCAGGCGGGTGCGGTAGATGTCGCCCATGTAGATGAACTCGAGCACCTCGGCCTTGAGCGTGTGCGCACCGGGCCGCAGGCGCTGCTTGTTGTACTCCACCCGCTCCGGCCGGATCGACACGCAGGTGCGCTCGCCGGGCCGGGACACGTTCACGGGCTTACAGTCGATCACCTCGCCGTCGTCGAGCCGCACCGTGGCGACGCCGTCGGCGATCTCGTCGACGATGCCGGCGAGCGTGTTGTTCTCGCCGATGAACTGGGCGACGAAACTGTTCTCCGGCGCCTCGTAGAGCAGATCGGGCGGGGCGAGCTGCTGGATCTTGCCGTCGTTGAAGACCGCGACCCGGTCCGACATCGTCAGCGCCTCGGTCTGGTCGTGGGTGACGTAGACCACCGTGATGCCGAGGTCGTGCGCCAGCCGCTTGATCTCGAACTGCATGTGCTCGCGCAGCTGCTTGTCGAGCGCGCCGAGCGGCTCGTCCATCAGCACGAGGTCGGGCTCGAACACGAGCGCGCGGGCGAGCGCGATGCGCTGCTGCTGGCCGCCGGAGAGCTGCGCCGGCCGGCGGCCGCCGAAGGCGCCCATCTGCACCATCTCGAGGGCGCGCGTCACCTTCCGGTCGCGCTCGTCCTTGGCCAGCTTGCGGACCTCGAGCGGGAAGGCGAGGTTCTCCGCCACGGTCATGTGGGGGAACAGGGCGTAGTTCTGGAACACCATGCCGATCCCGCGCTTATGCGGCGGGATGTTGTTGATCGGCCGCCCGTCGAGCCGGATGTCGCCGTGGGTCGCCGTCTCGAACCCGGCCAGCATCATCAGGCACGTCGTCTTGCCCGAGCCCGACGGGCCGAGCATCGTCAGGAACTCCCCCTTGGCGATGCTCAGGTTCAGATCCTTCACGACGAGCGTCTCGCCGTCGTAGCTCTTCTGCACCCGCTCGAACTCGACGAAGTTCGACGGGTCCGCCCTGCGCTCATCCGACACGTGCGACGTCCTCCCGGCTTTCCCGACGGCCACGTTAGAAAGGTAGAACGACGAGTTCAACCTCTCTCTCGACGTCTATGCGCATACGAGCGACAGGGCAGCGCCGAATTTTGTGCGCGACGCCGCCCGGAAGGGCAAGACTAGTCCGCTCGCCAGCCGCTTGGATGCGGTGCACAACAAGCGCTGCACGCTGTGCGACGCCCGCGCCACGACCGCTCATCCGAGACGCTGACGCATTCATCTGCGCTGTGCGTCGAGAATATTCAAATTACGTTGTGATCGGGCCCGTAGGGAAACCGGGTGATGTTGTCGGCGCCATCCGCAGTCAGCACGAGTATGTCGTGCTCGCGGTAGCCGCCGGCCCCCGGCGCGCCCTCGGGGATCCGCAGCATCGGCTCCATCGAGACGACCATTCCGGGCTCCAGCACCGTGTCGATGTCCTCACGCAGCTCGAGGCCGGCCTCGCGGCCGTAATAATGCGACAGGATGCCGAAGGAATGGCCGTAGCCGAAGGAGCGGTGCTGCAGCAGCCCGCGCTCGGCGAGGAAGCGGTTGAGCTCGGCGCAGATGCCGGAGCAGGTGGCGCCGGGCCGGATCAGCGACAGGCCGAGCTCGTGGGCCGCGACGTTCGCCTCCCACACCGCGCGCGACGCCGCGTCCGGCTCGCCCAGGAACAGCGTCCGCTCGAGCGCGGTGTAGTAGCCCGAGATCATCGGGAAGGCGTTGAGGCTGAGGATGTCGCCGGGCTCGAGCCGCCGCGTGGTCAGGGGATTGTGAGCGCCGTCGGTGTTGAGGCCGGACTGGACCCAGACCCAGGTGTCGCGCAGTTCCGAATCCGGGTGCGCCCGGGCGATCTCCGCCTCCATCGCGTCGCGCCCGGCCATGGCGACGTCGATCTCGCGCGCGCCGGGGCGGATCGCGTTGCGGATCGCGTCGCCGCCGAGATCGGCGATGCGCGCGCCCTCGCGGATGAGCGCGATCTCCTCGGGCGACTTCACCATGCGCGCCGCCATCGTCGCCGGGGCGACGTCGACGAGCGTCGGCGCGCCGAGCGCCTCGACGAGCGCGTCGCGCGCGGCGAGCGTCAGGTGGTCGGCCTCGATGCCGAGCCGGCCGGGCGAGCCCACGATCGAGGCGACCGCGCGCTGGAAGTTGCCGCGCCGCCAGTCGGTATAGGTGAGGTTGTCGGCGATCGACCGCCGCCAGGGCTGGCCGCCGTCGATGTCGGCCGACACCGTCACGCAGGCCTCGTGGGTCACGACGCAGCCGTAGGGCCGGCCGAAGCTGCAGTAGAGGAAGCCCGAATGGTAGGCGATGTTGTGCATCGAGGTGAGCAGCACGGCCTCGAGATCCTGCGCGCGCATGATCGCGCGCAAGGCCGCGAGCCGGCGGGCGTATTCGCCGGCGCTGAACGGCAGCGGCGCCTTCTCGCCGTTGCGGAAGCGGAAGAATTCGGGGCGGGCGGGGGTCAGGAAGTCGGTCACGAATGCGTCCTCGCATCGCGCCGGGGGTCCGCACGTGGGCGAGACGCATCCCGACGACAGGGAGCATCCCGGCGTACAGGACGAGATCGAGACGGCGCTGCGCCGCCGGTCGTCGCGCGCTGAACGCGCTACCGGCGACGCCATCGCCGACCGACCGAGCACCAGGCTACGCGCCGCAACCGACGGAATCAAGCGCGACGCATCCGCGCCCGCTTGGTTAAGCGCCCCTTAACTCGCCCCGCCTAGGCTCCGGTCGTCGCCACCAAGCATCGACCGGACCATGCCCGCCAGACGCCGTGCCCCCTCCCCCGCCGACGAACTCAAGGATGCGCTGCGCCGGTTCCTGCGCCGGCGCGTCGCGGAGACGACGGGGCTGCTGCTCCTGGCGGTCGCCCTCGCGATCGCGCTCGCGCTGGCCACGTGGTCGGTGGAGGACCCGAGCCTAAACCACGCCACCGACGGGCCGGTGCGCAACCTGCTGGGCTTTCCCGGCGCGGTCGCGGCCGACCTCGTGATGCAGCTCGTGGGCCTGGGCGCCATCGCGCTCATCGCGCCGCTTGCGCTGTGGGGATGGCAGCTCCTGCGCGAGGGCGCGCTCCAGCGCCTCGCGCTGCGCATCGGCCTCCTCGTCGTCGGCGCCGGCGCAGCGACCGCCGTCGCCTCCTCGCTGCCCGCCACCGCCCGCTGGCCGCTGCCGACCGGGCTCGGAGGCGTCTGCGGAGACGCGCTCCTCGGCGCGGTGCAGACCGTCACGGGCATTTCCGGCGGCCCCGCCGCCGCCCTCGTCGGCTTCGTCTTCGCCGCGGTCGCGATCCTCGCGCTCACCGCCGCCTGCGGCTACGGCTTCGCCGAGCACGAGGAGGAGGAGCCCGACTACGAGGCGCCCGTCCAGCGCCGGCGCGGGCCGATCGACCTCGACGATCTCGACGAGCCCGGCCGCGAGGACGATCCGGGCACCGCGCTGGTCTGGCTCGGCGCCATCGCCCACGGCCTCATGAGCGCGCGTGGCGCGGTGCGGCGCGGCTTCGCGCTCCTGCGCGCCGCGCTGACCGCCCCCCGCCGCGAGGAGGACTGGGCCTTCGCCGGCCCCGCGCGCCGCGAGCCGGTGCTCGACGGGCATTATCCCGCGCCGCGCCGCCCCGCCCCCGCCGCCCGGCCCACGCCGCGGGCGGCCCAGGCGGTCGAGCCGGTCGAGCCGGTCGAGGACCGTTACGACGAGGGCGAGGGCTACGAGGACGACACCGACGACGCGGCGCCGTGGGACGAGGAGCCCGCGCCGGCCCCGCGCGCCGCGCCGGCGCGCGCCACGCCGACGGCTCCTGCCAGGCCCGTCGCGGCGGCCAAGCCCCTCCGCGCCAAAACGCCCGAGCCCGAGCCGGACTACGACGACGAGCCCGATCCGGAGCCGGACTACGACGACGCCGCCGCGGCCTCTTCGCGCGTCCAGATGCCGGTCGGCGATCTCAAACCCGGCAAGCGCATCAAGCGCGAGGCCCAGCCGAGCTTTCTCGACGACAGCGACTATGAGCTGCCCCCGCTCCAGCTGCTGGCCGAGCCGAAGCGCTCCGCCACCCCGGCGGTCTCCGCCGACGCGCTGGAGCAGAATGCGACGCTCCTCGAATCGACGCTGGAGGATTTCGGCGTGCGCGGCGAGATCATCAACGTGCGCCCCGGCCCCGTCGTCACGCTCTACGAGCTCGAGCCCGCGCCGGGCACGAAGTCGAGCCGCGTGATCTCGCTCGCCGACGACATCGCCCGCTCGATGTCGGCGGTCTCCGCCCGCGTCGCGGTGGTGCCGGGCCGCAACGCCATCGGCATCGAGCTGCCCAACATCAAGCGCGAGACGGTGTACCTGCGCGAGCTCCTCGCCTCGCACGATTTCGAGGCGACGAAGCACAAGCTCGCGCTGTGCCTCGGCAAGACCATCGGCGGCGAGCCGGTGATCGCCGACCTCGCCAAGATGCCCCACCTGCTGGTGGCCGGCACCACCGGCTCGGGCAAGTCGGTGGCGATCAACACCATGATCCTGTCGCTGCTCTACCGCCATACGCCCGAGCAGTGCCGCCTGATCATGGTCGACCCCAAGATGCTCGAGCTGTCGATCTACGACGGCATCCCCCACCTCCTCACCCCCGTCGTGACCGACCCGAAGAAGGCCGTCGTCGCGCTGAAATGGGCGGTGCGCGAGATGGAAGACCGCTATCGGAAGATGTCCAAGCTCGGCGTACGCAACATCGACGGTTTCAACGCCCGCGTCGTCGAGGCGGCGGAGCGCGGCGAGGTGATCACCCGCACCGTCCAGTCCGGCTTCGACCGCGAGACCGGCGAGCCGATCCACGAGGAGCAGGAGATGGACCTCCAGCCCCTGCCCTACATCGTGGTGATCGTCGACGAGATGGCCGACCTGATGATGGTCGCCGGCAAGGACATCGAGGGCGCCATCCAGCGCCTCGCCCAGATGGCGCGCGCGGCCGGCATCCACCTGATCATGGCGACCCAGCGCCCCTCGGTCGACGTCATCACCGGCACGATCAAGGCCAACTTCCCCACCCGCATCTCCTTCCAGGTGACCTCGAAGATCGATTCGCGCACGATCCTGGGCGAGATGGGCGCCGAGCAGCTGCTCGGGCAGGGCGACATGCTGCACATGGCCGGCGGCGGGCGAATCACCCGCGTGCACGGGCCGTTCTGCTCCGACGACGAGGTCGAGCACGTCGTCTCCCACCTCAAGCGCCAGGGCCGCCCGGCCTACCTCGAGGCGGTCACCTCCGAGGACGACGAGGGCGCCGGCGCGGCGGGCGGCGGCGAGGACGGCGGCGCGGTGTTCGACAAGGGCTCCTTCGGCGAGCCGGGCGGCGACGTCTACGACCAGGCGGTGGCGGTGGTCATGCGCGACAAGAAGGCCTCGACCTCCTACATCCAGCGCAGGCTGCAGATCGGCTACAACCGCGCCGCCTCGCTGATGGAACGCATGGAGCGCGAAGGCATCGTCGGCCCCGCCAACCACGCCGGCAAGCGCGAGATCCTGATGGAGAGCGCCGGCCGCAACAGCGGCGGCGGCGCGGAAGACGACGACGAGTGACCCGGAACGGGGTCCCGCGAGCCCCCGTTTCGCCACACGCCGCCTCTATGGGGGCGCTAGACGACTGTTTTCACGGCTTTCGTGCACGGGTCCTCCGCGCGCGCAGGCCGCACGGCCTCGGGAGAGACCGCCATGACGCAACGACGCACTCGACCCCTCGCCGCGCGGCTCGTCTCCGGGCTGCTGGCCGGCGCGCTGATCGTGCCGCTCGCGGGCGAGGCGAACGCGTTCTTCTGGCGCCGCGATCCCGCGCCGCAGCCCGCCCCGGTCGCGCTGCCGCCGCCCGAGATCGGCCCCACGGTTCCGGTCGACGTGCTGCCGCCGCCGCGGCCGGGAACCGTGGCGCGCACGCCTTCCCCTGCGCCTTCGTCTTCTCCGACGCCCCTGGCCTCCCTCGGCGACGGACCGTTGACGATCGTCCCGCAGGCCGTGGCGCCCTCGATCGCCCGGCCGGCGCCGGCGAGCCTCGCGGCCGCGCCGCTGCCGCCGCGCCCGCCCGAAGACCTCGTGCGCATCGCGTCGGCGACTGTCGCGGCGTCGAGTGCGTCGGACGCGACCGTCGCGGCAGCGGCCCCTGCACCGTCCGCGCCTGCGCCGACGCCCGTCGTCACCGCCTCCGCCGCCCCGGTGTCGCCGCAGCCCGTCGCCGCCGCGGCGCCCGCCCCTGTCCCCGCGCCGGAGCCGATTCGCGTCGCCGCGGTGACACCCGCCAGCGACGCCGAGGTCGTCTCGGCCGCCAACGCCTATTTCAACGGCATCGCCGCGCTGTCGGGCCGCTTCATCCAGGTGGGCAGCGACGGACGCCGGTTCGCCGGGACGCTCTACGTCGACCGCCCGGGCAAGCTGCGCTTCCAGTACGACGAGCCTGCCACGATCGACGTCGTCGCCGACGGCCGCTCGGTGGTGGTGCGCGACCGGCGCCTGGGCACGCAGGACATGTACCCGATCTCCCAGACGCCGCTGAAGTTCCTCCTCGGCGACCGCATCCGCCTCGGCCAGGACATCCAGGTGCTCGGCGTCGAGCGCGCAAGCGACGAGGTGGACGTGGTCCTGCGCGACAGCTCCACCTTCGCCGGGTCCTCCGACATCCGGCTGACCTTCGACCCGGGCCTCGAGACGCTGAAGGAATGGCGCATCGTCGACGCCCAGGGCTTCGAGACCCGTGTGAGCCTCACCGGGCTTCAGCGCCACGCCAGGCTCGACCCGAACCTGTTCCAGATCAATTACGAGGTCTTCCGCGGCGGCGCCAGCGACACCTACTGAAGCGCGCTTGCGCGAGGGCAGCCGAGCCCGCAGCATCCGTCGCGAAGCGCCGATAAGCGGCGCGAGAGGGGAACGCCGCCATGTCCAGCGCAGTGCCGCCCGTCCGCCCAGTCGTCGTCTTCGATGCCTTCGGCACGCTGTTCGACGTCCATTCCGCCGTCGCCCGCAACGCCGCGAACGTCGGCCCGGCGGCGGCGCGGCTCTCGGAGATCTGGCGCGCCAAGCAGCTCGAATACACCTGGACGCTCTCCCTCATGGGCCGCTACGAGCCCTTCTGGCGGCTCACGGAGCGCGCGCTCGACCACGCGCTGGCGCGCACGCCCGAGGTCGATCCCGCGCTGCGGGAGGCGTTGCTCTCCTCCTACCGCAGCCTCGACGCCTACGGCGAAGTCCCCGGCACCCTCGCGCGGCTGCGGGCGCGGGGGGCGAAGACGGCGATCCTGTCGAACGGCGACGAGGCCATGCTGGCGGATGCGGTGGCCGCGGCGGGTATCGGGGCCGCGCTCGACGCGGTGCTCTCGGTCGACGCGGTGCGCGTCTTCAAGACCGACCCGCGCACCTACGGCCTCGTCGAGGCGCGCTTCGGCTGCTCCCGCGACGACGTGCTGTTCGTCTCCTCGAACCGCTGGGACGTCGCCGGCGCCGCCGCCTTCGGCTTTTCCACCGCCTGGGTGAACCGCACCGGCGCGCCCGACGAGTACCTCGACCTCCCGCCGGGGGTGGTGATCGGGGACCTCGGCGGGGTGCGGTGAGCGGCGCTGGCTGCGCCGGATGAAGAAGTCCAGATCGTCGCGCAGTTCCTCGAACGACACGCAAGAGATCTTCGTGCTCGCGAGAACGGTATTCTCGATCCGCCATCGAAGCCGGTCGCGCTCCCGCGGCGAAAGGCGCATGTCCTTGCCGATCACGATGAGTCCGTGGAAAGCGGCCCTACGCCCTCCGAAACACTGCTCGAAGTCGGCGGTGCTGCGGAGGTCGTCGAGCTTCCACAGCCAGTCTACGAGCTGCGAGAACGCGCGCTCGAAGCGCGGCGACCAGATCGGCGCAGCACGGCTCGTGCTGCGAAACAGCCCGTCTCGGCTGGCGCTCTCGAACTCGACCAGGAGGAATTGCTGGGCGTCCGGGTCTCCGACGACGAGGTCGGCGCGAAAGTCGCCGCCAAGTGCATATTCGAGTGCGAACGCTTTCGGCAGACGCAGATTCGGAAAGTAGTTTCCAATCAGAAGCGAGAGGTTCGGGCTGGTTCGGAAAAGCGGTAGAACATCCCTCGTCTCCAGCAGCGGCTCGCGACGCGCGAGAAGGCCATCGAGAGCATCCAGTTCCCGCCCGGCTTCATGCCTGTCGAAAGCGCGTAGCGTCAGCGGCTTCATCGCCCCCCCGTTCGTTCACGACCCGAGCGCGCTCGGCCGGTGCGATCTCGGAGACGAGGATCGTGTCCGGCCCCGTGAACTCCAGGACCGCGCGCAGGTCGGGGTCGAGGACGGCGACGTAGAGATCCGGCAGGCGGCTGTCCGGCAGCACACGCAACTTGCTGCGCCGCAATGCCGCCGGATCGGCGTCGCGCAATCTCTCGAGGGCGGCGTCGACGGTCGCCCGCTGGGCGGAGCCGAGTGAGCGAAGAGCGATTTCCGCCCGGCGGTGGAGAGCTACGTCCATGGTGCTCGGACCAGATCTGCAATCTTGGGCCTCGACGCTAGCGCGACTGCGCGACGCGTGCAAGTGGGTTGATCATCCGACATGAACCGTCCTTCGAGCCCCCCGCCCTGGCGTCCCCGCCTGCCCACCCCATATCTCCCCTCGTGCCGCACGCCCCCGCTCCTCCCCCCGCACCGTCGCCGCTGCCCGAGCCCTTCGCCGGCTGGTTCGCGGGTCGCGGATGGGCGCCGCGCGACCATCAGCTGGAGCTCCTGCGCGTGGCGGAAGAGGGCCGCTCGGCGCTGCTCGTCGCGCCGACGGGGGCGGGCAAGACGCTGGCGGGGTTCCTGCCCTCGCTCGTCGAGCTGTCGCAGGCCCGGCACGCGCGTGCGAACCGCAAGAGCCTGCACACGCTCTACATCTCGCCCCTGAAGGCGCTCGCGGTGGACGTCTCGCGCAACGTCGAGACCCCGGCGCGGGAGATGGGCCTCGCGCTCTCGATCGAGACCCGCACCGGCGACACGCCCTCGCACAAGCGCGCGCGCCAGATCGAGCGCCCGCCGGACATCCTCCTCACCACGCCCGAGCAGCTCGCGCTCCTCCTCGCCCACCCCGAGGCGCGGGACTTCTTCGCGAACCTGCGCCGGATCGTGCTCGACGAGCTGCACGCGCTCGTCACCTCGAAGCGCGGCGACCTGCTCTCGCTCGGTCTCGCGCGGCTGTTCGCGCTCGCGCCGCAGGCGTCCGCCGTGGGGCTGTCGGCCACGGTGCGCGATCCCGTCGCGCTCTCCCGCTACCTCACGCCCGACGACGCGCCCCCACCGGCGCTCGTCACCGTCACCGGCGGGGCGCGGCCGGACATCCGCATGCTGGAGGGCCCGCGGCTTCCCGCCGCCGGCCACACGGCGGCGGCGGCGATGCCGGAGATCTACCGGCTGATCAGGGCGAACAAGACCTCGCTCGTCTTCGTCAACACCCGCATGCAGGCGGAATACGTCTTCCAGGCGCTGTGGCGGCTCAACGAGGACGCGCTCCCGATCGCGCTCCACCACGGCTCGCTCGACATCGAGCAGCGCCGCAAGGTGGAGGCGGCGATGACGGCGGGCAAGCTGAAGGCCGTGGTCTGCACCTCGACGCTCGATCTCGGCATCGACTGGGGCGACGTCGACCTCGTCATCAACGTCGGCGCGCCCAAGGGCGCGAGCCGGATCATCCAGCGCATCGGCCGCGCCAATCACAGGCTCGACGAGCCCTCCCGCGCCTATCTCGTGCCGGCGAACCGGTTCGAGATCCTGGAATGCCGCGCCGCCCTCGACGCGGTCGAGGAGGCGGCGCAGGATACGCCGGACCCGCATCCCGGCGCGCTCGACGTGCTCGCCCAGCACATCCTCGGCATGGCCTGCGCCGAGCCCTTCCGCGCCGACGACCTCTTCGCGGAGGTGCGCAGCGCCGCCCCCTATCGCGCCCTCGACCGCGAGACCTTCGACAAGGCGATGAGCTTCGTCGCCACCGGCGGCTACGCGCTGCGCGCCTACGAGCGCTTCGCCAAGATCGTCGAGGGGGCGGACGGGATGTGGCGGGTGCGCGACCGCTTCGTCGCGCAGCACTACCGGATGAACGTCGGCACCATCGTGGAGGCGACGATGGTGAAGGTGCGGCTGGGGCGGCCTTCGACAGCGGGCCGGCCCGCGGGCCGCGGCGGGCGCGTGCTCGGCGAGGTGGAGGAGTACTTCGCCGAGACGCTCTCTCCCGGCGATACGTTCCTGTTCGCCGGCGAGGTGCTGACCTTCCACGGGCTGACCGAGGACGCGGCGCTCGTCTCCCGCGCGGCAGCCGGGACGGACGCGAAGATCCCCTCCTACGCCGGCGGCAAGTTCCCGCTCTCGACCTTCCTCGCCGCGCGCGTGCGCGGCTTCCTCGCCGACAGCGACAGCTGGGCGCGCCTACCGGCGCAGCTCGTCGAGCTGCTCGAGGCGCAGGGCGCGCGCTCGCTGCTGCCGCAGCGCGAGGGGCTGCTCGTCGAGACCTTCCCCCGGGCGGGGCGGCACTACCTCGTCGCCTACCCGTTCGAGGGCCGCCTCGCCCACCAGACGCTCGGCATGCTGCTGACGCGCCGGCTGGAGCGCGCGCGGCTGAAGCCGCTCGGCTTCGTCTGCAACGACTACGGCCTCGCGGTCTGGGGCCTGCGCGACCTGTCGCTGGAGGAGGCGCGCCACCCCGGCTTCCTCGTCGACCTGTTCGCGCAGGACATGCTCGGCGACGACCTCGAGGAATGGCTGGAGGAATCGGCGCTCATGAAGCGCACCTTCCGCTACTGCGCCGTCATCGCCGGCCTGATCGAGCGCAACTTCCCCGGCCAGAAGAAGACCCAGCGCCAGGTCACGGTCTCGACCGATCTCGTCTACGACGTCCTGCGCCGCCACGAGCCCGACCACATCCTCCTGCGCGCCGCCCGGGCCGACGCGGCGACGGGGCTCCTCGACCTGAAACGCCTCGCCGACATGCTGACGCGAATCAGCGGGTGCATCACGCACCAGCCCCTGCCCCGGGTCTCCCCGCTCGCGGTCTCGGTGATGCTCGAGATCGGCCGCGAGAGCGTCTACGGCGAGGGCGCCGACGAGGTGCTGGCGGAGGCGGAGGCGACGCTGCTCGAGGAGGCGATGGGGTGAGCCGGGCCGAGCCTCAGGCCGCGATGGCGGGAAGCGCCTCGAAGGCCGGCTTCGCGAAGCGGTAGCCCTGCTGCAGGCGCACGCCGAGCCGCGTGAGCGCCTCGCTTTCCGCTCGGGTCTCGACGCCCTCGGCGATCAGGATCACGCCGAGCTCGTCCATCAGCCCGGCCATGGAGCGCACGATGGCGGCGCGCGCGGGATCGGCGTCGACGTCCCGCACGAGCGCCATGTCGAGCTTGACGACGTCGGGGCGAAACCGCGCCAGCAGGGCGAGCCCCGAATGCCCGGCCCCGAAATCGTCGATCGCCGTGGTGAAGCCCATGGCGCGATACGAGGCCACGATGTGCGCGAGATGATCGTCGTCGGCGACCCGCTCGCTCTCGCTGACTTCGAACATCAGCCGATCCGTGGGAAAGCCCATCCGCCGCGCCGCCGCGAGGGAGCGGCGGATGCAGGTGCGCGGATCGTAGACCGCGTTCGGCAGGAAGTTGATCGAGAGCAGCGCGCCGGTATCGGCGAGCCCGAGCTCGGCGGCGAGCGTGATCGCGCGCACGCGGCAGGCCTGGTCGAAGGCGTACAGCGCCTCCGGCGCGACCGCGCCCAGGACGCTCGCGGCGCCCGCGCCGTCGCGACCACGCACGAGCGCCTCGTAGGCGAAGGGACGGCCCGTCTCGACGTCGACGATCGGCTGGAAGGCCATGGTGATGGCGAAGTCGTGGGCGGCCGCGCCGGCGCAGGCGTTGCAGCCGGCCGAACCGGCGGCGTCCGCGGCGGCGGCGTCGATGGTGCCTGCGCTGTACATCGGGAGTTCCTCGCCCGGTTTCCGACCCAGCTTCTCGCCGGTTCTGTTGTTGGCGGACAGGGCGCGCGGCGTCGAGCCGGGAGCCGACGAGACCGTGGCATCGAACCCTTTCGGGTTGCTTAATCCCACGGCTCGGCGTGTGGATTTGTCGATCCGACCCCGCCCCGTCACGGCGTGATGACGAGCTTGCCCTTGGCCTCGCGCCGCGCGAGGCGCTGCAGCGCCCGGGGGGTCTCGGCGAGCGGATAGATCTCGTCGATCCTCGCCTGGATCGTCCCGTCGAGCGCCCAGGCGAGGAGACGCTCCATGTTGGCGGCGTGGCGGGCGGGCTCGCGGCGGACGAACTCGCCCCAGAACACGCCGCGCAGGTCGCAGCCCTTGAGCAGCAGGAGGTTGAGCGGGATCTTCGGGATGCCGCCCCCGGCGAAGCCGATCACCAGGAAGCGGCCCTCCCAGGCGGTGGCGCGCAGCGCCTGCTCGGCGAGATCGCCGCCGACGGGATCGTAGACGACGTCGCAGCCGCGCCCGCCGGTGAGCGCCTTGAGGCGCTCCTTCAGGTTCTCCTCGGCATAGTTCAGCACCTCGTCGGCGCCGCTCGCGCGCGCGAGCGCCAGCTTCTCGTCGGACGAGGCGCAGGCGATCACCCGCGCGCCGAGCGCCTTGCCGATCTCCACCGCGGCGAGCCCGGTGCCGCCGGCGGCCCCGAGGACGGCGAGCGTCTCCCCGGGCCGGATCGCGGCGCGATCGACGAGCGCGTGGAGCGTGGTGCCGTAGGTGACGCTCAGGCCCGCGGCGCGGGCGTCGTCGAGCCCATCCGGCGCGGCCGCGAGGGTGTCGGCGCGGGCGAGGACGTACTCGCGCGCGGCGCCGAAGCCGAGATAGGCGACGACGCGCTGACCCTCCCGCCAGCCGGTCACGCCCGGGCCGAGCGCCGAGATCTCGCCGCAGAGCTCGCCCCCGGGCGAGAACGGCAGGTCGGGGGCGACCTGGTACCTGCCCTGGATGATCAGCGTGTCGAAGAAATTCAGCCCCGCCGCGCGCACCCGAATCAGCGCCTCGCCGGGGCCGGGCTCGGGGATCGGCAGATCGGCGAGGACGAGGCTCTCGGGCGGGCCGAGCCGCTCGCACAACAGGGCATTCATCGTCCCGCGCATCGATCCCGCCCCTATTCCGCCTCGACCACCCCGCCGCTCTCGAGCGTGCGTCGCAGCCGCGTGAAGGCGAGCCGGATGCGCGACTTCACCGTGCCGAGCGGCAGGCCGGTGCGCTCGGCGATGTCGGAATGCGAGAGCCCGTCGAAGAAGGCGAGGACGACGAGCGAGCGCTGCTCCATGGGCAGAGTCTCCATGGCGAGGCGCACCGCCGCCTCGCGCTGGGTCGCGTCGAGCTCGCCCTCGACGTCGGTCGGATCGACGATCTCGAAGACCGGGCTGTCGGGCTCGAGCGGGATCGAGCGATCGCGTCGCATGAGGTCGATGCGGCGGTTGCGGGCGATGCGGTAGAGCCAGGTGGTGAGCGAGGATTTCGCGGGGTCGAACATGGCGGCCTTGCGCCAGAGCGTCACCATCGCGTCCTGGACGATCTCCTCCGCGAGGGCGCCGTCCGTGCCCTGGCGCATCAGGTAGGCCGTCAGCCGCGGCGCGAAATGGTCGAAGAGGCGCGCGAACGCCTCCTTGTCGCGCTCCTGCGCAACGGCGGCGACCAGCGCCGCGTGCTCGCTCGGGGAGAGCAAAACGTCCTCGTTCCTTCCCGGGGGCAGCGGCGCCCCGTTGTCGCGGCGCCTCCGCCACGCGATCCTCAGTGTTAAGCGTTCGCGCCGGATCGGGCAATCCGCCCCGCTTCGATTTCGGCGTTCAGGCAAGGTTAACGTATTTTTGCCCAACTCTGGCCAATCTAGTGCTCTGCGAAAGCCGAGCCCGCCGTAAGGCGACGAAACCCCGCGATTCAAGGTAAGCGTGATGATGCACATCCGACCGACCCGCCGCCTCGCGCCCATGCTCGCCCTCGTTGGCGCTTGCGCCGCCGCCCTGGCCGTTTCGCTCGCTCCGAGCGCGCTTCGCGCGCAGCAGGCCCAGGCGACGCAGCTGGGAACCTTCGGCGACTGGGCCGCCTACACCACGGACGCGAGCGGAACCAAGCTGTGCTACGCGTTGTCGCAGCCCCAGCGTCGGCTGCCGGAGGGCCTCAGCCGCGATCCCGGCTACCTCTTCGTCTCGTTCCGCCCGTCCGAGAACGTCTCGAACGAGATTGCGGCCGTGATGGGCTTTCCCACCCAGGACGGCCAGACGGCCGCGGGCGTGGTCGACGGCACCACGTTCAATTTCGTCACCCGCGGCGAGAACGCCTGGGTCCAGGACCCGGCGCAAGAGAGCAACGTGGTAGCGAGCTTCGTGCGCGGCCGCTCCTTCGAGCTGAAGGTGCGCTCGGCGCGCGGCAACGACACGACCGACGTCTACTCCCTCTCCGGCTTCACGGCGGCGATGAACCGCGCCAAGCAGGAATGCGGGGTCTGACCGCCGGCCGCCAGCCTCCCGCGACAGCCTAGCCGGGCGCCCCCGCGGCGCCCGTAGAGAACTCCGCCCTGAGCGCCGCGCCATGCGCGTCGAGCGCGGGAACGGGACGCAGGCGCGGCCCGTTCCCATCGGCGAGCGCCCCCGGCGCGAGGATCGTCGCGAGCCCGGCGGACGTCTCCACCACCGCGGTGCGCAGCTGCGGATGGACGACGAGATCGGCCATCGTGCTCACCCGCCCGTAGGCGATGCGCGCCGCCTCGAGCTTGGCGACGACCGCCTCGCGGTCGAGGCCGCCGAAGACGTCGACGACGATCGCATCGAGGGCCGGGCGGTTCTCCACCCGCGCGGCATTCGTCGCAAAGCGCGGGTCGCGCGTCACGTCGGGGCGCTCCAGCACCCGCGTGCAGAAGGCCTTCCACTCCGCCTCGTTCTGGATCGAGAACAGCACTGCCTTGCCGTCCGCGCAGGCATAGTCGCCGTAAGGCGCGATGGAGGGATGGTTCAGCCCCATCCGCGCCGGCTCCCGCCCGCCGTAGACGTATTGCAGGTAGGGCACGTTCATCCAGTCCGCGAGCGCGTGGAACAGCGACACCGAGACGTGCCGGCCACGCCCGCCGATCCCCCGTCCGATCAGCGCCTGCAGGATGCCCTGGAAGGCAGTCATGCCCGCCGCGATGTCGCAGACCGAGACGCCGACCCGCGCCATGCCGTCGGGCGTGCCGGTGATGGCGGAGAGGCCGCTCTCGGCCTGGACCAGGAGGTCGTAGGCCTTCAGGTCGCGATAGGGACCCTCCTCGCCGTATCCGGAGATCGAGCACGTGACGAGCCGCGGGTTCTCCGCCCGCAGCCGCGCCGGATCGAAGCCGAGCGCCTCGACCTTGCCCGGCGCGAGGTTCTGGATGAAGACGTCCGCCCGCGCCAGCATCTGGCAAAGCAACGCATGGTCGTTCGGGTCGCGCAGGTCGAGCGCGATCGATTCCTTGCCCCGGTTGAGCCAGACGAAATAGGCGCTCTCTCCGTTCACGTCCGAATCGTAGCGCCGGGCGAAGTCCCCCTCCGGCCGCTCCACCTTGATCACCCGCGCCCCCGCATCCGCGAGCCGCCCGGACGCATAGGGCGCCGCCACCGCCTGCTCCAGCGAGACGACGAGGAGGCCGTCGAGATCGTGGGAGGGATCGGTCATGGGGGGCTCCTGGGGTGTGGGAGACGACCTTAGCGGATGAGGGCGACGCCATCCACGCCCCTCCCCCCTGCCAGCCTCGGGCAAGCTTCGCCCGCCACTCTCCCTGGCCAGAGGGGGGCGCGCGCCCGCCGGCCAGGGACACCAGGGTAGGACATGACCGCTTACCAGCACGCCGACCGCCTGTGGGGCAACCTGCTCGAGCTCGGAACGAAGCGCCTTCTCGCGCTCGCGGCCATCGGGATCGCGGTGATCGTCGCCGTCGTCGCCGGGGCCTATTATCTCGGCCGGCCGCAGATGACGGTGCTCTATTCGGGGCTCGAGCGCGAGGACGTCTCGCGCATCGGCTCGGCGCTCGGCGATTCGGGCATCGATTTCGACGTCTCCGCCGCCGGCGACGCGGTGCTGGTGCGCCCGGCCCAGACGGCGCGGGCGCGCATGCTGCTCGCGGAAAAGGGCCTGCCCTTCTCGTCGAATTCCGGCTACGAGCTGTTCGACAATCTCGGCTCGCTGGGCATCACCTCGTTCATGCAGGAGGTGACGCGCGTGCGGGCGCTCGAGGGCGAGGTGGCGCGCACCATCCAGCAGATGCGCGGGATCGTGGCGGCCCGCGTGCACATCGTGCTCTCCGACCCCGGCTCCTTCCGCCGCGAGGCGCGCGAGCCGTCGGCCTCCGTCGTGGTGCGCGCCGAGACCGCCGACATCGCCGGCCAGGCCCAGGCGATCCGCCACCTCGTGGCTGCCGCGGTGCCGGGCATGAAGGTCGACGGGGTCACCGTGCTGTCCGCCGACGGCACCCTGCTCGCGTCGGGCGACGACGCCGCCGGGGCCGCGACGGGGCGGATCACCTCCCTCAACCGCGAGGTCAACCGCGCGCTCGAGGACGCGGTGCGGCGCACGCTCACCCCCTATCTCGGCCTCGACAACTTCCAGATCAGCGTCGCCGCACGCATCAACACCGACCGTCGCGTGGTCAGCGAGACGATCTTCGATCCCGACGGCCGCGTCGAGCGCTCGGTGCGAGTCGTGCGCGAGAACGAGGCGGCGACGAACCTCTCGCGCCAGACCCCGGTCACCGTCGAGCAGAACCTGCCCGAGGAGGAGGTCGCGGCCGACGGCGGCGAGCAGTCGAGCGAGGAGACGCAGCGCCGCGAGGAGCTGACCAACTACGAGATCTCCTCGCGCCAGGTGCAGGTGTCCTCCGACGGCTTCGCCATCGAGCAGCTCTCGCTCGCGGTGCTCGTGAACCGCGCCCGGCTGACAGCGGCGCTGGGGCCCGACGCGTCGCCCGAGGCGCTCGACGCCGAGATCGCCGAGATCGAGGCGCTGGCCGCCTCCGCCGCGGGCTTCGACGCCGCGCGCGGCGACACGATCAAGGTGTCGGCCGTGAATTTCCTCAGCGAGGCGACCGATCTCGAGCCCGTGCCGGCGGCGACCCTCAAGGACGTGCTGATGGCGCAGGCCGGGACGATCGTGAACGCCCTCGCGATCCTGCTCGTCGCTCTCACCCTGGTCTGGTTCGGCCTCAAGCCGGCGCTGGCAGCGATCCTCGATCGGCCCAAGCCGGCGGCCATCGAGGACACCGCGATCGCCGCTCTCGAGAACGGCGCCGCGGGCGAGGCGGAGGGCGAGCGCGCCATGCCCGCCCTGCCGCACGCCTCGGACGCGGAGCCGCACATCGCCCAGATCGAGGCCGCGACCGCCGCCATCGCCGCGCTGCCCACCTCCGTCAGCAAGGCCACGATCCGCCGCCTCGAGCAGATCGTGACCAAGAACGAGGAGCAGGCCACGCACGTCCTGAAGCAGTGGATGCACGTGGAGGACGCCTGACATGCCGGCCTCCCTGCACGACGTCCTCCCCGAGATCGGCTTTCCCACCGACGCGCCGCGCCTGCCCGCACCGGACGCGGTGGGGCGGGGCGAGGCCGAGCGCGAGGCCCACGCCGAGTTGACCCCCGCCTTCGGCCCGCGCCCGCCCAAGCCCGAGGAGATCGAGGCGCGGGTCTCCGAAGCCTATGCGCGCGGCGCCGACGACGCCCGCGAGGCGGCCGAGGCGGCGCTCGCCGAGGCGCTCCGGGAGGCCCGGGCCGAAACCGTGGCGGCGCACGAAGCCGCCCTCGCCGAAGCGCGGGCGGCCTGGGCCGCCGAGACCGCCGACCGGCTCGCCACGCTCCTCGCCGAGGGCGTCGGCGCCATCGAGGAGCGCCTGTCCGAGGCCACGGCACGGGCGCTCGCGCCGCTGCTGCGCTCGGCCGCCCGCGACCGCGCGCTCGAGGGCCTCGCCGAGGCCGTCGCGACGCTGCTGCGGGCCGAGCCCGCCCTCACGCTCACCATGCGCGGCCCCGCCGACCTCGGCGAGGCGCTGCTCGCCCGCCTGGGCGACGTCGGCGCCGCGATTCGCTTCACCCCGGCGGACACGCCGGATCTCCATGTCGAGGGCGCGGACACGTGCATCGAGACCCGCCTCGCCGATTGGGCGCGGCGGATCGACGCCGACGCCGCCTAAAAGGAGCGCCCCGTGCAGGAACAGCAGCCCCACGAGCTGGTCATCATCCGCCGCCGCCCCGATCCGGAGGCGGAGGAGCCCAAGGGCGGCGTCTGGAAGATCGCCTATGCGGACTTCATGACGGCGATGATGGCGTTCTTCCTCGTCATGTGGCTGATCAACGCCACCGACCAGGAGACCCGCGAGGTCGTCGCCACGTATTTCAACCCGATCCGGCTCGCCGAGGCCACGAGCGACCGCAAGGGCCTGCGCGATCCCGAGGAATCGTCGCAGGGCGTCGACCTCGAGGAGCGCTCCGAGGCGCCCGTGACGGAAGCGGACGAGCAGGTCGTCGGCGCGCCGCCGCGGGTCGAGAACGAGCGGCGGTACTCCGAGACGGCCCTGTTCCAGGACCCCTACGCCGTGCTCGCCGAGCTCGCCGCGCAGGCCGCCTTCCAGCCGGCGACGCCGGCGGCGGGGATCGACCTGCGCCCGGGCGACCGGGGCGAGCCCGGGCTCGACGGCGGTGACGCCTATCGCGACCCGTTCGACCCGATCTACTGGCAGCTCGCCCCGCAGGTCGCAGTGGGCCGCTCGGACGGCGACGGCACCGGCGGCCCGATGGGCGCGCCCGACGCCGCAGCCCCCTTCGGCCTCGGCGGCCCCGCCGGCCCGACTGGCGTCTCCGTCGCCGACTTGGCGCTCGCCGACATCGCGCTCGCCGAGCGCCTCCTTTCGGAGGCGCAGCCTCCGTCTGTCGAGGGCGCGATCGCCCTCGACGACGAGGCCCGCGCCATGGCCGGGACCGGGCCGGGCGACGGGGAGGACGCGCCGGAGGCGGACGTGACGGAGGCGGACGCAGGCCCGACCGCCGCCGCCGTCGCGGATGCCGAGACAGCGCCGCCGGGCGCCGAGGCGGACCGCGAGGACGAACCCGTCCTCGTCGCGCAGGCGCAGCCGACGCCGTCCCCCGAAGCCGCGCCGGAAGCGACGCAGGTCGAGACCGCGGAGGTGGAAGCGACCGAGACGGCCGACGCCGAAGACGCCGGGAAGCCCGATCCCGCGCTCGCCCGCGCCACCGCCCTGCGCACGCGCATCGCCGCCGCGATGGCCGAGGCCACCGGGACCGCGGTCGCGGTCAACGCGCCCGCGATCGAGGTCGCCGCGACGCCCGAGGGCGTGCTCGTCTCGCTGACCGACGCCGCGGATTTCGGCATGTTCGCCATCGGCTCGGCCGAGCCGCGGCCCGAGCTCGTCCGGGTGCTGGAGGAGATCGCGCCGATCCTCGCCGAGGAGGCCGGCGCCATCGTCATCCGCGGGCACACCGACGCGCGCCCGTTCCGCTCCGCGGAGTACGACAATTGGCGGCTCTCCTCGGCGCGCGCCCACATGGCCTACTACATGCTCGTGCGCGGCGGCTTCGCCGAGGACCGGATCCTGCGGGTCGAGGGACATGCCGACCGGCTCTTGAAGACGGCCGAGGATCCGTTCGCGGCGCAGAACCGCCGCATCGAGATCCTGCTCTCGGCCGGGGAGGCGCGGTCGTGATCCGCGCCAGGCTCCCGCTCGCGACGGCGCTCGTCGCGCTCGCCCTCACGGCACCCGTGGGCGCGGCGCCCGACATCGCCGCGCCGGCCCCCGCACCCGCCGCCGAGAGCGCGCCGTCCGAGCCCACCGCGGCGCTTCAGCCCTACGCCCTCGTGCGCACGCTCCAGACGCTCCAGGAGCGCATCGCGGAGGGGGACGTCGAGGCCCACCGCGCGCAGCGCCCGCTCATCGCCGCCATCGCCGAGCGCTTCGCCGCCGCCGACCCGGCCGCCTGGGCCGATCCGCGCAACGCCCGCGCCGCGATCGCTTTCGTGCTCGGCGGCGGCCCGCCGCAGAGCCTCTCCTCCATCCTCGCCGCCGGCGTCCCCTTCGGCGCAGACCGGACGACGGCGCAGGGCGCGCTGGCCTTCCTGCAGGGGCGCACCGACGAGGCGCGCGCCGCCTTCGTCGGCCTCGATGCGATGAGCGTCGGCGGCCCGCTCGGCGCACAGCTGGCGATGGCGCAGTCCGCCCTCGCGGTGCGCGACGATCCCGCGGAGTCGATGCGCCTCCTCGCCGTGGCGCGGCTGCTCGCGCCGGGCACGCTGGTCGAGGAGGCGGCCCTGCGCCGCGAGATCTTCGTCGCCGGGCAGAGCGGCGCGCTGGAGCGGCTGGAATTCCTGGCGGTGCAGTACCTGCGCCGGTTCCGGCACTCGATCTACGCCGGCAATTTCCGCCAGCGCTTCGCCGTTCTGCTGACAGCGCTCGACTTCGACGGCGACCTCGAGCGCTTCGCGCGGCTCGAGACGATGCTCGCGCGCTTCGACGCCGAGAGCCGGCGCGACATGTACCTGTTCTTCGCCCGCCATTCGCTGATCAACGGCCGCACCGCGGTGGCGCGGCGCGCCTCGACGCTGGCGCACGGCCTCTCCGCCGGGGGCTCCGACGCCGAGGAGCGCGCCACCTTCTACGCCGCCGTGTCGCAGATCGCGACCGATCGCTTCGCGCTCGCGGCCGACACGCTGACCGATCTCGACGCCGGTAAGCTGCCGGAGGCGGACCGGCTGCTGCTCGAGGCGGCGCTGGATCTCGCCGTGCAGATCGGCGCGCCGATGGCCCTGGCGCCCACGGAGATGGGCGAGACGGAGGGACCTGCCGCAACGGAGGAGACGGAGCCGCTCGACGTGGTCGAAGCGTCCATCGTCGCGGACGACACCGTCCCGACGCCGGTCGCGCCCGATCCCGCGGACGCCGCGCCCACCTTCGAGCCCCCCGCGGCGACCCCGGCGATGCGCCGCGCCGTGGCCGCTCTCGACGCCATCGACCTCATGCTGACGGAGTCCCGCCGATGATCCCCGCCGACCTCTCCGCCCTGGCGCCACGCGGGGGCAAGGGCTCCGTCGACGGCAGGGGCTCGGGCGACGGAGCGGCCTCCGGCGGCCTCGGCGCCCTCTTCGGCGATGCACTGGACGGGCTCGCGGGCCGTCGCAAGGGTCCCGACGGCGGGAGCGCCGACGCGCCGGGAGGCGGCCGCGAGACCGGCGACGGCGACGGCGAGGTTCCGCGCCACGTCCGCGGCGAGCCGGCCTTCCGCTCGCTCGCGGCCGCGCTCGAGCGCGCCCTCCCCATCCGCGCCGGCGCGCTCGCGCTCCAGGGCTCCGTCGACCCGCAGGCCGAGCCCGAGCCGCCCGCCGAGGACGGCGAGGCGTCCGCGGAGCCCGCTTCCGACGCCGCCGAGCGCCTCCTCGCCACGCTCGCCGGCGCGAACGCCGCCCCGGCCGTCGCGAAGGTCGCCTCGGCGAAGGCCGCCGAGGCCCCCGCGGCGGCGCGCGCCCCGACGGCGCTGCCGGGCGCGGGCGACAGCGATGCGCCGCTCGACGGCCCCGACCTCCCCGCGCCGAAGGCGCGCGGGGCGGCCTTCATGCTCTCGAACGCCGACCTCTCGCTGGCCACCAAGGCCGAGCCCAGCGTCGGCATGGCGCTGAAGGCGACCGTGGTCTCGCAGGCGACGCACCTGCCGCCGGCGCTCGGCGCGGCCAACCTCGCGGCCCTCGTCGACGCCGCCGCCTCGCTGCTCTCCGAGGGCGAGCCCAAGGGACGCGCGAGCCTCGCCTTCGCGCCGGATCTCGGCGCCGCTTCCGCCGCCGCCAAGGCCCAGCCGGTGAAGGTGCTCACCGTGCAGCTGCAGCCGGTCTCCCTCGGCACCGTCACGATCGCGCTGCGCATGACCGCCGACGGCGTCGCCATGGAGATCACCGCCGCCGACGCCAAGGCCGCCGCGCTGCTGCGGCGCGACGAGAAGCTCATCGTCGACGCCGTGCGCCGCTCGGGCCTCGCCGGCGAGGTGGTGGCGATCCACACCGCCGACGGCCCGCGGGCGGCGAACGGCTCCCAGAGCGGCGGCTCGGATGCGGCCGGAAACGGCCATAGCCAAGCCGGCGACGGCCAGACGAAGCACGGCGGGGAGAGCGGGCGCGGCGCCGAGCGCGGCGGGCCCGAGCAATTCAGCCTGGAGAGGAGATCCGACGATGATCAGCCGAGTGGTGAGGGCGCTGTGGGCCGCGGGTCTCGTGACGGCTCTCGCGGCGACGGCGTCTATCTCTGACGCCCTCCTCGCGCACGCTCATGCGGACGAGAACGTCTGCGAGGCGGAGATGACCCGCGCCGCCGCGGCCCACGACGTGCCGCTGCCCGTGCTCTTCGCGGTGGGCCTCACCGAGACCGGCCGGCGCGGCACCCTGCACCCGTATGCGCTCAACATCGCCGGGCGCTCCTATTTCGGCGCGAGCCAGGCGGATGCGCTCGCCGAATTCCACAAGGAGCGGGCGCGCGGCGTGAAGCTGATAGACCTCGGCTGCATGCAGATCAACCATTATTGGCACGCGCAGGAGTTCGACAGCGTCGAGGACATGCTCGATCCGGCGAAGAACGTGGAATACGCCGCGGTCTTCCTCAAGCAGCTGCGGGCACGGCACGGCTCCTGGACGCTGGCGGTGGCGCGCTACCACGCCGGCCCGCGCAACACGCCCGCCCAGAAGCGCTACGTCTGCGCGGTGATCCGGCACATGGTCTCCACCGGCATGGGGGCGTGGACGCCGAACGCGCGCGCGTTCTGCGGGTGAGGGCGTGCGCCGCTTCAGCCCGCGCCGAACATGATCAGCGCGAACAGGACGGCGAAGAGCACGATGCCGATCACGAAGGCGATGACGACGCGCCCGCGCCCGGTCTGGCCGATGTCGGCGCGCGGCTCCTCGGGCGCGCCCGCAGTCGAGCGCGACGTCTCCGCCTCGCGCGCCATCCGGATGCGCTCGGGCGAAGCGGGGTTGCCGGCGGCCTCGTCGTCGGTGCCGAGCATCGACAGGCCGGGGTCGAAGACCTCGTTCTTGTCGCCCGTGCGGCCGGAATCGATATCGGCCTTGAGCATCGCCACGTTCGGGCGGGGGTCGTCGGCCGGGGCATGATCGCCGTCCATGCGCTCGGCGGAGGCGTGGGGCGCCATGTCGGAGGTCGGCGGACGCTCGGTGGCGTCGGCGGGCGTCCGCGGGGCGGTGCGCGGCGTCGTCTTGCTGTTCCCCGTCCTGAGCTGCTGAGCCATGTCTCTCGCCTCGTCGGTCGTGTTCGCGATCGAGAGGCCAACGCGGGGAAGCGCGTCCGTGTTCAGTCGAGCCAGTCGGGCAGGCGGTCGCGGCCGATCAGCTCCTCGTAGGTCTCCCGCGGGCGCACCACCGCCCAGCGATCGCCGGATACCAGCACCTCCGGCACCAGCCGGCGGGTGTTGTAGGTCGAGGCCTGCACCGCGCCGTAGGCGCCCGCTGTCATCACGCAGAGGAGCTCGCCCGCCGCGACGTCCGTCATCGCACGCGCCTGCGCGAGGTAGTCCCCCGTCTCGCAGACCGGCCCGACCACGTCGACCACGCGCCGGGGTGCGGCCTGCGCCGCCTCGCGCACCGGCTTGATGTCGTGGTGCGCCTCGTAGAGCGTCGGGCGGATGAGGTCGTTCATCGCCGCGTCCACGATGAGGAAGGTCTTACCCTCCCCCTCCTTCACGTAGAGGACGCGGGTGACGAGGATGCCGGAATTGCCGGCGATCATGCGGCCGATCTCGAACAGCAGCTTCAGCCCGAGATCCCGGGTGTGCCGCTTGACGACCTCGGCGAACACCGACGGCGCCGGGGGCGGCTCCTCGTCCTCGCGGTAGGGCACGCCGAGCCCGCCGCCGAGATCCATGTGATGCAGCGGGTGGCCCTCTCCCATCAGGTCGCGGGCGAGTTCCGCCATCAAGGCGGTGGCGTTGTCGAAGGGCGCGAGATCGGTGATCTGGCTGCCGATATGCATGTCGACGCCGGTGATCGCGAGCCCCGGCAGCGCGGCGGCGCGGGCGTAGACCTCGCGGGCGCGCGAGATCGGGATGCCGAACTTGTTGTCGAACTTGCCCGTCGAGATCTTGGCGTGGGTCCTGGCGTCGACGTCCGGGTTGACGCGGATCGAGATCGGGGCCTCCACGCCCATCTCGGTCGCGACCGAGGAGAGCGCCTCGAGCTCGGGCTCGCTCTCGACGTTGAAGCACAGGATCTTCGCCGCGAGCGCGGCGGCCATCTCGTCGCGCGTCTTGCCGACGCCCGAGAAGACGATGCGCTCGCCCGGCACGCCGGCGGCGAGCGCGCGGCGCAATTCGCCCTCCGAGACGATGTCCATTCCCGCGCCGCGGCGCGCGAGGGTGGCGAGCACCGCCTGGTTCGAGTTCGCCTTCATGGCGTAGCAGACGAGCGCGTCCATGTCGGCGAAGGCGGCGGCGAAGACGTCGTAATGGCGCTCGAGCGTCGCGGTGGCATAGCAATAGAACGGCGTGCCGACCTGCGCCGCGATCGCGTCCAGCGAGACGTCCTCGGCGTGCATCAGGCCGTCGCGGTAGGCGAAATGGTGCATGGCGGCGCGCCCGGCTCGAGGATCAGAGAATCGCGTCGAGGATGAAAGGCCGGTCCGGCGGGGCGGGGGCCGGCGCCACGGGCGCGCGCGCGCCGGGCGTGGGCACCGTCACGAGCGGATCGGAGGCCGCGGCCGCCTCGGTCGCGAGCGGGCCGGGACCCGCCTGCGGCGGCGGCTCGGGCGCGCCGCGCCGGCCACAGGCCGAGAGCGCAATCGCCGCCGCGACCAGAACCACGAGACCCACGCCCACTCTCTTCGACCGCATGCTCTTCGCCCGCATCTCGCCCCTCCGGATGGTCGCGAACCTAAAGCACAGATCGCGCGGGCTGGCGAGAGGGCGGGCACGCCACGGCCGGCGACGCCTCACCCCACCCCGATCCGCCGGATCTCCCACCGCAGGTCCACACCCGACGTCTCGAACACCCGGCGGCGGACCTCCTCGCCCAGGCCCTCGATGTCGGCGGCGGTGGCGCCGCCGTGGTTCACGAGGAAGTTGCAGTGCAGCTCGGAAACCTGCGCCGCGCCGCGCGACAGGCCGCGGCAGCCGGCGCGGTCGATCAGCTCCCACGCCTTGGGCGAGCCGCCCGGCCCGCCGGGATTGGCGAAGGTCGAGCCGCCGGTGCGGGTGCTCACGGGCTGGGTGGCGGCGCGCTTGTCTGTGATCTCGGCCATCGCGGCGAGGATCGTCTGCGGGTCGCCGGGGCGGCCCTCGAAGACGGCGCCCGTGAAGATTACGTCGTCGGGCGCGGAGCAATGGCGGTAGGAGAAGCCCATCTGCGCGTTCGTGAAGGCGACCCGCCTCCCCCGCCGGTCGAGCCCCTCCGCGCGCACCAGCACGTCCTTCACCTCGCCGCCGTAGGCGCCGGCGTTCATGCGGAGCGCCCCGCCGATCGCGCCGGGGACGCCGCGCAGGAAGGCGAGCCCGTCGATCCCCGCCTCCGCGGCCGTGCGCGCGACCTTCACGTCGGCGGCGCCCGCGCTGGCGCTCACGCGCAGGCCGTCGACGGCGATCGTCGAGAAGCCCCTGCCCAGCCGCACCAGAACCCCAGGCAGGCCGCCGTCGCGCACGAGCAGGTTCGAGCCGAGCCCGACGACCGTGACCGGGATCGCGTCGGGCAGGCCGGCCAGCAGATGCGCGAGGTCCGCCTCGTCGGCGGGCGCGAACAGCGCCTGCGCCGGCCCGCCGGCGCGGAACCAGGTGAGCGGCGCGGTCGGCGCGTTCGCCGCGAGCGTGCCGCGCAAGGCGGGCGCGGCGGCGCGGATCTCGCCGGTGATGTCGGGAAAGCTCACGCCGGCCGCGTCCCGAGCGCCGCGAGCTCGGCGGGCAGCGCCTGCGCCCATTGCGTGATCGTGCCCGCGCCGAGGCAGACGACGAAGTCCTCCGGCCCGGCGAGCCCGGCGACGATCCGCGCCAGGTCTTCCGACCCCTCGAGCGCGATCGCCTGGCGGTGGCCGCGCGCCTTCAGTCCGGAGACCAGCCCGTCGCGGTCCGCGCCCTCGATCGGCTGCTCGCCGGCCGCGTAGACCGGCGCCACGATCACCGCGTCGGCGTCGTTGAAGCAGGTGCAGAAGTCGTTGAACAGCGCGTGCAGCCGTGTGTAGCGGTGCGGCTGCACCACGGCGATGACCCGGCCCTTGGTCGAGGCCCGCGCGGCCTGCAGCACGGCGGCGATCTCCACCGGGTGGTGGCCGTAATCGTCGAAGATCGCAGCGCCGTTCCACTCGCCCACGCGGGTGAAGCGGCGCTTGACGCCGCCGAACTTCGCCAGCGCCGCGCGGATCGCATCGCCGGAGACGCCGAGCTCGTGCGCCACCGCGAGCGCGGCGGTGGCGTTGAGCGCGTTGTGAAGGCCCGGCATGGGCATCACCACGTCGTCGATGACGCAGGCCGAGCCGTTCTTGCGGTCGCGGATCAGCACGTTGAAGCGGCTCCTGCCGCCCGCGAGGTCGAGGTCGAGCAGGCGCACGTCGGCCTGCGGGTTGACGCCGTAGGTGACGATGCGCCGGTCCTCGACCTGGCCCACCAGGTCCTGCACCGTCGGATGATCGGTGCACATCACCGCGAAGCCGTAGAAGGGGATGTTCTCGATGAAGGCGCGGAACGCGGCCTTGATCGCGTCGAAGCTGCCGAAATGGTCGAGATGCTCGGGGTCGATGTTGGTGACGATGGCGTAGTCCGCCGGCAGCTTCAGGAAGGTGCCGTCCGATTCGTCGGCCTCCACCACCATCCAGTCGCCCTTGCCGAGCCGGGCGTTGGTCCCGTAGGCGTTGATGATCCCGCCGTTGATCACGGTGGGGTCGAAACCGCCGCCGTCGAGCAGCGTCGCGACGAGCGAGGTCGTCGTTGTCTTGCCGTGAGTGCCCGCGACCGCGATGCAGGTCTTGAGCCGCATCAGCTCGGCGAGCATCTCGGCGCGGCGCACGACGGGCAGCCGCGCCTCGCGGGCGGCCGCGAGCTCGGGATTGTCGCGGCGGATCGCGGTGGAGACCACCACGACCTCGGCCTCGCCGAGGTTCTCGGCCCGGTGGCCGACATGGACCGTGACGCCCTTCTCGCGCAGCCGCAGCACGTTGGCGTTCTCGCCGGCGTCGGAGCCCTGCACGGTGTAGCCGAGATTGCACATCACCTCGGCGATGCCGGACATGCCGATGCCGCCGATGCCGATGAAATGGATGGGGCCGAGCTTCGGAGGCAGTTTCATGGGCGTGTCTCGTTCGGATCAGGCGGTCGGTGCGCCGGAATAGCGCGCCGGGTCGATGCCGGCCAGCCCCAGGACGACGGCCGCGACGCGTTCGGCCGCGTCGGTCCGGCCGGCGGCCTTGGCGGCGAGAGCCGCCTTCGTGAGCAGGTCGGGGTCGTCGAAGCGCGCCGTGAGCTCCTGCGCGAGGCGCTCGGGGGTGAAGTCGGTTTGCGGCAGCATGAGGGCGGCGCCGACGTCCTGGAGCGTGCGGGCGTTCGCCGCCTGGTCCTGGTCGAGCGCGCCGGGCAGCGGCACCAGGATCGACGGCCGGCCGATCGCGGCGAGCTCGGCCACCGTGGAGGCGCCCGAGCGGGCGATCACCAGATGGCTGTCCGCGATCCGCTGCGGCAGGTCGGAGAAGAAGGGCCGCACCTCGGCCTGGGCCTCGATCGCCCGGTAGGTGGAGACGACCCGCGGGAGGTCCTCCTCGCGGGCCTGCTGGGTGATCACGAGGCGGCGCAGGTACTCGGGCGGGAGCTTCGCCACGGCCTCGGGCACCACGTCCGACATCACGCGCGCGCCCTGGCTGCCGCCGAAGACGAGGAGGCGCAGCTTCGCGCCCTTGTGGGCCGACGGATAGAGCGTCCTCGCCGCCTCGATCACCGATCGGCGCACCGGGTTGCCGGTGTGCACGACCGTGGCGCGCAAGCCGCGGGGGAGGCCGCGCACCTCGGGAAAGCCGGTGGCGATCATCGAGACGCGGCGCGCCAGGAACCTGTTCGCCCGCCCGATGACGCCGTTCTGCTCGTGGAGCGCGCGCGGCACGCCCATGGTCCATGCGGCGACGAGGGGCGGCACCGTCGGATAGCCGCCGAAGCCGATCACGGCCGCCGGCCGCAGCCGCTCGATCAGCGCCCGCGAGGCGAAGACCCCGCGCCAGAGCGTGCCGGCCGCCTCGACCATGCCGGGCAGCGAGCGTCGCGAGGGGGTCGCGGAGGGGACCGAGACGACCTCGTCGGCGGGAAACTTCTCGGCGAGCGCGCCCACCCGCTCGTCGGTGACGAGAACGACGCGCAAGTTCAATCCACGCAGCACGTGCGCCAGCGCCTCGGCGGGAAACAGGTGCCCGCCGGTGCCGCCGGCCGAGATCAGGATCAGCGGCGCGCGCCGGCTCATGCGTGCCGCTCCGTGAGATGGTGGGCGTCGAAGCCCTCGGCGTAGAGGCCGTGCTGCCCCCCGCTCGCGGGGCGGCGACGCGTGAGCGCGATGAGGAAGCCCGTCGCCAGCGCGAGCGAGATCAGCGACGAGCCGCCGTAGGAGATGAAAGGCAGGGTCATGCCCTTGGCCGGGAGGAGATGCAGGTTCACCATCATGTTGATGCAGGCCTGGAGCCCGAACATCAAGAGCAGGCCCGCGATCGCCATGCGGCAGAAGGCGTCCTCCGAGCGCTGCGCCAGCAAGAGGCCGCGCAGCACGATGAACGCGTAGACGCACACGATCGCGAGGCACACCGCGATGCCGAACTCCTCGGCGGTCACCGCGAAGATGAAGTCCGTATGCGCGTCGGGCAGGATGCGCTTGACCACGCCCTCGCCCGGCCCACGGCCGAGCCAGCCGCCCGAGGCGAAGGAGTTGAGCGCGGTCTCGACCTGGAAGCTCTCCGAGGCGTCGCCGGAGACGAACTTCTCGATGCGCGCGCGCACGTGCGGCAGGAACTCGTAGGCCGCGCCGATGCCCACCAGGCCCGCGCCGCCGAGCCCGATCACCCACAGCCAGTGCAGGCCCGCGAGGAAGAACAGCCCCGCCCAGACCACCGTGACCAGCATGGTCTGGCCGAAATCCGGCTGCAGGATCAGCGGCACGATGGTCAGCGGCAGGAGGAGGAGGCCGATCACGGGTCCCGGCATGTCCGAGCGCGCGCGCTCGGAGAAGGCCCAGGCGGCGAGGATCACGAAGGCGGGCTTCAGGAATTCCGAGGGCTGCAGGCCCATCGGGCCGAGGAAGATCCAGCGGTGGGCGCCCTTGATCTCCGGCCCGAACTCCAGTGCGGCGAGGACGAGCGCCAGCGAGCCGAGATAGACGGCGAGCGCGAGGCGCCGCACCAGGCGCGGGCTGAGCATCGAGACGCCCATCATCACGACGAGGGCGGGGACGAGGAACATCGCCTGGCGATTGACGAAGTGGAACGTGTCGAGCCCCAGGCGCTGCGCCACCGGCGGCCCCCCCGCCATGAGAAAGACCACGCCCGACGTCATCAGCACGCCGAGCGCGACGAGCAGCGCCTTGTCGATCGTCCACCACCAGTCGCCGACGAGCGACCGTTCCGCGCGCGAGACCATGGTCGTGTTTCCCTCGAGGCCGGCATCGTGCCGCCACACGGCCCCAGTGTGGTGAACGCCCGGTTAAGGGAGCCTTTCGATTCGCGCGATCCGGAGCGGCGGGACGGGGAACTTCGTTTCTTGCCCCGCCGTTCGAGGCGACAGGCAGCACGGAGGCGAAGACCATGACCGACACCAGCGCGACGACGGGAATGCCGAAGGGCGATCCGCCCAAGAACGAGACCGAGCGCCTCATCGCCTCCGACAAGGTCGAAGGCACGGCGGTCTACAACGAGGCCGGGGAGCACCTCGGCTCGGTCTACAATTTCATGGTGGACAAGTACTCCGGCAAGGTCGCCTACGCCGTGATGTCCTTCGGCGGTTTCCTGGGCATCGGGGAGCGCTACCACCCCCTGCCCTGGTCGAAGCTCGACTACGATGCGAACCTCGGCGGGTTCGTCGTGGAGCTGAATCGCAAGGACCTCGAGACGGCCCCGAGCTACGGCCGCGACGAGACGCCCTGGGCGAACCCGGCATACGGGCGCGACGTGTACGGCTATTACGGCGTGCCGTATTATTTCTGAGGCGCGGCGGCGCTCGGCGACGCCGATGGGAGGCCGCCCCGGCGCGCGAACGGAGGACACGTCATGAACGCGATCGGACCCGTGTGGCAACGACACCGAATCGGCGCCGTCCTCCTCGCGCTCTGCACCGCGCTGGCGCTCGGCCTCGCGACGCCGGCGGCGGCGCAGCCCGCACCTGCCATCGAGGAGATCCGCGTCGACGTCTCGCCGCTGCGGGCCAAGGGCGTGGGCAACTACGCCGACATCGTGAGGGCGGCGCTGGAGCGCGCGCTGGCGGACCGGTTCGCGAATCGGCGGGCCCGCGGAGGCGCGCGCCTCACCGTCGTTCTCGAGCGGTTCGAGCTGCGTGGCTACGGCTCGGGCGGGCAGGACGACTGGATGTTCGGCTTCGGCGGCGCAGCCGGCGGGCTGTCCGCGGACGAGCTGTCCGGCGAGGCCGTGCTCACCGCGAACGGCCGGGTGCTCGCGCGCGAACCCCTGCGCGTGGCCCTGCCGCCGGGCCAGTCGGGCCCGTGGCACACGCCGGACTTCGAGCAGCGCCGGGCGGTGAACCTGGCGCAGGCCTATGCGAGCTGGCTGGCGCGGAGGCTGTGACCCGGCCGCGCCTCAGGGAGCGTCCGCGGGCGCGACCTCGTCGAGCGGCACCAGCGGCTCGTCCTTGATCTGGTCGAGCGTGAGCGCCGTACGCACGTTGCGCACGTTGGGCAGGCTGGTGAGGTCGCCGACGAAGGCCTGGAAGGCGCTGAGGTTGGGGGCGACGCACTTTAGGATGAAGTCGATGTCGCCCGACAGCGTCCAGCACTCGCGCACCGAGGGCCAATCCCGCACGTGCGCCTGGAAGGCCGCCAGATCGCTCTGCTTCTGGCTCTGCAGCTGCACCATGGCGAAGCACACGACCTCGACGCCGAGCGGCTTGGGGTCGAGCAGCGCGCGGTAGCCCTTGATGACGCCAGTCTCCTCGAGCGACCGCACCCGCCTGAGGCAGGGCGGCGCCGACAGGCCGACGCGCCGCGCGAGCTCCACGTTCGTGATGCTCCCGTCCGCCTGAAGCTCGCGGAGAATCGCGAGGTCTATGGAATCGAGACGTCCGCGCACGTAAGAAGAGCTCCTGGCCATTGCGCCAAGACGTAGGTAGACCGCATGCCGCGTCCGCACAAGCGGCGGGCCGGCACATCGAGGCGTCATCCCCGTGCAAGCACGTCCCGCACCACTCACGCGCGCCATCGTCCTCATCGACGGCAAGGTCGGAGACGAGCAGCAATGCTTCGGCGTCGCGGACGCGCTGGGCCTCGTCCCGGAGCTTCGCCTGGTGCGCCCGCGGCGGCCCTTCGCTTGGCTCGCTCCCCACGGCCCGCTCGACCCGCGCGAGCGGCCCGGGCGTCCCGAAGGGCCGCTGCCGGAGCCGTATCCCGATCTCGTCATCGCCTCGGGGCGGCGCGCCGTCCCCTATCTTCCCGCCCTCAAGCGGGCGAGCGGCGGGCGTGTGTTCACCGTCTTCCTGAAGGACCCGCGCACGGGCCGGGGCGCCGCCGACTTCCTCTGGGTCTCGGAGCACGACCGGCTGCGCGGCGACAACGTGCTCGTCAGCCTCACCGCGCCGCACCGGGTCTCGTCGGCGCGGCTCGAGGCGGCGCGGGCGGCGCCGGACCCGCGACTCGCCGGGCTCCGCCGGCCGCTCGTCGCCGTGCTCGTCGGCGGCGACAGCCACCACCACCGCTTCACCGACGCCGACCAGGCCCGCCTCGTCGCCGATCTCTCCCGGCTCGCCCGGGAGGACGGCGCGCGGCCGATGATCACGGCCTCGCGCCGCACGCCGCCGGCCTTGTGCGACAGCCTCGGCCGGCTGGCGGCCGAGACCGGCGGGTTCTTCTGGGACGGGACGGGCGAGAACCCCTACATCGCGATGCTGGCGCTGGCCGACGCGGTCGTCGTCACCGCCGATTCGGCCAACATGCTGGGGGAAGCGGCGGCCACGGGCGTTCCGGTGCTTGTGTTCACGCCCACGGGCGGGCATCCCAAGTTCGAGACGCTCGTCGCCGGCCTCGAGGCCCACGGGGCGGCCCGGCCCTTCCGCGGCCGCCTTGAAGGCGACCGGTACGAGCCATTAGATACGACGCCCGCCGTCGCCGCGGCCCTGGCGCGCGCCTATCGCGCGCACCGCGCGGCGCTCGGGCTGCCGCAGACCGCGCTCGGCGACGCCGCCGGGGCGGGAGGAGAGTGAGACCATGGCGCACACCCACGCGAAGCTCGTCATCATCGGCTCCGGCCCCGCCGGCTACACGGCCGCGATCTACGCCGCCCGCGCCATGCTGGAGCCGGTGCTGATCTCCGGCATCCAGCCCGGCGGCCAGCTCACCATCACGACCGACGTCGAGAACTATCCCGGCTTCGCCGACGTGATCCAGGGCCCCTGGCTCATGGACCAGATGCGCGCCCAGGCCGAGCACGTGGGCACCCGGATGGTCTCCGACCACATCTCCAAGGTCGACCTGTCGAAGCGCCCCTTCCGGCTCGAGGGCGACGCCGGGGACACCTACACCGCCGACGCGCTCGTCATCGCCACCGGCGCGCAGGCGAAGTGGCTCGGCCTGAAGTCGGAGGAACGCTTCCAGGGCGCGGGCGTGTCGGCCTGCGCCACCTGCGACGGCTTCTTCTTCCGCGGCAAGGAGGTCGTCGTCGTCGGCGGCGGCAACACCGCCGTGGAGGAATCGCTCTACCTCGCCAACCTCGCCTCGAAGGTGACGCTGATCCACCGCCGCGACAGCCTGCGCGCCGAGAAGATCCTCCAGGACCGGCTGTTCGCGCACCCCAAGATCGACGTGCGCTGGAACGCGGCCGTCGACGAGATCTGCGGCGGCGGCACGCCGCCGACCGTCACCCACGTGCGGCTGAAGGACACCGTCTCCGGCGCGACCGACGAGCTGAAGGCGGACGGCGTCTTCATCGCCATCGGCCACAAGCCGGCGACCGAGCTGTTCGAGGGCCAGCTGCCGATGAAGGCCGGCAACTACCTCGTCGTCGAGCCCGGCTCGACCCGCACCGCCGTGCCCGGGGTCTTCGCCGCGGGCGACGTCGCCGACGACGTCTACCGCCAGGCGGTGACGGCGGCGGGCCTCGGCTGCATGGCCGCACTGGAGGCGGAGAAGTTCCTCGCCGAGCACGCCGCCGACCCGGCGGTGCGCGCGGAAGAGAAGAAGCACGGGCAGATGATCGGCGCGTGGGAGTGAGAGCGCGCGGCGCGACGCGTCGACGTTTCGCCACCTTCGTGGTCCAGGGCTCGGGAGAGCGGGAGGGGCTCGCGTGCCTCTTCGGCTTTCGTTAACCATGAGGGGGCAGCCTCGCGCCTGCGCCCTCGACGATCGGACCCGATGACCACGCCCCGCGCTTCTCGCCGTTTCGCACTGCGTCTCGCACCCGCCGGCTTGCTGGCTACGGCGGTGATTCTCGCGGCCGGGCCAGCGGCCGCGCACCCGCACGTCTGGGTGACGACCAAGTCCGAGATCGCCTGGGCCGAGGGCCGCGTCGCGGCGGTGCGCCACGTCTGGACCTTCGACGAGGGCTACACATCCTTCCTGGTCCAGGGCCTCGACGAGAACGGCGACGGCGTCTATTCCTCGGACGAGCTGGCCGAGCTGGCCGAGCTGAACGCCACCTCCCTCCTCGACTTCGACTATTTCACCTTTCTCAAGGCCGACGGCGCCGAGCAGGCGTTCGCGGCGCCCGTCGACTACCGCCTCACCCACGACGGCCTGCGCGCGACCCTCCACTTCACCCTGCCGCTGTCCGAGCCGGTCGCGGCCGAGACGGCGCTGGTGATGGAGGTGTACGACCCGACCTTCTTCGTCTCCTTCCGCATGGAGGACGGAGACGACGCCGTCGCCCTCGCCGGCGGGCCGGAGAACTGCGCCGTCGACATCGCCCGCGCCTCCGAGGTACGGCTCGACCAGTTCCAGAACCTGTCGGAAGCCTTCTTCGACGCCATGACCGCGCCCGACGAGCTCGGCGTCGAGATCGTCAACCGCGCCCTCGTCGCGTGTCCCTGAGGCGCACGCCATGACGCTCGCCCGCAGCACGACGACCGCCACCACCGCAGACGCCGCGACTGCCGTTTCGTCCCGGCGCGGCCTGCGCATCGCGCTGGCGCTCGCGGCGGTCGTCGCGGTGGCGGGAATCGGCGCGCTGATCGTCTGGCTGGTCCTGCCGCCGGCCCCGCCACCGCAGCCCGCCCCGTTCGGGATCGGCATGCGCGAGGCCGCGCCACGAATGGGCGGCGCCGGCGCGGTGCTGATGGCGTTCCAGAGCGCCTTCTACGACGCGCTGCGCCAGTCCGTGACGGCGCTGCGCGAGAGCGGTGCGGCGCTGCCCGCGCTGGTGGGACTCGGCTTCGCCTACGGCGTCTTCCACGCCGCCGGCCCGGGCCACGGCAAGGCCGTGATCGCGGCCTACCTCGTCGCCGACGGCCGGGCCGCCTGGAAGGGCTTCGCGCTCGGCCTCGCCGCCGCGCTGCTGCAGGCGTTCGTCGCGATCGCGCTCGTTCTCGGCGCGAGCCTGATCCTCTCCGCCACTGCGCGGGAGATGGACCAGGCGACGCGCGCGATCGAGATCGCGAGCTTCGCGGCGGTGGCCCTGATGGGCGCCCTCGTCGTCTGGCGCAAGGCCGGCGCGCTCGCGCGCCTCACCGCCTTCGCCCGCGGCGAGACGCTCGCCGCGGGCGGCCACGACGGCTGCGCGCATCTCCCCGATCCGCAGACGCTTTCGCGCATGACGAGCCTGCGCGAGCAGGCCGGCGTCGTCGTCGCCGCGGGCCTGCGGCCCTGCGCCGGCGCGATCGTGGTGCTCGTCTTCGCGCTGTCGCAGGGGCTCGCCTGGGCGGGCGTCGCCGCGACCCTCGCGATGGCGCTCGGCACGGCGCTGACCACCGGGATCATCGCCACCGTCGCGGTCCTCGCCAAGCGGCTCGCGCTCGGCCTCGCCGGCGGCCGCGGCATGGCCGGCGCCTTCGCCCTGGGGACGCTGGAGCTGCTGGCCGGGGCCTTCGTGCTTGTGGTGGGCCTAGGGCTGCTCGCCGGGACGGCGCAGATCGCGGCGCTCTGACCTCAACGCCCACTTAAGCCCCCACGCCGCGAGCCCGCCCAGCGCCCCGATCGCCAGCCAGTGCCCCGTCGACAGCCGGGCCGGACCGGCGCGGCGCTTCCACGGCCGCCAGGCGTCGTCCGGCGAGGTCGGATCGCCGAGGTGGTGCGCCGCCGTGAGCGCCCCGAGCGGCCCGGCGCTCTTCGGCTCCAGCCTGCGCAGGCGCCTCCCCCCGTCGAGCGCCGCGATCGCCGGGATCAGCCCGCCGCGGGCGCGGCGCGCGGCCGCGAGCGCGCGCGGATCGCAGCCCAGGAAATGCGCCGGCAGGCGGTCGGCCAGCGCGGCGATCGCCACCCGCGTCCTCTCCCCCGCCGGCCCCGGCGCCCCCTCGATCGCGACGTCGAGCTCGGTGTCGAAGCCGAGCGAGCGGTTGTTCAGGTTCGACGATCCCACGCGCACGAGCCGGTCGTCGATCAGCATGGTCTTCGCGTGGACGATGGTCGGGCGTCCGTCCGGCGCATGCGGGGCGAAGGCGCGGAAACGGTCGTGCGGGTCGTTGGCGTTCAGGTGCGCGACGAGCGCGTCGCGGGCGCTGTCCATCACCATGCGGTCGAAGTAGCTCGGCGAGGACGGCGAGAGCACGCAGACCACCTCCGGCCCGTCCGGCTCGGCCAGCCGTTCGGCGAGGGCCTCGCCGATCTCGGGCGCGGCGAAATACTGGTTCTCCACGTAGATCAGCCGCCGCGCCGCGCGAATCGCGGCGTGCGCGAGCCGCTCGCCCTCGCGAACCGCCGGGCGCGCGCGATGCCCCGGCGCGGCCCGTGCGATCCCGACGCGCACGTCCTCGAAATCGGGCGCCACATCCCGCGGCCAGGGGTCCGCGAGCGGCGGGCGCGGCGTGGGCGCGCGCTCCCCGGTGGCCTCGCGCCAGCGCCGGCGGGCGAGATCGCCGAGTGCGGCGGCGGCATCCCCGGCGCACATCAGGGTCACGCCGTGGTGGGGCGGATGCTCCTCGCCGTCCGACAGCGCCCGCCGCGGATCGCGGTCGCGATGCGCCCGCGTATCCCAGCGATCCGGCCCGAAGTCGTCGCCCGAGACGAAGGCCAGCGCATCGTCGACGACGAGCAGCTTCTGGTGATGGCAGGCGCCGAAGGGCAGGTCGTCGGCGAGCTTCAGGCGGATGCGCGGGTCGAGCCAGAACGGGGCGCGCTGCGGGAACAGCGCGCGGGTGAGCGCGATCGGCAGCGCCATGTCCCAGATGTGGAGCCGCACGTCGAGGCCGGGCCGGCGGGCGACCGCGGCGTTCAGCACGTCGCCGAGCGCATCCGGCTCGTTCGGCACCGCGCCGTCCGGATCGAGCCGCGTGCGCGGATCGAAGGCCCAGCCGAGCAGGATCACCTGCCGCTCGGCGGCGAGGATCGCCCGCTTGGCGAGGCGGAAATAGGCGGCGTTGTCGACGACGACGGCCGCCCGGCGCGCATGCGGGGCGCCCCAGCAGGTGTCGCCGGGGCGCAGCAGAAGCGCGGGCGGAGGAAGGGTGGAGGCAGGTGCGTCCATGAGGGGAGGACGCGTGGAGGACGGCGGTGGTTCCAGGAGCGCGGGGCGCCGCCTCGGCTCAGCGCCAGGACGCGTCGTTACGCGGTAGCCGATCATGGTCGTCGATCACCCTGATGCGGTGAGGCGGCGCCTCGCTCCAGCGCCAGAGGACGACGTTCGTCGCGTCGGCGGCCACGCCGGGTGCGAAGCTCGGCACGATCGCTCCGGCCATGCCGGCGGCGCGCAGGCGCTCTGCGACCGTCCAGCTCGGCGGCGTCCCGCCGCGCGCGGCGATGTCTTCCCACGCGCAGGCGAGATCGGAGACCTCGACGCCATGCGCCGCGCGCATCGCCGCATCGGTGAGGTCCACGATGTCGTCGCAGTCGACCTCGTAGGCGCAGAGGGTCTTGGGCTGCGGCTTGAACGCGAAGCCCTGCTGGGCCTCGAGCCAGGCGGTCTCGATGGCGCGGGAGAGATAGAGCGCGCGCGTTCCCTTCGGATTGAACCTGCCGCCGTACAGCCGCGCGCCCTCGCCCGAGGTCGGCGCGAAGGCCCAGCCGGGATCGTGCGCCCGGTAGAGGAGCCCGGTCAGCCGCACGCGATCAGGCGTAGCCGCCGACGGCGATGCGCGCGAGATAATCCTTCACGTGCTGCGCGCGCCCTGCCTTCACCAGATCCTCGGCGGTCTGATCGCCGAAGGACGGCAGCGGCTGAGCCCGATACCAGGCGAAGGACTGCGGAAGCGAGCCGGCCCACGGCTGAACACGCACGATGATGTCGACCATGGCGCGCAGGCGCGCCTGGGTGTAGGCGGAGTTCAGGCGCGCGGACTTCGACACGGCGTCTCGCGAAAGGCCGGCGGCGTTCGCCAGCTCGAGCTTGGTGATCCGCAGTTCCTTGGAGAGGCGACCGGTCTCTATGGCGCCGTCGGGCCTGACGAGATCGGCGATCTTCAAAGCAGGTTCACCCATGGCACGCCTCTTGATACGCCCGCATCCGAGACGGATGATGGGGCATCGCGGCGAAAGAGTAAAGAAAACGTTAACCACTCACCCCGCCGCCGCGCGTTGCCGGAACACCTCCGCAGCGGACCGGGCGAGGCAGACGCGGTTGCGGCCGGAGCGCTTGGCCGCGTAGAGCGCGGCGTCGGCGGCGCGCAGCAGCTGGGCGGAGTCGCAGCCGTCCTCGGCCTCGGCCACTCCGAAGCTCGCGGTGATCGAGATCGCCTCGCCGCCGATCTCGAAGCTCTGCCGGGCGAGCCGGTCGCGGATGCGCTCGGCGAGCGCCATCGCGCCCTCGTCGCGGGTCGCGGGCAGGAGCAGCACGAATTCCTCCCCGCCGGTACGCCCGATCACGTCGACGTCCAGGCGCACCGACTCGCGCAGGAGGTCGGCCACCGCGCCGAGCACGCGGTCGCCGGCAGCGTGGCCGTATACGTCGTTGATGCGCTTGAAATGGTCGATGTCGACCGCCACCACCGAGAACGGGCGCTCGTAGCGCTCGGCGAGCGCGACCTCGCGCTTGAGCGCGGCGTCGAAGCCGCGGCGGTTGAGCGTCTGGGTCAGCTCGTCGGTATGCGACAGGCGACGCAGCTCGGCCTCGAGCGCGAGCCGCTGCTCCATCTCGGCGGCGAGCTCCTCGCGCGAGCACTCCGCCTCGATGAGCGCGTACTTGAGGTCGGTGACGTCGCAGAACGAGATGACGAACCCGTCCTCCAGCGGAACGATCGTCACCCTGAGCCACGTGTCGAGACGCCGGTGGGAGATGTTGATCTCGAAGCGCTCGGTCACGCGCTCGTCGATGACGCGCACGCAGCGATCCCAGACGCGCCGGGCGACGAGGCCGGGGAACAGCGCCCGGAACGAGCCGTGCACCAGCCGCCACACCGGGTGGCCGGAATATTCCGACGCCTGCTGATTCGCGGTCACGATCACCGCGTCGACGATGCGCCCCTGCGGATCGCGCACGGCGCGCACGCTCATGATGCCGTCCTGCGAAGCCTCCAGCACCGCCGTGAGCAGGTCCTCCCGGGACAGCCGCGCCTTGACGAAGGTGGCGATGCGATCGCCGCCGCAGGGCGCGCGGCAGGGGAGGATCAGCTTCTCCCAGCTCTTCACCCGCTGGATCGAGAGCGAGTCGAGCACGGCGAGCAGGGGCTTGCGCTCGGCGCGCACCCGGTCGAGCAGCGACGCATAGGCCTGCGCCGACGGCTTGGGCATTTCCGAGACCAGCCGCCCGGCCATGTCGAGGCCGTAGGTCGCGGTGACGGCCGGGCCGTAGCGCAGATAGAACCAATCGCCGTCGCCCCAGGGCTCCAAGAGCTCGATACCGCTCGCGGTCGCCTCGTCGAGGCGCTCGAAGAAAGCCTCGACGGGTGCGCGGCCGTCCTCGCCCGCCAGCTCGTCGTACGCCGCCAGAATGGCGTCGGCTTCGGGGGCGGTCGCGTGCTCGCGGATGTCGCTCGTATGGACGGTGGGTGTCATCGAACGGAATCGATCCCTCTTGATCTCCTGCGAAGCTTAGGCGAGGTCGCGATGAAGACGCGTGAATTCGATCGCTAGAATTGTTCGCAAGCGCGCCGATTTCGGGTCGATCCGCGGGCATGGCGCTTGCCCTCACCCATCCGGCGCACCGCTCGCCCCCCGCGGAACGTGCCGAAACGAGACGATCTCATGCCCCGCTTCGTTAACCGAATGGCCGCCCTCGTCGTCGCGGCATGCGCCTGGATCGCTGCGGGCGCCGCCCTGGCGGAGGGGTCCGCGCCCGCGCGATGCGCCCCCGAGCCGTGGAGCTACGGCGCGGTGATGGACGAGAAGCTGCCCGGCGGATCCCACCGCATCGGCCCGCAGCGCTTCTGCGCCGAGGTCGCGGAGGAGCGCCGCGTGCCGGTCGGTCCGATCGGGATCGTGATCGCCCCCTTCGCCCGCCAGCCGCCCGCTGCGCCGCGCCCCGTTGCGCCGATTCCCCTGCGCTAGACGCCCGCGCCGCCCCGTCGCGGCGCTGATCTCCAAAGCGTCGCGTGCAGGAACAAACCGTGCAATTCTCCAGCGGGCACCCTATGTCGGGGGCACGGCCGGCCCGCGTCGAGCCTTGCGACGCGCATTGACCGGGGTACGCAAATATGTCAGCATTGCTGACGTAAACTGCCGTCAAGATCGGGGAAACCGACACCGGCGGGTCAGAGGAGGACTTTGCCATGGACGAGGTACGCAACGACCGCCTCACGCCCGAGCGCGCCGAGGCCGCAGCGGTGGCCGCCGCCGGCGCGATCGGCACGGCCCTGCGGGACGTCTCGCTCGACGACAAGTACGACCTCGGGAAGGAGCGCGTCTTCCTCACCGGCACGCAGGCGGTGATCCGCATGCTGCTGATGCAGCGCGAGCGCGACCGTCTGGCCGGCCTCGACACCGCGGGCTTCGTCTCCGGCTATCGCGGTTCGCCGATCGGCGGGCTCGACCTCAATCTCTTCCGCGCCAAGAAGCAGCTCGCGGCGTCGAACATCGTCTTCCAGCCGGGCCTCAACGAGGAGCTCGCCGCCACCGCCGTATGGGGCTCCCAGCAGGCGCAGATGCGCGGCGAGGGCAAGCATGACGGCGTCTTCGGCGTCTGGTACGGCAAGGGCCCGGGCGTCGATCGCTCCGGCGATGTCTTCCGCCACGCCAACATGGCCGGCACCGCGCCCCACGGCGGCGTGCTCGCGCTGATGGGCGACGACCACACGGCCGAGAGCTCGACGGTGGCGCACCAGTCCGAGTTCCACTTCGTCGACGTCATGATGCCGATCCTGAACCCGGCGGGCGTGCAGGAGATCCTCGACTACGGGCTCTACGGCTTCGCCATGAGCCGCTTCACCGGCACCTGGGTGGCCTTCAAGTGCGTGAAGGACAACATCGAGTCCACCGCCTCCGTCGACGCCTCGCTGGGCCGGGTGAAGATCGAGATCCCAGACGATTTCGTCATGCCGCCCGGCGGGCTGGCCATCCGCGCCGGCGACGCCATCCTGGAGCAGGAGGCGCGCCTGCACGACTACAAGCGCGACGCCATGCTCGCCTTCGTGCGCGCCAACAACCTCAACCGCATCGTGCTCTCGGGCGGCCGCACGCCCAAGATCGGCGTGATCACGGTGGGCAAGTCCTATCTCGACGTGCGCCAGGCCATGGACGAGCTGGGCCTCGACGAGGTCAAGGCCAACGACATGGGGCTGCGGCTCTACAAGGTCGCCTGCCCCTGGCCGCTGTCGCAGCGCGAGCTGGTCGACTTCGCCCGCGGGCTCGACCTCGTCATGGTGGTGGAGGAGAAGCGCTCGCTCATCGAGGTCCAGGTCCGCGAGGAACTCTACGGCACCGCGAACCAGCCGACCTGCATCGGCAAGAAGGACGAGGAGGGCAAGTGGCTCTTCCCCGTCAAGGGCGCGCTCGATTCGAACGAGATCGCGGTGGCGCTCGGCGAGCGGCTGCTGCGCTACCACGCCGACGACGACCTCGCAGGGCGCGTCGCGCGCATCCGGCGAGCGCAGGAGGTGCTGGCCCAGACGACGGACGTCGGCACCCGCACGCCGCATTTCTGCGCCGGCTGCCCGCACAACACCTCGACCAAGGTGCCGGAGGGCATGCGGGCCTACGCCGGCATCGGCTGTCACTACATGGTCCAGTGGATGGAGCGCGGCACCGAGGGCTTCACCCAGATGGGCGGTGAGGGCGCGAACTGGATCGGCGAATCACCGTTCTCCAAGCGCGGCCACGTCTTCCAGAACCTAGGCGACGGCACCTACAACCATTCGGGCGTGCTGGCCCTGCGCTTCGCCGCGCATACCAAGACGAACATCACCTACAAGATCCTCTACAACGACGCGGTGGCCATGACCGGCGGCCAGCCCCACGAGGGCGCGCTCACCGTCGACATGATCGCCCGCCAGGTGCGCGCCGAGGGCGTCGAGCGCATCGCGCTCGTCACCGACGAGCCGGACAAGTACCCCAAGACGGTGAAGTGGCCGGACGGGATCACGATCCACCACCGCGACGATCTCGACGAGGTGCAGCGGACGCTCGCCGAGGTGGGCGGCGTCTCGGTGCTGATCTACGACCAGACCTGCGCCTCCGAGAAGCGGCGCCGGCGCAAGCGCGGCACCTATCCCGATCCCGACAAGCGCGTGATCATCAACGAGCTCGTCTGCGAGGGCTGCGGCGATTGCTCCGTGCAGTCGAACTGCGTCGCCGTGCAGCCGCTCGAGACCGAGTACGGCCGCAAGCGGCAGATCGACCAGTCGAACTGCAACAAGGACTTCTCCTGCGTGAAGGGCTTCTGCCCCTCCTTCGTCACCGTGCAGGGCGCCAAGCCCCGCAAGGCGACGGTGCAGGGCTCGGCGGACGCGCTGCCCGAGGCGATGCCGGAGCCGACGATCCCCGCGATCGACCGGACCTGGAACTGCATCGTCACGGGCGTGGGCGGCACCGGCGTCGTCACGATCGGCGCGATCCTCGGCATGGCGGCCCATCTCGAGGGCAAGGGCTGCGGCATGATCGACATGGCCGGCCTCGCCCAGAAGGGCGGCGCGGTCTATTCCCACGTGCGCCTCGCCAACACGCCCGACGAGATCCACGCGATCCGCGTCGCGGCGGGCTCGGCCGACCTCGTGCTCGGCTGCGACCTCGTCGTCACCGGCATGAAGAAGGTGCTCGCCGGCGTCTCGGCGGGCCGCACGGCGCTCGTCGTCAACACGGCGGAGAACTTCCCCGGGGACTTCACCCGCAACCCGGACTTCTCGCTGCCGGCGGTGCGCCTGCGCCGCGAGATCGAGCGGCACGCCGGCGGCGACAGGCTCGACTTCCTCGACGCCACCGCCATCGCCACCGCGGTGCTCGGCAACGCCATCGCGGCCAACATGATGATGCTCGGCTTCGCCTGGCAGAAGGGTGCGATCCCGCTCTCGGGCGAGGCCATCGAGCGGGCGATCGTGCTGAACGGCGAGGCCGTGCCGATGAACCTCGAGGCCTTCCGCATCGGCCGGCGCGCGGCGGCGCACCCGGAGGGGCTCGCGACGCTCGTCGCCTCCCTGAAGGCGCCGACCAAGGCGCGCGCCCTCTCGCAGAGCCTGGACGAGGCGGTGGCGCGGCGGGTGGAGTTCCTCGGCGCCTACCAGAACCAGCGCTATGCGCGCAGCTACGAGCGGCTCGTCGCCAAGGTGCGCGAGGCGGAGGCCGACAAGGTGCCGGGCTCGGACACGCTCGCCCAGGCGGTGGCGCGCAACCTGTTCAAGCTCATGGCCTACAAGGACGAGTACGAGGTCGCGCGCCTCTATTCCGACGGCTCGTTCCTCGAGCAGGTGAACCAGACCTTCGAGGGCGAGAACCTCAAGTTCACCTTCCACCTCGCTCCGCCGATGATCGCGCCCAAGGACAAGTCCACCGGGCTGCCGCGGAAGATCACCTTCGGCCCGTGGATGATGAAGGCCTTCGGCGTGCTCGCGCGGTTCAAGCGCCTGCGCAGCACCCCGCTCGACGTCTTCGGCTACACCGCCGAGCGGCGCACGGAGCGCCAGCTGGTGCGCGACTACAAGGCCATGCTCGACGAGATCGTCGAGCGCCTCTCTCCGCAGACGCACGTCACTGCGGTGGGGCTCGCCTCGCTGCCGGCGAAAATCCGCGGCTTCGGGCATGTGAAGGAGCGCAACCTCGCGGCGGTGAAGGCAGAGGAGGCGGCGTTTCTGGAGCGGCTGCGGAACCCGGGCGCGACGGAGGTGGCGAAGGCGGCCGAGTGATGCGGGCGCGGCGCGATCGTCGCCGCTCGTCCGCGGCCCTTGACCGGTGGCGATTGCCGACGTCGAATGACCGTAGGTGGCCGTCGTGCGTCGGCCGGGGGGCGCGTCATGGGGGCAGCAGGGTCGAGGTCGGTCGCCTCCGCGCATCTCCACCTCGTCGCCGTGGACATCGTCGTCGCGGAAGACGACACGTGGCGCGTCGTCGAGCTCAACGATCAGCCGGGCGGGCTCTCGATCGCGGAACTGCCCGCTGCGCCGGAGGCGAGCGCGCTCGACGCCGTCGCGACACTCCTCGTCTCGTCGGCGGGCGAACGCCCGATCGTGCTCCAGCTGCCGGACCGCTTCTCGATCACGGGGTCGCCCCGCGGCGGGTTCGTGCGCACCCTCCGGCTCGCCGACGCGAACGCAGCCGAGACCCTCGGCCAATTCAACGCCCTGTCCGCCGCCATTCGCGCGCGCGGGGCGTCCGCGCTCTTCTCCACGGCCGCGGACCTCGCGGCCCCCGGCGCCGCGAGACCGGGCGCGCTCTTCCGGCGCGGCACGCTGCCCGTCGTCGAAGACCCGTCGGACATGCTCGTCGTCAACGACCATGCGGTGCGCGAGCTCTGCCTCTCCAAGCGTCGCTCGGCCGTCGTCCTCGAGGAGCTCGGCTTCGGAGAGCGCCAGATACCGACCTTCGCCGGGGCCGACGCGGAGGCGCTCGCCGCCTTTCGAGGCCGGCATCGCGGCGAGGACGACCTCTTCGTCGCGAAGGCGGAGCGCGGCGCGCGCGGACGGCAGGTCTACCTCGTCAGCGGCTCGCGCGCCGTGCGGGACGGATGGCTGCGGCAGATGATCCTGTCGGGTCGGTTGATGCTCCAGCCCTATCTGCGGCCGAAGGTGATCCGAGGCCCCGGCGGACACGCCTACGCCGCCGATCTCCGGCTCTATTTCGTCGGCGGGCGCCTCGCGGGTGGCCTCGTCCGCCGTGCCGCGGCCGCCGTAAGCCTCTATGGAACGACGCATCGCGCCGCCTGGCTCCCGCCGGGCGGGCGGGTTCTCTCCCTCGCGTCGGCGATGTCCGACGGCTGGATCGGGACGGCGCTCCTGGAGGAGATGGCGACGACGCTGGAGGCGATGGTCGCAGCTCTGGACGACTATCTGGCGCGTGACGGCGCGGCGCTCGACGCGGCGTATAGGAGCAGCCTCTCGACCTACGTCGATCGCCGCGTCGAACCGTGCACGGTCGCTTGCGAGAGCTGACGGGCTCCGCTGCGCTCGACCAGCCTCAGAGCTTCTGCTCTTCCTGCAGCTCCTCCCACATCTGGCGCTTGTCCGTCAGCGTGACCGTGAGCGGCGAGAGCTTCGAGCTCTGGATCACGTCGATGATCGCGAACATCTCTCCCGGCGAGAGATCGATGCCGCTCTCCAGCAGCGTGCGAGCGGGGTTGCGGGTCAGGTCGTTCAGGAAGCGCCGGTCCTTCCGGGCGATCTTCAAGACGAAGTCGATCTTGAGCTTGGCGGCCTGTATCATGGTCTTCCCCCTTACGTCAGGAACGTGTGCATGGCATGGGTCGCGTACACCCGACCCTTGTCGGTGAGGCCGATGGTGCGTCCCTCGACCCAGAGGAGCTCTTGATCCGCCAGGCGCGCGATCATCGGCGCGAAGGCGTCCGCGGAGGGGGCGCCGAGCCTGGCGTCGATGTCGTCGAGCTCGACGCGAAACAGGCACAATCCCATCGCCAGATCGCGCGCCGCCTCCTGCTCGCGCGTCATCTCGACGGCGCGCACCGGCAGCTCGCCCGTCGCGAGCCTCTTGCCGTAGCGGGTCAGCAGAACGTCGTTCTCCCAGAGCCAGCGGCCGTTCCGGCTGTAGGCGGCAGGACCGAAACCCAGGTAGTCGCGCCCCGTCCAGTTGCCGACGACATAGGTGCAGCGGGCGCCGTCACGGCCCCACTCGGTGAGGCTGTAGCGCTCGAAGCCGGCGCCGCCGATGATTTCCTCGCTGGCCTGCCGCATCTCGTGCAGCTGCTCGCGGCTCGGCAGCCGGGTCTGCGGATCCTCGAGCAGGCTCCTGTCGAGCGTCTCCTTCTCGAAGACGATGAGCTGGTAGGCGGAGATGTGCGACACCCCGAGCGAAGCGGCGATGCGCAGGTCCGAATACCACTGATCGACCGTCTGCCCGGGAAGCCCGTACATCAGGTCCAGATGCACGGTCGGGATTCCGGCGGCTTGCGCTTCTTCCACGGTCCTGATCGTCTGGTCGGCGCTGTGCGCGCGGTTGAGCGCCTTCAGGATGGGATCGACGAAGGTCTGGGCGCCGATCGACACGCGATTGACGCCCGCCTCGCGCAGCCGGGAGTAGTCCGCACGGCGCTTGTTCGTGGGCTCGCATTCGAGCGTGCATTCGACGTCGCCGACCGACCGCGGAACGATCTCGCGCACGGCCTCCAGGAACCATTCGATGACGTCGTTGCGCAGCAGCGAGGCGGTGCCGCCCCCCATGTAGATCGAGCGCAGCCGGGCCTGGCTGAAGTCGTCGCGATCGGCGCGGAGCGCGACCTCCTGCTTCAGCCCGGAAACGAAGGCCTCCATCCCCGCCTTCGAATGAACACGACGCTCGAACGTGCAATAGGTGCAGATGGCGCGGCAGAACGGGACGTGCAGGTAGACGTCCATGTCGCGCCATTCCTGCGCGGGAGTCGCCGGCTTGTCCCAGAGGAACTTGCGGGGATAGTGGAAGACGTACGCCGCATCGGCGCGCAGCGGCTCAAGCACGCTCATCGATCACCTCATAGCCGTCCAGGCCGAAAGGAAGCCGCCCGATCGGGCATGACGAGATGCACGCATTGCATTCTATGTAAGCGTTCTGAGACACCGCCCGCGCACGCGAGCGCGGCATCCAGAACGAGGCCACGTAGCGCACGCACTCATCGGCGAAGAAGTCCTCGGTGGTAATCGCCTCGGCGGGACAGGCCGAGACGCAGCTCAAGCAGGAGATGCACGGATCGCTCATCGGCGCGAGGTCCTGGGCGACCTGCGCGTCCGTGATCAACGCGTGCAGCTGGATCCAGGAACCGAACTCGGGATGGAGGAGAAGGTTGTTGACGCCGCGCCGACCGAGACCGGCACGCTCTCCGAGGGAAACGAGGGAGACGTGACCGGCCGCGTCACGCGCCACATCGAGGTTCCTCGCGCCGGCGCTCGACAGGGCGCGCGACAGCGCATCGGAGGCGCGCTCGAGGATGTGATTGGCGAAGACGTAGCGTCTGTTCCCGGAGGAGTACCAGGTCCAGAGAGCGATTTCGCCGATCGGCAGGGCGAAGACGACGATGCTTCCGCCGGCGAAGGCGGCGAGGACGCGGCGCGCTTCCTCCGGCGCGTCCGCGCACAGGCCCGCACTAACCGGCGCCGTCCCGAAGAGGAGCCGCGGATCGACTTCGTCCAGGATGACGCGCACGCGCTCCGTGGTGAAGCCCCCCATCCCCGCGCCCCAAGCCGAGAGTACGATCTCTCGATGAACGCACATCCAGGAGTTAAATGCAATTCAGAATGCCTGCAACTCGAGAACTTATTCGTTCTGAAGAACCCGAGCCCCCCCCTCACGGTCCCTCCCCCACGTCCTGCGTCTGCACCCTCACCTCCCGCGGCTCTCCGTCGCGCAGGACCAGCAGCCGCACGCTCTCGCCGACGCCGATGTCGGCGAGAGCGCTGGTGAGGTCGGCGAAAGTCTCGACCGGTTCGCCGTCGACGGCGACGATGATGTCGCCGATGGCGCCGGTCTGCATGTCGACGCCCTGGAGCCCGGCCTCCTCGGCCGGGGAGCCGCGCACGACGCGCAGCACCACGACGCCCGCGATGCCGAGCCGGCGGGAGATCGCGTCCTCGCCGACGATGACCCCGATGCCCGGCGTCGGCACGCTGCCGTCGCGGATGAGCCGGGGCACGACGTCGTTCACCACCGCCACCGGCACGGCGAAGCCGATGCCGGCGGAGGCGCCGGATGGCGAGAAGATCGCGGTGTTGACGCCGATGACACGCGCAGCGGAATCGAGCAGCGGTCCGCCGGAATTGCCGGGATTGATCGCGGCGTCGGTCTGGATGACGTCGGCGATCTCGCGCCCGCGGCCCGTGGGGAGCGTGCGCTGGAGGGCGGAGATCACGCCCGTGGTCAGCGTCTGGTCGAGGCCGAAGGGATTGCCGATGGCATAGGTCCACTGGCCGACCCGCAGGTCGTTCGAGGAGCCGAGCGCGAGCGGCCGCGGGATCTGCGTGGGGCGTCCCAGCCGCAGCACGGCGATGTCGACGTTGGGCGCGCGCCCCACCACCGTCGCCGGGACGATGTCGCCACCGGCGAGACGCACCGAGACGCTGTCGGCGCCCGCGATGACGTGGTTGTTGGTGACGACGTGGCCGGCCGCGTCCCAGACGAAGCCCGATCCGGACTGGACCCCGCCGTCGCGCCCCCCGAGCAGCGAGCGACCCGCCGCGGAGGATCGCCCGAAGACGTGCACGACCGACGGGGCCGCCGCCTCGAACACGTCGACGGCGTTCATCTCCGTCTCGCCGAGCGCCCCGCGCATGGTGACCGCCCGCGGCTCCTCCGCCGCGAAGAACAGGCGCACGAGGTAGGGCTCGGCGACGTAGAGCGCGAACAGGACGACGAGCGCGCCGAGCGTGAAGCGAAGGAAGCCGGAGGTCACGTCGTCCCCTGGGAGGGCTGGGAGTGGCGGGAGGCGAACGCCGACGCGGCGGCCGAGGTTCGCTCCGGACCGATGACGAACGGCCCCGGGCGCGGCCTGAAGAAAAAAAGCGCGGTCGCCTGAGCGACCGCGCCATGAGGTGCCGGCCCGTGGGGGCAGAAAGAGCCGGTTGCCGCGGTAACGTCCGCCTGGCACGGCGGTTCCATGTGCTCGCACTTTTTTTCGCGATTTTTCGAGACCTGCTCTCCGGGCCTGCTGCGGCGGCGCGCGCCACGGTCGCAGGAACCCGCCTCGCGCGGGGGACGTTTGCCCCGCGACCACGCCGCCGACGACTCGCGAGGACGTGTCGCGCACCGACCTTTGCGCCGCTCTGACGGAAAGCCATGCCGATGACCGACACCGGAACGATCGACGTCCTTCTGAGCCCGCGCATGGCGCTCGTCGTCGACATCTTCCGCGCCCTGGGCGATTTCGAGGCGTTCTACGACGTCTCGGTGATCGACACGCTCGAGGCTCGGCTCACCACCGCCACCGATCCAAACACCGCCCGCGCCGTGGTCTCCGATGCCCTTCTGCTCGGCTTCGCGATGCGCAACCAGCGCACCGATGCGAGCTGGCCTCACGGCGATTGGGAGATGAAGCCGATCGGGGCGCGGCAGGCCAGCGATCACGAATGCGCGACGCTCACGCTGATCGCGGCCTGCACGGGCGACGATCTGGTGCTGGCCGGTCAGGCGGCGCGCGCCCTGTCGGTGAAGCTCAACGCGACGGTCTCGTCGCTGGCGCGCGACATGGGCCAGAGGCTCCAACGCGCCGGCGTGCGAATAGCGGTCGAAGACTGGTCGCCGTTGCTCGCGCGCGACGAAAAGGCGCAGCCTACGCCACGATCGCCGAGGCCGGCCTCCGCGCGATCCTAGACCGGGGACCTGCCAAGAGAACGGGCCGCCTTTCGGGGCGGCCCTTCCCTCGTGGACGGCTCGTCTCGGATCACGCCGGCTCCGCAGGCCGATGCACCGTGGACGACTGACCACCCTTGCGCCCCGCTTCCGACGCGAGCTCGCGGTTCTGCGAGAAGGAGCGCTTGCCGGCCGGGACGCTCTGCCCGCCCTTGCTCGCGATCTCTCTCTGCTTCTCCGGGCTCATCGATGCGAAGCCGCGCTTGGACGCAGACTTGCCGTTCGCCATTATCGCCTCCTCGGGCCTTTGCTTGGACGCGATCTCAACTGACAGGCTCGTGTGGGGTTCCCGGGACGATTTCGCGCCCGAAACGGGGCGGACGCCCGGGTGCGTCACCAGGCGCGAGGAACCAGCGCCGCGGCCGAGCCGTTTTCGTCGGCTGCACCCCTGCACGACGACGGAGACGCGCGTGATTCCGCTCTACCCGCACAGATTTCTGCGTCTGGCCGCAGTTCTCGTCCTCGCCGGCGGCCTCTCCGCCTGCATCGGCGTCGCGCCCGAGACGACGACCGGGACGATCGGCGGCGCCGGCGTCGCGGACCGGACCCAGGTCCGCGACGAGGTCGTCTGCGAGTTCGACCCGCTCTATCGCCGGGACGTCTGCTACCGCAACTGACCCGCGGCGCGCGGGCGCACTCCCGAGGACAAGGAAGCCGCCATGACGAACAAGGACATGGTCAAGACCGTCGATCCGCGGAAGGCGAAATCCCCCGGCGCCGACCGCGCCAGCGAGGACTGGGATGAGACCACGCCGCGCACCGATCTCGCCGGCGATCAATTCCCGGTGGACGCCGACCCGCAGGATTCGCCCCAGCTGAAGCCGATGATCAACGCCCGCCACAAGCCGGGCCTGCGGCGCGAATAGGCCCGCGGGCGGCGGACCGCGCGGTCGCGTCTCGCGCCCCGAGAGTTGACCGCGGGCGCGCGATCCCGCATGCGCATGGGGCGGGAGTTCCGCCCCCCGGTCCCATCGAGAAGAACGCGTCCCATGTCCCTCGCCGAATCCGTCCGCAAGGTCTTCGTCCCGATCCACAGGCAAGGCTACCCCTTCATCGCGATCGCGGCGGTGGCGGCGATCGGCCTGGGCTTCCTGTGGGAGCCGCTGTTCTGGATCGGCGTCGTGATCACGCTGTGGGTCGCCTACTTCTTCCGCGACCCGCCGCGCACGACGCCCCTGCGCGACGGGCTGGTGATATCGCCCGCCGACGGGCGGGTGAGCATGATCACCACGGCCGTCCCGCCGCAGGATCTCGACCTGCCGCGCGAGCCGATGACGCGCATCTCGATCTTCATGAACGTGTTCAACTGCCACGTGAACCGTGCGCCGGTCTCGGGACGCATCGTCCAGCAGGTCTACTCGAAGGGCCTATTCCTGAACGCCGAGCTCGACAAGGCGAGCGAGGACAACGAGCGCAACTCCCTCGTCATCGACACGAACGGCACGGAGATCGCGGTGGTGCAGATCGCGGGCCTGGTGGCGCGGCGCATCGTCTCCTTCGTGCGCGAGGGCGAGGAGATCGAGGCGGGCGAGCGCTTCGGTCTGATCCGCTTCGGCTCGCGGCTCGACGTCTACCTGCCGCTGTCGGCGCGCCCGCTCGTCGGTTTCGGCCAGAACGCCATCGCGGGCGAGACCGTTCTGGCGGACCTGAAGTCCGCCGAGCCGCCGCGCCAGTTCCGCGCCGGCTGAACCGTCACGCACCTCGGCCGTTTCCCCATCATGAGCGACTTCTTCGCCCCCTTCGCCCCCGATCCGAACGAGCCGCGGCGGCGCCGGTTCAAGCCGGTGCCGTTCCGCGTCATCGCGCCCAACCTCATCACGCTGCTGGCGCTGTGCCTCGGTCTCACCGCCATCCGCCTCGGCTACGAGGGTCGGCTGGAGATGGCGGTCTACGCGATCCTGGTGGCCGCCGTGCTGGACGCCGTCGACGGGCGCGTGGCGCGCTTCCTGAAGGGCACCTCCCGCTTCGGGGCCGAGCTCGATTCGCTCGCCGACTTCGTCAATTTCGGCGTGGCCCCGGCGCTCGTCCTGTTCTCCTTCACGCTTCAGGACGCCGGCGGCGTAGGCTGGGCGGCGGCGCTCGTCTTCGCCATCGCCTCGTGCCTGCGGCTCGCGCGCTTCAACGTCGCGCTGGAGGACCCCCACCGGCCCGAATGGCAGAAGAACTACTTCGTCGGCATGCCCGCGCCCGCCGGCGCGCTGGCGGCGCTGCTCCCGATCTACCTCTACTTCCTCGGCGTTCCGTCGAACGAGGAGGTCGCCTCGCCCTTCAACCTCGCCTACATCGTCGCCATCGCCTTCATGATGGTCTCGACGGTGCCGACCTATTCCGGCAAGACGCTGGGCAAGCAGGTCCCGCGCGAGCGCGTGCTGCCGCTCTTCGTCGGCGCGGTGGCGCTGGTGGCGCTGGTCGTCTCCTTCCCGTTCGCCATGTTGTCGCTCGTGGTGCTCGTCTACCTGGCGACGATCCCCATCGGCCTGCAGCGCTACCGCCGGCTCGCCAGGGAGCACGCGGAGAGGCCCGTCGACCATCACGCCCGGGCGGCGAATGCACCGGCCGAGGGCGCGCCCGACGCAGCGACGCCGAAAGATCCGGACGCCTGAGCGGCTTCTCCCCGACGAGACGTTCACAAGCACGCCGCGCCCGGCTAACGTCCGGCGCGCCCGCTCGAAGCGGCACCCCTGTCAGAAGGATCACCGCCCGTGTCGTTGTTCGGATCGCGCGAGCCTGAATGGCGGCCCAAGCTCGTGCTCGCCTCGGCCTCGCCGCGGCGTCTCCAGCTGCTCCAGCAGATCGGGCTCGACCCCGACGCGCTCGTCCCCGCCGATGTCGACGAGACGCCGCTGAAGCTCGAGAAGCCGCGCGATCTCGCGCGTCGCCTCGCCGCCGAGAAGGCGCGCGGCGCGCTGCGGGCCGTGCGCGCGGACGAGAGCCTGAAGGGCGCCTTCGTCGTCTCCGCCGACACGGTGGTGGCGGTGGGGAGACGCATCCTGCCCAAGGCCGAGATCGTGGACGAGGCGGCGGGGTGCCTGCGCCTGCTCTCGGGGCGCCAGCACCGGGTCTACACCAGCGTCTGCGTGGTCACCCCCAAGGACGGCTTCCGCGAGCGCGTCGTCGAGACGCGGGTGCGCTTCAAGCGGCTCTCGCAGGACGAGATCGAGAGCTACCTCGCCTCCGGCGAGTGGCGCGGCAAGGCGGGCGGCTACGCCATCCAGGGACTGGCGGGAAGCTTCGTCGTGAAGCTCGTGGGGTCCTATCCGGCGGTGGTGGGCCTCCCCATCTACGAGACCGTCGCGCTGCTGGAAGGCGAGGGCTACCCCGTGCGCCTGTCGTGGCTCAACGCGGCGTGATGCGGCCACGCCGTGTCATCCCCGGCCGGAATGAGCGAAGCGAATGCAGGGGAAGAGGACCCAGCGCAAAAACTCGTCACGCCGAAGGCGTTCTGCAAGCTGCGACCAGCCGCCCGGTTGGCGGCAGTAGGGCGCCTTCGGCGCAACATTCTTGCGCTGGGTCCCCCTCCCTTCCGCGCCTGCGGCGCTCCAGCCGGGGATGACGGGGTGGCCACCTCGAGCGCCCCGGAACGACATGCGAGAGAACAGGAGGCGCAATGTCCGCCGCGAAGAAAGACGCCCGAACCGACGACCTCGTCCCTATGGACGGCCATACCTGCCCGATCTGCTCCAAGCCGACGATCGTGCGCTATCGGCCGTTCTGCTCGAAGCGCTGCGCCGATGTCGACCTCCAGCGCTGGTTCACCGGCGGCTACGCCGTGCCGGTGGTGGAGGAGGACCGCTCGATCGACGATGGCGACGAGGACGGCTGAGGACGTTTACGCCGTGAGCGCGCCGCGCTATCTCCCACCCTCCCGCAACGCTTCGCACAGGAGCCCGACGACGTGCGCCGTCTCGCCCGCATCGCCCTCGCCGCCGTGATCGTCGCCGGCGTCGGTTTCGGTTTCCTGCTCTGGCGCGCCGACGAGCCCGGGGGCATCGACGACGCCTACACCGCGGCGTTCGGCCCCGCCGATCTCGGGCCGGTCGACTTCGAGGCGCTGGAGCGGCCCGGCTCGCCCAACGACGCGCTGGCCTGCCCGGCGGACGTGTGCCCCGACGAGCCGGACTTCGTCACGCCGACCTACGACGTGCCGGGCGCACGCCTGCGCGAGATCGTCGCGGCGGTCGCCGCCGACGACCCCGCGGCGGAGCTCGTCTATTCCGGGCGCTGGGAGGAGACCGATCGCTACGTCGTGCGCTCGCGCCTCATGCGCTTTCCCGACACGGTGAACATCCGCATCTTCGGCGCCGGCCCCGGCCGCTCGCAGCTCGCGATCTACTCGCGCTCCCAGATCGGCTATTCCGACATGGGCGCGAACCGCGCGCGCGTGGCGCGCTGGCTCGAGGAGATCGAGCGCCGGGTGGCGGCGGAGGGGTGAGCCTCAGCCGTAGCGCAGCTTCAGCGCCAGGATCATCCCGACGAGGCCGAGCGTGAGCGCGTTGGCGATGATGATCGGCCAGGAGCCGAGCCCGATCCCGTAGACCAGCCACAGCGCGAGGCCGACGGCGAAGATCGCCTGGGTGAGGAGGGAGATGGCGCGCGTCTCGCGGGTGCGGATGGTGCGCAGCGCCTGCGGCAGCCAGCAGATGGTGGTCAGTGTCGCGGCGAGCGCGCCGACGGTCTCGACGAGGGTGGGGGCGAGCATGGGTGTTGCCTCGAGGGGCGGCGAAGAATCTCTCCATCGCGCCGAAACGAGCGGCGCGCAAGCGCCTTTCTCGCGCGTCGCCATGCGCGCAGCGCACACCGCCGCACGTCCCTCGCCGAACTCCCCTCCCCTCTCGATCGTTGCCGCTGGAGACACGACGCGCACGCGTCCCCCGAGCATCCCGACGTCCGTGAGGAGCCCCCGATGGAGATCGCCCTCGAGAAGGTCTGCGACCTGATCGTCCACGCCCGCGCCTTCGACGTGAAGGAGGGCATGACCGACCCGCAATCCGGCTCGAACGAGATCGACGACGGGAATATCGGCTCGCTCGCCGAAAGCGGCACGGACCGCGGCGAGGAGGAGATGCGCCTCGTGATCGACGGGCTGAACACCGACGAAGCGGCCTCGCTGATCGCGCTCGTCTTCGTCGGCCGCGGCGACATGGAACCGGCGGAATGGCCCGACGCCTACCGTCTCGCGCACGAGCGCATGGCGAGCGGCTCGCTGACGCCCTCCGACTACCTGATGGGCATCCCCAACCTGAGCGACCTGCTCGAGGAGGGCCTCGCCGGGCTCGGCAGGAGCTGCACTTGAGCTGCGCCTGAGCGGGAGCCGCGGCGGCGCGGCCGGTTGACAGCGGTCTGCGCCCGGCCTACGCGCCGAAGCGAGATCCCCTTCCCGACCCCGACGACGAGCCCGCCATGTCCGAACCGAACCCGCCCGCCGCAGAGGCGGCCATCGCCCAGACGCGCTTCGTGCCGGGCCTGTCCGCGCTGGCGGAGGGCTACGACGTGGTGTTCTCGGACGTCTGGGGCGTGCTGCACAACGGCCTGCGGGCCTACGCGGGCGCGCACGACGCGCTGACGCGCTTCCGCCGCGCCGGCGGGACCGTGATCCTGATCTCGAACGCGCCCCGGCCGGGTCCCTCGGTCATGGGCCAGCTCGATCGGCTCGGCGTGCCGCGCGAGGCCTACGACGACATCGTCACCTCGGGCGACATGACGCGCATGAGCGTCGAGGCGCGCCTGTCCGAGCCGGTGTTCCACCTCGGGCCGGAGCGCGACAAGCCGATTTTCGAGGGCCTCCCCGTGCGCTTCACCCCGGTGGAGGAGGCCGCCTACATCGTCTGCTCGGGCCTGTGGAACGATCGCGAAGAGACGCCGGACGACTACCGCGGGTCCTTCGAGCCGCTCGTCGCCCGCAACGCGCCGATGATCTGCGCCAACCCGGACATCGTGGTCGAGGTCGGCGGCACGCTGGTCTACTGCGCCGGCGCGCTCGCAGTCCTCTACGAGCAGATGGGCGGGCAGGCGACGTACATGGGCAAGCCGCACGCACCGGTCTACGAGGAGGCGCTCGCCCGCGCCGCGCGCATCCGCGGGTCCGACGTGCCCGTCTCGCGCGTGCTCGCCATCGGCGACGCCATCCGCACCGACATCGCCGGCGCGGCCGGGATCGGCGCCGACGCGCTCTTCATCGCCAAGGGCATCCACGCCGACGAGCTGAAGCTCGCGGCCGACAGGCTCGACGCGGAGTTCGCCCGCGCGTTCTTCGCGCAGCAGCCGCACCGCCCGACCGCGGCGATGGCGCTGCTCGAGTGGTGAGCGCAGGCCCGTTCAGCCCTCGACCGTCCGATCGTCCGGCTCGGCGATGCCGTAGAGCGCCACCGCGGTCGCGATCGCGAGGTTGAGGCTGTCGGCGCGGCCCTGCATGGGAATGCGCACGAGGTCGGTGCAGGCCTGGGCGATCGCCTCCGTGACGCCCGCCTGCTCGTTGCCCATGGCGAGCAGGATCGGCGCCCGCAGGTCCGCGCGGCGGTAGTGCTTCGAGGCCGGCAGGGCGGTCCCGACCACGCTCCCGGGCCAACGGGCGGCGAGCGCCAGGAACTCGGCTTCCGTCCCCTCGAACAGCGGCACGGCGAAGATCGAGCCCATCGAGGCGCGCACCGCTTCCACGGAGGCGGGATCGCAGGTCTCGCCGACCAGCAGCACGCCCCCCGCACCCACCGCGTCCGCCGTGCGCACGATCGTGCCCAGATTGCCGGGGTCGCGCACCCGATCGAGCGCGACGAAGACCCGCGAGGCGGCGGGGTCGATCTCGTCGAAGCTCCGGCGCGTCCAGCGGAAGGCGGCGACAACACTCTGCGGGTTGTCCTTCCTCGCGATCTTGGCGAGCACCTGGTCGTCGACCTCCAGGCATTCGCCGCCCGCCGCGAGGCAGGCCTGCCGCAGGCGGCGCACCACGTCGCGCTCGCGGCCCTCGCGGTGATAGACCAGGATCTCCGGCGCGCGGCCGTTGTCGAGCGCCTCGAGCGCCGTGCGCGCGCCCTCGGCCAGGAACAGCCCGCTCTCGCGCCGGCCCTTGCGGTCGTGCAGAGCGCGCAGCTCCTTCACGGTCGTGTTCGAGAGGCTCGTCACCTCCCGCACGCGCGGATGGTCGCTCACGCTGGAGCCTCCGGGGTCCACCGCGCGAAGAGCGAGGTGGAGAGGTGACGGTCGTTCGCCTGGTCGCGGGTGACGAGCTCGCCCGACGCGATCGTCCCGCCCCGCGCGCCGAGCGCGTCGCGCATCAGCTCGTGCAGCGTCATGAAGGAGAGGCGCACCGCGTAGGCCGTGAGCGTGACGAAGCTCGGCTGGTCCGACAAGAGCTGGCGCGAGAGGTCCATCAGCACCGGCAGGTGCTCGAACAGGTGCCAGACCTCGCCGTTGGGCCCGCGGCCGTAGCGCGGCGGGTCGAGCAGGATCGCGTCGTAGGTGTTGCCGCGGCGGATCTCGCGGTGCGCGAACTTCATCGCGTCGTCGAGGATCCAGCGCACGCCCTTGTCGTCGAGCCCCGACGCGGACTGGTTCTCCTTCGCCCAGGCGATGGCCTTCTTGGAGGCGTCGACGTGGGTGACCTTCGCCCCCGCCCGCGCGCAGACGAGGCTCGCGACGCCGGTATAACCGAACAGGTTGAGCACCGAGACCGGCCGCCGGTCGGCCTTGATCCGCTCCTCCATCCAGTCCCAGTGGACGATCTGCTCGGGGAAGATTCCCACGTGCCGGAACGAGGTGGCGCGGCACAGGATCGAGAGGTCGCGGACCTTCACCGGCCAGTCGCCCAGCCGCCGGCCCTTGAACTTCCACGCCCCCTGCTCGGCCTCCTCCGCCGCCTCGAACGAGGCGTCGGCAGAGGCCCAGAGGGTCGGGTTCCCCTTGGCCCAGATCGCCTGGGGCTCGGGCCGGTCCATGACGACGTCGCCGAAACGCTCGAGCTTGCGGCCTTCCCCCGTGTCGAGGAGCCGATACCCGTCCCAGCCGTCGGTGATGAGGAGATCCGCGTGGCGCATGGGCGCGGGGTTTAGCAGGGGGGCGCGGGTGGGGCAATGCGGTGTCCGGGCCCAGGACATATGGGACGGGATCGGTCACGCCCTTGGCGGTGGCGCGCCGGAAGGCCTCGGCGACGGTCCATTCGGCGACGGTGCCGTAGGCGGTGAAGTGCCGGCCGCCTCCGGTGCCTCACCCCTGGAGCCGTCCCAGGGCGCGGGAGATGTCGTCGGTGGAGAACGGCTTGTGCACGACCGGCGCGTCGGGGTGCAGGCCCTCGAGGCCTGCTTCGCCGTAGCCGGTGGCGAAGATGAAGGGAATGCCGCGCTCCACGAGCTTGTCGGCGATCGGAAGGGAGCGTTGGCCGTCGAGGTTGAGGTCGAGCACGGCCATGTCGATATCCGCCTCCTCGGCCGCGGCGAGGCCCTCGGCGAAGCGATGCGCGGGGCCTACGATCGTATATCCGAGCCCTTCCAGGGTATCCTCGAGCAGCATCGCGACGAGAACCTCGTCCTCGACGACGAGGATCCGTTGCCGTCGGTTCTCGTTCATCAAATCTCCTCGCCGGCTGCGCGAACGGCGTTCAGCGGCGCATCGACAACGCACACCAGGCCGTCGGGTTCGTAGCGGCGGCTCACAGCCCCTCGTCGCGGCCGAAACGCTCGCGGGCGGAGGCGAAGCGCAGCACGCGCTGAGCGCTCTGGACGGAGAGGCTCTCGAAGCTCTCGAAGGCGGACTTGGTGAGCTCCATCGGCGGCGTACGGCCGGCCTTCTTCGTCAGCATGAGCTTGAGCGTCGACCAGGTGAAGTCGACGGCGCGCACGACGAAGAGCAGAGCCTCGTAGTCGGGCGCGTGATAGGCGTTGGAGACCATCTCCACCGGCACGCCGGCGAGCTCGGCGATGGCCGCGAGCGCGTCCTCCACCCGGTTCCGGTTCATCCAGTCGACGATGTCGCGCTCCTCGAGGGCGCGGGTGCGGGCGCGGGCGCGCACGAACTCGGCGGAGGCCGCGAGATCGGCCTTGGCCACTTCCGAGGCGTCGGTGTCGGCCATGCGCCGGGCGAGGTCCTCGACCACGGCGTCGATGGCGCGCTGCATGCGCTGGCCGAGCTCGTCCTGGAGGGTGGCGCGCACTTTCTCGCGCGCGATCTCGACGAGGAGCCCGATCTGCTCACCGGAGAGGTGACGGCGCGCCTCCAGCACCTCCTGGAGCTCGGAATCGGCGCGGGCGCGCGCGATCAGGGCGGAGAAACCCTGCTCGGAGAAGCGGGCGCCCTCGTTGTCGGCGACGGACCGCACGACGCGCGTGTCGCCCCGGTCGATCAGCACGTCGGTGATCCGCTCGGACAGGCTCACGCGCCGTGAGAGCGCGAGGAGATGGGCCTGGCCCTTCTCCTGCGCCACCGCGAGGAGATCGTCCTCGGAGAGGCGGGGGCTACGGCTGAGCACCGGCGCGGCGACGGCGCCGTCGTCGTCGAAGGCGAGATCGCGCACCACGCGCCGCGGCGCCATGGCGTGGTCGGCGAGGTGCTCGGACAGCTCCAGCCGCGCCCGGAACTCGAGATTTCGCGCAAGCCGCAGGATGACCTCGTCGAAGGCCCCCACATGCTCCTCGTCGAGCGCGGGCGCCTTCTCGAGGAACAGGTTGGTGACCTTGCGCAGCATGGCCGTGCGCCGACGCGCGTCCACGCCGGAGACGATGTCGTCTATCTGCTCGATGACGCTCAGGAATGCCGGCATCGCGGGACCAGGTCGCTCCAATCTCGTGCGATTACGGCATAAAGGTCTTATGGAATTGTGAAATGCGATTCAGGATGAGCGGAAGGAGGGGGCCATGCCTCGCTTGTTCGTCGGGCTGGAGATACCGGAGCCGGTCATGGGCGCGCTCGCCGGGCTGCGTGGCGGGCTGAGCGGGGCGCGCTGGGTCGAGCCGGAGAACTACCACGTCACCCTGCGCTTCGTCGGCGACGTCGACGAGGACGTGGCCGACGACCTCTACGCGCGCCTGGCCGACCGGCGCCCGCGCGCGCCGGTGGAGGTGATCGTCGACGGGCTCGGCGCCTTCGGTGGTGACAGGCCCCATGCGGTGCTCGCGACCGTGATCGCGACGCCGGCGCTCGTGGACCTCCAGGAGGAGACCGAGCGGCTGGTGCGCCGGGCGGGGCTCGAGCCCGAGCGCCGGAAGTTCACGCCGCACGTGACGCTGGCTCGGCTCAAGCGCGTGCCGCCGCAGGCGCTCGCCGACTGGATCGCCGTGCGCGCGCCGTTCGAGCGGCTGAGCTTCAGCGCGGACCGGCTCGCCGTGTTCTCGGCGAAGGAAGGAAGCGGCGGCGGGCCCTACGTGGTGGAGGCGGCCTATCCGCTGGGCTGAGCGGCGGCGCGCTCGGCCTCGAAGCCCGGCACGTCGCGCGGCAGGCCCTGCGCGTCGGCGAAGGCGACGTAGTCGCGCGCGACGATTTCCTCGAAGTGCCGCAGGTTCGCGATCGCCATGCGCCTTCCGCGATCGAACACCACGAGCGGCATGCCGGCCTGCACGGCGGACCGCAGCACGTCGACGAGGCCGGTGCGCTTCCAGGCCAGCGGCCGGTCGGGGTCGACGAACAGGACGAAGGCGTCCTCGATCGGGTCGCGGTGGAAATAGGCGCCGGCCTCCAGCGGGTGCGGGATGCGCCGACGGTTCGGGTGGCCCGTGCGGTGGGCCGTCACGTAGGCGCACTCGTAGGCGCGGCACGTCTGCGGCCGCTCCGGCGCGCCGAAGATCCCGCAGCCGAGCCCCCCCGACGCCTGCCCGGCGATGTGCCGGCAGGGACGATACATCGGCTTGTCGAGGGCGTGGATCTCGGGGAGCGTGCAGCAATAACTGCAGCCCCGACAAGGAGATGCGCCAGCCCCGAGCTTCGCCTTGCGCTTCGCCTCGCCCATTCCCGAACGCTCCTCGCGCCTGTCCTTCGCTGTAGGGGAAGGTGGATCGGCGCGAAGCGCCGAGACGGATGGGGCACGCCGAAAGCGTGTTCGGCGAAGCCGAAGCGGGCGGCGGTGGGCGTGCCGGAGACCTACCGCCCGTCCCCGTTTCCGCTTCGCGGAACGCGCGTCCCGCGCGCCCCATCCGTCTCGGCTTCGCCGAGCCACCTTCCCCTACAGGGAAGGAGAAAGCCCCGGCCAGCTCGCGCCTACCTTTCTTCCCCACGAGGGGGAAGGACGACCAGCGCCGACGCGATGAGCCCGTTCCGCCACGTCGGCGCCCGCGAGATCCGTCGATCTCGTAGCCCTCATACGGAAGCAGCGCGCCTCACGCGCCCTGCTTCACCGGCACGCCCTTCTCGGTGAAGAACTGCTGCAGCTCGCCGGACTGGAACATCTCGCGGGTGATGTCGCAGCCGCCGACGAACTCGCCCTTGACGTAGAGCTGGGGAATCGTCGGCCAGTTGGAATAGGCCTTGATGCCGTTGCGGACGCCCTCGTCGTCGAGGACGTTGACGCCCTTGTAGGGCACGCCGAGGTAGTTGAGGATCTGGACCACCTGGCCCGAGAACCCGCACATCGGGAATTGCGGCGTGCCCTTCATGAAGAGCACGACGTCGTTCCCCTTCACTTCCGCGTCGATGGTCTCGTGAGCATCGGCCATGGTTCTCTCCTTGCTCCGGCGGTCAAGGCGCCGGACCTCGATGACTGAGACCGTCTCAGGTCTCGGCGGGAATTGTGGTGAGCGCCAGCGCGTGCAGCACCCCGCCCATCCGGCCCTGAAGGGCGGAATAGACCATCTGGTGCTGCTGGACGCGGCTCTTGCCCTTGAACGAGGGTGAGGTGACGGTCGCGGCGTAGTGATCCCCGTCCCCGGCGAGATCGCGGATCTCGACCGTGGCGTCCGGAATCGCCTCCTTGATCATGCGCTCGATCTCGCGCGCGTCCATCGGCATCGGATCGCCCTCCCCCTCAGGCCGGCTCGGCCGCCATATAGGCGGGGAGCCAGGATTCGTGTGCGTCTTTCAAAGACACGACAGATATGGCCCGAAGGCCCGGCAGAATCAACGCATCCCCGCCGGTCTCCCCGAGCTCGACCGCAGGCACGCCAGCGGCGGTGGCGCGCGCGAGAACCGCGTCGAGGCGCTCGGGGGGAACGGCCAGGAGATAGCGCCCCTGGTCCTCGCCGAAGAGCGCCGCGTGGCTCGGCAGCGGTCCCGACGCGCCCCGCGGCAGCGCCTCGATCCGCGCGCCGATCCCGTGCCCCATGCAGCATTCCGCGAGCGCCACCGCGAGGCCGCCGTCGGAGAGATCGTGCACCGTGTCGAGCAGGCCCTCCCCGATCAGCGCGCGTACCAGCTCGCCGGCGCGGCGCTCGGCGGCGAGGTCGACGGGCGGCGGGGCGCCCTCCTCGCGGCCGCAGACCAGCGCGAGGTAGAGCGAGGCGCCGAGCCAGCCTTTGGTTTCGCCCAGAAGCACCACGGCGTCGCCAGCGCGCCGGAAGGGTACGGCGGCGTGCCGGGCGCAATCCGCGATCACGCCGACACCGCCGATCGTGGGAGTCGGCAGGATGCCGCGACCATTGGTTTCGTTGTACAGCGAGACGTTGCCCGACACGACGGGGAAGTCGAGCGCGCGGCAGGCCTCGCCGAGCCCGCGGATGCAGCCGACGAGCTGGCCCATGTAGTGGGGCCGCTGCGGGTTGCCGAAGTTCAGGTTGTCGGTGACGGCGAGCGGCAGAGCGCCCACCGCCGAGATGTTGCGATAGGCCTCCGCCACCGCCTGCTTGCCGCCCTCGACCGGATCGGCCTCGCAATAGCGCGGCGTCACGTCGGTGGTGAGCGCCAGCCCCTTGGGCCCCTCCAGCACGCGCACGATGGCGGCGTCGCCACCCGGCGGCTGCACGGTGTTCGAGCCGATCAGGTGGTCGTACTGCTCCCAGACCCAGCGCTTCGAGCACAGGTCCGGCGAGCCGACGAGCGCGAGCAGCGCCTCGTCGTCGGGCATCGGCGGCGTCACGTCGGCGGGGTCGATCACGGGGCGCGGGGGCGTGGGCTCCCACGGGCGATCGTAGATCGGGGCCTCGTCGCCCAATTCCTTGATGGGGAGGTCCGCCTCGATCCGGCCCTTGTGCTCGACGACGAAGCGCAGCGTGTCGGTGGTGCGCCCGATCACCGCGAAATCGAGCCCCCACTTCACGAAGATCGCCTCGGCGAGCGCGCGCTTCGAGGGCTCCAGCACCATGAGCATGCGCTCCTGGCTCTCCGACAGCATCATCTCGTAGGCGGTCATGCCCGCCTCGCGGCAGGGCACGGCGTCGAGGTCGAGGTGGATGCCGAGATCGCCCTTGGCGCCCATTTCCACGGCCGACGAGGTCAGCCCCGCCGCGCCCATGTCCTGGATCGCGACGACGGCGCCCGTCGTCATCAGCTCGAGACAGGCCTCGAGCAGCAGCTTCTCGGCGAAGGGGTCGCCCACCTGGACCGTGGGGCGCTTCTCCTCGGCGCTGTCGTCGAAGGAGGCGGACGCCATGGTGGCGCCGTGGATGCCGTCGCGGCCTGTCTTGGAGCCGAGATAGACGATGGGGTTGCCCACCCCGGTGGCCTTGGCGGTGAAGATCCCGTCGGTCCGCGCGAGGCCCACCGCCATGGCGTTGACGAGGATGTTGCCGTCGTAGGCCGTATGGAAGCCCACCGACCCCGCCACCGTCGGCACCCCGAAGGAATTGCCGTAGCCGCCGATCCCCGCCACCACGCCGGCGACCAAGTGCCGCGTCTTGGGATGATCCGGCGAGCCGAAGCGCAGCGCGTTCACGGCCGCGATCGGGCGCGCACCCATGGTGAAGACGTCCCGCAGGATGCCGCCGACCCCGGTCGCCGCGCCCTGGTAGGGCTCGATGAAGCTCGGGTGGTTGTGGCTCTCCATCTTGAAGACGCAGGCGAGCCCGTCGCCGATGTCGATCACGCCGGCGTTCTCGCCGGGCCCCTGGATCACCCACGGCGCGCTGGTGGGCAGCCCGCGCAGGTGCTTGCGCGAGGACTTGTAGGAGCAGTGCTCGTTCCACATCGCCGAGACGATGCCGAGCTCGGTGAGCGTGGGCTCGCGCCCGATCAGCGCGACGAAGCGCGCGTACTCGTCCGGCGCGAGGCCGTGCTCGGCCACGAGCTCGGGCGTGATGGGGGGAGTCTCGGCGTCGGAGGACGTCTTGGCGTCGGTCATGATCGGTGTCCCGGCTGATCGCACGGCTCTAGCCGCTGGCGGGCGCGGACGCAATCGCGGCGGCCGCCGGTCGGAACGGCCTCACGCCGCGGCGGGCTCGGAATTCTCGGTGAGCACGGCGTAGATCGCGTCCGCATCGTGCGCCGCGCGCAGCCGCTCCAGTACGCCGGAGCGGCGCAGGACGCGGGCCACGCGGGCGAGCGCCTTGAGATGGTCGGCGCCCGCGCCCTCGGGGGCGAGCAGCAGGAAGAGGATGTCGACCGGCATCCCGTCGATGGCGTCGAAGTCGATCGGCTTCTCCAGCCGCGCCACGAAGCCGAAGAGCTTGTCGAGCCTGGCGAGCTTGCCGTGGGGAATGGCGATGCCTTCGCCCACGCCGGTCGAGCCGAGGCGCTCGCGCTGAAGCAGCGTCTCGAAGATCTCGTGCTGATCGAGCCCGGTTCGGGCAGCGGCCTTCGTCGCGAGCTCCTGGAGAGCCTGCTTCTTGCCGCTCACCCGCAGGGCGGGGGCGATGGCGTCTGGGGAGAGGATTTCGACAAGCGGCATGACGATCTTCAGGCTCGGGCGGGCCGGGCGACGGGCGCTGGTTCAAACACGTACAAACGCAAGCTTCGCGCCATCGATCGCGGCTCTTCCGAGATCGCAGCTCCTGTATCGGCCCCGAGGCGACGCATCGAGGCGGTGTCCTGGATCGGGCGTCATCGCGCCGATTCGGGCGGATCGATCCAGCCGATCGCCCCGTCGTGGCGGCGGTATACGACGTTCATGCGTCCGGTGCCAGCGTGCAGGAAGACCTGGAACGGCGCTCCCGTCATGTCGAGCTCGAGCACGGCCTCGGAGACCGAGCGCGTGTGCAGCGCGCGCGTCGATTCGGCGATGACCACCGGGCTGTAGTCGCCCTCGACGGTCTCGTCCTCCTCCTCGACGTCCTCGGCCGGGGCCTCCAGGATGGCGTAGGCCGCCTCGATCGGCGCGATCTTGTTGCCCTTGTTGTCGGACTGATGGTCGCGCAGACGCCGCTTGTGCCGGCGCAGACGCTTCTCGATGCGGTGGGCCGCCGAATCGAACGCGGCGTAGGCGTCGTGCGCCATGCCCTGGGATTCCAGCGTCACGCCGGTGGGCATGTGGATCACGCATTCCGTGCGGAACCCGGTGCCCTCCTTCTCGACCGTGACGTGGCCGGAGACCTGGCCGTCGAAATACTTGGCCACGGCGGCGTCTACGCGGGTCTGGATCTGCGCGCGCAGAGCCTCGCCGATGTCCATGTTCTTGCCGGAAATGCGCAGGGTCATTCTCAGGCTCCCCCCTCAGCGACGGGCGTGGCCCCGTTCCTTCCTCGAAGTGGTAAGGACGGCTGGCGGGTTCGTCAACGAACGGGACGCGGTTATGCTCCCTCCCCTGCAACGACCGGCACGGCGGAGGGTCACCCGCCCTTCTCGCGTCGCCGCTCGATCGAGGACGGAATCCTGAGGGATTCCCGATACTTGGCGACGGTGCGACGGGCTATGTCGATGCCGTCCCGGCGCAGGATCTTGACCAGCTGATCGTCGGACAGGATCGCGGTCGGCGCCTCCGCGTCGATCAGCTGGCGGATGCGGTGGCGCACGGCCTCGGAGGAATGCTGGTCGCCGCCCACGCCCGCGATCGCCGCGGTGAAGAAGTACTTCATCTCGAACGTGCCCCGCGGCGTGCCGATGGACTTGTTCGAGGTCACGCGCGAGACGGTCGATTCGTGCATCCCGATCGCGTCGGCCACGGTCTTGAGGTTCAGCGGGCGCAGATGCGTCACGCCGCTGGCGAAGAACCCGTCCTGTTGGCGCACGATCTCGGAGGCGACCTTGAGGATCGTTTTCGCCCGCTGGTCGAGGGAGCGCGTGAGCCAGTTGGCGTTCTGCAGGCACTCGGTGACGAAGGCCCGCTCGGTCTCCGTCCGAGCCGCCCGGGCGACGCGGGTGTAGTAGGTCTGGTTCATCAGCACGCGCGGCAGCGTGTCCGGGTTGAGGTCGATCAACCAGGACCCGTCCGGCGCGGGGCGCACGAACACGTCTGGGACGAGCACCTCGACCGCCGAGCCGCCGAAGGCGCGGCCGGGCTTGGGATCGAGCGCCTTCACCTCCCGGATCATCTCCGCGAGGTCCTCCTCGTCGACGCCGCACAGGCGCCTGAGCCCCGCGAGATCCCGCTTGGCGAGGAGATCGAGCCGCGACAGCAGGGCCTGCATGGCCGGATCGTAGCGGTCGCGCTCGCGCAGCTGGATCGCGAGGCACTCGGCGAGGCTGCGCGCGCCGACGCCGGAGGGGTCGAAGCGCTGCACCACCGCGAGTACCCGCTCCACCTCCGCCGGCGCGACGGACAGGCGCTCGGCCACGGCCTCGCAGGTCTCGGCGAGATATCCCGTGTCGTCGATGGAATCGATCAGGAAGCGGCCGATGAGGCGCTGCATCGGGTCCTGCAGCGCGAGATCGAGCTGGGCCGCGAGGTGCTCGTGCAGCGTCGTCTCGCGCGTCAGGCGCGCCTCGAAGTCGCTCTCCTCGCCGTCGAACGAGCCGCCCGCCCCCACGCCGCTCCACAGCGACGGCGACAGAGCGAGCTGGTCGCCCTCGGCGAAGGCGTCGCGCTCCGGCTTGGGGCCGACCCCGGCGCCTTCGGGATCGAAGGAATTGTCGAAGGAGGTGTCGAGGTCGCCCTCGATGGCGGCGCGGTCCGGCGACAGCGTGTCCGCGTCCCAGGCCACCGGCTCGTCGGCGGAGGCGGCGGGCGCGGCCTCGGCCTGCGCACTGAGCGGCCCCTCCGCGTCGTCCCCGCGCTCGAGCAGCGGATTGCGCTCGAGCTCGGCGTCGACATAGGCCACGAGATCGAGGTGGGACAGCTGCAGGAGCTTGATCGCCTGCAGGAGCTGCGGCGTCATCACCAGGGACTGCCCCTGGCGCAGCTCCATGCGTTGCGACAGACTCATGCGCATCCTTTCGGGGCCGGCTGCCGCGGGTGCAGCGGCACGGAACTTGCTTACTTTCCCTTACGATTTCTATAAGGCGGCGCGCCGTCCGTCAAAGCGCGCTTTGGCGCGGGCGCGCCATGCGCCGGTCCTGTTGCAGCGCGGCAACGCGGCGGCGCGGATCGCCGGCTCAGCGCGGAAGCGCGACCGTCGTCTCCCGGCCGCCGTGGCCGTGGACGCTGTCGTGCGCCCGCACCACGACCTCGGAGACGTCCTCGGGGATCGCGACGTCGCTCAGCGAGCGGGTGAAGGGCTGCTCGGTCACGTGGGGATGCAGCAGCGTGCGCGTGCCGAGCACGGCGCCGTCGGGACCGACGATCTCGAAGCGGTCGGCGTAGTGATCCCAGCCCTCGTCGGCATGGCGGACGGTGACGTCGAAGGCGTAGACGCCGGGCCCGGTGAGGCGGACCTCGACGGAGACGACGTCGGCCCCGCCGGCCGCGGCGGCGGTCGGAACGCAGGCGAGAAGCAGGAAGGCCAGGCGGGCGGGGCGCGACATGGAGAGAGGCTAGCGCCTCGGGGCGGCGCATCCAACCCGGCTCGGCTCCCGCTCACGCATTCTTGCGAACCCCGACCCACCCCATGCGCGTTGACCCCTCGACACGATCCCGCGAAGGAAAGGCGGACGCGATGAGCGATCAGGACAAGACGACCGAGCCCGGCCCGAAGCCGGACGAGACGGCGGCGCCCGGGCGCGAGCAGAAGGGGCTCACGCCCGAGCCGCATTCGAAGGAAGAGCAGGAGAAGATGGTCGACGAGGCCGTGGAGGACAGCTTCCCAGCCTCCGACCCGCCCGCGTACACGGTGACGACCAAGGGCTCGGACTGAGCCCCAGCAGACGCCGCCCCGCCTCCTCGCGAGGCGGGGCGCTCATGCATCAGCGGACGACGTTCAGCACTTCGCGGATCATCTCCTGCGCCGTCGAGATCACCCGCGTGTTGGCCGTGTAGGCCTGCTGGGTGACGATCATCTTGGCGAACTCCTCGGAAATGTCGGTGTTGGAACTCTCCACGCCTCCGGACAGGACGGTGCCGCGGGCGAAGGCGATCGAGGGATCGCCCGATTCGCGGGTGGCCTCGAAGGCGCCGCCGTCGACGCGGCGCAGGGCGTTGGGCGCATAGAACCCGACGAGCGCGATTTCCGCCACCGGCACGACCTGGCCGTTGGTGTAGGAGATCGACACGATGCCCTCCTCGGAGATACCGACGCCGTCGTAGCGGCCGACGCCATAGCCGTCCTGCTCGATGAAGCTCGGCTGGACGTTGGAATCGTTGAGCATCGCCAGGCTGTCGCCGAAATCGAAGGCGACCGTTTGGAAGGTGATCTCGTTGATCTGCACGCCCGCGGCGGGCCCGATGCCGTTCACGTTCAGCGAGCCGTCGCCGTTGAAGGTCGCCGTGCCCGGCACGCGCCGCCAGGCCTCGCCGGCCGAGTTGCTCTCGTAGAAGAGAGCGTAGGCGTTGGTCGCAGCGTCGACCTTGCCCCACCGCAGGTTCATGCTCTCGATCGCCCCGACCGCATTGTACACCGTGACGCTGCCGCCGCCGAGGGTCGAGCGCAGGAAGGCCGTCGTGTCGGCGTCGTTCGAATCGACGTTGCCGGCGCCGTTGAGCGGCCCCGTAGCGCCCGTGTCGAGCAGCTCCGTGCCGGCCACGCCCTGCTGATAGTTCGTCACGCGAGGCGTCTGCGGCATCGTGACATTGTAGGTCACCGTCGTCGTGGGTCGGGGGTCGAGGCGTCCGAGCAGCTCCTGCGAGATCTGGATGAAACCGTCGTTCTGCGTCGCGAGCGGCATGCCCGTCTCCCGATCGAGCATCGTCCCGCGCAGCGCGTATCCGGCGCCGTTGACCATGAAGCCCTGGCGGTCCAGCTCGAAATCACCGCGGCGGGTGTAGAGCTCGGGACTCGGCCGCACGATCGAGGTCGTCTGCATCGGCCGCTGGCCGACGCTGAAGAAGCCGTCGCCGTTGACGGCGATGTTGGTGTCGAGGTTCGTCGGCAGGAACTCGCCCGACAGCGTATTCGTCGCCCGCGAGAACGATTGCACGGACCCGGCGATCTGCCGCCGGATCGGCTGCTCGGGAACGAGGTCGGCGAACCCCGTGTCGACGCGCTTGAAGCCCGGCGTCGACGAGTTCGCGATGTTGCCGGAGATGTTCTGCATGGCGAAGGACTGCGCGCGCAGGCCCGCTACCGCCGTCAGCATCGATCCGAAGCTACCCATACTTCACTCCCGCATCACGCGCGCCGAACGCGGCGCCTCAACACGGGCAGGGCCGCAAGCGGCGTGCCAGGGGCCACGGCCTTGATTCCGCTCGATTTCCACCGCGATCGCGAAGGGCCGCGCGGCAGGATCGACCCGGCGCGCGGTAGGATCTGCCGGGCGGGGCGCGGATCTTAAGCAGGCGTTAACCACGTTCGGGGCGAAATCGGCGCGGGCGGCGCATCCGCCTCTACCGTCGTCGTCGACCGCCTCAATCACACCGGTGCTCCATGGCCGCCTCCGCCCTTCCCGCCCTCGATACGAACGCCGAGTTCGACGCGCTGCCGGGGCCGCAGCGCGCGGCCCTGTTCCTGCTCCTGCTGGGCGAGCAGCACGGCAAGGCGATCTGGGCGATGCTTGACGAGGAGGAGGTGCGCGCGGTCTCGCACGCGATGGTGCAGCTCGGCACGGTGGACGCCTCGACGGTCGAGCGGCTCATCGTCGACTTCATCCAGCGGCTGTCGAACTCGAGCGTCTCCGGCTCGGTCGAGCGCACCGAGGCGCTCCTGATGAAGGTGTTCCCGCCCGACCAGGTGGCGATCATCATGGCGGAGATCTACAACACGTCGGGCAAGCGCATCTGGACCCGCCTGTCGCAGATCGACGCCGAGATCCTGGCGAACTACCTGCGCTCGGAATACCCGCAGACCGTGGCCGTGATCCTCTCGCGCGTGCGCCCCGACCACGCGGCGCGGGTGCTCACCATGCTGCCGGACGATTTCGCCCTCGACGTCGTCAACCGCATGCTCAAGCTCGAGGCGGTGCAGAAGGAGGCGCTGCACCACATCGAGGAGACGCTGCGGCTCGAGTTCGTCGGCGCGGTGGCGCAGACCGCCAAGCGCGACGCCCACGAGGCCATGGCCGAGGTGTTCAACGCCTTCGACCGCCAGACCGAGACCCGCTTCCTCTCGGCCCTCGACGACCTCAACCGCGACGCCGCCAAGCGCATCCGCCAGCTGATGTTCACCTTCGAGGACCTGACCAAGCTCGATGCGGCGTCGGCCCAGACCCTGATCCGTCAGGTCGACAAGCAGATCCTGTGCAAGGCGCTCAAGGGCTCGCCCGAGCCGGTGCGGGCGTTCTTCCTCGGCAACATGTCGAGCCGCGCGGCCAAGAACCTCAACGAGGAGATGGAGTCGCTCGGGCCGATCCGCATCAAGGACGTCGACGAGGCGCAGCTCGCCATGGTGAACCTCGCCAAGGAGCTGGCCGACAAGGGCGACATCATGATCTCGAAGAACAACGCCGAGGAGGAGCTGATCTATTGATGCGCCGTCCGCGTCCGGACGCCGCCTCAGCCGCGGCTCGCCACGGCCACGCCCGCCGCCGCCACCGCCATGCCCAGCATCTGGACGGGCGCGAGCGTCTCGCCGAAGAGGGCCCAGGCCATTACCGCCGAGCAGGGCGGGACCAGGAACAGCAGCGAGGCGACCCCCGCCACCGCCCCGCGGCGAATCAGGACGAGCAGCAGCGAGATCGCACCGATCGAGAGGCCGAGCACGGCCCAGGCGAGGCCGATCGCCACCTCCGTGGTGAGTGCGATGCGCCCCTCCTCGATCAGCAGCGCCACGGGCAGGGTGACCAGCAGCGCGCCGCAATAGTGCACCACAGTGTTCGTGCGCAGATCGACGGCCGCGGCGGTGCGCTTCTGCCAGATGGTCCCCAGCGTCATGCCGACGACCCCGAGGAACGCGACGCCGAGCGGGACGAGCGGGATCTCCGCGCCCGCACCCGCGCCGAGCTTCGGCGCGATCACCAGCAGCGCGCCCGAGAAGCCCACGAGGATGCCGAGCCAGCGCCGGGGAGAGACGCGCTCGCCGAGGAACGGGATCACCAGGACACCCGTGATCAGCGGCTGGAGCCCCGCCACCAGGGCGGCGATGCCCGCCGGCAGGCCGTTCGCCACGGACCAGAACACGCCGCCGAGATAGGCGCCGTGCAGCAGCATGCCGGCGACGAGCCCGTCGCGCCAGCCGGCCCACGTCTTAGGCCACGCCGCGCCCACGGCGAGGGCGGCGAGCGCCAGCAAGGCGATGGCGAGGACGTAGCGCACCGAGAGGAAGCTCAGCGGCTCGGCGTCGGGCGCGACGAGGCGCGCGACGATGAACCCCGTCGCCCAGATCACGACGAAGACCGGCGGCGCGAGCCGAGCCAGAAGATCGGGCGCAGGCGCCGCGGGACGGCGCTCGTCGGGTCCGGGAGTGCTCATCGACCGTGCCTTAGACGTCTCGCGGCCGATGCGCCAGCTTGCGCCGCGTGCGCGTTTGCGCCATCTGCCAAGGGACACCGCACGGGACCCCGGAAACCGGCCGGCGCCCGCCCGCCGCAGAGGAGACGAGCCGCTTGGCCGCAGCGCGCAAGATCCTGGCGATCCTGACCCTCGCCTACAATCGCTTCGCGTTGCACGACGGCTGGGCGATCGCGAGCCATATCGCGCTCTCGGCCCTGTTCTCGTTCTTCCCGTTCCTGATCCTGCTCACGTCGCTGGCCGCCACGTTCGAGTTCGGCACGCTCGCCGACAACGCCACCGACATCATCCTCGACGTGCTCCCCGCCGAGATCGCGGGCCCGCTCGCGGCCGAGGTCCGCACCGTGCTCACCGAATGGCGCGGCGACCTGCTCACGATCGGAGCGGCGCTGGCGCTGTACTTCTCCTCGAACGGCATCGAGGCGCTTCGGGTGGGGCTCAACCGCGCATACGGCGTGCGCGAGAACCGGTCCTGGTACGTGACCCGGCTCGAGTCGATCGTCTTCGTCGCAATCATGGCGGCGGTGATGATGGTCTATTCGCTGGTCTTCGTTCTCGGCCCGCTCCTGTGGCGCGCGGCGATGGGGTTCTTTCCCTTTCTCTCGCCGTTCTCGCAGGCCATCGGTGCGCTGCGCTTCGGAGCCACGACGCTGCTGATCGCGGTCGCGCTCGTCGTCACGCACAAGTATCTCGCCGCCGGCTACCGCAGCTTCGCCTCCGTCCTGCCGGGGGTCGCGGTGACGCTCGTCCTTTGGGTCGTCGGTGGGCTGGCCTTCGGCTTCTACCTCGCCCAGTTCCCGGGCTCCTACGCCTCCACCTACGGCGGGCTCGCGACCGCGATGATGTCGCTGATCTTCCTCTACACGATCGCGATCATCTTCATCGTCGGCGGCGAGATCAACGGCGCGGCCATCGCGCTCGCCAAGAGCGCGAAGAAGAGCCGCGCGGCGAGGGGGTGAGGGCGGGGCGAGGCTGCGCGACCGAAAACAGCGTGCAGGCTGATCTCGAAGCGCATCGATCGGGTTGCAGGCTGATTTTCTGCGCGGATGCCTCAGCCCGAGAGCTCGGTGCGCGCCGCCGCGCCGTCACATCTTCCGCCCGCGCATCCACTTCCAGGAAAACACCGCGAACACCGCGACCAGGACGCCGGCGAGGCCGAACCAGGTGAAGGCGTATTGCAGGTGGTTGTTCGTCGGCTCCAGCACGGTCGCGCCGCCGCGCGGCCAGGCGGCGCCGGCGGCCTCGGCGGTCTCGTCGCGCACGGCGTCGACGTAGAAGGGCGCGACCCGCTCCAGGTCCCGCGCCTGCGCGATGGCCTGGAGATCGCGGGTGAACCATTCCCCGGCGGCGGGATCGTTGTCCGGCACGAAGGGCGCCTGCTCCTCGCTCGCGCGCACGAGGCCCTCGACCGCGACCCGGCCTTCGGGCCGGGCGGCCTGGTCGAGGAGGGGGGTCGGCACGAAGCCGCGGTTGACCACCACGACGGCGCCGCTCTCGAGCTGCAGCGGGGTGAGCAGATAATAGCCCTGCAGCGGCTGCCCGCGGGTCTCGCCCGGCAGGAGGCCGTGCACGGCGACCTCGTCGTCGAAGCGGTATTCCCCGGAGACCAGGACCCGGCGGTATTCCTGCTCGTCCTTCGAGAAGGCGTCCCACTGCGCCTGGGGCGGGATCTCCCCCGCCTCACCGTAGGCCCGGGCCTCGATCTGCGCGATCACGCCCTCCTTCCAGGCGAGGCGCTGGAGCTGCCACGTCCCGAGCCCGACGAGGATCGCGAGCGAGACCACCGTGGCGACGCCGGCCATGATCAGCGCGCGCCAGCGCTGGGGCGCGGCGGGTCGATCGTTTCGCGCAACCTCGACCGTCACGGCGCGGCCCTCCTCACTTGCTCTCCAGCCGGCCTTCCTCGGCCTTGTGGTGGTATTGCAGGGCGATCATGACGCCCTTCAAGGGGCGGATGGCGGCGAGGCTCAGGATCGCGGTCAGCGGAAACCAGAGCACGACATGCACCCAGATCGGCGGCACGTAGGCGAACTCGACCCACAGCGCGAGACCCACCACCAGGAAGCCGACGAGGAACATCACGAAGACGGCCGGCCCGTCGGCGGCGTCCGCGAAGTCGTAGTCGAGCCCGCAGGACTCGCAGGTCTTCCGCACGGCGAGGAAGCCGTCGAACATGCGTCCCTCGCCGCAGCGCGGGCAGCTGCCCTTGACGCCGGCGGCGATGGGGGGCGGCTCGGAAGCGGGGCGATGGGCCATGGCGAGGAACTCCTGCCTGAAAACGCGTGAAGGGCGGCGTCGCCGCCGCCCTTCATATGGGGATCGTATGGCCGAACGTCAGCCGCCGTAACCGTAGACGTAGATCGCGGCGAACAGGAACAGCCAGACCACGTCGACGAAGTGCCAGTACCAGGCGGCGAACTCGAAGCCGAGGTGCTGCTTCGTGGTGAAATGACCGAGATAGACCCGCCACAGGCACACGGCGAGGAAGATCGTCCCGATCACCACGTGCGCCCCGTGGAAGCCCGTCGCCATGAAGAAGGTGGCGCCGTAGATGTGCCCCGAGAAGGTGAAGTGCGCGTGGGTGTACTCGTAGATCTGCAGCATGGTGAAGAACGCGCCGAGCGCGACCGTCAGCCACAGGCCCCACTTCACGCCCTGGCGATCGCCCTCGAGCAGCGCGTGGTGCGCCCACGTGATCGTGGTGCCCGAGGTGAGCAGCACCAGCGTGCCGAACAGCGGCAGATGCCACGGATCGAACGTCTCGATTCCCGCCGGCGGCCAGGCGCCGCCGGTGAGCTCGGTGCGCTGGACCTGCACCTCGGACGCCGGAAACAGCGCGACGTCGAAATAGGCCCAGAACCAGGCGACGAAGAACATCACCTCGGAGGCGATGAACATGATCATGCCGTAGCGGTGGTGCAGCTGGACGACGCGCGTGTGGTCGCCCGACTGCGCCTCCTTGATGACGTCCATCCACCAGCCGGCCATCGTGTAGAAGACGCCGAGCAGACCCGCGCCGAAGATCAGCCCGCCGATCTGGAGGCCGGCGATCGGCATGCCGCGGATGAAGGTGATGAACCCGATCGCCATCACGAGGGCGCTCACCGAGCCGATGAACGGCCAGGGGCTCGGGTCGACGAGATGGTAGTCGTGCTTCTTGGCGTGGGCGTCGGCCATGGGTCTCTTGTCTCCGCTGCCTTCTCTTCGCGGTCCCGCAACCGCGTCTCGTCGTGTCACAGGGCGGCGGGCTGCGCCGCCGCCGCGTTGGTGATGGGCGCGCCGCTCGAGCCGAGCGTCTCGACGCTCTCGACCGGCTCGCCGTTCTTGGCCGGAAAATAGGTGTATGACAAGGTGATCGTCGAGATGTCCCGCGCCGCGGGGTCCTCCACGATCGCCGGGTCGATGTAGAACATCACGGCCGAGTTCATCGTCTCGCCGGCGGCCAGCGTGTTCTCGGTGAAGCAGAAGCACTGCAGCTTGACGAAGTACTGCCCCGCCACGGCCGGGGTGACGTTGAAGGTCGCGATGCCGGCGCGCGCCTCCTCGGTCGGGTTGGCGACCGCGTAGAACACGGTCTGCGTCTCGCCGATGCGCACCTCGATCTGCGGCGCCTCGGCCGCGAAGCGCCAGCCGAGCGCGCGCGAGACGTTGGCGTCGAAGCGCACCTTCACGGTCTCGTCGAGGATCGTGCCCGCCTCGGCCGTGCCGATCATCGGGGTCCCGCCGAAGCCGGTGACGCGGCAGAACAGGTCGTAGAGCGGCACGGAGGCGTAGGCGAGCCCGATCATGCCGGCGACGACGCTCACGCAGGTCACGACTGTGCGGCGCATGGCGCGGGCCTGGCCGGACTGCGGCGCGCTCGCTGCGATGTCGGTCCCGGTCGGTTCGGTCATCGGGTCGCCTCCGGCTCTAGAGGGGTCGGTCGATTATGCCGGGACCCATCTTGGCGATGGTCACGGCGTAGAACAGGGCCACCAAGGCCGCGAGCACGATCGCGAGCGCGATCGAGCGGCCGCGCCGGCGGCGGCGGAACGCCTCCTGCTCCCGCTGCTCGGGCGTCGGCTCGGGCGTGAGTCCCTGCCGCTCGTGGTTCTCTCCGGCCTTCGCCATCAGGACAGACCCGGGATCACGAGGGCGGGCACGGCGCTGTAGAGGCCGAGCCCGTGCTCGGCGAGCAGCACCGCGAACAGGATGAACAGATGCAGGATGGTGAAGCCGAACAGGCGCTGCGCGGCCTTCGCCGCCGCCTCGCCCTCGCGCACGCGGTACACCCGCCAAGTGAGGCCGAGCATCGCCACCGCCGTCGCCCCGCCGATCACCGTGTAGGCGAGCCCGCCGAAGCCCAGGGGAATGGGCGCGAGCGTCGCCGGGACGAAGGCGAGGGTGTAGAGCCAAATCTGGCGGCGGGTCTCGTCGGGACCGGCGACGTTGGGCAGCATCGGCACGCCGGCGCGGGCGTAGTCGCCCGACTTCACCAGCGCCAGCGCCCAGAAATGCGGCGGCGTCCACAGGAAGATGATCGAAAACAGGACCAGCGTCTCGATCCCGAGCGAGCCGGTGACGGCGGCGTCCGCAACCATCGGCGGGAAGGCGCCCGCCGCGCCGCCGATGACGATGTTCTGCGGCGTCGCCCGCTTGAGCCACATCGAGTAGACGACGGCGTAGAAGAAGATCGTGAAGGCCAGGAAGCCGGCCGCGAACCAGTTCGCCACGAGGCCAAGCGTCAGCACCGAGCCGATCGAGAGCGTCACGCCGAAGGCGAGCGCCTCGCCGCCGCCGACCCGGCCCGCCGGGATCGGCCGCTTGGCCGTGCGGGTCATCACCGCGTCGATGTCGGCATCCCACCACATGTTGAGCGCACCGGACGCGCCGGCGCCCACCGCGATCGCCACCAGCGCGGCGAAAGCGACGACGGGGTGCACCGCGGAGTCGACGACGACCATACCGACGAGCGCGGTGAAAACCACGAGGAACATCACACGCGGCTTGAGCAGCGCCAGGAAATCGCCGGCCTCCGCCGTCGAGCCGCCGATGGCGGTCGGCGCGGGGCTGGGCGCGGGCGTGGCCGGCGCGGCGTAGCTGTCGGTCATCACGGTCATCGGTACGCGCGTCGTCTTTCGGTTCAGGGGCTGGCGCACCCCTTCTGCAACGGATCGACCCGAGGCGTCACGGGTCGTGGTGGAGGGTGCTGATAGGAGGCCCCTCGCCGGAACGCCGGTCTCGGCGCTCCGGAGAGGGGCCGGGCGGCGGCGAGGCCGCCCGGCCGGAGAAGATCAGTGGCGGGTGTCCGCGATCTTCGGCAGCTCGTCGAACTGGTGGAACGGCACCGGCGACGGAAGGGTCCATTCCAGCGTCGTCGCACCCTCGCCCCAGGGGTTCGCGCCGGCGAGCTCCTTGCGGCGGAAGGCCACGACGATCCCGTAGAGGAACACGAGCAGGCCCAGGCCGAAGATGTAGGAGCCCATCGAGGAGACGAAGTTCCAGCCCGCGAACGCGTCCGGATAATCCGCATAGCGGCGCGGCATGCCGGCGAGGCCGAGGAAGTGCATCGGGAAGAAGAGGATGTTCGCCCCGATGAACGAGATCCAGAAATGCAGCTTGCCGATCCACTCGGGGAACACGTAGCCGCTCATCTTCGGGAACCAATAGTACACGCCCGCGAAGATGATGAACACGGCGCCCAGCGAGAGCACGTAGTGGAAGTGCGCCACCACGTAGTAGGTGTCGTGCATGTAGCGATCGATCGAGGCGTTCGCCAGCACCACGCCCGTGACGCCGCCGACGGTGAACAGGAAGATGAAGCCCACCGCCCACTGCATCGCCGCGGTGAAGCGGATCGAGCCGCCCCACATCGTCGCGATCCAGGAGAAGATCTTGATGCCGGTCGGCACCGCGATCACCATCGTCGCGAAGACGAAGTAGGCCTGCGTCTGCAGCGAGAGCCCGACCGTGTACATGTGGTGGGCCCACACGACGAAGCCCACGACGCCGATCGCCACCATGGCGTAGGCCATGCCGAGATAGCCGAAGATCGGCTTCTTCGAGAAGGTCGCGATGATGTGCGACACGATCCCGAAGGCCGGCAGGATCATGATGTACACTTCGGGGTGGCCGAAGAACCAGAACAGGTGCTGGTAGAGGATCGGGTCGCCGCCGCCGGCCGGGTCGAAGAACGTCGTGCCGAAGTTGCGGTCGGTGAGCAGCATCGTGATCGCGCCGGCGAGGACAGGCAGCGCGAGCAGCAGCAGGAAGGCGGTCACCAGCATCGACCAGGCGAACAGCGGCATCTTGTGCAGGGTCATGCCCGGCGCGCGCATGTTCAGGATCGTGGTGATGAAGTTGATCGCGCCCAGGATCGAGGCCGCGCCGGCGAGGTGCAGCGACAGGATCGCGAAGTCGAGCGCCGGGCCGGGATGGCCCATCGTCGACAACGGCGGATACACCGTCCAGCCGCCGCCGAAGCCGAGCGAGCCGGGTGCGCCCTCGACGAAGAGCGACAGCACGAGCAGGCAGAAGGCCGCGACCGTGAGCCAGAAGGAGATGTTGTTCATACGCGGGAACGCCATGTCGGGCGCCCCGATCATGATCGGCACGAACCAGTTGCCGAACCCGCCGATCAGCGCCGGCATCACCATGAAGAACACCATGATGAGGCCGTGGCCGGTCACGAACACGTTGTAGGTCTGCGGGTTCGTGAAGAACTGCATCCCGGGTTCCTGGAGCTCCATGCGAATCCCGATGGACAGGGCGCCGCCGACCAGACCCGCGATGAACGCGAAGATCAGGTACATCGTGCCGATGTCCTTGTGGTTCGTGGAGTAGATCCAGCGCCGCCATCCGGTGGGATGGTCGTGCGCGCCCTCGTGCGCGGCGTGGGTCGCGGTAGCCATGTCGTCTTACCCTCTCGGCCTGAACGGCCAGTCTCGAGTTTTGACCTTCGGGCGCGGCGCCGCCTCGGATGGCGCGCCGCGGAAACGGTGCGGAGCCCGGCGCGCCCTCAGCGCGCGCTCTCCTCTATCGTCGCGGCGACGCGGGTGGCGCCGAAGCCGGTGCTCGCGAAACGGCTCTGCGCCTCCTCGAGCCATTGCGCGTACTCGGCCTGCGAGACGACGCGGATCGCGATCGGCATGAAGGCGTGGCGCGCGCCGCACAGCTCGGAGCACTGGCCGTAGTAGATGCCCTCGCGCTCGGCCTGAAACCAGGTCTCGTTGAGACGCCCGGGGACCGCGTCGATCTTCAGGCCGAAGGATGGAAGCGCGAAGGCGTGCAGCACGTCGGCGGAGGTGACCTGGAGCTTCACCACCGTGTCGACCGGCACCACCACCTCGTTGTCGACGGCGAGCAGGCGCGGCAGGCCGGCGGCGGCCGCCTCGTCGTCCTCCAGCATGATCGAGTCGAACACGAAGCCGCCCTGGTCGTCGGCGTACTCGTAGGACCAGTACCAGGAATGCCCCGTCGCCTTCACGATCACCGCGGGCTCCGGGATGATCAGCTGCTCGCGCAGGATGCGGAAGGAGGGGATCGCGATACCGACCAGGATCAGGATCGGGATCACCGTCCAGGCCACCTCGATCATCGTGTTGTGCGAGGTCTTGGACGGCGTGGGGTTCTTGCGCTCGTTGAAGCGCACCACGCACCAGAGCAGCAGGGCACCGACGAAGAGGGTGATGATCGTGATCACCCAGACGAGCGCCGTGTGGAACCCGTACATGTTCTGCGCGGTCGCCGTCACCGGCGTCTGCATCGCGATCTGCCAATCGACCGGCTGGCCGGTCTGGGCGATCGCGACGCCGGAGGCGACGAGGGCGGACGCGCCCGCCGCCGTCGCGGCGACGGCCCGGCGGGCCGCCGTGAAGAAACTGACCTGACCAATCCGCATCGTCTTCCCCGAAGCTCCTTCGTGCGCCCTGCGCGCCGCTCGCCCGCGCGAAAAGTGGAATCGGCGGGCACCGGTCGCATGCGCATGGATTTGACCCACGTCAAAAACACAAGAGGGTGGCGAGCGCAACGGCTCCAAAGTCGCACATACGAGCGCACGAACGCCGAAATCACCGAAAATCGCCCGGCGACTCCCTCGGCCCACACCGTCAATAAGAGCGGCGCTCGGCTTTGGCCACCGTTCCGCGTCGACCCGCCGCGCCGCGGGCGGGCTTTCTTGACAAAGCGCCGCGTCGGTGGTCCCAAAAGGGACGGCTGGTCACACACATGCAGTTCCTTGCACATGTCGCGTCGTTCGGACACGGGGTGCGAGGGCCCGCCCGAGCCCGAGGACCCGACCATGGCAGGCCCCCTCTCCGCGCAGCGTCTCACCATCACCGCAACCATCGGCACGAATCGACGCCAGAGATACCTGCGCGTCCTTGTCGCAGGGGTGGCGGCGGTCCTCGTCGCGGCCGGCACGCTGGGCGCCGTCGCGCCGCCGGCCGAGGCCCAGGGCATGGTGCGCGACACTTTCGGCGACTGGCAGCAGCGCTGCGAGACGCCCGCGGGCGCGCAGCAGGAGCAATGCGCCATCGTGCAGAACGTCGCGGCCGAGGACCGGCCGAACGTCACGCTGCTCGTCATCGTGCTCTCCACCGCCGACACCGAGCAGAAGCTCCTGCGCGTGGTGGCGCCGCTGGGCGTGCTGCTGCCTGCGGGCCTCGGCCTGCGGGTCGACGGCACCGACGTCGGCTCGGCGGGCTTCGTGCGCTGCCTCCAGACCGGCTGCATCGCCGAGGTGATCATGGACCAGGCGCTCGTCGACCTGCTCTCCAGCGGCGCGGAGGCGACGTTCATCATCTTCCAGACCCCCGAGGAGGGCATCGGCATCCCGGTGTCGCTGAACGGATTCGCCGAGGGCTTCGCCACCCTGCCGGGCGACGGCCGGTAGGGCTGGCGAAGAGGGCGGAAGACGTCGGGCGCGGAAGGATTCGACACCCCGCCCCGGGAAAGCTAGAGCTTTGGCCGACGAGGAAACTGGGCCGACGAGACAATCGGTCCGCGTGAGGGGGGCAATCGCCGTGTCGGCGCATCGTGTGTTCGCAGCCAGCGCGGGGTTCGCCGCGCTTCTCTCCCTGTCGGCCTGCAGCGCCGTCCCCGGCGGCGGAGACGGTCCCCTCTCCGGCATCTTCGGGGGCGCCTCTGCGCCCGTCGAAGGCGAGGCCACCTCCTTCGAGGAATTCGTCGGCGCCGACATCGTCTCATGCCCGCGGCCGGAGGTGATCCAGGGCCGAGCGGCCGTGCGGGTCTATCGTGGCGGGCGGTCCGGCTCGAACCAGGACCTGCGCCACCAGATCTCCATCGTCGACATCGCGCGCGAGTGCGTCGCGACGCCGGACGGGCAGAACCGGATCAAGGTCGGCGTGCGGGGCCGCGCCCTGATCGGCCCCGCCGGCGCACCGGGCACGTTCACCGCGCCGGTGCGAATCGTCGTTCGCACACCCTCGACGGTCTACGATCAGCGCAGCCCGCGGGTCTCGGTCACCATCCCCCAGGGGCAGACGCTCGCCGACTTCACGCTCGTCGAGGAGGGCCTCGAGATTCCGGTCTCGGTGGGCGAAAACTTCCTTATCGAGGTGGGCATCGACGGCTGATCGCCGGCGCGCGCTCCCACAAACGGCCGCAAAGCCGGCGCAAGCGGCTCGCGTGGCGAACGCGCCACGCGCTTGCGTGGCGTCGCCGCGCGCTTTACGAACTCCAGACCCGCCCGCCGGCCCGAACGGGCTGCGGCCCCGTTTCCTCAGAAGCCCTCACGTTCCGGGGCGCATCGAGAGTGTCCGAGCGTTGCGAGCCGCCCACCTCGCCCTCTGCCTGGTCCTGATCGCGCTCGCCCTCCTGGGCGTTGCCGCGCCCGCGGCCGCAGTCGACGCGGTGCGCGTCAACCGCGACGTGACGGCGATCGACCTCACCCCCGCGATCGAGCGCTATCGCTCGGACGGCGACGTCATCCAGATCTCGACGGCGCCGGGCCCGGACGGAATCGTTCGCCGCATCGCGGTGCGCGCCCGCGAGGCCGGCACGCGGCCGGACTGGATCGTGTTCGCGCTGACCAACGACGGCGACGAGCAGATCGACCGGCTGCTCGTCGCCTCGCATTTCCGCCTCTCGGGCTCCGGCGTGATCTGGCCGGACCTCGGCGCCTCGCGCATCGCCGCGATCACCGCGAGCCAGGGCATCCGCCCCGACAAGCTGCCCGATCCCGAGGCCGACCTCTTCCTCCTCACGCTCGACCCGGGCACCACCGTCACCTACGTGGCGGAGCTGCGCGACCCCAGCGTGCCGCGCCTCTTCCTCTACGAGCCCGACGTCTACCGCGACAAGGAGAACGGGCTGACGCTCTACGAGGGGATCATCATCGGCATCGCCGGGTTGCTGGCGCTGTTCCTCACCGTGATCTTCGTCGTCAAGGGCGCCCTGATCTTTCCCGCCGCCGCGGCGCTGGCCTGGGCGGTGCTCGCTTATGCGGGCATCGATTTCGGCTTCTTCGAACGCGTCTTCCCCCTCGACGAGAACGCCGAGCGGGTCTACCGGGCAGCCGCCGAGGCGATCCTGGCGGCGACGCTGCTCGTCTTCCTGTTCGCCTATCTCAACCTCAACCGCTGGCACGTGCGCTACGGGCACGTGACGCTCTTGTGGCTCGCCTTCCTCGCCGGGCTCGTCGGGCTCGCGGTCATCGATCCGCCGGTGGCGGCGGGAGTGGCGCGCATCTCGCTCGCCGCCGTCGCGGGCATCGGCTTCGTGCTCGTGCTGCATCTCGCCACCCAGGGCTACGACCGGGCCGTGATGCTGATCCCGACCTGGCTCCTGCTCGTCGTCTGGGTCGCGGCCGCCGGCTTCACGGTGCTCGGCCAGCTCCAGAGCGACCTCGTCGCGCCGGCGCTGATCGGCGGGCTCGTGCTGATCGTCATGCTCATCGGTTTCACGGTGATGCAGCACGCCTTCGCCGGCGGCGCCCTCTCGCACGGATCCGTCACCGATTCGGAGCGCCGCGCGCTGGCACTGTCGGGCTCGGGCGACGTGGTCTTCGACTGGGACGTGGTCTCCGACCGCGTCTTCGTCTCGCCAGAGGTCGAGACGCTGCTCGGGCTGAAGCGCGGCGCCCTCGTGGGTCCGGCGGCCGGCTTCCTCGATCTCGTCCACCCCTTCGACCGCGATCGCGCCGGCGCCGCGTTCGATTCGGTGATCGAGCAGCGCCGTGGCCGGATCACCCAGGACTTCCGCCTGCGCGCGACGCAGGGGACCTATCACTGGTTCAGGCTGAAGGCGCGACCGGTGGTGGGCTCCGACGGCGAGGTCATCCGGATCGTCGGCACCCTGGCCGACGTCACCGAGAACAAGACCTCGGAAGAGCGGCTCCTGTTCGACGCCGTGCACGACAACCTCACCGGCCTTCCCAACCGCCAGCTTTTCGACGACCGTCTCGACTCGGCCCTCGCCTTCGCCGCGCAGGACCCGGCGCTGCGCCCGGCCGTGGTGATGGTCGACATCGACCGGTTCAAGCAGATCAACGAGACCGTCGGTCTCGCCGGAGGCGATGCGATCCTGCTCACCCTGTCGCGCCGCCTCGGCCGGCTGCTGCGCCCGCAGGACGCGCTGGCGCGCATCGCCGGCGACAGCTTCGGCGTCATCCTCCTCTCCGAGCGCGACCCGGACCGGGTGATGGCCTTCGCCGAGATGATCCGGCGCACGCTGTCGACGCCTGTGACGCACGCCGCGCGGGAGCTGTTCCTCTCCGCCTCGATCGGCGTCGCGCTCTACGACCAGACCGCGGACACCCGGCGCGAGGACGTGATTCGCAAGGCGGAGGTCGCCATGGCCCACGCCAAGCGCCAAGGCGGGAACAAGATCGAGATCTTCAAGCCGACCATGCACACCGGGCGCGACGACCGCCTCGCGCTCGCGGGCGACATGCGCCGAGCGCTGGAGCGGGGCGAGATGAAGGTGCTGTTCCAGCCCGTGGTGCGGCTCGAGGACCGCACGGTCGCCGGCTTCGAGGCGCTGCTGCGCTGGGATCACCCCCGGCTGGGGCGGCTGCCGCCCGCCACCTTCATCCCGATCGCCGAGGAGACGGGGCTCATCGCCGAGCTCGGCGCCTTCGCGCTCGAGCGCACGGCCCAGGAGCTCGCCGCCTGGCAGGCGGCCCTCGACGTCGATCCGCCGATCTTCGCGGCCGTGAACGTCTCCTCACGCCAGCTCCTGCGCCACGAGTTCCTCAACGAGGTGAAGACCGCGCTCGCGCGCTCGGGGGTGCTCGCGGGCTCGCTGAAGCTCGAGATCACCGAGAGCCTGGTGATGGACAATCCCGAATACGCCGCGCAGATGTTGCAGCGCCTGAAGGACCTCGGCGCCGGGCTCTCGCTCGACGATTTCGGAACCGGCTATTCCTCGCTGTCCTACCTGCAGCGCTTCCCGTTCGACACGATCAAGATCGACCAGTCCTTCGTGCGCGCGCTCTCGAAGGGCGGCCGGCCGGTGATCCTGCGCTCGATCGTGCGGCTCGCCGAGGAGCTCGGCATGGACGTCGTCGCCGAGGGCGCCGAGACCGAGGACGAGGCCGCGGCGCTCGAGGAGCTCGGCTGCGACTACGCCCAGGGCTACGTCTTCGGCGAGCCGATGTCGCCGCTCCAGGCCCGCCGTCTCGTCGGCGCGACGCCGGAAGCCGCCTGAGGCGGCGGGAGCCTCAGCGCGCGAGCACCGCGCCCATCGCCATGGCGACCGCGGCCTGCGTCGGGTCGATCACCGGTACGCCGAGCTCGGTCTCGAGCGGCGCGCGGTGGCGGGCCATGCCGGTGCAGCCGAGCACGATCGCGTCCGCGCCGTCCTGGTCGCGCAGGGTGCGGCCGACCGCGAGCATCCGCGCGAAGGTCGCATCACCCGATGCCGCCTCCGCAACCGACATCTCGAGCGCCCGGTCGCCGGCGAGCCGGCCGATGGCGCCGATCTCGCGCAGGGCCTTGAGATGGCGGCGGATCGAGCGCGTCTGGATCGCGATGATGCCGAACCGGTCGGCGCGGGCCATCGCGGTGAGCACGCCCGCCTCGCGGACGCCGAAGACCGGCGCGCGCGTCGCCTCGCGGCAGACCTGCAGGCCAGGATCCGAGAAGCAGGCGATGACGTAGGCCTCCGCGGGCTCGCGGGCGACGAGCCGGGCGAGCGGCAGTGTCACGCTCTCGATGTCGGCCTGCGATTCGATCCCGAACGGGCCCTCCCGCAGGGTGGCGCAGTCGATCTGCGGGCCGCCCGCGGATCGGAAGGGCTCCAGCGCCTCGGCCATCCCGGCGGTGACCGCCTCGTTGCTGTTGGCGTTGATCACGAGAATGCGTTGGGCGCTCATCGGGAGTCTCCTCGGGCAGCCTGCCTCGGCTCGCGCCATTCAACCGACGCGGACGCCGCTGTCCAGCGCGCGCATCCCCGAGCGCGGGTGCGCAACGATCGGGCGCGGTGCATTCTTCGTGTTCATACCCTCTTGCGCCGGCTCCCGAATTCGGCTTTCGCTCCCCTGGGGCAGGTGCAGCCGACGACGCGCGCCGGCGCGTGCGAGCCTGGGGAGGTCGACGTGGACAGAGCGAGCCGGACGACGATCGTGATCGCGGACGACCATCCGCTGTTTCGCGGCGCCCTGCGCCAGGCCGTCGGCGGCGTTCTCGAGGACGTCACCGTCGTCGAGGCCGGCGGGCTCGACGAGCTCACCGCCTCGCTCGCCAGGGACGCGGACGTCGATCTCGTCCTCCTCGACCTCACGATGCCGGGCGTCCAGGGCTATTCGGGCCTGATCTACCTGCGCGCGCAGTACCCCGAGATTCCGGTGGTGATCGTCTCGGCCACGGAGGACCCGGTGGTCATCCGGCGCGCCATCGGCTTCGGCGCCTCCGGGTTCATCCCCAAGAGCCTCGACACCGCCGAGATCGGCGCCGCCGTCAAGGCGGTGCTGGCCGGCGACAGCTGGACGCCGCCCGACGTCGACCTCGCGGCCGACGACGACGACGAAGCCGCCGAGATTGCGAGGCGCATGGGCACGCTCACGCCCCAGCAGGTGCGCGTGCTGATGATGCTCTCAGAGGGCCTGCTCAACAAGCAGATCGCCTACGAGCTCGGGGTCTCGGAGGCCACCGTGAAGGCGCACGTCTCCGCCATCCTCCAGAAGCTCGGCGTCGAGAGCCGCACCCAGGCGGTGATCGCCGCCTCCAAGATCGGCGCCACGGCGAAGGCCTCCGCGCCGATCGAGTGAGGCGGCGGCGCGCCCCCCGATGACACGGCGCGCGCGCGGCCCTACAACGGTCCCATGCGCATCGCCTCCTCCCGCCGCTGGCCCCTGACGCTCCTCCTGCCTCTGGGGGTGTCTATCACGATGTTCGTCGTCGCGGTCGGCACGACCCAGGTCGGGCTCGCCATCCTGGAGAACCGCGAGGTCCGGGCCCTCGAGGCCAAGGCGACGATCTTCCTCAACGCGCTCGCCGGCGTGATCGCGCCGCGCCTCGACGCGGGCGAGGCGGCGGTCGCCGCGCTCCTCGACGATCCTCTCGCCATCCGCGAAACGCTGACGGAGGAGAGCCTCGTCGCGCGCTGGCGCGGGCCGGACGGCACGACCCGCTCGGCCACCCACGGCGCGCCCGGCGGCGAGGACATGGCGCGCGCGCTCGCCGCGATCGCCGACGCGCCGGCGAGCCGGATCGTCTTCACCCGCGCCGAGCCCGGCATGCGCGCGATCGTGGCGCGCGCCTTCGAGATCGACGGCACGCGGCTCGAGCTCGTGGCCGCGCTCGACGCGAGCGACATCGTCGCCGAATTGTCGCGCGCCGAGGCGTGGGCGCTCGTCATCGACATCGCGCTCGCGAGCCTCGCCGCTCTCGCCACCTTCGCGCTGACGCGCCGCGCGGTGGCGCCGCTCGAGGCGCTGGCCCGCGAGGTCGTCGCGCACGGCGCCGACGGCGGACGGGCGAAGCCGGGTCGCAATACCAGCGCCGAGGTGGCGCGGCTGCGCGAAGCGATCGCGACGCGACTCCGGGCGGAGGAGGCGCGCAACATCGCGATCGTGGATCTCGGCGAGAAAGAGCGCGACGCGCTGCTCGCCAAGCTTGCCGCCGGCCTCGCCCACGAGGTGCGCAACCCGCTCGCGGGGCTGCTCAACGCGGTCTCGACGCTGCGCCGCTTCGGGGATAAGCCCGAGGTGCGCACCGAGACCCTCGACCTGATCGAGCGCGGGCTGCGCTCGATCGAGCGTGTGGCCGACGCCATGCTGTCGACCTACCGGCCGGCGCCGGGCCGCATGCGCTTCGCCCGCGACGACCTCGTCGACATCCAGCTCCTCGTGGCGCCCGAGGCGCGCCGACGCCACATCGCGCTGGACTGGAGCGTCGACGCCATGCGCCCGATCGCGGCCGACACGGACGCGCTGCGGCAGGTGCTCCTCAATCTGCTGCTCAACGCCTGCAAGGCCTCGCCCGAGCACGGCCGGGTGGGGCTCGCGGTCGAGCAGAGCGCGACGCAGACGGTGTTCGCGGTCGCCGATTCCGGCGAGGGCATGCCCGACGACGTGCTCGCCTTCATCGCCGACGGGCGCACTGCCGCGCCCATGACCCGGGGCAAGGGGCTCGGGCTGTGGATGGTCTCGCGCCTGCTCGACGACCTCGGCGGGCAGATCCGCGTCGAGAGCCGCACCGGCGAAGGCACGCGGGTGATCGTGCGCCTGCCGCTCGGGCCGGCGGGCGAGGAGACCGCGAGCACGGAGACTGCCGCATGAGCGCGCGCGCGCTGATCCTCGTCGTCGAGGACGACGAGATCCTGGGCCACTCGCTGCAGCAACGACTGCGGCTCGAGGGCTGGCACGTCCGCTGGGCGAAATCGGTGGGCGAGGCGCTCGACGCCATCGCACGCCAGACGCCGGACGCGGTCATGTGCGACATCCGCCTCCCCGACGGCGACGGCGAGAGCCTGATGCGCGACGTCTTCGCCCGCGCCGGCGCCATTCCCACGATCTTCATGACGGCCTTCGGCGGGATCGACCAGGCGGTCCGGCTGGTGCGCATGGGCGCGCGCGACTACGTCTCCAAGCCCTTCGAGCTCGACGAGGTGGTGGAGAAGCTGATCGCCGCCACCGGCGGCGGAGGCGGGGCGCATCCCGCCCCCGCGGACCGTTTCGCCTCCTTCGGCCTCTCCCCCGCCACCGCCGCGACGCGCCGCACCCTCGAGCGCGTGGCCGACGTCGACCTGCCCGTTCTGCTCACAGGCGAGACCGGGACCGGCAAGGAGGTCGCCGCGCGCTTCCTGCACGAGGCGAGCCGGCGCGCGCAGGCGCCGTTCGTCGCCGTGAACTGCGCGGCGCTCGCGCCGGAGCTGGTCGATTCGGCGCTCTTCGGCCACGAGAAGGGCGCCTTCACCGGCGCGCACGAGCGCCGCGTCGGCCTCGCCGAGACCGCCGACGAGGGCACGCTCTTCCTCGACGAGATCGGCGAGCTCGACGCCGGCCTCCAGGCCAAGCTGCTGCGGCTCGTGCAGGAGCGCGAGTATCTCAGGGTGGGCGGGACGAAGCCCCTGCCCTTCACGGCGCGCCTCGTCTGCGCAACCCATCGCGACCTCGAGGCGGAGGTGGCGCGCCGCGCCTTCCGCGAGGACCTCTGGTATCGCATCAACGTGGTGACGGTGCGCATCCCGGCGCTGCGCGAGCGTCCGGCGGAGATCGCCCCGCTGCTCGAGAGCTTCGTCGCCGAAGCCGGCCCCCGCCTGCGCGGGACGCGCCTCTCGGTCGCGCCCGACGCGGTCTCGGCGGCGCTGGCCTACGACTGGCCGGGCAACGTGCGCGAGCTCAAGAACCGGATCGAGCGCGCCGTCGCGCTCGCGGACGGCGAGACGCTGGCCGCCGCCGACATCTTCCCCGACGGGAAGCTCGCCCGCCCGGCCGCCGCGGCGGCGGACCCCGGCGCGGAGGCCTCGGGCCTCACCCTGGCCGAGGTGCGCGAGGCGGCGGAGAAGGCGCATATCGAGGCGGTCCTGCGCGCCACGCACTTCGGCATCCAGGAGACCGCCGCCCGCCTCGGCGTCTCACGCACGACGCTGTGGGAGAAGATGCGCCGCCTGGGGATCTCGCCCGAGCCGCGGTGACGGCGCGCGGGGGACGCGGGCTGCCGCTAGACCCCCGCCCCCACGGTCACCGGGAACGTCACCTCCACCAGCGTGCCCTCCCCCTTCTGCGAGGCGATCGTCATCGCGCCGTGGTTGGCTTCCACCAGCGCCTTCGTCACCGGCAGGCCGAGGCCGGTGCCGCCGGAGCGGCGGGCGGTGGCGAGCTGGCGGAAGGGCTCCAGCGCGGATTCGACCTCGCGCGGGTCCATGCCGATGCCGGTGTCGCGCACACGGAAGGCGACGTCGCCGCGGTCGGTGAGCGCGGTGGAGACGATCACCTGGCCGCCGGCGTCGGTGAACTTCACGGCGTTGGAGAGGAGGTTGAGCACGATCTGGCGCACGCTGCGCTCGTCGGCGAGGACGGCGGGGAGCCTGGTGAGGAAGCTCGTGCGCACCACGATGCGGTCGCGCGCGGCCTGGGGCTGGATCAGTGCCACGCAGGCGGCGACGAGCTCGTTGAGCGCCACCGAGCGGAACGACAGCTCCATGCGCCCCGCCTCGATCTTGGCGAGGTCGAGCAGGTCGTTGATCAGGCTCAGCACGTGCTGGCCCGAGGCGTGAATGTCGGCGAGGTAGTCCTTGTAGCGCTCGTTGCCGACGGGTCCGAAGCGCTCCTCGCGCATCACCTCGGCGAAGCCGATGATGGCGTTCAAGGGCGTGCGCACCTCGTGGGAGATGCGGGCGAGGAAGTCGGACTTCTGCGCGCTCGCGTCCTCGGCAGCGCGCTTGGCGGCGAGGAGCTCGGCCTCCGCCTGCTTGAAGGCGGTCATGTCGCGCAGGACGGCGCAGTATTTGGGAGCCCCACCCTCCTCGCCGACACGCCCGAGCGTCATGAACAGCGGGATCGCGCCGCCCTGGCGCACGCGGCCCAGAACCTCGCGCCCGCCGTCGAGCAGCCCCGCGACGCTGCCGCGGCGCACCCCGTCGAGATGCTCGAGGGCGGCGGAATGGCTCTCGGTCACGAACAGGGTGCTGAAGCCCTCTCCGGCGATCTCGTTCTCCTCGTAGCCGAACAGCGCCTGGGCCGAGCGGTTGAGCGACAGGATGCGCCCCTCGTCGTCGAGCACGACGACGCCGTCGGTGGCGGTGTCGAGGATCGCGGCCTGCTCGGAGAGGCGGGCGACGAGCTGCGCGCGCTCCACCTCGAGCGCGCTCGCGCGGTGGGCGGGATCCTGCTCCGGCAGGCGGCGGATGGTGAGCAGGCTCGCCGGGCCGTCCTCGAGATCGAGCGTGGTGAGCCGCAGCTCGGCGGCGAGCACGGCCCTGTCGGCGCCGACGAGGACGAGCGGGGCGGGCTCCGCACCCTCGACGCGCGCCAGCGCACCCGGGCGGCCCTTGACCAAGCCAGCGATCCCGCCGGCGGCGCGGAAGGCGGCCAGATCGGCATAGCCGAGCATGTCGAGCAGATGCCGGTTGGCGTGGAGCACCGTCTCGCCGCGGTGCACGACGACGCCGACGGGCAGCCGCTCCAGCGCCGCGGGGGCCAGGAGATCCGCGGCGGCCGGCGCGCGGGCGGGCCTCTGCGGAAAGGCCGCGACCGCCGATTCGGCGACCGGCGTCGCGGCGGCGGCCGCATCGTCCCCGGCGTAGCGGGCGCCGAGCGCCTTGGCGATCTCGCGGAAGGCGGAATGCTCGGCCGGCGACAGCCGCAGCGGCGCCGCGGCGGGGCGCGGCTCGTCCGTCGGGCGGTCCTGCGCCGGCGCGACGTCGTTGGCGACCTCACGGGGCGCGAAGGCGTGCGCGGCTTCCGCCAGGGCGGGGTCCCGCCCGCCATCGCCGAGACGCGCCACGACGGATGCGCTGAGAGAGGCGAGCGCCACCGGCGGGGCCGCGAGCGGCTCGGGCTCGTAGCGCTCGCCGACGGCCGCGAACCGGGTGAAGGGCTCGGATCGGACCTCGGGCTCGGCTTCCGGCGCGTGCGCCTCCTCCGGCTCGGGCTCCTCCTCCGGCTCGGGCTCCGGGAGGCCGAAGGGCTCGTCGGCGAGGCCGTCGGCCGGGCCGGGCCAGGGCGCCTCGTCCGATGCGATCTCCCGCGTCTCTTCGGGCGTCTCTTCGGGCGTCTCCTCTGGCTCGGAGACGAGGACGGCGGGCTCGGGCTCGGGCTCCGGCTCCGGCTCCGGTTCCGGCTCCGGCTCGGGCTCGGGCTCGGGCTCGGGCGCGGCGCGGACCGGGAACGGCCGCACCGCGTCGGTGCGCACGAGGCCGAAGCCGCGCGTCTCCCTCAGGCGCCGGTCGCGGTCGAGCAGCGGCAGGCCGGCGAGGTCGATCTCGACGCCCTGATCGCTCCCGTCGATCCGCCACAGCACCGTGCGGCCGCTGAACGTGTCGCCGCGCGCCACGTGCTCGGCAACGAGCCCGCGGGGGTCGTCGGCCATGTCGGCGAACACCTCCGCCACGCTACGGCCGACGATCGCCGCCGCCTGCGGCCCGACCACCTCGGCGAGCGCGGGCGCGACCTCGCGGAAGCGACCCTGCGCGTCCGCGCGCCAGACGAAGCGCACGACGCCCCGCCCGGCGAGGCGCGCCAGCGGGTCGGCCGGCGCGTCGGGCTCCGGCGGCGCGTCGGAGAGGATCGGCCGCTCCCCGTCCCCCGCCGTCTCGACATCCGCCATCGAATCGGCGGGCGAGGGGCCCTCCGGCGGCGGGGGCTCGGGCCGGGCCCGCGGCGCGGGGGAGAGCGCCGGCAGCGGCGAGAGGAAGGCGGTGATGAGCGCGGGCTCGCCGCCGGGCAGCGTCACCCGCCGGCAGGCGAGCGTCGTGAGAGGAGCGAGGGCGCCGCCGAATCGCACTTTCTCCAGTCGCTGACCGGAGAGGGGCGCGAGCCCACCGGCGAGCGCGGCGAGCCGCGGCCCGGCGGCGAAGTCGGGGCGCACCCGGCCCGCGTCGTCGACTGCGAGCGCATCGGCCAGCGGGCGCGCGGCGGCGTCCGCATGCAGGATGCGCCGCGCATCCGCGCTCCAGGCGATCGTCGGCCGCGCGCCGAACGGGGCGTCACGCCCCGAGGTCGCGACAGCGTCCGCGATCGCGTCCGCGATCGCCTCGCCGGCCCTGTCTCGCACGCTCGTCTCCATCGCCCTCGCCGCTTTCGAAAAGCCGCCTGTCGGCGCATACTTAACCATCGCTTAACACGAGGGCGGCGCGCAAGGCATCCCCGAGCGGAACGTCGAGCTGGTATCAACCTTAACGTCGATACCGGCCTGTTGATTTCGGGGCGCGTCGGGCTTATGTTGCAGCGCACAATAACCCGCGGCCCGCGACGGGGCGCCGGTTCGACCGAACGCATGACCCGAGTACGGAGGAGATTCCCATGGCGACCGAGAACACCCCGAAGTTCGAAATCCCGGCCGAGATGCGCGAGATGGCCGAGCGCAGCGTCGAGCAGGCGCGCATGGCCATGGAGGGCTTCGTGACCGCGGCCTCCCGCGCCATGGAGACCTTCGACGCTCCCGCCGAGCGTATGGGCATGAACCCCAAGGACATGCGCGAGAAGACCTTCGGCATGGCCGAGGCGAACCTGAAGGCGAGCTTCGAGCACGCCCAGAAGATGATCCGCGCGAAGGATCCCACCGAGGCGATGAAGCTGCAGATGGAGTTCATGCAGGCGCAGTTCGCGCTGATGCAGGACCAGATGCGCCAGCTCGGCGCCGACGCCAGCCAGGCGATGCGCCAGGCCGGCGAGGCCGCGACCGACGCCGCCAAGGGCACCGGGAAGGCCGCGCCGACGGGCGGCGCCAAGAAGTCCTGATCCCGCGCTCGCCCCGGCGCGGCTCGCCGCGCGCCGGGGCGTTCCCGGCGCGCGGCGAGGGTGAGACGAGGAGCGAGCGATGAGCGACGAGACCGGCCGGACCGCGGCCAAGAGACAGACGGCTGGAAACACGGCCGTGAAGACCGCTGGCAAGTCTGCCGGAATGCCCGCCGCGAGCAAGCCTCCGGTGCGCGAGGGGTCGCCGCGGGGCGAGCAGGCGAAGGCGCGGGTGATGCCCAAGCCGCCCGTTGAACCGGCCGTTCCGGCGCAGCCCGCCGCCAAGCCCGCCTCCAAGCCCGCTGCCCGCAAGGCGGCCGCTCCCAAGACGACCGCGCTGAAGTCCGCCGCCCTCAAGGCCGCCGCCGCGCCCCGGCCGGATCCGGTCGCCCCGGAGGTCGAGACGCCGGCCGCCGCGCCCGCCGCACCCGTGGCCGTCGCGCCCGCGGCCGCCGAGACGTCCCCGCCGTCCGCGGCGCCCGCCGCTCCCCCGGCAGACATTCCCGCGCCCACCATCGCGCCCGCCGCGCGCAAGGCCGCGCCGAAGCCGGCGCCCGAGCCCGACGCGGGCCTGCACGAGGACGCCTTCTCCGCCGTCGGCATCACGCCTCTGCCCACGCCGGACGGCCTCGCGAAGCCCTATGCCCGGATGATGGAGACCGGCGCCGACGGCGCCCGCGCCGCCTATTCCCAGGCGCGCGAATCGAACGAGGCCTTCACCCAGGCCTGCTTCGAGAGCGCCAACGCGGCCTCCCGCGGCATGGTGAGCCTCAACGCACAGATGCTCGACCTGATGCGCGCCAACGCCGACCTGACGCTCGGCTTGATGCGCTCGACGCTGACTGCGGGCTCGGTCTCGGAGGCGGTCAAGCTGCAGACGTCCGGCGCCCGCCGCGCCTACGAGACCAACGCCGCGCACATCAAGGCGATCGCCGAGGCGACGACGAAGCTCGTCGGCGAGACGGCCCAGCCGATCACGCAGGCGATGAAGAAGCGCTGACCCCTCGAACGGCGCGGCGGCTCCCGCCGCGCCCCTTCCCCCTCACCGCAACCGCTCCAGCACCGACACGTAGTTCGCCACCGCGGCGCCGCCCATGTTGAAGATGCCGCCGAGGCGGGCGTCCTTCACCTGGATGCCGCCGGCCTCGCCGACGAGCTGCATGGCGGAGAGGGCGTGCATCGAGACGCCGGTGGCGCCGATCGGGTGGCCCTTGGCCTTGAGCCCGCCCGACGGGTTGACCGGCAGCTTCCCGTCCTTGCGGGTCCAGCCCTCGGCGACGGCGCGGAAGCCCTGGCCCTCGGGCACGAGGCCCATGGCCTCGTACTCGATCAGCTCCGCGATGGTGAAGCAGTCGTGCGTCTCGACGAAGGAGAGGTCGTCGAGGGTGACGCCCGCGTCGGCGAGCGCCCGCTTCCAGGCCACTGCGCAGCCCTCGAACTTCAGGATATCGCGCTTGGACATCGGCAGGAAGTCCTGCGCGTGGGCGGTGGCCCGAAAGCCCACCGCGCGCGGCATGGTCATCGCCGTCTCGACGTCGGCGACGACCAGCGCCGCCGCGCCGTCGGAGACGAGCGAGCAGTCGGTGCGCTTGAGCGGCCCGGCGACGAAGGGGTTCTTCTCGCTCTCCGCGCGGCAGAAGGCGAAGCCGAGGTCCTTGCGCATCTGCGCGTAGGGGTTGTCGACGCCGTTGGCGTGGTTCTTCGCGGCGATGCCGGCGAGCGCGTCCGACTGGTCGCCGTGGCGCTGGAAATAGGCCGCCGCGATCTTGCCGAAGACGCCGGCGAAGCCCGCGGGCGTTTCGCCGTCCTCGGGCAGGTAGGAGGCCTTGAGCAGGTTCGCACCGATCTCGGGACCGGGCGTCTTCGTCATCTGCTCGACGCCGACGACGAGCACGATGCGCGCGCGCTTCGCCTCGATCGTCTTGATCGCCTGGTGCACGGCGGCGGAGCCGGTGGCGCAGGCGTTCTCGACGCGGGTCGCGGGCTTGAAGCGGAAGCCGTCGGAGGCCTGGAGCACGAGGCCCGCCGTGAAGTCCTGGGCCGAGAAGCCGCCGTTGAAATGCCCGAGCAGAATCTCGTCGACGTCGCCGGCGGCGATTCCGGCGTGCTCCAGCGCCTCGGTCGCGACGCGCACGATCAGGCTCTCGACGGTCTCGGCGTCGTGCTTGCCGAAGGGGGTGTGGGCCCAGCCCACGATGGCGGCGGTCATGGCGGCGTCTCTCCCGGCTCTATCGGTGTTCTTCGCCCGGAATGTGCGCTCGCGGCCGCGCAGGGACAAGAGGGGAGAGACGCGCTGCCGCCCCGCGCGGGAACGCGGGCAGGCATGCGCGGGCCGCCGTTTGCGCGGGCCGGCGGCTGCGCTACGCTTCCGGCCGCGTTTCCAGAGGGTCTCTCCGCCATGCCCACCCTGCGCGCCCGCGCGCTGACCGCCCTCTCGACCCCCAGCGCACGCGCCGGCATCGCGGTGATGCTGTTCGCGATGTTCCTGTTCGCGGTCAACGACACGCTCGGCAAGTGGCTGGTTGCGACCTATTCGGCGGGGCAGGTGCTGCTCGTGCGCAGCGCCGCGGCGCTGATCGTGCTCGCACCGTTCCTGCGGGCCTCGACCGCGCGCGCCCTCCTGCGCCCGGAGCGGCCGGGCCTGCAGGCGTTGCGGGTGGCGCTCTCGACGTTCGAGGTGTTCTGCTTCTACGTCGCCGTCGCATACCTGCCGCTCGCGGACGTGCTGACCTACTGGATGGCCGCGCCGATCTATGTCGCCGCGCTGGCGCCGCTCGTGCTCGGCGAGCGCGTCGGCTGGCGGCGCTGGAGCGCGATCGTCGTGGGCTTCGTCGGCGTGGTGATCGCGCTCGAGCCCTCGCGCGCCTCGCTCTCTCCCGCCGCCGTGGTCTCGATCCTGGGCAGCCTCGCCTTCGCGGGCATGATGCTGCTCTCGCGCACCCTGCGCGGCACGCCCGACACGACGCTGGTGTTCTGGCAGACCGCCGGCGCCGGCCTGGCGGGGCTCCTGCTCGCGCCCTTCACCTGGTACGCGACTCCCAACGCCTTCGATCTCGGGCTACTCGCGCTGCTCGGCGTCCTCTCCATGCTGGGCCACGTCTGCGTCAACCGCGCCTTCAAGCTCGCGGATGCCGGCACGGTCATGCCCTACCAGTACACGCTGCTCTTCTTCGCCGCGGTGCTCGGCTACCTCGCCTTCGGCGACGTGCCGCGCCCGGCGCTGATCCTCGGCGCGGCGATCATCGTCGGGGCGGGCGTGTACATCTTCCTGCGCGAGCGGGCGGTGGCGCGGCGGGAGCGCTCCGCGCCCTGAGCGCCCGCGGCTCCTCCGAATTCGCGCGGCGCGATATTTTGGAAGGCCGCGGCGCATCCGGTTTCCACGCCGATTTATCTTGTATTCGGCCGAGAACTCGCTACGATTTATTCAAGAGGTCAGACGGCCGGCCTTACCGTGGCGGATTTCCGCCCCCGCCGCCGTCGTATTCCTCTTCTCAGGAGAGCCCATGTTCGGATTCCGCGGTGGCGAAAGCCCCGAGACCCTCGCGCGCAAGCGCGGCTACATGGTGTCCGCGCGCGAGCGCTGGACCTTCCTGACCCGCTTCGACGTGTCCGTGATCAAGAACGAGGGCCAGCTCGTCAGCATCGTGCGCGACCGCTCCAGCCGCACGCTGGACGAGACGCGCCAGGACGTCCACGCCTGGATGGCGGGCAAGGACTTCGAGGACCACCCCGCGGCCGCGCCGGTCGCGTTGGGAGCAGGGGCATGAGCACGATGCACAGATTCGCCGTCGACCAGCACGTGCGCCTCTACGCGTCGCGCTTCTCCAACGTCCGCGCCAGCGAGACCGGCGTCTACCGCGTCACACGGCTGATGCCGTTCGACCAGCACGGCGAGGTCTCCTACCGCGTCGCGGGAACCGGTTCGGGCGAGCGGGCGGTCCGCGAGAGCGAGATCGAGATGCGCGTCCCCTCGCCCGACGGTCGGTGGTCGATCCCGCTCATCGCCTGAAAGGCCCGCCCGTTGGACGACGATCCCACGACGCTCGACAACCGCCGCGGCGCCGCCGGCCGCAGGGCCACCGACCTGCGCCGGCTGCGCGCGCGGCTCGAGGCCGACCAGGCCGTCGTGCGCGCGAGCCAGTCGGAGCTCGAGGTGCTGCTCGCGTCGACGCCCGCCACCTCGCTCTGGGAGGCGGTCGAGACCGCGCGCTATCTGCTCGAGCTCTTCGCCGACGGCGCCAGCGCCGCCGACCCGAGCCGGCGGCGCCTGATCGCGCGCACCCTGTCGGATCTCGACCGGCTGGCGAGCTTGAACGACGCCCCGTCGACGCAGACGCGCGAGAAGCGCGCGATCGGCAAGTCCGGGCGTGGCGGCTCGGGTCTCGGCGGATCCGGGCGCAGGCCGCCCGCGGCCGCCGGGCGGAAGAAAGCCGGCGTCGTCACCGCGATGGAGGCGCACCGCAAGCCGCCCGTCGCGGACGAGGCGCCCAACCACGACACGAACGCGTCGCCCGACGCCCCCGGCGACGCACCCGTTTCATAGCCGTCCGCATCCGCGGGAGCCGGCGACGTGAGGAGAAGACGATGGCCAAAGGTCAGATGCGCGGCAACAAGGAAGCGCGAAAACCCAAGACGAAGAAGGAGGACGCCCCGCAGCAGACGGGCTTCCTGAAGGGCGTGTCCGCCTCCCCGTCCCCCGCCGGCGCTCCGCCCAAGAAGAAGGGCTGAGCCGCAGGGTGGGCGCGAGGACGCGTCGGCGCATGCGCCCGCGTCAGCGAACCCGCTCCATGGTGAAGGTCACCTCGCCGCCGCCGTGCTGGTACATCCGCACGGTCGGTACGGGCCCCGGACCCACCTCGACGCCGCCGCCGAGCGTCTCGTGCTCCAGCACGAGCCCCTCGGGGCTGCGCATGTAGACGTTCACCGAGCAGACCTGCATGCCGCAGAACAGGCTGCGCCCTGCGATGCCGCCACCACCGCCGCCGCAGTCGATGTGCTCGTGCGAGACGATCAGGTCGTCGAGCCCGTCGCCGTCGAGATCGCGCTCGATCGCGCCCTCCCGCGCGATCTTCCCGCGCGCGCCCTCGCAGGCCTCGGCGATCTCGCGCATCAGAACCTCGCGCGTCTGAGCATCCGTCGATTGCGCGCGGGCGCCGCCGACCGGCGGTTCGACGAGTGCGGTCACGAGAGCGACGAGCCCGAGAAGCCCCCATTTCGCCAGCCCGCACCCGGTCATGTGCCGCCCTCCCGCTTCGAAGGCAGGAGATTAGAGCGGATGCGCGCGATAGCGCAACCTGAAGCCGTTGGCGCCGGTTCGGCGACCGCCTTCCGCACCCCATTGCCCGCACCCCGCCCCCGCATTATGCTCGCCGACCGTTCGCTGAAACGAACGTATTCGCCCGTACAGTCGAGAAATCCCGTCACAGGAACGCTTCGTCCCCATGACCGCCGCCGTCCCGATCCCGGATTCCGCTCTCGCCCGCGAGGCGCGCTCGCAGGCCGACGAGCCGCAGAGCCTGGTGCAGCGCTTCTCCCGGGACGAGCCGCTGATGATGGATTGCGGCACGGCGCTGGCGCCCTGGCAGCTCGCCTACCAGACCTACGGGACGCTGAACGCGTCGCGCTCCAACGCGGTGCTGATCTGCCACGCGCTGACGGGGGACCAGCACGCGGCGAACCTGCACCCGGTCACCGGCAAGCCGGGGTGGTGGTCGACGCTGGTGGGGCCGGGCAAGCCGATCGATACCGAGCGCTTCTTCGTGATCTGCGCCAACGTGATCGGGGGCTGCATGGGCTCGACGGGCCCGGCCTCCACCAACCCCGAAACGGGCGCGCCCTACGGGCTCGACTTCCCGCTGGTGACGATCCGCGACATGGTGCGTGCCCAGGCCATGCTGCTCGACCGGCTGGGCATCGACGACCTGTTCTGCGTCGCGGGCGGCTCGATGGGCGGGATGCAGGTGCTCGAATGGGCGGCGCTCTACCCGCACCGCGTGTTCGCAGCGATGCCGATCGCCGCCTCCGCGCGCCATTCGGCGCAGAACATCGCCTTCCACGAGGTGGGCCGCCAGGCGGTAATGGCCGATCCGGATTGGTGCAGCGGCCGCTACCTCGAGGAGGGCGCGCGCCCGCGCAAGGGCCTCGCGGTGGCGCGCATGGGCGCGCACGTGACCTACCTGTCCGAGAGCGCGCTGCACCGCAAGTTCGGCCGCCGGCTGCAGGCCCGCGACGCGCCGACCTTCTCGTTCGACGCCGACTTCCAGATCGAGAGCTACCTGCGCCACCAGGGCATCACCTTCGTCGAGCGCTTCGACGCCAACTCCTACCTCTACGTCACCAGGGCGATGGACTACTTCGATCTGGCGGACGAGCACGGCGGCCGGCTCGCCGACGCCTTCCGCGGCTCGAAGACGCGCTTCTTCGTGATGAGCTTCACGTCCGACTGGCTGTTCCCCACCGAGGAGAGCCGCGCGGTCGTGCGCGCGCTCAACGCGGCCGGGGCGTCGGTCTCCTTCGTCGAGGTCGAGAGCGACAAGGGCCACGACGCCTTCCTGCTCGACGAGCCCGACATGTTCGCCGCAGCCAAGGGCTTCATCGACGGCGCCGCCGCGGCGCGGGGGATCTGACGATGACGGCGCATCAGCCCCCTCCCCTCGGCTCCCCCGGCGCGGCCGCGCCGCCGCGCAAGGACCATCTGCTGCTGGCCGAGCAGATCGCGCCGGGCGCACGCGTGCTCGACGTCGGCTGCGGCGACGGCGCGCTGCTCGCGCTCCTGCGCGACCGCAACGGCGTCGACGGCCGCGGCATCGAGATCGCGCGCGACAACGTCGCCGCCGCCCTCGCCCGGGGCCTGCCGGTGATCCAGGGCGACGCGGACACCGACCTCGCCGACTATCCCGACGACGCGTTCGACTACGTCGTCCTGTCCCAGACGATCCAGGCGACGCGCCGGCCGCGCGAGGTGCTCGAGCACATGTTGCGCATCGGCGAGCGGGCCATCGTCTCGTTCCCCAATTTCGGCCATTGGCGCATCCGGCTCGATCTCGGCCTGCGCGGGCGCATGCCCGTGAACGAGAACATGCCCTATTCCTGGTACGACACGCCCAACATCCATTTCTGCACGATCCGGGACTTCCTCGGCCTCGTCGAGGTGGTCGGCGCGCGCATGGAGCGCGCTTGGGCGCTCGACGGCGCCGGCGCGCCGGTGCGCCTGCCGCTGCCCTGGTGGGCCTGGAACCTGCTCGGCGAGCAGGGCGTGTTCCTCCTGCGCCGCGGATGACGGATACAGTCATGTTTCGTGATTGAACGCCTTGGGGTCTCGTTCGTTATCAGGCCGATTTCAACGAACGAGAGGTGATACAATGCGCTTCGCGAAACTGACGCCAATCGTGGCGATCCTCGCGCTCGCCGCCTGCGACAACCAGCCGGAGACGACGGCCGAGGGCCCCGTGGTCCAGGACGAGACCGCAATCGTCGAGCAGGAGCCCGCCCCGCCCGGGGCCGCCATCGAACAGGAGACCACCGAGCTCGGCGCCGAGGTCGAGCAGGAGACGGCCGACGCGACCGAGGTCGAGCCGATCGTCGAAGGCGGCGGCGAGCCCGACGTCACGGTGATCACGCCCGACAGCGGCGGGACCCAGACCGCAGAGACGCCGCAGGCCGGCGGCCAGACCGGCGACACCACCGGCGCCATCTCGGCGACGACCGGGGAGATGGTGGAGCCGGGCTCCTACGCCTCCGACGAGCTCTCGCTGGAGCTCGGCGAGGACGGCACCTTCACGCTCACCGGCGCGGGCGGCGACGCCGTGGAGGGCGACTGGCGCGTGTTCGACGACACGATGACGCTGTCGAACACGTCCGGCGCGACCGGCACGGTCCAGTTCCCGATGACCTGCACGGTCGCCGAGGAGGGCGAGGGCTTCCGGATCACGGCCGACACCGGCTCGTGCGAGATGCTCGACGGCCAGGTCTTCCAGCCCCAGGGCTGACCCGCGCCGCCGCACGACGATCACACGTCAGACGAGGAGGAGGCCGGCCTGAGCGCCGGCCTCTTCCATGCGCGCATCCCGCGAGCGCGCCTCGAACGCCGCGCGCACCGGCGCGAAGCTGCGGCGGTGGGCCGGGCACGGGCCGTGCGCCGCGAGCGCCGCCATGTGCTCGGGGGTGGAATAGCCCATGTGGCGCGCGAATCCGTAGGCCGGGTGGGCCGCGTCGAGCCGGGTCATGATCCGGTCGCGGGTGACCTTGGCGACGATCGAGGCCGCCGCGATCGTCGCGATCGTCCCGTCGCCGCCGACGATCGCGCGGCCCTCGCAGGAGAGGCCCGGCGGAACGTCGCGACCGTCGACGAGCGCCAGAACGGGCGCGCAGGGCAGCGCCAGGAGCGCGCGGCACATCGCCCGCAGCGTCGCGCCGCGGATGTTGCGCCGGTCGATCTCGGCCGGTCCCGCGCTCGCGATCGCGACGTCGGCGCGCGCGAGGATCGTCTCGTAGAGCTCCTCCCGATGCGCCGGCGCGAGCAGCTTCGAATCGGCGAGCCCGCGCGGCACCGGGCCGTGGAACACGACGGCCGCGCAGACCACGGGGCCCGCCAGCGGCCCGCGCCCCGCCTCGTCGATCCCCGCCACCGGGGCGCCCGGGGCAAGAGCGCGCTCACGCCGTCCGTCCAGGCGGGGCGGCGACGTCTTCCGGGTCGCGGGGCGTGGGGGCATGGTCACTCCGTCGGGCACGCGGTCGCGAATCGGCCGTCGCGGAGGCCAGCCTACCCGCTCCGGAGCGCCGCGCCCAAGGCCCTACCTGACCTCTCCTCGCCCATTTGCGCCCCGTCGGCGCGCGCGTTACCCCTCCTTACACTGCGCGTTTACCGCGCATTCAGCATGTCGCGCGAAGGCTTGTCGGCGCGCGCCGGCCGGCGCCCGGAGGAGAGGGACTTCCCATGAAGCACGTCGCGGTCCTGATGGGCGGCTGGTCGGCCGAGCGGCCGGTGAGCCTCAATTCCGGGCGCGCCTGCGCCGCCGCGCTGGAGGGGGTGGGCTACCGCGTTACGCGCGTCGACGTCACGCCCGACGTCGCCCGCGACCTCGCCGCGCTCGCCCCCGACGTCGCCTTCAACGCCCTGCACGGACCCATGGGCGAGGACGGGCGCATCCAGGGCCTGCTCGAATACCTGCGTATTCCATATACCCATTCGGGCGTGCTCGCCTCGGCGGTGGCCATGCACAAGGACAAGGCCAAGATCATGCTGGCGGCGGCCGGCGTGCCGCTGGCGACCGGCGTCGTCTGCTCGCGATTCGAGGCCGCGCGCCGCCACGTCCTGCCCCCGCCCTACGTGCTCAAGCCGGTGGCGGAGGGCTCGTCCTTCGGCGTGGTGATCGTCAAGGAGGATCGCACCCATCCGCCCCAGGAGGTCGCCCGCGACGACTGGCCCTACGGGGACGTGCTGCTCGCCGAGGAATTCATCGCCGGACGGGAGCTCACCTGCGCCGTGATGGGCGACGAGGCCTTGGGCGTGATCGACATCCGCCCCGCCACGGGAGCCTTCTACGATTACGACGCGAAGTACGCCCAGGGCGGGTCGATCCACGTCCTCCCGGCAGAACTTAAACCGAAAATTTACCATCAGGTTCAAGAGTTGGCGTTAACGGCGCATCAAGCACTCGGCTGCCGGGGGGTGACTAGGACAGACTTCCGTTACGACGACACGCCGGGGGGGTCCGGCAGGCTCGTCGTCCTGGAAGTCAACACCCAGCCCGGCATGACCGAGACCAGCTTGGTCCCGGAGATCGCGGCCCATGCGGGCCATAATTTCGGTGAGCTCGTTCGATGGATGGTGGAGGACGCCTCTTTGAATCGCTGACCGCCGGCTCGTCCGGCGGCGCGACGCCGCGCGCCGGCGCCCGCGACGGCTTCAAGGCGCGCGTCGACGCCCTCTCCGCCGCCCTCCCCTCCGCCTTCCGCCGTCGCGGCCCGATGGCGCGGCTGGAGCGCCGCCTCCCGCGTTTCGCCGGCACGATCCTCGCCGTCGCCTTCTTCGCCACGACGGCGATCGCCGGCCTCTCGGCCGGCGGCCAGCTCGACGCCTATTTCGAGGAGAACGGCGCGCCGCGCGACGTCGCCGCGCGGGCGCTGGGCTTCGGCGTCGAGACCGTGACCATTTCCGGAATCGCCCGCCTACGCGCGACCGAGGTGCTGGCCGCGGCCGGAATCGATCCGCGCAGCTCGCTCCCCTTCCTCGACGCCGAGGTCGCCCGCGAGGACCTCGAGGCGCTGCCCCTGGTGCGCTCGGCCTCCGTGCGCAAGCTCTTCCCCGACCAGGTCACGATCGGCCTCGTCGAGCGCGAGCCCTATGCCCTGTGGCAGGTCGACGGGCAGATCTACGTGATCTCCGTCGACGGCGAGGTGATCGACATGTTCAGCGACGATCCGCGCTACGCCGCGCTGCCCCACGTGGTCGGCGAGGGCGCGAACACCCGGCTGGAGGACTATTTCGCCATCGTCGACGCCGCCGGCCCGCTGCGCGCGCGCATCCGCGCCGGCACGCTCGTCGCCGAGCGGCGCTGGACGCTCAAGCTCGACACCGGCCTCGACGTGCGCCTGCCCGAACGCGACCCGATGGCCGCGCTCGAGCGCCTCGTCGCGCTCGAGGCCCGGCATGCGCTCCTGGAGAAGGACATCATCGCCGTGGATCTGCGCTTGCCCGACCGCGTCGTCGTGCGCCTCACCGAGCAGGCCGCCGCGGACCGTGCGGAAGAGATGAAGGACCGCCCGCTGCGCGGCCGGGGGGTCCGGACGTGAGCCAGACCGTCGTGCTCCCCCGCCTCAAGCCGCTCTCCGCGCGCAAGAGCGCCATCCTCTCGGTGCTGGACGTCGGGACCTCGAAGGTCGTGTGCCTGGTCGCCCAGCTCCAGCCATGGGACGGGGCAGAGGGCCTGTCGGGGCGCACCCACCTCGCGCGCATCCTCGGCATCGGCCAGCACCGCTCGCTCGGCGTGAAGGGCGGCGCCATCGTCGACCTGGAGGCCGTGGAGGGCTCGATCCGCCACGCGGTCCACGCCGCCGAGCGGATGGCCAAGGTCGAGATCCAGTCGGTGATCGTCAATCTCACCGGCGGGCGCATCGGCTCGCAGCGGCTCTCCTCCTCCATCACCGCCCGCGGGGCGGTCGGCGAGGCGGAGATCCAGCGCGCGCTTCGGGTCGCCAATGCCGGAGGGGTCGGCCAGGGCCGGGTCCAGCTGCATTCGATCCCGCTGTCCTACACGCTCGACGCTCAAGGCGGCATCGCCGACCCGACGGGCATGCTGGGCGAGAAGCTCTCCATCGACCTCCACGTCGTGGGCGCCCAGGCGGCGGCCGCGCGCAACCTGACGGTCGCGATCGAGCGCTGCCACCTCACCGTCGAGGCGGTGGTCGCGACGCCCTACGCCGCGGGTCTCTCGGCGCTCTCGGACGACGAGTCCGAGATGGGCGTCGTCGTCATCGACTGCGGCGGGGGCACGACCTCGCTCGGCGTGTTCGAGGCCGGGCATCTCGTCCACGCGGACGCGATCGCGGTGGGCGGCCACCACGTCACGATGGACGTGGCGCGCGGCTTCGCGACCCGCCTCGCGGCGGCCGAGCGGCTGAAGACGCTGCACGGCGCGTGCATCGCCCAGGCCACCGACGAGCGCGACCTCATCAGCGTCCCCCAGGTGGACGAGGACGAGCGCGACGTCGCCAACCATCTGCCGAAATCGCACCTCGTGCGGATCGTCCGGCCGCGGGTCGAGGAGATCCTCGAGCTCGTGCGCGACCGGCTGGCGGAGGCGGGGCACGGTGCCCGGCCCGGCCGGCGGGTCGTGCTCACCGGCGGGGCGAGCCAGCTCGCGGGGCTGCCGGAGACGGCGCGCCGCATCCTCGAGGGACAGGTCCGCATCGGCCGGCCGCTCGGGATCAAGGGCCTGCCGGAAGCGGCCAAGGGTCCGGCCTTCTCGGCCGCGGTGGGCCTCCTGGTCTATCCGCAGGTGGCGCACGCCGAGCGGTTCGATGCGCGCGGCGCGACCGGCCAGCCGGGCGGCGCCGAGGCGCAAGGGTATTTCTCCCGCGTGGGTCGATGGCTGCGCGAGAGCTTCTGAGGTGACTCCGCTCCGGCGTAACGGGAGCGGGACGACAAGCGACAGGGGCGGCGCAGCAAGCGCGCCGCAGGACACGGGACAGGGCACGAGAGGGCAAGCCATGGCTCAGATCAATCTGCAGGCTCCGGACATCCGCGAGCTCAAGCCGCACATCACGGTCTTCGGCGTCGGCGGCGCCGGCGGCAACGCCGTCAACAACATGATCGATTCGGGGCTCCAGGGCGTCGAGTTCGTCGTGGCCAACACCGACGCGCAGGCGCTCGCCTCCTCGCGCGCCAGCCGCATCGTCCAGATGGGTGTCGCGGTGACGGAGGGGCTCGGGGCCGGCTCACAGCCGGACGTCGGCCGCGCCGCCGCCGAGGAGGTGATCGACGAGATCCGCGATCAGCTTTCCGGCGCGCACATGGTGTTCATCACCGCCGGCATGGGCGGCGGCACCGGCACGGGCGCCGCGCCGGTGATCGCGCGGGCCGCGCGCGAGATGGGCATCCTCACGGTCGGCGTGGTGACCAAGCCCTTCCAGTTCGAAGGCTCGCGCCGCATGCGGCTCGCCGATTCGGGCATCGAGGAGCTCCAGTCGAACGTCGACACGCTGATCGTCATCCCCAACCAGAACCTCTTCCGGGTCGCCAACGAGCGCACCACCTTCGCCGACGCCTTCGCGATGGCGGACCAGGTGCTCTACTCGGGCGTGGCCTGCATCACCGACCTGATGGTCAAGGAAGGCCTGATCAACCTCGACTTCGCCGACGTGCGCGCGATCATGCGCGGCATGGGCAAGGCGATGATGGGCACCGGCGAGGCCTCGGGCGACGGTCGCGCGCAGCAGGCCGCCGAGGCGGCGATCGCCAACCCGCTGCTCGACGACGTCTCGATGAAGGGCGCCCGCGGGCTGCTCATCTCGATCACCGGCGGCCCCGACCTCACCCTCTACGAGGTGGACGAGGCGGCGACCCGCATCCGCGAAGAGGTCGATTCGGAGGCGAACATCATCCTGGGCGCCACCTTCGACCATACGCTCGAGGGCGTGATCCGCGTCTCGGTCGTCGCCACCGGCATCGACCAGGAGCTCGCCGAGGCGGCGATGGAGGTCTCCGCCACGGAGCAGCGCATCGCCGAGGTGGCCGAGCGCCTGCGGGCCGAGGCCCGCGCCCGCGCCGCGCAGTCGCACGCCCAGGCCGGGCAGGTCACCCAGGTGGTGCCGCAGGTCCCCGCCCAGCGCGCCCCCGAGGCCCAGCCCCTCGTCCAGGCCCAGCCGCTCGCGGCGGCCCAGCCCGTCGCGCCCGCACAGCCCGTCGCCCAGGCGCCGGTGGCGGACGCGCCGGCCGCCGAGACGGACCAGGCCTCGCCCGTCGTCTCGCATGTCGTCGCGCCCGTCGCCGTGCGCGAGCCCTCCGCGGCGACCGCCGCCGCCGAGCGCGCCGTCGCCGAGGCGATGGCGGGCCTCGACGCCGAGCGGGCCCGCCCCGCGCCGGTCGCCGAGGAGGAGGCCGACGCCGCCTTCGACGACATCTTCGTGCCGCCGCAGGCCGAGCGCGTTCCGCGCGCGCCACGCATGCCGCGGGTCGACGAGCTGCCGCTGCCGGCGCAGAACCAGCTGCGCGCCCGCGAGACCCATCCCGCGGAGGTCGAGCAGAAGCGCGGGCTGCTGCACCGGCTCGCCACGGTCGGCTTCGGCCGGCGCGAGGAGCAGCCGGCCCCGGCGCAGCGCCAGGCGCCCGCCGCCCCGGCGGCTCCGGCCCCGCGTCAGCAGGCCCCGGCGCCCGCCCCGCGTCAGCGCGAGGCTCAGGCTCAGGCTCCGGCGCAGGCGCCCGCCCACGCGCCGGCGGCGCACCCCCAGGCCCCCTCGGTCCATGCCGAGTACGCCAAGCGCCCGGCCGCGCCGCAGGGCTACCGCCCGGCGCAGGGCAATCTCGATCCGCACGGCCGCGCCCCGGCGCAGCCGCGCTCGCTCGACGACGATCAGCTCGAGATTCCCGCCTTCCTGCGCCGCCAGGCGAACTGACCCCTCCCTTCCCTGTCGTGCTCCTCGCGACGCCCCGGACGCCCTCGTGCGTCCGGGGCGTCGTCGTTCAGCGCTAGGGAGCGCGAAAAACCCAAGGATTTCAGTGCTGTCACCCATTGGGCCAAATCGTGGCGATTTGTAACAGTGCGTTAGACAACGTGATTTGGCCACGTCCCCGGCCCCGACTATGGTGCGGCGCATACACGAAGAAGCGTCCGCGGTCCGCGCGAGTCGCTCGGGGCTGAGAACACGGACAGGACGGACCACGTGCGATGGCTTGCGCCCCGCGACGAGGTCGCCTGTTCGGGAAGAGATCGATGAGCCAGATGTATCAAGTCACGCTTCGCGCGCCCGTCGAGATCGCCGGTATCGGCGTACATTCCGGCGAGTCGGTTTCCGTGACCCTGCATCCGGCGGACGCCAACCACGGGGTCGTCTTTCTCCGCACCGGCCTCCCCAACGGCATCGACCGCCTGATCGAGGCGCGTCACCTCAACGTCTCCGCCACCGAGCTCTGCACCGTCGTCGGCGCCCGGGAGAGCGGCTGCGTCGCCACCATCGAGCACGTCATGGCGGCCGTCGCCGGAATGGGCGTCGACAACGTCCTGATCGAGATCGACGGGGCCGAGATGCCGATCCTCGACGGGTCCGCCGCGCCGTTCGTCGACGCCATCGAGCGCGTCGGCACGATCACCCAGGCCGCCGCCCGCCGCTTCCTGAAGGTCCGCCGCCCGGTGCGCGTCGAGAAGGGCGCCTCGGTCGTCGAGCTCGTGCCCCACGACAAGGGCCTGCGCCTCGACGTCGAGATCGACTTCCCCCACGCCGTGATCGGCCGCCAGCGCCGCGTCTGCGAGCTGACGCCGGCGTCCTTCCGCCGCGACATCGCGTCCGCCCGCACCTTCGGCTTCATGCGTGACGTCGAGGCCCTGTGGAAGGCCGGCTTCGCGCTCGGCGCCTCGCTGGAGAACACCGTCGCCGTGGGCGAGGACGGGGTGATCAACCCCGACGGCCTGCGCTTCGCCGACGAGTTCGCCCGCCACAAGCTGCTCGACGCCGTCGGCGATCTGGCGCTGGCCGGCTATCCCCTCCTGGCCGGCTATCGTGCCCATCGCGGCGGCCACCGCCTCAATTTCGCCGTCCTCGAGGCCTTGTTCGCCGACCGTGCGAACTACGAGATCGTCGAGGCGGGCGTGCGGCGCGAGCCGGCCGAGGCCGGCGCGCCTCTCCCGGTCGCCGCGTTCAGCGCCCAGGGCCGCTGACGCGGTACGGCGGGCCGGCCCTCTCTTCGCGATCGGGGAACGCATCCGCGCGAAGCCGCTTTGCGGATCGCGGCGGCTGAGGTAAACAGCGCGGGAACCAAGACGCCGGTTCGAGCTCGCGGGCGCGGCGCACATCCTTCCGGAGGTTGATCGGGGCATGTCTTTCGCGAATGCGTATCGAGGCGCGAAAGCGGGCGCCGTCCGCTCTCTCGTGATCGTCGCCATCGGGCTCGCGCTTGCGGGCTGCGAGACGGTCGCGAACCTCAACCCGTTGAACCGGGCCGAGAAGTACGAGCCGGAAATCGTCGAGACCCGGCCGGCCGAGGAGCTCTACAACGAGGGCCTCTCGCTCATCGACCGCGGCCAGTACCAGACGGCGGCGGATCGCTTCGAGGAGATCGAGGAGGCCTATCCGTTCAGCGAGTTCGCCCGCCGCGCCCTCGTGATGCAGGCCTACGCGCAGTTCGCCGGCGGCGCCTACGACGACAGCGCCAACACGGCCGAGCGCTATCTGCAGCTCTATCCCGGCCAGGAGAGCGCCGACTACGCGCAGTACATCCTCGCGATGTCGAACTTCAACCAGATCCCGGACATCACGCGCGACCAGACCCAGACGGCCCGCGCGCTGCGCGCCTTCCAGGAGCTGATCGACCGCTACCCGGACTCCGACTATGTCGAGGATTCGCGCGCCAAGATCCAGTTCGCCCGCGACCAGCTCGCCGGCAAGGAGATGGAGGTCGGGCGCTTCTACCTCGAGCAGCGCAATTACACCGGCTCTATCAACCGCTTCCGTACCGTCGTGGCGCAGTACCAGACCACGCGCCATGCCGAGGAGGCGCTCGCGCGCCTGACCGAGGCCTACATGGCGATGGGCGTCACCGCCGAGGCGCAGACCGCGGCGGCGGTTCTCGGCCACAACTTCCCCGAATCGCAATGGTACCGGGACAGCTACGCGCTCCTGCAGTCCGGCGGCCTCGAGCCGCGGGAGAACCGCGATTCCTGGATCAGCCGCGCCTTCCGCGGGTTCACGCGGACGGTGATCGGCGTCGGCGGCTGATTCGCGGCCACCCATGCTGGTCCAGCTCTCGATCCGCGACATCGTCCTGATCGACCGGCTCGAGCTGCAGTTCGGCGAGGGGCTCGGCGTGCTCACCGGCGAGACCGGCGCCGGCAAGTCGATCCTGCTCGACTCGGTATCGCTCGCGCTCGGCGGGCGCGGCGACGGCGGCCTCGTGCGCGAGGGCGAGAAGCAGGGCGCCGTCACTGCCGTCTTCGACGTCCCCCTCGACCATCTCGCCCGCGCGATCGCCGCGCAGGCGGAGATCGACACCGAGGGCGACCTGATCCTGCGCCGGGTGCAGATGGCGGACGGGCGCACGCGCGCCTACGTCAACGACCAGACCGTGAGCGTGCAGGTGCTGCGCGCCATCGGCGCCACCCTCGTCGAGATCCACGCCCAGAACGCCGACCGGGCGCTGGTCGACCCCGCCTCGCACCGCGCCATCCTCGACGCCTTCGGAGGCCTGCAGCCGCAGGCGGCGACGGTCGCGTCCGCCGCGCGCACGGTCCGCGAGGCACGCCAGGCGCTCGAGCGCCACCGCGCCCGCATCGAGACTGCGCGCCGCGAGGCGGACTACCTGCGCCATGCGGCCGACGAGCTCTCCGCCTTGGCGCCGAAGGCCGGCGAGGAAGCCGGCCTCGCCGAGCGCCGCGCCGTGATGATGCAGGCCGAGAAGGTCGCCTCGGACCTCGCCGAGGCCTACGATTCGGTCGCCGGAAAGGCCTCCCCCGTCGCCGCGCTCTCGGCCGCGGTGCGCAAGCTGGAGCGCCGCGGCGCACAGGCGCCGGCGCTGGTCGACCCGCCGGTGAAGGCGCTCGACGCCGCCCTCGTCGCCCTCGACGAGGCGCGCGCCGCGCTGGAGGAGGCGATGCGCGCCGCCGAGTTCGACCCGCACGAGCTCGAGGGCGCCGAGGAGCGGCTGTTCGCGCTGCGCGCCGCCGGCCGCAAGTACGACGTCGCCCCCGACGACCTCGCCGCGCTCGCCGAGCGCTTCGCCGCCGACCTCGCCGAGATCGACGCCGGCGAGGAGAAATTGCACGGGCTCGAGGCGGCGCTCGCGGAGGCGGACGCCGCCTTTCTCGATGCGGCCCGGGGCCTGAGCGAGGCGCGCCGCGCCGCCGCCCGGGCGCTCGACGACGCCGTCTGCGCGGAGCTGCCGCCGCTCAAGCTCGAGCGCGCGCGATTCGTCACCCAGATCGAGGTCGACGAGGACAGCCGCGACGCGGCCGGCTTCGACCGCGTCGAGTTCTGGGCGCAGACCAACCCCGGCACGCGGCCCGGCCCGATGATGAAGGTCGCCTCGGGCGGCGAGCTCTCGCGCTTCATGCTGGCGCTCAAGGTGGTGATCGCCGACAAGGGCTCGGCGCCGACCCTCGTCTTCGACGAGATCGACACCGGAGTCGGCGGCGCGGTCGCGGACGCGATCGGCCAGCGCCTGGCGCGCCTGTCGCAGCGCGTGCAGGTGATGGCGGTGACGCACGCGCCGCAGGTCGCGGCGCGTGCGGGCGCGCATTACCTGATCTCGAAGGAGCCGGTCGACGGCACGGAGCGCGTCGCCACCCGGGTCTCGCCGCTTCGCGAGACCCCGCGGCGCGACGAGATCGCCCGCATGCTGGCGGGCGCCACCATCACCGACGAGGCCCGCGCGGCCGCGAAGAAGCTGCTGGAGGCTGCCGTACGGTGAGGGGCGGGCGTCTGCGCCCGCCCCATCCTCGGTTCAGCCGACGAGGCGGCGCGGCGCCTCTATCGGCTCCGCCAGGACGGAACCGTGGTCGCCCCGCATCTCCTGGAGGCGCGCCAGCGTGCGCCGGTCGAAGCTCGCGTTGACGGCCACGACGTCGTCGGAGCCGATCGGCTGGGGCAGGCCCAGCGGCGTCGTGCGGAAGTGCAGCTGGACCAGCCGCAGCAGCCACAGCGGGTTCATCTCGATGATGATCGAGGAGACCCCGCTGGCGAGCCCCCACTCCACGATGCCCGAGAGCAGCGCGTTGGCGACCGGACTGAGCTTGCGCCCGCGCTCGCGGTGCCCGGAATCGACGCAGTAGCGCGTCCATTCCCAGACCTCCGGGCCCACCGGCGGCTCGACCTCGCAGAGCTGCGGCAGCACCTCCGAGAGCAGGTGCGGGCGCGTCGTGGGGAGCATGCGCTGATAGCCGAGAACGCGGTCGCCATCCATGTAGAGCATGTGGACGGCATGCTCGTTGTCGAACTGATCGACCTCTCGGCCGTCGGGGCTGCGCAGATCTTCCCAGCCCATCTCGTCCACGAAGACGCGGTGACGCAGACGGTAGGCCTGCTCCATGGCGTCGGTGAAACGGTGCTGATTTTCCGGCGTAACGATATGGATCATGATGCGCTCCCTTTTAGAGAGCAGGACTTTGTACTCCGAAACAACTCATCGATAGTACGCGATAGCGTACCTTGTGTTCATCTTACGAAACCGAGACGGATCGCCTCCGCCACCGCATGCGTCCGGTTGCGTGTGCCGAGCTTTCGCCTTGCGGATCGCATATGCTTGTCGACGCCGTGCTCGGAGATCGACATGAGGTCGCCGATCTCCAGCTCGGTCTTCCCTTCGGCAGCCCAGCGCAGCGTCTCCAGCTCCCGGGGGGAGAGCTGCGGCATCGCCGGCGTCGTGTCGGCTTCCTGCACCTGGAAGCTGCGCGCCAGCGCATAGGTGGCGAGCAGCGTCAGCATGCCCCGCTCGGTCGGCGAGACCTCGATCGCTTCGCCGGCGAGCGAGAAGCCCGCGAGCTCCCCCTCGAGCGTCACCAGGGGGACGGTGAAGCCCTCCCTGAGCTTGAACTCGCCGGCTTCGTTCATCACCCGCCTGGCCGCCGGATCGGAGGCGCATTCGGGCACGAGCTCGCTCCAGAGAAAGGGGCCGCGGTTGTCCGAGACGCGCCGGATCGCCGGATCGGTGAAGAGATAGCCGTGCGAGAAGTAGCGGCGCGTCCACTCCTCGGGCCAATGATCCAGCACCACATGCGACATCTGCTGGCGCCGGCTCGACCCGATGTTGGGGATCGTGCCCGCTAGGACGTGCTTGAACCCGAAACGGCGCGAGGCGTCGAGAAGCGCCGCGGCCACCTCTGTCGGCGTGCGAGCGCGGTCAACGGCCTGAATGAATTCGAGCGTCTGATCGAGCGACTTGCGTGACATCCGGGGCGTCCTCGTGCGCAATTTGTGACCGCAAGAGAAACGACGCAAGCACTACCTCGAATCGGCCAGGGCGCGGACCGACGCGCGAAAAAGGGAAACAGAACCCCTAGCTTTGAGCATGATTAATTCAGAGTTGTAAAGCTATCGCCGAAGCGGCGTTCGGGCTCGGGGCGTCGCCGCCGGCGCGCGCAGCGCCGCGGCGATCAGCGCCACCGCCGCGAGCGCCAGGACGGCGAGAGGGACGAGGCCCGCCTCCCAGCCGTGGCGATCGACCACGGCACCGACGAGCGGCGGCCCGGCGAGCGAACCCAGGCAGCCGAGCTGGGACATCGGCATATCAACTCGGTCACGTCACTTGATCCAAAAAACAATCTTAGAATGTTTCCGCGACCCCCCTCAGCGCCCGCACCAGATCCGCGACGCCCTCCTCCGGCGTGCGGTCGTTGACGATGGTCACGTCCGCGTCGATCGGCGCGAGCGCGTCGGAGCGGGCGAGACGCGCGGTGGCGTCCGCATCGCGTCCCCGCGCGCCGATGCGCGCTGCGAGCACCGCGCGGGGCGCGGTGACCTCGACGACGACGATGCCGGGGAGCCGCGCGCGGGCCTCGGCGACGCGCGAGCGCGAACCGTTCACCACGCACACCGCACCCTGCGCGACCCGGTCCGCCACGCTGCGCGGGATGGCGTAGCCGAGACCGTGAGCGCGCCACCACAGCGCGAACCGGTCCGCACGCACACCGGCCTCGAAATCGGCGTCCGAGATCGTATCGTGCGCCTCGTGCGCGGTCACCGTGCGGGTCACCAGGCGATGCGGAAAGACGATGCGCGGATCGTCCGCGAGCGCCGCGCGGGCGCCGGCGATCAGCGTGTCCTTGCCCGCGCCGCTCGGGCCGACGACGAGGACGAGCGCGCCCGGGCCGCCCGAGCCCGTCACGCCACCCGCTCCCCCGCTCGCCAGACCTGGCGCACCACCGGCGTCCCGCCGGAGATCCGCACCCGCACGAGGTCGGCCCGCAGGCCGGCCGCGATGGCGCCGCGGTCGCCGAGCCCCGTCGCCCGGGCCGGGTTGAGCGTCACGGTGCGGATCGCGGCGGGAAGGTCGATCGCCGGCACGCGCTCGGGCAGGCGGAAGGCCGCCATCAGCAGGCTCGCGGGCACGTAGTCCGAGGACAGGATGTCGAGGAGCCCCTCCTGCGCCAGCGTCTGCGCGGCGACGTTGCCCGAATGCGAGCCGCCGCGAATGAGGTTCGGCGCGCCCATCATCACCGTGATGCCGCGCTCGCGGCAGGCCCGCGCCGCCTCCACCGTGGTGGGGAACTCCGCGAGCGAGACGCCGGCTACGTGCGAGGCCTCCACCTCCTCGCGCGTGGTGTCGTCGTGGCTCGCCATCGGAATGCCGCGCGCCTTGGCGAGCGCGATCAGCGCGGGGCGGTTGCGTTCGGCGATCGGCGCATTGTGGGCGATCTTGCTCTCGACGACGCGCTCGGCCTCCTCGCGGCTCGCGTGGTTCTTGCCGCCGAAATAGACGAAGTACTTCTCCAGGTCGCGGAACTGGCGCTGGCCCGGCGTGTGGTCCATGAGCGAGATCAGCCCGACGGGGAAGACCGCGGCGAAGTTGTCCACCGCCTCGACCACGTCCGGCGAGGGGATCTCGCAGCGCAGGTGGGTGTGGTGGTCGGCCCGGAAGAGATTGTGACGGCGCCCCTCGTCGAGCGCCTCCGCCAGGACGAAGAGCTCGGGGCCGAGGCTCATGCCCTCGACGTCGATGCCCGCGCGCAGCGAATCGAACACCGTGGTGATGCCCGCGGTGGCGATCTGCGCGTCGTAGGCCAGCGCCGCGCCGAGCGGATGCCAGCGCACCTTGGGGCGCGGCGCGTAGTGGCTCTCGAGATGGTCCGTGTGGAGCTCGACGAGGCCGGGGATCAGCGTCTCGCCGCCGAGATCGACGCCCGTCTCCGGCGCGCGGCCCTCGCCGATCTCCGCGATGCGGCCGTCCGCGACGGCGACCCAGCCGTGGATCACGGCGTCGGGCGTCACGATCCTGGCGTTGTCGAGGACGAAGCTGTCTGGGTTGTCGGCGGTCATCTCGCGGTCTTTCGCATGCGGGTCAGGCGGCGGGTCTAGCGGTGAAGCGTGTCACGTCGACGACACGGGTCGCGACGGCCTCGCGGACGTCGGCGTCGTGGAAGATGCCGATCAGTGCGCAGCCGGCCGCGCGCTTCTCGCGGATCAGGTCTATCACGACCGCGCGATTCGCGGCGTCGAGAGACGCGGTCGGCTCGTCGAGGAGCAGCACGCTGCGCGGCGCGATCAGCCCGCGGGCGATGTTGACGCGCTGCTGCTCGCCGCCCGAGAAGGTCGCCGGCGGCAGCTCCCAGAGCCGCTCGGGCAGGTTCATCAGCGCGAGCAGATCCCGGGCGCGGGCGTCCGCGGCGGCGGGCTCCAGGCCTCCCTCGCGGCCCTCCGCCGCGATCACGTCGCGCGCGCCGACCCGCGGGATCACGCGCAGGAACTGGCTGACGTAGCCCATCGTGGTGCGCCGCAGGCGCAGCACCTCCCGCGGCGGCGCGATCGCAACGTCGACGATCCCGCCATCGGTCTCGCGCACGCGGATCGCGCCCGCGTCGCAGCGATAGTTGCCGTAGATCATCTTCAGCAGCGAGGACTTCCCCGCCCCCGACGGCCCGCCGAGGACGACGCACTCGCCGGGATGGACGGCGAAGGACACGTCGGACACGACCTCGAGGCGCGTCCCCTCGCGCAGGTGCAGCGTGAAGGTCTTGGAGACGGACTCCAGGTCGACGAGCGGTTCGGTCATGGCTGCCTCCTCACGCCGCCAGCACGGACGACACGAGCAATTGCGTGTAGGGCTCGCGCGGGTCGTCGAGGACCTGGTCGGTGAGGCCCGTCTCGATCACGCGCCCGTGGCGCATCACCATGATCCGATGCGACAGGAGCCGCGCCACCGCGAGGTCGTGCGTCACGATGATCACGGCGAGGCCGAGCTCGGCGACGAGGCCGCGGATCAAGTCGAGGAGCCGCGCCTGCACCGAGACGTCGAGCCCCGACGTCGGCTCGTCCATCAGGACGAGGCGCGGGTGGGTGACGAGGTTGCGGGCGATCTGCAGGCGCTGGCGCATGCCGCCGGAGAACGTGGTCGGCCGGTCGTCCATGCGCGCGACGTCGATCTCGACGCGCGCGAGCCAATCCGCCGCCGTGGCGCGGATGCGCCCGTAGTGCCGCTCCCCCACGGCCATCAGCCGCTCCCCGACGTTCCCGCCGGCGGAGACGCCCATGCGAAGCCCGTCGCGGGCATCCTGGCGGATGAAGCCCCAATCGGTGCGCATCAAGACACGCCGGCGCGCCTCGTCGAGGTCGAACAGGCTCTGGGTCCGGCCATCGCGCAGCCGGTAGGTCACCGCGCCGGAGGTGGGCTCCAGCTCGGTGGAGAGCACGGAGAGCAGCGTCGACTTGCCGGACCCTGATTCGCCCACGACCGCGAGCACCTCGCCGGGGAAGAGGTCGAAGGACACGTCCGCGCAGCCGACCTGCCGGCCGTAGAGCTTGCCGAGGCCCCTCGCCTCGAGGAGCGCGCCCTCACGCATCGGTCGTCTCCTTCGCGCCCTCGGCGAGCATCGCCCCGCGATGCCCCGCAGCGCGCCGCTCTTCGCAATAATCGCTGTCCGAGCACACGAACATCCGCCCGCCCCTGTCGTCGAGGATCACCTCGTCGAGATAGACCCCCTCGGCCGCGCAGAGCGCACAAAGCTGCGAGAAGCGCTGGACGGTGAAGGGATGATCCTCGAAGTCGAGCGAGCGCACGCGCGTGTAGGGCGGGATCGCGTAGATGCGCTTCTCGCGGCCCGCGCCGAAGAGCTGCAGCGCGCCCGACATCTCCATCTTCGGGTTGTCGAACTTCGGCGTCGGAGAGGGGTCCATCACGTAGCGGCCCGCCACCTCGACCGGATAGGCGTAGGTCTTGGCGATGTGGCCGTGCCTGGCGATGTCCTCGTAGAGCTTCACGTGCATCAGCCCGTACTCGGCGAGCGCATGGAGCTTGCGCGTCTCGGTCTCACGCGGCTCGAGGAAGCGCAGCGGCTCGGGGATCGGCACCTGGTAGACCAACACCTGCCCCTCGACGAGCGGCTCCTCGGGGATGCGGTGGCGGGTCTGGACGATGGTCGCGTCGCGCGTGCGGGTCGTCGTCGCCACGCCCGCGGTCTTCGCGAAGAACTTGCGGATCGAGACGGCGTTCGTGGTGTCGTCCGAGCCCTGGTCGATCACCTTGAGCACGTCGGCGGGCCCGATGATCGCGGCCGTCACCTGCACCCCGCCTGTGCCCCAGCCGTAGGGCATCGGCATCTCGCGCGAGGCGAAGGGCACCTGGTAGCCGGGGATGGCGATGCCCTTGAGGATCGCGCGGCGGATCATGCGCTTGGTCTGCTCGTCGAGATAGGCGAAGTTGTAGCCCGTCTCGGTCGGGGCCGCGGGCGCTTGCGTCTCGGTCATGGCGCAGTCCTTTCCCGGGCCCTCGCATAGGCTGCGAGCCGCGCGTCGAGCGTGCCCGAGTGCAGCTCGAACAGGTGGTCGTCGTCGTCGTAGAAATAGAGCGAGCGGCCCTCACCGGGCACGCGCGGACGCGGCGGGCGAATGTCGACGCCGAGCGCCCGCAGCCGCTCGCCATAGGCATCGAGGTCGCCGTCCGCGACCGCGAAGGCGACATGGTCGTAGCCACGCGGCGCTTGGCGCTCGCCCTCCATCGCCGCGATCCAGATTCCGCCCAACAGGAAGAACTTTTCCCGTGCGATGGAGAAGGTCTCCTCTCCGCTGGCGTAAATTTCGCGCGCGCCGAGCCCGTCCACGAGCAGACGCGTCATGCGCTGGAGGTCGCGCACCACGAAGGTGATGTGGGACAGACCCTGGATCATTGCGCGGCCTCCTTCGTCTCGGCATCGGCGGCGCGCGCGGCGACCTCGCGGCGCATGCGGCGCACGAGGTCGAGCTCGGCCTGGAAGTCGACGTAGTGCGGCAGCTTGAGGTGCTCGACGAAGCCCGTCGCCTGCACGTTGTCGGCGTGGGAGAGCACGAACTCCTCGTCCTGGGCGGGGCTCGTGCGCTCCTCGTCGAGCTCGCCCGCGCGCAGCGCCCGGTCGACGAGGGACATGGCCATGGCCTTGCGCTCGCTCTGCCCGAAACTGAGGCCGTAGCCGCGGGTGAATTGCGGCGGGAGCTCCGCGGAGCCCTTGAACTGGTTCACCATCTGGCATTCGGTGACGAGGATCTCGCCGAGCGGAACCTCGAAGCCGAGCTCCTCGGGCGTGAAGCCCACCTCGACCGTGCCGATGCGCACCTCGCCGACGAACGGATGGTTGCGGCCGTAGCCGCGCTGGGTGGAATAGCCGAGCGCGAGCAGGAAGCCCTCGTCGCCCCGCGCCAGCGCCTGGAGGCGCAGGTCCCGATCCGCCGGGAAGTCGAGCGGCTCGCGCGTGAGGTCGCCGACCGGGGCTGCGTCGTCCGCAGCCTCGCGCTCGATCAGGTCTTCTCCGGCGAGGATGTCGGTAACCCGGGGCATTCGAACCGCGTCGGCGGCGGCCTCCGGCGGCGCCGGCGGCTCGACGCCGGCGGCGAGCGCGAAGTCGATCAGGCGGTGGGTGTAGTCGAAGGTGGGTCCGAGCACCTGCCCACCGGGCAGGTCCTTGTAGGTGGCCGACACCCGCCGGCGCACCCGCATCGCGCCCGTGTCGACGGGCGCGGAATAGCCGAAGCGCGCGAGCGTCGTGCGGAAGGCGCGCACCAGGAAGATCGCCTCGATCAGGTCCCCGCGCGCCTGCTTGATCGCGAGCGCGGCGAGCCCGCGGTCGTAGAGCGAGCCCTCTGTCATCACCCGGTCGACGGCGAGCGCGAGCTGCTCCTCGATCTGTGCGATCGTCAGCTCGGCCACAGCGCGGTCCCCGCGCCGCGCGTCGGCGAGGAGCGCGTGGGCGTTGTCGATGGCGGCCTCGCCGCCCTTTACCGCGACGTACATGATCTCGCTCCTCCGGGCCTAATCGCGGATCGTGGTGGTGCGTGGCAGGCCGACGACGCGGTCGCCGGCGGTGAGGATCAGGTCGATGCCGCGCGGGAACAGAGCGCCGTTCGCCCGCCAGCGCGCCGCGAAGTCCGCCGGCAGCGGGGCCGCGGCGAGGCGCGCCATCTCGCGGATGCCGGGCCCTTCGAGCGTGAAGCCGCCCAGGGCGTCGAGCCGCTCGCAGGCGAGGACCAGCGTGGTGGAGCGGTCCGGGTAGGCCTGCTCGCCCAGCGCGAAGGCCTCGAAGGCCGGGAGCCGCGCGGGATCGGCGATCAGCGCGAAGGCGCCGGCATCGGGCTCGGCGACGATCCGCGCGCCGGTGTGGAAGCGCAGCCAGTCGCCGACCGCAGGCTCGTCCGCGAGGGGCGGGTCGAGCCACAGCGGCGCCTCGTGATCGGCGAGCGTCAGCGCGATGGCGGCGAGGGCGGGCGTGAGCGGCGCGGGCGGGGCGAGGACGACGGGGAGCCGTTGCGGCGTGCCGGGCCGCGCAAGCGCCTCCATCACGGCGCGGAACACGCCCTGGGAGTCGAGAACCGGGTCGGCGAAGCCGGGAGCGAGAGCGGCCGGGAATTCCTGGGCAACCATCGTCAATCCTCCCCGCGGACCATGGTGAAGAAATCCACCTTCGTCGCTGCGATCCGCCGCGCCTCCTCCGCGCGCTCGGTGGCGATGCGCTGCGCCACCGGCGCGAGCGCATCCGCGACGGCGTCGGGCCGCCCCTGGAACAGTGCGTCGAGGATCGCCGCCTTGCGGGCACGGGCCGCGTCCCGGCCGAGATGGTAGGCGAAGCCGGTCTCGCCCGAGGGAAGCCGCACGGCGGCGCGGGTGACGGTCGCCTCCCCCGCGTTGAAGGCGCGCCCGTCGCCGCCGATGCGCCCGCGCAGCATGACGAGCCCGGTCTCGGGCCGGCGCAGGTCGGCGACCTCCGTCGGCGCGGCGAGCGCGGCCAGCGCCTCCTCGAGCTCGTCGGCACGCGCGAGCGCGCACAGCTTCATCGCGCCCTGGCGGGCGGCGATCGTGGGAGAGGGTGTTCGTGTGGGCGTGGCGGTGGCGGTCATGCGCCGCTCCGGTAACGATTGGCGACAAGGTTGTCTAGTGATATAGACAAGCCGCCAACCGCGTCAAATGAAGTTTCGGTGACACATGCCCGCCTCCGACCCCGCCTCCCGCGCCGACCCCTCCACGCTCGTGCGCGGCGAAGGCGTCGCCGCCTGGCGCCAGATCGTCGACGGGCTAGAGGCGGACATCGCCGCCGGCCGGCTCGGCCCCGGGGACCGGCTCCCCGCCGAGACGCAGCTCGCCGAGCGCTTCGGCGTGAACCGCCACACCGTGCGCCGCGCGCTCGGCGTGCTCGCCTCGCACGGCCTGGTGCGCGCGACGCAAGGCCGTGGCACCTTCGTCGAGGCGCGCCCGCTGGCCTACCCGATCGGCCCGCGCACCCGCTTCACCGAAATCGTCTCGGGCGCGGGGCGCCAGGCCGGCGGCGCGCTCCTCGCCGCGGGCGAGCGCCCGGCCGACGCCTGGGCCGCCGATCGGCTGGGCCTCGCGGAGGGCGCGCCCGTGCTCGAGCTCGTCACGCTGCGCTCGGCCGACGGCACGCCGATCGCGCTCGCCGCCAACGTCTTCCCCCTCCCCCGCTTCGCCGGCCTCGACGCGCGCTACCGCGAGACGGGGTCGATAACGCGGGCCTTCGCCGCGATGGGCGTCGCCGACTACCGCCGCCTGTCGAGCGCGCTCACCGCCCGCGCCGCGACGCCGGAGGAGGCCGCAGCCCTCGACCTCGCCCAGGGGCGCATCCTGCTCGTGCTCGACAACGTCAACGTCGACGCCGCCGGCGCGCGCATCCAGGCGACGCGGGCGCTGTTCCCGGCGGACCGAGTGGAGCTGAAGGTGGAGGGGTGATCCCTCACCCCCCATGCCTCTCCAAAAACCCCTCCACCCCGAGCCCCCTGAAATCCGGCAGCGCCAGCCGCAGCCGCTCGTGGTCCCAGTCCCACCAGGCGAGCGCGAGGAGGCGCTCGGCGACGTCTTCCGCAAACCGCCGGCGCACCGGCCGCGCGGGGTTGCCGACGACGATCGTGTAGGGCGCGACGTCCTTCGTCACGATCGCGCCCGCGCCGACGACGGCGCCCGTGCCGATGGTGCGGCCGGGCAGGATCACCGCCCCGTGGCCGATCCAGACGTCGTGGCCGATGGTCACCGGGGACGCGCGCCGCCAGTCGAAGAAGCCGGCCTCGTCCTCCTCCTGGCCGGGCCAGTAGGCGGAGGCGCGGTAGGTGAAGTGCGCCTGGCTCGCGCGCTCCATCGGGTGGTTGCCCGGGTTGATGCGCACCATGCGGGCGATCGAGACGAACCTCCCGATCGTCGCGTAGGCCACGTCGCCATCCTCGACGATGTAGGAATAATCGTCGAGCACGGTCTCGGCGAGCCGCGTGCGCGCGCCGACCTCGGTGAAGCGGCCGAGCCGGCACGCGCTCACCTGCGCCTGGGGGTGGACGAGCGGGGTTTCGGACAGGCGTTTCATGACGGGCTCCGGTGCGCGGTCGGCGAGTCTTCGGGATAGGCCGCCGATCCGACAGGGGCATGACGATGCCCGCCATCGTCGGATGAATTCCCGCCGCGTGCCACGCGGCGCTTGCCCTCGCCCGCGGAATTGGCGACAAACCCGAGCTGTGACAGACGCCCGCACCTACCCGTCCCGTCCCTTCCTGGCCGCCAGCATCGCCGTGGTGCGCGATGGCCGCGTGCTCGTCGCCGCGCGCGGCAAGCCGCCGATGCGCGACCTGTTCACCCTGCCGGGCGGGATCGTCGAGCTCGGCGAGACGCTCGCCGAGGCGGCGCTGCGCGAGCTCGCCGAGGAGGTGGGCGTCACGGCCGAGATCGTGGGCCCGATCCGCCCGGTGGAGGTGATCGAGCGCGACGCACAGGGGCGGGTCGCAGCGCATTTCGTCATCCAGGCCCACGCCGCGCGCTGGCTCTCGGGCGAGGGCGAGACCGGACCCGAAGCGCTCGCCCTGCGCTGGGTCGACCCCGACGAAGCCGCCCTCCTCGCGACGACGCCCGGCCTGCCGGAGATCCTGCGCGCCGCGCTCGCCCTGGCGGAGGCGGCGCGATGATAACCGCGCGCCTCGCCCTCGCACTCGCTATCGCGCTGTCCCTGGCGCTGCCCCTGACGCCCGGCGCGTCGCCCGCCCGCGCGCAGCAGGCGGCGGTCGAGACGCCGGATCTCCCCCGGCCGGCCTACGAGCCGGAGCTCCTGCGCCTGTCCGAGGTGATCGGCGCCCTCGCCTTCCTGCGCGACCTGTGTGAGGCGCCCGACGCGGCGCAATGGCCCGCGCGCATGCAGACGCTGATCGACGCGGAAGGCGAGACCAAAGCCGAGCGGCTCGCCGGCGCCTACAACCGCGGCTACCGCGCCTTCGCCCTCACCTACCGCGTCTGCACGCCCGCGGCGGAGCGCGCCATCGCGGGCTACCTCGACGAAGGCGAGCGCCTGTCGCGCTCGGTCGCCCGCCGCTTCGGCGGCTGAACCGCCGCACCGAATCGCCGCTCGCGCGTTCATGACGAAATGGTCATGCGCCGGTCACCCGCGCCCAAGGCAGGGGGTGCGACCGTGTGTCCGACGCTCCGATCCGGACGCCGTTTCGAGCCCAATGTTCCGTGCCCACGCACCCGAGGTTACCCCATGATACGTCACGCAGCCCTCGCCCTCGCCACCGTCGCCATCCTCGTCGGCGCGCCGGCCATGGCCCAGCAGGAACCCCGCCGGGAAGCGGTCGCCATCGACCGCTCGGCGCTGGTCGACGCCCGCCTCGCCGCGATCCGCGCCGGGCTCTCCCTCACGCCCGAGCAGGAGGCGCTGTTCGCCCCCCTGGCCGAGACCTGGCGCTCGGTGGCGACCACCCGCGCCGAGCGCCGCGAGGCGATGCGCGCGGAGCGCTTCGCGCGCATGCAGGAGCGCTTCGGCGGGGACGACGAGGGCGGGCGCGGTCCCGGCCGCGGCATGACGGGCCAAGGCATGGGCCGAGGCATGGGTGAAGGCATGCGCGACGGCGCGGGCCCCAGCGCGATGATGTCGGAGGAGGATATGCGCGGCAGGATGGGCCGCGGTGCCGGCCCCGGTTCGGAGAACGACTTCATGGAGCGGCTGCAGCGCCGCGCCGCGGCCGGGAGCGCCCGCGCCGACGAGCTGACGCGCCTCGCCGACGCCATGCAGCCGCTCTGGGACAGCCTCGACGAGCGCCAGCGGGCGCTGCTCCCCGTCCTGGTTCGCGGGACCGAGGGCCTCGTCTCCCCCGGGCGCGGGGGCTGGCGAGGCGGCGAGCGCGGCATGCGCGGGGACTCGTATGGGAATATGCGAGGGAACATGCACGGGCGGATGCACGGCGGCATGCACGGCCGCGGCTGGAACTGACGCCGCCGCCTCTGCGGCCCGCACATGAAGAAAGCCGCCCGGTCGCCCGGGCGGCTTTCTCGTGTCCGCGTCTCGCGCGGCGGATCGGCGGGCGATCAGCGCGAGTAGAACTCGATCACGAGGTTCGGCTCCATCTGCACCGGGTACGGCACCTCGGAGAGGGTCGGGATCCGGGCGTAGGTGGCCACCATCTTGTTGTGGTCGACGTCGACGTAGTCCGGCACGTCGCGCTCGGGGAGCTGCGCGGCCTCGAGCACCACGACGAGCTGCTTCGAGGCGTCCTTGACCTCGATCACGTCGCCCGGCTTCACGAGGAAGCTCGGGATGTTCACCCGGCGGCCGTTCACCTTGATGTGGCCGTGGTTGATGAACTGGCGCGCGGCGAACGGGGTGGCCACGAACTTCGCGCGGTACACCACCGCGTCGAGACGACGCTCGAGCAGGCCGACCAGGTTCTCGCCGGAATCGCCCTTCTGGCGGATCGCCTCGGCGTAGTAGCGGCGGAACTGCTTCTCGGTGATGTTCGCGTAGTAGCCCTTGAGCTTCTGCTTGGCGCGCAGCTGCGTGCCGAAGTCGGACATCTTGCCCTTGCGGCGCTGGCCGTGCTGGCCGGGTCCGTACTCGCGGCGGTTCACGGGGCTCTTGGGACGGCCCCAGATGTTCTGACCCAGGCGGCGGTCGATCTTGTACTTCGCCTGAATGCGCTTGGACATCGCGGTTCCTCTTTGCGTTGTCTGGTCTTGTGAGGAACGCGCCCTCCTCTTCCCGAACCGGCTCGCGAGCCGACCGGAACGACAGGCCCGGCCTGCCGGCCGGATCCACGGGTGCGTGAACGACAACGCGGGCCCCTTGGCGAGACCCGCGCGTCGAGGGGGCGTCATACGGGGGCGAGGCGCGGGTGTCAACGGAAAGGTGACGCGGCGACTTGTCGGTGGAATACCCGCCCGCCCCGCTTCCCGCCGCTCGGCACGGGCGCTACATCTCGCGCATGCACGCCCGCCCGCCCCTTCACCTGCTCAAGCTCTGCGTCGGCGCGGAGTCGATCGCCGATCTCGAAGGCTGGATCGAGGAGAACCGGATCTACGCCACGCGGGCCGGGCGCGCCTACGAGCAGCGGCACACCACGCGGATGGTGCCCAAGCGAATGGACGAGATCGTCGGCGGGGGCTCGCTCTACTGGGTGATCAAGGGCCAGCTCAGCGCCCGCCAGCGCCTCGTCGCGATCCGCCCCTTCACCGACGAGAGCGGCATCGGCCGCTGCCACCTGGTGCTGGAGCCCAAGGTGGTCCCCGTCCAGCCGCGCCCCTGCCGCCCGTTCCAGGGCTGGCGCTACCTCGAGGAGAAGGATGCGCCGGCGGACCTCTCCGGCGAGGCGGCCGCAGGGCTCGCGGAGATGCCGGAGGGATTGCGGCGGGAGCTGGCGGAGCTGGGGCTGCTGTGACGCGCCGCGGGGGCTCCCGCGCCGCCGCACCCTGCGCTAGGCTCCCCGCATGACCGCGCATCCCACACGTATCTTCGTCCTCACCGGCGCCGGGATCTCCGCCGAGAGCGGGCTCGGCACCTTCCGCGACGTGGGCGGCATCTGGGCGAAGTTCGACCCATCGAGGCTCGCCACCCCGGAAGCCTTCGCCCGCGATCCCGACACCGTGCAGGCCTTCTACAATGCCCGCCGGCAGAACCTGCTCGCGGCGGAACCGAACCCGGCGCACCGGGCGCTGGCGCGGCTGGAGGCGGGCCTCGCCGCTCGGGGCGGGCGGCTCACGCTCGTCACCCAGAACATCGACGACCTGCACGAGCGCGCCGGCCACCGCGAGGTGCTGCACATGCACGGCGAGCTGCTGAAGGCGCGCTGCGCCTCCTGCGAGTCCGTGGTCGAGGCCCGCGCCGACCTCTCGACGGCGAACGCCTGCGCCGCCTGCGGGCGCACGGGGCGCATGCGCCCGCACGTGGTCTGGTTCGGCGAGATCCCCTTCCATCTGGACGAAATCGAGGAACGCCTGATGGCGGCCGACCTCTTCGTCGCCATCGGCACCTCCGGCGCGGTCTACCCCGCCGCCGGCCTCGTCGGCGCGGCCCGCCGGGCGCGGATCGCCACCCGCGAGATCAACCTCGAGCCCTCCGACAACGCGCACCTGTTCGACGAGGTTGATTACGGCCGGGCGAGCGAGGCGGTGCCGCGATGGGTGGAGGGGGTTTTGGGAGGCTAGAGGGGGCCCGAAGAGCCATCACGAGCCTTGAGTCGATGGCTGTTATCGCACATTATCAAATTGTCCCCCGAAAGGGGGCTTTGGGAGCCTTCGGAGAGCGCAACGCGCGAGCGCGGCCCGGGAAACCGGGCGCTCCGGGGCTTCATGAACGAGGACCTCGTCGACACCGTCGGCGGGGTCCTCGCGCTTCAAAACAACGAAATCACCAGCGCGATCGCGATCACCCACACCCCGATCACCAGCGCCCGCCCGCGCCCGGCGGCCGCCTCGCCGGCGCGCTCGATGGAGGACGGCGCCAAGGCGATGCCCTTCTCGGTGCCCCCCTCGAGCTGCACCAGCAGCCGCTCGGCGCGCACCGCGATGTCGGGCAGGTCCTGGAGCACGCCGAAGAGGGTGCGCGCGCCGCGGCCGACGTCCTCGATCTTGCCGATGGGGCCGAGGTTGCGCTCGATCCACTCGCGCACCACGGGCTCGGCGATCGTCCACATGTCGAGATGCGGGTCGAGCCGGCGGGCGACGCCCTCGACCACGACCATGGTCTTCTGGAGCATGACGAGCTCGACGCGCGTCTGCATCTCGAAGATGGCGGTCACCTCGAACAGCAGCGCCAGCACGCGCGCCATCGAGATCTCGTCGGCGCGGCGGTCGTGGATCGGCTCCCCGATGGCGCGGATGGCCTGGGCGAAGTCGAGCACGGAATGGCGCGGGGGCACGTAGCCCGCCTCGAAATGCACCTGCGCGACCTTGACGTAGTCGCGCTGGATGAAGCCGAGGAGGATCTCGGCGAGGAAGCGCCGCTCGCGGTGGCCGAGCCGGCCCATGATGCCGGTGTCGACGGCCACCAGCCGCCCGCGCCCGTCGACGAAGAGGTTGCCGGGGTGCATGTCGGCGTGGAAGAAGCCGTCGCGGATCGCCTGGCGCAGGAAGCTCTGGATGACGATGCGCGCGAGCGCGACGCGGTCGTGCCCGGCGGCGTCGATGTCCTCGGGCTTGTTGAGCTTGATGCCGTCGATCCATTCGAGGGTGAGCACCTCGCGATCGGTGAGGTCCCACTCGGGCTTGGGCACCTTGAACTCGAAATCGCCCTTGGTGTTGTCGGCGAGCTCGGAGAGGGCGGCGGCCTCGAGGCGCAGGTCCATCTCGATGATCACCGAGCGCGCCAGCGTCTCCACCACCTCCGCCATCCGCAGGCGGCGCGCTTCGGGCGCGTAGCCCTCGAAGACGCGCGCGGCGAAGCGCATGTCCTGGAGGTCCTGGGCAAAGCGCTGGCGGACACCCGGGCGCACCACCTTCACGGCGACGACCTGCTCGCCACCCTCGGGCGTCTTCATCACCGCGCGATGCACCTGGGCGATGGAGGCCGCCGCCACGGGCTCGCCGAAATGCGAGAAGATCGCCTCGATCGGGCGCCCCAGCGCCTCCTCGACGACGCGCACCGCCTCCTCCCGCGGGAAGGGCGGCAGCCGGTCCTGCAGGCTCTCGAGATCGCGCGCGGCCTTGAAGCCGACGATGTCGGGCCGCGTCGCCAGGAACTGGCCGAACTTGACGTAGGACGGACCGAGCCGCACCAGCGCCGCCGAGAGCCGGCTCTCGGAGGGGCCGGCGTCGGGGCGCTCGATCAGCCGCGCGAGCCTCAAGCCGAGCCGCGGCAGCGGGGGCAGCACGGAGGGGTCGACGAGCGCGAGCGCGCCCTCGCGGGCGAGCACCCAGCCGGCGCGCGCCGCACGCAGGATATGAACGATGCTGCCGATCACGAGGAAACGCTCATCAGATCTTCCAACCCGAATGCAGGCGCACGATCCCGCCGGTCATCGGCCGGTGCGTCACGCGGCGAAAGCCGGCCTCCTCGATCATGTCGGCGAACAGGCCCGGCGTCGGGAAGCGCCGGATCGATTCCACCAGGTAGCGGTAGCTCTCAGCATCCCCGGTCACCGCCTTGCCGATGCGCGGGATGACGTTGAAGGAGTAGGCGTCGTAGATCGTGTCGAAGCCCGGGATGTCGGGCTTCGAGAACTCCAGGCAGAGGAAGCGCCCGCCGGTCTTCAGCACGCGATGCGCCTCGGCCAGCGCCGCGTCGATGCGCGGCACGTTGCGGATGCCGAAGGCGATCGTGTAGGCATCGAAGCTCTTCTCCGGAAACGGCAGGACCTCGGCGTTGCCCTCCACGAAGGTGGCGCGCGAGCCGTATTGCGCACCGGCGCGCTCGCGGCCCACCGCCAGCATGTCGGGGTTGATGTCGAAGACGGTGACGTGCGCCGCCGGGCCCGCCTCGTCGAGCACGCGGAAGGCGACGTCGCCCGTGCCGCCGGCCACGTCGAGGTGGTGGAAGGGCCGCGTCTTGGTGGGCTTCAGCGCCGAGACCATGGCGTCCTTCCAGGCCCGGTGCAGGCCCGCCGACATCAGGTCGTTCATCAGGTCGTAGCGCCGCGCCACCGAGCGGAAGACGTCGTCGACGAGCCCCTGCTTCTCGTCGAGCGGAACCGTCCTGTCCCCGAAATGCGTCGTGCCGGTGCTCGTCTCGTCCGCCATGCTCTCGTCCGTTCTCGTGCGCCGCGCGGCGCTCTCGCCGGGAGACATAGCGAAAGCCGCGGCGCGAGGCTATCTGATCTAGGCCGACCGGCCGTATTTCCCACCCGCACGCCCCGCCCGCGACCCCGAGTCCCATTCGCCCGAGTCCCATCGAGACATGCCCGAGCTTCCCGAAGTCGAGACCGTCCGCCGCGGGCTGGAGCCCGCGATGGTCGGCGCGCGGTTCACGGCGGTCGAGCAGCACCGGCCCGACCTGCGCTTTCCCTTTCCCACACGCTTCCCGGCGCGGCTCGAGGGCGCGGAAGTGCGCGCCCTCTCGCGCCGGGCGAAGTACCTGATCGCGGACCTCTCCACGGACGAGAGCCTGATCATGCACCTGGGCATGACCGGGCGCTTCACCGTGGAGCTCGCGAACGCGGTGATCACGCCCGGCGAGTTCCGCTACGAGCCCGGCACGATGCCGATCCACGACCACGTCGTGTTCCGCTTCGACACCGGCGCGCGGGTGACCTACAACGACGTGCGCCGCTTCGGCTACATGGACCTCGTCCCCTCCGCCGAGCTCTCGACCTGCAAGCACTTCAAGGGCATCGGCATCGAGCCGCTGGGCAACGCGCTCTCCAGCGAGACGCTGGCGCGGCTGTTCCACGGCAAGTTCGCCCCGCTCAAGGCCGCGCTCCTCGACCAGCGGCTGATCGCGGGGCTCGGCAACATCTACGTCTGCGAAGCGCTCTACCGCGCCCGGCTCCATCCGGAGGCGCCGGCTGGCATCGTCGCGACGAAGACCGGGCGCCCGCGGGCGGCCGCGCATCGTCTCGCGCAGGAGATCCGCGCCGTGCTGAACGAGGCGGTGGCCGCCGGCGGCTCGACCCTGCGCGACTTCGCCCACGCCGACGGCTCGCTCGGCTATTTCCAGCATTCCTTCAAGGTCTACGACCGCGAGGGCGAGCCCTGCCCGACCCCGGGCTGCGGCGGAACCGTGGAGCGGATCGTGCAGTCGGGCCGCTCGACCTTCTACTGCCGGCGCTGCCAGGGGCGGTGAAGCGCGCGGTGAGGCGTGCGGTGAGGCGCTCACCCCTCCGCGGGCTCGACCGTTCGCGGCGGCTGCGGCTCGAAGCCCCAGCCGCGCATGCGCGCCTGCTCGACCAGCGCCATATGCGGCGCGGTCAGGGCGGCGAGGCCGACGAAGAGCACCTGCATGACCCGGGCGTCGATCGCGACGCCCGAGAGCAGCCACCAGCCGGCCCCGGCGAGCGCGAGCGTGCCGAGCATCGGCGCGGCGGCGATGGCGGCGAGGGCCGCCGGCGACGTCGTGTCCGCGGCGCGGGCGGTGCGCAGGATGTGGCGGGCGGAGTGCATCAGGCAGAAATAGACCGTGAAGGCGATCAGCGGCGGCGCGAGAAGCGCCAGCGTGGCGGTCGCGCCGAGCTCGAAGGCGGTGCGGCCCCGGTCCCGGTGCGTCTCCCAGACGACCCCGCCGACGGTGAGGAGCACGACCGGCCAGGCGACCGTCGCCAGCGCGCCGGCGACGACGGCCCCCGGCTCGACTCCAACGAGGAGCCCGAACAGCCGCGCCACCTCCGCCTCGTGCAGCAGCGTCGGCAGGACGACGGGTGCGGCGCCCATGGCGAGGCGGGTGACGAGCGCCGCCCTGCCCTCGGGGTCGCCGGAGAAATGCGCGATCGAGGCCAGCAGGAACCCCGCGAGGAACAGCGTCGGCGCGAGCGCCCAGGCGCCCACCACCAGCGCGGCGGCGGCCCAGTAGGCGAGCCCGAACAGCGCCCAGCGGCGAAAGCCGCTCACGCCGAGCAACCGGCGCGCGTAGAGCGTGTCGAAGGCGCCGTGCGGGACCCCGAGCGCCAGGATCAGCGCCGCGACGACGACGATCTGCGTCACGGGGGCGAGCGTCGGCAGGTTCGCCGTCGCGAAGCCGGTGGCGAGCGCGACCCCGGCATAGGCGAGGCCCTGAACGCGGATCGCGTCGTCCGCGGTCATGGCGCCGCCTCGCCGAAGAGGCTCTTCGCGCCGAACGCGTGGCGCGGACGCGCCTCGAGCCCCGCGAGCACGCGCAGGAAGGGCGCCGGCGGCAGGGCAAGCGCCATCGCCGCGGCGTCGAGCAGCGAGGGCTCGTCGGACAGGAAGCGGACGAGCCGCATCGCGGGGGTTCGCCGGAACAGCGCCTCGAACAGGTCCGGCCCGCGCGCGGGATCGGCGGCGAGGACCTTGGTGAAGAGCCCGTCCATGAAGGCGAGGAGCCGCCCGTCGGGCGCGGCCGGGATCGGCGGTCCACCGGCGACCACGGCCTGCGCGCAGGTGTCGGCCCAGGCCTGGATGCGACGGAAGGCGTAGCCGCTGGACGGCCGCGCGCCGCCGGCCATCAGCCCGGCACGGACGTAGCCCGGACCTTCGGGACCTGCCGGCGCGGGGCCGAGAAGCCCCATCGGCAGCACGCCGCTCTCCTCGCGCAGGCACGTCCCGCCGCGGCCGGCAGTGGCCTGCGCGATGGCGCGCTCGAGATCGCCGAACAGGGCCGGGGATGGCAGCGGATCGGCGGCGAAGGCGGTGGCCTCGACGAGCGCCCGGCCGGGCGCGAGCGGCAGCACGTAGGTGAAGGCGACGCGGTCGTCGCGCGGGGGCGAGAAGCGCATCAGCTCGACCGTCGTCGGGTCGAACGGCGCGCCGTCGACCGCGATCTCGCGGCCGTGGAAGCTCTGCCAGAGCCGCGCGCCGCCCGGCGCCGGCCGGCGATCGGGACGCGTGTCGACGACGGCGCGGGCGGTGACGGGCCCGTCCCCGGTCTCGACGCTCCAGACGCCGTCGGCGCGCAGCCGGACGGCGCCGACCGAGGCGCCCAACTCAAGCGTGACGTTCGGCGCGGCGGCGATGGAGGCCTGCGCCGCGGCGTAGAAATCCGCGCCGCGGATCATCTGGTAAGGCGCCTGCGGCGTCGCCGCGACGCAGGCGCGCCCGTCGGCGGTGGCGACGCGCACCCGCGGCCAGGCGTGCGAGACGATCCCGTCGTGCCGGTGCGGGCGCGTGCGCCAGAAGCACCAGGTGCGGTCGTCGCGATAGGCCCCGCGTGCTTCCAGCACGAGGACGCGCGGAGCCGTGGCTCCAGCCTCGGCGAGCCGCTGCGCGAGGCTCAGGCCTGCGCAGCCGCCGCCGAGGACGAGGAGGTCGTGATCGGGGCGCATGGGCCGCCCTACTCCGCCGGCTCGCGGGCGCGCTGCGGGCGCTCGATGCGGTCGGGATAGATCTCGCCTTGGACCGCGAGCGCCGGGCCATAGCCCTCCTCGATCGAGCGGTGGCGCGCGGAGCGCGACAGCATGATGCCGAACACCAGCTTCGAGGTGATGTCCGCGGTCGTGTACAGGACCTGGCGCAGGACCACGGCCTCGTCGGAGACCCACACCGCCGGCACGAGATAGGCGAGCGGATAGAGCGTCCAGGCGCACAGGAGCAGCAGCCAGATGCGGTTCATCTCCGTGGAGACCTGCGGCGACAGCCGCTCCGGCGGGCGGTGCGTGACCGTGTAGACCAGATACAGGATGTAGACGTAGAAGACCGTCGACACGCCGCCCCAGATCCAGAAGGGTGCGACCGCCTGGGTATCGGAGAAGCCCGCGACCGCCGGCTCGTAGTACTGGCCGACATAGCCGGTCCAGATCATCAGCAGACCTGCCGTCGTGAACTTGCCCCAATTGTCCCAGAACGCACGGCCCGTGAAGCCGAGCACGACGAGCAGCTGCGTGAGCAGCATCGGAACGTCGATCGACCAGTTGATGTAGCGGTAGCCGTTGGAGAAGACCTCGCCCGCAACCGGCGCCCATAGCTGCCTGTCGGCATCGAATTCGAAGCTGGCGTTCCACAAGAGCCAGAGCTGGAAGATCTCGAGCGCCGCCGACACCATCACGACCGCCGATATGATGTTCGAGAGCTGATAGCGTGGCGCCACGTCCTTGATCGTCAGGACGAAGTAGACGAGGCCGGCCAGAAAAGCGGCGACCGTCAGCGCGAAGATGTGGCGCACCACGTCGAACTGCCAGTATCCGTATTCGAGATAGTTTTCGAAATTGGGCATGCGATCTCCCCGCCTGCTCGAGCCCTCGTACCGGGCTCGACCGTCGCGTTGCAGAGACGACGGCCGAGCCCAGCGGTTCGGGTCGGGCAACGAACGGGCGAGGCAATCGGTTGCGCCAGGCGCGACGCGCGGCCGCGACCCGCGGTCGCGCCCGGCCGCGGGGGCGCTCTCGACATTCATCCCAACGCGTATATGGTCCGCGGTCCGTTCGCTCACCGGAGCTCTGCCATGGCGAGGCTCAGCGTCAACCTCAACAAGATCGCGCTCCTGCGCAACTCGCGCAGGACGGGCGTGCCCGATCCCATGTCCTTCGTGCCGCTGGCCAGGCGCGCCGGCGCCGAGGGGATCACGCTGCACCCGCGTCCCGACGAGCGCCACGTGCGCCGCACCGACGTGCCCGCCATCGCGGCGGCGATGGAGGGGCTGCGGCCGGCCTTCGAGCTCAACCTCGAGGGCTATCCCGACGAGCGCTTCCTCGCGATCGTCCGGGAGATCCGTCCCGAGCAGGTGACCTTCGTCCCCGATGCGCCCGACGCCTTCACCTCCGACAAGGGCTTCGAGCTCGACGCTGCGCAGCGCGACCTCGTGGCGTCGGCGCTCTCTGCGCTGAAGGGCGTCGAGACGCGGGTGATCCTGTTCGTCGACCCCGACCCGTCGGTCGTGTCGCGTGTCGCCGAGATCGGCGCGCAGGGCATCGAGATCTACACCGGCTCCTACGCCGAGGCCTTCAAGACGGGCGCGCACGCGCCGCTGCTGGACGCCGCCGCCAAGGCCGGGCTCGTCGCGCGCGAGCACGGGCTCGTGGTGAACGCGGGACACGACCTCAACCTCGAGAACATTCCCCCCCTCGTCACCGCCATCCCCCACCTCGCCGAGGCCTCGATCGGCCACGAGCTCACCGCCGACGCGCTGGTGATGGGCTTCGAGGCGGCGGTCGTGGCCTATGCCGGAGCCCTGCGCGGAGAGGCCGCCGGGTAGATCGCCTCACTCCCGCACCGCGTCCGGGCGGGCCTCCAGGGCGAAGGCGGCGGCGAAGAGGGCGCGGGTGTAGTCGGTCTGCGGCGCCTCGAAGATCTGCTCCGCGGGGCCCTCCTCGACGACGACCCCGTTCTGCATGACGAGAACGTGGTTGGCGAGCGCGCGGACCACCTTCAGATCGTGCGAGATGAACATGTAGGCGAGCTTGCGCTTCCTCTGCAGGTCGCGCAGCAGGTCGACGATCTGCGACTGAACCGACATGTCGAGCGCAGAGGTCGGCTCGTCGAGCACCACGAAGCGCGGCTCGAGCACCATGGCCCGGGCGATGGCGATGCGCTGGCGCTGGCCGCCGGAGAACTCGTGCGGGTAGCGGTCCATGGCCTGCGGATCGAGCCCGACGTCGAGTAGCGCCCGGGCCACCACCTCGCGGCGCTCCTCGACCGAGAGCCGGCTCTCCATGACCAGCAGCCCCTCCTCCACGATCTGCGCCACCGAGAGGCGCGGCGACAGCGAGCCGTAGGGGTCCTGGAAGACGATCTGCATGTCCCGGCGGTAGGGCCGCACCCGGTTCGAGCGCAGCCCGTCGAGGCGGTCGCCCAGGAAGGCGATCGGCCCGTCGGACGAGATCAGCCGCAGCATGGCGAGCCCGAGCGTGGTCTTGCCGGAGCCGGACTCGCCCACGACCCCCACCGTCTCGCCGGCGCGCACCGTGACGCTGACCCCGTCCACCGCCTTGATGTGCCCGACCGTGCGGCCGAGGAAGCCGCGCTTGATCGGGAAATGCACCTTGATGGGCCCGGCCTCGACCAACGTCTCGGCATCCGCCGGCACGGGATCGGGGCGGCCCTTCGGCTCGGCGTCGAGGAGGCGCCGCGTGTACTCGTGCTGCGGATCGTCGAACACCGCGGCCACGGGCCCGTGCTCGACGATCTTCCCCTGGAGCATGACGCAGACCCGGTCGGCGATCTTGCGCACGATGCCGAGATCGTGGGTGATGAACAGCATGCCCATGCCGAGATCGCGCTTGAGCTCGGCGAGCAGCGTCAGGATCTGCGCCTGCACCGTGACGTCGAGCGCCGTCGTCGGCTCGTCGGCGATCAGCAGGTCCGGGTCGTTGGCGAGCGCCATGGCGATCATCACGCGCTGGCGCTGGCCGCCGGAGAGCTGGTGGGGATAGGCGTCGAGCCGCGAGGCGGCCTCGCGGATGCCGACGCGCTCGAGCAGCGCCAGCGTGCGCGCCCGCGCCTCCTTCTCGGACATCTGCTGATGCAGCCGCAGGATCTCGCCGATCTGCTTCGAGATCACGTGCAGCGGGTTGAGCGAGGTCATCGGCTCCTGGAACACCATGGTGATGTCCGCCCCGCGGACCTTCATGATGTCCATCTCGGAGGCCGCGAGCAGGTCCTGCCCCTTGAACACGATCTCGCCGGAGGGATGCGAGGCCGTGGGGTATTGCAGCAACTTGAGGATCGACAGCGCCGTCACCGACTTGCCGGAGCCGGATTCGCCCACGAGCGCCACGGTCTCGCCCTTGGCGATGTCGAAGGAGACGCGGTCGACCGCGAGCGTGGTGCGCCCGGCCTGGGTGAAGGCGACGGAGAGGTCGCGCACGGAGAGGAGAGGGGTGGTGGTCATGTCTGGTTCAGCAGCTCGTGAATCGCTGGCGCTCTAGGTGGGATGCGGACTATTCCGTTCGGAAGTCGGATGCGCTTGTCGTTCGCCAGAAAGGAGGCGCAGCCGCTCCTGACGGCCGTGACAGCATGGATCGAGTCCGGAAGAAAATTGCGCCGTACTGCATTTTCTACATCAGCTTGTCCCGCATGCGCCCGATACTGCGAGGTCTCGATCAAAACATCTCGGCTCCCTGGGACGAGCTCGACCGCGCGCGACCAGATCAGAGCCTGCTTGTAAGCGCGCATGAGCATGACATTACCAGTTCGCTCCGGCACCACCAGCACCTCGGCGAGAGTCAGCTCGCTCGTCAGCAGCGAAAGTCGGCCCTGCAAAGACGCGTTCAGGAGCGGCTTCATCGCATCGGAGTCGACGCCTGTGGTTTCGAAGGCGACGATGAAAGCGTTCGTGTCGACGTAGACGCGCTGACGATCAGCGCTCACGATGTGCCCACTCTTCGCGCAAAGACCGCACATACTCGTCGATCTCTTCGACGGAAGAGAAGTTATCCTGACGCATGGCGAAAATCTCGTCGAGCGTCATCGGCGCCACGTCCCCCTCCTCCGCCCGATCGGTTTCGACGGTCACCTCCACCGTCGCGAAGGCGCCGGGATCGAGTCCCTCGCGCAGCTGCTCGGGAAGCTCTGCAACGGGGACGTGGTGCTTCACGATCTTGTTCACGCGTACCTCCAGCGGCGGCGGGCCGTCCGATCATAACCCAGATAGGCGCCCCGCGCCGCGCGCGCCAGCGCGCCAGCGCGCCTCACGCGCGGTCCGCGATCGCCTCGATCCCGATCCGCACCATCGGGGCGCGGGGCCGGATGCGCCGGTCGGACGAGAGGAAGACCTTGTAGCCGGCGATCTCGGCGGTCGCGAGATGGACGGCGTCGGCGAGCTTGCCGCCGTCCGTCGCGCGGATCTCTCCGCTGCGGTGGAGGACGTCGCGCGTGATCGGGGCGCATTCGATCAGCTCCGGCTGCGAGAAGAGGTCGCGATAGTTGGCGAGGAGCGCGAGAACGCCGTCGCGCAGAGGCAGGACGATCACCTCGGCGAGCGTCAGCTCGCTCGTGACGAGCGAGAGACGGCCGGCCCGAGCGTCTTCGACGACCCGGCCAAAGCCGGCGTCCTGGCGCTCGACGAACTCGATCAGCACGTTGGCGTCGAGGTAGATGCGCGTGCCATCGGAGAACCGCGGTGGTGGAGGCGTTTGCATGCGGGGAGTCAATCGTCCTCGTCCCGAAGCGCCCTGATTCGGGCGACGGCCTCTTCGATGCTCGTATTCCGGTCGGCATGAGCTCCGTAGAAGCGCGCAAACAGCTCCCCACGCCGCTCGACTTCCTCTGGCGGCAATGGCGCCGGCTCGCCATGCTCGGCCCAGTGCTGCCGCAGCCAGGATTCGAGCGTGATCGTTTCGTCCTCCTCCGGCGTCGCGGCGGGGGCGCTCGCCGATGCGTCGACGCTCTGTCCCGAGCTGCGCACCTCCACCTCGACGATCTCGCCCGCGGCGAAACCGCGGCGCAGCTCCTCGGGCAGGCGCTCGACGGGAATATGATGCTTGACGATCCTGTTCACGGCCGAACCTCCAATCCCGCATCATACCCCAGCCTCACGCGAACGTCTTCCTCGGGTCGAAGGCGTCGCGCACGGCCTCGCCGACGAAGATGAGGAGCTAGAGCAGCAGCGCAGTCGACCAAAGCTGGGCGGCGAGGAAAAGCTCATTCGAGTGTCGCCGATGGGGTCATCGCATCTGGTTCAAGAATGTCGCCAACGTGGATACGTCGGGGGTCAGGCGCTCGATCTCCGCCGGCAGCCGAATGCGGCCATCCCGCGCAAGGAAGGTTCCGCAGCCGGCGCGTATGGCGGTTACGACGTGAATTGCATCCGGCAGAAAATTTCGGCGATCCGGAGCCGGGACGGCCTCCTGCATCGCGACGGCTCTGTAATCTGCGGTCTCGATCAGAACCGCGCGATCGACCGGCAGCAGCTCGACAAGGCGAGAGAAGACGAGAAGATCGAGGTAGGTTCTGGAGAGCGCGACGTTTCCTTCGCGCTTCGGGCGAACCAGGATCTCCGCAAGCGTCAGCTCGCTCGTGCACGCCGAGAGCCGCTTCGCTTCGACGGCATCGAACAAGCGAGCGAGAGCATCGGACGTCTCGCCTTCTCTTTCGATCAGCTCGATGAAGGCGTTCGTGTCGACATAGATGCGACGTCGATCAAAGCTCACGGGGCGCCCACTCGGCACGCAGAGAGTGGACGTGCTCGTCGATTTCCTCGGATGAGGCGTAGTTGTTCTGCCGCCTTGCGAGAATGTCCTGAAGCGTCGGCCGCGGCTCGAGGGTGAACTCGATCGTCACCAGCGCGTCGGGGTCGAGCCCTTCACGCAAGTGCTCCGGCAGTTCCGCGACCGGAATATGCTGCCTGACGACCTTGTTCATGACCAGCGCCTCCAATCCCGCATCATACCCCAGCCTCACGTGAACGTCTTCCTCGGGTCGAAGGCGTCGCGCACGGCCTCGCCGACGAAGATCAGCAGCGAAAGCATCAGGGCGATGACGAAGAAGCCGGTCAGCCCGAGCCAGGGCGCCTGCAGGTTGGCCTTACCCTGGGCCAGCAGCTCGCCCAGCGAGGGCGAGCCCGGCGGCAGGCCGAAGCCGAGGAAGTCGAGGGAGGTCAGCGTCGTGATCGAGCCGTTGAGGATGAAGGGCAGGAAGGTCAGCGTCGCCACCATGGCGTTGGGCAGCACGTGCTTCCACATGATCTTGCCGTCGGAGACGCCGAGCGCGCGCGCCGCGCGGACGTACTCGAAATTGCGCGCGCGCAGGAACTCGGCGCGCACCACGCCCACCAGCGACACCCAGCTGAACAGGAGCAGGATGAACAAGAGCACCCAGAACGTCGGCGTGATCACCGAGGCGATGATGATCAGCAGGTAGAGCGAGGGGATCGCCGTCCAGATCTCGATCACGCGCTGGAAGATCAGGTCCGTCCAGCCGCCGAAATAGCCCTGCACCGCGCCCGCGATCACCCCGATCACGGAGGAGGCGATGGCCAGCACGAGGCCGAACAGGACCGAGATGCGAAAGCCGTAGATCAGCCGCGCGAGCACGTCGCGACCCTGGTCGTCGGTGCCGAGCCAGTTCATCTCCAGGTCGGCACAGTCGTCGACGCCCAGCCGCGCGATGGCCTGCGCGCACTGCTCGTCGTCCAGCATCCAGGTCGGCGGCGCCGGCGCGGGGACCGGGAGATTGAGGTTGTGCGTCGTGTAGTGGAACCGGACCGGCGGCCACAGCATCCAGCCATTGGCCTCGATCTCCTCGGCGATGAACGGATCGCGGTAGTCCGCCACCGCGAGGAAGCCGCCGAACTTCTCCTCCGGATAGTCGACGAGCACGGGGTAGAGCAGCTCGCCCTCGTACATCGCCAGGATCGGCTTGTCGTTGGCGATCAGCTCGGCGAACAAGGTCAGAACGAACAGGACCATGAAGATCCAGAACGACCACAGCCCGCGCCTGTTGGCCTTGAAGTTCTCCAGACGGCGACGGTTGATCGGGGTGAGGTTGAGCGCGCCCTTGTTCGCGACGGGGGGCGCGAGGCGCTGGCCTTCGAGCGGCTTCCTGAGGTCCACCGAGACGTTCATCTCAGACCTCCCGCGTCTCGAAGTCGATGCGCGGATCGATCCAGACGTAGGTCAGGTCCGAGATCAGGTTCACCACGAGACCGACGAGCGAGAAGATGTAGAGCGTCGCGAACACGACGGGATAGTCGCGGTTGACGATCGATTCGAAGGAGAGGAGCCCCAGCCCGTCGAGCGAGAAGATCGTCTCGATCAGCAGAGACCCGGCGAAGAAGGCCCCGATGAAGGCCCCGGGAAAGCCTGCGATGACGATCAGCATGGCGTTGCGGAACACGTGCCCGTAGAGGACCTGGCTCTCGGACAGGCCCTTCATGCGCGCGGTCATGACGTATTGCTTGCGGATCTCGTCGAGGAACGAGTTCTTGGTCAGCAGCGTCGCGGTGGCGAAGGCGCCGAGCGCCATGGCGGTGATCGGAAGCGCGATGTGCCAGAGATAGTCGAGCGCCTTGCCGACGAGGGAGAGCTCTTCCCAATTGTCGGAGGTGAGGCCCCTGAGCGGAAAGATCTGCCAGAACGAGCCGCCGGCGAAGAGCACGATCAGCAGGATGGCGAACAGGAAGCCGGGGATGGCGTAGCCGATGATCACCACCGCCGACGTCCACCAGTCGAAGGGCGTGCCGTCGCGCACCGCCTTCTTGATCCCGAGCGGGATGGAGATCGCGTAGGAGAGCACCGTCATCCACAGCCCGAGCGTGATCGAGACCGGCAGCTTCTCGACGATGAGGTCGATCACCGTCACGTCGCGGAAGTAGCTTTCGCCGAAGTCGAAGCGGATGTAGTTCCAGATCATCAGCCCGAAGCGCTCGTGCGCCGGCTTGTCGAAGCCGAATTGCGCCTCGAGCTCGGCGATGAACTGCGGATCGAGCCCCTGCGCGCCGCGATAGGCCGAGGTGGTCTCCCCTCCCCCGCCGCCGCCGGCGAGGTCGCCGCCGCCGCCGGAGATGCGCGAGGTCGCGCCCGCGTCGGTTCCCTGCAGCTGCGCGATGATGCGCTCCACAGGGCCGCCGGGGGCGAACTGGATGATGACGAAGGAGATCAGCATGATCCCGAGCAGCGTCGGGATCATCAGCAGAATGCGGCGGAGGATGTAGGCCAGCATCGGTTTTCGTTTCGCTCGAGGGTGTCGCGCCGGGATCGACGTTACGCGTCATACGCCCCGGCGGCAAAGGACGTCGCGCCGGGGCCGCCTCAGGTGCGGTTCGCGCGCGCCGCTTTCTCCTCGTCGAACCACCACGCCGATGTTCCGATCCCGTATCTCGGCCTGCGCTCGGGCCGGGAATACTCGTCCCAATACGCGAGCCAGTCGGTGGGCTTGTACCAGGCGGGAACCATATAGCGGCCCGCGCGCAGCACGCGGTCGAGCGCGCGCGTCGCGGTGATCACCTCCTCGCGGCTCTGGGCGTCGGCGATGACCTCGATGAGCGCGTCGATCACCGGATCCTTCACCCCCGACAGGTTCGCGGTCCCGGGCGTCTCGGCGGCCTCCGAGCCGTAGACGATCCGCAGGCTGCCGCCGGGCGTGAGCGAGCCGCCGAAGCGGCGCGAGGTGACCTCGAAGTCGAACTCGTTCATGCGCCGCTCGTATTGCGCCGGATCGACGATGCGCGAGGTCGCCTCGATGCCGAGCCGGCCGAGATTGGACTGGAACGGCTGCGTGTGCGGCTGGAGGAAGCTCGCGAAGTCGAGGAACTCGATCGTGAACGGCTCGCCGGTGGGCAGGTGCAGCACGTTCCCGCGTCGCTCGCAGCCCGCCTCGCGCAGGAGCGCGTCCGCCCGGCGCAGCAGGGCGCGGTCCTGGCCCGATCCGTCCGAGACCGGCGGGATCCACGGCTCGCCGAACACCTCCTCGGGCAGCCCCGCGCGGTAGGGCTCGAGCAGCGCGAGCTCGGCCTCGGAGGGCGGGCCTTCCGCCTTCAGGTCCGAGTTCTCGAAGAAGGACTGCGTGCGCGCGTACGAATCGAACATGATGTTCGCATTCGTCCACTCGAAGTCGAACGCGTAGCCGATCGCTTCGCGGATGCGCTTGTCGGCGAACTTGGGCAGGCGGGTGTTGAACCACCAGCCCTGCGGCCCCTGCGGCAGGGCGGTGGGCAGCTCCTCACGCACGACGCGGCCCTGCGCGAACGCCGGGAAATCGTAGCCGCGCGCCCATTGCCGGGAGACGCTTTCCTCGTGGTAGGAGAACTGGCCCGACTTGAAGGCCTCGAAGGCGATGTCGCGGTCGCGGAAATACTCGTAGCGGATGCGGTCGAAATTGATCTGGCCGACGTTCACCGGCAGGTCCGCGCCCCAGTAGTCCGCCACGCGGTCGAAGGTGATGGTGCGCCCCACCTCGAAGCGGCCGACGCGGTAGGGGCCGGAGCCGAGCGGCGCCTCGAGCGTGGAGGCCTGGAAGTCGCGGCCCTCCCAGTAGGCCTTCGAGAACACCGGCAGCCCGGCGACGACGAGCGGGATGTCGCGCGTGCGCTCGGGGATGAAGCGGACCTCGACGAGATCGGGCGCGAGCGCGGTCGCGCTCTCCACCTCGCGCAGGCGCTGAGACAGGTTCGGGTGGCTCTCTTCCTTGAGCAGCATGAACGTGTAGGCCACGTCCTCCGCGGTGAGCGGCGAGCCGTCGTGGAAGCGCGCCTGCGGCCGCAGCCGCCAGCGATAGACGAGCCCGTCCTTCGAGCGCGACACGCTCTGCGCCAGGAGCCCGTAGAGCGCGTCCGGCTCGTCGCCGGAGCCTGCCATCAGGCTGTCGAAGGTCGCATCCATGCCCGCCGCGCCGTCGCCGCGCAGGACGTAGGTGTTGAGCGTGTTGAACGTCGTGAAGTTCTGGTTCAGCCCGATCTGGCGGATCTGCTGCGAGAACTCCCCGCCCTTCGGCGCCCGCGGATCGACAAAGGGGAAATGCGGGAAGTCGGGCGCGAGCTCCAGCGGACCGAACAGCGACATGCCGTGGCGCTCGACGAAGTCCTCCTCCGCCCGGCCCACCGCGCTCACCGCCTCGTAGGCGGCGCGGGCGCCGCGCGGCAAGGCGAGCGCTCCGGCCACGGCGGCGACGCCCATGAAGAACCCGCGGCGCGTCGGGCCGCCCTTCGAAACCACCTGCGTCATCGCGCCGTCCCCGTTCGTTGCGCCTTCTCGGCGTCGTACCACCAGATCGTCGGAAAGGCCGCCGCCCCGTAGCGGGGCATGGTCTCGGGATGGGAGAAGCGGTTCCAGCGCGCGGTGCGCTGCTCGCCGAGAAACCATTGCGGCACGACGTAGTCGTTGTGCAGGAGCACCCGATCGAGCGCCCGCGTCGCGGCCACGAGATCCCCTCGGGTCTCCGCGAAGACGATGCGCTCGACCAGCTCGTCGACCACCGGGTTCTCGATGCCCGCATAGTTCTGCGAACCCGGGAGGTCGGCGGCGCCCGAGCTCCACATGTCGCGCTGCTCGTTGCCGGGCGAGAGCGATTGCGGCCACAGGTGCGTGATCAGGTCGAAGTCGAAGCTGCGCGTCCGGTTCTGATACTGCGCCGGATCGACCACGCGCACGCTCATCTCGATGCCCAGCCGCTGCAGCGCCTGCGCGTAGGGCAGCGCGTAGCGCTCGTCGGTGGGCTGGAAGCCGAGGAACTCCATGGCGAAGGGCTCGCCCGTCTCGGCGTTCACACGCCGGCCGCCGTCCAGCACCCAGCCCGCCTCGCGCAGCAGCCGATCGGCCTCGCGCAGGTTTTCCCGCCGCGCCACCGGGTCGCCGGCCACCGGGTTGGTGTAGACCTCGATGAAGACGCTGTCGGGGATGCGGCCGCGGTATTCCTCCAGGATCTCCAGCTCGCGCCCCTCCGGCAGGCCGGTGGAGGCGAGCTCCGTCCCTTCGAAGTAGCTGTCGATCCGCTCGTAGGCGCCGAAGAAGATCGTGCGGTTGATCTCCTCGTAGTCGAAGGCGAGGTTGAGCGCTCGACGCACGCGCTGATCCTGGAAGCGCTCCTGGCGCAGGTTGGGCACGAAGGCCTGCATCCGCCCCGAGGAGAGGATCGGGAAGCTCTCGAGCACGACCTTGCCCTGGGAGCGCGCCGGGAAGTCGTAGGCGGTCGCCCAGTTGCGCGCCACGTTCTCGACGCGGAAGTCCACCTGGTCGGCCTTGAAGGCCTCGAGCAGCACGGTCGCGTCGCGGAAATACTCGTAGCGGACCTGATCGAAATTGTTCTTTCCCGCGTTGGTCGGGTGATCGACCGCCCAGGCGTCCGGCACGCGCTCGTAGACGACGCTGCGGCCGGCCGTGAACGACGCCAGCCGGTACGGGCCGGAGCCGAGCGGCGGCTCGAGCATGGTTTCGTCCGGCGAGCGGGCGGGGTCCGTCCACCAGTGCTTCGGCAGGACGAGGAGCTGGCCCATGATCTTGGGGAGCTCGCGGTTGTTCCTCTCGTCGAACGTGAAGGTCACCTCGCCCTCGGCGGTCTCCTCACCGCCGACCACGTTGGCGTAGTAGGCGGCGTAGAACGGGTTGGCCTCCTTCTGCACCTCGAAGGACCAGATCACGTCCTCGGCCGTGATCGGCCGGCCGTCGTGCCAGCGCGCGTCCGGATCGAGGCGGAAGGTGACGCTCGAATAGTCCTCCGGGTAGCGCATCGCCTCGGCGATCAGCCCGTACATGGTCGACGGCTCGTCCATGGCGTCCGTCATCAGCGTCTCGTAGACGAGGCCGAGCCCGGAGGCGAGGTCGCCGCGCACGCCCGCGACGACGACGTTGAGATTGTCGAAGGAGCCCTGCACGCCGAGACGCACCATCCCGCCCTTCGGCGCGTCCGGGTTCACGTAGTCGAAATGCGCGAAGCCCGGCTCGTATCGCGGCTCGCCCATGAGCGCGGCGCCGTGGCGCCATTCGCCGACGTCCTCTCCGGGCGTCTGTGCCGGGGCGATCTGGGGGAGGCCCACGCAGAGCGCGAGCAGTGCGGCGGTCAGGAGGCGTCTCGTCAAGCGGCTGTCCTTCTGTCCTGATGATCCGGAGAACTCGATCGAGTATGGGGAGAGCGCAGGACCGTGTCCACATTCGGGACTTGGCCGTGCGCCGCATACGTCGAAATCGTCGCACCCGCGCCGCCGCGACCGCGCCGTCCCGCCGGATCGCGCTTGCGGAGGGTGGTCGTGTCGCATAAATAGAACACGAAAGCCTTTCGCGACCGGTTGATGGAACAGGGAGGCGACGGTGCCGAAGCCGACGACGCGGACCTACTCCCGGCGCGCCCGGGAGGCCGCCGAGCTGCTGGGACTGACGATCCGTAACGCGCGGATCGACCGGCGCATGACCGTGGAGGAGGTCGCCGAGCGCGCTGGCATCTCGCGCGGTCTCGTGCACCGTATCGAGGGCGGCGACATGGGCTGCGGGATCGGCGCCGCCTTCGAGGTGGCCGCGATCGTCGGCGCGCCCCTGTTCGAGGCCGAGCCGAGCCGTCTCGCGCCCCACATCGCGACGGCGCGGGATCGGCTCGCGCTCCTCCCGAAGGCGGTGCGCGCCAGGACGCGGGCGGTGAAGGATGACTTCTGAGGTCCCCCCCCGCGAGGCCCGAGAGGCTTACGTCTGGATCTGGCTTCCGAACGCCCTGGAGCCGGTGGTGGCCGGCCGTCTCGCCCGGGAGGGCGACCGGCTGGTCTTCAACTACGGACGCAGCTATCTCGCCCGACCCGACGCGATCCCGCTCTACGAGCCGGACCTGCCGCTGCGCGCGGGCACCATCCCTCCGGCACCGGGCCAGCAGATGGCCGGCTGCCTGCGGGACGCCGCGCCGGACGCCTGGGGCCGGCGCGTCATCCTCAACCGGCTCGCGGGACGCGCCGGCCCGGGCGCCGACGTCGCCGAGCTCGACGAGCTGACATACCTCCTCGAGAGCGGATCGGATCGCATCGGCGCACTGGACTTCCAGCGCTCCGCGGACCGTCATGCGCCTCGCCTCGCTCGTTCGGCCACCCTCGCGGAGCTGCTCGCCGCCGCGGAACGGATCGAGCGCGGCCTTCCGCTCACGCCCGAATTGGACGCCGCCCTCGTCCACGGAACGTCGCTGGGCGGCGCGCGACCGAAGGCGCTGATCGCGGACGGCGACCGCAGGCTGATCGCGAAGTTCTCCTCCTCGACCGACGTCTTCGACATCGTCAAGGCCGAGTTCGTGGCGATGCGCCTCGCCGCGCGCGCCGGCATCCGCACCGCCTCCGTCCGGCTCGAACGCGCCGCCGAAAAGGACGTTCTGCTCGTCGAGCGCTTCGATCGCGTGCGCGAGCCGACCGGATGGCGCCGCAAGGCGATGGTCTCGGCGCTCACTCTCATGGGTCTCGACGAGATGGGCGCGCGCTACGCCAGCTACGAGATTCTCGCGGAGATCGTGCGCATGCGCTGTTCCGAGCCGCGTGCGAGCGCGAGAGAGCTGTTCGCTCGCATGACCTTCAACGTCCTCTGCGGCAACACCGACGATCACGCCCGCAACCACGCCGCCTTCTGGGACGGAGACCGGCCGTCGCTCACCCCCGCCTACGACATCTGCCCTCAGGTGCGGTCGGGCGGCGAGGCGAGCCAGGCCATGCTGATCACCGGCTCGGAGCGGCTGAGCCGGCTTGCGACCTGCATCCGCGCCGCGCCGAGCTTCCTCCTGGACGAGGAGTCCGCCGAAGCGCTGATCGCCGATCAGATCGCGGCCGTGCGCTCGGCCTGGACGGACGTCTGCGACGAGGCGGGGCTCGGGACGGTTCAGCGAGACCTCCTGCGGACGCGCGCGTTCCTCATGCCGGTGATCTTCGAGGGCGCGCCCGAGCGCCTGCGGGCAATGGCCGGCCTGGCATGAACCCGCGCCCTGCGGCCCCGGCGGCGATTGCATCCGGCGCTTCGCTCGCCAAATCATAGGACGAACCTGCGGGGAGAGCGGCTATGAGTGCGAGCGACGAGGATCGGGGCCGGTCCGTGACCGGGCAGTCCCCGGCGAAGGGCGGGAAGACGGCGCCGCAGACGACGTCCGGCGGCTCGGCGATCGAGTCGTTCCTCGCCGACGCGAAGGCGCTGGCCCCCGTCGCGCCGAGCGCGGACCGTGGCCGGCTCGTCTTCGCGCTCGACGCCACGCTGAGCCGGCAGCCGATGTGGGACCTCGCCTGCGGCGTTCAGGCGCAGATGTTCGAGACCGCCTCCTCGATCGGCGGGCTCGACGTGCAGCTCCTGTATTTCCGCGGGTTCGGCGAATGCCGCGCCTCGCGCTGGGTCGGCGAGCCCAAGGCGCTCACCGGGCTGATGTCGGGCATCGACTGCCGCGGCGGCCACACGCAGATCGGCCGCGCGCTCGGCCATATCCGCAAGGAGGCCAAGGCCGGGCGGGTCGACGCCTTCGTCTTCGTCGGCGACGCCTTCGAGGAGAGCGTGGACGATGTCTGCGCGGTGGCGGGCGAGCTGGGGCTCGTCGGCGTGAAGGGCTTCGTCTTCCAGGAAGGGCGCGACCCGGTTGCCGAGCGGGCCTTCCGCGAGATCGCCCGCCTCACCGGCGGCGCCTACGAGCGTTTCGACGCCTCCGCGCCCGATACGCTCGCCGGCCTCTTGCGCGCGGCCGCCGCCTATGCGAGCGGCGGAGACGCCGGGCTCGCGCGTCTCGCCTCGCGCGATGCGCAGGCCAAGCGCCTGCTCACGGCGATGAAGCGCTGAGGCCGCGAGCGCGGACGAACCGGGACGAGGAGGAGTGCGCGCCCATGATCAGCCTGATGTACGGGCTCGCCGCCGTCTTCGCGGTCTGGTGGCTGATGCGCGCCTTCGCCAAGGCCAACCCGCAGGATCTCGCGAAGGTCGTCAAGCGCGTCGGCGGCGGCGCGCTGATCGCGGTGTCGGTCCTGCTCGTCATGCGCGGGCGCGTCGACATGGCGATCCTCACGAGCGGCTTCGGGGCGTGGCTGCTCGGCTGGAGCCTGCCGTGGGCGCGCGCCATCCCGGGGCTCGGCGGCGGTGGCGGTGGTGGTTCCAAGACGAAGGGCAAGACCTCGAAGGTCCGCTCCGCGATGATCGAGATGGAGCTCGCGCACGACACGGGGGACATGTCGGGCACGGTGCTGGCCGGCGCATTCGCCGGGCGCAGGGTCGACGATCTCGACGAGGCGGCGCTGAGGGACCTCTACGCCGAGGCCGCCGCGTCCGATCCCGAGGGCGTGCGGCTGCTACAGGCGTATTTCGACCGCCGGTTTCCCGGATGGCGTGAGAACGCGCAGGGATATGGCGACGCGGGGGCGAGCGGCGAGGCGAAGCCTGGCGCGATGTCGGAAGAGGAGGCCTACCAGATCCTGGGGCTTGAGCCGGGGGCGAGCCCCGACGAGATCCGGCGCGCGCACCGCGGCCTGATGATGAAGATCCATCCCGACCAGGGGGGATCGACCTACCTCGCGGCCCGGGTGAACGAGGCCAAGGAAATCCTGCTGAGCAGACATCGCTGATACTCCACGCGCGATGAGCCTGTTGGGCGAAAACTGTTGGAGACGACCTCTACCGATGCGGGGAGACGGACGGCGCCCGCCGGCCGAACGGGCCGGCGGGATCGACGGGGTGTCAGCTGCGGACCGCGTAACAGTCGAAGCCCTTGCTCTCGAGCTGGCGGCAGGCGTCCCGCGCCTGGTCCTGGCCCTCGAAGCCGGTGAACCGGGCGCGGAAGAGGGTCGCGCCGTTCGACCGGACCTCCTCGGTGAAGGGCGCGGCGCTCTGCAGCGGCCGGCCGACGCGCGACTGTGCGCGCTGGAGGAGGTCGAAGGCCGCGTCCTCGCTGGGCGTCGCGGCGATCTGGATCACCCACTCCGTGAGCGCGTAGCTGCGCTCGGCCGGTGCGGTCGCAGGCGCGGCCGCGTCCGCGGAGGCGACGACGATCGCCTCCGGATCGGTGTCGCCGATGGGCGCGTCGGCCGCGACCGGCGCCTCGGCGCGGGCCGGCATCGGCGGCAGCGGCGCGGCCGCGACCGGCGCGGACGCGACGGGCTCGGGCGCGACCGGGAGTGGAGCCTCAGCCGCGGCGAGCGAGGCGGTCTCGGCGACGTCCGGGATCGGCGCGGGCGGGAGCGGCACGCCCTCCCCCGTTCCGCGCACCGCGGCGAAGGCGCTCGCGGCGACCGGCGGCTGGACCATGCCGCCGTCGGAGCGCAGCGAGCCGGGCGTGACCGTGCCGTCGCCCGCGGCGGTGGCGACCGCCGGGCGCATGCGGGAGAGATCGAGCGGCTGGCCCGGCGCAGCGGAGGCGACGAGCACCGGCGGAATCAGGTCGACGGGACGCGACGGCGGCAGCGCCACGAACACCGTGCCGCTCGAGCCGCCGCCTATCAGCGGCGTGCGGCGCGCGCCGGCATAGGCGCGCGGCAGCCAGCGCTCGACCAGGCGCTCGACGATGCCGTCGCGATGCGCGCCGGACTTGCCGCCCATCACCACCGTGACGATGTGGCGCCCGTTCGCGTTGGCGTTCGTCATCAGGTTGAATCCGGACGCGCGGATGAAGCCGGTCTTGATGCCGTCGACGCCCGTCACGCGGCCGAGCAGCCGATTGTGGTTGCGGTAGGTCTTGCCGGCGTAGCCGAAGTTGCGGCGCTGGAAATAGTGATAGTACTGCGGGAATCGATCCTGCACCGCGATCGCGAGCCGGGCCATGTCCCGCGCCGTCGTCACCTGCCCGCTGTTGGGCAGGCCGTGGGGATTGCGGAAGGTGGTGTTCGACATGCCGAGCTCGCGGGCGCGCTGCGTCATCTGCCGGGCGAAGTTTTCGACCGAGCCGCCCAGATTCTCCGCGACGGCTGCCGCGACGTCGTTCGCAGACTTGGTGACGAGCGCGAGGATCGCGTCCTCGACCTTGATGGTCGAGCCGGCGCGCAGCCCGATCTTCGACGGCGGCTCGGCGGCGGCGCGGGCGGAGACCCGCAGGGGCGAATCGAGCCGCAGCCGGCCGGCCTCGAGCTGCTCGAAGACCATGTACAGGGTCATGACCTTGGTCAGCGACGCCGGATAGCGCCGCGCGTCGCCGTTCTCGGAATGGAGGACCTCGCCCGTCTTCACGTCGATCACGAAGGCGGCATAGGGTGGGTTGTAGGCGGCGGCTGCCTGCGGAGGCGCGGCGAGGAGTGCCGCGACGCCGCAAAGGACCGTCAGCGCGAACGCTAATCCGCGCGTGACCAATACGCTACGCTTTACCATCGAAGACCGTCCCCGTATCTCGGTCGTGAACTCATCAGCTTCTTGGTCAGCCCGTCCCCTGCGCGTTGCTGGCGCGCCACGGTGTCAATGATGAGGCAACTGCGGTTACGGAGGGGTTAAGCCGCGGCTCGGGAATTCCACCGATATGTTGCACCGCACAAAATTCTTGACATCGATGTTGCAGTGCACATAATGAGGAATGTCGCGGGGAACGTCCGCGACGACGGGCCTCCGGGCCTCGGATCACGGACCGCCAGAGACGGCGCGCGAGCGCCGGAGGAATACGACCATGACCAACCAGTTCGACGATTTCCAGAAGCTCGGCAAGGACAACATGGACGCCACGATGAAGGCGCTCGGCGCGTTCTCGATGGGCGCTCAGCAGATCGCCGTCGAGCAGGCGGACTACGCCAAGAAGTCCTTCGAGACCTCGACCGCGACCCTCGAGAAGCTCGTCGGCGCCAAGACGCTCGACAAGGCGATCGAGATCCAGACCGACTACGTCAAGTCGGCCTACGAGTCGATGGTGGCCCAGTCGACCAAGATGGGCGAGCTCTACGCGAACCTCATGAAGGACGCGATGAAGCCCGTCGAGGCGATGATGGCGAAGCCCCTCGCCAAGTAAGGCGACGCCGGCCCCGCGGGGCCACGGCCGAGAGATGTCCGGAGGGCCGGGCGCGCCGAGGCGTGCCCGATCCGCCCCTCACCGCTGAAAACGCCCGGCCGAAAGCCGGGCGTTTTCGCGTTCTCGCGCTCTCATCCCTTCGTCGCGTGACTGCCCGCCGCGCTTGCAACGCCGCGCATCCGACCAAAGTGCGGATCACATCCGACACGCCACGCGTTATGCTGCATCGCGAGAAATTGACGCCGAAGCGCCGACGCCTTCGAGGAGACGCCCGATGAACGCCATGCCCGCACTCGCCGAGACCGAGGCCCCCGAGGATCTCGTCGCGCTCCTGACGGACGCGGCCCGCTCGGTGGACGACATCTTCGCCGAGGCCCGCCGGCGCGTCCGCGCGCGCGTCGTCGAGGGCGATCGCGTCTCGGGCGCGAAGCTCGAGGCCGAGCAGCACGCCGCCCACGGGCTCGCCTGGCTCGCCACATACGCCCAGGCGATCCGCGAGATGGCGTCCTACGCCGCCCGTCTCTCCGAGGAGGGCCGCTTCGGCGAGACCGAGGCGCTCGTCACCCGCGTCGCCGCCGGCGAGTACTGCGCCCAGGTGCTCGGCGGCATCCCGATGAGCCAGACCGAGACCGTGCGCCTCACCGCTTTCGGGCTCCGGGCATCCGACGTCGCCAAGCTCACGTCTCCCGCCCTCGAGACGCTGATCGAGACCGGCAACACCGTCGAAAATCGCGCCCGCCTCGTGCAGCTGATCCGCGACGGCCAGGGCTCGGCCACCGTCGGCGATCCCGGCCTCGACGAGACGCTGGAGGCGATCCGCTCCGAGATGGTGCGCTTCTCGCAGGCCGAGGTCGCGCCGCATGCGCACGAATGGCACCTCCAGAACGCCTACATCCCCACCGAGATCATCGCCAAGATGGCCGAGCTCGGCGTGTTCGGGCTGACCATCCCCGAGGAGTTCGGCGGGCTGGGGCTCTCCAAGGTGTCGATGTGCGTCGTCTCCGAGGAGCTGTCGCGCGGCTATATCGGCGTCGGCTCGCTCGGCACCCGCTCGGAGATCGCGGCCGAGCTGATCCTCGGCGGCGGCACCGACGCGCAGAAGCAGAAGTTCCTGCCCGGCATCGCGTCCGGCGACATTCTGCCCACCGCCGTCTTCACGGAGCCGAACGTCGGCTCCGACCTCGCCTCGCTGCGCACCAAGGCGACGCTCGAGGGCGAGGTCTGGCGGGTGAACGGCAACAAGACCTGGATCACCCACCCGGTCCGCGCCGACCTGATGACCATGCTCGTGCGCACCAAGCCCGAGGAGCCGGGCCACAAGGGTCTGTCGATCCTGCTCGGCGCGAAGAGCCGCGGCGACGACGAGACCCCCTTCCCCGACGAGGGGATGTCGGGCGGCGAGATCGAGGTGCTCGGCTATCGCGGCATGAAGGAATACGAGCTCGCCTTCTCCGACTTCGCCGTACCGGCGGACAACCTGCTCGGCGGCGTCGAGGGCCAGGGCTTCAAGCAGTTGATGGCGACCTTCGAATCGGCCCGCATCCAGACCGCGGCCCGCGCGGTGGGCGTCGCCCAGAACGCCATGGATGTTGCCCTGCGCTACGCCGAGGAGCGGGTGCAGTTCGGCAAGCCGCTGATCGCCTTCCCCCGCGTCGCCGACAAGATCGCGCTGATGGCCGCCGAGATCCACGCCGCGCGTCAGATCACCTATTTTTCGGCCCGCACCAAGGACGAGGACAAGCGCTGCGACCTCGAGGCGGGCATGGCGAAGCTGCTCGCAGCCCGCGTCGCCTGGGCGGCTGCGGACAACGCGCTCCAGATCCACGGCGGCAACGGTTTCGCGCTGGAATATCCGGTCAGCCGCATCCTGTGCGACGCGCGCATCCTCTCGATCTTCGAGGGCGCCGCCGAGATCCAGGCGCAGGTGATCGCGCGCCGGCTCGTCGAGGCGCAGGGCTGAATTGCCTGCGCGCCGGTAGCGCCCCGCCCCCGCCTGCGCCATAAGCGGGCATCGGCGGGAGGGGCGCATGAGCGAGACGATTCGACGCGGGGGTGCCGAGGCGGCGGGTGGCGGGATGATCCAGCCCCTCTCGGCCGGCACGCTCGCGGCCGTCGTCGGCTTCGCCTCGACCTTCGCGCTGGTGCTGCAGGCCTTCGTCGCCGTGGGCGCGACGCCGGCGCAGGCGGCGTCGGGGCTGCTCGCGGTGTGCGTGACGAAGGGGCTCCTCGCGATGGGGATCTCCTGGCGCACGCGCCTGCCGATCTCCATCGCCTGGTCGACCCCCGGCGCGGCGCTGCTGATCGCGACCGGCGCCTATCCCGGCGGCTTCCCCGTGGCGGTGGGCGCTTTCCTGGTCGCGTCGGGCCTGGTGATCCTGGCCGGCGTGATCCGCCCCTTCGGGCAGGCGGTGGCGCGCATCCCGATGCCGCTGGCCGCCGCGATGCTGGCGGGCATCCTCCTCGACCTGTGCCTCGCCCCCGCCCGGGCGGTGGCCGTCGAGCCGGCGCTGGCGCTGCCGATCGTCGTCGTCTGGGCGCTCGCCCTGCGCTTCGCCCGCCCCTACGCGACGCCGCTCGCGGTGCTCGTCACCGCGGTCCTGGTCTTCGCCGCGACACCGCTGCCCGACGCCTCCTGGGCGACGCTCGCGCCGCGCCCCGTCTTCGTCGCGCCGGCCTTCTCGCTCGACGCGCTGGTGGGCCTCGCCGTGCCGCTGTTTCTCGTCACCATGGCCTCGCAGAACGTGCCGGGCCTCGCGGTGCTGCGCGCCAACGGCTACACGCCGCCGGTCGGGCCGATCTTCGTCGGCACGGGCGTGGCGAGCGCCGTCGCCTCGGTCTTCGGTGGGCATCTCGTCAACCTCGCCGCCATTACCGCCGCGCTCTGCGCCGGACCGGAGGCCCACGCCGATCCGCGCAAGCGCTGGGTCGCGGCCGCAGCCGCGGGGGCGACCTACGTGCTGCTCGGCCTCTCGGCGGGCGTCGCTGCGGCCTTCATCGCCGCCTCCCCGCCGATCCTGATCCAGGCGGTCGCCGGCCTCGCGCTGCTGACGAGCTTCGCCGGCGCGATCCAGGCGGCGCTGGCCGACGAGAAGGCCCGCATGGCGGCGCTCGTGTGCTTCGTCACGAGCGCGTCCGGGGTGGCCTTCTTCGGCATCGGCGCGGCGTTCTGGGGCCTGCTCGCGGGCGGGGTCATGTGGGGGCTGACGCGGCGGTGAGGGGCGTTGCGTGCGCGCCGACGTCGGCCCATAAAGGATGGTGGATTTGCAGGAGAGTACGGCCATGGCGAACCGGCGCTTCACCGTGCGGGCGGTCTACGACGACGAGGCGGGCGTGTTCTACACGCAGAGCGACATCGTCGGGCTCCACGTCGAGGCGCAGAGCCTGGAGGAGGTCGAGGATCTCGTCCTCAGCCTCGCACCGGACCTCATCGTCGCGAACCATCTGACGAAGCCGGATCTCATGGGGAGATCGCTGGCCGACTTCATTCCCATGATCGTGTTCGAGCGTCCGGCATTGGCGTGAGATGGTCGAAGCCTTCTACGCGGCCGTGTCGAAGGAGCTGAAACGGCTCGGCTTCCGCTATGCCGGCAATGACAAGGGCTCGCACGAGAAGACCTGGCGAGTCGCCACCTCGCGAACGCGATCCTGAAGGACGCGGGGAGCAAGCGCCGCGTCTGAACGACGCCGCCGTCACGCCGCCCCGCGCGCCCCCTCCCCGTCCTCCGCCCGCCGCATGCGTGCCACCAGCGCCCCGTACGGCACCAGCGCCACGGCGGAGATCGCGAGCTTCACGAGGTAGTCCGCCACCGCCAGCGTCTGCCAGGGCAGCGCGATGCACTCGTCCGCGATGCCCACCGCGCCGAGCATCTGCGTGATCGTCGTCTCGCCGACCACCGGCCCGCAGGCGAACGCGAGCGAGAAGAACAGCGCCGTGTCCAGCGCCGAGGCCACGACCGAGGAGGTCAGCGGCGCGATCCACCAGGCCCGGGCCCGCAGCGCGTTGAAGATCGCCACGTCGAGGAGCTGCGCCGACAGGAAGGCGACGCCCGACGCGATGGCGATGCGGGGCGTCGCGAAATAGATCGACAGCGCGACCGCCAGAGCGAAGCCGGCATAGACCACCTTGCGCGCCGCGGCCGGGCCGAAGCGACGGTTGGCGAGATCCGTCACGAGGAAGGCGAAGGGATAGGTGAAGGCGCCCCAGGTGAGCCAGTCCTGCAGGCCCAACGCCTGGATCGGATGCTGCACCAGAATGTTGGAGGCGAGCACCACCGCCGCCATCGCGCCGACGGCGAGGAGGAGCTTCGAGCGGTCGTCGGCGCGCAGGGCTGTCATGGCCACGCTTGGTCCTTCAACGGCGAAAGGCGGCCCGGGGTGGGCCGCCCGCCGAACGTTCGGGGTCGGAGAGAACGAACGATAGCGTCGGCGCCTCACTCGGCGACGGCGGCGGCCTCGGTCTCGGCCATCTGCTTCTTCTCGATCTCGCGCTTCACGTCCCGCGCGGTCTGCGAGAGCTCGTCGGTCTTCGCCTTGGCGAGGAACGCGTCGAGCCCACCGCGATGCTCCACCGTGCGCAGCGCGTTGGCGGAGATGCGCATGCGCACCGAGCGGCCGAGCGTATCCGACTGCAGCGTCACCCGCACGAGGTTCGGCAGGAAGCGGCGCTTGGTCTTGCGGTTCGAGTGGCTCACGAGGTGGCCGCTCAGAACGGCTTTCCCGGTCAGTTCGCAACGGCGCGACATGATCTCTTACGTCCTATCGATGGAGGTGCGGCCGAACATCTGACCCGCGCCCCCACGCGCGAGACGCGCACGGATGCGGGGCGACCGGACACCGGTGTCCCTGGAAGGTCGCAGCGTATAGGCCCAAAGCCCCCGGCGCGTCAAGAACGCCGGACGCCCGTTCGCTCAACGGTCCGCGACCCCTCCCGCGACGATCGCCGCCCGGCGTCCCGCCAGAAACGCCTGCACGGCGGGGTCGGTCGTGAGCGCGCCCGCGTGCGCGTACGCGTACGCGTCCGCGGCCTCGTCGAGGCGACCGGCGGCGGCGAGGAGATGGGCGCGGGTCGCCCACCAGGGTTGGTAGGCCAGCCTGCGCGGCTCCGCCACGGCGTCGAGCACCGCGAGGCCGGCGGCGGGGCCGTCCGTCTCGCCGAGCGCCGCGGCGAAGCCGCAGACGGCGCCGGTCGTGGGCCGCAGCGCGAGGAGCCCCCGATACAAAGCGGCGATCGACCGCCAGTCCGTCGGCGCGCCGCTGCGACGCCCGCAATGCGCGGCCTGGATCGCGGCTTCGATCTGGTAGCGCCCCAGAACGCCCGCGCGCCCCGCGGCCCGCAGGCGCGCCTCCGCCTCCTCGATCAGGGCGCCGTTCCAGAGGGCCGAGTCCTGCGCCTCGAGGGGAACGAAGGCGCCGGCGGGGCCGCTGCGCGCCGGATGCCGCGCCTGCGCGTACAGCATGAGAGCGAAGAGGCCCTGCGCTTCCGCGTGGCGGACGTGATCGGCGAGCACGCGCGCGAGCCAGAGCGCCTCGCGCGCGAGCGACGAGGACTTCGCGTCCCCGCCGCCCTCCCCGTCGATGCCGACGGTGTAGGCGGCGTACACCGCGTCGAGCACGGGGCCGAGCCGACCTTCGATCGTCTCGGGGTCCGGTAGCGCGAAGCCGATGCCGGCGGTCTCGATCTTCGCCCGCGCACGGCCGAGGCGGCGCGAGAGGGCGTCCGGCGAGACCAGGAACGCCGCGGCCATGCGGCGCGCATCGAGGCCCAGCACCAGCTGGAGCATCAACGGCGTATGCATGCGCGGATCGATGGCCGGATGGGCGCAGACGAACATCAGGTTCAGGATCCGGTCCGGCGTCGCGGCTTCGGCCATGGCGGCGCGCTCCTCCTCCAGGAGATCGAGATGCGCGCGCGCCGCCTCGACGACCTTCGCGTGGCGGCCGGCGTCGGCGAGGCGGTTGCGCGCGGCGGCGACGAGCCACGCCTCCGGCCGCGCGGGCACGCCCTGGACCGGCCAGGTCTCGAGCGCGCGCACCAGCGCATCGCCGAGCGCGTCCGCCGCCGCCTGCACGCTCCCCGTGCGCGCGGCGAGGATGGCGACGAGCCTGCCCCAGGACAGGCGCGCCACCCGCTCGACCTCGTCGGCCGCGCTCATCCGGCGCCGAGATCGACGATCGGCCGCACCTCGACCGCCCCGTCGGCGGCGGCCGGATTGCGCGCCGCCCAGGCCAGCGCCGCATCGAGGTCCGGAACCTCGATGACGTAGTAGCCGCCGAGGTACTCCTTCGTCGTGGCGTAGGGTCCATCCTCGATCTCGGCCGCGCCCGCGCGCAGGCGCACGGTGGTGGCGGCCTCGGCCGGGTGGAGCGCGTTGCCGGAGACGAGGACGCCGGCGTCGATCAGCGCGCGGGTATAGACGCCCCAGACGTCGTCCGCTCCCGCGGCTGCACGGACGTCTTCGGCATCGCGATAGCGATCGGGCGTGGTGTAGTTCAGAAGCATGTACTGCATGGCTCGATCTCCCTCTTCAGCGCGCGACGACGGCCGGCAGGAGCGCGGTCGGCGTCCTGTCCGCGGTGCACAGGTCGTTGTCCGCCGGCCGCACCCCGAAATGCAGCCCGTCCGGCCCGAGCGCCAGGAGGTCGTGGTCCTCCCCGCAGACCGACACGGGCGCCCAGGAGGCGCAACCGGTCAGCGAGATGTCGACCTCGAGATTCGGGACGAGGCCGCACGCGGCCATGCCCATCCCCGCGACGACCTCCGGCACGTCCGTGAGCAGTGTGACATGCTTCCAATCCTCGTCGAAGACCGTGTGGAAGGCGCCCTCGACGGCGGGCGAGGGCGCGCCCACGCGGTACGCCCCGCCGGTGCGGAATTGGAAGGTCCGGCGCGTCATCTCCGGATCGAGCGCATGGGTGAAGATCAGGCTCCAGCGCCCGTCGGCGAAGAGAAACTCGCGGGTGCCGAAGCCGCCGTACCACGCCTCGACGCGCGGGCTCGTCCAGGTGCCGTGGAGCGCGGAAAGCACGTCCGGGCCGGCGAAGCCGGAGGCGCCCGCCGAAGCCGTGCAGGCGAGCGCGCCGCAGGCGGCAGACAGGATGACGAACGATCTCATGGGTGGGTCCTCTCCGATGCGGCCGCGCTCGTCGCGGCCGTCGACCCCATGACGGTCGGCGGCCCCTCGATTCGGACAGGCGGGCGCCCGCGACGGAAATTTCTCGACGGCGCGATGGGGGCGTCGGATGGGTGCGGGGCGCGCCGAGGATAGGAGTGCGTTAACCAGGACGTCGGATGGTCGGGGTCGCCTCGTTAACGCCCGATTCGCCATGAAGCTTCACCTCCGCACCCCGCGGACGGCTTCGCGGCACGGTCGGGATAAGGACACGCCCATGCGCGCCCCGCTCGCTTTCATCGCGGCCTTCGCCGCGTCCGTCCTCGCCGCCGCGACGCCAGCTTCCGCGTCCTCCTCGTTCGACGCCACGTACGGGATCTGGCTCGCCGGCTTTCCCGTGGGCGAGGCGGACGTCTCCTCGAGCTACGACGGCCGCAGCTACCGGATCGAGGTTCAGGCGCGTCTCGTCGGTCTCGCCGGCCTGCTCTCCGACGGCCGCGGCGCGGCGAGCGCGACCGGCCGCGTCAGCGGCGAGCGGGTGACGCCCTCCTCCTTCGCGGTCAATTCCGCCTCGAGCCGCGCCAGCCGCACGGTGCGCATGGGGCTGTCCGGCGGCTCGGTCTCCGCCGTCGAGATCCTGCCGCCCCTGCCCGAGCATCCCGACCGCGTGCCGGTGCGCGCGACCCACCGCCGCGGCGTCGTCGACCCGGTGAGCGCCTTCATGATGCCCGGCCGCGGCCGCATCCCGATGACCGACCCCGCCCAGTGCGACCGTACGATTCCCGTCTTCGACGGCGCCTCGCGCTTCGACATCGTGCTCAGCTACGCCAGCACGCGCCAGCTCGACAAGCCCGGCTATTCCGGGCCCGTGCTGATCTGCAACGCCCGCTTCCGCGCGGTCTCCGGCCATCGGGCGGGCCGCGAGGCGGTGACGTTCATGGAGCAGAACCGGGACATGGCGGTCTGGCTGGCGCCCTCGGACGCCAGCCGCACGCTGCTGCCGCTGCGCGTCGAGGTGCGCACCCAGATCGGCATGAGCGTCATCGAGGCCCAGAGCGTCGCCATCGGCGCAGCGCCGCGACAGGCGTCGAACTGAGGGGTGGGTGGCGCGCTCAGCGCTCGTTCGCCTCCGCGCGGCTCAGGCGCTCGGCCGCTTGCAGCCGACCACGAAATTCACGCAGCGACGCGAGGACCTCCTCGGCAGGCCGCCTGCGCGCGATCGCGAGGCCCTTCCCGTCGGCGCGCAGCGCGACCTCGTCCCCGTCTTGCAGCCCGAGCGCTCGAACGACATCGGCGGGAAGACGCACCGCGAGCGTGTCGCCCCATTTCTCCACCCGCATGACGCCAACCTCCCCGTCCCTGTATTGCACAGGCGACAATGCTGCACCCGAACGCGTCGCGCAAGCCCGAGAGACGACCCTCGCGTCGCCTCCCGCCACGACCCGGCTGGCGATACCCCGCTAGGAATACCCCGCACCGATCCCATATACAGGGCGTCCAGAGAACGGAACGAATCCGGATTCTTCCCGGATCAGCGATTCGCGCCCGTTTCGTTCGGCCCTTGTTCCGGAGCGCCCGGCGCTCGGGGGCCGTCAGCCAGCCCGAGTCAAGGTTCATCCCGGCCCGATGCCCCGCCTCTCCCTTCCGCCGCAGGCCCGCTCGCGCGGGGTGACCGCGGTTCTCGGCCCCACCAACACGGGCAAGACGCATCTCGCCATCGAGCGGATGCTCGGCCATTCGTCGGGCATGATCGGGCTACCGCTGCGGCTGCTCGCGCGGGAGGTCTACGGCCGCGTGGTCGACCGCGTGGGCCCGGACGCGGTGGCCCTCGTCACCGGCGAGGAGAAGATCAAGCCGAAGAACCCGCGCTACTGGGTCTGCACCGCCGAGGCGATGCCCCGCGACCTCGATCCCGCCTTCGTCGCGATCGACGAGATCCAGCTCGCCTCCGACCTCGACCGCGGCCACGTCTTCACCGACCGCCTGCTGAACCAGCGCGGCCGCGAGGAGACGCTGCTGATCGGCTCGGCCACGATGGAGCCGCTGGTGCGCGCGCTGATTCCCGGCGTGCACGTGACGACCCGCCCGCGCCTGTCGCAGCTGACCTTCGCCGGCTCGAAGAAGCTCTCGCGCCTGCCCGCCCGCTCGGCCATCGTCGCCTTCTCGGCGGAGGAGGTCTACGCCATCGCCGAGCTGATTCGCCGCCAGCGCGGCGGCGCTGCGGTGGTGCTCGGCGCGCTCTCGCCGCGCACGCGCAACGCCCAGGTCGCGCTCTACCAGTCCGGCGACGTCGACTACCTCGTCGCCACCGACGCCATCGGCATGGGGCTGAACCTCGACGTCGACCACGTCGCCTTCGCGGCGGACCGCAAGTTCGACGGCTTCCGCTTCCGCAAGCTCAACCCCTCCGAGATCGGCCAGATCGCCGGGCGCGCCGGGCGCCACCTCAACGACGGGACCTTCGGGACCTCGGGCCGTTGCGACGCGTTCGACCCGGAGCTGATCGAGGCGGTGGAGGGCCACACGTTCGAGCCGGCGCGGATTCTGCAATGGCGCAACCCCGATCTGGACTTCCGCAGCCTCGATGCGCTCCAACGCTCGCTCGCCGACGTACCGCAGGAGCAGGGGCTCACCCGCGCGCCGATGGGCGAGGACGTGGCGTCGCTCGAGATCGTGGCGCGCGAGGACTCGATCCGGCATCACGCGACCGGGCGCGCCGACGTCGAGCGGCTCTGGGACGTCTGCCAGGTGCCCGATTATCGCAAGGTGTCGCCGCAAAACCACGCCGACCTCGTGTCGGCCATATACCTCTTCCTGATGCGGGAAGGCGCCCTTCCCGACGACTGGTTTCGACGGCATATCTCGCTGCTCGACAGGGTGGACGGGGACATCGACACCCTGTCGGCGCGAATCGCGCAGGTCCGGACCTGGACCTTCGTCGCCAACCGCCCCGATTGGTTGCGCGATCCGGAGCATTGGCAGAGCGTGGCGCGTGGGGTAGAGGACAAGCTGTCGGACGCGCTGCACGAACGCCTGGCCAGCCGGTTCGTCGATCGGCGGACCAGCGTTCTGATGCGGCGCTTGAGAGAGAACGCGATGCTTGAAGCGGAAATATCGTCGAGCGGCGACGTGAGCGTCGAGGGCCAGCACGTCGGACGCCTGTCCGGGTTCGTCTTCGTGCCGGACCCGGATGCGTCCAGCGACGAGGCGAAGACGCTGCGCAACGCGGCGGTGAAGGGCCTCGCGAGCGAGATCGAGGCGCGAGCCGATCGATTCTCGACGGCGGCCGACACGTCCTTCGTCCTCGCCAACGACGGCACCATCCGCTGGCAGGGCGAACCGGTGGCGAAGCTGGAGCCGGGCGAGAAGGTCTTCTCGCCCCGCATCCGGCTGATCGCCGACGAGCATCTGACCGGCGCCGCGCTGGAGAAGGTCGAGGGCCGGCTCGGCGCCTGGATGAAGGCGCACGTCGTGCGCACGCTCGGCCCGCTGCTCGATCTCGAGGAGCCCGCAGACCTCACGGGCATCGCTCGCGGCATCGCCTTCCAGATCGCCGAGGCGCTGGGCGTGCTCGAGCGCGCGCGGGTGCTCCAGGAGGTGCGCTCGCTCGACCAGCCGGCCCGCTCGGCCCTGCGCCAGAAGGGCATCCGCTTCGGCGCCTATCACCTCTATCTGCCCGCCCTGATGAAGCCCGCCCCGCGCACGCTCGCGGCGCAGCTCTGGGCGCTGAAGAACGGCGGCCTCGACCAGAAGGGCATCGACGAGATCGCGGCGCTGGCCTCGTCGGGCCGCACCTCGATCCCCGTGGACACCGAGGTGGCGAAGGGCCTCTACCGCTCCGCCGGTTTCCGGGTCTGCGGCGGGCGCGCCGTGCGCGTCGACATCCTCGAGCGGCTGGCCGACCTGATCCGACCGGCCATGTCCTACGTCCCGGGCCAGAGCGTCGGCGAGCCGCCGACGGGCGCGGCCGAGGGCGACGCCTTCGTGGGCACCGTGGCGATGACCTCCCTCGTCGGCTGCGCCGGCGAGGACTTCGCCCAGATCCTGAAATCGCTCGGCTACGTCTCCGAGGAGCGGCCGGGTCCGGCGATCACCTCGCCGATCCGCGAGCCGATGCCGACGCAACCGGTCGCGCCGGCGGCCGTCGCCGCGGCCGAGACCGAAGCCGAAGCCGAGACGCCCGTCGCTGCGGACTCCGGCGACGCGGTCGGCGAACACGTCGAGCCCGCGCAGGAGGAGGCCACGCCGGACGAGCCCGCGCCGGACGACCCCGCGCCCGGCGAGGGCGCTGCGGAGGACGAGACGCAGGTCGACGAGACGCGCGCCGGGGAGGCTCCCGCCGAGGATGCGCCTGTCATGCAGACGCCTGCGCCGGAGGCGGACGTCGCCACCGCCGCCGTCGAGGCCGCGAGCGAGCCGGTCGTGGCCGATGCGACGGACGATGCGGCAACCGAGGCATCGACGCTCGAGGCCGCGCCCGCCGCGGAGCCGGTGGCGACGGAGACGATCGTCGTCTGGCGCCAGGGCCGGCGCGAGGGCCGCAACCGGCAAGGTCGCCCCGGCGGACGCCAAGGCCGTGAAGGCCGTGAAGGCCGTGAGCGCGGTCCGCGTCGCGAGGGCGGCGGCCAGCGCAGCGAGCGTCCGCCGAAGGCCGCGCAGGCCGACGGCGCTCCGGCGGAGGTCCGCGAGGACCGCCGCGGCGGCGGCGGGAGGGGCGGCAACGCGGGCGGCGGAAAGCCCAAGGGTGGCTTCAAGGGCGGCCAGATGGGCGGCTATCGTTCGGGCGACCGGCGCGACGAGCGCGCCGGCGGCGGCGCTCCGCAGCAGGCCCGTCCGCCCCGGCGCGAGAAGCAGCCCGATCCGGATTCGCCCTTCGCCAAGCTCGCCGCCCTAAAGGCGCAGCTGGAGGACAAGAAGTGATGGACAAGGTCGCCTGAGCCCGTGCGGGAGGATCGCCAGAGGCTCGACAAGTGGCTCTGGTATGCGCGCTTCGCGCGCACCCGCTCGCTCGCGGTGAAGCTCGTCGAGTCGGGCCACGTGCGGGTCAACGGGCAGCGACAGACCAACCCGGCAAAGGGCATCGCGGTCGGCGACGTGCTCACCGTCGCCGCGCCGCACGCGACCGTGGCCGTGCGCGTGCTGGATCTCGGCGAGCGGCGAGGCTCCGCGCCGCAGGCGCAGACGCTCTACGAGGAAGCGGGCTGACGGCCGGAGGCGGGCGCGTCAGGCCGCTTCCGCTTCCGCCGCCGGTCGAGCCTTCGCCACGAGACGTTCGATGCCCTCGCGGCGGCCGAGCAGCGCCAGGATCTCCGCGCGCGACATCGCCGCCGCCGCCTCCTCGACGCTGTCCGCGACGTCGAGGCGGGCGAGCGCCACCACGTAGGCCGGATCGACCACCGGCCGCCCCGTCGCAGGGGCCGGCAGCGCGGCGCGGTGGAAGCCGGCGAGCGCCGGGCTCTCGAGGAGCCGGGTCGTCGCGTCGCGGGGCGCCCCGAGCGCCGCCTCGATTTCCTCGCGCAGCGCGCGGGCGCGCGTCAGCATCGGCGGCGCGGCGCGTTCCTCGGGCGTGGCGAGGAGCCCGAGGCGGGCGAGGCCCGGCCAGGTCCGCGCCGTGAGCCCGGAGAGAGCGACGGCGAGGCACAGGCCGATCACCGCGGGGCTGATCCACAGCAGGACCGCCGGCGAGACCACGAATGCGCATAGGCCCAGCCCCAGGCCCAGCGCCGTGTGCCAGCGGTGGCGGCGCGCGATCTCGCTCCACGGTACCGATCCGTCGTCGCGCCGCTGCGCCCGCCAGCCGGCGTCGCGGCCGGCCACGATCTGGACGACGGCGGCCGATTGCAGCGCCATCATCACCGGCGCGAGCAGGGCCGAGACCAGCGTCTCCAGCAGCATGCCGCCGGTCGCGCGCAGCGGCCCGCCGAGACCCCGGCGCGCCGGGCCCGACGTCATCGCGACCACGAGCCCGAACAGCTTGGGCAGCAGCAGGACCGCCATCGTGGCGGCGAACAGGCCGAGCGCCCGCTCGCTGTCGATCACGGGCCAGGTGGGGAACAGGGCGAAGTCGGCGGCGAAATAGTTCGGCCGCACGAAATGCGCCTGCAGCGCGAGCAGCAGCCCCGAGACCAGGAAGGCGAGCCAGAGCGGCGCGGCGAGGTACGCCATGATTCCGGTGGCGAAATGCAGCCGGCTCACCGGGTGCAGCCCCTTCGCGGCGACGAGGCGCGCGTGCTGGAGGTTCCCCTGGCACCAGCGTCGGTCGCGCTCGGCGAGGTCGATCAGCGAGGGCGGGCTTTCTTCGTAGGAGCCCGACAGGCCGGGGTCGATCTCGACGGCCCAGCCCGCCCGGCGCATCAGCGCGGCCTCGACGAAGTCGTGGCTCATCACCGGCCCGCCGAAGGGCGCGCGACCGGGCAAGTTGGGCAGACCGGCGCTCTCGGCGAAGGCGCGGGTGCGGATGATGGCGTTGTGGCCCCAGTAGTTCCCGGCGTCGCGGGAGAACACCGCGAGCCCCGTCGCCATCACCGGCCCGTAGACCCGCGCGGCGTATTGCTGGAGCCGCGCGAACAGGCTGGTGCGGCCCACCAGCAGCGGCACGGTCTGGAGGAGCCCGAGCTCGGGCCGGCGCTCGAGCGCCAGCGTCATCCTCACCAGCGTGCGCGGGGTCATCACGCTGTCGGCGTCGAAGATCACGAAGCTCGGATAGGCGCCGCCGAAACGGCGCACCCAGTCCGCGATGTTGCCGGCCTTGCGCTCCATGTTGTCGGGCCGGCGACGGTAGTAGATCCGCGCACGCGGGCGGCGCGGGACGCGCACGGCGAGGAAGGCGGCCTCCTCGGCGAGCCAGACGTCCGGGTCCGTCGTGTCGCTGAGCACGAAGAGGTCGTAGGCCTGGTGCACGTCCGCGTCGGCGAGGGCCTCGGCGGTCGCGACCGCGGTGGCGAAGACGCGGGCGGGGTCCTCGTTGTAGGTCGGCAGCAGGATGGCGGTGCGGGTCTGCGGCCGCGCCCGCGGCGCGAGCGCGGAGCGCCGATGCGGGCGAAGGCGCCGCCACAGCAGCGTCACGGTCCCGAGGCACGAAAGCGCGAAGGCGAACGCGATCCAGGCGATCGTCGTCGCGAACAGCGCGAGCATCACCATCTCGACCGAGGTGAGCATCGCGACCGAGAGCACGCCGTACATCTCGCCGGTGAGCACCGCCGCGATCACGGCCGCGAGCAGGACCGCGGCGGCGCGGATCGGCCCCGCGGCGCGGTCGCGGGGAAGGCCCTCGCGCGGCGCGGGAACGACGTCGATATCCTGGACCGGCATCGCCAGAGGCGCGTCCGGCGGCAGCGGCGGGTCGAAGGGGGAGAGCGGATGAGCGGTCATGCGGATAGCCACCTGTAGAGCCAGGTCTCGGATACGACGGCGCCGTCGCGGACCAGCGCGCAGCGCAGCTCCGACACCGCCGCGCCCTGCGGATCGAGCTCGAGCGACACGCGTACGCCGCCGACCTCCGGCTCGATCTTCACCACCGGCGGCGAGAGCAGGCCGGCGCTGGCGCTCGCCTGCGTCGTGATCGGCGCGGCCCCGAGCTCGACGAGGCCCTCGCCCGCGAAGTCGATGACGAAGACGCGCTTGTCCCGCTCACGCTGCGGCCGGCCGACCTCGGAGAGGCCGACGAGCGTGCGGCGCACCTTGGCGAGCCCGTGCTCCACCGGCGGCTCGCCGCGCCAGTGCAGCCGATAGGCGAGCCGAAGCGGGACGCCGGCGGCGAGCGGCATCCGGGGGCGCCAGAAGGCGACGATGTTGTCGTGGACCTCGGCATCCGTGGGGATCTCGACCAGGGTCACGGCGCCCGCGCCCCAGTCGCCGATCGGCTCCACCCAGAGGCTGGGACGGCGGTGGTAGTCGGCCTCGAGGTCCTGATAGACGCGAAAGTCGCGCTCGCGCTGCATCAGGCCGAAGCCGTGGGGCTTGCTGTCGAGGAAGCTGGAGATCTGCAGGGTGTCGGGGTTGAGGATCGGGCGCCAGAGCCACTCCCCCTCCCCGTTCCACATCAGCAGCCCCTCGCTGTCGTGCACCGCCCCGCGAAAATCGTCGATGCCGACGCGGTCGTGCCCGGCGAAGTAGAACATCGAGGTCAGCGGCGCGATGCCGACCGTCGCGACATCCACGCGCGGGTAGAGCACGGCTTCGACCTCCGTCACCGTCGATGCACCCGGCCTCAGGCCGAAGCGGTAGGCGCCGGTCGTGCTCGGGCTGTCGAGAAGCGCGTGGACGACGATCGTGTCCGCGTCGTCGGCGGGGGTCTCGATCCAGAACTCGCGGAAGGTCGGGAATTCCTCGCCCGTCGGCTCGGCGGTGGCGATGGCGAGCCCGCGCGCGGAGAGGCCGTAGACCTGCCCGCGCGCGACGGCGCGGAAGTAGCTCGCGCCCTGAAACACCGCGAACTCGTCGAGATAGTCCTCGCTGTTGACCCGCGCGTGGATGCGGAAGCCCGAGAAGCCGAGGTCCTCGATCACGCTCGGCGGATTCTCGACGAGCGGCCCATAGGAGAACATCGCCGGGTCGAAGATCAGCCGGCGCGCCGCGCCGCCCTCGACGACGTTGAGCGCCACCGGCTCGCGATAGCCGAAGCCGAGATGGAAGGCCTGGAGCTGGAACGGGCTCGGCGTCCCCGCCCAGATCGCGCTCTCCGGCCGGAAGCGGATGTCGCGATACTGGTCGTAGTCGAGGCCGGCGAGGCTCTCGGGAAGGGTCTCGACGGGCGGCGCGTAGGGCGCGGCGGCGAGCGCCTGGGCGCGCTCGCGCACGAGGGCGGGGCGGAAGGGCTCGGGCGAGCCCCAATGATCCTCGCTCGCGGCGAGCGCGGAGGCGAGAGCGCGTTCCGAAAGGCCCGGACGCAGGGCGAGCGCGAGCGAGGCGGCGAGCGCCAGCGCCGAGCGGCGAGTGACCGACACGAATACGTCTCCGACTGTCCTGAGAAACGTTCGCCCGGGCCGTTCGCGGACGCGCGGCGGGGGGGCCGCGCGCTTCGTCCGCTCGCTCTCGGTCGACGCGCTCTCATGATACGCCTGTGTTTTGCGCCGCACAACGGGCTCGACGCGAAAACGTTGCATCGCGCGAGACCTTTTGCGGCGAGGCCGACCCTGATGCCGGTTCTTGCCCACTCTATGGCGACGCTTTGGCGAGAGCGGGACGATCGGCGGCCGGGGGCTCGCGCGCATGCCGGCGCACGCGCGCGCCCCTCTTCGTCTTGCCGCGCCATGGCGCGCGCGCGTGGAAACGGGACGCCCCACGGGCGCGCCCGACGGGGCGGATGAAGCGCGTCGAGCCCCGTCCCGATGCAGGAATGCGCCCGCTCGTCGCGGCCCACCGCGACAGCCTGCGCGCGCTGGTGACTCCTCTCGTCGACGAGTGCGACGAGGGGCTGAGATCGGGGGCAGGTCGGACCTCGTGGGGGGCGGGCTACCGCCCCCTCACCCGAACCGCCGCCTCACCTCCTCCACGATGGGCCCGACGCCGAAGCGGACCGGGTCGGTGGCCGGCAGGGCGTGGAGCGTCTCGATGCGGGAGAGCTCGGCGCGGGCGGCGTCCTCCGGCAGCTTCTCGGTGTTGACCGCGACGCCGACGCAAGCGATCGCGGGGTTGGTCAGGCGCCCGAGCGCGATCGTCATGTGGATGACGTCACCGATCGTCGGCAGCTGGGCGTTCACGCCGCGCATCGTGGTGCGGGTCGGCTCGTGGCAGACGACGAAGGCGTCCGGCTGCGCGCCGTGCAGGAGGCCGAGGGAGACGCCGGCGAAGGAGGGGTGGAACAGCGAGCCCTGCCCCTCGATCAGGTCCCAGTGATTCGGGTCGGCGGCCGGCGAGATCCATTCCACTGCGCCGGAGATGAAGTCCGCCACCACCGCGTCGATGGCGACGCCGCGCCCGGAGATCAGCACGCCGGTCTGGCCGGTGGCCTTGAAATCGGCGTCGAAGCCCGCCTCGCGCATGCCGGTCTCCAGCGCCAGCGCGGTGTACTTCTTGCCCACCGAGCAATCGGTGCCGACCGTGAGCAGGCGCTTGCCCGGGCGCTTGTCGCCCTTGCCGGTGGCGAAGCGCTCGGTGGAGTGGCGCACGTCGTGGAGCGTGCGGCCGTTGCGGGCCGCGGCCTCGGCGATGGCGGGCACCGAGCCGAGCCGCGTGTGCAGGCCCGCTGCAACGTCCATGCCGGCGTCGAGGGCGGCGACGATCTCCGAGACCCAGTGCTCCGGCAGCACGCCGCCGGCGTTGACGACACCGACGACCAGCGTCTTCGCGCCAGCGGCCACGCCCTCCGCGACGCTCATGTCGGGGAGCTTCGCATCGGCGTTGCAGCCGGGCAGGCGCAACTGGCCCACGACCCAGTCGCGGCGCCAGTCGACGACGCCGAGGCCCGTCTTGGCCGCGAGCGCGTCGCGCGCGTCGCCGAGGAAGAGCAGGTAGGGGCGAGCGATGTCCATGGGGGTCTTCTCGTCGGTTGGTGGCGGCGCTCAGTGCGCCATGAAGACGGGAATCGTGGCGTGCGCGAGGATATGGCTCGTCGCACCGCCGAAGATCATCTGCCGAATTCGGCTCTGCGTGTAGGCGCCCTTGAACAGCAGGTCGCATCCCACGGTCTCGGCGAACTCGAGCATCGCCTCGCCGGCGTTGCGCTTCTCGGAGCCGAGATGCACCGCCTCGACCGACAGGCCGTGGCGCTGCAGGGAGCGGGCCAGCGCCTCGCCGCTGGGGCCGGGCACCATCCCGTTCTCGACCGTGAGCACCACGACGCGCTTCGCCCGCTCGAGCAGCGCCATGCCCATGGCGATGACGTGCGCGGTCTCGGTCGAGCCGTTCCAGGCGATGACGATCGTCTCGCCGAACGTGGCGGGCGCCGTCGGCGGGGCGATCAGCGCCGGGCGGCCGCCCTCGAACAGAACCGCTTCGAGCGTCGCCATGCGCGGCCCCGCGGCGCTCTGGCCGGGGCGGCCGACGACGGTGATGTCGAACACGCGGGCGTAGGCGCCGACGAACTCGTCTCCCGCGGGCGCGTCCGCGTGCCAGCGCCAGCGCGGTCCGTCGGCGGGGCCGGCGTCGCGCATCACCTCCGCCTCGGTCATCCAGGTCTCGAAGCTGCGCCGCGCCTGGGTCTCCGCCTCCTGGTCGCCGCGCTCGTCGGCGGCCCAGGTGAGGCCCATCACCATGTCGACCGAGACGATCTCGGCGAGCGGCGGGCGCAGGGCGAAGCCCTCGACGTAGCTGCCGAAGCGCCGCGCGAGCGCGAGCGCCGTGTCGAACGTCGCGCCCATCAGCTCGTGCGGCGCCGTCGGTACGAGAACGGTCTTCATCTGCGGGCCCCCTTGGCCGGTTTCGGCAGGGACATTCTTCCCCCACACGGCCCCGCCTCGCAACCGCCATTCCGCATCGCCGCGCACGAGCGCGCGCGCCCGGCAGCGCCGTTTCGACGGCCGTGCGCGCGATCGCACGAGGTGTGACACCGTATCACATAGAAAAACTTGAATGTATTGAAGCTTGGAGTTACCGTTCCTCCACGAACACCTCAACTCGCAGGCATGCTCATGCTGGGTTTCGACGCAATCGAGCTGGCGCGGATCCAGTTCGCCTTCACCGTTTCGTTCCACATCGTCTTTCCCGCTTTTTCGATCGGGCTGGCCAGCTATCTGGCAGTGCTCAACGGTCTGCATCTATGGACCGGCAAAGCGCTTTATCTCCGACTGTTCGATTACTGGCGAACGATCTTCGCGGTGGCCTTCGGCATGGGAGTCGTGTCGGGCATCGTGATGTCGTACCAGTTCGGCACCAACTGGTCGGTCTTCTCCGACAAGGCCGGGCCGGTGATCGGGCCGTTGATGGGCTACGAAGTGCTGTCCGCCTTTTTCCTGGAGGCCGGCTTCCTGGGCGTGATGCTGTTCGGGCGCGAGAAGGTCGGACCGAAACTGCATTTCGTCGCCACCTTGATGGTCGCGGTGGGCACTCTGGGCTCGGCCTTTTGGATTCTGTCCGTCAACAGTTGGATGCAGACGCCGCAAGGCCATGCGATGAACGACGTCGGCCAGTTCGTTCCGGTCGACTGGTGGGCGATCGTCTTCAACCCCTCCTTCCCTTATCGCCTGGTGCACATGGTGCTCGCGGCGTATCTGACCACGGCGCTCGTGGTGGGCGCGGTCGGCGGCTGGCATCTGCTGCGCGATCGCGGCGGCGAGGGCGCACGGACGATGTTCTCAATGGCCATGGGCATGCTGGTCGTCGTCGCGCCACTGCAGATCCTCGCCGGCGACTTCCATGGGCTGAACACGCTGGAGCATCAGCCCGCCAAGATCGCAGCGATGGAGGGCCATTTCGAGCCCCATCCCGAGGGCCGCGCCCCGCTGATCCTCTTCGGCCTGCCCGATGGCGACGCAGAGACGGTGCGCTATGCCGTCGAGATCCCCTATCTGTCGTCTCTCATCCTCACCCACGATCTGACATCACCCCTGCCGGGCCTCAAAGACTTCCCGCGCGAGGAGCGTCCGCCCGTCGCGATCGTGTTCTGGTCGTTCCGGGTGATGGTGGGATTGGGTTTCGCCATGCTCGGCCTCGGCCTCTGGGCGGCGGTGTCGAGGTGGCGTGGTTCGATGTACGACAGCCGTTGGCTGCACGGAACGGCCGTCGCGATGGGGCCCGCGGGCTTCGTCGCAGTGCTGGCGGGATGGATCACCACCGAGGTGGGCAGGCAGCCCTGGACCGTATACGGCCTGCTGTCGACCAACGACAGCGTCGCCCCGATAGAGGCCGCGGCGGTCGGCGCGTCGCTTCTGGCCTTCATCGTGATCTATTTCACGCTCTTCGGCGCAGGCACCTTCTACATCCTGCGGCTGATGGGCAAGCGACCCGGGAGCGCGACCCCCATCGGGGATCTGGGCCCGACTCGAGCCGCCGGCATCACCCCTGCCCCAGCCGTCGACGACAAGTTCATTCCAGCGGAGTGACCGACATGGAGTTCGATCTCGCCTTCGTCTGGGCCGGGCTCATCGCCTTCGCGGTGCTGGCCTACGTCGTGCTCGACGGTTTCGACCTGGGGGTCGGAATCCTCTTTCCGTTGATGCGGAGCGAAGCCGACAAGGATCTCGCCATGAACACGGTCGCCCCGGTCTGGGACGGCAACGAAACCTGGCTCGTGCTGGGCGGCGGCGGCCTCTTCGCCGTCTTTCCGTTGGCCTATGCGGTGGTGATGCCGGCGCTCTACGTCCCGATCATCGTCATGCTGCTGGCGCTGGTATTCCGCGGCGTCGCCTTCGAATTCCGCTGGCGCACGCGGCGCGGCAAGTTCCTGTGGGACATCTCGTTCTTCGGCGGAAGCCTGATCGCGACGTTCGCGCAGGGCCTCGCGCTCGGGGCGCTGGTGCAGGGAATCGCGGTCGCGGATCGGGCCTATGCCGGCGGGAACTGGGACTGGCTGACTCCCTTCTCGCTGCTGACGGGCGTCGCGCTGGTGGCCGGCTATACGCTGCTCGGCGCCACGTGGCTCGTCATGAAGACGGACGGTTCGGTCCGCGCCGTGGCCCATCGACTGTCCTGGTGGGCGGGCGCCGCGACGCTGGCGCTGGTGGGTGTCGTCAGCCTGATCACGCCGTTCCTCTCCCCGCTCTACCTCGAGCGCTGGTTCTCCTTCCCCAATGCGATCTTCAGCGCGGTCGTGCCCGCGGCGATCCTTGTGGCGGCCTTCCTGTTTCAGAAGGGCCTTCGCGAGAACCGGGACGCCTGGCCCTTCTTCGCGGCGCTGACGCTGTTCGTCCTCAGCTTCATCGGCTTGGGGATTAGCTTCTACCCCTACATGGTGCCGCCGTCCCTGACGATCTGGGACGTGGCCGCTCCCGATGAGAGTCTCTGGTTCCTGCTCGTCGGCGCACTGGTTCTGGTGCCCATGATTCTCGCCTACACCGCCTACGCCTACTGGGTGTTTCGCGGCAAGGTCGATCCGTCCGGAGGCTATCACTGATGCACGAAACGCTGCGCAGAACCCTGTGGTTCGTGGCGTTCTGGATCGGCGGCATCGCGACGCTGGCGGTCGTCGCCTTCGCCATCCGCATGATGATCTCGTGACGAAGGCCGAAATCGTCGCGCGCCGAAACACGGAGGCGCACGCGACGGTGCGGTCCGCTCAATCGTCGCCGACGTCAGGTTCCCGGCCCGCGTCGACGACGGCGCGGGCGACGGCGTAGGGAAAGCCCGCCCGCGCCAGCCGGGCGAGGTCCCGATCGCGGTTCTCGGCCCGCGCGCCGACGCGAAACGGCCCGATTCGCCGGCGCTTCGCGAGCGCACGGGCGGCCTCCAGCTCCGGATCGGCGTCGGGATCGTCGGCGGCGCGGGTCTCGTCGTCGCGCGCGAGCGCGTCCGCCGCCGTCTCGCGGTCCACCCCCTTCGCCGCGAGCTTCGCCGCGATCGCTCGTGTCGAGCCCCCGCGCCGGCGCAGCGACGCCACTCGCGCCTGCGCATAGCCCGCATCGTTCACGAGCCCGGACGACACCGCCCGCGCCACCGCCTCCTCCACCAGCGGCAGGAACGGCCCGGGATCCTCCTCGCGCAGCCGGCAGCGCCGCTCGACCTTGCGCGCGAGCACGCGCTGGAGGTTCCCCGCGCTCGAGGCGTATCGCTCCAGATAGGCGAGAGCCATGCGATCGAGCACCGCCGGCGTGACCGGGCGCGGGGGCTTGCGGGGCTTGCGCCCCTCCGGATCGACGGGATTCGGCATCGGCGAACCCTGCCCGCCCGCGGAGCCGGTTGCAACAGGGGCGCGGTTCCACGGTTCGCCGAAGCGGCTTCATTAGTCGACTTCGGATCTGCGATGGCGAGATCCCGACGCATGAAACCTTTGCATCCGCTCCCGTCTTGCGCTTGCTATGCGTCGAGAGTGAGAGATGCACGCGCACCGGAGACGCCCATGACCACCCCCGCGGACGATCCCCCCGCGGACGCCGCGCCCGCCGAGGCGGATGCGACGGCGCCGAGCGCCCCCGCCCGCGAGATCGAGCTGAAGCTCGAGCTCGCGCCGGCGGACTGGAAGCGGCTCGCTCGCCATCCGCTGCTCAAGGAGGCGCTCGCCGCCGCGGGGAAGGCGAAGCGGATGGAGGCGACCTATTTCGACACGCCGGACCAGCGCCTTCGGGCGAAAGGCGTATCTCTGCGCATCCGCAGGACCGGCGCGAAGCGCGTCCAGACCACGAAGGCGGCGGACGGGCCGGCGGCGGGCCTGTTCGACCGGGCGGAATACGAGACCCCGGTCGCGGGCGACGCGCCCGATCTAACGGCGCTCGTCGCGACGCCGCTCGCGCCGCTGTTCACCAAGCGCAAGATCCGCGAGGGGCTCGCCCCCGCCTTCACGGTCTCCACCCGCCGGCGCACGATCTCCCTCGTCGAGGGCGCGTTCGCGGCGGAGATGGTGATCGACGAGGGCACGGTGGACGTCGGCGAGCGCGCCGAGCCCTTCTGCGAGATCGAGCTCGAGCTGCGCGCCGGCGCGCCGGCGGACCTCTTCCGCTTCGCCCGGCGCATCGCGCAGGCGGTCCCGGCCCGGCTCGGATTCCGGGCGAAGTCCGATCGCGGCTGGGCGCTCGCGGCGAACGAGGGACCGCAAGTGGTCAAGAAGATCGAGATCGCGCTCGATCCCGCGATGCCGGCCTCCGCAGCCTTCCAGGCGATCGCCCGCGCCTGCCTCGCGCAGCTCGTCGCCAACGAGCCGGCGCTGCGCGACCTGCGCGCGCCGGGCGCCGTGCACCAGTCGCGAGTCGCGCTGCGGCGGCTGCGCGCCGCGATTTCGCTGTTCAAGCGCGTGGTCGAGGACGATCGCCGCGGGGCGGTCTCAGCGGAGCTGAAATGGATGGCGAACGCGCTCGGCGAGGCGCGCGACCTCGACGTCTACATCGCCACCGTGGTCGAGCCGGTGCGCGCGGCCGATCCCGACGACCCGGACCTCGCCCGCGCCGCCGCCGCCTTCGCCGAGCGACGCGAGGCGGCCTACGCCCGTGCGCTGGAGGCCTCCACCTCCGAGCGCTACCGGCTGATGCTGATCGACACGGCGGCCTGGGTCGAGGCGGGCGGCTGGCTCGCCGCCGAGCGCCCCGCGCGCGAGGCGCCGATCTCGGAGTTCGCCGCGAGGACCCTGAAGACGCGCGCCAAGCGCATCCGCAAGGAGGGCGCGTCGATCGCCGAGCTGGAGCCGCAGGCCCGCCACGCGCTGCGCATCGCCGTGAAGAAGCTGCGCTACGCGGTGGAGTTCTTCGAGACCGCCTTCGACGCGGGGGAGCTGAAGCCGAAGGCCCGCGCCAGGCGCCACGGGGCGATGCGGGCGCATCTCGAGGCGCTGCAGGAGGACCTCGGCGCCCTCAACGACCTCGTCGTCGGCGAGACCATGGCGGCGGGCTTCCACGATCCCGATCCGGCGCTGGCGCGCGGCCTCGCCAAGCTCGCCCGGCCGGACGGCGAGGCCGCGGGCGAGACCGCCGCCGCGCACCTCGCCGCGGCGAAGAAGGCGCACAAGCGGTTCTCGAAGGCGAAGCCGTTCTGGGGTTGAGCGGCTGGGGATGAGCGGCGCGCCTCACGCCCGCTCGATGCGCCCGCTGTAGCAGCCGCGCTTGGCGTTGTGGACGTGGAGATACGCCGCGCGCGGATCGGCGAGCAGCCGTGCGATCGCCGGCTCGAGATCGGCGCCCTCGACCACGTCGGCGTCGACGATCATGCCGTCGGCGTCGAAGGCGCGCAGCGACAGGAGCCGGATGCGCATCACGTCGGGCACGACGTTCACCCGGTCGTACGTCTCGCACGCGCCCTCGCGGACGTAGATCGCGTGCGTGGCTCGGTATGGCGTGGCCGCCGGCTGGGAGACGTGGTTGAGCAGGAGCAGCGTCTCGCCGGGGCGCGCGTGGCGCATCTCGATTCGGTCGGGATAGCTCGTCGACGCGTCGGCGTCGGCGCGGACGCGGCGGATGCCGCGCGCGGTGAGCTCGGCCTCCGGCATCCCGTAGAGCGGCGCGAAGGGCTCGGGCGAGAGCCCGGTGATGCGGAAATCCATGGGTCGTCTCCAGAGTGGGGAGACGGCATGAAGCCGGAGCGCACGCGCCGCGCCCACCCGGTTCCTGCTGCGCCACTCACCCCGTCGCGAACAGATCCCCTCCCCCGCCCGACTCCTGCGGCTCCTCCCAGGCGGCGGGGTCGCCGGCCTTGGTCTCGATGCCCAGATCGGGGAGCGCGACGATGCGGTGGCCGCGCATGTCGGCGCGGGTCACGACGTGGCCGCGGCTCTCCATGTACTGGACCAGCCGGCGGGCGCGGCCCGGCGAGCGCGAGCCGCAGGCGCGGGCGATCTCGCCGTCCGGCGGACAGGGCGCGCCCTCGTAGGCGGCGCGGGCGAGAAGCAGGTAGACGCCCTGGATGTCCTCGGGCAGGTCCGCCGCAGCCGCCTCGGCGCGCGCCCAGGAATCCTCGGGGATGGCGCCGGCCTCGACGCCCGCGCGCGCCACCGAGAGGCGCTTCTTGAAGGCCGCGAGGGAGAGCGCCTCGCCCGGCACGCGCTTGATGCGCATCCGCACGAGCAGGTCCTGGTAGAGCACCGCGACCGACCGGAAGGCCGCGTCCGGATCGGAGAGGAGCTCGCGCACGATCTCGTCGATGGTCGCGTCGCGCTCCTCGGCGGCGAGCGCCACTTCCTCCGCGCTCGGCGGCGCGGCGGCGGCGGGGCGCGAGCGCACCAGCTCGGCGAGGATGTCGTTCGTCGAGGGCGGCGGCGGGGGCGCGGCCCGGCGCTCGGGGCGCGCCCGCGCGGGCTCGGGCTCGAGCGGCGCGAGGATGAGGTCGCGCGCGTCCTGCGCCGGGGTCTCGGGCATGGGCATCAGCTTGGGGCTCGTCGAGCGCGCCTGCGTCTCGACGTCGCCGATCCGCACGGGCACGGGCCGGCGCGACAGAGCGGGGCCGAGCGCGACGAAATGCCCGCGCTGGAGGTCGCGGAAGCTCTCCGCCTGGCGCCGGTCCATGCCGAGCAGGTCGGCGGCCCGCGCCATGTCGATGTCGAGGAAGGTGCGGCCCATCAGGAAGTTCGAGGCCTCGGCCGCGACGTTCTTGGCGAGCTTGGCGAGGCGCTGCGTGGCGATGACGCCGGCGAGCCCGCGCTTGCGGCCGCGGCACATCAGGTTCGTCATCGCGCCGAGCGATACCTTGCGCGCCTCGTCGGAGACCTCGCCCGCCGCCATCGGCGCGAAGAGCTGCGCCTCGTCGACGACGACGAGCATCGGGTACCAATGGTCCCGCTCCGCATCGAAGAGCCCGCCGAGGAAGGCGGCGGCGGCGCGCATCTGCTGCTCGGCGTCGAGGCCCTCCAGGCTCACGACGACGGAGACGCGGTGCTGGCGCACCCGGGCGGCGACGCGCTGGAGATCCGATTCGGAGCGGTCGGCCTCGACGACGACGTGGCCGTACTTGTCGGCCAGCGTCACGAAGTCGCCCTCGGGGTCGATGACGCATTGCTGCACCCAGGGGGCGCTCTGCTCCAGCAGGCGGCGCAGCAGGTGAGACTTGCCCGACCCGGAATTCCCTTGCACCAGAAGGCGCGTGGCAAGCAGCTCCTCGAGGTCGAGCAGCATGCGCCCGCCGCCGGGGGCCGCGTTGTCGCCCATGTCGATTCCGACCGTCATCGCCGCGCCTTTCGCGCCTCCCCTCGCGCCACACGTCTTGTGGGAAGCTCTCGTTAGCACGCGAGCGCGCCGACGCGAGCCCCCGTATCCGGACCCTCCACAGCTTGCGGGAGCGGGGCGGTGGACCCAATCTCCATGGGTACGCGTTGGAGAGTTCCATCCAGAACCCGATGACCGGAGAACCGAGGAGACGATCATGAGCGACGTCGCGTCGAACAACCGTCCCTGGACGTACGAGCAGGTGCAGGAGCTGATCGCGCTCGCGCGCGAGGGCGTCCCCGCCTCCCTGATCAGCATGAAGATGAAGCGCTCGCAGGCGGACGTGCACGCCAAGCTCGGCGAGCTCGGCCTGTCGGTTCCGCCCGACGCGTGAACCCGCGAGCCGGCCGGACCGGGACCGCGCCGCACCCCGCAGCGGGGCGGCCCGGCGTTCGGAGACACATCGCCGCACGGACGCAACGCCGACGGCGGAAGAGCTTTGCTTTGCCCTTGCGCCCGGCGATCCGCCGCGTTAGAGCGTCGGGTGTCGTCATCGGCCGGACCGGGATCGCGGAATGACCTACGTCGTCACGGAAAACTGTATCAAGTGCAAGTACATGGATTGTGTCGAGGTCTGCCCCGTGGATTGCTTCTACGAGGGTGAGAACATGCTCATCATCCATCCGGACGAATGCATCGATTGCGGCGTCTGCGAGCCGGAGTGCCCGGCCGAAGCGATCAAGCCGGACACCGAGCCGGGTCTCGAGCAGTGGCTCAAGATCAACGCCGACCTGTCCAAGACCTGGCCCAACATCACCCAGAAGAAAGAGGCGCCCGAGAACGCCAAAGAGTACGACGGCATGGCGGGCAAGTACGAGAAGTACTTCTCAGCGGAGCCGGGCGAGGGCGACTGACGCAACGGCAAGCGTCACGAGGACGAAAACGGGCCCGATCGGCAGCGCCGACGGGGCTCGGCCGCACGGGTGCGGCTATTCACTGCGATTTTCTTTGATTTATCAGCCGGCTCGTGGTACGAATGAGACCTGCCGCCGACCGCGCCTTGCGCGCTGCAACCTCGCACGTGAAGCCATAAGCAGAACATGAGAGCAGCTCACGCACCCCTCCGCCGGGGACCTTCCCAACGTGTCCTCGCGGGGACGAGCAAGCGCATTTCGTCACCGGCCGAAAACTCTTGAAGGGGACTCCGTCGGAACCCGCGAGGGGCGGCGGAGTCAAGTCTTTTTCGACCGTCGGGCCCCTTTCCGACGGCGCTGTCTGTGTCGCGGCCCTCGCCGCGGCGCGCAACAGGGAGCCTTCAACGCATGACGACCCCCAAGAAGACTGGCAAGGCTTTGGGTTTCCGGGCCGGCGAAGCCATCGTGTATCCGGCCCACGGCGTCGGGCAGATCACCGCGGTCGAGGAGCAGGAGATCGCCGGCTTCAAGCTCGAGCTCTATGTCGTCAGCTTCGAGAAGGACAAGATGGTCCTGCGCGTCCCGACCGCGAAGGCGGCGGCCGTGGGCATGCGCAAGCTCGCCGAGCCCGACCTCGTCAAGAAGGCGCTCGACACCATGTCCGGCCGCGCCCGCGTGAAGCGCACCATGTGGTCGCGCCGCGCGCAGGAATACGAGGCCAAGATCAACTCCGGCGACATCCTGTCGATCGCGGAGGTGGTGCGTGACCTCTACCGGTCCGAGGCGCAGCCCGAGCAGTCCTATTCCGAGCGGCAGCTCTACGAGGCGGCGCTCGACCGGATCGTGCGCGAGATCTCCTCCGTGAACAAGATCACCGAGACCGAGGCGTTCAAGCTCATCGAGGCGAGCCTCGCCAAGTCCCCCCGCCGCGCCAAGGGCGCCGAGGGGACCGAGGGCGCCGAAGGCTCGGACGCCGAGACCGCCGAGGCCGGCGACGGCGACGACCTGCAGGAAGAGGCGGCCTGAGCCGCATCCGTACCCCGCATCGACCCAGCGACGCGAAGAGCCCGGCCGAGCGGCCGGGCTTTTTCGTTCGGGGGGCTGGCGTTGCGCAGCGTGAGCCGAAGCGATCCGCCTCTCTCAGCGCGCCGCTTGCGCACCGCCCGGGCACAGCGTCACGGCCAACTCCGCGCCGTCCCACTCGACGCGGAACCACTCTCCCGGCGGTCCGCACGGCGCGACGAGACCCCGCGCGTCGAACGCGTAGCTGCCGCCCAGAGAGATCGGCTGGACGATCGGCGGCCCGTCGGGCCGGGTCGCGACCAGCATCACCTCGCAGGCGGGGCCTTCGCAGAACGGCCGCGCGCCCGGACAGGTCACGCCGTAGGGCGAGACGAGCCAGTCCATCTCTCCGTCGCCGGTGAAGTCCGCGGATGCCACTGCCGCGTTCCGGATCGTCGCCTCGCCGGGGCAGGCGGCGGCGATGGCGGCGATCCGCTCGCGGACCGCGTCCGGAGGCTTGATCTTCCGCAGCGCATCGTCGGGAGCTCCCATGCGCCGCCCGTGAGCGATGAGGCGCGCGATGTTCTCCCGGTCGATGCCGGCCGTCGGCGAGATCGAATCGGCCATGCGCTCGAGGCGGGCGAGCGTCCGTTCTCCCGGCGGGCCGCCGATGGGACAATCCTCGGACAGGTCTCCGATCGCGGCCGTCGAGCCGCGCAGAGCCATCACGCCCGCGTCGACGCCGTCGACCGCGACGCGCACACGGCTCGAACGCCCGCCGAGCATCTGCGTCAGCGTGCGCACGGCGTCCGGGTCGGCGTAGTGCAAGGGCACGTCGTCGAAGATTCGTCGAAACGGAACGACCAGGCGCACGACGTCGAAATCGAAGGTGATCGCCAGCGCCGAAGCCGCGTCGGGGCCGAGGTCCGTCGTGACGAGCAGGCCGTCGAACCGATGGCAGACGACGGCGAGCCTCGGCATGGCGGGCACGCCCTCGCCGATGGCGGCCGGCATGCCCGCGTCGACCTCGACCGACCAGCTCGCCTCGGCCGGTGGAGCGCTGGTGAGCAAGACGACGCAAATCGCCATGGCGCCTGCGACGAGTCTCGATCCCATGCCCTGCCTCCCCCCGGTGACGTCGAGATTGGAGCAGCGATCCGGCGGCGACGCAACCCACGCGGCTTGCCGCCGCTGCCGCCTCGCCCTCTCGATCGTCGCCGACCCTCGTGCGAGCACGACACCGAGAGCGCCCCGCGCCAGCTTCGACGGGAGTGCCCGAGCCCGTTGCTTTCGTCCGCCCCTTCCTCCCCGTCCGCATCCCCGCAAACGCCCGCGTGCGGCAAAGCCCGATCGGGCGTGATCCGGATCGCGCGCTCTCGCGTAGACCCACTTGAAAGACATGGGGAGAACGCTATGGCCGAGATCGCCGGAGTTCGCCGTCAGTTCGTCAAGGCCGCGATGGCGGCGCCCTTCCTCGAACGGGAGGAGGAGCGCGAGCTCGCCGCCCGCTGGAAGGACGCCAAGGACCAGGAGGCGCTGCACAAGCTCACCTCCGCCCACATGCGGCTCGTGATCGCGCTCGCATCGCGCTTTCGCCATTACGGCCTGCCGCTCGCCGACCTCATCCAGGAGGGCCACGTCGGCCTGCTCGAGGCCGCCGCCCGCTTCGAGCCCGAGCGGGAGGTGCGCTTCTCCACCTACGCCACGTGGTGGATCCGGGCCTCGATCCAGGACTACATCCTGCGCAACTGGTCGATCGTGCGCGGAGGCACCTCCTCGGCGCAGAAGGCGCTGTTCTTCAACCTCCGGCGCCTGCGCGCCAAGCTCACCCGGGCCGGCGACGACCGCATGAGCGAGGAGGTCTATTCCGAGATCGCCGAGGCGATCGGCGTGCCCCTCAAGGACGTCGCCACTATGGACGCGCGTCTCTCGGGCCCCGACGCCTCGCTGAACGCTCCCGTGGCGGACGGCGACGGCGCCAACCCCACCGAGAAGATGGACTTCCTCGTCGACGACGGCCCGCTCCAGGACGAGACCGTGGGCGAGACGATCGACGCGGAGCGCCGCGTCACATGGCTGCGCTCGGCCCTTTCCTGCCTCAACGATCGCGAGCTGCGCATCCTCAAGGCGCGGCGCCTCGAGGAGCAGCAGGCGACGCTCGAGGCGCTCGGCGATACACTCGGTATCTCCAAGGAGCGCGTGCGCCAGATCGAGAGCCGCGCGCTCGAGAAGCTGAAGAAGGCGCTCAGCGAGAAGCACCCGGAGATCGCGGCGGGGTAATCCCGCCGCGTCGGCCGCCCGCCCGCCCGGAGTCCCGTCACCCCGCGACGATCTTGTACCGCGTGCCCGGCGTGATTCGCGTGTTGTCGAACAGGCCGTTGAGCGTCCGGAACGTCTCCACAGGCTTGTCGACCTGCATCCGGGCGGCGAGCGTCTCTAGCGTGTCGCCGGGACCCGCCGTCACGATCCGCACGCGCAGCCGCGAGAGGGCCGCGATCTCTGCCTCGGAGATTCGGCGGATGCTGTCGAGCGTGCGCCGGAAGGCCGCCTCTGCGCCCTGGTCGTTACGCCTGAAAGCGAAGATCAGACGGTAGACCTCCTCGCCCGCCCGCACCGCGGCCACGCGGAAGCGCCAGGCGTCGCCCTGCGAGGTGGCGACCGCCGCCGGCAGGCCGTTCACCACCGTTTCCTCGACGTCCCCGGTCTCGACCGCGTCGGTCCAGGTGGCCTTCAGTACGTCCGCGAGGTCCTGGCCGGCCTCCACCTCCACCGCGTCGAACATCAGCCGACGCTCGCCGTCCGGCGAGGAGCCGAGCACCGCGCGCGTCGAGTTGTCGAGGGTGAAGCCGTCCGGCGCGGTGAAGCCGATGGCCAGGCGGGCGTTGACGTAGCGCGGCCCGCGCACGAGCCCGTCGCGCGGATCGTCGCCCCAGGCGACGCCCTCGACCGCGGCGAGATAGGCGTCGCGGTCGCCGGCGCCGAGGCCCGGCGCGCCGATGCGGCGCGCCGCCGCACGCGCCTCGTTGATTCGCTCGGGGGTCGTCGGGTGGGTGGCGAGGCGCTCGCGCGTCGGATTGCCGGTGTCGGGCAGGCCCGACTGCAGAGCCACGTAGCGATCGAGCGCGGTCAGGAAGCGCGCGGCGCCGAACGGGTCGAACCCGGCGCGTGCGAGGGTGCGCACGCTCGCCGCGTCCGCCTCGAGCTCCTGCGCGCGGGAGAAGCTGGCGAAGTCGAAGCGCGAGGTCTCGCGGATGGTCGCGCTGGCGCGCTGGTCGCGCAGCACGTCGGAGACGACGCGGCTCACCAGCGCCGAGCGCGCCTCGAGCTCGCTGCGCGCCGCCGCGTGGCGCAGCGTCACGTGCGCGATCTCGTGGGCCATCACGGCCGCGAGCTCCGACTGGTCGTTGGCCAGCGCCAGCAGGCCGCGCGTGACGTAGAGCCGGCCGCTCGGCAGCGCGAAGGCGTTCACCGCCGGCGTGTCGAGGATGGTGACGCGGTAGCGCTCGTCGGGGCGGTCCGTCGCGGGGACCAGCTTGCGCGTCATCGCCTCGATGAGCGCCTGCGCCTGCGGCGCGCGATACTCGCCGCCGAAGCTCGCCACGAGCTGGTCGTGCTCGCCGTCGATGCCCGTGACGGCGGGCGCGCGCGGGGGCGTCGGCGGCTCGGAGAAGAGGAGCGAGCAGCCCCCGAGCCACGCTGCCGCAAGAGCGGCGGCCGCGAGCCGCCTCGTGATCGAGATCAGGGTCATGGACGTGAACGCCGCGGCTCCGCGCTGTTGCTCGACAGGATCTCGATCGTCTCCACGGCCCCGACCGTCACGGCCGGACCCCGACGCATCTCGATTATACCCCGCACGCGCATTCGTCGACCCTCCAGCGCCTCGGCGTCGAGGCCCCTGGCCACGAGCCGCTCCCAGACCTCGCCCGGCACGGCCGCGGTGAAGCCGCGCGACCAGAAGCTACTGAAGTCGAGATAGGTACGCCGGTCGCGCACGCCAACGCGCGCCACGACGCCCTCCACCAGGGTGAAGCGGCCCGCCCGCGCCTCCAGCGCGTCGAGATCGCCGGCGAAGACCGGCGCCTCGGCGGGATCGGCCCAGACGCCGCGGCCGGCGCGGCGCGCGCCTTCCTCGAGATCGAGGAGCCCTGCGCGGCAGAGCACCTCGGCCGGCCCGACGTCGACCATCGCGAGGCCCGCGGACACCAGCGCGGCGGCGAGATCCTCGGCGGGCGCGCCTTCGCCCCGGGCGACCGCGAGCGTCGCCGCGCGCCGGCCCCAGCGGTCGGGCTCGGGGGCGAGGAGCGCCACCGCGACCTCGGCCCCGACGAGCGCGTCCATCGCGGCGCGGGCAGCCACGCCGACGGGGCCTGCGTCCGCGAGCCGCACCCCCGCGAGCCGCACGGAGACGCCGCTCTCGAGCAGCGCCTCGCCCCGCGCCGGAATCGCCGCGATCCGGTCCGCGACGGGCGGCGCGGCGCAGTCCAGAGCCGACGCCGGCCCGGCGAGGACGGGCAAGAGGGCGCAGAAGAGGGCGCAGAAGAAGGCTCGACTGGCGAGACGCGCGATCCGCATGGCGATGGAAAACCCTGACGCGAGGCTGCAATCACAGCATATCGGCAATCGATTCGGGATGCACGCGACGTCTCGCCGCCGAACCGTCCGCGTATCGAGGGTGTTGTTCGCCGGTCGCACGGCCACGCCGGCGCGACGCCAACGATACCAAGCGCATCTCGGGGGCTCCAACGAGGCTCGCGCTCCGCATGAAGACCATCGTCACCGCTCTCGGCATCGCTGCCTGCGCCGCGCTCGGCGCCGGCTCGGCCCTCGCTCATTCCTGGTACGACCCCTGGTGCTGCGACGACCGGGACTGCTCACCGTATCCCAGCGCCGACGTCAGCGTGACGGACGAAGGCTACCGGCTCCACGACGGAACGCTGGTCCCGTTCGAGGAGGCGCGCACCAGCAAGGACGGCGAATATCATCGCTGCGTGCTGAACGGACTTCAGCGCTGCTTCTACGCGCCGCCGAAGGGATTCTGAGGGGGCGCGCGCCTTGCGCCGCGGGGCGCGAGAGGCTTCTCTCGGAATCGGGAGGAGTCCATGGCGCGCCGCAACCGAGTCACGCCCTTCGGGGAGATCGTCGCCACGCCCGCCCGCGGGCTCCTGATGGGCAATCGTGGCTGCCTGCACGACGGCGACGGCCGCCTCGGCCGCGCGCGCTGGCGCACGACGGCGTGGATCGCCTGCCGGACGGCGTTTCGCGGCCGTCGCCGCACGCTGATGCAGCCGGGGCGCTACACGGAGCTGTTCTTCCTCGACGAGGCGACGGCCTTCGCCGCCGGGCACCGCCCCTGCGCCGAATGCCGCCGGGCGGACTACCGGCGCTTCGCAGACGCCTGGCGCAGAGCCCACGGCCTCGCGCAGGACGAACCCCTCGCCGCGCCCGCGATCGACGCCGCGTTGCACGCGGCGCGGATCGACCCCCTGACGCGCGCGCAGGCGCGAACGCCCTCCCGGCTCGGGGACGTCCCCGCCGGGAGCATGGTGGCGCGACGCACCGAGCCCGGCGCCGCCTACCTCGTTTTCGACGGCGCACTGCGGCGCTGGTCGCACGCCGGCTACGGCGCGCCCCTGGCGGGCGACCCTGACGAGATCGTCACGACGCTCACCCCCGCACCGGTCCGCGCCGCAGTCGCGCACGGCTACGCGCCCGCGCTGCACGCGAGCGCGAGCGAGCCCTACTGACCGCGCTCCGCCAACCAGGCCTCGAGCTCGGCGATCTCGCGCTCCTGCTCGCGAATCACGTCCTCGGCGAGGGCGCGGATGCGCGGGTCCGACCCATGCTCCAGCACGACGCGCGCCATCTCGACCGCGCCGCGGTGGTGGGGAAGCATGCCGCGCACGAAGTCGGCGTCGGCGTCGCCCGTGAAGGTGATGTCCATGTCGCGATGCATGCGGTCGTTCGCGGCGCGATAGGCCGCCGTGGCGGGGCTCTCGACGGCAGCGCTCGCCGCGGGCGCGGCGCCGTGGGCGCCGTGAGCCCCATGGGCGCCATGGGCGCCATGGGCGCCGGCCGTCTGGGCCGTCGCGAGCGTCGGAACGACGAGAGTGGCGGCGGCCGAGGCGGCGAAGGCGGCCACGGCGATTGCGATCCTGTTCATCGGTCTTCTGGTCTCCGGGGGAACGAGCGGCCGGATCGGCGATCCTGGCCGCGGCATGGCGGCGGGGCGGGCTTGACGAGCCTCAGGCTTCGGCGAGGCGCGGCTCGGCCGCGTAGCCCCCGCGGGCGAGCGCCTCGCGCAGCGCGGCGTCGCTCGCCGTCGAGTCGATCGCGACCCGCTTCGTGGCGAGATCGGCGGTGACGGCGGCCTGTGGATCGAGCGTCGCGACGATCCGGCCGATCGCCTTGGCGCAGCCGCCGCAATTCATGTCGGGAACATGGTAGGTGCGCACGAAGCCCTCCTGGATGCGCGCGTCGTCCTCACTTCCGTGGACCTTCCCACCGTGGCAAGGTCAAGCGCTTTCGCGCGCGCCGTCTGGAATCACACCGCTCCGCATGCTAGAAGGCGCGCGGCACGGTCCCGTAGCTCAGCAGGACAGAGCAGCGGTTTCCTAAACCGTTGGTCGGAGGTTCGAGTCCTCCCGGGACCGCCACGCACACCTTTGTCCAGCCCTGAGAGACGCACCCGTTCGGTGGCCGCGTGGCCACCGCGAACACGTTGTCGCGAGCGGAGCCGGCGCGGATTGCCGCAGCATCTGACTTGGTGCAGGTTTCGTGGAAATGCGGTTTCCACACTTTGCAGTGCGGAATTCTTCGCCGGAGGCTCCCCATGACGCGTTCCAGCCTGCCCATCGCCGCGCTCGCAGCCGGCGGTCTCGTCTTCGCCCTGCCCGCCGCCGCCGAGACCTTCCGCTGGTCGAGCGCCACCGATCCGCAGACCATGGATCCGCATGCGGTGAACGCCGCGCCTGTGACGTCCTTCCTCAACAACATCTACGAGGGGCTGGTGCGCCGCAACGCCGAGATGGCGATCGAGCCCTCGCTCGCCACCTCCTGGGCGCCGCTCGAGGGCGAGGACGGCTGGCGCTTCACGCTCCGCGAAGGGGTCGTTTTCCACGACGGGGCGGCCTTCACCGCCGACGACGTGCTGTTCTCCTACGAGCGCGCCGCCTCAGAGGAGAGCGACGTGCGCTCCTGGTTCGCGCCGGTGACCGAGGCGCGTGTCGTCGACGAGTATACGATCGACTTTCTGACCAATGCGCCCAACCCTCTGTTCCCCGATTCGATCGCCAACTTCCTGATCATGGACCGCGGCTGGGCCGAGGCGAACGAGGCCACCCGCCCCGCGCGAGACGCCGAGAACGCCGCCACCCGCGACGCCGTCGGCACCGGCCCCTTCCGGCTCGTCTCGCGCGATCCCGGCATCGAGACGCGGCTCGCGCCGTTCGACGGCTGGTGGGACGAGGCGGAGCACAACGTCACCGAGGCGATCTTCACCCCGATCGGCAACGCCGCGACGGGGCTCGCCGCGCTGCTCTCGGGCGAGATCGACATGATCTCGCCGATCCCGCTCCAGGACGTCGCACAGGTCGAGGGCCGCGAGGGATTCCAGGTGCTCGGCGGCCTCGAGACGCGGGTGATCATGCTCGGCTTCGGCCACGACCGCGAGGTGCTGAAATACGGCGCCGACGCGGGCGCGCCCAACCCGTTCCTCGACGCGCGCGTGCGCCGGGCGGTGGCGCTCGCCATCGACGTCGGCACCATCGACCGGGTCATCATGCGCGGCAAGTCGGCCCCCGCGAGCCAGCTCCAGCCCGCGGGCCTGAGCGGCTATTCGGAGGCGAACGACGCGCCCGTGAGCTTCGACGAGGCCGGCGCCCGTGCGCTTCTCCCGGAGGCGGGCTACGCCGACGGCTTCTCCTTCGGCCTGATGTGCACCAACGACCGCTACATCAACGACGAGGCCGTCTGCCGGGCCATCGCCTCGATGCTGGCGCGCGTGGGCATCGACGCCGAGCTCACGGTGATGCCGGTGCGCAACTATTGGGAGGAGCTGCGAGCGGACAATTTCGACATGTACCTGCTCGGCTGGTCTCCCGGCACCTTCGACGCCGAGCACCCGATCCGCTTCCTCGCGGCGACGCCCAACGAGGAGACCCGCGTCGGCTCGTGGAACTTCGGCGGCTACTCGAACCCGCGCGTCGACGAGCTCCTGCCGCTCGTGCAGCAGGAGCTCGACCCCGCCGCCCGCCAGGCCATGCTCGACGAGATCGCCGCCATCCTCCAGGCGGAGGTGGCCTACGTGCCGCTCTACGTCGAGCCGCTGATCTGGGCGGCGAAGGACAGCATCGATCTGGTACAGCGGCCGGACAACTTCTTCATGCTGCGCTGGGTGCGGGTGAACTGACTTGCCCGCTCCCCGGCCGTCCGCGGCGCCTTCCTTTTCCTTCCCTGTAGGGGAAGGTGGACCGACGCGGAGCGGCGGGACGGATGGGGCGCGCCGCAGGCGCGGTCCGCGCAGCGGACATCGGGCTCCACTGAGCCGTCAGGACCTGCACCGATTCGGCTTCGCCGAACGCGCGTCCCGCGCGCCCCATCCGTCTCGGCTTCGCCGAGCCACCTTCCCCTACAGGGAAGGAGAAGGCTTGGAACGAGAAGGCTCGGCGCGCCCGCCCAGCACCTCCAAGCTGCCACGGCTCGCGCACGAGAGCGCCGAGCGATGATCCCCTTCATCGCCCGGCGGCTCGTCCAGTCCCTCTTCGTGATGCTCGCGGTGGCGGCGCTCGCCTTCGCGATGTTCCGCTTCGTCGGCGATCCCGTCTCGCAGATGACGGGCGTCGAGACCGCGCCGGAGGACATGGAGCGGCTGCGGGTCGAGTTGGGCCTGACGGACCCGGTCCTCGTCCAGTTCGGCCGCTTCGTCGGGGACCTCGCGACGTTCGACTTCGGCTATTCCTACCGCACCCGCGAGCCGGTGGGGGAGATGATCGCCGCGCGCGTGCCCGCCACCCTCGAGCTCGGCTTCGTCGCGCTCCTGATCTCGCTGGTCATCGGCGTGCCCGGGGGCGTCTATGCGGCGCTGAAACCGCGCTCGCCCGCGACTCAGGCGCTCCTGATCGGCACGCTGATCGGCGTCTCGGTGCCGACCTTCGTCATCGGCATTCTCTTGATCTTCCTGTTCGGCGTGCAGCTCGGCTGGCTGCCCACCTTCGGGCGGGGCGGCACGGTGGAGATCGGCGGATGGCGCACGTCGCTCCTCACCGTCGACGGCTGGCGCGCGCTGATCCTGCCGGCGATCACGCTCGGGCTCTACCAGCTCACGCTGACGCTGCGGCTCGTGCGCGCGGAGATGATGGAGGTGATGCGCACCGACCACATCCGCTTCGCCCTGGCGCGCGGCCTGCCGCTTCGCGCGATCCACTACGGGCACGCGCTCGGCAACACGCTCGTGCCGGTCGTGACCATCGTCGCCCTCCAGTTCGGCGGGGTGATCGCCTTCTCGATCGTCACCGAGAGCGTGTTCCAATGGCCGGGGCTCGGCCTGCTCTTCCTCGAATCGATCCGCTTCGTCGACATCCCGGTGATGGCCGTCTACCTCGTGCTGATCGGCTTCGTCTTCGTCGTGATCAACCTGCTCGTCGACCTCCTCTACGCAGCGATCGACCCGCGCATCCGTGTCACGGGGGCGGCCTGACATGCGCGCGCTCCTTCGCGATTCGGAGATCGTCCATCTCCTCGTGCGCAGCCCGCTGGTCATGGCCTGCGGCCTCGTCGCGCTCGCCATCCTCGCGGGCGCGGCGCTGGCCCCCTGGATCGCACCGACCGACCCTTACGATCTCGCGAGCTTCAGCCTGATCGACGGCCTGCGCCCGCCGGCCTTCCTGGAGGGCGCCGACCCGCGCTACCTTCTGGGCACCGACGACCAGGGCCGCGACATGGTGTCGGCCATCCTCTACGGCGCCCGGCTCTCGCTGGTGATCGGCCTCTCGGCCATGGCCTTCGCCGCCGTGCTCGGCGTCGGGCTCGGCCTCGCCGCGGGCTGGATCGGCGGGCGCTTCGATGCGGTGGTGATGCGCATCGCCGACGTGCAGCTGGCGCTGCCGGCGATCCTCACCGCGCTGCTCATCGACGGCGTCGCCCGCGGCGTCCTGCCCCGCGAGGCGCACGAGGAGACGCGCGTGGCCGTGCTCGTCGTCGCCATCGGCCTGTCGCTGTGGGTGAACTTCGCCCGCACGGCGCGCGCCTCCACCTTCCGAGCGAAGAACGAGGACTACGTCCAGGCCGCGATCGCCATGGGCGTGCATCCCGCGCGCATCCTCTTCGTCGAGATCCTGCCCAACGTGGTCGGCCCGCTCTTCGTCATCGCCACCGTCGATCTCGCCTCGGCGATCCTGCTCGAGGCGACCTTGTCCTTCCTCGGCGTGGGGCTGCCCGCCGACGCGCCCTCGCTGGGCACGCTGATCCGCATCGGCATGCAGTTCCTGCTCTCGGGCGAGTGGTGGATCCTGTGGCTGCCGACCGCCTTCCTCGTCGTGCTCGTGGTGGCGATCAACGTCATCGGCGACTTCCTGCGCGACGTCTTCAACCCGAGGCTGCGCTGATGCTCGCCGAAGACCTCCTGAGAGTGGCGGGCCTCACGGTGGCATTCCCCGGCCGTCGCGGCGTGTTCACCGCCGTGGAGGGCGTGAGCCTGTCCGTCGCGCCGGGCGAGATCCACGGCCTCGTCGGCGAGAGCGGCGCCGGCAAGTCGACCATCGCCGCCGCGATCACCGGCCTCCTCTCCGAGCCCGGCCGCGTCGTGGCGGGGGCCATCCGGCTCGGCGACACCGACCTCCTGGCGCTCTCCCCGGCCGCCCGTCACGCCGCCCGCGGCAAGCGAATCTCGATGATCTTCCAGGATCCGCAGACGAGCCTGAACCCGTTGATGACGATCGAGGCGCAGCTCGTCGAGACGATCCTCGCGCACGAGCCGGGCCTCGGCGACGATACGGCGCGAGAAAGGGCCGCGACGCTTCTCGCGCAGACCGGCATCCGCGACGCCGAGCGGCGGATGAAGGCCTATCCGCACCAGTTCTCCGGCGGCATGCGCCAGCGCGTCGTCATCGCGCTCGCTCTGTGCACCAATCCCGAGCTCGTCGTCGCCGACGAGCCGACCACCGCCCTCGACGTCGCCGTGCAGTCGCAGGTGCTGGCGCTGATCCGCCGGCTCGTCGACGAGCGGGGGATCGGCCTCGTGCTGATCACCCACGACATCGGCGTGATCGCGCAGGTGACCGATCGCGTCACCGTGCTGCGCCACGGCCGCGTCGTCGAGGCCGGCCCGACGGCGCAAGTGCTCGGGCGGCCCCGCGCGGCCTATACGCGCAGCCTGATGGCCTCCGTGCCGCGGCTCGAGCGCCGGCTCCACCGGTTCCCCCTGATCGCGGAGGCGGACGCGCCCGCGGCCGTGCGCACCGACGGCGCGCAGGAGGCGGCGGCCTGGCTCGAGGCGCGCGGCGACGCGGCCGGGCGGCACGCCGCGGAGGCGCTCGCGGTGGAGGACCTCACCGTCGCCTTCCCCGGCCCGCACAGATCGCTGTTCCGAAAGGGCGAACCGATCCGCGCCGTGTCCGACGTGACCCTCGCCCTCCCCCGCGGCTCGGTGCTGGGGCTCGTCGGCGAGAGCGGCTCGGGCAAGTCGACGCTGGCGAAGGCGATCATGGGCCTCGTGCGGCCGACCGGCGGGACCATGCGCCACGATGGCGCGGCGCTGCCGCCGGGCCCGTCGCGACCCCGGTCGCATCCGGCGCGGCGCGCGATCCAGATGGTGTTCCAGGACCCCTATTCCTCGCTCAATTCCCGCCGGCGCATCGGCGCGATCCTGGCCGAGCCGCTCGCGCTCTATCGCATCGAGCCCGACGCCGCCGCCCGCGACCGGCTCGCGCGCGCCATGCTGGCGCTCGTCGGCCTGCCGGAGGACGCCGCCGAGCGCTACCCGCACCAGTTCTCCGGCGGCCAGCGCCAGCGCATCGCCATCGCCCGCGCGCTGCTGGCGCGGCCCGACGTGCTCGTCTGCGACGAGCCGACCTCGGCGCTCGACGTCTCGATCCAGGCGCAGGTGCTGAACCTGCTGAAGGATCTGCAGGAACGCTTCTCGCTCTCGATCCTGTTCATCAGCCACGACCTCGCCGTGGTGCGGCAGATGGCGGATCGCATCGCGGTCATGAAGGATGGACGCCTCGTCGAGGCGGGGGACAGCGAGGCCTTCTTCGCGGGTCCGCGCGAGACCTATTCCCGCGACCTGCTGGCGCTCACCCCGTCGCTGTCGCTGCTCGGGTCTCCGCGCGGGGAGGCGGGCGCAGCCGAGCCGCACGCGTCCTGACCTCGGCCCCTCGCGCCGCCGCGGATTCCCCCGCCCGCCCGGGGCGTGCTAAGACGGCCGAAACGAAACGAGGAAACGGTTCGGCATCGATGTTCGCCCTCACGGAAGACCACATCGCCATCCGCGACATGGCCCGCGCCTTCGCCGCGGACCGGCTCGCCCCGGACGCCGTGCGCTGGGACCAGGAGAAGCATTTCCCCGTCGACGTCATGCGCGAGGCCGCCGAGCTCGGCATGGGCGGGGTCTATATCGCGGAGGACGTCGGCGGCTCGGGGCTCGGCCGGCTCGACGCGACGCTGATCTTCGAGGCGCTGGCCACCGGCTGCCCCACCGTGTCGGCCTACGTCTCGATCCACAACATGGCCGCCTGGATGATCGACGCCTACGGCTCGCAGGTGCAGCGCCGGCGCTGGCTGCCGGGGCTCGTGATGATGGAGAGCCTCGCGAGCTACTGCCTCACGGAGCCCGGCGCCGGCTCGGACGCCGCCGCCCTCAAGACCCGCGCCCGGCGCGACGGCGACCATTACGTCGTCGACGGGGTGAAGCAGTTCATCTCCGGCGCGGGCGTCTCCGACCTCTACGTCACCATGGCGCGCACCGGCGAGGACGGGCCGGGCGGCATCTCCACCCTCGTCGTCGAGAAGGACACGCCGGGTCTCTCGTTCGGCGCCGAGGAGCGCAAGATGGGCTGGAACGCCCAGCCGACCCGGCAGGTGATCTTCGAGGGCGCCCGCGTGCCGGTCGACAATCGCCTCGGCGACGAGGGCGTGGGCTTCAAGATCGCCATGGCCGGCCTCGACGGCGGGCGGCTCAACATCGCCGCCTGCTCGCTCGGCGGGGCGGACGCGGCGCTCGAGAAGTCCCTCGCCTACGCCCGCGAGCGCCGCGCCTTCGGGCGTGCGCTCAGCGACTTCCAGGCGCTGCAGTTCAAGCTCGCGGACATGGCGACCGAGCTCGAGGCGGCGCGCTCCTTCCTGTGGCGCGCGGCCGCCGCGCTCGACGCCAAGGCGCCGGATGCGACGAAGCTCTGCGCCATGGCCAAGCGCGTCGCCACCGACCGCGGCTTCGAGATCGCCAACGAGGCGCTCCAGGTCCACGGCGGCTACGGCTACCTCGCCGACTACGGCATCGAGAAGATCGTGCGCGACCTGCGCGTCCACCAGATCCTGGAGGGGACGAACGAGATCATGCGGGTGATCGTGGCGCGGTCGATCATCGGGCGCTGAGGCCGGATCCGTCCGGCGCGCCTTCGCGTGGTGCGCCGCCCGCCGATGGTCTAAACCTCGTGCGGGACCATCTGCTCGGACCTTCGGAGGCGACCTTGGCGGGCGACGCGCACGACATCCTCATCCGCGGCGGCACCCTGGCGACGGGCGCCGGCACGATCGACGCCGACCTCGCGATTCGCGACGGCGTCGTCGCCGCGGTCGGCAAAGGGCTCGGCCCCGCAGCCCGGGAGATCGACGCGACGGGCAGGCTCGTTCTCCCCGGCGGGGTCGATTCGCACTGCCATATCGAGCAGCTCTCCGGCGCGGGGCTGATGAACGCCGACACGTTCGAGACCGCCACCCGCTCGGCGCTGTTCGGCGGCACGACGAGCGTCGTCTCCTTCGCGGCCCAGCATCCGGGCATGCGCCTTTCGCAGGTCGTGGCCGACTACGAGGCGCTGGCCGCCCGCGGGGCGATGGCCGACCACGCCTTCCACATCATCGTCTCCGACATCTCCGGCGAGAACCTCGCGACCGACCTCCCCGCGCTGATGGCGGCGGGGCACCGCTCGATCAAGCTGTTCACCGTCTACGACAAGGTGCGGATGGGCGACGAGGCGATCCTCGACGTGCTCTGGTCGGCGCGCGAGAACGGCGGCATCGTCTGCGTCCACGCGGAGAACGAGGGGCTCATCCGCTGGATGGTGCGCCGGCTCGTCGAGAGCGGGCGCACGGGCGCGCGCTACCACCCGCTCTCGCACCCGCGCGAGGCCGAGATCGAGGCGCTCTCGCGCATCTGCCGATTCGCCGAGTTCACCGGCCAGCCGGTGATGCTGTTCCACATCTCCTGCGCCGAGGGCGCGGCCGTGGTGCGCGAGGCGCGCGGGCGCGGCGCGCCGGTTCTGGCCGAGACCTGCCCGCACTACCTGTTCATGACGGCCGACCAGCTCGACCTTCCCGGCAACGAGGCCGCGGGCCTGATGTGCTCGCCCCCGCAGCGCGCGGGGGCCGACCAGGAGGCGCTGTGGCGCGCGCTGGCGCTCGGCGACCTCTCGATCGTCTCCTCCGACCACGCGCCCTACCGCCTCGACGAGAAAGGCAAGTTCGCGCACGGCCGCGACGCCCCCTTCCCCCGCATCGCCAACGGCATGCCGGGCCTCGAGACGCGTCTGCCGCTGATGTTCGACGCGATGGTGAGCCGGGGCCGGCCGGGATACGAGAACCTGGGCGTCGAGCGGTTCGTGCAGCTCACCGCGACCGCCCCGGCCGAGACGTTCGGGCTTTCCGGCAAGGGCCGCATCCTCCCCGGATACGACGCCGACGTCGCGATCTGGGACCCGGCGCGGCAGGTCACCTTCGGCGAGAACGACCTCCACGACGGCACCGGCTACAACCCCTATGCCGGCCGCACGGTCGTCGGCTGGCCGGAGACGGTGCTGCTGCGCGGCCGCGTCGTCGTCGAGACCGGGACGCTGAAGGCGAATCCCGGCGACGGCCGGCGCATCCCGATGGCGCTCTCCCCGGCGATGAAGGCGCTGCCGTCGCCGGCGGCGGACCTCGCCGGCGTGGATCGTCAAGCATCGAGCCGGGGCGGCGCCGCGCGCTGATCGATAGACGGAGCTACCCTCGCAACGAGTGACGATCAGCGGACGGGCTTTCGCGTCGGCGCATCGGGCTCGACGTCCAGCACCGAGAGCACCCGGCGACCCGAGCACATCTTGTGCTCCTCCAGCAGCGCGATCGCCTCGTCCACCCGTCGGTCGATGGCGGCCTCCATGATAGCCGAATGTGACGGCGTCACCGGGTCCTCGTCGATCGGGTCGATGCGGCAGACGCGCCGGTATCGGTCGAACTGATCGTGCAGAAGGCTGCAGAAGCGAAACAGCCATTCCGACCCGCACGCCGCCAAGAGCGAGAGATGAAACTCGCGATGTCGTTCTTCCCAGAGAGCGACGTCGAAGCTGGCGCGCGCCGACGCACGAGAAAGGCGATGGTGCGCGGCGATCACGCCCGCCTCCCAGACGTCGTCGCCGTTGCGGATCGAGTCGCTCAGAGCCCGCGACTCGACGACGCTGCGCGTCGAGAGGATATCCTGGAGGGTCTCGCCCGAGATCGGCGCGACCCAGTAGCCGCGCTGGTCCTCCAGGTGGACGAAGCCCTGCGCGGCGAGGGTGGCGAGAGCCTCACGGATGGGGCTCGCCCCCACGCCGTACGACACGCGCAGCGCATCGATATTGAGCTTGTCCGCCGGGCGAAGGACGCCCGCGATGATGTCCTGCTTCAGGCGCGCATGGATCTTCGAGGCGGTCGTCGCCGGCGACGGGCTCGTCCCGCGTCTCGCGACGGGTATCTGGCGTACGTAACCGCTCACGGAAGCAACCTCCATCGATCTGAACGACATTTAGCCAAACGGCCCTGCGCTGTCCAGATGTTGCGCATTTTAGGTGCAATCTGCAAATCATCGACGATTTGCAGATTGAGATATGAAAGACGTATCTACACCGTTTTTTGCTATCTCCTCTAAAAAATCCAAGAAAATGGTGATCCGCTGATCGTCTGGCACACGAGGTGCATTCCTTCCGCCGTCCCGTGCGTGGCGCGGAAAGCGAGAAGGTGAGTAGGATCATGCTGCTGGACGACAAGGTCGCGATTGTAACGGGCCCCGCGAAGGGCATGGGAGCTGCGATCACCCTGCGGATCGCGCGGGAAGGCGCGGACCTCGTGCTCGTCGGCCGTGACACGGCGGCGATCGAGCCCGTCGCGGAGGAAGCTCGTGCCCTCGGCCGCCGCGCCATGATCGTCAAGGGCGACATCGCGAACGGGTCCGACATGCAGGCGATGGCGGAATCGGCCCTGTCGGAGTTCGGCCGCATCGACGTCCTGGTGACGGTGGCCGGCGTCTCGGGACCGCTCGAGACGATGCTGTGGGAGACCGAGGAGGACGCGTTCGACACCGTGATGGACGCCAACGTGCGCGGCATCTTCCTGCCGAACAAGGCCGTGATGCCGGCGATGATGGCGCAGCGGAGCGGGAAGATCGTCAACATCGGCGGCACCTACGGCATGCGCGGGCGCGGTTCGCGCGGCGCCTACAGCGCATCGAAGTGGGCGATGCGCGGCCTCACGCGCAGCCTCGCGCTGGAGGCGGGCGAGTACAACATCAACGTCAACGCCGTCATGCCGGGCAGCGTCTGGGGGCCGCGGCTGGAGCGGGTCCTGCACGCACGCGCCGAGCGGTTCGGCGTCACCTACGACGACATGAAAGCGACCTACGAGAGCGAGCTCGCCCTTCGCCGCATCCCGGAAGCCGAAGACATCGCCGACGCCGTGGTGTTCCTCGCATCGGACATGGCGCGCAACATCACCGGACAGGAGCTCGTCGTCGACGGCGGGTGGGTCATCTGACATGGCGAGCCCGGGCGCCGACCTCCTCGATCTCGTGCCGGAAGAGCGCATCGTCGCGTGGACGCGCGCATTCGTTCGCCAGCCGACCGAGCAGACCTCGTCCTTCGAGGACGACCCTCACATCCAGCGCTTTCTCGGCGAGAACGTAGGCGGCGCCCTCGACGAGATCGGCGCCCCCTGGCGGCGCGACGGGCTGGGCAACGTGCTGGCCGAGCACGGCGAGGGACCTGTGCGCGTCATCATCATGGCCTATGCGATGACGCACCCGGCCAACCGAATGAGAGACGCTTTCTCGGGAGATCTGATCGACACGGACGAGGGTCCGGCGATCCGGGGGCGCGGCGTCGCCGAGCAGAAATCGTCTCTGGCCGCGGCGATCGCCGCGTTCGCCGGCGTGCGGGCGAGCGGGGCGCAGGGGCGCGTCGTCCTCGCGGTCAGCGCAGCGGGCGAGACGGGCACGCATCGCGCCGCCGAAGCGATCTGCGCCGCGATCGACGCGCGGCCCGAGTTCGGGATCGTCGCGATCGGGACGAACGGGCGCGTCTCGCTCGCGAACAAGGGACGGATCGACGTCGACGTCACGATACGCGGACGCGCCAACCACAGCAGCGCGCCTTGGGGCGGCATCGACGCTATCCGCGGCGCGCGCCGGGCGCTCGACCGACTCGATGCGCTCGACCTGTCGGAACCGCGGCATCCGCGGCTCGGTCCCGCCACGCTGTGCGCCACCGCGATCGAAAGCTGGCCGAAGGCGACGCACACGATCCAGGACGAGGTGCGCATGACCTTCGATCGTCGGCTGCTGCCCGGCCAATCGCCCCAGGACGCTTTCCACGAGATCGAGTCCGCCCTCGGGGACCTCGCGCCCTGGACGGCGCAGGCGAGCCTCACCCGCATCCAGCTGCCCGCCGAGATCGCAGGCGACGACGCTCTCTTGCAGCACATCGACCGGGCCCACGCGCAGGCGGGCCTCCCCGTCCCCGAAAGGTTCGACAGCCATGGCTGCACGGATGCGGGCTACCTGCAGAGCCTCGGCGTCGCCCCGACCATGTGGGGCCCGGGCGATCAGGCGCAATGGCACGCCGACGACGAGCGCATCCTGGTCTGCGACCTCGTCGCCGGCGCCCGGTCCTACTTCGCCTTCCTCGCAGCCGTACTCGGCTCGCGCTGACCCGCACGTCCCAAGAACCACATCAGGAAAGGACCTCGTCATGACCCGCACAACGCCCATCGCCCTGGCGGCCGCCGCCCTGCTCGCCGTCGGTCTCCCGGCGCCCGCCGCGAACGCGCAGGATCTCGCGGATTATCCCGCCCGTACGGTGACGCTGACCGTCGGCTACGGTCCGGGGGGACCGTCGGACATCAGTGCGCGGTTCCTGCAGCGCTACTTCGCGGAGGTGACGGGTCAGGACCTCGTCATCATCAACAAGCCCGGCGGCGGCGGCGCGCTCTCATGGGCCGAGATGAACGGTCAGGAGCCCGATGGATACGAGCTCACGCTCGTCGCCCTGCCTCACATCGTCCTCCAGCCGATCGTCACGCCCGGTGTCGGCTACGCGTTCGAGGACATCAACTCGGTCATCCTCTACACGTCGGTCCCCCAGGTGCTCGCCGTGCCCGCCGACAGCGAGATCGAAACCGTCGACGAATTCATCGCGATGGCCCGCGAGAAGCCCGGCCAGGTGACGATCGCGGGAACCGGCGCGGGCGGCTCGAACCACTCGGCCCAGCACCTCTTCGACGAAGCGGCCGGCGTGACGACCGCCTACATCCCGTTCCGCGACACGGCGTCGACGATGGCGGCGCTCAAGGGCGGCCAGACGACCGCCGCCTGGACCTGGACGACGCAGGGCGTGGTCGACGGGGATGCGATCCGCATGCTCGGCATCGCCGCCGACGAACGCATGTCGATCTTCCCGGATCTCCCGACGATGAAGGAGCAGGGCGTCGACATGATCGACCAGGCGTGGTGGTCGATCGGCGTGCCGGCCTCGACCCCCGAGGATGTCCGGCGGCGCGTCGCGGAGGTCCTGGGCGAGGTCATGGCCCACCCGCAGATGGCCGAGGACATGCTGGAAGCGGGTTACGCGCCCTTCGTGGTCGGATACGACGAGGTCGCGGACTACAAGCAGTCGCTCTACGATCGCTACGTTCCCGTCGCGGAAGCGATCCGCAACTGAGCCGGCCCGACCGGCGGCGGCCTCGAGGCCGAGGAGGACCACGTGGAGTTCGTCCCTTACGTACTGGCGGCGCTCGAGCCGGCGGTCCTCCTCATGATGATCGGGGCCGTCGTCCTCGGGGTCGTTCTCGGCGCGCTGCCAGGCTTGTCGTCCACCTTCGCCTGCGCGGTGATGCTGCCCGTCACGTTCACGATGTCCCCGGTGCTGGCTCTGCTCTTCCTGGGCTGCATCTACATGGGCTCGACCTACGGCGGCGCCTTCACGGCGATCCTGCTCAACACCCCGGGAACGCCGCAATCGATCGCGACCACGTTCGACGGCTTCCCCATGGCGAAGCGCGGCGACGGGTCTCTGGCGCTGACGCTCGCCTGCCTGGCGTCGGCGTTCGGCGGCATCGTGGGGATCGCGTCGTTCGTGCTCCTGGCGCCGCCGCTCGCCCGGTTCGCGTTGAGCTTCGGCCCGCCGGAATTCTTCTGGCTGGCCGTATTCGGGCTCACCATCATCGCGAGCCTGTCGTCGGGCAACGTCGTGAAAGGGCTGATGAGCGGCGCGATCGGCCTGCTGCTGTCCCTCGTCGGCAGCGCCGTGGTGAGCGGCGACACGCGCTTCACCTTCGGGGTACCGGCCCTCATCAGCGGAATTTCGGTCGTGCCCGCCTGCATCGGGCTCCTCTGCGTGCCCGTCGTGATGGACATGGCGCTGGACGCGAAACGCTATCTCGACGGTGATGCCTCCAGCGGGCGTCATCCGCGCGTCCGGGAGAGCGTGAGGCTTCTCTGGAGCGCCAAGCGAAACCTCATGCGCTCGTCGATCATCGGCGCGGCGATCGGCATCCTTCCGGCGGCGGGCGGCGCCATCGCGAGCCTCGTCTCGTACTCCGTCGCGGTGCGCTCGTCGCGTCACCCCGAACGCTTCGGCAAAGGCGAGCCCGACGGCGTGATCGCCTCGGAGTCGGCGAACAACGCGACCGTGGGCAGCGGGCTGATCCCGACCTTCGTGCTCGGCATCCCGGGTACGCCGACCGACGCCGTCATCCTGGCCGCGATGCTCATCCACGGCCTGCAGATCGGGCCGAAGCTCTTCACGGACCACGCCGACACCCTGATGACCTTCATCGCCGGGCTGACGATCGCGACGCTGCTCCTGATCCCGATCGGTCTCCTGCTCGGCCGCCACCTCTACGGGATCGCGCTGCGCACGCCCAAGCGGCTGCTCGCGCCCACCGTGGCGATGATGACGATCATCGGATCGTTCGCCATCTACAACAGCCATACCGACGTCGTGGTGATGATGACGCTCGGCGTGTTCGCCTGGCTGATCGGCCGCAGCGGGTTTCCCGCTCCCCCGATCGTTCTGGGCCTGCTGCTCGGCCCCATCGCCGAGGAGGGCTTCTCCCAGGCGCTGCTGATCGGCCGCGCGACGAATTCAACGCTGGAGATGTTCTTTGGCCGGGGCCTCTCGATCACGATCATCGCCTGCATCGTCGCGAGCCTCGTCGGGCCGGCGATCATCCGGCGCTTGCGCAGAAGAGGAGCCGCGGGACATGTCGCAAAGACTTGACATCGGAACCCTCGCTGTCTGCGCCGTCTTCCTCGGCGCGGGTACGTATGCTTTCGTCGGCGCGGCGGCCTTCACCGAGCTCGGCGCGATCTTTCCGCGGGTCGTGGCGGCGGCAGTCGTCGTCCTGAGCCTCGTGGCCGGCGGCCTCTCCCTGCTCGGCTCCCGAGACGGTTCGGCGACGGCGACCACGCGTCTTCCCGCGCGGCCGCTGCTCGTCGCCGGGTCGATGGCGGTATGGATCGCGTGCCTCCCGGTCCTCGGCTTTCTCGTGAGCGGCACGCTGGCCTTCGTCGCGATCGCGGCGCTCATTCCCGGGGAGGCGCGCCTCGCACCGCGTACGCTCTTACGAACGACCGTCGTCGGCGCGGCGATCTGCACGGTCTTCTACGTGGGCCTGCGGTACGGGCTCGATGTCCCCCTCCCGCGTGGTCTGCTCGGAATGCTCTAGGCGTTGGGCCGTCACGCGACGGGCACGGCGTCCCTGCGGAGCGCCACGAAGTCGTGCGCGGCGAGGTTGCGCATGTTCTCCAGCGGCACCATCTCGACCGACAGGAAGCGCTTCGGCAGGCCGAAGATCGCATAGCCGGCGTCGGAGATGAGCTTGAGCGATGCGGGAAGCGTCGGCTTGCCGATGTCGCCGTGCTCCTCAAGCACGATCGCTCGGGGCCGAAGCGTCTCGATGCTGTGCGCACCGCCGCGGAGAACCTCGGCCTCAAAGCCTTCGACGTCGATCTTGATGAAATCGACCGCTCGGATGCCCTGCTCCGGGAGGTAATCGTCGAGCCGCCTTACGGGAACGTCGATCGCGTCGGTGTGGTCGGCCGTTGCGGCGTTGACGAAGGACGCGGTGCCCGCGTTGCCCCGCTCGGCGACGAGGGACAAGGTCGCCGCGACCGATCCCAGGCCGATCTCGTGCAGCACGATCGGCAGGCCGGCGTTGCGCGCGAGCGTGGCCTTCAAATACTCCAAGGTCGCCGGGTTGGGCTCGAAGGCATGGACCTTCCCGCTCACGCCGACCCGCTTCGCCAGCCGAAGCGTGACGAGGCCGAGATTGGCTCCGATGTCGAGCGCCACGTCGCCATGCCTCGCGAAACGGTCCACCACCCAGGAGATCTTCGGGTCGAGGTCGCCCGCGAAGAACATGCTGCGCCCCACGAGATCAGTCGTGGGAACGAGTGCTTCGCCACCGTCGACCTGGGCCCAGAGATCGGCGGGTCGCGATCCGGATATGATGGAGAAAACCTTGGACGTCGCGAGCGAGCCGCAGCCCGACTTGAGCGGATACATCCGCAGCAGGCGCGCGGCAATCGCCTCGCGAAAACTCGGCTGTTCTGCATATTTGGGCGTGACCATCTGAGGTTCCTTCGCGTCCGGTCCTCTGCGCGGAGCTGCTGCGCCACGCCAAGCATCTCGACAGACTGCGCACGTACCGGTAAAAAAGGTCCTGCACGAAGGCGACGGCGAACCAGTTCCGCCTCTACCTCCACGCCGACGCCTGCCGGCTGATCTGGGCCTTGCGCGCCGCGCCGCTCGCGGTTCGCCGTCGCCAGTTCGACGGCCTGCGCCTGCGCGTCGTCAAGACCGCCGCCCGGGTCGTCGAGATGAAGACACGGATCCGCGTCTCGCTGCCGAGCGCCTGCCGAGACGAGCCGCTGCTCCGCCGGCTTCTCCAGCGAATTCCGCGCCGCGTTGCATAGCAGACCGGGTGTAGCGCCCCAGGCCCGACCCTTCCGCCGCAAGCCGCAAACCCCGTCTTCGAAGCGCGCCGACCTCGATGCCGGCGGCGGAGAAGCCGTGACCGGTGACCGGGCGAGACCGACCAGCGCGTGCCGCTCGGCCGTGCTTGGCGAAACATGGCGGCTGGATCTCGACCCTGGGGGGTGGTGCGCTGGTCGAAGGCCGAGAAGCGCAGGAAGGCGGTCTGGCCGGGGCGCAGCTGGTCGATGTCCTGCGGCGCGATCGTCACCTCCACCGCCAGCGGCCCGTCCTCGGGCACGATCTCGAGCAGCGTCGCGCCCGGCGCGACAACGGCGCCGACGCCGCGCACCGCGAGCGCGTGCACGATCCCGCTCGCGGGCGCACGGATGTCGATGCGGTCGAGCGTGACGCGCGCCACGAGGGGCCGCTCGATCAGCCGGCGAGTTCACCCTCGATGGCGCGGATCTCGTCGGCCGCCTCGCTGCGGTGGGCCTGGTCGAGGCCGAGTATCTGCAGCGATCGCCCGCCGTTCCGGCGACCGAGGACGGGAGGCGCGGCGGCGCGTGCGCGGTCACGCCGCGAAAGCCGCGACGAGAACGCACAGGACGCCGGCGACCAGGCTCGCGACCGCGAGCCCTCCGGGGCCGCCGAGCGGTGTCTTCCGCGCGCGGGCGCCGGTCAGGCTGAATCCTCGACGGGTCATGATCCAATCTATCATCAATCGCCGGTAGTATCAGCAACACCTGGTCGCAGAGAACGGGCAAACGGTTCGCGACGCTCGCGAGAAAGCGAGAGCGGGGGAGAAGGCCGCGGGCCTACCCGCCGCCCGTCGGCCGGCGCGCGCCCGCGCCGCGGATCTCGTCGAGGCGCGAGGACTTCACGCTGGTCACGTGCTCGCGCATGAGGAGCTCGGCCCTCCAGCCGTCGCCCGCGCGGATCGCCTCGTAGATGCGATGATGGTCGTCGTGGCGCCGGCGCACCTCGCGGTGGCTGAAGGCGACGATGGCGCGGTGGGGCGCCCCCGGCCTCGCGAAGGTGAGCCGGATCATGTCGATCAGCATGCGGTTGCGGGAGGCGCCGAGCACGGCCTCGTGGAAGGCGACGTTGGCCTCGCGATAGCGGGCCTCCTGGGCCGCGCCGCCCTCGAACGCCTCGACCACCGCGTCGCCCCGCGCCAGCGCGTCCTCGATCGCGCCGCGGTCGTCCGCCGTGAGCCCGCGCTCGGCGGCGAAGCGGCAGGCGAGGCCCTCGAGCGAGGCGCGTATCTCGTAGGCGTCGGCGACGGCGTCGGGGGAGTAGGAGCGGACCCTGAACCCTCGGTTGCGTTCGTAGTCGAGCAGCCCCTCGGCGGCCAGCGCGTGCAGCGCCGCGCGCACCGGCGTGCGCGAGACGCAGAGCGCCCGGCTGAGATGGACCTCGTTGAGGCGCACGCCGGCCGCGATCGCGCCGGAGAGAATGTCGTTGCGCACCCGCTCGGCCACCGAGAGCGAGCGCGGCGCGTCGTCGTCGCGCGTCGCGCCCCCGTTCCGTGCCGCCGTCGCCTCGCCGTCGTGCATGCCTCGCTCCGCCTCCGCGCTCCTCCTCGGAGCGATCCGACCAAAGTGTATACACCCTGTGCCGCAACGGAAAGCAATCTGCCGCATCATGCGACGCCCTGCGCGCCGGATACTACACGAGACTGCCCTTTTCCGTGCTCTTTTGCGCACTCCCGTGTCGTTCCATGAGTCGGCGCAGAGTGCATTGACACCGCGCCGCTGAAGTGTGCACACTTTCCCCGGATGCGCCAGTCGGCGCGTCCGTACCGCGGACCCCACCCGGAGGCGCGCGACGTGATCGATCTCGGCGACAGGCTGCGCAGGCGCGCGCCGATCTTCGCGGTGAACTGCGGCGGGTATGCCCCGCCCGCGGTCGACGCGGTCGCCGCGGCGGGCGCCCACGCCCTCTTCGTCGACTGCGAGCGCACGCCCATCGCCATCGACCAGGTGGCGCTCCTCGCCCGGATCGCCCGCGCCGACGGCATCGCGGCGCTCGCGCGGGTCGCACACAAGGATGCCGCGACGGTAATTAGAACTTTGGATTGCGACGTCGACGGCCTGGTGCTGCCGCAGGTGGAGAGCCGCGCGGAGTGGGACGCGATCGTCGCCTCCGCGCGGGCGCAGGCGCCCCGGCGGGCCGGCCTCCCGGTCCTCGTCGCGCAGATCGAGAGCGACGCCGGCCTCGCCCGCCTCGAGGAGATCGCGACCGCGCCGGGCGTGGCCGCGATCCTCTTCGGCCCCAACGACCTCGCGATCTCGCTCGGGCGCCCGGGGGAGCCGGACCATCCCGAGGTGCGCGCCGCCCTCGCCGACGCGGCCGCGCGCCTCGTGGCGCTCGGCGTTCCGTTCGGCCGCCCGGCGACCGCCACCTCCCTGGCCGAGGAGATCGAGCGCGGCGCCTCCCTCTTCTATCTCACGCTCGCGCAGCTCGTCGCGCCCACCCTCGCCGACCTCGCCCGGCGGGCGGAGGCGGTGCGCGCGACCGCTCCCGCGGCACCCTGACGAAGGCCTCGATCACCATGACCGACGACGCGACGAAGATCACCGAGCCCCGCGACCGGATCCCCTATTCCGCGATCGTCGACCGCCCGAAGCTCACGCTGCCGGGGAACGCGCGGGTGATCGTCTGGACCATCGTCAACCTCGAGGTCTGGGACATCTCGCGTCCGATGGCGCGCCAGGTCATCCCCGCGCCGACGGGGAACGTGCTCCTGCCGGACGTGCCGAACTGGTCCTGGCACGAATACGGCATGCGGGTCGGGGTCTGGCGCTTCTTCGACCTCTATCGGCGCCTCGGCATCCGCCCGACGCTCTCGATCAACGCCCGGGTCTGCGAGGACTACGAGCGGGTGGCGGCGCAGGCGCGCGACGCCGGCTGGGAGTTCATGGGCCACGCCTGGGAGCAGATGCCGATCCACAAGGTGGACGACCAGAAGGCCATGATCCACCGCTCGATGGATACGCTGGAGCGCTTCACCGGCACGCGGCCGGTCGGCTGGCTCGGCCCGGGCCTGACCCAGACCTACGAGACCCCCGAGCTGCTCGCCGGCGCAGGCGTCAAGTATATCGGCGATTGGGTCTACGACGACGAGCCCACCGTGATCCGCACCGACAACGGCCCGCTCGTCACGCTGCCCTATTCGGTCGAGCTCAACGACATCCCGATGATGATCGTCCAGCACCACGAGTCGGAATACTGGAAGCGCCGGGCCTGCGACCAGTTCGACCGGCTCTGGCAGGAGGGCGCCGATCGCCCGCGGATCATGGCGCTGGCGATCCACCCCTACATCTCCGGCCAGCCGCACCGCATCCGCTATCTCGAGGAGATCTACGACCACATCGGCGGCCACGAGGGCGTGATCCATTGGAACGGCGCCGAGATCTACGACTGGTACAACGGCCACATGAAGGTGCACCCATGAGCGCCTTCGTCGTCCCCGCGCCCGAGATCGCGAGCCTGCCCGTCGTCGGCTCGGACGCTCGCTTCCCGGTGCGGCGGATCTACTGCGTCGGGCGCAACTATCTCGCCCACGTGCGCGAGATGAAGGAAGGCGCCGACGAGCGCGATCCGCCGTTCTTCTTCCAGAAGCCGCGCGACGCGCTCGTGCCCGACGGAGCCGAGATCCCCTACCCGCCGCTGACGAAGAACCTCCATCACGAGGTCGAGCTCGTCGTGGCGATCGGGACGGGGGGCGCGAACATCCCGGTCGCGCGCGCGCTCGACCACGTCTTCGGCTACGGGGTCGGCGTCGATCTCACCCGGCGCGACCTGCAGACCATCGCCAAGGACAAGGGCTGGCCCTGGGAGATGGGCAAGGCCTTCGACGCGAGCGCGCCGATGGCCGCGCTCACGCCCGCGGCGCAGGCGGGCCACGACGCGCGGGCGATCATGCTCGGCGTGAACGGGGCCGCCCGGCAGCGATCGACCACCGCGCACATGACCTGGTCCGTCGCCGAGATCGTCGCCAACCTGTCGACGCACTACCGGCTCGAAGCCGGCGACGTGATCCTCACCGGAACGCCGGAGGGCGTCGGTCCGCTGGTCCCGGGCGATCGCGTGGAGGCCGAGGTCGAGGGGCTCGCGCCCCTGTCCTTCACCATCGTCCCGGACGGGGAGTGACGCCATGCTGCCGACCGAGCGCATCGCCTACTCGCCGATCTCCCAGCGCCGCAAGCTGACGCTGCCGGACGGAAAGCGCCTCGCGGTCTGGGTGATCGTCAACGTCGAGGAATGGGACCCGCGCCAGCCGATGCCGCGCACGGTCCTCACGCCGCCCGCCGGCGGCGTGCCGACGCCGGACATCCCCAACTGGGCCTGGCACGAATACGGCAACCGCGTCGGCTTCTGGCGCATGCTGGAGGTGTTCGACGACCTTTCCGTCCCCGCCGCGCTCGCGATCAACGGCTCGGCGATCGCCACCTACGAGCCGATCGCCCGCGCGGCGTTGGACCGGAACTGGGAATTCGTCGGCCACGGCTTCACGCAGAAGAACATGCAGAAGGTCGAGAACGAGGCGGACGACATCGCCCGCACGACGCAGGCGATAGCGGCCTTCACCGGCGCGCCGCCGCGCGGCTGGCTCGGGCCGGGCCTCACCGAGACCTGGGAGACGCCCGATCTGCTGGTCGAGGCGTGCTACGACTACGTCTGCGACTGGGTGCTCGACGACGAGCCCACCGTGCTGAAGACGCGGGCGGGCGAGATCGTCAACATCCCCTACACGCAGGAGTGCAACGACGTGGCGATGATGCTGATCCAGCATCACGCCGCGCGCGAGTACCGCGACCGCGCCATCGACCAGTTCGAGCAGCTCCACCACGACGCGCGGGAGTCGGCGCGCGTGATGGCGCTCGTGGTGCACCCCTACATCATGGGGGCGCCGCACCGGCTGCGCTACTTCCGCGAAGCGCTCGCGCACATCGGCCGGCGCGACGACGTCGCCTTCATGACCGGATCGCAGATCCTCGACTGGTTCCAGGCCGGCGGAGCGTGACCACGCGCGTGGCGGAACGGGAGACCGCCGCGCGTCGAGACGACGAGACCCGCGCCTTCGGGCGCCAATTACAGACAGAAGGGAACAGAACCATGAACGCACGTACGAAGACCTGGCTCGCCGCCGGCGTCGCAGCGATCGCGCTCGCCGGGGCGATGGGCGCCGCCTCGGCGCAGACCTACACGATGAAGATCGCCCACCTGCTGCCGCCGGGCGACCCGCGCGATCTCGGCGCGAACAAGGTCGGGGAGGTGCTGCACGCCGACGACCGCTGCGACATCCAGGTCCAGGTGTTCCCGTCGGGCCAGCTCGGCGGGTTCACCGAGATCAACGAGGGCGTCCAGTTCGGCTCGATCGAGATGAGCGTGCAGCCGGCGGCCTACATGGCGCCGATCACCATGCTCTCGGCGATCCTCGACTTCCCGTTCTTCTGGCCGACCGACACCGAGCGTCTGCTCGAGATCCACAAGAGCCCGGCCATGGCGATGCTGGCCGAGGACTTCGAGGAGCACAATCTCGTCCTGCTCGACGTCTGGCACACCGGCTTCATGCAGTGGACGGCGAACGAGCCGCTCAACAACCTCGACGCCTTCAACGCGAAGATCGCCCGCGTGATGCCGTCGGCGCTGATGACCGAGCGCCAGCAGCTGTTCGGCCTCAACCCCGTAACGATGCCGTTCTCGGAGACCTATTCGGCGCTCCAGACCGGCGCCATCGCGGCGCAGGAGAACCCGATCCCGACCACCTTCAACATGAAGTTCCACGAGGTGCAGAGCCACCTCACCATGACCAGCCACGGCACGCTCGATCAGTTCGTGTCGGTGAACAAGGCGTGGTGGGAAGGGCTCACCGACGATTGTCGCACGGCGATCCAGGAGGCGGTCGCGGCGGGCAACGAGGTGACGCTGACCGAGACCAAGAAGCAGGAGGCGGCCGCCCTCCAGGCGATGATCGACGCGGGCGTCACCGTCGTCGAGCCGACCGCGGAAGAGCGCGCGGCCATGCGCGAGGTCGTCTTCCCGGGCGTGCGCGACTGGTGGCTCGCCCAGACCGGCGAGAAGGGCGCGGCGCTGCTCGCCGCTTTCGAGGCCGAGATCGGCAACTGAGCCGCGGCCCGGATCCGGCAGCCGGCGCGGACGGCGGCGCTCTCCCCCGCCGTCCGCGCCTCATCGACCCAAGCTCATCCCGGAGGAGACGCCCGTGGGCGCCGCCAGACTGCTCTCGCGCGCATTCGCGCTGCTCGACCGCATGGTCGGGATGATCTGCGGGCTCGCGCTCATCCTCGTCACGGCCGTCATCTTCCTCAATGCGCTGGGTCGCTATCTCTTCTCGTTCTCGCTGCTCGGCGGCGAGGAGCTCGCCCGGCTGCTCACCATCGTGATCTGCTATCTCGCGGCGGCCTCGCTGGTGCGCCGGGACGGGCACGTGAGCGTCGACATCCTCGCGCGAATGGCGTCGCCGCAGCTGCAGCGCTGGCTGCGCGGGGCGATCGCGCTCGTCGGGCTCGCCGTGATGCTGTTCCTCGCCAAGGCGAGCTGGGACCTCGTCGCCTTCTCCGCCGGCACGGGCCAGCGCAGCACGACGCTGCCGGTGCCGCGCTACTTCTTCTTCCTGCCGATCGCCATCGGCTCGACCCTCATGGCCCTGTCCTGGGCCGAGATCCTGGTTCGGGCCGTGCTCGACAGGCTGACGCCGCTGCCGGCGCTCGAGACCGGCGAGACCACGGGAAGCGAGACCGCGCTCGCCCAGACCGAGCAGGCGAGCGACGTCGCGCTCGGCCCGCGCAAGTGACGCGCGACATTTCGAGGGGAGAGATCCGATGCCGGCCATAGCCTTCGCCTCCATCGCCGCCGCGATCTTGATCCTGGCCGGGCCGATCTTCCTCGCGATCCTCGCCGCGACGTTCGTATCCTTCGAGCTGTTCGCGCCGCCGATCCCGTCGATGGTGCTGCCCCAGCGCATGGTCGACGGCATCAACCAGTTCAGCCTCATCGCCATCCCGCTGTTCATCTTCGCCGCCGACGTGATCTCGCGCGGCCAGATCGGGCGGCGCCTGGTCGAGATGGCGGAGGCCTTCTTCGGCCACGTCACCGGGGGCGTCGCCATCGCCACCGCCTTCGCCTGCGCCATGTTCGGGGCGATGTCGGGGATCGGCCCCGCGGCCGTGGTCTCGATCGGGCCGATCGTCTACCCGTCGCTCATCCGCCAGGGCTATTCGCGCGGCTTCGCGGTCGGGCTGATCCTGTCGGCCTCGACGCTCGCCATGCTGATCCCACCCGGCGTGGCGATGATCCTCTACGCGATCGGGACGAACAACTCGGTCGGGGACATGTTCCTGGCCGGCCTGTCGGTGGGGCTCGTCTTCACGGTGGTCCTGGCGCTCTACTCCTACGTCTACGCGAAGGTGAAGAAGATCGGCCGCCAGCCCAAGCGTTCGGCGCAGGCGCGCTGGACGGCGCTCAAGCGCGCCGCGTGGGCGCTGGGGCTGCCGGTCCTGGTGCTCGGCGGGATCTACGGCGGCGCCTTCACGCCCACCGAGGCGGCCGCCTTCGCCTGCGTCTACGCCATCGTCGTCGAGACGCTGATCTACCGCCAGCTGAAGGTCCGCGAGATCTTCGCCATCTCCTCGACCTCGGCGGCGACCATCGCCGTGCTGCTGATCCTGATCTCGGCGGGCACGGTGATGTCCTACTACATGACGCTGATGCAGTATCCGCAGGCCATCGGCCGGCTCGTCGGCGGGCAGGAGCCGGAGACGATCCTGTTCCTCGTCAACATCTTCTTCCTGCTCGCCGGCATGGTGGTCGATCCGAACTCGGCCATCATCGTGCTCACGCCGCTGATCTACCAGGCCGCCGTGGCGTCGGGGATCGACCCGATCCATCTCGGCGCGGTCGTCGTCGTGAACGTCGCGATCGGGATGATCACGCCGCCCTTCGGCATCAACCTCTTCATCGGCATGACGACCTTCCGGATCGGCTACGGCGAGATCGTGCGCGCCATCCTGCCCTTCCTCGGCATCATGATCGCCATGCTCCTGCTCGCCACCTACGTGCCGGCGATCGCGCTCGTCTTCATCTGAGACAGCGCCCGCGCCGCCCGCCCCTCCGAGGAGATCCGCATGACAGACGTCACCGATCCGCGCGTGGAGGCCGCGCGCACGCGCGCCGCGGCGCGCCACGGCGCCTTCGCCGCCGCCACCGACGCGCTGCTCGCCGCCGCGGCCGCGCGCCGTCTCACGCTCGACACGAGCCCGCGGGAGTTCGAGCGGCTGAAGGCGCGCTGCGCCGGCCGACCCACGGAGGGCGCGCGATGAGCGGCTCGGCGTTGCGCAGCGTGGTCGCCGCGGCCGACGCGGTGGCGCGCGGCGAGGTGAGCGCGGAGGCGCTCTGCGCCGAGGCGCTGCGGCGGCTCGACACGCGCGGGCGCGCGTCGAACGGCGTCGTGCTCGTCGAGCGCGAGCGCGCCCTCGAGCAGGCCCGTGCGGTCGACCGCGCACGCGCCGCCGGCGCAGCGCTCGGGCCGCTCGCCGGCGTGCCGATGGCGCACAAGGACCTGTTCTACCGCGCCGGCCGCCCCGCCGCCTGCGGCTCGCGCATCCGGGAGGGCTTCGTGCCTCGCGAGACCGCGACGGTCCTCGCGCGGCTCGACGCGGCCGGCGCGATCGACTGCGGCACGCTGCACATGGCCGAGTTCGCGCTGAGCCCGACCGGCTACAACGCGCATGTCGGGCACGGCCGCAATCCGTGGAACCGCGACCACGTCAGCGGCGGCTCCTCGTCGGGCTCCGGGATCGTCGTCGCCGCCGGCTGCGTGCCCGCCGCGCTCGGAACCGACACCGGCGGCTCGATCCGGCACCCCGCGGCCGCCTGCGGCCTCGTCGGGGTCAAGCCGACGCACGGGGCCGTCAGCCTCGCGGGAGCCATGCCGCTGTCCCCGACGCTCGACTGCGTGGGACCGCTGGCGCGCACCGCCCGCGACGCGGCGCGCGTGCTCGACGCGATCGCCGGCGAGGACGCCGCCGATCCGACGACGGCCTGGGCGCCGCGCCTCGCCTGCGAGGCGGCGCTGACGCGCGATGCGCGAGGGGTGCGCATCGCCCGGCCGCGGGGCTACTACGACGAGGAGCTCGCGATCGAGATCGAGACCATCCTCGGCGAAGCGCGGCGGTCGCTGCGCGAGGCCGGCGCGAGCTTCATTGAGAGCGCCGCCCCGGACATGGACGTCGTCAACGCCTACGCGCATCTCGTCATGGCGGTGGAGGCGGCGACGCTGCACGGCACGTGGCTGGCCGAGCGCCCCGACGACTACGCCGACCAGGTCCGCGCCCGCATCGAGCCCGGCCTGCTCTATCCCGCGACGCGCTACGCCGAGGCCCTCTTCCTGCGCGGCCGGATCGCGCGGGACTGGCTCGACGCCGCGCTCGCCGACGCCGACGTCGCCTTCCTCCCGGCGCTGCCCCTGCCCGTCCCGACCATCACCGAGACGACCGAGGGCTCGCCGGCGGACGTCGCGGCCGTGATCGGGCGCGTGACGCGCAACACGCGCGGGATCAACTATCTCGGCCTTCCCGCGGTGTCGGTCCCCTGCGGCTTCTCGGACAGCGGCCTGCCGGTCGCGTTCCAGCTCGTGGGCCGGCCCTGGGCCGAGCCGCTGCTCCTGCGTGTCGCCGACGCCTTCCAGCGTGTCACGAGCTGGCACGAACAGCACCCCGATTTCGAGGAAGCAGCATGATCGTCGATTGCCACACGCATACGCTCTGCCCCGCCGTCAACGAGCGCGTCGCGCCGCACCTGACGCCCACCGCGATCCCCTACCAGCGGGACATGACGCCGGAGAGCAAGGCCGTCGACGCGGCCCAGAAGGAGACGCTCGGCGCCAGGTTCAACGATCTCGAGACGCGGCGCGCGGTCATGCGGGACATGGGCGTCGACCACCAGGTCGTCGCTCCCGCGCCGGGGCAGCAGCACTACTGGGCCGAGCGCAGCCTCCTCGCCGAGGTATCGCGGACGCAGAACGACCACGTCGCGGATCTCGTGGCGCGCGATCCGGCCCGCTTCACCGGGCTCGGCACCCTGCCCCTCACCGCGCCGCAGGACGCCGTCGCCGAGGCCGTGCGCGCCGTCGAGGAGCGCGGGCTGCGCGGCTTCCAGATCGACACGCGGGCGGGCGCGATGGAGCTCTCGGACCCGGCGCTCGATCCGCTCTACACGCGGCTCGCGCGGCTCGGCGTCCCCTTGATGATCCATCCGCTCGGCTTCTCCGACGGGCATCGGCTCGGGGCGTACTTCATGGTCAACACCGTCGGCCAGCCGCTCGAGGAACTGATCGCCGTCAACCACCTGATCTTCGGCGGCGTGCTCGACCGGCATCCTGAGCTCAAGGTGCTCGTCTGCCACGGCGGCGGGTACTATCCCTACTACCTCGGCCGTCTCGACCACGCCTGGCGCTACCGCCCGGAGCTGCGCCGGCTGACGGACGTTCGCCCGTCCGACTACCTGCGCCGGATGTGGTACGACACCTGCGTGTTCGACGCCGCCGTCCTGCGCACACTGATCGATCTCGCCGGCCCTGATCGGGTGATGCTCGGCAGCGACTACCCCTTCGACATGGGCGATCCGACGCCGCTGCGCATCGTCGACGAGGCGGTCGAGGACGCGAGCGCGCGCGCGGCGATCCAGGAGGGGACGGCGCGCGCCTTCTTCGGGCTCGGCGCGTGAGATGAGCGACGCCGACCTCCTCGTCACGGGGCGCGGCCTCTACACCGCCGACCGCGACGCCGCGGGCGCGCTGCACGGCGCGTTCGTTCGCGCCGACCGGGCTCACGCCGGGATTAGAGGCGTGGACGCCGAGGCCGCGCGCGCCATGCCGGGGGTCCGCGCCGTGCTGACCGCGCGCGACCTGCCCACCTTCGGGGCGATCCCCGCCTTCCTGCGCCAGCCCACCGTGGACGGACGTCCGCTGGTCGTGCCGCGCCGGCCGATCCTCGCCGAGGATCGGGTGCGTCACGTGGGCGAGCTCGTCGCGCTGGTGGTCGCCGAGAGCGAGGCCGCGGCGCTCGACGCGGCGGAGGCGGTCATCGTCGACTACGCGGACCTGCCCGTCGTCGTCGGGCTCGACGCGGCGCTGGCCGCGGATGCGCCCGACATCCATCCCGAGGCGCCCGGAAACCGCGCGGCGACCGTCGCGCTGGGGGACCATGCGGCGGTCGAGGCCGCCTTCGCGGCGGCGGCCGATGTCGTCGCGCTCACGCTGGAGCTGCCGCGGCTCGCGCCCGCGCCGATGGAGAACCGCTGCGTCCTCGCCTCCTACGACGCGACGTCCGGGCGCTTTCGGCTCGCAACGCCGCATCAAGGCATCGTCGAGCTGCGTCGCGATCTGTCGGCGGCGCTCGGCGTCCCCGGCGAGGCCATCGCCGTCGAGGCGGAGCACGTCGGCGGGGCCTTCGGGGCGCGCGGTGCGGCCTATCCCGAGCATGCGGCGCTGCTCGCGGCGGCGAAGGCGCTGGGACGGCCCGTGCGCTGGCAGGCCAGCCGTCTGGAGAGCTTCCTCTCGGATTATCACGGCCGCGGCACCCGCCTCGCCGGCCGTCTCGCCCTCGATGCGCAGGGGCGCTTCACCGCGATCGAGGTCGCGCTCGATGCGGATCTCGGCGCCTACGTGAACCCGGTCGGCGCCCACATCCACGTCGCCAACCCCTCGCAGACCCTCACCGGCTGCTACCGCATCCCGGCCGCGGCGGCGACCTTCCGGCTCGCCTTCACCAACGCGACGCCGGTCGGCCCCTATCGCGGCGCGGGGCGGCCCGACATCGCCTATCTCGTCGAGCGGCTGGTCGACGAGGCGGCCGCGCGGCGCGGCGTCGACCGGCTCGCGCTGCGCCGCGAGAACGCGCTGCGCGAGAGCGACTTTCCCTACGAGACGCCGCTCGTCGCGCGCTACGACAGCGGCGACTATGCCGATCTCGTCGCCCGCGCGGAGCAGGCGGCGGACTGGTCCGGCTTTCCCGCCCGCCGCGACGCCTCGGCGGGAACGGGGCGGCTGCGTGGCATAGGCGCCTCGCTCTTCGTCGAGGTCGCCGGCGGCGGTCCCGTGCCGCGCGACGAGGTTCGGCTGACGCTTGCGCGCGACGGCGCGACCCCGCGCCTCGTCGTCGAGACCACCTCGAAGAGCACCGGCCAGGGCCACGCGGAGACCTACGCCGCGATCGTCGCCGACCGCCTGGGGATCTCGCCCGATGCGATATCCCTCGTCGAGAGCCCGAGCGACACGCCCCTCGTCGGCGCGGGCTCCTTCGCGTCGCGCTCGACCGCGGCCGTCGGGGCGGCGCTCGTCGACGCCTGCGATCGGCTCGCCGAACGGCTGCGCGCGCTCGTCGCCGCGCGCCAGGGGGAGGCGGACGACGCGCTGGTCGTCGCCGGGCGCGCCATCGCGCGCCGCGACGGCGCGCCGGTGACGACGCTCGCCGAGGCGCTGGCGGAGGCGGCGCGCGGCGAGGCGCAGATCGCCGTGCTCGGCGCGGCCCCGGTCGCCGCCACCTTCCCGAGCGGCTGCCACGTGGCGGAGGTCGAGATCGACCGGCAGACCGGCGTAGTGCGGCTCCTGCGCTACGTCGCCATCGACGATTCGGGCAACGTGCTCTCGCCGGCGCGCGTCGAGGGCCAGATCATGGGCGGCGCCGCGCAGGGGATCGGAGGCGCTCTGGTGGAGCGCTTCGTCAGCGACGCCGACGGACAGGCCGTGACCTCGAGCCTGATGGACTACGCCCTGCCCCGCGCCGACGACCTGCCGTCCTTCCTCGTCGAGACCCGCGCGAGCCCGTCGCCCACGAACCCGCTCGGCGTCAAGGGCGTCGGCGAAGCCGGCACGACAGGCGCCCTCGGGGCCGTCGCCAACGCGGTCATGGACGCGCTGCGCCCGGCCGGCGTGACGGCGCTCGACATTCCCTTCACCCCCGCGCGCGTCTGGGCGGCGCTCGAGGCCGCGCGCCACGAGCCTTCGGAGGATACCCCACCATGGTGACCGTGAGACCCAAAACCCGCATCGAGCTGGCCCTGACCGGCATTGGCGAGACCCATGCGCGCACGCGGGTGACGACCCGCGACGTCGCGACGATCGTGGACGAGCCGCTCGCCCGCGGCGGCACCAACCTGGGCCCATCCCCCACCGAGACGCTGATGGCCTCGCTGATCGCCTGCACGAACGTGATCACGCAGCGCATCGCGGCCCGCGACGGCGTCGCCATCGGCAGCCTCGAGGTGGAGGCGCACGCCAGGCTCGACCGCCGCGGCGCGGCCCTCGAGCAGGAGGTCGAGAAGCCGTTCTCGGACATCCGCCTCGAGATCCGCGTTTCGACCGACGCCACCCCCGAGCAGCTGGAGACGATCAAGGCCGACCTGACCCGGTTCTGCCCGATCGCCAAGGTGATCCGCGGCTCGGGCGTGCCGATCGCGGAGGAGTGGGTCGTCTCGCCGCTCGCGGGCGGCTGAGGCTCGGGGTCAGCGGAACGAGACGGCGAGGCCGTCGAGGGCGATGCCGTAGAGCTCCGTGCTCCAGCGCTCGCCCGGCGCGATCGGCAGGGCGCGGGTGAGGGTTCCCGTCGAGACGATCTCGCCCGCCCCGAGCCGCTCGCTCGCCGGCCCCCGGTCGAGCAGCGAGACGAGATGACCGAGCGCCGCCAACGGCCCGCCGCCGAGCACGTTGCCGGCGAGGCCCCGATCGGCGGGGGCGCCGTCGCGGTCGAGCCGGATCCGGAAGCCCGCGAGGGCCGCCGCCCACTCCGCGCGTTCGTCGGCGGCGATCATCCGGCGCGGCCCGATCAGCAGCGCGCCGTGGAGCGCGAAGGCGGCCACCGTGTCGGCGGCGCGAAAGCGCCAGCCCGGAAACAGCGACTGGACGATCTCGAAGCCGTGCGCGACCCAGGAGATGCAGGCGAGGAGCTCCCGGTCGTCCATCCCCGGTTCCGGCGCCCGCTCGAGCCCGAACACGATCTCGGGCTCGATCCGCGGCTCCACCATGCCTCCGAGCGCGAACGCGCCCTCGAGATCCGCGATGTCGCGAACCGTCGTGTCGTAGACCGCCCCCCAGATCGGCGCGTAGACGCCGTATTCGGCCCAGATCGTGCGGTTGGTGAAGCCGATCTTGCGGCCGATCGGCCGCTCGCCCCGGCTCCGGCGCGCTTCGCGCACCCGCGCGGCGACGGCGTAGGCCGTATCGAGGTCGAAGCCCGAATCGGTCTCGGAAAAGGGCGCGATCTGGCGGCCGGCGGCGTGCGCGTCGAGCACGGCCTTCGCGATCCGGTCCGGGTCGGTGGTCGGCATGGCGCGGAGCCTCTCCTGGGATGGGGTTTCGGCGCGGGGTCAGCCGCCGGCGGCGCGCGTCCGCAGGAGGTCGATACCCGTCCTGAGCGCCTGCTGATAGAGCAGATGATCGAGCCCGTAGGCCATGACGCGAAAGCCGAGATCCCAGTAGCGCGCCGCCCAGGTCGCGTCGGTCGCCATGAAGCCCGCCGGCTTGCCCGCCTCGCGCGCGGCCGCCAGCACCCGATCGATCGCCTCGAGATAGTCGGGATGCTCGAACTGGGCCGGGATGCCCATGAAGCTGGTGAGGTCGAAATGCCCCACCCAGACCAGGTCGATGCCCGGCGTCGCGGCGATGGCGCGGGCGTTGTCCACGCCGACCGGCGTCTCGATCTGGGCGATGACGAGCCGGCGCTCGGCGGCCGCCGCCATCTTGTCCACCGGCGAACCCGACCGGTAGTCGTCGTGCGCCACCCCGAAGGCTGCCCCGCGCCGGCCGACGGGCGGATAGGTCGCGCAGGCGGCGATGTGCGCGGCCTGCTCCGCCGTCTCGATCATCGGCAGCATCACCCCGTGCGCGCCGACATCGAAGGCGCGGGCGACGAAGTGGTAGTCCGGCGCCGGCACGCGGACGATCGGCGCGAGCCCGATGCCGCGGCAGGCGGCGCACTGCGCCTTCATGGTCTCGAACCCGGCGCCGGAATGCTCCATGTCGAGCAGCAGGAAATCGGCCCCGGTCGCCGCGACGATCGCCGGCAGGCCGGGGACGAAGAACTCGAAGGCCATCGTGCCGATGGCGGAGCCGGTCTCCTCGATCCGGCGCTTGAGCGTGGTCACGGGCGGTCCTCCGGGCTCGGGCGCGCCTCGACGCGCCTCCAATAGGTCTGCGCGACGTCGTCGAGGTGCTCGGACATGGCCGCCTCGGCGGCGTCCGGATCGCGGGCGGCGAGCGCGGCGTGGATGCGCTGGTGATAGCCGAAGGCGCGCGCCTCCGCGCCGTCCTCCTCGAGGCACACCGCGCGCTGCGCCGCGAGCCAGCCGGAGAGCGCCTCGTGCGTCCCGAACAGGAGCGGGTTTCCGAGGGTGCGCACAATCGCGGCGTGAAAGGCGAGGTCCGTCTCGCGAAACCGGACGCGGTCTCCGCGGGCCCGCCCGTTCTCTTCGAGGGCGGCCGCGATGCGGTCGAGATCCTCCGGCGTCGCGGCGCGCGCGACGTCGCGCACGATGGCCCGCTCCACCATGCGGCGCAGGGCCTGGAAGTCGCGCATGCCCTGCGGCTGCGCCAGGTAGAGCGAGGCTGCCCCCGACAGCGCCTCGATCAGGCGTCCCGCCTCGGGGCGAGCCACGCGGGCGCGCTCGCCGTTCGAGACGGTGACGACGCCGCGCTGCTCGAGCGCGAGCAGCGCCTCGCGGATCGTGGCGCGGCCGACCTGGAAGCGGCTCGTCAGCTCGCGCTCGGAGGGCAGCGGGTCCCCCTCCCGGAGCCCGCCTTCCGCGATCGTCCGCTGCAGGCGCGCGGCGACCTCCTCGAAGAGCCGCTGGCGCCGGATCGGTGCGAGCTCGACCATAGAAAGACTCCAACTGGTATGACGACATTATCTCCCGACAGGTTGACAAGTCAACGCGACCGTCGTGAGATGTGCGTGCGGGCCTCGACGCTCGCGATGGGAACGAGCCGCCGGACGGCGGCCGCGGAGGACGCGATGAGGAGGTCCCCTGGCGTTGCCGGGCCTGCCGGCGCACGCATCGAGGCCGTCGCGGAGCGACGCCGCCGGAGGGCGCGGCGATGACTTCCGCCCCCAAGACGCCCTTCCGCGTGGCGCTCAGCGGCGACTTCCGCCGCGCCGACGGCGCCCCCGCCTTTCCGATGGTCGATCTCTCGCCGCTCACCGACGCCGCCGACGTCGAGGTCCGCTTCGTGCCGGCGGTGGACGGCGTTATGCGCGCCGAGGATCTCGCCGAGACCGACGCGCTGATCCTCCTCGTCCCGCGCTTCGATACGCGCAGCATCCCCGCCGACGGGCGGCTGCGCCTCGTCGCGCGCTTCGGGGTGGGCTACGACAACGTCGATCTCGAGGCCTGCACCCGCGCGGGCGTCGCCGTAACGATCACGCCCGACGGCGTTCGCCGGCCGGTCGCCGTCTCGGTGCTGACGCTGATGCTCGCGCTCGCCGGCCGGCTCGTGCAGAAGGACCGCCTCACCCGGCAGGGCCCGTCCGGATGGGCGGCCCGCAGCGGCTTCATGGGGACGGGCCTCACCGGCCGCACCTTCGGGCAGCTCGGGCTCGGCAACATCGGCGCCGAGACGATCCGGCTGATCGCGCCGCTCGAGATGCGCGTCGTCGCGCACGATCCCTATGCCGATCCCGCCGTCGCGGCCACGCTCGGCGTTGAGCTCGTCGAGCTCGAGGCGCTGTTCGAAGCGGCCGATGTCCTGTCGATCGGCGCGCCCCTCACCGAGGCGACGCGCGGGCTCGTCGACGCGCGCCTGATCGGCCTGATGAAGCCCACGGCCTTCCTGATCAACACGGCGCGGGGGCCGATCCTCGACCAGGCGGCGCTCACGGCAGCCCTGCGCGAGGGGCGCATCGCCGGCGCGGGGCTCGACGTGTTCGAGACCGAGCCGCCGGCCCCGGACGACCCGCTGCTGTCGCTCGACAACGTGATTCTGACGCCGCACGCCCTGTGCTGGACCGACGAGTGCTTCGCCGGCATCGGCGCGGACGACGTGCGGGCGGTGCTCGCGGTGAAGGCGGGGCGTGTTCCCACGGGCGTGGTCAATCGCGCGGTCCTCGACACTCCATGGTGGCGCACGGCGGCGACGACCTGAGATCGGCGGGCGGCCCGCGCCCCATACGATGCGATGCCCGGCGCGCAAAACGAGACCGGGCGAACGGGAGGAAGACATGAGGATCACGCGACGTCTTTTCCTGCAGACCACCGCCGCCGCGACGGCGGCGGGCCTCGCCCGACCGGCCTTCGCCCAGACGGCGGCCGATCGCGCCGTCGAGGAGGCGAAGAAATACGCCGGCTCGACCATCAACATCGTCTGGGAAGCGGGCCTGCAGGCCCTCGACCCTCTCAACTTCTCGGGCCCGAAGTGGAAGGAGCTCACCGGCATCGACGTGCGCGTCGTCGAGGTTCAGACGGCGGAGATGTTCACCAAGATCATGCAGGAATACCGGGCCGGCACCGGCGCCTACGATTCGCTCAACGTCATCCCGGCCTGGATGCCCGACCTCGCCAACGCCGGCGCGCTGGAGCCGCTCGACGCGATGGTCGACAAGTTCGGCTACCGTGACGAGCTCCAGACCATCGCGCCGACCTATCGCGACAATCAGATGATGGTCGACGGCAAGATCTACGCCTTCCCCGACGACGGTGACGTCTTCATCCTCTACTACCGCAAGGACGTGTTCGAGGACCCGGCGAACCAGGCGGCCTTCAAGGACGCCCACGGCTACGACCTCGCCCCGCCGACGACCTGGAAACAGTTCGCCGAGATCGGCCGCTTCCTCACCGACAAGTACGCGCCGCAGATGTACGGCGCGGCGTTCTTCCGCCAGCCGCCCTACACGATGTTCATGTTCCAGGAGCGCTTCCGCAACGAGGGCGGCCGTTTCTTCGACCAGGACGGCATGCGCGCCACGATCAATTCCGACGTCGGGGTGCGCGTCTTCGAGGAGATGCGGGCGGAGAACGCCTTCATGCCGCCGGGCGTGGAGCAATGGGGATTCGTCGAGAACCTCGCCGCCTTCCTCTCCGGCCAGACGGCGATGACGATCTCCTGGCCGCCCTACGGGCGCTGGGCGGCCGGCTACGGCGCGGACGAGAGTGCGCTCTCCTGGGTGCCGAAATCGACGGTCGCCGGCAAGGTCGGCTACGCCCTGCCGCCGGGCGGGCATCCCCAGCTCGCCGCCGGCTTCTGCCTCGCGGTGGCCTCGACCAGCCGCCAGAAGGAAGCCGCCTACCTGTTCAACCAGTGGATGAACAGCGAGGACATCTCGATGCAGCGCGTCCAGCTGCCCTACGCGCTGCGCGACCCGTTCCGCACGTCGCATTTCGAGGATCCGGTCTACAAGTCCCGCTGGCCGGAGGCGCCGGAGTATCTGGCCACCCTCAAGGCGGGGTCGGAGACGGGCCTGCTCGACCTCTCCTTGCTTCAGACCGACCGCTACGAGGAGGTGCTGCGACAGTCGATCTCCCGGCTCTGGGCCGGCGAGGACGCGAAGGCGATCCTCGACGACGCCGCCGCACAATGGGACCGCACCACCGATCGCATCGGCGCGGACAAGCAGGGCGCCGTCTACCGCGCCTGGGCCGCGAAGTCGGGCGCCTATCCCGCCCGCAGCTGACCGCAGACGGAGCCGGCGCGCCGCCGCCGGCTCCCCACCAGCGAGGATGACGTCCGCATGCGTCCTGTGGCCCTCGACGCCCCCCGCATCCGCGCGAGCGACCGGAGGTTCGGCCTCCTGCTGCTCGCGCCGAGCGTGCTGCTGCTCCTGCTCGTCGGGCTGTTCCCGCTCGTCTACACGCTCGTCGTCAGCTTCCAGCAGATCACCCTGTTCGAGGTGGACACCTCCTTCGCGGGGCTCGCGAACTACCGGATGCTGCTCTCCGACGAGCGGCTCTGGGAATCGCTGCTGCACACCGCGATCCTGTTCTCGATCGCCCTTCCGCTCGAGCTCGCGCTCGGGCTCGCCATGGCGCAGCTCTTCCTCGAGCGGCTCCCGGGCCGGCAGGTCTTCATCGCGCTCCTCGTGCTTCCGACCGTGATCGCGCCGCTGGTGGCGGGCGCGGTCTGGCGGCTCCTGCTCGATCACCGCTACGGGCCGGTGAACCAGATCGTCGGCTGGTTCTGGGGCGAGGAGGCGGTGCTCCTGTGGACCGTCAATCCGCTGCTCGTCTATCCCGCCATCCTGATGGCGGAGGTCTGGCAGTGGACGCCGTTCATGTTCCTGATCCTGCTCGCGGCCCTCACCAACGTCGACCGGTCCCTGACCGAGGCGGCCGAGATCGACGGCGCCGGCTTCTGGCTCACCTTCCGCAAGGTAGTGCTGCCGGCGATCTGGCCGGTGATGGCGGTGGCGCTCCTGATCCGCGGCCTCGACCTCGCCCGCATCTTCGACGTGGTCTACGCGCTCACGAACGGCGGGCCGGGCACCATGACCGAGACGATCTCGATCTACACCTACGTGCTCGGCTTCCGGCAGTTCGAGACGAGCTACACCGGCGCCATCGCCTTCCTGGTCATCGCCATCCTCACCGTGCTCGTGGTCGGGGCGGTCAAGCGCATGGGGCTCGCTCGATGACGAAGGCCGGCGTGCATGCGCGGACAGGACCCGGCGCCGAGGCGGCACCCGCCCCGCCGCTCGCTGGCGTCGAGCGCCCGGACCGCCGGCTGCGGCCGCGCCGCAGGACCGTCGTGCTGGCACTGCGGCTCCTCGCCGCGATCCTCGTCACGCTCGTGTTCCTGTTCCCGATCTACTGGCTCGCGATCATGGCCTTCAAGACGGCCGACGAGATCTTCGCCTATCCGCCGGTGTGGTGGCCGGGAAGCCTGAACCTCACGAACTTCGCCGTGCTGTTCCGCGACGGCGACTGGGAGACGGTACGCAACAGCCTGGTGCTCGCGACCTCCTCGACCGCGATCGCGATGGTGCTCGGCACCTTCGCCGCCTATGCGCTGGAGCGCTTCCGCATCGGCGGCGAGAACCTGGCGGTGTGGATCATCTCGCAGCGCATGCTGCCTCCGGTAGTGATCGTCTTCCCGATCTTCCTGCTCTACGTCGCGCTCGGCTGGGTCGACACCTTCCACGGCATGATCGTGCTCTACACCGCCTTCAGCCTCCCCTACGTGATCTGGATGATGCGCGGCTACATCCACGACATCCCCATCGAGCTCGAGGAGAGCGCCGAGGTCGACGGCTGCTCGCGCTGGCAGATCCTCTGGCGGGTGGTGTTCCCGATGGCGCGCACCGGCCTGTTCGCGACGGCGGTGTTCACCTTCGTCTTCGTCTGGAACGACTTCGTCTTCGCGCTGGTGCTGACGCGCACGGAGGTGGTCACCTACACGGTGCAGGTGACCCATTATTTCGGCGGTCAGTCGAACTTCTGGGCGAAGATCGCCGCCATGTCGATGCTGGGCACGCTGCCGGTCTTCTTCGCGGTGGCCACGCTGCAACGCTATTTCGTGCGCGGCCTCTCTATGGGCGCGGTCAAGGGCTGAGGAGACGCGACGCATGGCCGATCTCGCGATCAGAGCGCTCAAGAAGAGCTACGGCGCCACGCCCGCCGTGCGCGGCGTCGACCTGACGATTCCCGCCGGCGAGTTCGCGGTGCTGGTCGGCCCGTCGGGCTGCGGCAAGAGCACGCTCCTGCGTACCATCGCGGGGCTGGAGGAGGCCGACGGCGGCTCGATCGAGATCGGTGGGCGGGTGGCCACGGACCTGCGCCCGAAGGACCGCGACATCGCGATGGTGTTCCAGAACTACGCCCTCTACCCCTACCTCACCGTGTTCGAGAACGTCGCCTTCGGCCTGCGGGCGCGCAAGCTGCCCGACGCCGAGGTGAAGACGCGGGTCGGCCGCGCCGCCGAGATGCTCGGGCTCGGCCCCCTGCTCGAGCGCTATCCCCGCCAGCTCTCGGGCGGCCAGCGCCAGCGCGTCGCCATCGGGCGCGCGATCGTGCGCGACGCGCGCCTGTTCCTGTTCGACGAGCCGCTGTCGAACCTCGACGCGCAGCTGCGCGACGAGATGCGCGGCGAGCTCAAGCGCCTGCACCAGGAGCTCGGCCGGACCTTCATGTACGTCACCCACGACCAGACCGAGGCGATGACGCTGGCCGACCGGATCGTGGTGCTCAAGGACGGGCTGATCGAGCAGCAGGGCTCGCCGCTCGATCTCTACGAGCGCCCGCAGACGCGGTTCGTCGCGGGCTTCATCGGCTCGCCGCAGATGAACTTCATCCCCGCCGAGGTCGCGCCGGGCCGCGGCCTGCGGCTCTCCGACGGGCGCGAGCTGTCGCTCGACGCCGGGCGGCTCGCCGGCATCGGGCCGTGCGCGGTGCTGATCGGCCTGCGCCCGACGCACATCGCGCGCGCCGGCGCGCAGCCGCCGGCGGGGGGCGCGACGCGCCTGTCGGTGCGGGCGGACCTGATCCAGCCGACCGGCGCGCGCGCCTACGTCTCCTTCCGCCTCGGCGGCGTCGAGGTCACGACCGAGCTCGAGGCGCGCGAGGCGCCCCGCCTCGGCGAGGACCTCGCCGTCGATCTCGACCTCGACCGGGCCGTGCTCATCGACCCAAAGACCGACCGGGTGATCTGACATGACCGCCACGCATGCTCCCGCCCCCTCCGCCGCCCTGCGCCTCTACGGCACCGAGGAGCCCGTCGAGGCGCCCAGGCTGCTCGTCGCCGGGCCGCTCGCAGCCGAGCTCGAGGACGGAAACCTGCGCTATGTCCGCTTCCACGGCCGGGAGATGATCCGCGCAATGTCCTACATCGTGCGCGACCGCAACTGGGGCACCTACCGGCCGACGATCTCCGGCCTGACGGTGGAGGGCGACGAGACGCGCTTCACCGTCAGCTACGCGGCCGAGGCCGGGAACGCCGCGCAGCGCTTCGCCTACCGCGCGCGCATCGAGGGCCGGGCCGACGGGTCGCTCGTCTTCGAGGCCGAGGGCGAGGCGCTCGGCGACTTCACCACGAACCGCACCGGCTTCGTCGTGCTGCACCCGATCGAGGGCGTCGCCGGAGCGCCCTGCACGGTCGAGCACGTGGACGGGCGCATCGTCGAAACGCGCTTTCCCGACCTGATCGACCCCGTGCAGCCGATGAAGGACCTGCGCGCGCTGACCCACGCCTTCGCGCCGGGCCACCGCGTCACCTGCCGCATGGAGGGCGACACGTTCGAGATGGAGGACCAGCGCAACTGGACCGACGCCTCCTACAAGACCTACGTGCGCCCGCTCGCCCTGCCCTGGCCTTACGTGCTGCGCCCCGGCGAGACGCTGTCGCAACGCGTCGCCCTCTCGGTCGAGGCCCCCGCCGGCGCGTCGCTCGCTGCGCCGGAGCGCGCGGTGCGGATCGCGCTCGCGCCCGCCGGACGGCCCGCGCCGACGATCGGATTCGGCCTCGACCCCGCCGACGCCGCCGCGACGCGCGCCGCGGCGGATCGGCTGCGCGCGGCCGGCCCTCGGCACGTCGTGTGCGCCTACGATCCCGCGCTCGGGCACGACGCTTCCGCGCTCGCCGCCGCGGTGGAGGCGGGGCGCGCCGTCGGCGGCGAGCCCTGGCTCGAGGCGGTGATCCGCCGCGTCGAGGGCTTCGAGGACGAGGTCGCGGCGCTGGGCGAGGCGGTGCGCGCACTCGGCTCACCCTTCGCGACGGTGCTCGTCTCGCCGGGGCCGGACCTGAAATGCACCCTGCCGGGCAGCGTCTGGCCGCCCTGCCCGCCGCTAGACGCCCTCTACCGCGCTGCGCGGGCGGCGTTTCCCGGCGCGCGGATCGGCGGGGGGATGTTCTCCTACTTCACCGAGCTCAACCGCAAGCGCCCGCCGCTCGAGGCCCTCGACCTCGTGACCTTCACCACCTCGCCGCTCGTTCATGCGGGCGACGACCGGTCGGTCGCCGAGAGCCTGGAGGCGCTGCCCGCGGTCTTCGCGAGCGCCCGGGCGATCGCGGGGGATCGCCCGCTCCATGTCGGGCCGAGCGCCATCGGCATGCGCGGCAATCCCTATGGCGCCGCGCCGATGGAGAACCCGGACGATATTCGCCAGGCGATGAACCGCGTCGACCCCCGGCAGCGCGGGCTCTTCGGCGCGGCCTTCGCGCTCGGCTACTACGCGCGCTGCGCCGAAGGCGGCGTCGCGGAGGTGACGCTCGGCGGCGGGGTGGGCGCCTTCGGGATCGTCCACGCGCCGATACCGTACGCCCAGCCGTGGTGGGACGCGCGCGGCGGCGGGCTGTTCCCGGCGTTCCACGCGATGCGCGCGCTCGGCGAGATCGCCGGCCGCCCACTCCTGTCCGCAACGTCGTCGCTGCCCCGCGCCGTCCTGGCGGTCGGCGCCGAGACGGATGCAGGGCGCACGCTGCTGCTCGCGAACCTCACCGACGAGACGCAGGACGTCGCGCTTTGGGGGCCGGTCGAGGGCAGCCTCGCGCTCCTCGACGAGGACGCCGTCGTCGCGGCGGCGGACGATCCGGACGCGGTCGACGGCCTCGCCCGCCCGTTCTCGGGCGCCGCGCTGGCGCTTCGCCGCTGGAGCGTCGCGCGGCTGCGATTCTGAGTGGATCGCCTGCGGCGCGCCGCGCCGGGCGGCTTGCCCAGGCCCCGGCCCGGTGCATATTGGCATGATGACCATGTCCACCACCACCCGTATCACCAAGCGCCGCCTGTCGGACGACGTGCGCGAGCAGCTGGCGCAGCTCATCGAGAGCGGGACGCTGCGCCCGGGCGACCTCCTCCCCTCCGAACGCGAGCTGATGGATTCGCTGGGCGTCGGCCGTCCCGCGATCCGCGAGGCGATGCAGGCGCTCGCCCGCGCGGGCCTCATCGAGATCCGCCACGGGGAGCGGGCGCGCGTCGCCGTGCCCTCCCTCGGGCGGATGGTCGACCAGGTCAGCGAGACGATGAAGCACGTGCTCGTCAACTCGCCGGCGAGCCTCGAGAACCTCAAGGAAGCGCGCGTCACCTTCGAGGCGGAGATGGCGCGGGTCGCCGCCGCGCGCCACTCCCCGGCGGACGTCGAGCGCCTGGAGGAGATCGTCGCCGCGCAGGAGGCCGCCCTCTCCGACAGCCCGACCTTCCGGCGGCTCGACGGGCGCTTCCACCGCGAGATCGCGGCGATCAGCGGCAACCCGATCTGGACCGCCTTGTCCGACGCGCTGTTTCGCTGGCTCAACGACTTCCACGTCGATCTCGTCTCGGTGCCGGGCCTCGAGCAGCTCACGCTGGCCGAGCACCGCCAGATCATCCTCGCCATCGCCTCGGGCCACCCCGACCGCGCGGCCGGGGCGATGATCGATCACCTGAACCGCGCCAACGAGCTCTATCGCCGGGGCAACCTGCGACCCGAGTGAAAATTTCTGCTCGGATCGACGCCGAGCCCCTGGCGTATCGCGCCCGCACTGGTATGATGACTATACCAGGAGGACACGATGACTGAACTCGCTTTTGAAGACCCGGCGCCGACGGAGAGGCGCTCATGAGCCTGCGCGGCGTCCTCGTCGGCTGCGGCTTCTTCGCGCGCAACCACATGCACGGCTGGTCGGACGCGGCGGGCGCCGAGATCGTCGCCGTCTGCGACCTCGACCCGGCCAAGGCGGAGGACTTCGCCCGCACGTTCGGCGCGCGCGCCTATACCGACGCCGCCGCCATGCTCGCGGCCGAGCGTCCGGACTTCGTCGACGTCGCCACCACCGTCGCCTCGCACCGCGCGCTCGTGACGCTGGCGGCGCAGCATGCGCGGCTCGTGATCTGCCAGAAGCCCTTCGCGGAGACGCTGGCGGATGCGCGCGCCATGGTCGCGGCCTGCGCGGAGACCGGCGCGCAGCTGCTGGTGCACGAGAATTTCCGCTGGCAGAAGCCGTTCCGGGCGCTCCACGCCGCCCTGCCGCGGATCGGGACGCCGCATTTCCTGCGCCTCTCCTTCCGCCACCGCTGGGACGTCTACGCCAACCAGCCCTATCTCGCCGAGGTCGCCGACCTCGCGCTCACGGATGTCGGCCTGCACCTGTTCGACGTCGCCCGCTTCCTCGTCGGCGACATCGCCTCCGTGCATTGCCGCGCGCAGCGACTCAACCCGCGGGTGAAGGGCGAGGACGCCTTCCTCGCGAGCTGCGGCCACGTCTCCGGGGCCGTGTCGAGCATCGAGTGCAGCTTCTACTCGCAGCGCCATCCCGAGCCCTTCCCGGAGACGCTCGCGGTCGTGGAAGGCGAGACCGGCACGCTCGCGCTCGACCGCGACTATCGCCTGACGCTCGAGACCGCCGACGGCGTGGACGCGATCGACGCCGAGCCGCCGCTCCCGGCCTGGGGCGAGCGGCCCTGGCATGCCGTGCAGGACTCGGTGCGCGCGCTCGAGGCGCACGCGGTGGACGTCCTCCAGGGCCGGGCCGATCTGCAGCCGTCCGGCGTGCACAACCTCGAGACGCTGGCCGTCACCCTCGCCGCGATCCGCTCCGCCCGCAGCGGGCAGGCGGTCGACGTCGCCGCGCTGCTGCGGGAGGGCTGAGATGCATGCGCTTGCGCCGGACCGCTTCGAGGCGGACTACCTGATCGAGACCGCCTACCCGCTCGCGCAGGCGGCGGAGGCGATGGCGGGGGAGCAATCCTCCGGCACCTTCCTGCCGGTTCCCGGCGAGACCCCGGAGCTCAAGGCGCGCGCGGCGGCGCAGGTCGAGCGGCTCGAGGACCTCGGCCCCGTCGAGGGCCCCTCGCTCCCCGGCGCGGGCCGCGCGGGGGACCCTCACCGGCGCGCGCGCCTCACTCTCTCCTGGCCGCTCGCCAATATCGGGCCCTCGCTGCCGAACCTGCTCGCGACGGTGGCGGGCAACCTGTTCGAGCTCGGGCAGTTTTCGGGGCTACGGCTCCTCGACATCCGCCTGCCCGACGCCTTCGCCGCCGCCAATCCCGGCCCAGCCTTCGGCGTCGCGGGCACGCGGCGGCTCGCGGGCGTCGAGGGCCGGCCGCTGATCGGCACCATCGTCAAGCCGTCGGTCGGGCTCACGCCCGAGGCCACGGCCGATCTCGTCGACCAGCTCTGCGAAGCCGGCATCGACTTCGTCAAGGACGACGAGCTCCAGGCCGACGGGCCCGCCTGCCCCTTCGAGGCGCGCGCGCGGGCGGTGATGGCGGTCGTTAACCGCCACGCCGACCGGACCGGCAAGACGGTGATGATCGCCTTCAACCTCACCGGCGAGGTCGACGAGATGCGCCGGCGGCACGACCTCGTCGTCGAGCTCGGCGGCACCTGCGTGATGGCGAGCCTCAATTCGATCGGCCTAACCGGGATGCTCGCCCTGCGCCGGCACGCCACGCTTCCGATCCACGCCCACCGCAACGGCTGGGGCGCGCTCTCGCGCCATCCCGCGCTCGGCTTCGACTACGTCGCGTGGGCGAAGCTGTGGCGGCTCGCGGGAGCCGACCACCTGCACGTCAACGGGCTGCGCAACAAGTTCTGCGAGCCCGACGACAGCGTCGTCGCCTCGGCGCGCTCCTGCCTGACGCCGATGTTCGCGGACGCGCCCTGCACGGTGATGCCGGTCTTCTCCTCCGGCCAGTCCGTGCGCCAGGTGCCGAACACGCTCGCCGCGCTCGGCTCCCCCGACCTGATCTTCGCCGCGGGCGGCGGGATCATGGCCCATCCGATGGGCCCGGCCGGCGGCGTCGCCGCCCTGCGCACCGCCTTCGACGCCGCCGCGGCGGGCGTCCCGCTCGACACCGCCGCACGCGAGGACGCCGCGCTCGCCGCCGCGCTGGAGCATTTCCGATGAGCCCGCGCCTCCCGCCGCCGGAGGGGCTGCTCGTCGCCTGGTACGGCGACGACTTCACCGGCTCGGCCGCGGTGATGGAGGTGCTCGAGTTCGCAGGCTTCCCCTCGGTGCTGTTCCTCGCGCCCCCGGACGCGGACGCGCTGGCGCGCTTCCCCGGCCGGCGCGGGATCGGCGTCGCCGGCGACGCGCGCACCCGCGACCCGGCCTGGATGGACGCGACGCTGCCCGGGATCTTCGCCGCGCTCGCCGCGCTCGGCGCGCCGATCGTGCACTACAAGGTCTGCTCGACCATGGACAGCGCGCCGCATGTCGGCTCGATCGGCCGCGCCGCCGAGATCGGGCTCGCGGCGATGGGCGGGATCGCGCCGCTGGTCTTCGCGGCGCCGGCGATCCGTCGCTGGCAGGCCTTCGGCACCCTGTTTGCGGCGAGCCCTGCCGGCGTCGCGCGGCTCGACCGGCACCCGACCATGCGCGTCCATCCGGTCACGCCGATGATGGAGGCCGACGTGCGCCTCCACCTCGCGCGGCAGACCGCCCTTCCCGTCGGTCTCGTCGACCTGACGTCGCTCGCCGCCGGCGAGGGCCTCGCGGCGACGCGCCGGGCGGCCGAGGCGGGCGCGCGGATCGTGGCCTACGACGTCGTCGACGAGGCGACGCTCGCCGCCGTGGGCGAGACGATCTGGAGCCTCGCCCGCGAGAGCCGGATCTTCACCATCGGTTCCCAGGGGCTCGAATACGCGCTCGTCGCCGGCTGGCGCGCCGCCGGCCACGCTGCGCCGGCGCCCCGGCGGGCGGGAGCCGTCGACCGCGTCGCCGTCGCCTCGGGCTCGTGCTCGCCCGACACCGCCCGGCAGATCGCCGCCGCCGAGACGACGGGCTTCGCCACGGTCGCCGTCGACGCCGCCGCGGCGGTCGACGAGAGAGCCTTCGCCGCCGAGCTCGACCGCGCCGGCGCCGCCGCCCTCGCGGCGCTCGACCGCGGCGCGAGCCCGCTTCTCCACACCGCCCGCGGCCCCGACGACCCGGGTATCGCCCGCGCCCGGGAGGCGCGCGCCCGCGCCGGGCTGTCGGAGGCGGACGCGAACCGCGCCCTCGCCGAGGGCCTCGGCCGCACGCTCGCGCGCGTCGTCGAGACCGCCCGGCTCGGCCGGATCGCCATCGCGGGGGGCGACACGTCGAGCGCCGGCGTCCACGCGCTCGGCCTCCTGGCGCTCACCGCCGAGGCCGCGCTCGCGCCGGGCGCGCCGCTGCTCGCGGGCCACCGCGCCGACGCCGCGCCGATCGAGCTCGCGCTCAAGGGCGGGCAGATGGGCGGGGAGGACTTCTTCGTGCGTGTCCGGGACGGCGTTCCGCCGCTCCCGCAAGGAAAGGACTGGACATGACCAAGATCGCGCTCCTGGGCGCCGGCGGGAAGATGGGGGTGCGCCTGACGACGAACCTCCTGCGCTCGCCCTATTCCGTCGCCCCCGTCGAGATCACCCCGGAGGGCCGCGAGCGGCTCGAGGCGGCGAACGGCGCCGTCTGCGTCGACCTCGACAGCGCGCTCGACGGCGCCGCGGTCGTCGTGCTCGCGGTGCCCGACCGGGCGATCGGGCGGGTGGCGGCGGACATCGTCCCGCGGCTCGCCCCCGGCACGGCCGTGATCGTGCTCGACGCCGCCGCACCCTACGCGGGCGAGATGCCGGAGCGGGCCGACGTCACCTATTTCGTCACCCATCCCTGCCACCCGCCGCTGTTCAACGACGAGGTCACGCCCGAGGCGAAGAACGACTTCTTCGGCGGGGTCCACGCCAAGCAGCACATCGTCTGCGCGCTGATGCAGGGCCCCGAGGAGCACTACGCGCTCTGCGAAGGCGTCGCCCGCGCGATCTACGCGCCGGTGATGCGCGCCCACCGGTGCACCGTCGAGCAGATCGCGATCCTCGAGCCGGCGCTCGCGGAGACCGTCGGCGCCACGCTGGCGCTCGCCATCCGCGAGGCGACCGACGAGGCCATCCGCCGCGGGGTGCCGCGCGAGGCGGCGATGGACTTCATGCTCGGGCACCTGACGATCGAGCTCGCCATAGCCTTCGAGGCCTTCCCCGAGGGGCGCTTCTCCGACGGCGCGCTGCACGCGATCGCCCAGGCGAAGCCGCAGATCTTCCGGGACGGCTGGCTCGAGCGGATCTTCGATCCGCGGGCCGTGCGCGCCTCGGTGAAGGACATCTGCAACCCGCAGCCAATCGGCTGAGGGCGCGCCGCCGCACGCGGCGCGCATAAGCGGTCCCGCACGGGGCCGCACCCGCCTCGCGGCCGACGCCACGGCCGCGCGCGCGACGACCGAGAACCGTCTCGCCAAAGAGACTTTCAGGGAGAAACGCCATGACCAGGACCAAGCTTCTCGCCGCCGCGGCGACCGCGGCTCTCATCGGCGTCGGCAGCGCCGGCAGCGCCCAGGCCGCCACCATCTGCTTCGCCTTCCAGGACCTCGAGACCGAGTTCTGGATCGCCGGGCACAAGGCGATCACGACCACGCTCACCGAGGCCGGACACACGGTGATCGAGCGCAACGCCAACGAGGACGCCAACCGCCAGTTCGAGCAGGTCCGCGACTGCATCGCCCAGGGCGTCGACGGCATCATCCTGATCCCGCAGGACGGCGAGAGCGCGGTGACGATCGTCGCCGAGGCGCAGGACAACGACGTCCCGATCGCCGTCTTCAACCGCCCGCCTTCGGACCTCTCGCGCGGCATCATCGTCGTCGCCGACAACGCCGCCATCGCCGAGCAGGCCGTCGACTACCTCGTCGAGGAGGCCCTCGCCGCCGCGCCGGCGGGCGAGACGCTCACCCCGTTGATCGTCGTCGGCGACCTGGGCGACCCGAACGCGGTGGGCCGCAAGGAGGGCTTCTACGCGGCCATCGCCAAGCACGCCGATCGCTTCGCGACGCCCATCGAGGTGGCCTCGGAATGGGATGCGGCGACCGCGCTCGCCAACCTCGAGGCGGCGGTCACGGCCAACCCGGACATCGACCTCCTGTTCACCTCCTCGGACTTCCTGTTCCCGACCATCCGCTCGGTGTTCGAGCCGCGCGGGATGTGGAAGCCCCGCGGCGAGGAGGGCCACGTCCTGATGGGTGGCCTCGACGGCGACGCCACCGCCTGCCAGCTCATCAAGGAGGGCTATGTCGACGCCACCGGCGTGCAGGACCTGTACTTCGAAGCCGATGCGGCCATGGACGCGATCCTCGCCGCGATCGAGGCGGGCGAGGCCCAGCCGAACGAGGTGATCGAGGACCCCGGCTTCGCGCTCACCGCCGCCAACCTGGGCGAGCGCGAGATGGACATGTGGGGCTGCGTGCTCCTGTCCGAGGGCTTCCTGCGCAACTGATCGCGCGCCCGACGCCGCCGGCCGGGAGACCTCCCGGCCGGCCCCTCCGCGCCCGTTCGGAAGGCCCGCGATGCACTCGACCGTCAAAGCCGCGAAGACGAAGCGCAGCCTCGGCGCGCGCGCCGCCGACGTCTTCCTGTCGGATTACTTCGTCCTGTACATGTCCCTCGCCTACGTGGCCGTGCTGGCGCCGTTCCTGCCGGTGCTGCTCAATCCGGCGAACCTGTCGAACGTGCTCTCCAACATGTGGCCGCTCCTCGTCGTGGCGGTGGGCCAGACCTTCGTCCTCGCCATCGCCGGCATCGACCTCAGCCAGGGCGCGGTGGTGGGCCTCACCAGCGTGATCGGCGCCATGCTGATCGCCACGATGGCGGACCCCGTCGTGCTCGCCAACGCGCCGGTCTGGGGCATCGTCCTCACCGAGAGCGGCGGGCCGTTCGGGCAGATGGAGTGGGGCTTTCTCCTCGGCATCACCGCGATGATCGCGGTCGCCGCCGCAATCGGCGCGGTCAACGGCGCGTCCGTCGCCGTCTTCGGCATGCCGCCGTTCATGGTCACGCTGGTTGGCCTGATCTCCGTCGGGGCGCTGGCGATCTACCTCACCCAGTCGGAGAACATCCGCCACCTGCCGGACGCCTACGTCATGCTCGGAAAGGGGGACATCGCCTCGGTCCATCTCGGCCCCAAGGACACGTCCCAGATCCCGCGCCGGCAGATCCATTCCCTCGTCACCTACCCGATGCTGATCGCCATTGCGACGGCGGTCCTCGCCCACCTGCTGCTGGCGAAGACCGTATTCGGCAAGTGGGTGCTCGCCATCGGCGTGAACCGCAAGGCGGCGGAGCTCTCCGGCGTGCCGGTGCGGCGCGTCATCGTCCTCGTCTTCGTGATCTCGGCGGTCTGCGCGGCGCTCGCCTCGGTGCTCTACTCGGCGCGGCTCGAGGCCGGGCGCCCGACGCTCGGCGACGGCAACTTCCTGCTCGACGTGATCGGCGCCGTGGTGATCGGCGGCACGAGCCTGTTCGGCGGCAAGGCGAAGATCGTCTGGACCGTGTTCGGCGTCCTGTTCTTCGTGCTCCTGTCGAACACGCTCAACCTGATGAACCTGTCGAGCTTCCAGATCGACATGGTCAAGGGCGGCGTCATCCTCGCCGCCGCGCTGCTCGACGTGCTGCGCACACGCCTGATGCGGGAGCGCATGCGATGAGCGGGCTGCTGCGCTTCGAGGCCTTGAGCAAGGCCTGGTTCGGCGTCCCCGCCGTGAGCGATCTCACGCTGGAGATAGCCGAGGGCGCGACGCTCGGCCTCATCGGCCAGAACGGCGCCGGCAAGTCGACCCTGATGAACATGATCGGCGGCGTCGTCGAGCCGACGGCCGGGCGCATGCTCTGGCGGGGCGAGCCCTACGCCCCGGCGCGCCCGGCGGACGCGACGGCGGCGGGCATCGCCTTCATTCACCAGGAGCTCAACCTCTTCACCAACCTCTCGGTCGCCGAGAACCTCTACATCGACGGCTTCCCGACGCGCTTCGGCATCATCGACCGGCGCGCGATCCGCGCGCGCACGCAGGAGATCCTGGCGCGCCTCGACCTCGCCGTCTCGCCGGACACGATCGTGGGCGAGCTCTCGCCCGGCGAGCGGCAGCTCGTGGAGATCGCCAAGGCGCTGCACAACGAGGCGCGCCTCGTCATCTTCGACGAGCCGACGACCTCGCTCACGCCCCGCGAGACCGAGCGGCTCTTCGACGTCATCGGCCGCCTGCAGGCGCAGGGGCGCACGATCATCTACATCTCCCACATTCTCTCCGACGTGGCGCGGCTGTGCGACTCGATCGCGGTCCTGCGCGACGGGCTACTCGTCGACACGGGCCCGGCCGAGGATTTCGACGTGCCGCGGATGATCCGCTCGATGATCGGGCGCGATCTCGACGGGCTGTTCCCGCCGCGCACCGCCGCGCCGGCGCCGACGCCGCTGCTCGAGGCGCGGGGCCTGAGCCAGCCCGGCGTGCTCGAGGACGTCTCGATCACGGTCCATGCGGGCGAGGTGGTCGGCCTCTTCGGCCTGATGGGCGCGGGGCGCACCGAGCTCGCGCGCGTCCTGTTCGGCCTCGATCCGGTCGAGGCCGGCGAGATCCGCCTCGACGGCGCGCCGCTCCCGGCGGGGCCGCAGGGGCGCATCGCGAGCGGGCTCGCCTTCGTCACCGAGAACCGCCGCGAGGAGGGGCTCATGATGGACAGCTCGATCATGGACAATCTCGGCCTCGTCTCGATCCGCGACTTCGGCCGCGGGCCGGCGGGGCTGATCGATCGCGAGGCGCTCGCCGCGCGCGCCGAGGAGGCGCGCAGCGACCTCTCGATCAAGGCCGGCGACATCGCGCGCCAGCCGGTCAAGGCGCTGTCCGGCGGCAACCAGCAGAAGGTCGTCATCGGCAAGTGGCTGATGAGCGCGCCGCGGGTGTTCATCCTCGACGAGCCCACCCGCGGCGTCGACGTCGGCGCCAAGTTCGAGATCTACGCCCTCATCGACCGCATCGCGGCGGCCGGCAGCGGCATCCTGCTGATCTCCTCGGAGATCGAGGAGCTGATGGGCATGGCCGACCGCATCGTCGTCATGAGCCGCGGCGAGACGACGGGCGCCCTTGCGCGCTCCGACTTCGACCGCGAGCGCATCCTGCGGATGGCGTTCCGGGAGACAGCCGCATGAACAGCTCGATCGGCCCTCTCGGCGTCCGCACCCTCGGCCGGAGTCCCTCCGAGGTCGCCCTCGACCTCGCGCTGCGGCACGCGACCTACCTGATCTTCCTCGCCGTGATACTCTATTTCGGCGTCCAGTCCCCCGTCTTTCTCGGCCCGGAGAGCCTCGGCAACGTCGTCAAGCAGGCCTCCTTCATCGGCATCGCCGCGATCGGGATGACCTTCGTCCTGCTCACCGGCGGCATCGACCTGTCGGTGGGCTCGGTGATGTATCTCGCGCCGCTGATCGCGGGCCTCGCCATGGAGGCCTTCGGGCTCGGCGTGCCCGCGGGCCTCGTCGTCGCCGTCTGCGCGGGCGCGGTCATGGGGGCGATCAACGCGCTCTTCATCGTGCGCTTCAACGTGATCCCGTTCATCGTCACGCTGGCGACGCTGTTCCTGTTCCGCGGCTTCGGCACCTGGCTGACGAGCTCGCGCCAGTTCGATTTCGCGCCCGAGATGCGCGCCTTCGGCCAGTCGTCGGTGCTCGGGATTCCGACCCCGATCCTGGTCTTCGCCGGCGTGGCGCTCTGCGCACACGTCGTGCTGTCGCGCACCCCCTTCGGCCGGCGGATCTACGCGCTCGGCAACGACGCGGAGGGCGCGCGCAAGGCGGGCGTGCGGGTCGGGCTGGTGAAGGGGAGCGTCTACGTCGTCTCCTCGGCGAGCGCGGCGCTCGCGGGGTTCGTGCTGATCGCCCAGATCGGCCGGCTCGACGCGGCCTTCGGCGAGGGCCGCGAGTTCGACGTGATCGCGGCGGCCGTGCTCGGCGGGGCGAGCCTGTTCGGCGGCGTCGGCTCGGCCTGGGGCGCGGTCATCGGCGCGACCCTGATCCAGACCGTCAAGCTCGGCCTCGTCTTCACCGGGGTGAATCTCTACCTCCAGCCGATCCTGCAGGGCCTGATCATCTTCGCCGCCGTCCTCGCCGACAGCCTTCGTCAGCGCAGGATCGCCCTGGCGCGCCGCCGGCACATCAGGCCGCTGGGCCCGGACTGACGCACCGCATCGCCTCGATCGAAGCGACCCGCCGCGTCGTCGACGCGGCGGGTCTGGTGACGTTCGGGAATGTGCGCGGCGATTCTTGTTTGACATTTCATAGACCCGGCACAAACATGTCGAGATGTTCGACAACGACTCTCCATTCCTCCCTACAGGGTCCGCGCCTCCGCGGTCGGACTCGCTCGGCGACCTCGCCTTGGCGACGATCCGCACCGCGATCCTGTCCTGCGAGCTGGCGCCGGCCGTCGTCGCGACGGAAGCGGAGCTGAGCGCGCGCTACGGGCTCGGCCTCGCGGCGACGCGCGCGGCCCTCGCGCGCCTGTCGGCGCTCGGCTGGATCGAGGCGGAGCCGCGCCGCGGCTGGCGCGTCGCGCCGGTTTCGGGCACCCACCTCGCCGACCTCCTCGACGCGCGCCGCCTGCTCGAGCCGGCTCTGCGCACGGTCGTGGCGACGCCCGAGCGCGCGCGGGACCTACTCCTCCAGGCCGACGTCTACGAAGCCTCCTCCCGGCGTCCCGACGAGAACCACCACTTCGCCGAGCTGCGGCTTTCCGCGCGCTGCGCCGGCGCAGTGCACCGGCCGCGCATCGCCGCCTGGCTGGGTGAAACCTGGGATTTGTCGTTGCGCGCCGACCGCTGGTTCCGCACGCGCCTGAACATCGCGCGCCCGCCGCTGCCGCTCGAGGCGCTGGCGCGTGCGCTCGCGCGCGGCGACGGCGAGGGAGCCGAGCGGATCGCGGCCGAGATGCGCGGCGCCTTCGAGGACCGCGCGTCCATAGCTCTCGGCTTCAGCGACGCCCAGATCGCCGGCGCGCACGCACCCCTTCGAGCGCCCTCGCCGCTCGGCACGTCCCGCACCGACGGCCGCACGGCCGCAGAGCACCCGCCCCTTGGAGGTACCGACCGATGAGAAAACCCATTCGTCTCGCTCTCGCGGCGGCGCTCGCCGCCTCGACCGCTCTCGTCGCCCTGCCGGGCGCCGCCTTCGCCGACGCCGAGCTCCTGACCGTGGACCTCGTCAACGAGCCGTCCTCGCTCGATCCGCACATGCAGTGGAACCCCGACAGCTACTACGTCTACCGCAACATCTTCGACAACCTGATCACCCGCGACGACGCGGGCGAGATCGTGCCGCAGATCGCAACGCAGTGGGAATACGTCTCCGACACGGAGATCGCCTTCACCATCCGCGAGGGCGTCACCTTCCACGACGGCTCGCCGCTGACGGCGCAGGACGTGGTCTACTCGGTCGAGCGCATCACCGATCCGGATTTCGGCTCGCCGCAGCTGAGCCAGTTCTCGACGATCACCGCCGCCGAGGTGATGGACGACGGGCGCGTGAAGCTCACGACGTCGGCGCCCTACCCGGCGCTCCTCGCCCAGCTCGTCAAGCTCTCGATCGTGCCGCAGGCGGTCGTCGAGGCAGTGGGCCAGGAGGCCTTCAACCTGAATCCCGTCGGCTCCGGACCCTACCGCTTCGACGGCTGGGATCGCGGCGTCGAGGTGCGGCTCGCGCGCAACGACGACTACTGGGGCGAGGTCGGCGACTTCCCCGCCGCGGTGTTCCGCGCGGTGCCCGACGCCTCGACCCGCGTCGCGAACCTCGTCTCGGGCGCGTCCGACCTCGTCGTCTCCCTCGATCCCGACCTCGCGATGCAGGTCGAGGCCGCGGGCGGGGTCGAGCCGCGCACCGCGCTGACCGAGCGCGTGGGCTATCTCAAGCTCAACCCGCAGAAGCCCGGGCTCGACGACGTACGCCTGCGCCGCGCCATCGCGCACGCGATCGACCGCGAGCTGATCGTCGAGGGCCTGCTCGGCGGCTTCGACAGCCCCGTGGGCCAGATGCTGACGCCGGCGCATGTCGGCTGGGTCGAGGGCGTCGAGGGCGTGCCCTACGATCCCGAGGCGGCCCGTGCGCTGATCGAGGAGATGGGAGACGCGGCGGACCGCACGCTCTCCTTCGCCACCGCGCCGGTGTTCGACCAGCGCATCGTGCAGGCGCTCCAGCAGATGCTCACCGATGTCGGCTTCGACGTCGAGATCGAGATGACGGACATGTCGACCTACCTGTCCAAGGTGCGCGGCGAGCCGGCACAGGGACCCGACCTCAGCTTCGGTCGCTGGTCCTGCGCCTGCCAGGACGCCGACGGCGTGCTCCATCCGCTGCTGCACTCCGGCAGCTCCTGGTCGTCCGTGCGCGATCCCCAGGTCGACGTCGCCCTCGACGCCGCCCGCGCGACGCTCGACGCGGGCGAGCGGCTCTCCGAATACGCCAAGGTGCACGCGTACGTCACCGAGGAGGTCCCGCTGGTGCCGCTCTACCAGGCGGCGATCATCTACGGCGCCGACTCCCGCCTCGGCTGGACGCCGACCCCCAACGAGAGCCTGTTCATCAACCGGATGGACTGGTCCGACTGACGCCGTGAGCCGCCGCGGCCGCCGCCCACCCGACCGGGCGGCGGCCGCCGCGGACCCGCGCGGGCCAGGAGCGATCCGCGCGGGCCAGGAGCGATCCGCGAGATGAACCGATGAGCGCCTTCCTCATGAAGCGTCTCGCGCAGGCGGCGATCTCCGTCTTCGGCGTGAGCGCGCTGATCTTCTTCCTGCAGCGCCTGACCGGCGACCCCGTGCTCCTGATGGTGCCCGAGGGCGCGTCGCGGGAGGCGATCGATTCCCTCCGTGCGACGCTCGGCTTCGACCGGCCGGTGCTCGTCCAGTTCGGCGAGTACCTCGCCGGCGTGCTGCGCTTCGACTTCGGCTCGTCCATCGTCCAGAACGTACCCGTCCTCGACATCCTCGTCTCGCGCCTGCCCTACACGCTCGCGCTGGCCGCCGCCGCGCTCGTGCTCGCCCTGGGGATCGGGGTGCCGCTCGGCGTGTTCATGGCCGTTCGGCGCGAGCACTGGCTCTCGCGCATCGGCATGGGCTTCGTGCTCGCCGGGCAGAGCCTGCCGACCTTCTGGAGCGGCATCCTGCTCATCCTCCTCTTCGCCGTCGTGCTCGGCTGGCTGCCGTCGTCGGGCGCGCGCCAGGCCTCGAGCGTGATCCTGCCGGCGATCTGCCTCTCGCTCCTGTCGATGGCGACCTTCGCCCGCGTCGCCCGCACGGCGACCCTCGACGAGCTCGCCAAGCCCTACGTGCGCGCCGCACGCGCCAAGGGGCTGCCGATGAGTCGCGTCGTCACCCGCCACGTCCTGCGCAACGGCGCGATCCCGGTGATCTCGATCGCGGCCCTCGAGATCGCCAACCTGCTCTCGGGCGCCGTCATCGTGGAGACCGTGTTCGCCTGGCCGGGGCTGGGGCTGCTGACGATCCAGTCGATCGCCGCGCGCGACTTCCCCATCGTGCAGGCGATCGTGCTGCTCGGCGCCTTCGTGTCGATCTTCCTCAACCTCGCGGCGGACGTGCTCTACAGCGTCGTCGACCCGCGCATCCGCCTCGACGGAGCGCGCTGATGGCGACCGGCTCGCTCGTTCTGCGGCGGATCGCGCCGCCGCGGCTGTGGCCCTTCATCGCCATTGCCGCGCTCCTCGTCGGCGGCGCCGTCCTCGCGCCCGTCGTGGCGCCCTACGACCCCAACGCGCAGAACCTGCTCGGGCGCCTACGGCCGCCCGGCAGCGAGGTGCGCGGCGTGGTCTATTGGCTCGGCAGCGACGAGCTCGGCCGCGACCTGCTCTCGCGCGTCGTCCACGGCGCACGGGTCTCGCTGATCGTGGCGGCGCTCTCGGTGGTGGCGAGCGGCATCGTGGGGACGCTGCTCGGCATGATCGCCGCCTGGTATCGCGGCATCGTCGGGGCCGTGATCATGCGCCTCGTCGACATCGTGCTCTCGGTGCCGGCGATCCTGCTCGCGATCATCACGGTGGCGGTGATGGGGCCGGGGCTCGTCAACGTCGTCGTCGTCCTCGCCTTCACCCGCTGGCCGCGCTACGCCCGCGTCGCCTACGGGCAGACGCTCGGCCTCGCGTCGATGCCCTACGTGCGGCTGTCGCGCTTCATGGGCGGCTCGACCGCGTGGGTGCTCGGACGCCACGTCCTGCCCAACATCGTCGGACCGATCATGGTCGTGGCGACCCTCGAGTTCGGGCTCATGGTCCTGTTCGAGGCCGGCCTCTCCTTCCTCGGGCTGGGCGTGCAGCCGCCGACGCCGAGCTGGGGCTCGATCCTCGCCACGGGGCGCAACTACGTCACCACCGCCTGGTGGATCGCCGTCTTCCCCGGCGTCCTCCTCTTCCTTCTCGTCCTCACGGTCAACGTGCTCGGCGACCACGTCCGCGACGTGGTCGAGGGCCGGCGCTGACCCATCCGCGGGCACTCCCATGCAGACCAGCCATCCGCTTCAGGGCCTCGACTTCACGGGCAAGCGCGTCGTGATCACCGGCGCCGCCGGCGTCTTCGGCCGCTGGATCGCCGAGGCGTTCCACGCGGCCGGCGCGCGCCTCCTCCTGTCGGACCGCGACGGGGAGGCGCTGGCCGCGCTGGCCGACACGCTGGGCGACGGCGTGACCACCCACCGCACGGAGCTTTCCGAGGACGCCTCGATCGAGGACCTGATCGCGACCATCGCGCGGGAGCTCGGCTGCGCCGACATCCTGATCAACAACGCCGGCATCTACCCGAGCGGCTTCCTCCTCGACATCGACGGCGCCGAGTGGGACCGCATCTTCGACGTCAACCTGCGCGCGCCCTTCGTCCTCACCCGCGGCGTCGCCCGCCAGATGATCGCCGCAGGCGTGCGCGGCTCGGTCGTGATGATCTCGTCGGGGGCGTCGCGCAAGATGCGGGCCTCGGTCGCGCCCTACTGCATCTCGAAGACCGCGCTCGACCGGCTGACCAAGGGCTTCGCGCTCGAGCTCGCGGAATACGGCATCCGCGTCAACGCGGTGGAGCCCGGCTTCGCGCCCGGCTCCACCGCGAGCCCGCTGACCGACGCCCATGTGGGCTCGGTCCTCGGCGGCATCCCGCTCGGCCGCGGATCGGAGCCGCAGGACGCGCCGTCCGCGATCATGTTCCTGGCGAGCGAGGCCGCCGCCTACGTCACCGGCGCCACGCTCGCCGTCGACGGCGGCAACTCGATCGGCTCGCTCGTCGTGCACCAGGACAAGAAGAAGGCTCTCTAGATGCGCTCTCCTCCCTATCGCTGGCCCGAAGGCAAGCGTTCGGCGGTCTGCTTCACCGCCGACGTCGACGCCGAGGCGCCCTATCTCTGGGCCAACCGCGCGGGCCTGCCGGAGCACCTCGCGCTGCTCGAGCAGCGCCGGTTCGGCCCGCGCGAGGGCCTGTGGCGCATCCTCGACATGCTGGACCGGCTCGGGATCGCGGGGACGTTCTTCACGCCCTCCGTCGTGGCCGAGCTCCATCCCGGCATCCTGCCCGCGCTCGTCGCGCGCGGCCACGAGGTCGGGCTCCACGGGCACCTGCACGAGATCGTCTCCGAGACCACGGGACCGGAGTTCGAGGCGGCCCTCGATCGATCGCTCGCCGTGTTCGAGGCGCAGACCGCAACGCGGCCGACAGGCTTCCGCTCGCCCGCCTGGGAGATGACGCCGGGCATGATCGCCGCGCTGAAGCGGCGTGGGCTCGCCTACGACAGCTCGCTCTCGGGCTTCGATCACCCCTACGAGATCGACGGCCTCGTCGAGGTGCCGGTGCAGTGGCAGATCGACGACGCCGTGTTTTTCCGCTTCTTCGGCGGCGGCGTCGACAAGTGGCCGCCGGTGCGCGCGGCCGACGTCGAGGCGTCCTGGCGCGACGAGTTCGAGGCCGGGCGCGCCTACGGGCAGCTGATGATGATCACGATCCATCCCTGGATCTCGGGACGCGCCCAGCGCGTGGCCATGCTGGAGCGCCTGCTCACGCACGTGCGCGCGAAAGACGACGTCTGGATTGCGACCGTGGGCGAGATCGCCCGCTGGCACGCACAGGGCTGCAACGCCGGGATCTACGCCGTCGAGAGCGGGCTTTCGGCGCCGGCCGCGGCGATCGCGAGGAGCCCGGTCACGCGGGGAGCCGCGCGATGACGACGACCTGGACGACCCACAAGGCGATGGTCGTCGGCCGCGGCGGCATGGTCGCCGCACAGCACCCGGCGGCGGCGCGCGCCGGCGCCGCGGTCCTGGCGCGTGGCGGCAACGCCGTCGACGCGGCGGTGACGGCGGCGTTCGTCCTCTCCGTCGTCGAGCCATGGCTCAGCGGCGTCGGCGGCGGCGGCTTCCTGCTGCATCGCGACGGCGCGAGCGGGACGGTGTCGGCCCTCGACTTCGGCATGGTCTCCCCGCACGGCATCGACCCGGCGGACTATCCGTTGGAGGCGGGGCGCGACGGCGACTGGTTCGACTGGCCGGCCGTCGTCGACAACCGCAACCTCATCGGTGTGCATGCGATCTGCGTGCCCGGCGCCGTCGCCGGCCTCGCCGAGGCGCTCGCCGAGAAGGGGACGATCTCCGTCGCCGAGGCGCTGGCGCCCGCCATCGAGGAGGCGCGCGGCGGCCTCGAGATGGACTGGTTCGCCGAATTGTGCCTTGCCATCGACGCCGACAATCTCCTGAGCAACGACGCCTCCGCGCGCCTCCTCCTGCGCGACGGCAAGCCGCCGCGCCTGCCCGAAGGCTGCGCCAGCCTGCGCCTGCCCATGGCCGAGAAGGCCGCGACGCTCGAGCGGCTCGCGCAGGCCGGGCCGAGAGACTTCTACGAGGGCGCGATCGCGGAGGCGCTCGTCGCCGACATGGCGGCGCTCGGCGGGCGCATGACCCGCGCCGACCTCGCCGGCTACGCCCCGCGCTGGGTCGAGCCGCTGGAGCAGCACTACCGCGGCGCGCGCGTCCACGCCATGCCGGGCCTGTCGGGCGGCCCCGCATTGTGCGACGCGCTCGGCCGCCTCGGGGCGAGCCCCGCCTTTGCGGGCGGCTGCGGCGCCGCGCCGACGGCGGCGCACTACGCCGCCTATGCCGACGCGATCCGCGCCGCCTACGCGGAGCGCCTCACCACGGTCGGTCATGCCGGGCGGCACGGGATCGACCCCGGCTGCACGAGCCACGTCAGCGTCGTCGACCGGGCGGGCAACGTGGCATCGCTGACGAACACGCTCCTGTCGCGCTTCGGCTCCAAGGTCACCTCGCCGCGCACGGGCATTCTCCTCAACAACGGCATGATGTGGTTCGACCCCCGCCCCGGCACGCCCAACGCCATCGCGCCCGGCGTGCGCCCGCTCGCCAACATGTGCCCGCTCCTGTGCGAGACCCCCGACGGCGGCACGATCGCCATCGGCGCCGCCGGGGGGCGGCAGATCGTGCCGGCCCTCGTCCAGCTCCTGTCCCTGCGGCTCGATTTCGGCATGGATCTCGGAGCGGCGCTCTCGCACCCGCGCATCGATGCCTCCGCGCCGCGGATCAAGGTCGACCGGCGCGCGCCGGCGGATACGGCGGGGCGGATCGCGCGGGGTCACGACGTCGAGGTCGTGGACGACGTGCTCTACCCCGTCCAGTTCGCGATCCCGAGCGCCGTGGAGCGCACCGGCGACGGCATTGTTCACGGCATGGTCCACCCCAACCACCCCTGGTCGGCGGCGGTCGCCGCCGAGGAGCGTGCGCCTTGAGCCCCGCCGCGCCGCCCGTCCTGGAGGTGCGCGACCTGCGGGTCCGCATCGGCGAGACCGACGTCGTCGACGGCGTCGACCTCGCGATCGACGGAGGCGAGACCCTCGCCCTCGTGGGAGAGAGCGGCTGCGGCAAGAGCCTGACGGCGCTCGCGCTGATCGACCTCCTGCCGGAGGTCGCCCGGCGATCCGGCGGGGAGATCCGGCTCGCGGGCATGCGCATCGACCGGCTTCGCGCGCGTGACATGGACGCGGTGCGCGGCGGGCGCATCGGCATGATCTTCCAGGAGCCGGTCGCCTCGCTCGACCCGTTGATGACCGTGGGCCGGCAGATCGCCGAGGCGCTGGCCCTCGAAGGCTCGATCGCGCCGGCGCAGGCGCGCGAGCGCGCGATCGCCATGCTCGACCATGTCGGGATCTCCGAGCCCCGGCTGCGGGTCGATCAGTACCCGTTCGAGCTCTCGGGCGGCATGTGCCAGCGGGTGATGATCGCCATGGCGATGATCCGCCGGCCGGCTCTCCTCGTCGCCGACGAGCCGACCACCGCCCTCGACGTGACGATCCAGGCGCAGATCCTGCGGCTGATGGCGGACCTGCGCGAGGAGACGGGCGCGGCGGTGCTCCTCATCACCCACGACATGGGCGTCGTCGCCGAGACCGCGGACCGCATCTGCGTGATGTATGCCGGACGCGTGGTGGAGACCGGCGCGGTGCGCGACGTCTTCGCCGCGCCGCGCCATCCCTACACGGCGCTCCTGATGCGCACGATTCCGCGCCTGACCGGGCCGCGCAAGCACGCGCTGCCGGCGATCGCCGGCTCGGTGCCGGACATCGCGCGCTGGCCCTCGGGATGCCGCTTCGCGCCGCGTTGCCCGCTCGCCACGGAGCGCTGCCGCACGCAGGCGCCGCCGCTCGACCCGGTGGGCGCGCCCGGCCAGCGCGCCGCCTGCTGGCATGCCGACCGCGTCGGGGAGATCGCCGCATGACGACGCCGTCCGCCTCCCACCCCCTCGTCCTCGTCGAGGATCTCGCAGTGCACTTCCCCGTCCGCAGGGGGCTGTTCGGTCGCGCCGGCGAGGTGGTGAAGGCCGTCGACGGGGTGAGCTTCGCCCTCGCGCGCGGCCGCACGCTCGCTCTCGTGGGCGAGTCCGGCTCGGGCAAGTCGACGACCGGCTACGCGGTGATGGGCATGGAGCGCCCCACCGGCGGGCGCGTGCTGATCGACGGCCTCGATCGCGCGGCCATGACGGAGGCGCAGCGCCGCGAGGCGACGCGCCGTCTGCAGATCGTCTTCCAAGATCCGTCCTCCGCCCTGAACCCGCGCATGCGGGTGGGGGACTGCATCGCCGAGCCGCTGCGCATCCACGGCATCGGGACGCGGGCGAGCCGGGCGGAGCGGGTGGCGGAGCTCCTCGACCTCGTCGGCCTGCCCGCCGGGGCCGCGGGCCGGCTTCCGCGCGAGTTCTCCGGGGGGCAGCGGCAGCGCATCGTCATCGCCCGCGCGCTCGCGCTCGAGCCGGAGGCGATCGTCTGCGACGAGGCCGTCTCGGCCCTCGACGTCTCGATCCAATCCCAGATCCTGAACCTGCTGCTCGAGTTGCAGGCGCGCCTGGGCTTGGCCTACCTCTTCATCTCCCACGACCTCTCCGTCGTGCGCCACGTCGCCGACGAGGTCGCCGTGATGCGGCAGGGGCGCGTCGTCGAGGCCGGTCCCGTCGACTCCGTGTTCGCCGCGCCGGCCGATCCCTACACGCGCGCGCTCCTCGCCGCCGTGCCCCGGCTGGAGAGCGCGACCGAGCGCGGCCCGGCGCGCCCGCCGCACGCGCCCTCGCCGTGAGCGTGGCGCTTGCGGGTCCCGCGGACCCGTGCCACAACGCGCGCCTAAGAAGCCGGAGCCGCCATGACCACGACGCCCGCCTCCGCCGACGCCCCCCGAGGGACCCTCTCGCAGGAGGAGGTCCTCGCCGAGTTCCGCGATGCGGGCGCGCTGCTCGAGGGGCATTTCCTGCTGTCCTCGGGCCTGCATTCGCCGGTCTTCCTGCAGAAGATGCGCATCTTCCAGGACCCGCCACGCACCGAGAAGCTCTGCCGGGCGCTCGCGGCCGCGATCGCGGCGCGCTTCGGGACGGTGGACGTGGTCGTTTCGCCGGCGGTGGGCGGCATCGTGCCCGGCTACGAGACCGCCCGGCACCTCGGGGCCAAGGCGATCTTCGTCGAGCGCGAGAGCGGCGTCTTCGCGCTGCGCCGCGGCTTCGAGATCGCGCCCGGCGCGCGGGTGGTGATGGTCGAGGACATCGTCACGACGGGGCTCTCCTCGCGCGAGTGCCTGGCCGCGCTGGCCGAGCACCCGGGCACGATCCTCGGAGCCGCCTGCCTGATCGACCGCTCCGGCGGCCGTGCGGATCTGGGCGCGCCGCTCGTCGCGCTCGCGACGCTGGACATCCCGGCCTATCCGGCGGACGCCCTGCCACCGGAGCTGGCGGCGCAACCCGCAGTGAAGCCCGGTAGCCGTGGATTGAAAACGTAGGTGCGCCGCCGCAGCGCGCCTTGACAGCGGTTTTCAACGCGCGTTCTATCCGACGACGACCGTGTAGAATAATCGCCCGATAGGGCTCGGCCCGTGAGATCGGCCGCGACGACCACGAATCAGCGCCTATTTGCGTTCCCTCGTCGTCGGACGGCCCAATAAAACCGGAGACATTTCAGTCATGAAAGATCAAGAACGCATTGCAGTATTCATCGATGGCGCCAACCTCTATGCTACGACAAAGACACTTGGCTTCGACATCGACTATAAGCGCCTCTTGAAGGAATTTCAGTCACGAGGATATCTGCTTCGAGCATTCTATTACACTGCGCTCGTCGAGGACCAGGAATATTCGTCCATCCGCCCTCTGATCGATTGGCTCGACTACAACGGCTACCGCGTGGTCACCAAGCCCACGAAGGAGTTCGTCGATTCGGCCGGGCGCCGAAAGATCAAGGGCAACATGGACATCGAGCTCGCAATCGACGCGCTCGAGCTCGCGCCCCATGTCGACCACATCATGCTGTTCTCCGGCGACGGCGATTTCCGGTCCCTGGTCGAGGCGCTGCAGCGCCGCGGCGTCCGCGTGACGGTGGTCTCGACCATCTCGACGCAGCCGCCGATGATCGCCGACGAGCTGCGCCGGCAGGCGGACGAGTTCATCGACATCGCGACGCTGCTGCCGAAGATCGGCCGCGACCCGGCGGACCGCCCCGTGCGGGACCATTCGGACCGCCCCGCGCGATTCCAGGGCGGCCCCGCTGGAAGCCCCGGCCTCGAGCGGCGCTACGGCATCCGCCACGGCCAGGGCCCGATCGGCGGCGGCCCCACCGGTCCGGAGGACGAAGACTACGAGGATTGAGACGGGCCCGGGGCTCGACGGCTGGGGGGCGACGCTTCGGCGGCGCCCCCCTTTTCCGTCACCCCTTCTCGGTCAGCCCTTCTCCTTGAGCAGCCGCGACTTCTCGCGCGCCCAGTCGCGCTTCTTCTCGGTCTCGCGCTTGTCGTGCAGCTGCTTGCCGCGGCCGAGCCCGAGCTCGACCTTGGCGCGGCCGCGGTCGTTGAAGTAGATCCGCAGCGGAACGACCGTATAGCCCTGCCGCTGCGTGGCGCCGATCAGCTTGTCGATCTCGCGGCGGTGGAGCAGCAGCTTGCGCGGGCGCTTGGGCTCGTGGTTGAAGCGGTTCGCCTGCAGGTATTCGGGAATGTAGGCGTTATAGAGCACCAGATCCTCGCCGGACGGGCCCGCGAAGCTCTCGCCGATCGTCGCCTTGCCCGAGCGCAGCGACTTCACCTCCGTGCCGGTGAGCGCGATGCCCGCCTCGACGGTGTCGGTGATCTCGTAGTGGAACCGCGCCTTGCGATTGTCGGCGACGACGCGGTGCGTGTTGGCGTTCTTCTGCGTGGCCATCAGGCCCTCAGCTGTTGATCAGGCCGGCCGCGCGCATCGCGGTGCGGACCGTCTGCTTGCACGGCTCGGACGCGGCGACCAGCGGCAGGCGCACCTCGTCCGACATGCGGCCGAGCACGGACAGCGCGAACTTCGCGGGCGTCGGGTTGGTTTCGACGAACAGCGCAGTGTGAAGCGGCATCAGCCGGTCGTGCAGCCGCAGCGCCGCCGCCTGGTCGCCGGCGAGGCTCGCCGCCTGGAACTCGGCGCACAGCCGCGGGGCGACGTTGGCCGTCACCGAGATGCAGCCGTGCCCGCCATGCGCATTGAATCCCAATGCCGTCGAATCTTCGCCAGAAAGCTGTACGAAGTCTGGCCCCATGGCGGCGCGCTGAAGGCTCACACGCACCATGTTCGCGGTGGCGTCCTTGACGCCCACGATATTGGGGAGCTCGTAGAGGCGCGCCATCGTCTCGACGGACATGTCGATCACCGAGCGGCCGGGGATGTTGTAGACGAGAATCGGGATCCCCACCGCGGCGTCGATCGCCTTGAAGTGCTGATAGAGGCCCTCTTGAGTCGGCTTGTTGTAGTAGGGCGTGACCACGAGCAGCGCGTCGGCTCCGGCGTGCTCGGCGTGGCGTGCGAAATCGATGGCCTCGGCGGTGGCGTTGGAGCCGGCGCCGGCGATGACGGGGACGCGGCCCTTGGCCTCCGCGATCGTGATCTCGACGACGCGCTTGTGCTCGTCGTGGGAGAGGGTGGGGCTCTCGCCGGTGGTGCCCACGGGCACGAGGCCGGTGGAACCGCTCTCGATCAGCCAATCGACATGCGCACGCAAGGCCGCCTCGTCCACCGCGCCGTCCTTGAACGGCGTGACCATGGCGGGAATCGAGCCGCGCAGACGGGAGAGGACGGCATGGGCGGGCATGGGACGGCTCCGAAGCGGTCGGGATATCGGGCGCACGCCGTCGGCGCGGGCCGGAGGGTCTTCATAGCGTGCGCGACGTCCGTTCGCAAACGCGCCGCGCGCCTGGCGAGGGCCTCCGCGGGCGCGCTGGTCGCGGCGCTGCTCGCCGGCGCCGGGCCGGCTTCGCCTCCGGCCCGGGCCGAAGCCCCGCTGCCGCCGCTCCACCCCGAGCGCGTCGAGACCGCAGAAGCGACGGTCGCGCAGGCCGAGGTCGAGACCGAGGCCGACACGACCGAGGTCGCAGCGGAGCCGGATGCGCAGGCGCAGGCGCGCCGGCTCGCGCTCACCGAGATGCTTGCTGCCTACGACGACGGACGGCTCCTCGAAGGCGACACGCTCGCCGCCGCCTGGGAGACGCTGGTCGGCGGCGATCCGGCGGCACTGCTCGCGGGCGAGTGGCTCGCGATCCGCTCCGGCGCCGTGCGCGACTTCACCCGTCTCGCCGCCTTCCTCGGCGGCGATCCCGGCTGGCCCGAGACCCGCGTCGCCCGCCGCCGGGCGGAGGCGGCGCTCTTCGACGAGACCGTCTCCCCGGCGACCGTGATCGGCTTCTTCGCCCGCGCGAAGCCGACCACCGCCGAGGGCGCCATCGCGCTGGCCCGCGCCTTCCGCGCCGACGGGGCGGAGGCCGACGCCATCGCGCTCGCGCGCGAGACCTGGCGCGACATGCGCCTGTCGGCCGCCGAGGAGGCGGCGCTCGAGCGCGAGTTCGGCTCGGTCCTGCAGCCGCTCGACCATCGCGTGCGCTTCGAGCGCATGCTGTTTCGCGAGGACTGGCGCGGGGCCGAGCGCCTGCTCGGCGCGTTTCCCACAGAGGCGCGCGCGGACCTGAGAAGCCTCGTCGACACGCGCCGGGCCGTGGTCGGTCGCGCCCGTGACGCCGAGAGGAGGCTCGACGCCCTGCCCGCGCGGCTGCAGGCGGAGCCCACGGTGCTCTACTCGCGCCTCAAGCTGCTGCGCCACGCGGAGCGCTACGACGAGGCCGCGCGGCTCCTCTCGGGCGCGCCGAGCGACCCGCTGATCGTGGTCGACGGCGACGCCTGGTGGAACGAGCGGCGGATCGTGGCGCGCTCGACCCTCGAGGCGGGCGACGTCGCGCGCGCCTACGCCATCGCGGCGAACCATGCCGCGCAATCGCCCGCCGAGATCATCGAGGCGGAATGGACCGCGGGCTGGATCGCGCTGCGCTTCCTCGACGCGCCGGGCGTCGCCGCCGGGCATTTCGCCCGCGCCGCGGAGGAGGCGACGCTGCCGATCTCGATCACGCGCGTCGCCTACTGGCGCGGGCGCGCCGCCGCCGCGCAGGGCGACGACGAGGCGGCGCGCGAGCACTACCGCACCGCGGGCGCCTACCCGATCGCCTATTACGGCCAGCTGGCGCTCGAGGCCCTGGGCGAGACACGACTGCCGATCCGCGCGCCCGAGGTCGACATGGACGACGCCCGCGCACGCCTCGCCGAACTGCCGGCGGCGCGCGCCGTGGCGCTCCTCCACGAGGCGGGGCTCGGCGAGCGCGCGCTCTCTCTCCTCGCCGCGCTCGGCGCGAGCCTGGAGGACCCCGGCCTCGTCGCGGCGCTGGGCGAGGCGGCGGTGGCGCGCGGCGACCCGCGCGGGCTGCTCGCGCTCGGCAAGGCCGCGGTCTATCGCGGCCTGCCGGTCGACACCATCGCCTATCCGACGCTGGGCATCCCGCCCTTCGAGCCGGCGACCGAGGAAGTGGACCCCGCCCTCGTCTACGCCATCGCCCGCCAGGAGAGCGCCTTCCATCCCCGAGCCGTCAGCCATGCGGGCGCGCGCGGGCTGATGCAGCTGATGCCCGCCACCGCCCGGGCCACCGCGCGCCGCTTCGGCCTCGCCTACGCGCCCGAGCGGCTCCTGTCGGACCCAGCCTACAACGCCACGCTGGGCTCGGCGCATCTCGCGGAGCTGATCGAGGATTGGGGCGGCTCCTACATCCTCACCTTCGCCGCCTACAACGCCGGCGGCGGCGCCGTCTCCCGCTGGATCACCCGCTTCGGAGACCCCCGCGGCGGCGGCGTCGACCCGATCGACTGGGTCGAGATGATCTCCTACCCCGAGACGCGCAACTACGTGCAGCGTGTCATGGAGAACTTCCAGGTCTACCGCCGCCTCCTCCACGAGGACCGCCCGCTGGCGGTGACGGAGGATCTCGCACGGGGGGTGCGGGGGTAGCACCCCGCCTCACCGCGCCGGCCCCATCACCACGTCCGGCAGCCAGGTGGCGATGCCGGGAAAGACGCAGAGCAGCAGGATCGCCACCACCATGCAGCCGACATAGGGCATCGAGCCGACGAGGATGGTCTTGAGCTTGATGTCGGGCGCGATCGAGTTGATCACGTAGAGGTTCAGCCCCACCGGCGGCGTGATCAGGCCGATCTCCATGTTGATGGTCAGGACGACGGCGAACCAGTAGGGGTCGAAGCCCGCCGCCAGCACGATGGGGAGCAGGATCGGCGCGGCCATCAGGATCACCGCGACCGGCGGCAGGAAGAAGCCGGCGATCAGCAGGAAGATGTTGATGGCGAACATCAACATCCAGGGATTTGCGTCGAGCTCGGTGATCCAGGCGGCGATGGCCTGCGTCACGAACAGGCTCGACAGCATGTAGGAGAACACGCCCGCCGCGCCGATGATGAACAGGATCATCACGCTCTCGCGGGTGGAATCGCGCAGCACCGCCCAAAGCGAGCGGATGTCGAACATCCGATAGACGATCACCGCCACGACGACGCAGAGCAGCGCGCCCACCGCGGCCGTCTCCGAGGGCGTCGCGATGCCGCCGTACATCGCGTAGAGCACGCCGAAGATGATGGCGAGGAAGGGCCCGACCCGGGGCAGCACCTCGAACTTCTCGCGCCAGGAATAGCGGATCTTGCTCAGCGCCACGTGCGCCGCGCCGCTGCGCCAGGTCGCGTAGATCGACCAGGCCATGAACAGCCCCACCAGCAAGAGCCCCGGCATCACGCCCGCGAGGAACAGCCGCCCGATCGAGGTCTCCGTGGCGATGCCGTAGACGATCATCGTCACCGAGGGCGGGATCAGGATGCCGAGCGTGCCGCCGGCTGCGATCGAGCCCGAGGCCACCGTGTCCGGATAGCCCCTCTTGCGCATCTCCGGGATGCCCATCTTGCCGATGGCCGCGCAGGTGGCGGGCGAGGAGCCGGACATGGCCGAGAACAGCGCGCAGGCGCCGAGATTGGAGACGACGAGCCCGCCCGGCACACGGGTGAGCCAGCGCTCCAGCGCCTCGTAGAGATCCGCGCCCGCCCGCGTCGAGGCGATCGCCGCGCCCATGATGATGAACATCGGGATCGAGAGGAGCGCGAAGTTCGAGAGCTTGCCGAAGAAGATCTCCGGCATCAGCTCGAGCGAGCGCATGCCGTCGAAGACGATGAGGAAGCCGGCGGAGACGATGAGCAGCCCGTTCGCCACCGACACGCCGGAGAAGAGAACGAAGACGGTGACGAGGGCGACAAGCCCGCCGAGCGAGATCGGGTCCATCAGAGCTCCTCCCCCGCGATCGCGCCCAGAAGGTCGGCGGCGAGCTGGAGCACGAACAGGCCGAAGCCGACCGGCATGGCGAGGTAGGGAATCCAGAGCGGTGCGCCCCAGACCGTGTCCGAGGTCCAGCCGCGCACGAAGGCGACGTGGAACAGGTCGTATCCGTACCAGAACATGACCCCCACCACCGCCATCGACGCGCCGAGGACGAGGAAGGCGAGGGCCCGGCGAAGGCCCGTGGGCAGGAGGCCGGGAATGAGGTCGACGTTCACGTGCCCGCGCAGCTTCTGCACGTAGGGCAGCCCCACCAGCGTCGCGCCGATCATCAGGTAGGTGACGGCCTCGGTCTGCCAGATCGTCGACTGGCCGAAGACGAAGCGCATGGTGATCATCTGGCAGGTGATCACCACGGAGGCGAAGATCATCCCCGCGGCGAGAACGCCGCAGACAATCGACACCGCGCCGACGGCGCGGGTGATCAGCGCCACGGGACCGGTGGGCGGCTTGTTCGGCACGGCGTTCGCCATGGTCGGGACTTTCACTCGTCGTCGGTCGGACATGCGGGCGCAGGCCCCGCGCGCGAACGCGGGGTCCTGCAGGGAGGGGCGGCGCGGGCGAGCGCCGCCCGCGCTCACTCCACCGCGAGCGCGAGGTCGAGCAGCATGCGGCCGTCGGGCGTCTCCTCGACGAAGGCCGCGTAGGCCGAGCTCTCGGCGAGCGCGCGCCAGGCGTCGAAGTCGGCCTGGGTCATCTCCGCGATCTCCACCCCCGCGCCGCGGAAGGCCTCGGCCGCCTCCGCGTCGCCGCGCTTGGCCTCCTCGAGATACATCGCCTGCGCCGTCTCGGCGGCGGCGGTCAGCGCCGCCTGCTGCTCGGCCGTGAGCCCGTCGAAGGTCGACTTCGTCATGATCAGCGGCTGGTACATGAACCAGAGCGCGGTGTCGCCGGCCGGGGTGAAGCACTTCACCTGCTCGTAGAGCCGGAACGAGACGAAGCTCTCGGACGAGGTGTTGACCGCGTCGAGCACGCCCGACTGCAGCGCCGAATAGATCTCGGAGGACGCCATCGAGGTGATCGAGGCGCCGGCCGCCGCGAGCATCTGCTCGAAGGCCTTGCCGGCCGCGCGCATCTGCATGCCCGCTACATCCTCGGGCGCGGTGATGCAGTCGCCGGTGGAGGCGAAGCCGCCCGCGAGGTACCCGTGCACCAGGACCATGACGTCGTCCTGCGCCATCTTCTCCTCGATCTCGGCCATGAACGGCGACTCGTTGAGCCGCGCCGCGTGATCGTGGTTCTTCACGAGGCCGGGCATGAGCGTGAGATTGTAGGCGGGCTGCTGGCCCGACGCGTAGGACAGCGGCAGCACCGCCATGTCGAGCTGGCCGCGCGACAGCGGGCGGTACTGCTCGCGCGCCTTGAACAGCGATTCCGAGGGATAGATCGTGATCTCGACGCCGGACGCCTTCACGGCCTCGTCGTCGGCGATCATCTGGGCGACGCGGTGGCGCACGTCCGCGGTGGACCATTGGTGGCTCAGGCGCAGCTCGGCGGCGCCGGCGCTTCCCAGCATGGCGGCGAATGCGAGCGCGGCGACGGCGCTCGTCGGTCCTGTCTTCGGCATGGTGTCCTCCCTGTGGCTCAGGTCGTCGTGACCGGCTCTTGATGGCCGGATGCGATAGGCCCAGCGTGGCGCTTGCGCGCGCAATGTCAACGGTTATGTATACACGGGGCCACTGGCCGGATGCACAAGGCGGTGAGGGGCATGCGCAATGCAGGAGGCAACCTGTCCGACCGGTTGCGCGAGGCGCTCGAGGAGGAGATCGTCACCGGCGCGCTGGAGCCGGGCGCCAGGCTCGAGGAGGTCGCGCTCGCCGCGCGCTTCGCGGTCTCGCGCACGCCGATCCGGGAGGCCTTGCATCAGCTCGCGGCCGCGGGCCTGATCGACGTGCGCCCGCGCCGCGGCGCGTTCGTCGCGGAAATCGGCCCGCGCCGGCTGGTCGAGATGTTCGAGGTCATGGCCGAACTCGAGGGCCTGTGCGCCCGCCTCGCCGCGCGGCGCGCCGACCCCGTCGCCATCGCTGACATCCGCGCCGCGCACGAGGCCTGCACCCGTGCGGCCGAGACGAAGGACGTCGACGCCTACTACTACCGCAACGAGACATTCCACGAGCGCATCCGCGCAGCGGCCCGCAACGCCTTCGCGCTCGAGCAGGCGACGACGCTCCAGCGCCGGCTGCGGCCCTATCGCCGCCTGCAGCTGCGCGCCCGCGGACGGGTCGCTGCCTCTTTCGGCGAGCACGAGGCGATCATGGCCGCCATCGAGCGCGGCGACGCGGAGGCGGCCGGCCAGGCGATGCGCGACCACGTCGTGATCCAGGGCGAGCGCTTCGTCGACCTGCTGGCGTCGCTGGCGTGAGGGGGCGAGCCCGCCCTCAATGCATCATCAGCACCGGAACCGTCATCGCTTGCAGCATTCCCCGCGTCGCCCCGCCCAGGATGAACTCGCGCACCCGCGAATGGCCGTAGCCGCCCATCACGATGTAGTCGGCGCCGGTGTCGGCGGCGTGGGAGAGGAGGGTGTCGGTCACGTCCCCGACATCGGCGAGGCGGCGGCCGCGGGCGCGCACGCCGTGAGCCTCGAGATGCCGGGCGAGCGCCTCGGGGTCGGCGCTGCGGGGCCGGCGGGGATCCTCCACCGAGACGACCTCGACCGTGCGCGTCCGGGTGAGGAACGGAAGGGCGACGCCCACCGCCCGCGCGGCCGCCGGGCTCTCGTCCCAGGCGACGATCGCGTGGTCGTGGCCGAGCGGCGTCTTCTGGATCCATGGCGCGAACAGGAGCGGGCGGCCCGAGCCGAAGAGCAGCGCCTCGGCGAGCAGCGTCTCGCCCTCGCGGCCCTCGCTCGGCGGCTGCTCGAGCACCACGAGATCGGCGTAGCGCGCCCGGCGCTGGAGCTCGTGCGCGCAGGCGTCGAACGTGCCGGAGACCACCTCGGTGCGCGCCTCGACGCCCGCCTCCCGCGCCAGCGCCGCGATCGCCTCGACGCGCGCGCGCGCCTCGGCCCGGGCCGACTCACGGGCGCTGTCGAGGATCTCCACCGGCATCTCGGGCACGACGTAGGTCGGCATCACCATGTCGAAGGCGGGGCAGGCGATGCGCAGCGCGGCGCCGAAGTCGCGCACGGCCGCGACCGCGAAGGGGCCGACCGCCTGCGCGCGCGGCGTCGGCACGACGAGAACGTCCTTGATCATCACCGTCCCTCGAAGCAAGGCCCGCCGGAAGACGCCCGGCGCGGCGACCGATACGGACCCGAGCCTGCGCCGGTCCACCACGCCGGTCATTGATCTCGCGCAAGCCGCAGCCGCCCGCGCGCGTCAGCCGGAGAAGCCCGCGCGCACCAGCATCTGCGCCACCGCCTCGAAAGTCGGGCGGGGGATCGCGTCTCCGACGCGCCCGTCCTTGACGAGCGCGGCGAAGACCGCCGGGTTCTCGCCCACCGCGACCCCCGCCTCGCGGGCCTTGGCGAGGAGCGCGCGCGCGGTGTCGCCCGCGGCCTTGGCGGCGACGATCGGCACGCCGGACCGCTCCGGCCTGTAGGTGAGCCCGATCGCGCCGTCCGGGCCGGCGACCCAGAAGTTCGCGGCGTTGGGGCCGGTGAGGCCGGCGCTCTGGGCGAGGCGCTTTCGCTCGGCCTTGCGCTCGCCGCGCACGTGCGGATCGCCGAAATTCTCCTTCATCTCCCGCTTCACCTCGGTGAGGGTCATGCGGTTGTCGCGGGTGAACAGCCAGCGCTGAATGACGTAGTCCACCGCCGCGAAGACGATCAGCAGCACCGTACCGATGGCGAGAATCCAGACGATCGTGGTGCTGGCGACCTCCATCAGGCAGGCCAGGCCGCAGGTGGGCGCCCACAGCATGTCGTTGACGTAGCCGCGCACCACCAGGATCACGCAGATCAGGAACACGGCGATCTTGATCGTCGACTTGATCAGCTCGACGAGGCTGCGCAGGCTGAAGATGGCCTTCAGGCCCTCGATCGGGTTGAAGCGGGTGAAGTTCGGCGTGAGCGACTTCAGCGAGACGAGAAAGCCGCCGACGTCGAGCATCGTCCCGGCGATGGCGGCGACGATGGCGATGAGCATCGGGGGCGCGACGAGGCGCACGGTCAGCTCCGCGAGGATGCCCACCGTCTGCGCCACCCGCTCCTCGAAGGAGAGCGGCGCGAAGATCGGCAGGTCCCGCAGCGCGGTCGAGAAGCTCTCGATGTAGACGTCGCGCATCGCGATGACGTAGGCGAGCACCGCGAGGAGGGTGATGGCGTCGACCACCTCCTGGCTGCGGGGCACCTGGCCCTCCTCGCGCAGCTTGCGCAGGCGCTGCGGGGTCGGGTCGAAGGTCGCCTCCTCGGCGTCGTCGTTCTTACCGGCCATCGCCGCCGCCCTCCCTCGTCGGTTCGCCGATCCCCTCGCTCATGCCGAGCACGTCGCGGGCGAACTGCAGCAGCTCGCGCCAGTCCTCGACGAGGTACTGCTCCAGGAACACGGCGTAGAGCGGCACGAAGGCGGCCGTCGCCAGCCCCTTGAGGATGACGGCGAACTCGGTCGCCTGGATCTGCTTGGCGATGCGCGAGGAGAACACCAGCGACAGATCGATCATGATCATCACCAGCATCAGCGGCCCGGAGATCAGCACGCCGATGACGAACAGCCGGGTGAGCATCTCGCCGAGCGCCGGGATCAGCTGGAACTCGAGATCGGGCAGGAGCCGCGTCACCGGCAGCACCCGGTAGCTGTCGTAGACGAAATCGACGAGCGCCAGCACGCCGCCCACGACGACGAAGATCGCGAGCGCCGCGTAGAGCAGCACGGTGCCCATGATCGAGATCTCGTTGGCGTTGACCGGGTCGGCGAGGTTCGCCGCGCTCGCCCCGCGGGAGAAGTCGATGATGTCGCCGGCCGCCTGCACGCCCCAGAACGGCAGCGCGAGCAGAATGCCGAGCATCGCCCCCACCATCAGCTCCTTGGCGCCGATGAGCAGCAGCGTCGCCGTGGTGAAGTCCGGCATCTCCGCGATCTGCGGCTCGATCACCGGCACGAGCGGCAGCGCGAGCACGATCGCCACCGTGAGCCGGAGCGAGCCGCGCAGGTTGATCGTCGTGAACAGGGGAAACATCTCGAGCACCGCCGCGATCCGCGCGAAGGCGAAGGCGAAGGCGACGAGGGTGGGCATCACCGCCTCGAGCAGCGTGACCAGGGCCTCGTCGCCTCGGGGCGTCATCGCCGCCCTCCCCTACCGCGTCATCACGTGGAAGGCGGCGAACAGGGTCCGCGTGTGCTCGAACAGCGGCGTGGAGAGCGGCACGCCGAAGGCCACGAGCACGACCAGGATGACGATGATCTTCACGAGCTGGGGCAGCGACTGGTCCTGGATCTGCACCGCCGCCTGGATGATTGCGAGCAGCACGCCCACCACCGCCGCCGCGATCATCGGCGGGGCGGCGATCAGCATGCCGGCCATGAAGGCCGTGTAGAGCTCCTGGAGGAGGCCGTTGGAGTTCACCGCGCGCCCCCTCTCATTAGGGGACCGGCGGCGGCGCGTAGGAGAGCACGAGGCCCTGCATCAGCCGCGTCCAGCCGTCGACGAAGACGAACAGCAGGAGCTTCAGCGGCGTCGAGATCACGGTGGGCGAGAGCATCGACATGCCCATCGCCACGATGATCACCGAGATGACGAAGTCGATCACCAGGAAGGGGAGATAGAGCAGGAAGCCGATCTCGAAGGCGCGGGTCAGCTCGGAGACGAGGAAGGCCGGCAGCAGGATCAGGAGGTCGCTCTCGCGGGGCGGCGCGATCGGGTTCGCCGATCCCGCCCAGAGCTGCGTCGTCGTGTCGATGAAGAAGTCGATCGTATCCGGGCGGGTGTGGGCGGAGAGGAAGCCGATCAGCGGCTCCACCATCTGGCGCCCCACCGCCTCCAGCCCCTCGACGGTGTTGAAGTCCTGCCCCGGCTCGGTGATCACCGCGTACATCTCCCGCAGCACGGGCGCCATGATGTACATGGTCAGGACCAGCGCGACCGTGTTCAGGAGCACCGCCGGCGGCGTCTGCTGGATGCCCAGCGCGTTGCGCACCAGGAACAGGACGATGGAGATCTTGGCGAAGGAGGTGGCGGCGGCGACGAGGAAGGGGAGGACGGCGAAGATCGCCGAGACGAGGACGATCGAGAAGTAGGAGGGCAGGATGAAGTCGTTCATCGCACCAGTCTCGACACCCTCACCCCGATGGAATCGCCCACGCGCACCAGTTCGCCCGCCCCGACCCGTCAGCCGTTGGCGAGGATGTCGACGCTCTGCCCGAGCGGCTTGTTGAGATCGAAGACGTAGCCTGCGGTCAGGCTCTCGAGGTCGGCGATGGCCACCTCGGTGCGGCCCAGCTCGAAGACGAGGTGGATCGGCACCTCGTCGAGGCTCGCGGCGGCGCCGACGATCGGGTCGGACTTGTCGCTCACGTCTGCACTCGCGAGGTAGCCGCGCGCGTTCGCGCCGGCGGGCTTCAGGAGCGGCCCGTCGAGGACGGGCTTGATGGTCTGCCAGGTGCAGGCCTGAGCGAATCGCTCGGCCGTCACCGCCATGATTTTTTGGAAACCGAGCGTCGTATCGTCAAGCAGCAATCCGCCTCCCACCTCGATCGTGGCGAAATCGGAGAGCGAAATCGACGTATATGCACAGCGAAATGCGACGGGCAGCGTCAGGCCCGGCAGCGGCGTGCGCAGGAGCGGCAGGCGCGAGAGCGCGCGGCGGATGCGCTCGCGCTCCACGGGGTGGCAGCGCAGCAGCACCGGCAGCGGCGCGGCGCCCTCGAGGGTCGCCTCGAAGCGCAAGAGATCGGGCGCCGGCGGCGGGGGCTCGTCGACCCGATCCACGGCGACGAGGACGATCTCCGAGACGCTCGCGGCCGAATGCCCCTGCGCCAGCGCGCCGACGAGCTCGGCCTCGAGCGCCTCGAGCAGGAGGGCGCGCTCGCGCGGGTGGAGACCGGCGACGTCGAGATCGGGATGCGACCCGCGCAGGATCGCGTCCACCGCGTCCCAGGGCAGCCAGGCCTCCGTCGCGCGTCCGCCCACGGTGCAGCCGAGCCGCGCGAAGGCGCCCTCCCAGCCGAGCGGGCCGTCGCCGACGCCGGCCAGCGCCACGGGGCCGATCCGGGTCGGCAGGACGGCGGGCGCGCGGCGACGCGCGCGCAGGTTGGCGATCTGCACGTCTCTCGGCGAAAGCCGCGGCAACGCCATCTCGCCGAGCTCCACGGCGACGGCGCCAGCCTTCGGATCGAGCATCGTGGTCACGGCCCGGAGCCTCCCTCGAAGGTGCGCGGCTTGCCCGCCGGCTCGGCCGCGAGCTCCTCGCGCAGCTCGTCGGCGCGCGCCTCCTCCTGGGCGACGTGGATCCCGAGCGTGTCGATCTGGTCGCGCGCGCGCTCGGCGGCGCGGGCCTCCCGTCGCGCGACGGCGAGCGCCTTGTCGCGCTCGTCGAGGCCGCGCCGGACCACGATCTGCCGGCGCACAAGCTGGCGGATCTGCCCGTCGATGGAGTTCGCCATGCGCTCGCGCAGCTCGAAATCGGCGACGTCGAAGGTCCGGCCGGCCTCGAAGACGCCCGTCTCGGCGCGCTGGGCGCGCAGATCCTCGATCTCGCTCTTCACGCGCTTGAACTCGGCGAGCGCGGTGGCGCGCGCCGCCTCGGCCTCTGCTTTCGGTCGGGGACGGGCTGATCGCGCAGATCCCGGCGATGTTCATCGCGCTCGCCGCCGGCATCATCGTCACCCGCGTCACGACCGACGCCGAGAGCGATCTCGGGCGCGACATCACCAGCCAGCTCGGCGCGGAGCCCAAGGCGCTCGCGGTCGGCGCGGTCGTCGCGGGCGCGATGGGGTTCATCCCCGGCTTCCCCACGGCCGTCTTCCTCATGTTGGCCGTGCTTCTCGGCGGCCTCGCCTTCGTGATGATCCGCAAGGCCGGGCGCGCGGCCGCGGACGCGCAGGCTGCGCCGCCGGACGCCGCCGGGGCTGGGGGCGAAGGCGCGGCGCAGGGCTCCGCGGACGGCGCGGCCGGAGCGCAGCCCGGCGGGGCCGAGGGCGGCGCGGCGCAGGACGACGCCTCCCAGGAGCTGCCGCTGCGCGAGGCGCAGCCGGGCGACATCCTCGTCATCTACGGGGACCCGGTCCTCCTCGACAAGCTCAAGCCGAACTCGGCCTATCGCTTCGTCGACCGGACCAAGCAGCTCTTCCTGCGCCGGATGGGCTTCTCCGCGCCGCCGGTCGGCTATTCCTACGATGCGGAGCGCGGGCGCGGCGAGGTCGTGATCGCCATCGACGACGTTCCGGTCCACCGCTTCTCCGTGCCCGACGTCGCGCCCGAGCGGCCGCTCACGCCCGCGCAGGCGACGGCCTATGCCGACGAGCTCGCGAAGATCCGCCTGCGCTACGCCGCCTCGCTGTTCGGCGTGCCGGAGGTGACGCAATGGCTCAAGGACGTCGAGCCCGCCTGCGGGCGCCTCGCCACGGACATCCAGCAGCTGATGCCGCTGATGACGCTCGTCGACACGCTGCGCCGCCTGCTCGAGGACGGCGTCGGCCTCGTGCCGCCGCGGCTCGTGCTGGAGGGGCTCGCCCAGTCCTCGCAGCGCGGCCAGGACCCCGACGTGATCTCGGAGGCCGTGCGCGGCTACCTGCGTCGGCAGATCTCGCACGCGGCCGCGGACGCGGACCAGGTGATCAACGCCCTCGTCCTGGCCCCCGACATGGAGGCGACCTTGCGCCAGATTTCCGGCGTCGACGGCAATCCCGCGGCGCTGCGCGGCGCCGAGGATACGGTGAAGGACGTGATCGCCGCGGTGCGCGCACGCGTCGACGAGCACGCGCTGGAGGCGAGTCCGCTGTGCCTGATGACGCCCGCGGACCTGCGGCGCCCGACCCGCCGGCTCCTGAAGCAGCACCGCATGGACCTGCCGGTGCTGGGCTTCTCGGACGTCGCCCCCGACTACCAGGTCCGCACCGTCGCCGTGGTCGGAAAGGCCCGTGCGGCGGCGTGATCTCGCCTCGCTTTCGTCACGGTCGCGCGCACACTGTTCCCCGCGAGACAGAACAGGCGCGCTCCGGCGCGAGAAACGGCAGCTCGGCGATGACACGCACCCCACGACTCGTGACGGCCGCCATCGTGCTGGCGGCGGTGACCGGAGCGCTCGCGGCGCTGCTCTGGCTCGCGCCCGCACCCGAGCGCGGCGGGGCCCTCCCCGACCCCGACGTCACCGGCTCCGTCGGCGACGGAGCGCCAGCCGCGCCGCCGGACGACAGCGCCGCGAACCAGATGGCCACGAACCAGATCGAGCCGGACCCCGCGCCTGCGGCGGCGTCCGCCCGGCCTCCCGGCTTCGCCGCGATCCGCGACGGGGCGAGCCTGCGACTCGTCGGCGCGGTGCCGGACGAGGCGGATCGCGCGGCGATCCTGGTCGCGGCGCGCGCCCGGTTCGTGGCCGAGCCCGTGATCGACGAGCTCGTCGTCGCCTCCGACGCGCAGCCCACCCCCACTCCCGTCGCCGGCCTCGCGCTCGCCGCCCTGGCGCGGCTGGCGGAAGGCGAGGCGCGGCTCGCCGACAACGCGGTCGCGGTCGAAGGCCGTGCCCTCTACCGCCAGGCGACGCAGCGGATCGAGGACGAGATGCGCCTGCGCCTGCCCGAAGGCTGGGTCGCGACGCTGCAGGTCGTGTCTCCCGAGCCCGTGGCCGAGCCGATCCTCGCTCCGCTGCCGTCCCAGGCGGCGGCTGCGCCCGCCCCGGCGACGACCGCGCCAACCGCGGCCGGTGACGCGGACGTCGTCCCGCCGCAGGAGGCCGAGGCCGGTCCCGAGACCGCGACCGCGACCGAGACCGCGACCGAGACCGCTACCCGATCCGCGGAAGACGCGGCTCGGCCGCCGCGTCCCCAGCGGGCGGCGCTGACGGAGCTGGCACTCCACCCGCTTCCGCCGCGGCGATGAAGTCCACGATCCGCTGCGCGAGGGCGCCCTCGAGCAGCGGCGCATGGCCCTGCCCCTCGACGATCTCCGCGCTCGCGGCCGGATGGCGGGCGCTCATCTCCGCCAGCGTCGCGGGCGAGAGCAGGTCCGAATGCGCCCCGCGGATGGCGAGCACCGGGACATGCGAGAGCCCTTCGTAGAGAGGCCAGAGCGGCGGGGGCGAGCGCTCGAGATCGAGCGACTCCAACGTCTTCATCAAGGCCGGATCGTAGGAGAGCTCCAGCGTCCCGTCGGGGCGCTCGGTCCAGGTTCCGCGGGCGAGCGCCATCCAGCCCTCGCGATCGAGGCCGGGAAACTGGGCGCCCTGGAGCCGCTGGAGCGCGTCGATCGCCTCGTCCCAGCTCTTCGGCTTCGGCAGCTTGCCGACGTAGCCGCGGATGCGGATCAGGCCCTTGCCGTCGATGACCGGGCCGATGTCGTTGAGCACGACCGCCTTCAGGAGCGCCGGCCGCGCCGCGGCGAGCGCCATCGTGATCAGCCCGCCCCGGGAGGTGCCGACGAAGGCCGCCTCGCCGACGCCCAGCGCCGCGAGCAGCGCGAGCACGTCGTTCATCTCGACCTGGATGTCGTAGTTGCGCCAATCGGGATCGCGCGCCGAGAGGCCGCGGCCGCGATAGTCGAGCGCGAGGACGCGGCGGGGCCGCTCGGGGTGCGTCGCGAGCAGGCGCGCCAGCGTGTGGAAGTCCTGCGCATTGCGCGTCAGGCCCGGCAAGCAGACGACGGGCCAGGCCCGGTCCGGCGCGGCCCCGTAGACGCGCACGTGCAGCGTGAGCCCGTCGGAAGCCCGCACGAAGCGGGAGACGTAGGTTCCTTCGTCGCTCATGATTCCGCAACCCCGTGCCGATCGGTCGGTTTCCGTCTTCGGCGGGAGGGACGCGGCGCGTCAAGCCCGGTGGCGCGAGGCGCGCGCCGAAAGTGGTGGACGGCGGCGTGATGTCCTCCCGTCTCGTGTGAAAAACACTTGCGCGGCAAGGGGCCAAATTCTATGGCGAGGGTCGGTCGCGCGGGCGCGTCGCCGATGCGGGCTCGGCCGTGCGCCGACGCGCACGGGGCGCATCGCCGGGGCGGATCGCAAGAGGGTGCCACCGCTCATGAACAGAGGTCGCCGGACGAGCCCATGAGCATCGCTCTCATCGCCCTCCTTCCCCTCGTGGGCGCCCTCTTCGCGCCGTTGACGATCCGCTGGGGCCGCAACGCCTGCGCCGCGACCGCGGGTGCCGCCTCGCTCGCCGCCTTCGCGCTGCTGATGTCCTTCGCGCCCGGCGTCTATTCCGGCGAGGTCGCGCGCCAGGAGCTGGAATGGCTGCCGCAGATCGGGCTGTCCTTCGCCTTCTTCGTCGACGGGCTGGGCTTCTTCTTCGCGACCCTGATCCTCGGTATCGGCCTCCTGATCATCGTCTACGCACGCTACTACCTCGCGCGGCAGGACCCGATGGGGCGTTTCTACGCCTACCTGCTCCTGTTCCAGAGCGCGATGCTCGGCATCGCCCTGTCGGACAACGCGCTGCTCTTCCTGATCTTCTGGGAGATGACGAGCCTCTCGTCCTTCCTGCTGATCGGCTACTGGCGCCACCTGCCCGAGGGCCGCCAGGGCGCGCGCATGGCGCTCGCGATCACCGGCGGCGGCGGGCTCGCGCTGATCGCGGGGATGCTGCTGCTCGGCGAAGCGGCGGGCACCTACGCGATCTCGGAGATCATCCAGCGCGGGGAGATCATCCAGGCGCATCCGCTCTACGTGCCGGCGCTGCTGTTGATCCTGGTCGGCGCCTTCACCAAGTCGGCTCAGTTCCCGTTCCATTTCTGGCTCCCTCACGCCATGGCGGCGCCGACGCCGGTCTCGGCCTACCTGCACTCCGCCACCATGGTGAAGGCGGGCGTGTTCCTGCTCGCGCGCTTCTGGCCGGCGCTGGCGGGGACCGACATCTGGTTCCTCATCGTCACGCCGATCGGCCTCGCCACGATGGCGATCGCGGCCTTCATCGCGATCTTCAAGAACGACCTCAAGGCGCTGCTCGCCTACTCGACGGTCAGCCATCTCGGCATGATGACGATGCTGCTCGGCTTCGGCACGCCGCTCGGCGTCGTCATCGCCATGTTCCACATCCTCAACCACGCGACCTTCAAGGCGGCGCTGTTCATGAGCGCCGGCATCGTCGACCACGAGGCCGGCACGCGCGACATCCGCAAGCTCGGCGGGCTCGTGAAGCTGATGCCGATCTCGGGCGTGCTGGCGCTGATCGCCTCCGCCTCGATGGCGGGCCTGCCGCTGTTCAACGGCTTCCTGTCGAAGGAGATGATGCTGGAGGCCGCCGTCCACACCGAGATCGCCGGCATTCCCTATCTCGTGCCGACGATCGCGACGCTCGCCGCGGTGTTCTCGGTCGCCTATTCGCTGAGGCTCGCCTGGTTCGCCTATCTCGGCCCCACGCGCGAGAGCTACCCTCACCACCCGCACGATCCGCCGGTGGGCATGTGGGGGCCGGTCGCGCTCCTCGTCGGCCTCGTCGTCGCCATCGGCATCATCCCGCCGATCGCCGGGCCCGTCGTCGCGACCACCGCGGCGGCGGTGCTTCAGACCGACGAGCTGCCCTACTACTCGCTCGCGATCTGGCACGGGGTTACGCCGGCGCTGTTCATGTCGATCACGGCGATCGTCGTGGGCGCGGTCATGGTCGCGCTCTACCGCTCGCTGTCGAATGCCCACGCCGCCCTGCCCCATCCGGAGGCGAAGGCGATGTTCGACCGGGTGATCGCGGGCGTCGTCGCGGCGGCGCGCGGCGTCACGGGCCGAACCCAGACCGGTTCGCTGCAGCTCTACGCCGGGGTGATCGTCGCCGCGATCGTGGCGGTGGGGCTCGTGGCCTTCCTCCAGGGCGGGCACGCCGCCGGGACGCGGCCGATGCTGCCGGTCAACACGCCGGCGATCGTCACCTGGGCGGTGCTGGTCGCGGTCTCGGGCGTCGTCGTCTTCGCCCACACGAGCCGGCTGATCACGCTGATCCTGACGAGCATCGTCGGCCTCATCGTCTCGGTGGCGTTCCTGCAATTCTCCGCGCCCGATCTCGCGCTGACCCAGATCTCGGTCGAGGTCGTCACCACGATCCTGCTTCTGCTCGCGCTGAACCTCCTGCCGCGCCACAGCGCGCCGGAGACGAGCGCCGCGAAGCGCTGGGGCTCCGGCGCGATCGCGGTCGTGGCGGGGCTCGGCGTCGCCTTCCTCGCCTATGCGGTGATGACACGCGACGTCGCCTCGATCTCCGAGTACCACATCGCGCTCTCCAAGCCCGGCGGCGGCGGCACCAACATCGTCAACGTCATCCTGGTCGACTTCCGCGGCTTCGACACGTTCGGCGAGATCATCGTGCTCGGCATCGCCGCACTCGGCATTTTCGCCATGCTGGATTCCGCCCTGCGCGGCGCCTCCGCCCGGCGGCTGGCGGCGATGCTGCCGCGGCGCAAGTCCGGCGACGCGCACCCGATGCCGCTCGTCGTCGCCACCCGCGTGCTGCTGCCGCTCGCGATCACGGTGGGCGTGTTCATCTTCCTGCGCGGCCACAACCAGCCCGGCGGCGGCTTCATCGCCGGCCTCGTCGTCGCCATCGCGTTGATCATGCAGTACCTCGCTTCGGGCTACGACTGGGCCTCGGCCCGGGCGCGATACAACCCGCACGGCATGATCGGCGCGGGCGTGCTGATCGCGGGCCTGACCGGGGTCGGCGCCTTCTTCTTCGGCGCGCCGTTCCTGTCGTCCTCCTACGACTATTTCCACATCCCGCTGATCGGCGAGGTGGAGCTCGCGACCGCCATCGCCTTCGATCTCGGCGTCTTCCTCACGGTGGTGGGCACGGTGCTGCTGGCGCTCTTCCAGATCTCGCGGGTCGAGCACAAGGCCGAGCACGAGCCCGTTCCCGAGGGACCGTTCGAGCCCCCGTTCCATCACGGCAAGGCGGCGCCGCGCGTCGTCGAACCCGCACGCGACAAGGAGGCGTGAGATGGAGCTTCTCGTCGCCAGCGGCATCGGCGTGCTCACCGCCGCGGGGATCTACCTCCTCGCGCGGGGGCAGACCTTCCCGGTGATCATCGGGCTCGCGTTCCTGACCTACGCCGTCAACGTCTTCCTCTTCGCCATGGGCCGGCTCGCCATCGACGCGCCGCCGATCTACAGCCCGGACGTGAAGGTCTACGCCGACCCGCTGCCGCAGGCGCTGGTGCTCACCGCGATCGTGATCTCCTTCGGGATGACGGCGCTGATCGTGGTGCTGGCGCTGCGCGGCTTCCTGGAGAGCGGCGACGATTCGGTGCAGGCGAACGAGCCCGCCGAGAGCGAGCGCACGCCATGAACCACCTGATCGTCGCCGCGATCCTGCTGCCGGCCTTCACCGCCGCCTTCATCGTGCTCGCCGTGCGGGAGAACCTGCGCGCGCAGCGCGTCGTCTCCTTCGTCGCGACCGCGGCGCTCTTCGCGCTGGGCGTCTACCTGTTCGCCCTCGCCTCGGACGGGCAGACCCGACCCTATCTCCTCGGCAACTGGCCGGCGCCCTTCGGCATCATCCTGGTGCTCGACCGGCTCTCGGCGCTGATGGTCCTGCTCACGGGCTTCCTCGCGCTGGTCGTCGTCGCCTACGCCTCGGGAGGCTGGGACGCGAAGGGCAAGCACTTCCACGCCCTCTTCCAGTTCCAGCTGATGGGCATCATGGGCGCCTTCCTCACGGGCGACGCCTTCAACCTGTTCGTCTTCTTCGAGGTGATGCTGATCGCCTCCTACGGGCTGATGCTGCACGGCGGCGGGCCGGCCCGGCTGAAGGCGGGCTTCCACTACGTCGCGATCAACCTCGTCGGCTCGACGCTCTTCCTCTTCGCGGTGGGCCTGATCTACGCCACCACCGGCACGCTCAACATGGCCGACATCGCCCGCAAGGCGAGCGAGGTCGCGGCCGGGGACGTGGCGCTGCTGCGGGTCGGCGCGCTGCTGCTGTTCCTGGTCTTCGCGCTGAAATCGTCCCTCGCGCCGCTGCACTGGTGGCTGCCGACCACCTACGGCGCCGCCTCCGCGCCGGCGGTCGCGATCTTCGCCATCATGACCAAGGTCGGCGCCTACTCGATCATCCGCATGAACGCGATGGTGTTCGGCGGCGATGCCGGCCCGCTCGCCTTCGTGGCGGAGCCCTGGATCATCCCCGCCGCGCTCGTGACCCTGGTGATCGGCGCGCTCGGCGTGCTGGCGACGCGCCGGCTCGTCGATCTCGTCGCCTTCTCGGTCGTGTGGTCGATGGGCTCGTTGCTGATCGCGCTCGGCTTGTTCGACGTCGCGGGGCTGACCGCGGCGCTCTACTACGCCGTCCATTCGACGGTGGCCGCCGCCGTGCTCTTCCTCATCGCAGACATGGTGACCCGCCGCCGTGGCGCCTCCGGCGACAACCTGCGCACGGCGCCGCCGATCGCGGACGACGCGCTCGTCTCGGGGCTGTTCTTCGTCGCCGCGATCGCCATGGCGGGCCTGCCGCCCTTCTCGGGCTTCATCGGCAAGCTGCTCATCCTCGACGCCACCCGCGCCTCCGCCTACGGGCCGTGGATCTGGGGGCTGATCCTCGCCACCTCGCTCGTCGTCGTGATCGGCTTCGCCCGCGCCGGCTCGACCGTGTTCTGGAAGGCCCAGGCCGTGGGCGGCGGCCTCGTCGCGGCCGCGCCCGCGCCCGAGCGCGAGGTCGACACGCCGGGCGCCGAGACCACGACGATGCGCTTGGCGGTCTACGCGTTGCTGGCGGTCGCGGCGCTGCTCGTGCTCCTCGCCGGACCGGTCACCGACGCCTTCGAGGCGACCGCTCGTCAGATCCTCGACCCGGCCGGCTACGTCGCCGCCGTGTTCGACGAGGCGATGATCCCGGAGTGGAGCCGCTGATGTCGCGAATCCTGCCCCATCCCGTGCTGACGGTGGCGATCACCCTCGTCTGGCTGCTTCTCGTGAACGCGTTCTCGCTCGGCGCGCTCGTTCTCGGCCTGATCGTCGGCGTCCTGGTGCCGCTCTTCACGGCGCCGTACTGGCCGGAGCGGCCGCGCATCCGCCACCCGCTGAAGATCGCCGCCTACATGGCGCTCGTCCTGTGGGACATCGTCGTCTCCAACGTGCAGGTGGCCTATCTGGTGCTCTTCCGGCGCGGGGAGAGCCTGCGCTCGCGCTTCGTCACGATTCCCCTCGATCTGACGTCTCCGGAGGCGATCACCATCTTCGCCGGCACGATCACGATGACCCCGGGCACGGTCTCGGCGGACCTGTCGGCCTGCGGCAAGGCGCTGCTCGTGCATTGCCTCGAGACCGACGATCCCGAGGGGACGGTGGCGCAGATCAAGCACCGCTACGAGCGGCGCCTCAAGGAGATCTTCGAATGATCGAGATCGCCGCCCTCGTCGCCATCGCCGCGATCTCGATCTCGATCGGGCTCAACGTCTACCGCCTCGCCAAGGGGCCCGACGTGCTCGACCGGGTGCTCGCGCTCGATACGATGGTGATCAACGCCATCGCGCTCATCGTGATGATCGGCGTCTGGTACGCCACCGACGTGTATTTCGAGGCGGCGCTGCTCGTCGCCATGGTCGGCTTCCTGTCCACCGTGGCGTTCTGCAAGTTCGTGCTGCGCGGCAACGTGATCGAGTGAGGGAAAGATGGCTTTCGCGATCGAGCTCCTGATTTCCGTGCTGCTCGTGGTGGGCGCCTTCTTCCTGCTGGTGGGCTCGATCGGGCTCGCCAAGCTGCCGGACATGATGCGCCGCCTGCACGGGCCGACCAAGGCGACCACGCTCGGCATCGGCGCGATCCTGATCGCCTCGATGATCAACGCCTGGGCGGTGCGCGGCTACCTGTCGCTGCACGAGCTGCTGATCACGCTGTTCCTGTTCCTGGCCGCACCGATCACCGCCTACATGATCGCCAAGGCGCACATCCTCGTCAGCCGGGAGACGCAGGAGGAATTGACCCCGCCCGGCACCGGCGCGCCCTGGTCGACGCTCTCCGAGGCGGAGCAGGCCCCGGCGGCGCAGGCGCCGGAAACCCGGCCGACCTGAGGGACGGCGGCGGCCTACGAGCGGCCCTTGCCCTTCTCGGCGAGCGCGATGCCGCCGAGCACGAGCGCAAGCGCGGCGGCGTGGTAGAGGCGGAACGGCTCCGACAGGATCACCACCGCCAGCATCGCGCCGAAGACCGGCACCAGGTTGACGAAGAGCCCCGCCCGCCCGGGCCCGATCAGCTCGACGCCGCGCATGTAGCAGAGCTGCGCGATCAGAGAGGGCAGCAGCGCGACGTAGGCGAGGATGAGCCAGCCCTCGAGCCCCGGCCACACGGTGAGCCCGAGCGCCATCTCGACCGCGAGCATCGGCAGCGACGCGGCGAAGGCGACCATCGCCATCACGGTGAAGAAGGCCATTTGCGGCATCGCCGGGCGCGACCGCAGTGCGAGCGTATAGCCGGCATAGGCCACGCAGGCGACGAGCATCAGCAGGTCGCCCGGGTTGAACGACAGCGCGAGCAGGGTCGCGAGGCTGCCCTGCGCCGCGACCGTCGCCACGCCGGCGAGCGTCACGAGCATGCCCGCGACCTGCAGCCCGGTGATCCGCGTGCCGTAGACGACGAGCGCGCCGATCAGGACGAGGATCGGGATGCCCCCCTGGATGATCGTCAGGTTCACCGCCGTCGTGTAGTGCGCGGCGACGTACATCAGCGCATTGAACGCCGCGAAGCCGAACGTCGCCATGGCCACGATCCGAGGCCAATTGGCACGCACCGTCGGCCAGTGGGCGACGAGATCGCGCCGGGCGAGCGGCGCCATCAGGCACACGACGATCAGCCAGCGCAGGCAGGTGAGCGCCATCGGCGAGATCTCGCCCACCGCGAGCCGCCCCGCCACGGCGTTTCCGCCCCAGGTGAGCGCCGTGAAGGCGAGGAGCAGGTAGGCCTGCCCCGATGCGCCGCCGGCGAGCCGGGACGTCTTCGCCGCAGCCGCCGGGTCCGGGTTTCGCTTGCGGCCGTCGGCCATTGCGCTCTATCACCGCGATCGGTTCGGGGGCGGAAGTCGGGTCATGGCTCTACGGTTTCTCGTGGTCGAGGGCAACAGGCGCACCGAGCGCGAAACCCACAGGCGGTCTTTCGGAACGGCCTATGCCGAAAGCTATTCGGCGGCCGTCCTGCGGCACGCCCCGGACGCCGCGATCGACGTCGCCCATCCCGCCGACGAGGGGGCGAACCTGCCCGACGCGGACGGGCTTTCCGGCTACGACGGGGTCTTCCTCACCGGATCGGCGCTCAACCTCTACGACATGACGCCGGAGGTCACACGACAGATCGACCTGATGCGGGCCGTCTACGCGTCGGGCACGCCGGCCTTCGGCTCGTGCTGGGGCATCCAGGTCGGCGCAGCGGCGGCGGGCGGGAGCGTGGCGAAGAACCCCGCCGGCCGGGAGATCGGCTTCGCCCGGCGCATCACGCCCACCGAGACCGGCCGCGCGCATCCGATGCTTTCGGGCCGCCCGGTCGCCTACGACGCGCCGGCGGTGCATCTCGACGTCGTCGAGAGCGTGCCCGACGGCGCGACTATCCTCGCGGCGAATCGGATGACGGGCGTGCAGGCCGCCGAGATCCGCCACGACGGCGGCGTCTTCTGGGGCGTGCAGTATCACCCGGAGTTCTCGCTCGCCGAGCTCGCCGCGATCCTCGCGCGCTACGACGAGCGGCTCGTCGCGGAAGGGTTCTGCGCCGATCTCGCGGCGGCGCACGCCTACGCCGCCGACATCCGCGCCCTCCACGACGACCCTGCGCGCCCGGATCTCGCCTGGCGCCACGGGCTCGACGCCGAGGTGCTCGACCCCTTCAAGCGCACCCGCGAGATCGCCAACTTCATCGAGGCCCTGGTGATTCCCACCAAGGCCGCCAGAGGACGCGCATGAGCCCGCCCCTTCCGCTGTCGTCCGCGACACGGTCCAACTCCCGCCCGCTGATCGTCCACCGCTCGTCCGGCGACCTGGTCGCCGACCGCCGCTACGCGTACGCCGCAGGCTATGCCGAGGACGGGGACCCCGTGGCCGCGGCCGATCTCGCCGCGCAGGCGCTGGAGCTCGCGCCGTCGTTCGCCCCGGCCTGGGCGCTGCTGGGCGAGGCGCGCCTCGCCTGCGGCGACGTCGCGGGCGCGATCGCCGCGCTGGAGCGCGCCAAGGCGCTCGAGCCCGAGGATGCGCTCGGGGTCGGCGTCACGCTGGCGCGGCTCGGCGTGTTGCCGGCGGCGGACGCCATGACGGAAGGCTACGTGCGCGCGCTGTTCGACACCTACGCCGACCGGTTCGACGAGCACCTCACCGCGGACCTGAACTACCGCGGCCCGGACCTCCTGCGCGAGGCGCTCGATCGCCACGCGCCGGGGCGGCGCTTCGGCCTCGCCCTCGATGTCGGCTGCGGCACGGGGCTGATGGGCGAGGCGATCCGCGACCGGGTCGCCCGCCTCGCCGGCTGCGATCTCGCGCCGGCCATGGTGGAGAAGGCCCACGAGAAGGGCCTCTACGACGCCCTCGTGGTGGCCGAGCTCACCGCCTGGCTGGAGGCGGCCGCGCCGGCGGGCGCGGAGCTGATCCTCGCCGCCGACGTGCTGGTCTACGTGGGCGACCCGGTGCACGTGATGGCGGCCGCTGCGGAGGCGCTCGCGCCGGGCGGCCTCTTCGCCTTCACCGTCCAGGCCCTGCCGGAAGGCGCCTCTTCGGAGGGCTTCGTCATCGGCGCGGACGCCCGCTTCGCCCACGCGCGGAGCTTCCTCGCCGCCCGCGCCGAGGCGGCGGGCCTCACGGTGGTGGCGATCGAGGACGGCTGGTCGCGCTGCGACGGGGGGAAGAGGGTTGCGGGGTTCGTGGTGGTGCTGGGGCGATGAGCGGGGATCAACCCGTGCGCGCCAACCCCTCCACCCCCACCCGCAAGTCCCCCTCGATCGGCATCGGCCGGCGCGTGGCCGCGTCGATGACGACGCAGACGCCCTCGGCGGAGGCCACGCGCCGGCCGCCCGAGAAGATCGCCTGCGCCACCGTGAAGGACGTGCGGCCGAGCCGCTCGAGCCAGGTCGCGGTCTCGACCTCGCCGGGATAGTGCAGCTCGGCCTCGAAGGAGATCGCGAGCTTGGCGATCACCACAACCCCGCCCGCGGCCTCGACGGCGCCGAGGCGCTCGCGCAGGTAGGCGACGCGGCCGGACTCGCACAAGGTGGCGTAGACCACGTTGTTGACGTGGCCGAGCATGTCGCAGTCGGAGAAGCGCAGCACGTCGCGCACGAGGACGACGCGCGGATCGGCGCGCAGGCTGTCGAGATCGCTCATCGCCTCACCCGAGATTGAGCTCGCGGAAGAAGTCGTTGCCCTTGTCGTCGATGACGATGAAGGCGGGGAAGTTCTCCACCTCGATCTTCCAGATCGCCTCCATGCCGAGCTCGGGATACTCCAGCACCTCGACCTTCTTGATGCAGTCCTGCGCCAGCCGCGCGGCGGGGCCGCCGATCGAGCCGAGATAGAAGCCGCCATGCGCCTGGCAGGCCTGGCGCACCTGGGCGGAGCGGTTGCCCTTGGCGAGCATCACCATCGAGCCGCCCGCCGCCTGGAACTGGTCGACGTAGCTGTCCATGCGCCCGGCGGTGGTGGGGCCGAACGACCCCGAGGCGAAGCCCTCCGGCGTCTTGGCGGGGCCGGCGTAGTAGACCGGATGATCCTTGAGGTAATGCGGCATCGGCTCGCCGGCCTCGAGCCGCTCGCGGATCTTCGAATGGGCGAGGTCGCGGGCCACCACGATGGGACCCGTCAGCGACAGGCGCGTGCGGATCGGGTGCTTGCTCAAGGTCCCCAGGATCTCCGACATCGGCCGCGTCAGGTCGATGTGCACGACGTCGCCGCCCAGCGACGCCTCGTCGACCTCCGGCATCCAATGCGCCGGGTTGTTCTCCAGCTGCTCCAGGAACACGCCGTCCTTGGTGATCTTGCCCAGCGCCTGCCGGTCCGCCGAGCACGACACGCCGAGCCCGATCGGCAGCGAGGCGCCGTGGCGCGGCAAGCGGATCACCCGCACGTCGTGGCAGAAATACTTGCCCCCGAACTGCGCGCCGACGCCGAGCTGCTGCGTCATCGCGTGGATCTCCGCCTCCATGGCGAGATCCCGGAAGGCGTGGCCGGCCTCCGAACCCTCGGTGGGGAGCGTGTCCAGGTAGCGCGTCGAGGCGAGCTTCACGGTCTTGAGGGTCTGCTCGGCGCTGGTGCCGCCGATCACGATGGCGAGGTGGTAGGGCGGGCAGGCCGCGGTGCCGAGCGTGAGGATCTTCTCCTTCAGGAAGGCCAGCAGGCGGTCCTTGGTCAGGAGCGACGGCGTGCCCTGGTAGAGGAAGGTCTTGTTGGCCGAGCCGCCGCCCTTGGCGATGAAGAGGAACTTGTAGGCGTCCTCGCCCTCGGCGTAGATCTCGATCTGCGCCGGAAGGTTGTTCCTGGTGTTCTTCTCCTCGAACATCGAGAGCGGCGCGAGCTGCGAATAGCGCAGGTTCTTCTTCTCGTAGGCGCCGAGCACGCCCTCGGCGATCGCGTCCTCGTCGAAGCCCTCGGTCCAGACCAGGCGGCCCTTCTTGCCCATGACGACGGCGGTGCCCGTGTCCTGGCACATCGGCAGCACGCCGCCCGCGGCGATGTTGGCGTTCTTGAGGAGGTCGTAGGCGACGAAGCGGTCGTTCGCCGTCGCCTCCGGGTCTTCGAGGATGGAGGCGAGCTGCTTGAGGTGGCCGGGGCGCAGCAGGTGGTTGATGTCCATGAAGGCCTGCTCGGCCAGCCGCCGGATCGCGTCCGGCTCCACCACGAGGATCTCGCGATCCCCCATCCGCTCGATGCGCACGCCCTCGTCGGTCAGCTTGCGGTAGGGCGTCTCGTCGGGCCCGAGGGGGAAGAGCGCGTTCTTCGGGGTGTTCTTGGGGGCGTTCTTGGGGGTGGCGGGGGTGGTGTCGGCCATGGCGGGCGAGCGTCCCTGGTTCGGGCCGCGCGCAGGCGGCGCGGCGGGATCGAGCGTGTCCTCAGGCTCTTAGAGCCTCGCGGCCCGGTTTCCAAGTCGGGGGGAAGGCGGGAGCCCGACGACCGGCGCCGCCCCTCAATCCACCAGCGCCTGCAGCATCTTCGACGCGCGGGCGAGCTGGTCGGGGTTCATGCGCGAGAGCGTGGCGTGGATCTTCTGGAGAAGCCGCTCGCGCTCGCCCGCGGGTCCTGGGCTGAGCCCGATGCCGAAGAAGGCGACCGGCTGGGTGTCGAGGGCCGTGCAGAGCTTCTCGATCGTGTCGAAGGAGGGGGCCGCCGCGCCGCGCTCCATCTTCGAGACCATGTCGAGGGAAATCTCGATGCGCTCCGCGAGAACGCCCTGCGTCAGCCCCCGCGCCTTGCGCAGATGGCGCAGGTTTGCTCCGAATAGGGCTTGCAGCGACACGCGACCCGATCCCCAGATGATTCGCCACCGTCGCTTGCGCGACGCGACGGAAGAACGGAATCCGGTTGCCGAACCGCCGCGATGCGGATTATAATTCTGATATATTGCCATTTCGCTATCTGGTTGCGCCTCATGCTGATCGAGATCATCTTCTGGTCGTGCGCCCTCGCCATCCCCCTCGCGGCGATCGCGTGGGCGACGTGGGAGCACGACATCCGCGCGCGTCTCGTCCCGCGCGCGGAGATCGAGGCGCGCGCCGCGCGGCTCCGGGAAGAGCACGGCGCGGGCGCTCTCGCCGCCGCCGAGGCGCGGGAAGCCGCCGCCTACGCCCGTGGCGACGCCACCGAGCAGGGCGTCTGGCGGCGTGTAGCCGGACGCCTGCGCAGACGTTGAGCCGGCGCAGCGCCCACCGTCTCCAACGCCCTCGGAACCGAGCCCGCGCCCTCACGGTTCTGTCTCGGTCCGGCCGTCGCGCCGGGGGAGGAGCTCCATGCCCACGAACGCCGCCGATCGAGCCCCCGACGGGTCCGCAGCCGACCGGATTCTGCGCCCCGGCGACACCTGCTGGCGCATGGCGCGCGCCGACCGCGCGGGGCTGATCGTGGACGCGCAGAACTATTTCAGGGCGGTCAAGGAGGCGATGCTCGCGGCGCGCGACACGATCCTGCTGATCGGCTGGGATTTCGACCTGCGCATTCTGCTCGAGCCCGACGGGCCGACGCTGGAGGGCCCGAATCAGCTGGGCGAGTTTCTCCGCTGGATCGCCAAGACGCGGCCGAACCTGAAGATCTACGTCCTGAAGTGGGACCTCGGCATGATCCAGGCGCTCGGTCGCGGCTCGACGCCGCTCATGCTCCTGAACTGGACCACGACCGAGAACATCCGCTTCCATCTCGACGGGGCCCACCCGCCCGGGGCGGCGCATCACCAGAAGATCGTCGTGATCGACGACACGTTCGCCTTCTGCGGCGGCATCGACATGACCGCGGATCGCTGGGACACCCGCGGGCACGCCGACGACGACGGTCGCCGTCGCCGCCCGAGCGGGCGGCCCTACGGTCCGTGGCACGACGCCACGATGGCGCTCGACGGCGGGGCCGCCCGGGCGCTGGGCGAGCACGCGCGCGAGCGCTGGCGTTGCGCCACCGGAGAGGATCTCGAGCCGCCGGCGTCCCGCGACGGCATCTGGCCGACGTCCGTCGCGCCGACCTTCACCGACGTCGATGTCGGCATCGCCCGCACGGCGCCGCTGTTCGGCGACAGGCCACGCGTGTTCGAGGTCGAGAGCCTGCTCCTCGCCTGCATCCGCGAGGCGCGCGAGACGATCTACTGCGAGAGCCAGTACTTCGCCTCCCGCACGGTGGCCGAGGCGATCGCCGCACGCCTGCGCGACCGCGACGGGCCGGAGATCGTCATCGTCAACCCGATCTCGGCGGACGGCTTCCTCGAGGCGGCGACCATGGACTCCGCCCGCGCGCGGTTGCTGAAGCTCGTCCACGATGCGGACCAGCACGACCGCTTCCGGATCTACACCCCGGTCACCGCGAAGGGCGAGGACATCTACGTCCACGCCAAGATCCTGATCGTGGACGACCGGCTCCTGCGCATCGGCTCGTCGAACCTGAACAATCGCTCGATGGGCTTCGACACGGAGTGCGACGTCGCCGTCGAGGCGGTGGCGGGCGCGCCCGACGAGGCGCGCCTGCGCGAGCGCATCCGCGACGTGCGTGCCGATCTCCTCGCGGAGCATCTCGGCCGCACGCCGGACGAGGTCCATGCGGCCATCGCGGAGCACGGGCTGGCGCACGCCATCGACAAGCTGCGCGGCCCCGGCCGCACGCTGTCGCCCTATGAGCCGGACCCGATCAACCCGGCCGAGGAGATCCTGGCCGAGAACGATCTCCTCGACCCCGAACGCCCGCCCAAATGGCTGCTGCGCGCCAAGGCGACGCTGCTCGCACCGTTGCGCTAGACGCCGCGGGTGCGCGGCGATCCCGCTTTCCAGCGCGCGTGCGTTCTGGCACAACAACAGCCATGAACGCACCGCCCCGCATCGACCGCCGCTCCTCCGTCTGCCCGCACGATTGCCCCTCGACCTGCGCGCTCGAGGTGGAGGTGATCGACGGGCGCACGATCGGGCGCGTCCACGGCGACGCGCGCCAGACCTACACGGCCGGCGTGATCTGCGCGAAGGTCGCGCGTTACGCGGAGCGGATCCACCACCCGGACCGTCTCACGCACCCGCTGATCCGCACGGGGTCGAAGGATCCTCGAGCGAAAGGCGCGGGCGCCTTCCGGCGCGCGAGCTGGGACGAGGCGCTCGACCTCGTCGCCGAGCGCTTCCTGGCGGCGGAGGCGGCGCACGGCGCCCAGACCGTGTGGCCCTACTACTACGCCGGCACGATGGGCCTCGTGATGCGCGACGGGATCAACCGTCTGCGCCACGCGAAGCGCTATTCCGGAATGTTCGCGAGCTTCTGCACGAACATGGCCTGGACCGGCTTCATCGCCGGCACCGGACGTCTCGCGGGGCCGGACCCGCGGGAGATGGCGAAAGCCGACTGCGTCGTGATCTGGGGCACCAACGCCGTGCACACCCAGGTCAACGTGATGACCCACGCGATCCGCGCCCGCAAGGAGCGCCGGGCGAAGATCGTCGTCGTCGACGTCTACGACAACGCCACGATGAAGCAGGCGGACGTCAAGCTGCTGCTGCGGCCGGGCACCGACGGGGCGCTCGCCTGCGCGGTGATGCACGTGCTCTTCCGCGACGGCCTCGCGGACTGGGACTACCTGCGCCGCTACACGGACTGCCCGGACGACCTCGCCGCCCATCTCGAAAGCCGCGGCCCCGCCTGGGGCGAGGCGATCACCGGCATCCCCGCCGCCGAGATCGAGGCCTTCGCGCGCCTCGTCGGGGAGACGAAGCGCACCTACTTCCGCCTGGGCTACGGCTTCACCCGAAGCCGCAACGGCGCGGTGAACATGCACGCGGCCTCGTGCATCGCCGCCGTCACCGGGGCGTGGCGGCTGGAGGGCGGCGGCGCCTTCCACAACAACGGCGCGATCTACGGCTGGGACAAGTCGCTGATCGAGGGCCACGATCTGCGCGATCCGTCGGTGCGGGTGCTCGACCAATCGCAGATCGGCCGCGTTCTGACCGGCGACGCCGAGGCGCTGCGGGGCGGCCCGCCGGTGACGGCGCTGTTCATCCAGAACACCAACCCGGTCTCGGTCGCGCCCGAGCAGGAGCTGGTGAAGCGCGGCTTCGCGCGCGAGGACCTTTTCACGGTCGTGCACGAGCAGTTCCTCACGGAGACGGCGGCAATTGCCGACGTCGTGCTGCCCGCGACCATGTTCATGGAGCACGACGACCTCTACCAGGGCGGCGGGCATCAGCACATCCAGCTCGGGCCCAGGCTGGTCGATCCGCCCGGCGAGTGCCGCTCCAACCACGAGGTGATCAGCGCCCTGGCCGAGCGGCTGGGCGCCGCCCACCGCGGCTTCGCGATGAGCCCCCGCGAGATCATCGACGAGACCCTGTCGGTCTCGGGCCACGGCTCGCTCGCGGCGCTGGAGGAGGCGCACTTCCGCGACGTGCAGCCGCCCTTCGAGACGGCGCACTACCTCGACGGCTTCGCCTGGCCGGACGGCAAGTTCCGCTTCCGGCCGGACTGGACGAGCGTCCCCGCCCCGACCATCGGCGCGTTCGGGCCGTGGGCGCAGATGCCCTCCCTCCCCGACCATTGGGCCGTGACCGAGGACGCGACGGACGCGCTGCCCTTCCGGCTCGCGACGAGCCCCGCGCGGCACTTCCTCAACTCCACCTTCACCGAGACGCCCACCTCCAAGGCCAAGGAGGAGCGCCCGAGCGTGATGATCCACCCCGCCGACGCTGCCGAGCAGGGCGTCGCGGACGGCGCCTGGATCGCGCTCGAGAACGACCGCGGGCGGGTGCTGGTGGTGGCGCGCCTGTTCGAGGGCGTGCGCCGGGGCGTGCTGATCGCCGAGAGCATCCACCCCAACGCCGCCCATCCCGACGGGCGCGGCATCAACACGCTCACCGGCGCGGACCCGGTGGCCCCCTACGGCGGCGCGGCCTTCCACGACAACCGGGTGCGGATCGCGCGGGCGGAAGGGTAGAGCGGCCGCCGCGGGGAACCCTTCACCCAGGCTTGGCCGTTGATGCGGCGCCCACAACGGAGCCCGCCGTGCCCGCCACCCGCAGTCTCGCCCTCGCCCTCCTCCTCGGTCTCGCCCTCTCCCCCGCGTCCGCGCAGGCGCCGACGCCGGAGGGACCCGCGACGGAGCCCGCCGCCCCGCGGCTCTCCGCGGACATCGACGCGTCCGACGACGCCGCCATTGCCCGACGGCTGCGCGCCACCTTCGGCGGCGTCGAGGCGCTGGAGGGGGTGCGCGTCGACGTCTCCGCGGGGGTGGTGCGGCTCGACGGCGAGGCTCCCACCGCCGCCGCGCGCGACCTCGCCGGCGCGCTCGCCGGGCAGATCGAGAACGTGGCGCTCGTCGAGAACGAGGTGCGGCTCGCCCGCGACCTCGGTTCCGCGCTGCGCTCCGCGCGCGAGCGGCTCGCGGGGCGCGCCTTCGACCTCCTCGCGCTCCTGCCGCTGATCGCGGTCGGCCTCGCGACCATCGCCCTGTTCTGGATCGTCGGGCGGGCCGTGGCGGCGGGGGACTGGCCCTACCGGCGCGCCCGCAACGCCTTCGCCCGGCGCCTCGGACGGCAGGCGACGCGCACCGCGCTCGTCCTCGTCGGCGTCATGCTCGCGCTCGAGATCGTGGGCGCGACGGCGCTCGCGGCCGGGCTGCTCGGCGCGGCCGGCGTCTTCGGCCTCGTCATGGGCCTCGCTTTCCGCGATCTCGCGGAGAACAGCCTCGCCTCGCTGTTCCTGTCGCTGCGCCAGCCCTTCGCGCCCAACGACTTCGTCGAGATCGGCGGGCACCAGGGCAACGTCGTGCGCCTCACGGCGCGGGCGACCGTGCTCCTGTCGGTCGAGGGCAACCACGTGCGCATTCCCAACGCCCAGGTCTACAAGGGCGTGATCGTGAACTACACGGCGAACCCGCTGCGCCGCTTCGCCTTCCTGGCCGGCATCGGCATGGGCGAGGATCTCGCCCGCGCGCAGGCGGTCGGCGTCGCCGCGCTGACCGCCACGCCCGGCGTCGAGGCGACGCCCGCCCCGCAGGCGCTCGTCACCGAGCTCGGCGACTTCGCGGTGCCGGTGGAGTTCGGCGCCTGGGTCGACCAGTCCGCGCACGACTTCATGAAGGTGCGCTCGGAGGCGATCCGCGCCGTGAAGGAGGCGCTGGACGCCGCCGGCGTTTCGATGCCCGAGCCGACCTCGCGGGTGATTCTCGCACGCGAGGGCGAGGGCGAGGCCGCCGCGCCGACGCCGCCGCGGGAGCCACGGGCCCAGCCGACGGAACGCGACGTCGCCAGGCTCGGCGTCATCGAGGCCCAGGCCGAGGCGGACCGCGCCAGGGGCGGCGCGGACCTGCTCGACCCGCGCGCGCCACGGGAGCTGTAATGCGCGGAGACGACGGCGGCCCGGCCCGCGAAACCCGCATCACTGCGCGTCGGTCGCCTGGACCGGCGCGCCGGCCATGAAGCCCCGCAGCTCCGCCTGTGTCACGCTGCCGTCGTCGTCGGCGTCGACGGCCCGGAAGATCCGGGCGTGGACGTCCTGGACCTCCTCCAGCGACAGCGCACCGTCGCCGTCGGCGTCCATGACGGCGAACATGATCCGCATCATGGGGCCGTGCTCCATGCCCCGGCCGCCGCGCATCATCCCGGGCCCCATGCCCTGGCCCATTCCAGGCCCCATTCCGGGACCCATGCCGGGACCCATGCCGGGACCCATGCCCATGCCGGGACCCGCGCCCGGATCCATGCCGCGCTGCTGCATCATCTGCATCATCTGCTCGGGCTTCATCATCGGCATGCCCGCGCCCGGCTGGCCCGGCTGGACCTGCCCCTGCGGCGAAGCTTGAGGCGACGTCTGGGCTTGGGCGGCTCCGGCCACGGCCGAAAGCGCGGTCAGAACGGCGGCTCCGGCGGCGAGCGTCAGGATCGGACTGGTCATGGCGTGCTCCTTTTCGTTCGGCTCCCGGCTGGAGCCGTTGTCGTGCGCGCCGACTGGTCCGGCGCGTATCCTCGCAAGCGACGGACGGCGCGATCGTTCCGCCGCCTTCCGAATTCGGTTCGCACGCGGCACGTCGCGAGGACTTCCGGTTCAGCTCTGGCCCAGGCCCAGCGCCGCTATGTCCTTGCGGCGGCGCTCGAGCAGCTTGGCGTTGATGGCGACGACGACGGTGCTGGCCGACATCAGGGCCGCGCCGACCGCAGGGGTCAGGACGACGCCCCAGGGATAGGCGACGCCGGCTGCGAGCGGGATGGCGACGACGTTGTAGCCGGCGCCCAGCACGAAGTTCTCGATCATCTTGCGGTAGGTCGCCCGCGACAGAGCGAGGATCGCGGTCACGTCGCGCGGGTCGTTGCGCACGAGCACGATGTCGGCCGACTGCACCGCGACGTCGGTGCCCGCGCCGATGGCGATGCCGCAATCGGCCTGGACGAGCGCCGGCGCGTCGTTCACGCCGTCGCCGACCATGGCGACCGTCTTGCCCCGCGCCTGCACCTCCCGGATCTTGTCCGCCTTCTGGTCGGGCAGCACCTCGGCGAAGTAGTCATCGAGGCCGAGCTCTTCCGACACGCTCTGCGCCACGGCGCGGGCGTCGCCCGTGAGCATCATGCATGCGATGCCCATCTCCTTGAGCCTCGCGATGGCCTCTCGGGACTCGGGACGGATCACGTCCGCCAGCGCCACCGCGCCGACGACCGCCTCGTCGAGCAGGACGTAGACGACGGTCTTGCCCTGATCCGCACCATGCGCGACGGCGTCGCTCGCGGCCTCGATGCCGCGTCGGCGCAGGTAGCCGGGGCCGACGACCTTGACGTCGCGCCCCGCCACGACGGCCTGCGCGCCCTCGCCCGGCAGGTTGCGGAACTCCCGCACGGGCTCGACAGCGAGGCCCCGCTCCTGCGCGGACCGGGTGACGCCGCGGGCGATCGGGTGCTCGGACTGGCTCTCGAGCGCGGCCGCCCAGCCGAGCACCTCGTCCGAGGAGAGGTCGCCGAGCGGAATGACGTCGCTCACGCCGAAGCGGCCCTCGGTGAGCGTGCCGGTCTTGTCGAACACGACCGCGTCGAGATTGCGGGCGCGCTCGAAGCTCGCCCGGTCGCGGATCAAGAGGCCGCTCGTCGCGCTCAGCCGGGTGCTCACGGCAACCACCAGCGGCACGGCGAGGCCGAGCGCGTGCGGGCAGGCGATCACCATCACGGTCACCATGCGCGCGATGGCGAACTCGTAGGCCGCCCCCACGGCGAGCCAGACGACGAGGGTGACGATCCCGACCGTGAGCGCGCTGTAGGTGAGGATGTTCGCGCCGCGGTCCGCGAGGTTCTGGCTGCGCGAGCGCGTCTCCTGCGCCCGGCGCACCATCTCGACCACCTGCGCAAGGTAGGTCTCGTCCCCGGTCTTGCGGATCTCGATGGTGATCGCGCCCTCGCCGTTCACGGCGCCGCCGATGACGACCTCGCCCTCGGACCGCTCGACGGGCTTCGACTCGCCCGTGAGCATCGACTCGTCCAGGCTGGTGCGGCCCTCGACGATGACGCCGTCGGTCGGCACCTTGGCCCCCGGCCGCACCAGGACGCGGTCGCCGGGCCGGAGGTCGGAGACGGACACGTCCTCGGTCGTGCCATCGGGCCGCACCCGGTCCGCCGTCGACGGCATCAGCGCCACCAGCGCCTGGAGCGCGGCCGAGGCGCCCATCGCCGAGCGCATCTCGATCCAGTGGCCGAGCAGCATGATCAGGATGAGGCTCGCCAGCTCCCAGAAGAACGGCTCTCCGGCGAGGCCGAAGACGGTTGCCGTCGAGTAGACGTAGGCCACCGTGATCGCCAGCGAGATCAGGGTCATCATCCCCGTCTTGCGCGTGGTGACCTCCGAGATGAAGCCCGTCAGGAACGGCCAGCCGCCATAGAAGAAGACGATCGTCGAGAGCCCGAAGAGCACCAGGCCCGATCCGGGAAAAGCGAGCGCGTCCGTCAGACCCAGGAACTCCTGGATCATCGGCGAGAGCAGCAGGATCGGCGGGGTCAGGACGAGCGTGATCCAGAAGCGACGGCGGAAGTCCGCGATCATCGCCGCGTGGTCGTGGCCTCCTTGGCCGCCATGGCCGCCGTGCCCCTGCTGTCCGTGCGACGCGCCCGGCGACGGCCCGTGCACGGGCGTGGTGGCGGCGGTCTCGCCCCCGGGAACGGACGCCCCGTCGGCGCCGCCGTCATGCGTCTGGTTGGCGTCGGTCATGATCGGGGCTCTCTATGTCGCACATGGCGACTTTCGGCCTTCCCCAGAGGAAGGCCGAGGCACCGCATCAGTCACGCTCCTCGAGATCGTCGATCAGGTCGCGCATCTCGGCGATCTCCCGCACCTGCGCCTCGATGATTTCGTCGGCGAGCTCGCGCACCCGCGGATCGGAGATCCGCGCCCGCTCGGAGGTGAGGATCGCAATCGAGTGGTGGGGGATCATCGCACGCATGTAATCGACGTCGTCGACCGTCGTCTGGCTGCGCACGAGCCACAGCGACAGCGAGAAGACGGCGATGGCGCCGGCGAAGATGCCGAGGTTGATGGCGCGGCTCTTATACATGCTCGTCATGTAGGCGAGCATGATCACCGCCATGGTCGCGCCCATGAGGAGCGCCATCCAGAACCTGGTCTGCGACCAGAACACGTGCTCGAGGGCATAGGTGTTGAGGTACATCAGGACGTACATCACCACCGTCGAGGTGGCGATCATCGCGGCGAAGCGCCAATAGGACATACGCTCACTCCTCGTCTCGACGGGCCTCGTCCGCGAGGCGGCGTCTCCGGGGCGAACTTGGCAGGAGGCCCCTTGGTTCCGAGCGGATCGCGCCACCGCAGGGTTTGCGCGGGCGTCCCGCTTGTCCCCGCCCCCCGCTCCCCCTATGGTCCGCCCCAATCCGGCATCCACGCGAGAGCAACAGCCCGTGCGCCACATCTCCACCCGCGGCGAAGCGCCCGCCATCGGCTTCACCGACGCCCTGCTGACCGGGCTCGCCCGCGACGGCGGGCTCTACGTGCCGGAGACGTATCCCGCCTTCGCGCCGAGCCAGATCGCGGCCTTCGCCGGGCGCTCCTTCGCCGACGTCGCCAAGGAGGTGATGGGGGCGCTGGTGGAGGGCGAGATCGAGCGGCCGGCGCTCGACGCCATGATCGAGGGGGCCTATGCCGGCTTCCGCCACCCGGCCACCTGCCCGCTCGTGCAGATCGGCGACAACCTGTTCGTGCTCGAGCTCTTCCACGGCCCTACGCTCGCCTTCAAGGACGTGGCGATGCAGCTGCTCGGGCGGCTGATGGACCACGTGCTCAAGGAGCGCGGCCAGCGCGCCACCATCGTCGGCGCGACCTCGGGCGACACCGGCTCGGCCGCCGTCGACGCCTTCTCCGGGCTCGACCAGGTCGACGTGTTCATCCTCTTCCCGCAGGGGCGTGTGTCCGAGGTGCAGCGCCGGCAGATGACGACGGCGGGCGCGGCCAACGTCCACGCCGTGGCGCTGGAGGGCACGTTCGACGATTGCCAGGCCATCGTGAAGGGCATGTTCAACCACGCCCGCTTCCGCGACGAGCTGCTGCTCTCGGGCGTGAACTCCATCAACTGGGCGCGCGTGGCGGCGCAGGCGACCTACTACTTCACCTCCGCGGTGGCGCTGGGCGGGCCGCACCGGCCGATCGCCTACAGCGTGCCCACCGGCAATTTCGGTGACATCCTCGCCGGCGACATCGCCCGGCGCATGGGCCTGCCGATCGCGGAGCTGGTGATCGCCTCGAACGCCAACGACATCCTGCCGCGCACGCTGGAGACGGGGAGCTACACCATCACCGGCGTGATGCCCACGACCTCGCCCTCGATGGACATACAGGTCTCGTCCAATTTCGAGCGGCTGCTGTTCGAGCTCACCGGGCGCGACGCCCCGGCGATCCGCGGCTTCATGGGGCAGCTGGCGCAGGCGCGCGCCTTCGCGATCCCCGAAGCGCCGCTCGCGAGCCTGCGCCGGACCTTCTCGGCCAAGGCCGTGCCGGAGGACGCGGTCGCCGCCGAGATCGCGCAGACCTGGCGCGAGGCTGGGTACCTGCTCGATCCGCACACGGCGATCGGCGTCGCCGCCGGCCGGGAGGCCCTGGCGCGCACGCCCGGAACGCCGCTCGTCGCGCTCGCCACCGCCCATCCGGCGAAGTTCCCCGACGCCGTCGAGGCGGCCTGTGGCGTGCGCCCGCCGCTGCCGCCCCACCTCGCCGACCTCTACGACCGCCAGGAGCGCTTCGACGTGCAGCCCAACGACCAGAGCGCGATCGAGCGCTTCATCCGCGCGCGCTCCCGGATCCCAGGGGCGGGCGCATGAGCGTGCCGCCCCCCGCCTACCAGGAGACGCGGCTCGCGAACGGACTCACCGTCGTCACCGAGGCGATGCCCCATGTCGCCACCGTGGCCCTCGGCGTCTGGGCCGGCGCGGGCGCGCGCGACGAGCGGGAGGACGAGCACGGGCTCTCGCACCTGCTCGAGCACATGGCCTTCAAGGGCACCGCCCGCCGCTCGGCCCAGGCCATCGCCGAGGACATCGAGAACGTCGGCGGCGACATCAACGCCGCGACATCGGTCGAGTACACCTGCTACACCGCCCGCGTGCTCGGCGAGGACGTCGGGCTGGCGCTCGACGTGCTGGGCGACATCCTCACCGCCTCGACATTCGATCCGGCGGAGCTCGAGCGCGAGCGCGGCGTGATCCTCCAGGAGATCGCCTCCGTGGAGGACATGCCCGACGACCTCGTCGGCGACCTCTTCGTCGAGACCGCCTATCCGGGCCAAGCGCTCGGGCGCCCGATCCTCGGCCGTCCGGAGACCGTGTCGGGCTTCACGCCCGACAAGATCCGCGCCTTCATCGAGCGCCAGTACCGCCCCGCCGGCATGGTGATCGCGGCTGCGGGCGCGGTGGAGCACGAGGCGGTGGTCGACGCGGCCCATCGCTTCTTCGGCGCCATGCCCGAGGGGGCGGCGCCCCCCTCTCCCGGGGCGACCTATCGCGGCGGCGAGACGCGGCTCGAGCGCAAGCACGAGCAGGTCAACGTCATGCTCGGCCTGCCGGGCCGCTCCTTCCGGGACCGGGACTACTACGCCGTGCAGCTCTTCGCGCAGATCCTCGGCGGCTCGATCTCCTCGCGCCTGTGGCAGGAGGTGCGCGAGAAGCGCGGGCTCGCCTATTCCGTCGACGCCTTCCACTGGCCCTTCTCGGACACGGGCCTGTTCGGCCTCGCGGCCGGGGTTTCCAAGGGCGACGCGAAGGCCTTCATGGAGGTCGCGATCGACACGCTGCGCGAGACGGCGCAGAGCCTCACCCAGGCCGAGCTCGCCCGCGCGAAGGCGCAGGTGAAGGTCGGCCTCCTCGCCGCTCTGGAGACGCCGGCGGGACGCATCGAGCGCCTGGCGCGCCAGCAGCTCGCCTGGGGCCGGATCGTGCCGATGCACGAGCTCGTCGAGCGGGTCGAGACGGTGGACGTCGACGCCGTTCGCGCCGCCGGGGCCGCGATGCTCGCCGGCGCCCCGACGCTCGCCGCGATCGGGCCGCTGAAGACGCTGCCGCGGCTCGAGTCGATCGCGGCGCGCCTGTCGGCCTGAGCGAGCCGCGCGCCCTCAGACGATCCCGCCGTCGACACGGAAGTCCTGCGAGGTGCAGGCGCTCGATACGTCGGAGGCGAGAAACAGCGCGAGCTCGGCCACGTCCCGGCCGACGAGGCGGCGCGGCAGGCATTGCAGGGCGAGGATCTCGGCCTCGCGCTCGGGGGTGATCCACAAATCGAGCTGCTTCTGCGTGAGGATCGCACCGGGCACGATGGCGTTGACGCGCACGAGGTCGCGGCCGAACTCCCGCGCCAGTTGGCGGGTCAGCCCGCGCACGGCGCTCTTGGCCGTGGCGTAGGCGGTGAGGTCGGGCACGCCGAGCATGTAGGAGGTCGAGCCGACGTTCACGATCGAGCCCGACCGCCGCTGCGCCATGTGGCGGAACGCGGCCTGGGCCGCGAAGAACTGGTGATCGAGGTTCACCGCCATCGCCTTGCGCCAATCGGCGGGGCCGATCGTCGCCACGTCCTGGCGCTTGTCGTTGGCGGCGTTGTTGATCACCGCGTCGAGCCGCCCCGTCTCCTGCGCCGCACGGTCGATCGCGGCGACGAGCGCCTCGGTGTCGGTGACGTCGACCCGCGCGAAGACGCATCGGGCCCCGGTCTCGGCCTCGAGCCGCGCCGCCAGCGTCTCGCCCGCGGCGGCGTCGAGGTCGACGAACCAGGTCGCGGCCTTCTGCGCCGCGAAGGCGGCGACGATGTCCGCGCCGATGCCGGACGCGCCGCCGGAGACGAACACGGTCTTGCCGGCGAGGTCGCCGTAGAGGGCGGTGGGCGCGGGACTCATGGGGTCGTCTCTCGAGATCGGGGGCCGCAGCGAAGCGCCGCGACGCTAGACGCGCGGGCACGCTGCGGTCAATAAAGCCGCAGGGCGCGGCCCCGGCGCGCCCGCCTCGCACACGGCCGAAGAGGAGACCGCATGCGCACGCTCGACGCCCGCCTTCTCGTCCCCACCGGCGCCCTTCTCGCCGAGGGCATCCAGTGGAACGCACGCGATGCGCGGTTGTGGTGGACCGACATTCACGGCCGGCTCCTCCTCTCCTGCGACGCCGATGGCGGCGATCTTCGCAGCCTCGCGCTCGAGGAGCGCCTCACCGCCTTCGCCTTCCGAGAGACGCGCCACGAGGAGCGCGAGGACGCGATCCTCGCCGCTTTCGCGAGCGGGCTCTTCGCGCTCGACCCGCGCACGGGCGCGCGACGGCGGCTCACGACGTTCGAGCCGGACCTCACCGGCACGCGGATGAACGACGGGCGCTGCGACCCCTCCGGAGCCTTCGTCGTCGGCGGCATGGACGAGGTCGATTTCAAGCCGATCTCCCGGCTGATCCGCTACGACGGCGTCGTCGAGACCCCGCTCGTCACCGGGATCGCGGTGACGAACGCACTCGCCTTCTCCCCCGATGGCCGGCTGATGTACCTCGCCGACAGCCCCACGCGGACGATCTGGCGCTATGTGCGCGACCCCGAGACGGGCGCGCTCGGCACGCGCGAGGTCTTCGCCACGGTCGGCGACGACGAGGGCGTGCCCGACGGCGCGTGCCTCGACGCCGAGGGCGGGCTGTGGAGCGCGCGCTACGGGGGCGGCGCGGTGCAGCGCTACCTCCCGGACGGGACGGCGGACATCCGCATCGCCGTCCCCGCATCGAAGGTGACCTGCTGCTGCTTCGGCGGGGAGGCCCTCGACCGGCTCTACATCAGCACGGCCCGCGAGGGGATGACGCCGGACGCCTACGCGGGTGAGCCGCTCGCCGGCGGCATCTTCGTCGCCGACGTCGGCACGGCGTTCGGGATCACGGGGCTCCCGGAGCGGCGGTTCAAGGGGCCGTTGCCGGCGGTGGGGTGAGGGATGACGGCGGCTGCGTCGCATCGTATACCGTCACGCCTCGCGGAGGGAGAGACATGCCGGCATCGAACGACCGAGATTCCGCCAGGGACATGCGACCACGCGCGCCCGGGATGCGTGCCGCCCCGCATTTCCGAACCCGTCTTCATCCGATCGATCACGAGCGCTTCTTCGCCGCTCTCGATACACCGGCCGAGCCGACGGAGGCGCTCCGCGCAGCTTTTCGTCGGCACCAAGAGACGATTCTCGCCCGCTAGCCACGCGTCCGCCGATCGACCTGGCGCACGAGCGCGTCCCGTCACGCCCCTGTCATGCGCGAGGGGAACAACACGCGCTTCGGCGCAGGATCGGGAGACACGATGAGCGGGCTCGTGCTCGAGGGGGTGACGAAGGCGTTCGGCGCGAGCCGGGCGGTGGACGGCGTGAGCCTTGCCGTCGCCCCCGGCGCATTCCTCGCGCTGCTGGGCCCGTCGGGTTGCGGCAAGACCACGCTCTTGCGCCTCGTCGCCGGGCTGGAGCGCCCGAGCGCCGGGCGCATCGCCATCGCCGGGCGGGTCGTCTCCGACGGCAGCGCCTTCGTCGAGGCGGAGGAGCGGGGGCTGGGCATGGTGTTCCAGTCCTACGCGCTCTGGCCCCACATGTCGGTGGCCGACAACGTGGCCTTCGGGCTGCGGGTGCGCCGTCTGCCCGCCGAGAAGCGCCGCCGGCGCGTGGCCGACGCGCTCGCCATGGTGGGCCTCGAAGCCTACGCCGACCGCAAGCCCGCCCAGCTCTCCGGCGGCCAGCGCCAGCGCGTCGCGCTGGCGCGCTGCCTGGCGCTGGAGCCGCCGCTGATCCTGCTCGACGAGCCGCTCGCCAATCTCGACGCGCATCTGCGCGAGTCCATGCAGCGCGAGTTCCGCCGCCTGCATCGCGAGACCGGCGCGACCTTCGTCACCGTCACGCACGACCAGGCCGAGGCGATGGCGCTCGCCGACACGATCGCGGTGATGCACGAGGGCCGCCTCCAGCAGGTCGCCGCCCCGCGCGACCTCTACGCCGCGCCCGCGACCGAAATGGTGGCGCGCTTCATCGGCCGCGGCGCGCTCGTGCCCGTCGCGATCCTCGAGCCGGCGCGCGAGGGCCGCCTCACGGTCTCGCTGGCCGGCCGCGTGCTCCCCGCCCGCGGCGACGCCACGGCACCCGGCCCGGGCAAGCTCGTGGTCCGCTCGGAGACGCTTTCGCTCAGCCACGCCCCGGACGCCGTGCCCGCCCGCGTCGCCGACGTCGTCTATCGCGGCGGCTTCCACACGCTCGACCTCGCCATCGAGGGCGTGCCCGACGTGCTGGTCCAGGTCCACGCCCGCGAGGCGCCCGAGCCGGGCGCGCGGGTCGGGCTCGCGATCGCGGACGCCTGGGCGCTGGCGGACTGAGATGCGCCGCGGCGGCTCGGCGATCGCGCTTCCGCCGGCGGCCCCGGCGCGGTATCCTGCGGGCATGACCGAGACCGAGACCGGCCAGACCATCGTCACCCTGCCCGAGCGCAAGGCCCGCGAGGCCGCGCGGCGGACGGAGGCGGTCGCGCGCGTGTCGGAGCGGCTCGCGGCCTACGCGCGGGCGCACGGCGGGCGCTACCTCGTCTACGGCTCGGCGGCGCGGGGCGAAATGCGCTTCGACAGCGACCTCGACATCCTCGTCGACTTTCCGCCCGCGCTCCACGCGGAGAGCTGGCGCTTCGCGGAGGACGCCTGCGCGCAGGCGGGCCTCCCCGCCGACATCCGGCCCTATGCCTGGTGCTCGGATCGCTTCCTCGCGCACGTGTCGCAGGACTGGACGGTGTTGTCGTGAGCGACGCGCGCTGGATCGAGGTGAACGCCGACATGGCCTCCGCGGCCAAGCATTTCGCGCGCGCCGTGGAGATCTTCGCCGCCGGGGATCTCGAGGGGGAAGACCTCGCCAGCTACAAGAATCGCATGGCGCTCCTCCAGGCCATGCAGTCGGGCTACACCTCGATGGAGGCCGGGCTCGAGCGTATCCTCGCCATTCTGGGCGAAGAGAAACCCGTCGACTCGGGCGCCTACCACGCAGATCTCGTGAGGCGCGTCAGCCGCCCGATCCCGGACGTGCGGCCTGCGATCCTCCCGCCGGATCTCGCCCGGGCCATCGACGAGACGCGCCGCTTCCGCCACGTCGCGCGCAAGTCCTACGACGACTTCAGCCCCACGCGGGCGGATCCGGCGGTGGCGGCGGCGGGCGTGGTCCGCGACGCGCTGGAGCCGGCGATCGCCGCCTTCCGCGCCGCGATGGACGCCTGATCCCCCTCACCCGCCCGGCGGGCGGGTGATCGCGAAGCGCGTCTCCTCCGTGCAGACGAAGTAGTCCCGGTAGCCGGCGCGCGCGATGGGCTTCATCGCGGCGGTGTCGAGGAGGCCGTCCTTCAGGTAGCGGTCGTCGATGTGCACGCCGACCACCTGGCCGATGGCCATGTGGTAGCGCGTGACGCCTTCGAGCGACGTGAGCGGAATCACCTGCAGGAGCTTGCACTCGAGCGCGACGGGGCTCTCGGCGACGCGCGGGGGCGCCACGAGGCGCGAGGGCGCGGGCGTGAGGCCCGCGTGGGCGAACTCGCTCTCGCCCCGGGCGAGCGGCGCGGACGTGGCGTTCATCGCCTCCCTCAGGTCCCAGGTCGCGAGCGAGCAGACGAACTCGCCGGTCTCGCGCACGAAGCTCACCGCGTCCTTCTCGCCGTCGGACGAGAAGGCGACCATGTGCGGGCGGTCGGAGACCGCGTTGAAGAAGGAGTAGGGCGCCAGGTTGACGCGCCCCTGCCCGTCCACCGCGCTGATCCAGCCGATCGGCCGGGGGGCGACGATGGCCTTGAACGGGTCGTGCGCCAGCGGGTGGCCGGCGGCGGTCTCGTAGAACATGGCGGCCCTCAGATGCGCGTGACGATGTCGGCGAGGTCCGGCCGCGGCCGGTCGGCCATGCGGCTCTCGGCCGTGCCGATATGGACGTAGGCCGCGATCCTCTCGTGCGGCGCGAGGCCGAGCGCGTCGAGGATGCGCCGGTCGTAGGCGATCCATTCCGTGATCCAGTTCGCCCCGAAGCCGTGAGCCTGCGCCGCGAGCATCAGGTTCTGGCAGGCGGCGCCGGCCGATAGGACCTGCTCCCATTCGGGGATCTTGGGGTGCGCCGCCGCACGCGAGACCACCGCGACGACGACGGGCGCGCGCGCGAAGCGCCCACGCTCGGCGGCGCGCTGCTCGTCCGTGGCCCCCGGGTTGTCGGCGACGTAGGCCGCCTCGACGGTCTCGCCGAGGCGCGTGCGGGCGTCGCCCTGGATCACGAGGAAGCGCCAGGGGGCGAGCTTGCCGTGATCGGGCACGCGCGAGGCGATCCGAAGCATGTCCTCCAGCGCCGCCGCGTCGGGGCCGGGTGCGGAGAGCTTCGCCGCCGGCGTCGAGCGGCGGGTGCGGAGGGTGTCGAGCAGGCTCGGGGGCGTCGCGTCCATCGGGGCATCCATCGGGGCGTCCATCATCTGTCCACAATCGATCGGGAACGGTATAACCGCTTCCCGCCGTGGGCGCGAGCCGCGCCGAACCATCCCGTTGTAGCCGATCGACCCATGCCCCGTCCGACATTGCGCCTCCTCCCGACCCGGCTCCTGATCGCGGCCTGCGTGCTTCTCGCCGGGGCGCTCGCGCACGCCCAGACGCCCGACATGTCCGGCGCGCCGCCCCCCATCGAGCCGGCCCCGCTCGCGCCGTCGCCTTTCCCGGCCCCGCCGACCAGCCCGGCGCCGACGGCGCCCGGGGGCATCGGCGACCTGCCGGTCCTGCCGCAGGCGGGCGAGCTGCGGCTCGCCGCCTACCATGCCGAAACCGGGACGCCGATATTGGAGGGGCTGATCTGGCGGGTGTTCGCGATGCGCGGCGACGACCCCGTGCTCGTCGCCCGCGACGACGGGGCCACCCCGCGGCTGTCGCTGCCGCCGGCGAACTACATGATCCACGTCTCCTACGGCTTCGCCTCGGCCATGCGGCTCGTCACCATGCAATGGGGCGACGTCGTCGAGCGGCTGACGATCAGCGCCGGCGGGCTGCAGGTCCGCGGCGTGGTGGGAGATCTGCCGATCCAGGCCAACGACTTCACCTACGCGGTCTACGTGCCGGTCGGCGACGACGCGGAGGGGCGGCTCGTCGTCGCCGAGGCGCGCCTCCCCGACCTGATCCGCCTGCCGGAGGGCGACTACCACGTGGTCTCGACCTACGGCGACGCCAACGCCTCGATGCGCACCGACGTGCGCGTGCGCGCCGGCGAGGTGACGACCGCCACCCTCAACCACCGCGCCGCGCGCGTGACGCTCAAGCTCGTCGCCGACGAGGGCGGCGAGGCCTTCGCCGGCACCGCCTTCAGCGTCCTCACCCCCGGCGGCGACGTGGTGCGCGAGGCGATCGGGGCCTTTCCGCAGGTGGTGCTGGCGGAGGGCGACTACGTGCTCATCGCCCGCCACGAGGGCCGCGTCTTCACCCGCGAGTTCCGCGTCGAGAGCGGCCTCGACCGCGACATCGAGATCCTCGCCGAAGGCTGAGCCCGCGGGCGCGCCCGCCGCAAGGGGGTTGCGCCGGGGCGCGATCCGGTCGACGAAGGCGGACCCACTCCGGAGAGCCCATGCAGCCTCGTGCCGACGACCAGCGCGACCCCGACGGTCCGCCGCCCCCGCCCCCCAGGCCGCCGCGCGAGCCGGTCTTCAACCTCCCCGGCGTCGTCCTCGTCTCGATCGTGCTGCTCCTCGCGATCCACGCGCTGGGCGCCGCGCTGGGTCCGCGGGGCTATTTCGACATCGTGCTCGACTTCGGCTTCATCCCGGCGCTGTGGACAACGAAGCTCGATCCCGACGCCGTGCGCGAGATCGCGCGCCGAGCGCTGGAGGGCGACGCGCTCGACGCCGGCCGCGAGCTCGGCGCGGCGCGCTACATCCTGACGCAGGGCTCCGGCGGCTTCTGGACGCCGCTGACCTACGCCTTCCTGCACGGCTCGTGGCTGCACGTGGGGCTCAACTCTTTGTGGCTCGCCGCCTTCGGCACGCCGGTCGCCCGTCGCATCGGGCCGCAGCGCTTCCTGTGGCTCTGCGCGCTCACCGCGCTCGCGGGCGCCGCCGCACATTGGATGACGCACCCCTACGACGTCACCCCGATGATCGGCGCCTCCGCGATCGTCTCGGGCATGATGGCCGCGGCCGCGCGCTTCGCCTTCTCCCACCCGGGCTGGCGCGGCCTGCCGCCGCATCTCGCCCCGCGGCTCGGCCTCGCCGAGATGCTGCGCAACCGCACGGCGATGCTGTTCATCGGCGTCTGGTTCGCGATCAACTTCGTCTTCGGCGTCGCCGCCGTGCCTCTCGGCCTGGCCACGGACGCCGGCATCGCCTGGCAGGCGCATATCGGCGGCTTCGTGGTGGGGCTGTTCGCGTTCCCGTTGTTCGACCCGCGGCCGCGGTGAGGGGCGTGCGGCGTCGCTTGAAAAAGTCGCCGTCGTCGCCCATCCTGTCGGGCCGCGCCCCGATGCAACCGGCCGAGAAGAGCCTGCGGGGGGCGCCGCGAACCAGGAGGAAACGATGACGGTCAGGCAGGTACTCGCGGAGAAGGGCGAAGGCGTCGTCACCCTGGAGCCGGACAGGAGCCTCGCGGAAGCCGCGCAACTCCTGGCCGAGAAGCGCATCGGCGCGGTCGTCGTCAGCGCCGACGGGTCGCGGGTGGACGGCATCCTCTCCGAGCGCGACATCGTGCGCGCCATGGCGCGCGAAGGCGCCGGCGCGCTCGACGCGAAAGTGTCTTCCTACATGACGCGCGAGGTCGTCACCTGCGCGCGCGAGGTGGCCATCGACGATCTGATGCACGTGATGACCCAGGGCAAGTTCCGCCACGTGCCGGTGGTGGACGAGGGCCGGCTCGTCGGCATCGTGTCGATCGGCGATATCGTCAAGCGGCGGGTCGCGGCGATCGAGGCCGAGGCGCGGATGCTGAAGGAATACATCGCGGGCTGAACGCGACCGCTCTCGACAAGGCGCGCCGCGGAGCTTAAGCCCGGCGCGTCGTCGAGAGGGGATTCTTCATGCGTCGCATCTGCGTGTTCTGCGGCTCCAATCCGGGCCACGATCCGGCCTACCGCGCCGCGGCCGTCGCGCTGGGGGAGACCCTCGCCGCGCGCGGCATCGGGCTCGTCTACGGCGGCGCGTCGGTCGGGCTGATGGCGGTCGTCGCCGACACGGTGCTCGCCGCGGGCGGCGAGGTGGTGGGCGTCATCCCGCAGATGCTGGTGGACAAGGAGATCGCCCATGGCGGCCTGTCCGCGCTGCACGTCGTCTCCTCCATGCACACCCGCAAAGCCAAGATGGCGGAGCTGTCGGACGGATTCGTGGCGCTGCCGGGTGGCGTCGGCACGCTCGAGGAGCTCTTCGAGATCTGGACCTGGGCCCAGCTCGGCACCCATGCGAAGCCCGTCGGCCTGCTCGACGTGAACGGCTTCTACGGCAAGCTCGAGGCCTTCCTCGACCACGTCGTTTCGGAGGGCTTCCTGCGCGAGGGGCACCGGGACATGCTGATCTCGGCGACCGAGCCGGGAGCGCTCGTCGACCGCTTCGCGGCCTATGTGCCGCCGGTGGTCCACAAGTGGGTCGAGCGTTCGCAGACCTGAGCTGGAGCCGCCGGCCCACGACCGCCCTTCGTCCTCTCGAGCCGGGTCGAGCGGGTTGCGCTCGGAACGAAGTTAGAACAAAGTGCGTCGAGACGGCCGGGGCGCGAAAGCGGGGGACAGCTCCCCGACGACGCGGGCGCGGCCTTGCCCGCAGCGGCCCGCGCCCCCACAAAGGCGGTCGCGGGTCCGGGCAGGACCACCCGGCGGGCACGAGACAGCGGAGGCGCGAGATGGCTGGCAGCGTGAACAAGGTTATTCTGATCGGCAATCTCGGCAAGGACCCCGAGGTCCGCCGGCTGCCGAGCGGGGACGCGGTGGTCAACCTGCGGCTCGCCACGACCGAGAGCTGGCGCGACAAGGCCAGCGGCGAGCGCAAGGAGCGCACCGAGTGGCACCAGGTGGTGATCTTCAACGAGAACCTCGGCAAGGTCGCGGAGCAGTACCTGAAGAAGGGCTCGAAGGTCTACATCGAGGGCCAGCTCCAGACGCGTAAGTGGACCGACAACCAGGGCGTGGAGAAGTACTCGACCGAGGTGGTGCTGCAGCGCTTCCGCGGCGAGCTGACCCTGCTCGACAGCCGCGGCGGCGGCGGGGGTGGCGGCGGCTACGGCGGCGGCGGCGAGGTCGAGGATTACGGTGGCGGCGGCGGCGATTTCGGCCGCTCCTCGCCGATGGAGCGCCGCCCAGCCACCGCCGGCGGCGGCCAGCAGGGCGGCGGCTCTTCGCGCTACAACGATCTGGACGACGACATCCCGTTCTAGGACGCGGCGCTTATCGATTTGCACACTGTGTCTGCAAGGACCGACCAGGAGCTGCGCCTAGCCGACGGGCGCTCGGTGGGGTATGGGAAAGATTGTTCGCTTGCGGGGGCACGCTCGGATGAAGCTCAAGTCTTTCCAGGTCTTCAATTTTCGTTCGATACCGGACAGTGGGCCGGTGCGGCTCGAGCAGATGACGGCGCTGGTCGGCCGCAACGAGAGCGGCAAGTCCAACCTGCTCGTCGCGCTCAAGAGCTTGAATCCGCCGGAGGGCCGGAAGCCGCTCTCGCCCGTCAAGGATTTTCCGCGCGATCGTCGGCTGGAGGAGTGCAGCGACAAGACGAAGGTCGTCTCGACGCAATGGGAGCTAGCCGAGCACGAAGTAGCTCAGATAGGCGAACTCCTCGGCGCGGAGAATCGGATCCGCCAGGTCGAGATCGGCCGCTACTTCGACGGGACGCTCTGGGTCGGTCTCACGGGGCTCAAGCGGCCCACCGTCGATCCTGCCAAGGCGAAGTCCGCGCTGAGGCGGCTCGAGCCGATCATCGCCGGCTTGATCGGCGAACTTGCGCCCGAGCAGCAGGCTGCCCCGACGGAAGCGCTCCAGGCCGTGGCGGCATTTGCCGAGGGGTTCGATAAGCCGCTTGCCTGGGTGACGGGCTTCCTATCGGCCGCCAAGGCCCTAAGGGCGAAGCTCGGGGCCGTGGGCGTCATGCTGGGCGACGCTCCGGACGAGGTGCTCGGCGAGGTCGAGGACCGAGCGGCGGCTGTACAGGGGCACGACGAGGCGGCGAAGAAGGCGAGGGGCCTTGTCGCGGACTGGCTGCCCACATTCGTCTACGTCGCAGACTTCCCCGAGCTGAACGGGCATCAGAACATCGATACCTTCCTCCAGCGTCGGGGCCAGAGCCAGCCGCTGACCGAGGCGGAGTCCAATTTCGAGAAGCTGGCCAAGGTCGCCGACTTCGATCCGCAGGAGCTCAGCCGCCTCCGCCAGGCCGACGACCACGAGACGCGGAACCAGCTGCTCAACAGGTCCGGCGCCCTCGTCACGAAGGAGATCCGGAGGCTGTGGAAGGACCGAAGCCTCAAGGTTCGCTTCAACATCGACGGGCCGCATCTCGACACGCTGATCTCGGATCCGAACGCAGCGTACGACGTCGAGGTGAACCTCGATGAGCGCAGCCGCGGCTTCCGCTGGTTTTTCTCCTTCTACACGACCTTCGCCGCCGACACCCAGGGGGGCGCTTCCGAAGGGGCGATCCTTCTGCTCGACGAGCCCGGGCTCTATCTGCACGCGAAGTCCCAGGAGGACCTCGTCCGCCACCTGAGGGCGGACTTCCCCAACCAGATCGTCTACACGACGCATTCGCCGTTCATGATCCCGCCCGACGACATCGGGATCGTCCGCACCGTGAACATCACGGCAGACGACGGCACCACGGTAACCAACGATCCCACCGGCGATACACGAACCCTTTTTCCGCTGCAGGCCGCCCTCGGCTACAGCCTTTCCCAGACGCTCTTCGTCGGGCACGCGAATCTCGTCGTGGAGGGTGTCACTGATTTCTGGATCTTGGGCGCGGCGAACGCCCACATGCGCGCCCAAGGCTTGGCACACCTGCCTCCGGAGATGGTCATCACCCCAGCCGGCGGCGCCGGCAAGGTGTCATACATGGCCGCTCTAATGTCCGCCCAGGATCTCGGGGTGCTGGTCCTCCTGGACCACGACAAGGCCGGCCGCGACACCCGCAAGGAGCTGGTCACGAGCCGCCTCGTCCAGCCGAGCTCCGTGCTCCTCGTCTCGGAGGCCTTCGGCGACGATCGGGAGGCCGACGTCGAGGACCTCCTCGATCCCGCCGTCTACGAGGCCCACGTCCGCGCGACGTACCAGAAGGAACTCAGGGGCAAGAAGCTCGCCCTCAACCCGAACATCCCCCGGATCGCACGGCGCTTCGAGGCCGCGTTCCAGGAAATCGGCCTGGAGTTCAACAAGGTCCGGCCTGCCCGAGAGTTCATGGCACGGCTTGGAACGGATCCGGACAAAACGCTTCCTGCCGGGAGCGTCGGTGCGTTCGAGACGCTGTTCAAGGCGATCACATCCCGTTACGAGCAGCTGGCCAGCGGGCGCAGAGCTCCTTGAACCGAACTGCGCTTTTCGAGGCGGCCTACGTGAGCGATGATCGCGACAGGGATTCGTCGCTCGACGAGAGGACAGAATGCGGTACCCCGACGTGAAACAAGGTGAATGGCATAAGGTGCTAAAGCACACAGTGGACAAGTCTTACCGCTCAGAACCGTTCTAGGACGCGGCAATCGTCGAAGCGCCGATCGGAGGCCGCGCCGGAGCAAGCGGGCGTTAAGCCGGATGACCTAGGGTGGCGGGTAACTCTCTCCGCCGGAGGTCGCCTTGACGCGCTCCATCGCCGCACTCGTCCTGCTGCTCGTGCTCACCGCCTGGGTCCCCGCGCGGGCGCAGGCGCCCGTCGTCACGCTCCTGCAGACGCATCCCTCCAACCCGATCGGGCTCGGCCGCGACACCACGCTCATGCTGCGCCTCGCCTACGAAAGCCAGCACCCGGTGAGCATTCACGCGACGCTGGTCGACGCGGACGGACGCGCGGTCGGGATCAACGGCGGCGGCGCCGCGCGTCCGGCGGGCACCGGCGAGGCGGTAGTCTGGGTGGCGGCGCGCGAGGCGCGCACGGTGAGCCGGGTCGAGATCAGCGTCTACGACGTGGATTCCGCCCGGCCGACGCACCGGATCCTCCTCCCGCTCCGGGCGTCCTGGCGCGGCGAGCCGGCGAGCGGGCCGACCCCTCCCCAACCCGCATGGATCGAGCGGATCCGGGCCGAGCAGTCGGCGGTCCTCGCCGAGCGCCAGGCGGCGAACCCACCGCCGGAGGACGGCATCCGCGGGACGCTGGTGCTCTGGTCGGTCCCGCTCTATCCGATCGCGCAGATCATCGCGCTGGTGATGACGGCCGGATGGTGGCGCGTCGCGGCAGGACTGCCGCTGCTGGTGACGGGGCCGCTCGTGGCCATCCTCGTCTTCTGCACGATCGTCGGCATCGATTTCGGCCTCCTGCCGCTCGTTCTGATCTTCGCCTCGCCGCCGGCGATCCTGTATCTCGTCGTGCTCGGGATCGTGCGCACGGGTGTCGCCGCGCGGGCCTAGGCTCTGCAGCCGTCAGGGCTTCGATCGATCGAAACCGGGAGCGTTTCGCCCCGCGCCTGTCGACACCCTCCGTCACTCCGAAGGCGCGCGCGCCGGCGTGCGGATGCGGCGAACGAGCAGGCCCAGGCCATAGGAGGCGTGCAGCGCGGCCGCGAGCCCGAAGGCACGCCAGATCAGCGCGGCGCTCTCCAGATCGACCTTGGCGTCTGCGATGACCTGGGCCGCCAGCGTGAGGATCACGCCGAGCGCGAAGGCCGGCAGGCCCAGGTACAGGCCCGCCGCGAACCCGAACATCGCACCCGTCGCCAGGAGCAAGAGGTACATGCGCCCGCCTCTCCCATTCCCTGCGCCCGGCTCCCCGGAGCCGCGACTCGTCGTCGCGATAACATAGCATAAGTTCGATAGGTGCGAGTCCTGCAAGGCGCTCCGCGAGTCGACCTTCCACAGGCGGCCGACGCGCGGGAACCCGCGACGACCTTCGCGGTTGTCCGTCCTCTCTGGAATAGGACGGATGCAACGATGCTCGAGCGCAGGCCACCGCCGGACGCCGTGGCCGACGACCGTGTGTCGAACGCGAGCCCGCCCGCCGTCGAGACGCGCTTGAACCTGGCGGCGGCCGTATCGCTGCATGTCTGCGCCTTCGTTCTCGGCATCGGCGCGCTCTATCTCGGCAAGGACGTCGTCCTCCCGATCGTGCTCGCGTTGATCGCCGCGCTCACGTTGAGCCCGATCGTGCGCAGCCTGGCGCGCCGCGGCCTGCCCTCGACGCTTTCGGCGCCGGTGATCGTGCTCAGCCTCGTCGCCGCTCTGGGTCTCGGGGCCTATATCCTCAGCTATCCGCTCAGCCTCTGGCTCGCGCGCGCCCCGGAGATCGGCCGCGAGCTCGAATGGGAACTCTATTCGCTGCGCGCCTCGCTCGCCGCGGTCGAGGAAGCGACGAAACAGGTCGACGACCTCGCAGGCGGCGCGGACGACCCGGAGGTGAACGAGGTGGTCGTGCGCGAGCCCGGCTTCCTGGTGAGCGCCTCCACGGGGCTCGCGGGCGCCGCGGCGACGGTCGCCATCGCCACGCTGCTCGCCGTTTTTCTGCTCGCCGCGGGAGATCGGATCTACGAGCGCATCGTTCACGTCCTGCCGACGTTCCGCGACAAGCGCACGGCGGTGGAGATCGTGCGCGCGATCGAACGGTCGATCTCGCGCTATCTCCTCACGATCGCGTTGATCAATTCGGGCCTCGGCCTCGCCGTGGGCACGGCGATGTGGGCGCTCGGCATGCCCACGCCCTACCTGTTCGGCGTGATGGCCGCTCTCCTGAACTTCATGCCGTACATCGGCGCCATCGTCGGCGTCGCGATCACCGCGGCGATCTCCTTCGTCACTTACGACGGGCTGTGGCTCACGCTCGCGCCGCCGCTGGCATACTTCGCGCTCACCGCTTTCGAAGGCAACGTCGTCACGCCGCTCATCGTCGGCCGACGGCTGGAGATCAACGCCATCGCGATCCTGGTCGGCGTGGCCTTCATGGGCTGGCTCTGGGGGGCCGTGGGCGTGCTCCTGGCCGTGCCGCTCCTCGTGGTGATCAAGACGATCTGCGATCACCTGGACTCCTGGGCGGGTCTCGGAGCGTTCCTCGCGGGCACGTTGACGCGGGACGATCAGGACCGCTGAGCGCCCGTCCCGTGCGGACGCGGGCTTCAGGACCTCGGCTTGCGCTGATCACGCAACAGCGACACGACGGCGGCCAGAAGGAAGCTCGGTAGGACGGCGTAGAGCCCCAGCGCCGCCGCGCCCATCTCGCAGCCGCCCGAGCTGCCCGGCCCGCAGCCGCCGGCGAGATGCCCGATGGCGAGCGCGCCGAAGGCGACGATGACGGGAAGAGCGATCATCGCCAGGACGCCGAGGCCGAGCGCTCTCGCCAGCAAGCTCGGCAACGAGCGCGGGCGCGCACTCGTCATCGCACGCGGCCCGAGAATGCGGCCGCGCCTGCGCGGAACGCCGCGTCTGCCCCGAGGACGACGATCTGCATCAGGCTCTTCCGTCTGGAGAAACGCGGCCTTAGGAGTGATGGGCTACGATCGGAGCCGGCGGATGTCAAACGAGGGCCGCGCGCGCACGGCCCGAGCCGACGCGTCGCCGACGACCGCACGACGAAACCCGCGATCTTCGACGGAGAGAGGTGCATGACGGCAGGCTGGCTCTACGGCGGCGATGATCGGCCGCAGCACGACGAGCGGCGGCGCGAGGTGCGCCGGCGACTCGGGATCCCGAGCATCGCCTTCGTGCCGAAGAGGCGCCTGCGCTTCGCCTGCACGGTCGTCGACCTGTCGCAGAGCGGGGCGCGCGTGCATTGCGACGAAGCCGATCGCCTGCCGGACGCCTTCATCCTCTACATCGACGGCGCCGAGGCGATCAGCCGGGTCTGCGAGGTCGTCCGCCGCAGCCGCTCCAATCTCGGCGTGCGCTTCCGCTACCGGTGAGCAATCGCTCCGACACCCGCATCGCGGATCGCCGCCTCGAGCATCTCCTGGCTGTAGGGCTTGGGAAGCGTCGGCAGGTCCGCGCCCTCCGGGAGCGCGCCGTAGCCGCTGGCGAGGACGACGGGCAATTCCGGCCGGCGCTCCCGCAGCGCGGCGGCGAGCTCGACGCCGGTCATGCCGGGCATCGACTGGTCGGTGATCACGAGGTCGACGTCGGGTCGCGCTGCAATGACCTCGAGCGCCTGCGCGCCGGATTGCGCCGTGATGACCGTATGGCCGAGATCCTCGATCAGGTCTGCCGTTCCCATGGCGGCCAGCGCGTCGTCGTCGACGAGAAGGATGGTGGACATCGGGGGAGCTGCTCCGGATGCTGATACTACCTGGAGAACAACGCCCAGAGCGCGCCGGGAGTTCGCCCGAGCCTGGCAGTCGTCGCGACGGCAGCGGTGCGGTACGAGCCACGACTGGTCGGAAAAAGAATCACACGAATCGCGGCGGCGTGCAAACCCGGGGCACGCCCGCGCCTTCGTCGAGGACCCCGCCCCGGCGGGGCGTGACACGTTCTCCGCCACGGGGGAATGGGCGCTGCCGCGCCGAGCGCGGCTCACTCGGCCGCGGCGGGGCGCGCGGCCCGGTCGTCCCGCCGCTCGGCCTCCCCGGGCCGATCCACGCCGATGAACCCGCCGGATTGGCGCGCCCAGAGCCGGGCGTAGGCGCCGCCCTTGTCGAGCAGCCCGTCATGCGTGCCCTGCTCGACGATGCGCCCCTCCTCCAGCACGATCAGCCGGTCGAGAGCCGCGATCGTGGAGAGGCGGTGCGCGATGGCGATCACGGTGCGGCCCTCCATCAGGCCCTCGAGCGAATCCTGGATCGCCGCCTCGGTCTCCGAATCCAGCGCGGAGGTGGCCTCGTCGAGCACCAGGATCGGCGCGTTCTTCAGGATCACCCGCGCGATCGCGACCCGCTGGCGCTGGCCGCCCGAGAGCTTCACCCCGCGCTCGCCGGTATGGGCGTCGTAGCCGCGCCGGCCGACATGGTCGACGAGCTCCCCGATGAAGCCGTGCGCGTGGGCGAGGCGCGCGGCGCGCTCGATTTCGGCGTCCGTCGCGTCGAGCTTGCCGTAGGCGATGTTGTCGCGGATCGAGCGGTGGAGCAGCGACGTGTCCTGCGTCACCACCCCGATCTGCGCGCGCAGGCTGTCCTGCGTGACCGTGGCGATGTCCTGCCCGTCGATGCGGATGCGCCCGCCCTCGAGGTCGTGCAGGCGCAGGAGCAGCGAGACGATCGTCGACTTGCCGGCGCCCGAGGGTCCGACGAGCCCCACCTTCTCCCCCGGCGCGATGCGCAGATCGAGATCGTCGAGGACGCCGCCCTCCTCCTTGCCGTAGTGGAAGCGCACGCGCTCGAAGCGGATCTCGCCGCGGTCGACTGCGAGCGACGCCGCCTCCGGCGCGTCGACGAGCCCGTGCGGGCGCGCGATGGTGCGCATCGCCTCCTGGAGCGTGCCGACGTTCTCGAAGACGCCGCGGACCGTCTGCATCACCCACCCGGACATCGTGACGACGCGCATCACGAGCGCGAGGCCCGCCGCCGCGACGCCCGCCGACATCGCGCCTTCGCGCCAGAGCAGCAGCGAGAGCGTGGCGGTGGCGACGAGGAGCGCGGCGTTCATGATCTGGAGGATCGCCGTCGTCGAGGTGACGAGGCGCATCATGTCGAGGAAGGCGCGGGTGTTGCGCGCGATCGCCTCGCGCACGGCGGAGCGCTCCGCCTCCGTGCGGGCGAAGAGCTTCACGGTCATCACGTTGGTGTAGCTGTCGACCACGCGCCCGGTCATGGCCGAGCGCGATTCGGCGACCTTCAGCGAGCGGTCGCGGGCGCGCGGCACGAAGTAGCGCAGGAGCGCGGCGTAGCCGAGCACCCACGCCACCATCGGCAACGCCAGCCAGACGCTGATCGAGGAGAACAGCACCACCGCGGTGATGGCGAAGATGCCGACGTAGAGCAGCGTGTCGAGCAGCGTCACCGCGATCTCGCGCACCGCCTGGCCCGACTGGAGGATGCGCGTCGACAGCCGCCCGGCGAAATCGCCCTGGAAGTAGGAGATCGCATGGCCGAGCGTGTAGCTGTGCGCGCGCCAGCGAATCATGTTGGTGGAATTGGCCACCAGGATCTGGTTCTTGACCACGTCGTGGACGAAGTTCAGCCCCGGGCGCATCACGAGCACGAACAGGCCGACCAGCAGGAGCGCGAGCCCGTGCGTCTCCAGGATCGTCGCGGGATCGCCGTCGGTGAGCAGGTCGACGAACCAGCCGATGAGCAGGTAGAGCGAGCTCTCGAACACGCCCACCGCCGTCGCCACGAGGGTGAGGACGACGAACCAGCCCTTGGTCGGCGCCAGATAATGCCAGGCGAAGGCGGCGACGCCGCGGCCGGGCGGCGTCTCGTCCTGGTCGAAGGGCGCGAACGGATCGATTCGGCTCTCCGCCCAGCGGAAGAGGGCGGACGGGGGCTTCGGGTCGGGGTCTTGCATGCGGTCTGTCGTTTCGGGGCTGGACATCTTGCGTCAACTAGGGCGGGCGCGCCGCGGTTCGACCTCGCGCTCGCGCAAAGGTGCGACGCGTCACCCCGGCCGGCGCATCGCGGGGGGCAACGGCGCGCCGTCGTAGGCGACGCGCGAGCGGGAGAGGACGAGCCCGTCCTCGTCGACGATCAGGCGAAACCGCGCGCTCTCATGGAAGAAGGTGAGCCGCCACCGGCCGTCGTCCTCGCCCACGCCGCGCTCGACGCGGCTGGTGATGCCACCCTCCCGCAGCAGGCGTACAACGTCGGCCGGCGCGAGCTTCAGGCCCTCCCCGATCAGCTCGGCGTCGACGTCGAAGCCGTCGGCGTCCCGGCGCACGCGGGCGCCGGTCATTTCCGGTCGTCGTCCTTGTCGATGATCGTGTATTCCACGTCGACGATGGTCTGGTCCTCGTCCCGCGGCCGGAACGGGTCGCGGCGGAACGGGTCGCGCTGCGCCGCGTCGCGCGAGACCACGTCGCGGCGGCCGGACAAGGCCTTGCCGCGCCCGATCCAGGCGGCGACGCCGCCGGCGACGAGGAGCGTGGGGATGGCGACGAGCGCGATGCCGGCGGCGAGCGTGAGCACCATCAGGCCCACCAGGAACGCGGCGACGACCCCGAGCCCGATCGCCCAGCGCGGGATCGAGACGACGCGCTGTTGACGGCCGTCGTACTTGATGAAACGGATCATGCGCTCCTACCCTTCCTCTTCTTCGCCCCTTCCGACCTACACCCACTCATATCGTGACGATCCGCGCGAGTTTCAAATGATCGAGGTGACGTCCATGATCGCCCTCGACGAGGGCGAAATCGAGACGACGGCCATCCGTGCGTCGGGACCCGGCGGGCAGAACGTCAACAAGGTCTCGAGCGCGGTGCAGCTGCGCTTCGACGCGCTGGGCTCGCCCTCCTTGCCCGACGGCGTGAAGGCGCGGCTGCGCACGATCGCCGGCAGCCGCATGACCAAGGAGGGGGTGATCGTCATCACCGCGCAGGTCCACCGCGCCCAGGAACGCAACCGCGAGGACGCGATCGAGCGTCTCGTCGACCTGATCCGCCGCGCCGCCTACCGCCCGCCCCCGCGCCGCCCCACCAAGCCCACGCTGGGCTCGAAGCGCCGGCGGCTCGATTCGAAGACGAAGCACGCGCGGATCAAGACGCTCAGGGGCAAGCCGGAGGCGGATTGAGGGGCTCCGATGTTCATGAACGTTTAGAGTTCGCTCACGTCGGGGCGGCTCTCCTTCCCTGGCAGGAAAGGGGTGGGATGGGGCGTGCAAGACGACTTCTGTCGTCTTTGCAGGCCCTCGTCCCAGGGCTTCCCCAGCCTCGGGGCCAACCCGAACGCCCCACACCCCCGACCCCTCTCCACCAGGGAGAGGGGAGTGCGCCCTGCATCGCGGGCGCTGCCCTGCTTCATCCCGTCACTGATTGACGGGCGACTCCGGGTCCATCAGCAGCGCGACGATGTCCTTGATCTGCTCCTGGGTGAGCACCCCGTTGGTGCCGAAGCGGGGCATCATCGAGCAGGGCAGGGCCACGTGCGGGTTGTAGATCTTGTCGTAGGCGGCCTTCACGGCCTCCTCCGAGAAGTCCCGTAGCGTGCCGTAGCCCAGCAGGCTCGGGCCGAGCGTGCCGTAGGAGACCTCCGCCTTGGTGAGCTGGTGGCAGGCGTAGCAATTGCCGCCGGTCTCCCGCCGCGGCGGATAATCCGAGAAGCGCATGCCGTAGCCGGACTGGGCGATCTTCTCGCCGTTCTCCCAGCTGCCCATGAGGACCCCGTCCTCGGGATAGACGACCGTGCTCTCGGCGCGGGCGCGGATCTCCTCGAAGACGTCGTTCGGCGGGTTGTTATCAGAAGCATTGCACTGGGCCATCGTCTCGTCCGGCACCAGCCGGGCGGCCCAGTCGGCGTCGATGCCCGGGAAGGCCGCCTCGACGACGGCAGCGACCTCGGCCTCGGCGGGTGCGGCGTCCTGCGCGAACGCGGCGGTGGAGAGCGACGCGCCGAGCGCGACGGCCGTCAGGATCGTGGCGTATGTCCGCATGATCGTGCCCTCCCTCAGCGCTTGATGCTCGGCGCGGCGACGTCGCCGCCGGCGGCCTTGTCGACGAGATACGAGATCAGGGCGACGGATGCGTCCGAGCCCATCTCGAGCTGCGGCATGCGCATCTGCCAGTAGCAGTCGTACATGCGGTGCTGCATCGTCATCACGTGCGTCGAGGACACGCGATAGGCCGGCCACTCGCCGACGACGACCTTCGCCTCCTCCGGATCGGAGAGGTAGGGCAGCTCCTGCAGACGGATGCGCTGGCCGCTCGCCGCGTGGCAGGTGGCGCAGGAGAAGTCGAACGGCCCGGAGCGACGGTTGAACAGCGTGTCGCCCATGGCCACCATGGCGAGACCGGTCTCGTCGTCGAGCCGGGGCTCGAAGGGCGTGCCCTCCGAGCGGTTGGCGATGAAGGTGGCGATCGCGCCCACCGTCTTCACCGGCTGCCCGCCCGACGGGTGGGGCTTCTTCACGTAGTCCGCGACGTCGATGCCCTGGAGCTCCTGCATGCACCACAGGATCCGGGTCTCGACGTCCATCACCCGCCCCGCGTCCTCGAAGAAGCGCGGCATCTGGGCGAAGGCGCCGTCGACCACGCCCGGCCCGAGGCCGAGGTCGCAGTCCTCCAGAGAGACGCTGTTCGGCCCGGCGGGCGTCGCCCACAGCATCTCGCCCCGGTCCGCGTCGAGCAGCGCCGGGTTCGACCAGGGGTCCTCCCGCAGCATCTGCCGGAAGCGCTCGAGACCGCGCTGGGTCTCCTCCTCGGTCTGCGCCGTCACGGGGATCGCTCCCCACGACGCGAGACCGGCCGCCAGCGTTCCCGCCAGCGCCATGCTCGTGATCTTTCGCAAGACTGTTTCCTCCCGCGCCGTGTTTGAGATATTTTGGCTCTTGGATCGGCTTCCGGCGCTCCGATCCTTTCACCGATGATACATGCGAAAAATGCGATGGGAAGACCCTGCTCCAGGAAAATGCCTATTGACGGGGCGTCGGCCATCGGACAGCATAGAAAAAACTGAATGTGTCCGCCGCCCCACTCAAAGCACCTGGGCAAGGCGGACCGGGAGGAAACGAGGACCGTCGCGTGCATCATGCGCATGAACGCTTTTCGAATTCCAGCCGAGATTGTACCATGAGCGGCGTGACGCGCGATGGCGCGGCGCGCCGAGGGCGCACGAGCGAACGAGGAGAGCGAACGATGACTTTCGTGATGAGCCGCCGTCAGGCGCTGCTGGCCGGCGTCGGCGCGCTCGCCGCGGCCGGCGGTCTGAAGGGCGTCTCGGCGCCGGCCGTGGCCGCGACCGAGGATGCGCAGGCCGCGATCGACGCCTTCACCGGCGGGGCCGAGCCGACCATGGCGCGCGTCATGCTGGACGTGCCCGAGATCGCCGAGAACGGCAACACCGTGCCGATGAACGTCTCGGTCGAGAGCCCGATGACCGCGGACGACTACGTCACCGAGGTCCTGATCGTCGCCGACGGCAACCCGCGCGCGGGCGTGGCGACCTTCCGGTTCTCGCCGATGTCCGGCACGGCGCAGGCCAACACGCGCATCCGCCTCGCGGGCACGCAGAACGTCATCGCCGTCGCCAAGATGAACGACGGCTCGGTGTTCATGGACCGCAAGGAGGTGAAGGTCACGATCGGCGGCTGCGGCGGCTGACGCGCGCCCCGTCCGGACCTCATCCCAGCACCGAACCGAAGGATAGAAGAGCCATGGCGACCCCGCGTCCCCGCATCCGTCTCGACCGCAACGAGATCTCGGCCGGCGAGACCATCGAGGTGAAGACCCTCGTCTCCCACATCATGGAATCCGGCCAGCGCCGCGACGGCGACGGCAACGTCATCCCGCGCAAGATCATCAACAGCTTCACGTGCTCGTTCGAAGGCCAGACCGTGTTCTCCTGCGACATCGAGCCGGCCGTCTCCGCGAACCCCTACTTCCAGTTCACGGTCGCGCCGCCCCGCTCCGGGACGCTGACCTTCACCTGGATCGACGACGACGGCAGCGAGATCACGGCGACCGAGGACGTCGTCGTCAACTGATCGCCGGCCGACCGCGAGGGCGCCCGCGGGCGTCCTCCCGCCCGTCGAGACGATTGCCGCCGCGCCGCCCCCGGCGCGCGAGCGGATGCGCGCGCCCGCCAGCCGGGCTCATCAGGACGGTGAAGCGATGCCCACGAGACGCGAATTCCTGCAGACGGCCGCCGCGACCGCGGCGATCCTGCCCCTGTCCGGCTGGTCGCGCGCCTTCGCCCAGCAGAGCCTGACGCAGGACGAACTCCTGCGGATGGACCCGGTCGGCCGGCTGTCGATCGTCCACGTCACGGACATCCACGCCCAGCTCGCGCCGGTCCATTTCCGGGAGCCCTCGATCAATCTCGGGGTGGGCGAGGCGAAGGGCCTCGTGCCGCACCTCACCGGCCGCGCGCTGCTCGATCTGTACGGCATCGCGCCGGGCTCCCCCCTCGCCTACGCGCTGACGGACGCGGATTTCACCGCGCTGGCGAAGGCCTACGGCCGGATGGGCGGTCTCGACCACATCGCCACCGTGATCGCCTCCATCCGCGCCGAGCGCGGCGCGGGCAACACGCTGCTCCTAGACGGCGGAGACACCTGGCAGAACTCCTACACCTCGCTACAGACCCGCGGCGAGGACATGGTGGACTGCATGGCGCTGCTCGAGCCCGACGCCATGGTCGGGCATTGGGAGTTCACGCTGGGCGAGGAGCGCGTGAACGAGCTCGTCGAGAAGCTCGCCTTCCCCTTCCTCGCCTCCAACATCCGCGACACCGATTGGGAGGAGCCCGTCTTCGAGGCGATGACCATGGTCGAGCGCGCGGGCGTCAAGGTCGCGGTCATCGGCCAGGCCTTCCCCTACACGCCCATCGCCAACCCGCGCTGGATGATCCCCTCCTGGTCCTTCGGCATCCGCGAGGCGGAGATCGCCGCCAACGTGGAGGAGGCCCGGGCGCAGGGCGCGGACGTGGTGGTGCTGCTCTCCCACAACGGCTTCGACGTCGACCGCAAGCTCGCCTCCCGCGTGCCCGGCATCGACGTCGTGCTCACCGGCCACACCCACGATGCGCTCCCGGAGCCGGTGATCGTCGGCAAGACGCTCGTGATCGCGTCGGGCTCGCACGGGAAGTTCGTCTCGCGGCTCGATCTCGACGTCTCCGGCGGCGAGGTGAAGGCGTGGGGCTACAAGCTCATCCCGATCTTCTCCGACGCGATCGCGCCGGAGGCGACGATGGCGGCCAAGATCGCCGAGATCCGGGCGCCCCACGAGGCGGCGATGTCGGAGGTGCTGGGCCGGACCGACGCGCTGCTCTACAGGCGTGGCAACTTCAACGGCACGCTCGACGACGTGATCTGCGAGGCGATGCTCGAGCGCCGCGACGCCGAGATCGCGCTCTCGCCGGGCTTCCGCTGGGGCGCGACGCTGCTGCCGGGCGACGAGATCCGCGCCGAGGACGTCTACAACGCCACCGCCATGACCTATCCGGCCACCTACCGCATGGGCATGACCGGCGCACGCCTCAAGGAGGTGCTCGAGGACGTGGCCGACAACCTCTTCAACCCGGACCCCTACTACCAGCAGGGCGGCGACATGGTGCGCGTCGGCGGCGTCTCCTACGCGATCGACGTCTCCGCGCCGATGGGCTCGCGCATCTCCGACCTGACGCTCGCGCGCACGGGAGAGCCGCTGGAGGCCGAGCGGGAATACGCGGTCGCCGGCTGGGCGAGCATCAACGAGGACACCGAGGGCCCGCCGATCTGGGACGTCGTGATGGAGCACATCCGCGAGAAGCAGGTGATCGCGCCACGGGAGACCGAGACCGTGCGCGTCACCGGGACCTGACGCCGAGACGACCGAGACGACCGAGACGGAAGGGAACGAGACCGATGCCCAAGGACGAAGCCGGCACGCAAACCGGCATGACCGCCGGAACCGCCCCCAGCCCCTCGCGCCGAACCTTCCTGCGCGCGGGCCTCGCCGCAGGCGGCGCCGCGCTCGTGGGCGGCAACGCCGTCGCGGCGCCGGGCGATCCGGCGAACCTGCCGCCGAACGTGGCCGACTGGTCGCGCTATCTCGGCGACGGCGTCGCGGTGCGCGCCTACGGCCGGCCCTCGCAATACGAGAGCAACGTGATTCGACGCGACGTGGAATGGCTCACAGCATCGCGCGAATCGTCGGTGAGCTTCACGCCGCTGCACGAGCTCGACGGGCCGATCACCCCCAACGGCCTGTGCTTCGAGCGCCACCACGGCGGCATCGCCGAGATCGCGCCGCAGGACTACCGCCTGATCCTGCACGGCCTCGTCGACAAGGAGCTCGTCTTCACCCTCGACGACATCAAGCGCATGCCCCGCGTCAACCGCGCCTACTTCGCCGAATGCGCGGCGAACTCGGGCATGGAGTGGCGCGGCGCGCAGCTCAACGGCTGCCAGTTCACCCACGGCATGATCCACAGCGTGATGTATACCGGCGTGCCCCTGCGCGTGCTGCTCGCCGAGGCCGGCGTGAAGCCGACCGCCAAGTGGCTGCTGCTCGAGGGCGCCGACGCGTCGGGCATGACGCGCTCGCTGCCGATGGAGAAGGCGCTCGACGACTGCCTCGTCGCCTATCGCATGAACGGCGAGATGCTGCGCCCCGAGAACGGCTACCCCGTGCGCATGGTCGTCCCCGGCTGGGAGGCGAACATGTGGGTGAAGTGGCTGCGCCGCATCGAAGTCGGCGACGAGCCCTGGTACCACCGCGAGGAGACGTCGAAATACACCGACCTGCTCGAGGACGGCTCGGCCCGCAAGTTCACCTTCGTGATGGACGCGAAATCCGTGATCACATGCCCGAGCCCGCAGGCCCCGGTGAACCACGCCCGCGGCTTCACGGTGATCTCCGGCCTCGCCTGGTCGGGGCGCGGCAAGGTCGCGGGCGTCGACGTCTCCCTCGACGGCGGCCGCAACTGGACCCGCGCGCGGCTCGACGGGCCGGTCTGGGGCAAGGCGCTCACCCGCTTCTATCACGAGTTCGACTGGGACGGCTCGCCTCTGCTGCTGCAATCGCGCGCGATCGACGAGACCGGCTACGTGCAGCCGACCAAGAACGAGCTGCGGGCGGTGCGCGGGCTCAATTCCATCTACCACAACAACGGAATCCAGACCTGGCACGTGATGGCCGGCGGGGAGGTCGAGAATGTCGAAGTCTCCTGAAGAGGCGTTTCGTGAGATGCGCGGCCTCGCGCTCGCCGCACTGCTCGCCGGTGGCGCGGTCCTCGCCGGAGGCGCGCTCCTCGCCGGGCCGACGCTCGCCACGGAGACCACCGGCGCGGTGACGGACGCCGCCTTCCCCGAGCTGCCGACCGGCCTCGGCCTCGGCCGCGCCGCACAGCCGGAGGAGATCGCCGGCTGGGACATCGACGTGCGCCCCGACGGGCTGGGCCTGCCGGAGGGCCGCGGCACGGTGCTGGACGGCGAGGAGATCTACGTCATGCAGTGCGCGGTCTGCCACGGCGACTTCGGCGAGGGCGCCGGGCGCTGGCCGACGCTGTCGGGTGGCTACGCGACCCTGGACACGCACGACCCGGTCAAGACGGTGGGCTCGTACTGGCCGTACGCCTCGACGCTGATCGACTACATCTACCGCGCCATGCCCTACGGCAACGCGCAGTCCCTCTCCCCCGACGAGCTCTACGCCGTCTCGGCCTACGTGCTCTGGCTCAACGACGTGATTCTCGACGAGGATTTCGAATTGAGCCACGAGAATTATGCCGATATAAAGTTGGAGAACGAGACGAACTTCTTCCCCGACGACCGCGAGGTCGCAGAGAAGCACTTCTGGAGAGAGGCCTGCATGACGAATTGCGCCGAGGGCCAAGCCGAGATCCTGATGCGCGCGCGCGCGCTCGACGTCACGCCGGAGCCCGGGCAAGGGCCGACCGTCGACTGATGGCGCCCCCCTCTGCCATCCCCGAAGGCTCCCTGCCCGTCCGGCGCGCGCGCCGGGCGCACCTCGCACCGGCCGCGGCGATCGTCGCGGCCGGCTTTTTCGCGTCCGCCACGGGACAGGCGCAGAACGCCGCAGGCGACGCGGAATACGGCGCCTTCCTCGCCGGCGAATGCGTCACCTGCCACCAGGAGAGCGGCGCATCCGACGGAATCCCGCCGATCGTCGGCTGGCCGCAGGAGAGCTTCGTGATCGCCATGACGCAATATCGCGACGGCGAGCGCGAGAACCAGGTGATGCGCACGATCGCCGGCCGATACGGCGACGAGGAACTGGCGGCGCTCGCCGCCTATTTCGCGACGCTTGGACCTAGCGCCGAGAAAAATACCCGCTAATATGGACAATGCGTGTAAACACGCAACATGATGTGGAATTCGGCCGGCCGGCCGAGCTTGGGAGGACCACATGTCGATCACGCGCCGCACACTCGTCAAGGCGGGGGCACTCGCGGCCGCCGCCGCGCCGTTCGGGTTCCCCGCCATCGCCCAGGGCGCCAAGCCGCGCCTCGTCGTGATCGGCGGCGGACCCGGCGGCGCCACGCTCGCCAAGTACGTCGCCCGCGATTCGAACGGCGCCGTCGACGTCACCCTGATCGAGCCGAAGGAGCGCTTCGCGACCTGCTTCCACTCGAACCTCTATCTCGGCGACTTCAAGGGGTGGGACGAGCTGAACCACGGCTACGAGCAGCTCACCCAGGCCTACGGCGTGACGCACGTGCGCCAGACCGCGAGCGCGATCGACCGGGACGCCAAGACCGTGCGCCTCGGCGACGGGTCGGACGTGGCCTACGACCACCTCGTCGTCGCGCCGGGCATCGACCTGATCTACGATTCGGTCGAGGGCTATTCCGAGGAGGTCGCAGAGAGGCTCCCCCACGCCTGGCAGGCCGGGCCGCAGACGCAGCTGCTCAAGGCGCAGCTCGACGCGCTCGAGGACGGCTCGCTCATCGTCATGATCGCGCCGCCCAACCCCTATCGCTGCCCGCCCGGCCCCTACGAGCGCGTCTCGATGATGGCGCATGCGCTCAAGGCGAAGGGGCACACCAGCTCGCGCATCGTCATCCTGGACCCCAAGCCGAGCTTCTCCAAGCAGGCGCTCTTCTCCGCCGGCTGGCAGCGCTACTACACCGGCATGGTCGAGTGGCAGGACCCCGCGATCCACGGCGGCATCGGCGCGGTCGACGCCGCCTCGATGACCGTCGAGACCGATTTCGGCCCCTACGAGGCCGATCTGATCAACGTCATCCCCGCACAGCGCGCCGGCGCGATCGCGGTCCAGGCCGGGCTCGCCAACGAGACCGGCTACTGCCCGATCGTGGCGGAGACGATGCGCTCCACGATCGACGACGCGATCACCGTGCTCGGCGACGCGACGATCGCCGGCGACATGCCGAAGTCCGGCTTCTCGGCCAATTCCCAGGCGAAGGTCGCGGCCAACGCCATCCGCGCGGCGCTGACCGGCTCGCGCCAGTTCCCGGCGCGCTACGCCAACACCTGCTGGAGCCTGATCGCCGACGACGACGCGGTGAAGGTGGGCGGGCGCTACGAGCCCGTGGACGGCAAGATCACCGCCACCGAGACCTTCGTCTCCCAGCTCGACGAGGACGACGACCTGCGCCGCCAGACGCAGAGCGAGAACATGGGCTGGTACGAAGGCATCGCGGCGGACATCTTCGGATGAGCGCGAGCGGCACGACCCACTCCGGCGGGACCACCCGCCGGACACTCGTTTCCGCCGTGCCGCTCGTCGGCGCGGCGGCGGCGCTGGGCCTGCCGGCCGGTGCGCGGCGCGCCCGGGCCCGCGCCAGCGACGTCGTCGCGATCGGGACCATCCGCGTGCGGATCGTCTCCGACGGGACCGTGGCTCTGCCGGTGTCCTTCACCCTGCCGGAAACGGATGCGGCCGATCTCGACGCGCTGTTTCGCGAAAACGGCATGGAGCCGCCGCGGGAGTTCACGAACCAGACCAACGTCGTGCTGATCGAGAGCGGAGGGCGGCGCATCCTCGTCGACGCGGGCTCGGGACCGAACTTCCAGGCGACCGCGGGACGGCTCACCGACGCGCTCCTCGACATCGGCGTGGACCCGGAGGACATCACCGACGTCGTCTTCACCCACGGCCACGCCGACCATCTCTGGGGTGCGCTCGACGATTTCGAGGAAGGCCCGCGCTTCCCGAACGCCCGCCACGTGATGGGCGATGCCGAGCACGCCTACTGGACCGACCCGACGACGCCCGACACCGCGCCGGACTGGCTCAAGGGCCTCGCGCTCGGCGCCGCCCGCGTCATCGAGACGCTCGGCGGCGCGATGGAGACGGCGGACGACGGGGCCGAGCTCGCGCCCGGCGTGCGCTACGTCTCCACCCCGGGCCATTCGCCGGGGCACATGTCGGTTCTCGTCGAGAGCGGCGGCGCGCAGCTGATGATCGGCGGCGACGCGCTCACCAATGCGCTGATCTCCTTCCAGAAACCGGATTGGCCTCTGGGCACCGATCTCGACCGCGAGCGGGCGATCGCCACCCGGCTCGCGCTGCTGGACAGGCTCGCGACGGACGAGATCGGCCTCGTCGGCTTCCATCTGCCGTTCCCCGGGGTGGGCCGCGTCGAAAGGCGGGGTGGCGCATTCATCTACGCTTCAGGATGATGCGCCCTATAACGTCCGAGTTGGAAAGGCTGTAAGCTCGTCCGACGAATCTAACTAGAGAGGAACCTGCCCCATGCGTATGATCGCCCTCGCCGCCGCGACCCTCCTCGTCAGCGCCGGCGGCATGACCGCCGCGAAGGCCCAGGACGCGGCCGCCGGCCAGCGCGTCTTCAACCAGTGCCGCGCCTGCCACCAGGTCGGAGAGACCGCCCGCAACCTGGTCGGCCCGCAGCTCAACGGCCTCTTCGGCCGCGAGGCCGGCTCGATCGAGAACTACAACTACTCGGCAGCCTTCCAGGGCCTCGACAAGACCTGGGACCACGAGAACTTCGCCGTCTACATCCAGAACCCGCGCGAGGTCACGCCGGGCACGAAGATGGTCTATGCCGGCCTGCGCAACGAGCAGCAGATCGCCGACCTGATCGCCTATCTGGACCAGTTCAACCCCGACGGCACCACGAAGTGAGGCGGCCGCGCCCGCGTGGGCGCATCGCCTTCAGAGACCCGAGACGACTGAACGCGGCGGGAGCGATCCCGCCGCTTTTTCGTGCGCTCGCCTATCGCTCCACCAGGAACCACAGCCCAGCCCGCGCGCCCACGAAGATCGCGCCGAGCGCGAGGAAGCTCCCCGCCGAGAGGGTGGCCACGCCCGAGACGCCCTGCCCGATGGTGCAGCCGAGCGCGGCGACGCCGCCGGTGCCCATCAGGAAGGCGCCCAGCACGTGGCGCTTCACCTCGCGCGCGTCGTCGGGCGCCTCCCAGAGGAACTCGCCGTGCAGACGGGCCGCCAGGAAGGCGCCGGCGAGCACGCCGAGCGTGGCGCCCACGGGAAAGTCGATCGCGAGCCCCGTGGACAGCGCCGCCCACAGCAGCGTCTGGCCCAGCGGCGCGACGAAGGTGAAGCTCTCGACGCGCGCGTCCTCGAACGGATCGACCCCGACCACGCCGGTGATGGCGAAGCCCAGCACGACGAGGAGCCCGATCCCGAGCCCGGTCGCCAGCAGCTTCGGCGCCGCCCGCAGCCCGTGGTGGGCGAGCGCCAGCGCCGCGAACCCGCCCGCGACGGCGAGCGCCAGCGCCGTCGCCCGCGCACCGTCGAGGCCGAGGAGCACGGGCAGCGTCTGCGCCCCGCGCGGCGCGAGATCGAGCGCCAGCGGATCGACGAGCGCGATGCGCGCGACGCCGGTGAGCCCGCGCATCGCCATCAACGCGGAGAGGCCGAGCACGAGGAAGCCGAGCAGCGCCTTCAGGTCGCCGCCGCCGAGCCGCAGCAGCATACCGAAGCCGCAGGTGCCCACCAGCGCCATCCCCAGCCCGAACAGGAGCCCTCCGAGGATCGCGCCGGCCCAGTCGAGCCGCGGCCCGGCATAGATCGTGCGCGACAGGTCGAGCCCGGCGAAGAGCGTGAGCGCGAGCACGCCCGCGATCGCCGTACCGATGGCGAGCGACCAGGCGCGCAGCCGCCTCGTGTCGCGCGCATAGACCGCGTCCTCGATGGCGCCCAGCGTGCAGAACCGCCCGCGCCGCGCGACGAAGCCGAGCGCGGCGCCCGCCAGGAAGCCGAGCAGCGTGCGCGTCAGGTTGGCCGCCAGGAACTCCACCATCGCGGCGATCTCTCCGTCCGCGCGCCATATGCGCGAAAAGGAATGTTTCATGGTTCCAGGGCGGAGATCAAGCGTTTCGACACGAACGCGCGGCGCGAGCCCTTGCCAGCAGGCTCGGAGGGGCCATCATTGGCTGCCAGGACAGGAGACACCGCCATGCACCGACGCACCCTCCTCGCAGCGCTCGCGGCCCTGCCGCTCCTCCCCGTCGCCGCCCGCGCCCATCACGGCTGGGCCTGGACCACGGGCGGGAACATCCGGCTCACCGGGATCATCCGCGAGGCGCGCCTCGGCAACCCGCACGGCGTCCTCACCGTCGACGCCGACGGCGAGATGTGGACGGTCGAGGTCGGCCAGCCCTGGCGCAACGCCCGCGCCGGCCTCAAGGACGGGGATCTCGCGCCCGGCGTCGAGGTCGCGATCGAGGGCGAGCCGGCGGCGGACGTCTCCGAGCGCCGGCTCAAGGCCGAGCGGCTGACGATCGCGGGGCGCGACTACGACCTCTATCCCGACCGCTCCTGAGCCCAGGGCCTACGTCAATGGACGCGCTGCTGGCCGCGCTGGAGGCGACGGCGCTCGCCGAGGCAATGCGCGTCTCGCGCTGGGGCTATGCCGCGGTCAATACCGGCCACGTGCTGGGGATCGCGCTCCTCGTCGGCGCGATCCTGCCCCTCGACCTGCGGCTGCTGGGCGCCTGGGGCGGGGTCCCGCTCGAGGCGGTGGCGCGCGTCCTCGTCCCGGTCGCGGCGGCGGGGCTGACGCTCGCGCTCGTCACCGGGTCGTTGCTTTTCCTCGCCCGGCCGGGGGACTACGCGACGCTGAGCCTCTTCCGGCTCAAGCTCGTCCTGGTCGCGGCGGGCGCGATCTCGGCGCTCGCCCTGCACGCGACGCACGGCTTTCTCCTGGGGGACGCATCGCCGGCCCGCGCGCGCCTCGCGGGCGCGACGTCGCTCGCCTGCTGGCTCGGCGCGCTCGTCGCGGGTCGCCTGCTCGCGTTCGTGGAGTGAAAGCTCAGATCAGCTCCACCCCCATCTGCGCGAACAGATCCCCGTAATCCAGCATCACCCAGTTCTCGCGGATGGTTCCGCCCTCGCAGCGCCAGAAGTCCATCACGCGCAGCGTGAGCGCGCGGCCGGTGGGGGCGACGCCGAGATAGGGGCCCTGGTGGGTCATGGTCATGGAGGGCCAGCCGCCGGAGCAGACGTAGTCGCCGTCGCCGAAGCGGCAGAAGTGGTTGCCGCCCACCCGGTCCGGGAAGGCGACGAGCATCGGGATGCGATGGTCGCGCTGGAAGCCGGGATAGGTGAAGTTCGAGCCGATGCCGCCCGGTCCGTACCAGAGCATCTGCGGGTGCCAATAGCCGCCCTGGCCCTTCGATTCGAAGGTCGTGGTGTCGAAGGCCTTGAGGTCGCGCAGCATCGCCTCGACGAGCGCCGCCGACGCGTCCGAGCGCTCCGGCGCGTCCGGCATGACGCCGTCGTGGGTGGCGGGGCCGGGAAACAGCATCTCGGTCCCCAGCATGTGCGGCAGCGGGAAGGCGCCGGATTGGCGCTTGAGATCGAGGAGATCGATGATCAGCGTCGCCTCGACGATGGTCTCGCCCTCGATGCGGTACATCTCCCCCGTGCGCAGGAAGACGAGCTTGCCGTGGGGCGTGACGCGGCCGAAGGGCCGCTCGAAATTGCCGACATAGTGGCCGAGCGAGGTGACGAAGTCCCCCTCCCCCATCCGCGTCGTGCCCGCGAGGACGATCTCGTCGCGGCGCATGGCCCCCGGCAGCGCCCGACGCAGCGGCAGGATCAACCCCTCCAGCACCGCCTCGACGCCGACGAAATCGCCGAACGGGTGCGAGACCCGCCAGCGCGCGTCCGGCGCGAGGCGGCTCTCGAGCAGCGCCCGCAGCTCGGCCTCGGGGACGTCCATCAGGGCGTGCAGGAACGAATATGTCGCGCGGCGCGCGGCCCGCAGATCTTTCATGAGTCACCGGTTCGGCGAGAGGACAGAAAATGCTTGCCAAGCTCCGCGACCGCCGTCAATCTCGCTTTTGCATAGGTATGCAAGACCGTTCTCAGGAGGGCGTCGATGGCAGAGGTCCGCCTCGAGCACGTCACCAAGCGCTGGGGATCGTTCGTCGGCGTCGCCGACTTCGACCTGACCATCGCCGACCGGGAGTTCCTGGTTCTGCTCGGCCCCTCAGGCTGCGGCAAGACGACGACCATGCGCATGATCGCGGGGCTGGAGGACGCGACGTCCGGCTCAATCCACATCGGCGCGCGGCGGGTGAACGACCTCGACCCCAAGGACCGCGACGTGGCGATGGTGTTCCAGAGCTACGGGCTCTACCCGAACATGAACGTCTACGAGAACATCCGCTTCCCGCTGAAGGTGCGCAAGGTCCCCGCCTCCGAGCACGACGCGCGGGTGCGGCGCGCCTCCGCGATGGTGGAGCTCGACGACTTCCTCCACCGCAAGCCGGCCGAGCTCTCCGGCGGCCAGCGTCAGCGCGTGGCGCTCGCCCGCGCCATCGTGCGCGAGCCGACCGTGTTCCTGATGGACGAGCCGCTGTCGAACCTCGACGCGAAGCTGCGCGTCTCGACGCGTGCGCAGATCAAGAACCTCCAGCACGAGCTGAAGGTGACGACGATCTACGTCACCCACGACCAGATCGAGGCGATGACCCTCGCCGATCGGGTGGTGGTGATGAACAAGGGCGTGATCCAACAGGTCGGCACGCCCACCGAGATCTACGACGACCCCGCCAACACCTTCGTCGCCGGCTTCATCGGCTCGCCGGCGATGAACCTGATGGAGGGCGTGGTCCAGGGCGGGGTCTTCGTCGGCAGGAGCGTGCGGGTGGCGGGCATCGGCCTGCCGGACGGGCCGGCGACGCTCGGCTTCCGCGCCGAGGACGCGGCGCTCGCGCCGGGCGGAAAGGGCGAGATCGTCGCGCCGATCTACACGCTCGAGCTCCTCGGCGACGCGACCATGATCACCGTGCGCGCCGGCGGGGCGCTCGTCTCGGTGAAGGCGCACAAGGACTACCGCGCCGAGATCGGCGACGAGGTGGCGTTTCGCCTCGCGCCGGAGCTCTGCCACCTCTTCGACGCGACGAGCGGCGCGCGTCTCACGCCGGCGCGGGCGGCGGGCGGCGTGCGGGCGGCGGCTACGGCAGCCGCTCGCTGAGGCGCGATCGGCGAAGACCGACGAACGACACGAGACTTTCGCAGGAAAACCAACGGGGAACGAGGATCATCGCATGAAGACCAGCCATCTCGCGCTCGCCGCCGCGCTCTCCCTCGCGGCCGGCCCCGCCCTCGCGCAGGGCGAGTGCGGCTTCACCACGGACCTGGCGGTGAAGCACCTCTCGGCCGCCTTCCCGGCCTGGGTCGCGGTCACCGACACGATGAAGGCGTGCGCGCCCAACCTCGTCGTCGAGCTCGACCAGGAGTTCCGCTCCAAGCAGCCGACCGCCTTCGCGGCCGAGCCCTCGCTCTACCACATCGGCGGCGTCGCCAACGGCACGCTGACCCCGCTCCTCAACGAGGGCACGATCCGCCCGCTCGACGGCTACGTCGCGCAATGGGGCCAGCACCTGTCCGAAAACCAGCTGATCCGCGTCGACGGGCAGATCATGGCCATCGCCATGATGGTCAACGCGCAGCACCTGATGTACCGCACCGACGTGCTCGACGAGCTCGGCCTCGCGGTTCCCACCACCTACGCCGAGGTGCTCGACGCCGCCGCGAAGATCCGCGAGGCGGGGCTGGTCGAGTACCCGATCGGCGCCACGATGGCGTCCGGCTGGAATCTGGCGCAGGACTTCATCAACATGTACGCCGGCTTCGGCGGCGAGTTCTTCGACGAGAGCGGCATGACGCTGATCGACGGCGAGGCCGGCGTGAAGGCGCTCGAGACCATGAAGGCGCTGACCGAATACATGGATCCGGAGTTCCTGGTCTCCGATTCCACCTACGTCCAGCAGCAGTTCCAGCAGGGCAAGATCGCCATGGCGAACCTCTGGGCAACCCGCGCCGCCGCCATGGACGACGAGGCCGAGAGCCAGGTCGTCGGCCGGGTCGGCATGGCGCCCGCGCCGCTCGCGGAGGCGGGCTCGCTCCCGGCCACCACGATCTGGTGGGACGGGATCGTGATCGCCAAGAACATCCCCGACGACGAGGCCGAGGCCGCCTTCCGGCTCGCCCTGGAGGGCCTGTCGCCGCGCACCGTCGCCGCCGCCAACGACGCCGCGGTGTGGCTGATCGACGGCTACGAGCCCGGCCCGCTCTCGGAGGGCGCCATCGGCTCGGCGATGATGGGACCGGTCGCCTATCCCTCGTCGGTGGAGATGGGGCTCCTGCACACGGCGATCGGCAACAACATCGCCGACTTCCTCACCGGCCAAGAGAGCGCCGCCCAGTCCCTCGCCGATGCGACCGCCGCCTACGTCGCCGCGGCGAGAGAAGCCGGCGTGCTGCAGTGACCCACACCCGGCGGCGGTGCGGGCAGGTCCCACCGCCGCCTCGAGCGCTCGCGCAGCAGGGAGGGCGGGACGATGAAACCTCGGACGTTCTTCGCCTTCGTCGGGCCGTCGCTGGCGATGATGCTGATCTTCATCGCGATTCCGCTCGTCTCGGTGTCCCTGCAGAGCTTCCACAACACCCAGACCGTGTTCGAGCGCGTCGAGCAGGAGCGCTGCACGCCGGGCTTCCCCGCGCCGCGCTGCGAGACGATCGTCTCCACCCGCCCGATGCTCGACGAGAACGGGCGTGTGGTGACGCAGACCATCTTCGTCGGGCTCGACACCTACCGCGCGCTGCTCCAGCCGGAGGCGGTGGCGGCGGCCTTCGCCTCGGGGGACGGGGTGTGGGCGGCCCTCTCGAACATCGATTTCTACAAGGCGCTGCGCTTCACGCTGACCTTCACGCTGATCACCCTGCCGCTCGTCATCGGGCTCGGGCTCGCCATCGCGCTCGCGGTGAACGCGGCTGCGCGCTCGATCCGCGGGCCGATCATCTTCGTCTCGCTCCTGCCCTTCATCATCACGCCGGTGATCGGCGCGCTCTCGATCCGCTGGCTGTTCATCGGCGACGGCATCCTCACGAACGCGCTCGAAGCGCTGACCGGGCGCGAGATCTTCATGTTCGCGCAGGGCTGGACGATCGAGCTCCTGATACTGTTCTACCGGGTCTGGCACGTGGCGCCCTTCGCCTTCGTGGTGTTCTACGCCGGGCTCCAGACCGTGAACCAGGACACGCTGGAGAGCGCGGTCATCGACGGCGCCTCGCGCTTCGAGCGGCTGCGCTACGTCATCGTGCCCCACCTGATGCCGCTCATCGTCTTCATCGCGCTGATCCACCTGATGGACGCCTATCGCGTCTTCGAGGAGGTGATCGGCTTCTCCGCCTCGGCGCACCGGATCTCGCTGCAGTTCCTCACCTACGATTTCCTGATCCCCGACGATTCCGGCAACCGCTCCATCTCGCGGGCCTCCGCCTCCTCGATGCTGACGATGGTGGGGATCGTCATCCTGCTGATCCCGCTCCTGATGCGCACCTGGCGCGACTACAAGCCGAGGGGATGACGCCATGACGAGCGCCAAGACCATGAGGCCGTCGGCGGGCCTTCGCTGGACGATCGCGCTGTTCCTCGGCTTCTGGTGCCTGATCGCCGCCTTCCCGCTGTTCTGGATCGCGGTGATGAGCTTCAAGCTGCCGGTGGACGCCTTCTCCGCGAACCCGTTCAGCGTGATCTTCGGGCCGGCGACCCGCGCCGCCGGCCAGGGCCTCTCTTTCCTCGACATGGGGCTCAGCGCGGCGACGCTCATCGCGCTCTGGCTCGTCGCGACCCGTCGGCTCGGGGCTCTCGTCGAGCACGCGACGCCCGAAGCGTGGCTGCCGCTCGGTTGGCTCCTCGGCGGCCTGCTCTACGGGATGGTCGCCGTCGCGGTCCTCGCGCTCCTCCTGCCCGCGATGCTCGGCGGGCTCGAGGCCGCGCTCGCGGGCGTGCCGGTGCTCTCGCTCGCGACGCGTCCCGTGGTGGGGCTGACGCTGGAGCATTACCGCAACGTCTGGGTCGAGCAGGAATTCTACCGAAACTTCCTCAACTCGCTCCTGGTCACGGGCGGGGTGGTGACGATCTCGCTCACGGTGGGCACGCTCGCGGGCTACGCGCTGGCGCGCACGCGCTCCTCGCTCGCCTTCTGGCTTCTGATCTCGGCGCTGATCTTCCGGGCGCTGCCGCACTCGGTGCTGGTCTCGGGCTACCTGCCGCCCTTCATCAACTCCGCGCAGATCCTCGAGCCCATCCTGGGCGACGCGGCGCCGACGCTCTACGGCCAGCCGCTCGCGGTGATCCTGGTGCTGGTCGCCATCAACCAGCCCTTCACGATCTGGATGCTGCGCTCGTTCTTCATGAGCATTCCGCCGGAACTCGACGAAGCGGCGCGGGTCGACGGCTGCTCGCATTTCGAGGCGTTCTGGCGGGTGATCATGCCGGTGATGTGGCCCGGCGTGATCACCACGGGGCTGTTCTCGTTCCTGCTCGCCTACAACGACTTCCTGGTCACGTCGCTGCTGCTCGACGCGCAGAACCAGACCATGGTCCCCGCCATCGCGGGGTTCTTCAACCGCGAGACGACGACGACCGACCAGGTCCGCGCGGTCGCCGCCGCGGTCTCGATCACAGCGCCCCTGTTCCTTCTGGTGATGGTTTTCCAGCGCCAGATCGTGTCGGGGCTCACAGCCGGAGCCGTCAAGGGATGAAAGGTTCACGCCCCGAGCAGGCCCTGCTCAGCCGCGATACCGACATGAGCAAGACCGACGACACGCGCCGCACCATCGAGGCGATGGTGGATGCGCTCAACGACCACGAGATCGACGGCATCGGCAGGTATTTCGCCGAGGACTTCGTCTGGCGCGGCAACTGGGGCTGCGGCACCAAGCGCGGCGTGAAGGCCTTCCAGGAAAACTGGCAGCGGCCCTTCCAGGCGGCCTTCTCCGAGAAGGTCGCCATCGACGAGGCGCGGATGTACATGGGCGAATGGGCGGCCTGCTTCGGGGCCCAGCACGCGGTGCACTCGGGCACGTTCATGGGCATCCCGGCGACGGGCAAGCGCGTGACGATCAAGTACATGGACTTCTGGAAGGTCGTCGACGGCAAGATCGTCGAGAACTGGGTCAGCGTCGATTTCGCCGACGTCTGCACCCAGCTCGGCCGGGACGTGTTCGACGGCGAGGGCTGGGAGGCCTACGACGAGGGGCGCAAGGTCGCGCCGGGGCCGTGAGCCCGTCCGGCGCGACATCGAGGAACGCGAGTGAGATCATGCCCGAATACCTGAAGACCGCCCGCACCGCCGCAGAGCGCGCCGAGGACGACGCGCGTGTCCGCGCGACGGTCGAGACCATCCTCTCCGACATCGAGGCTCGCGGCGACGCCGCCGTGCGGGAACTCTCGGCGCGGTTCGACCGCTACGAGCCCGCCGACTTCCGCCTGACCGAGGACGAGATCGCGGCCGCGATCGCGCAGGTCGCGCCGCGCGACCTCGAAGACATCCGCTTCGCGCAGGCGCAGATCCGACGGTTCGCGCAGGCCCAGCGCGCGACGATGCAGGACCTCGAGATCGAGACGCTGCCCGGCGTCGTGCTCGGCCACAAGCACATCCCGGTCCAGGCGGTGGGCTGCTACGTGCCCGGCGGCAAGTACCCGATGGTGGCCTCCGCCCACATGTCGGTTCTGACCGCGTCCGTCGCCGGCTGCGCGCGTATCGTCGCCACCGCGCCCCCCGTGGACGGCAAGCCGCATCCCGCGATCGTGGCGGCGATGCACTTCGCCGGCGCGACCGAGATCCTGTGCCTCGGCGGCGTGCAGGCGGTGGGCGCGATGGCGCTCGGCACGCAGTCGATCGCCCCCGTCGACATGCTGGTCGGCCCCGGCAACGCCTTCGTGGCCGAGGCCAAGCGCCAGCTCTACGGCCGCGTCGGCATCGACCTCTTCGCCGGCCCCACCGAGACGCTGGTAATCGCCGACGAGACGGTGGACGGGGAGATGGTCGCGACCGACCTCTTGGGCCAGGCTGAGCACGGCCCGACCTCGCCCGCGGTGCTGATCACCAATTCGCGCAAGCTCGCGCTGGACACGCTGGCGGAGATCGAGCGCCTGCTCGCGATCCTCCCCACCGCCGACATCGCCCGCGTGGCCTGGGGGGATTACGGCGAGGTGATCCTCTGCGAGACCTACGAGGAGATGCTCTCGGAAGCCGAGCGGATCGCCTCCGAGCACGTCCAGGTGATGACGGACCGCGACGACTGGTTCCTCGCCAACATGACCGCCTACGGCGCGCTGTTCCTGGGGCCGCGCACCAACGTCGCCAACGGCGACAAGGTCATCGGCACGAACCACACCCTGCCGACGAAGCGCGCCGGCCGCTACACCGGCGGGCTCTGGGTGGGCAAGTTCCTGAAGACGCACACCTACCAGCGCGTCCTCACCGACGAGGCCGCGGCCGAGATCGGGGCGGCGTGCTCGCGGCTGTGCCTGCTGGAAGGCTTCGTCGGGCACGCCGAGCAGGCGAACGTGCGCGTGCGCCGGTACGGCGGCCGAAACGTCCCCTACGGCCGCGCGGCGGAGTAGGCGCATCGTGTCGCGGCCACCCCCCACCTCCTTCCCGCCGACGTCGCTCGACGTCGCCCGCCGGGCCGGGGTGTCCCAGTCCGCGGTGAGCCGCGCCTTCACCGAGGGCGCCTCCGTCTCGCCCGCCACCCGCGCCAAGGTGATGCAGGCGGCCGGTGAGCTCGGCTACCGGCCGAACGTCCTCGCCCGCTCGCTGATCACCGGGCGCTCGCGCATCGTGGCGCTGGTGGTCGCGTATCTCGACAACCAGTTCTATCCGGTGGCGCTGGAGAAGTTCTCCAAGGCCTTCCAGGCGCTCGGCTACCACGTGCTGGTGTTCATGGCGTCCAACGCCGACGAGGACGTCGGCTCGGTGCTGGAGGGGCTGCTCGACTATCAGGTCGACGGCGTCATCATGGCCTCCGTCTCGATCTCGAACCGCCTCGCCGAACGCTGCGAGACGGCGGGCGTGCCGGTCGTGCTGTTCAACCGCCGCCAGGACGACGAGCGGCTCTCCGCCGTGACCTCCGACAACGTCGCCGGCGGGGCCGCGGCGGCGGAGCACCTCCTCGCCTGCGGCCGTCGCAGGATCGCCCACATCTCCGGCTGGTCCGGCTCCTCCACGGGGCGCGACCGCCGGGAGGGCTTCCTCGCCGCGCTCGCCGCGCACGGCGTGCGGCCGGTCGCGGTCGTCGACGGGATGTACGACCGCTCGGTGGCGCAGCAGGCGACGCGCGACCTCTTCGGCGGCGCAGACGGCCCCGACCGCCCGGACGCGGTCTTCGTCGGCTCGGACCACATGGCCTTCGCCGTCATGGACGTGCTGCGCTTCGAACTCGGCCTCGCCGTCTCCGGCGACGTCGCGGTCGTCGGCTACGACGACGTGCCCATGGCCGGCTGGCCGGCCTACGACCTCACCACCGTGCGCCAGCCCGCCGACGCCATGGTCGACGCCACCGTCGAGACCCTGATGGCGCGCATCGACGACTTGCGCATCGCCCCCCGCCACCTGCGCATCGAGGGCCCCCTCGTCGTGCGCGGCTCCACCCTGCCCCCGAGGAGACCATGAAGGGCTTCGATCCCCGCTGGCGCGACCTGCCTCACTACATCCTCGGCATCACCGAGGAGATCTGGGAAGGGCGCGCCATCCACACCCTGCACGAGACCTATGCCGAGGACCTGCCGGTGCGCGCCCCCGCGGGGCTGACACGTGGCCGCGCGGGGGTGATCGCCGCGACGATGGCGACGCTCGGCGAGTTCCCCGACCGGCTGCTGCTGGGCGAGGACGTGATCTGGTCCGGCGACGAGGAGGCGGGCTTTCTCTCCTCCCACCGCATTTTGTCGACCGCAACCCACGCTCGCGACGGCGTCTACGGCCGGGCGACGGGCAGGCAGCTCGTCTACCGGATCATCGCGGATTGTGCGGTTCGGGACAACTTCATCTACGATGAGTGGATCATCCGCGACCAGGGCGCGATCGTGCGCCAGCTCGGCCTCGACCCCGCCGACTATTCCCGCGACCGGATCGCGGCGGCGGGCGGGCCGGAGCATGCCCCGCGCCCGCTCGCCGCCTCGAACGAACCGCCTTCGGCCTACACGAGCCGCGGCGACGCCTCCGAATGGGGCGCGCGCTACGCGGACCTCCTCGGCCGCATCATGAACGCCGAGATGTCGGCGATCGCCACCGGATACGACCGCGGCTGCGACCTCGCCCTCCCCGGCGGCGTCGCGGGCCACGGCCGCGCCGCGGCGGATGCGTTCTGGATGGGGCTGCGTGCGGCGTTCCCCTCCGCGACGTTCACGATCGAGCACGTGATCGGCCGCGAGGACCCGCTGATGCCGCCCCGCGCGGCGCTGCGCTGGTCGCTCGCCGGCCGCCACGACGGCTTCGGCGCCTTCGGCCGGCCCACCGGCGCGGAGGTGTTCGTGATGGGCATCTCCCACGCGGAGTTCGGCCCCGCGGGGCTGCGCCGGGAATGGGTGCTCCTCGACGAGACCGCCGTCTGGACGCAGATCCTCCTCCACACCGGTCATGCGGGATGAGACAAACCATGGAAACGCTCAGCCTCACGCCGGCGCAGATGGAGGCGCGCATCGTGCGCTACGGCGCGCTCGTACCCTGCCGCACCGCCTTCATCGACGCCCACACGCCCGGGTCCGACCAGAAGGAGAACTTCACCATCATCGGCGCCGGGGTCTCCGAGAGCGCGGACCAGCACGTCCACATCCGGGAGACGCCGGGCTTCAACATCGGCGCCGCCGGCCAGCCGCCGAAGTGCCGCAACTCGCTGCACGTGCACCGCACGGCCGAGGTCTTCTTCGTGCTCAAGGGCCGCTGGCGCTTCTTCTGGGGGCGCTTCGGCACTGCGGGCGAGGTGGTGCTGGAGGAAGGCGACATCTTCGACATTCCCACCGGCATCTTCCGCGGCTTCGAGAACGTCGGCACAGACTACGGGATGATCATGGCCGTTCTGGGCGGCGACGACGCCGGTGGCGGCGTGGTCTGGGCGCCGCAGGTGATCGAGGACGCGCGCGACCACGGCCTCGTGCTCGGCGACAACGGCAAGCTCTACGACACGAAGACGGGCCAGGCCCTGCCCGAGGGCGTATCGCCGATGCCGGTCCTCGGCGAGGAGGCGCTCGCGGCCATCCCTGAGCCGCCCCCCTCCGCCATCGTGCGCGACTACGTCGCCCGCTACTGGGACCTGATGGCGCTCGCGCGCGACGAGCCCGCGGTCGCGATCGGCGCGGACGGCGTGATCCGGGACCGGCCGGGATTCGAGGTGGCGCTCCTGACCCGGGGCTCGGTTCCCGAGTCGCCCTACGCCACCGACCGTCACGAGGTGCTGATGGTCATGCGCGGCCATTGGCGGCTCGCCTGGGATGGCGGGGAGACCGTGCTCGCGCCCGGCGACACCTGCGCCGTCCCGCCGGGCCTCGCCCGCAGCCTCGCGCCCTCGATGTCCGGCGAGGCGAGCCTCTACCGCGTGCGCGACACGGACGACCCGCCCGGCCCCACGCGGCGGGGGTGAGCGGGCTGAGCCCGACACCTCACGAGAAGGAAACGTCCCGATGAGCATCCCCGTTACCCATGTCGGCTCGCTGCCCCGCTCGCAGGCGGTGGTGGACCGGCTCTTCGCCCGCGAGCGCGGCGAGCCCGTCGACGAGGCCGCGTTCGACGAGACGATGCGCGCGGCGGTGTCCGAAACCGTGCGCCGCCAGGTGGAGGCGGGGGTGACGATCGTCTCCGACGGCGAGACCTCGAAGATCTCCTACGCCACCTACGTCAAGGACCGCTACGAGGGCTTCGGCGGCGACAGCCCGCGCAACGCGCCCGCCGACCTGAAGCTGTTCCCGTCCTTCCTGGAGCGCCTCGCGAAGTCCGGCGGCACGCCGACCTATGCGCGCCCGCAATGCATCGGGGAGGTGCGCTCAAAGGGCCAGGGCGAGCTGGAGAAGGACATCGCCCACCTGAAGGCCGCCATGGCGGAGCACGGCGCGGCGCGCGGCTTCATGAACGCCGCCTCGCCGGGCGTGATCTCGCTCTTCCTCCAGAACGCGCACTATCCCACCCGCGAGACATACCTCGCCGCGCTCGCCGACGCGATGAAGGCCGAGTACGAGACCATCGTCGCGGCGGGCCTCGACCTGCAGCTCGACTGCCCGGACCTGGCGCTGTCGCGCCACATGCTGTTCACCGACCTCTCCGACGAGGACTTCGTGAAGGTGGCCCGCACCCATGTCGAGGCGCTCAACCACGCGCTGTCCGACATCCCCGAGGAGCGGGTTCGCGTCCACATCTGCTGGGGCAATTACGAGGGCCCGCACGTCTGCGACATCGGCATGGACAAAGTGTTCTCCACCCTGATGTCGGTGAAGGCGCGCTATATGCTCTTCGAGACCTCGAACCCGCGCCACGCCCACGAATGGACCGTGTTCCGCGACCGCGCCCGGGAGATCCCCGACGACGTCGTGCTCGTGCCCGGCGTCGTCGACACCACGACGAACTTCGTCGAGCACCCGGAGGTCGTCGCCCAGCGGCTCGAGCGCTTCATCCCCATCGTCGGGGCGGAGCGCGTGATCGCGGGCTCGGATTGCGGCTTCGGCACCTTCGCGGGCTTCGGCGCGGTCGATCCCGAGATCGCCTATGCGAAGCTCGCCACGCTCGCGGAGGGCGCGGCGCTGGCGGGCGCGCGCGTTCCGGCATAAAGATGCCCGCATGACCACGACGCCCGCCCCCCTCCTCCCCGAACCCCTCCTCCTTCTCCCCGGCATGCTCTGCGACGCGCGGCTCTGGGCGCCGCAGATCGCGGCGCTCTCCGCGATGCGCTGGGTGTGCGTGCCGACGATCGCGCACGCCGACAGCGTCGAGGCGCTGGCCGCAGGCATTCTCTCGGAGGCGCCGCCGCGATTCGCGCTCGCGGGACTGTCCATGGGCGGGATCGTGGCGATGGAGATCGTGCGCCAGGCCGGCGACCGCGTAGCGCGACTGGCGCTCCTCGACACCAACCCGCTCGGCGAGAGCGACAAGGTCCGCGCTTCCCGCGAGCCGCAGATCGCGGAGGCGCTGGCCGGCGGGCTCGAGGCGCTGATCCGGCGGGATCTGTGGCCGGTCTACCTGCACGCCGGCAGCGACCGGCAGGACATTCTCGACCTCGCCCTCGAGATGGCGCTGGCGCAGGGCCCCGCCGTGTTCGAGCGCCAGTCCCGCGCGCTCCAGACCCGGCCCGACCAGCAGGAGACGCTGAAGGGTTATGGCGGCCCGACGCTGATCCTGTGCGGCGAGGACGACCGGCTCTGCCCGGTCAAGCGCCACACGCTGATGCACGAGCTCGTCCCCGGCTCGACCCTCGTCGTCGTCCCGGGCGCCGGCCACCTGCCGACGCTCGAGACGCCGGACGCCGTCTGCGCGGCGATGCGCGCATGGCTCGCCGCCTGATCCGGTAATTTCCTCATGTCCCCGTCGGTCGCGCACCTGTAGCCTCGCCCCACGCAGCGGTAGCGCAGGAGGATCGGGCGACGATGCGGATCGTGATCGTGGGGGCCGGCATCGCCGGGATGGCGACGGCGTGGGCGCTGACGAAGGCGGGACATGCCGTGACGCTGGTGGAGCAGGCTCCGGCCCTGCCCAATCCGCTCGCCGCCTCGGGTGACCACCACCGGCTGATCAGGCGCGCCTACGGCGGCGCCGACGGCTATGCGCTGATGATGGACGAGGCCTACGAGGCCTGGGAGGCGCTCTGGGCCGATCTCGGCGTCTCGCACTACGAGGAGACCGGCATCCTCGCCACGTGCCTCAGGGAGGGCGACGCGGCGGACGCCATGCGCGCGGGCCTCGACCGGCTCGGCACGCCCTACGAGCGCCTCTCGCCCGCCGACGCGGCGGAGCGCTTCCCCTATCTCGACGCGCAGAGCCTCGCCTATGCCGTGCTCACGCCGGACGGCGGGGTGCTCATGTCGCGGGAGATCGCGCACGACCTCTGCGCCTGGCTCGTCGCCAACGGCGTCGCGCTGCGGCTCGACACGCGCGCGGTGCGGATCGACGTCGATGCGGGTCGGGTCGAGACCGAGGCGGGCGAAGTCTTCGAGGGCGACCGGGTCGTGGTCGGCGCGGGCGCCTGGGCGCTCTCGCTGCTGCCCTGCCTCGCCGACGCCCTGACGAGCTACCGCACCTACGTCGCCTATCTCCATCCGCCCGCGGATCTGCGCGCCGCCTGGGCGACGGCGCCGGGCTTCGTCTCCACCGGCGGCCTGATCGACGGCTACGTGCTCCCGCCCGTGCGCGGCGCCGGCCTCAAGATCGGCGCGGCCTTCACCAAGACCGCGACGACCGACCCGAGCAGCGGCCGGGGCACGACGCAGGAGGAGGGTGAGATCCTGCGCGACGCCTTCGCGCCGCCCTTCGCGCGCATCGCGGAGTACGGCATCCGCGAGGTCGTGAGCTGCGTCTACACCTTCACCGCCGACGAGCGGTTCCTGTCGCGGCGGATCGGCCGCACGCTCGTGGTCTCCGCCTGCTCCGGCCACGGCTACAAGTTCGGCGCGGCCGTGGGCCGGCGCGTCGCAGCCGCGGTGGAGAGCGACGGCGCGGACGCGCTCGCGGCCTGGCTCGCGGGCGAGGCGCCGCGCGCGGTCGCCTGAAGCGGGCCGGCTCAGCTCGCCCGGTCGTCGAAGATCCCGAGCCCGCCGGCCTCCTCGCCCCACAGCGCCTCGACGCGCGCGTCGCGGCCGCAGTTCCAGCGATAGAATTTGTAGGCGAGCGGGTTCTTCTCGTAATAGTCCTGGTGATAGTCCTCCGCCGCGTAGAACGGCGCCGCCTCCTCGACCGTGGTGGCGATCGGCTGATCGAAGCGCGCCGCCACCTCCTCTTTCGACTGCGCGGCGACCCGCGCCTGCTCCTCGTCGAGCGCGAAGATCGCCGAGCGATAGTGCGGACCGACGTCGCAGAACTGCGCGTTCGCCGTGAGCGGGTCGATGGTGCGCCAGAACACGTGCAGCAGCTCGTCGTAGGACACGCGATCCGGGTCGTAGACGATCTCGACCGCCTCGACATGATCGGTCGCGCCCGAGGAGACCTGCTCGTAGGTGGGGTTCTCGACCGCGCCGCCGATGTAGCCGGAGGTGGTCTCGAGCACGCCCGGCACCTTGTCGAAATCGGCCTCGACGCACCAGAAGCAGCCGCCGGCGAAGACCGCACGGGCCGCCCCCTCGCCGTCCTGCTGCTGCGCGAGGGCCGGCGAGGCGAGGAGCGCCGCGCCGGCGAGGGCGCCGAGAACGGCGCGGGAGGGGATGCGAACCATGTCGGGTCTCCTTCGGTTTCCCGGGATGTGGGGATTCCGCGCGCGGGCGCAATCGCCCGGCGCAAGAGGTCGCAAGCGCTCGCGCAAGGAAAGATGCTGGTCTATGCGCATTGGCTTGCGTACACGAAGAGAAAGCACGCACGAACCGAAGGGACGGACACCATGGGCCTCCTGGTCGACGGACGCTGGCAGGACCAGTGGTACGACACGACATCCACCGGCGGGCGCTTCGAGCGCAAGGCCTCGCAGTTCCGCAACTGGATCACGCCCGACGGCGCGCCGGGCCCTGCCGGCGAGGGCGGGTTCGCGGCCGAGCCGGGGCGCTATCACCTCTACGTGAGCCTCGCCTGCCCCTGGGCGCACCGGACGCTGATCTTCCGCAAGCTGAAGGGCCTGGAGGACATGATCTCGCTGTCGGTGGTGCACTGGCTCATGGGCGAGGAGGGCTGGACCTTCGCGCCGGGCGAGGGCGTGATCCCCGATCCCGTCGTCGGCGCACGGGTGATGCACCAAGTCTACACGGCGGCGAACCCGACATACACCGGCCGCGTCACCGTACCCGTTGTGTGGGACAAGCAGCGCGGGACCATCGTCTCGAACGAATCATCCGAGATCATCCGGATGCTCAACACGGCCTTCGACGGCGTCGGCGCCGCGCCGGGGGACTACTACCCCGCGGCTCTGCGCGAGGAGATCGACGCGGTGAACGCGCGCGTCTACGACGACGTCAACAACGGCGTCTACAAGTCCGGCTTCGCCACCACCCAGGAGGCCTACGAGGAGGCCGTGCGCCCGCTGTTCGCGACGCTGGATTGGCTCGAGGAGCGGCTCTCGAAGAGCCGCTACGTGGTCGGTGACGCGATCACCGAGGCCGACTGGCGGCTGTTCACCACGCTGGTGCGGTTCGACCCGGTCTATGTCGGCCACTTCAAGTGCAACATCCGCCGGATCGTCGACTACCCCAACCTGTCCGGCTACCTGCGCGAGCTCTACCAGATCCCCGGCGTGGCCGAGACCTGCGACTTCGGCCATATCAAGCGGCACTACTACCAGAGCCACGGGACGGTGAACCCCTCGGGCGTGGTGCCGCTCGGGCCGGAGCTGGACCTGACGGCGCCGCACGGGCGGGGGTGAGGGCGCTTACTCGGCTCGGAGGAGGCCGAGGCTGTCGAACGCGTCCCTAAGATCGGACGCGAAGGCCCGATAACTATCGAGACGGCGGAGGCGCTCGAGTCGCGCCGTCTCACCGATCCGATCGAGATAAGCCGCAGCCGCGATCGATCGGCGGCCGCGGCGTCTTTTGGTGAGCGCGGCGACCGCATCGTCCAGCGCGCGCTTGGGATCCTCTATGCGCTCGATCGGCGTATCGCCCCAGGGAAACCCGCGGCTCGACGGCCAAGCTTCGAGCCCGCAAGCTTGCGCGATGGCGTCCGCGTCACACAGAGCCCATGCCTCCATTTCTCGGGCGGGCAGGAGCCCGACGATCCGCTCGGCGGCCAGCCCGCAATTCTCGGCGGTGCTTTCGCGAAGGTCGAAAACGACGAGACGCTCGACCGTGTCACGCCCCGTGCGGCTCGCGTCGGCGTGAACCGCGAAGATGTCGACATTCGTTCGGTTGTCGCATGCGACCTTCGTCCTCTGCTCCGTCGTTCGGCCGTCCAAGGGGAGGACAGGCGGCTCGCTCAGGACGACGGCCTGCGTGCCGAAGTGCGCGATGATGTCGGAAGCTTCTCGCGCGAGGAGCGTCAGCAGAAATCGGAAGTCGCTGGTTCCTTCCGCGAACAGGCCGATGGCGACGAAACGACTCATGCTGCGTGCTCTGACCCGCGGCGCAGTACCCGGTCCGCCTCCATGCGCGAAAGCGTCGTCTCGCGATCGGAAAGCTGCATCTCGGCTTGATCCTTGATGCCGGTTCGCATCCTGGAGCGGCGAGATACTCTACCCGTTGTGGGGTCGATCACAGTTACGACATCGACGAGCACCAGCTCCCAGTCTTCAGTGTTCGCGAGCACGATGGGGGAATGCGTATTCACGATCGTTTGGAATAGACCCTCTGCGACCTCGTCGGACGTCACGTCGGTCGTCGCTTCTCGCAGCAGCTGGACGAGCTGCATTAGACGCTCCTCGTGGATGCCGTTCTCGGGCTCCTCGAAGAGGAGGACGCTCTTTCGCCTGTGATCGTTCAGGAAGGTCAGCAGCGCCAGGACCCGAAGCGTTCCGTCGGACAGGACGCGGGAGCTGAAGGTGGCTTGATCGCGCATCGAGACGAACAGCCTGTAGCGACCGGCGAACGTGTCCTGCTCGATCGTGATGTCGCGCACGCCGGGGATCAGGAGACCGAGCTGATTGCGGATGTCGGAGAGGTCCCCGTGCGGACGCTCCGCCGTGCGCGTCTCGCTCTCGATACGAGCCAGGACTCGCGCGAGGTTCGATCCGTCCGGCTTGAGCTCGTCCGCGTCGAGCGCATCGCTCGGCTCCCGCTCCGCGGCGGCTTCGAGCTGGAGGAAGGTCAAGCTCTCCAGCTCTCGACGCAGCGCGAAGAGGTGCGGGAACTCGCTTCCGACGGTGATGCGCGACAGCACGGTCGCGGTCGCACGCTCCTTCGAGAACGGACGCGGACGCCCTTGCGTGCCGTCCTGGTTGGCCTGAAACTTGTCGCCGAGCGTCTCGAGGAAGGGGCTCCTGCCGCCGCCGCTCGAGTACAGCGCGTGAGCCTTCACGAAGGTCTTCGAGGGCCTCGGGTCCGCCGCGAGCCACGCGTCGTCCTTGCGCATGATCGGCCATGCGCCCTCGCGCCGGACGAACAGTCGCTCGACGCCCCCCGGAGCTTCCGTCCTCTTCTCGATCTCGACCTCGTAGCGGAGCCGAGTGTGCTTGAGCCGACGACGCTCACCGAACGCGTCGACGATCTCCGGCTCGAGCAGCACCTCCACCGCGAACCGCATAAAGGCGGCCGACGTCCCGTCCGCCTCGCGACGGAACAGCTCGCTCGGGTCTCCGCGAACCCGTCGCAGCGCCTCCGCGAGGTCGGTCGAGACGAGCTGCGACAAGAACCGGAGCGCATCGAAGAAATTCGACTTCCCCGACGCGTTCGGCCCCGCGATCACCGTGAACGGCTGCAGATCGAGCTTGAGGTTCGAGAAGCTCTTGAAGCCGTCGATTTCGATGCGCGTCAGCATGGCCGGAGCCTAGCGCAACGCGCCCCGCGGCGGTAGGCCTCGCCCCCCCTCACATCCCCAGCTTCTTCCTGCGCTGCGCCAGCGTCCGCAGCCGCAGCGCGTTGAGCTTGATGAAGCCCGCCGCGTCGCGGTGGTCGTAGGCGACCGCGCCCTCCTCGAAGGTGACGAGGTCCTGGTCGTAGAGGGAGAACGGGCTCTCGCGGCCGATGACGTGGACGCCGCCCTTGTAGAGCTTCAGCCGCACCGTGCCGGTCACGTGCTCCTGGCTCTTGTCGATCAGCGCCTGGAGCATCTCGCGCTCGGGGGAGAACCAGAAGCCGTTATAGATCAACTCGGCGTAGCGGGGCGCGAGCTCGTCCTTGAGGTGGGCCGCGCCGCGGTCCAGCGTGATCGTCTCGATCGCGCGGTGGGCCGCGAGCAGGATCGTGCCGCCGGGCGTCTCGTACATGCCGCGGCTCTTCATGCCCACGAAGCGGTTCTCGACGAGGTCGAGGCGGCCGATGCCGTTGTCGCGGCCGAGATCGTTGAGCCGCTCCAGCAGGCTCGCGGGGGACAGCGCCTCGCCGTCGATCGAGACCGCGTCGCCCTTTTCGAAGCCGACGGTGATCAGCGTCGGGGTGTCGGGCGCCTCCTCCGGGGAGAGCGTGCGCGAGAAGACGTAGTCCGGCACGACCTCGGCGGGGTCCTCCAGCACCTTGCCCTCCGAGGAGGTGTGCAGCAGGTTGGCGTCCACCGAGAACGGCGCCTCGCCGCGCTTGTCCTTGGCGATGGGGATCTGGTGCTGCTCGGCGAAGGCGATCAGCTGCTCGCGCGAGCGCAGGTCCCACTCGCGCCAGGGCGCGATCACGGTGACGTCGGGCTTCAGGGCGTAATAGCCGAGTTCGAATCGCACCTGGTCGTTGCCCTTGCCGGTGGCGCCGTGGCAGACCGCGTCGGCGCCGGTCATCTCGGCGATCTCGATCTGGCGCTTGGCGATCAGCGGCCGGGCGATCGAGGTGCCGAGCAGATACACGCCCTCGTAGAGCGCGTTGGCGCGGAACATCGGGAACACGTAGTCGCGCACGAACTCCTCGCGCAGGTCCTCGATGTAGATGTTCTCCGGCTTGATGCCGAGCAGCTCCGCCTTCGCGCGCGCCGGCTCGAGCTCCTCGCCCTGGCCGAGATCGGCGGTGAAGGTCACCACCTCGCACTGATACGTCGTCTGCAGCCACTTGAGGATGATGGAGGTGTCGAGCCCGCCGGAATAGGCGAGGACGACCTTGTTGACGCGCTTGTCGGTCATGGATGCGGCTTTCTGGCGGTGCGTTCGGGCGACGGCTCGGGGGCGGGCTCCAGCGACGGAATGACTTAATTTCGTCGTCATCGTGCCGACGGTTGGGCTCGCGCGTTTATAAAGCGGTGGACGGCGCGCGCAACCGCTCGCGTCTGCGCTGCGAACACCCCACCTTTGCTCCCGATCCCGCCCGGAGGATTCGCACCCCATGGCCCGTCGCCCCGTCCTGGAATTCTGGTTCGATTTCGCCTCGACATACGCCTACCTCTCGGCGATGCGCATCGAGCCCCTGGCCGAGACGGCGGGGGTGGACGTGCGCTACCGCCCGTTCCTGCTCGGCCCCATCTTCCAGGCGCAGGGCTGGACCACCTCGCCGTTCAACCTGTTCCCGTCCAAGGGGCGCTACATGTGGCGCGACGTGGCCCGCGAGGCGGAGCGCCGGGGCCTGCCCTTCCGCAAGCCCGATCCGTTTCCGCAGAACGGGCTCGCCGCCACCCGCGTCGCCCTGTTCGGGGCCGACAAGGAGTGGTGCGGCCCCTTCGTGCGCGCGGTCTTCCACGCCGAGTTCGGCGAGGGCCGCTCGATCGAGGAGCCCTCGGCGGTGGCCGCGCTCGCGACCTCGGTCGGCCTCGACAGCGACGTCGCTATGCGGGGCGCCACCGCCGACGCCAACAAGCAGCGGCTGCGCGCGGTCAACGAGGAGGCGCGCACCAAGGGCGTCTTCGGCGCGCCGACCTTCTTCGCCGAGGACGGCGAGATGTTCTGGGGCGACGATCGCCTGGAGCGCGCCCTGGCCTGGGCGGCGGGCGAGGAGCGCTAGAGCCCGCCTTCATGCGCCTCGTCCTCTACCAGCCCGACATCCCCCAGAACACCGGCACGATGGTGCGCCTCGCCGCGTGCCTGGGCGCGGCGGTGGACATCGTCGAGCCGGCGGGGTTCGACGTCTCGGACCGCAACTTCCGCCGGGCGGGCATGGACTATCTCGATCGCGTGGAGATCGTGCGCCACCGCTCCTGGAGCGCCTTCGAGGACTGGCGGCGCGAGGCCGGGCACCGCCTCGTGCTCGCCTCGACGCGGGGCGAGACGCGCTACACCGACTTCGCCTTCGCCGCCGAGGATGCGATCCTTGTGGGGCGCGAATCGGCCGGCGTGCCCGAGGCGGTGCACGCGGCGGCGGACGCGCGGGTCGTGATCCCGATGCGGCCGGGCTTCCGCTCGCTCAACGTCGCGGTGTCCGCCGCGATGCTGCTCGGGGAGGCGTCGCGGCAGCTGGGCTGGGCGGACGCCGGCCGCGCGTAGGACTCGAAGGCCCCTGCGCAGGGGCCTTGTCACCCGAGCGTCACGTGTGCTTGCTACCGCGGCGTCAGGGCGACGCGTCCGCTCGCCAGAACCCCGCATGAACGAGGTTTCCCCATGAAGACGATCCTGCGTCCGCTGATCGCCGGCGTCGCCCTCGCCTCGGTCTCGTCCGTCGCGATGGCGCAGTCCGGCACGATCACGGTCTACACCTCGCAGCCGACCGAGCAGATGGCCACCATCGTCGAGGCCTTCAACGAGGCCTATCCCGACGTCACCGTCGAGGTGTTCCGCTCCGGCACGACCGAGGTGGTGAACCGGCTCCAGGCCGAGTTCGTCGCCGGCACGACGCCCGCCGACGTGCTCCTCATCGCCGACGCCGTGGCGATGACGCAGCTGAAGAACGACGACCGGCTCGAGACCTACGCCGACGCGCCCGTCGAGGGCCTGCCCGCGGCGGTGATCGATCCGGACATGACCTTCTTCGGCACGAAGCTGATCACCACCGGCATCGTCTACAACACCGAGCTCGTCGAGACGCCGCCGACCTCCTGGATGGACCTGACCACGCCGGAGGCGGCCGGCTCGCTCACCATGCCGAGCCCGCTCTATTCCGGCGCCGCCGTCTATCACGTCGGCACCATGGTGCAGCAGCCCGGCTTCGGCTGGGAGTACTACGAGACGCTGGCCGAGAACGGCGCCATCGCCGGGCGCGGCAACGGCGGCGTTCTGGAGGCCGTGGCCCGCGGCGAGAAGGCCTACGGCATCATCGTCGACTTCATGCCGCTCAACGCCGCCGCCCAGGGCTCGCCCGTCGGCTTCGTCTTCCCCGAGGAGGGCGTCACCGCGATCACCGAGCCGGTGGCCATCGTCAAGGGCACGGACAACCTCGAAGCGGCCAAGGCCTTCGTCGACTGGACGCTGTCGGAGGCCGGCCAGCGCCTCGCCGCCTCCCAGGGATACATCCCGCTCATCGACGGCGTCGAGCCGCCGGAGGGCCGTCCCGCCCCCTCGCAGCTCACGATCCTCGAGGCCGATCTCGGCGCGATGATCGCGGACGACGAGGCCAACAAGCGCGCCTTCGCCGATCTGTTCGGCGGCTGATCCCGTGCGCGCGCAGGCGGTTCACCCGATGCGCCTGCGCGCACCCTCCGGCGAGCTCCTCATGCTCGCCGGGGTGGCCCTCTACATCGGGATCTTCACGCTCTGGCCGCTCGGGCGTCTCCTCGTCGAGGGCGTTGGCGCCAACGCCGCGGGCGAGACGCTCGGCATCCTGCGCGACCAGTGGCAGTCGCGCTCGACCTCGCGCGCCCTGTGGAACACGCTCGAGGCCGGCACGCTCGCCACCCTCGTCTCCGTCGCGCTCGGCGCGACGATGGCCTTCATCGTCGCGCTCACGAACGTGCGCGCCAAGACCGCGCTCACCTTCGCGCTGCTGCTGCCGCTGCTCATCCCCTCGCAGATCACGGCGCTGGCCTGGATCGAGCTGATCGGCCCCTCCTCCCCGATCCTGCGGCCGCTGGGACTCGCGAGCCCGCCCGGCACGACGAACCCGCTCTACTCGCTCGGCGGCATCGTGCTCGTCATGGGCGTCGAGCATGCGGCGCTGGTCTTCCTCGCCGTGCGCGCGGGGCTCCGGTCGATGCCGCGCGACCTCGTCGAGGCGGCGCGGATCTCCGGGGCCCGCCCGCTCGCCGCCACACTGCGCATCGTGTTCCCCCTGGCCATGCCGGCTTTGATCGCCGGGGCGGCGCTGGCCTTCGTCTCGGCCATCGGGAATTTCGGCGTGCCGGCGCTCCTCGGCATCCCCGGCCGCTACCCCATGCTGACGACGCTGATCTATCAGCGCCTGAACGGTTTCGGCCCCTCGGTTCTGGGCGAGGTCGCGGCGATCGCGCTGATCCTGATCCTGATCGCAGTCGCGGGCCTCGCCCTTCGCTCGCTGGTCGCCGCGCACATGAACGCCAGGGTGGAGCGCGCGAGCGCCATGCTCGCGCCGTTCCCGCTCGGGCGCGCGCGCCCGCCGCTCGAGGCCGCGGTGTGGAGCGTGCTCGTCTTCGTCTCGTTCCTGCCCCTGCTGGCGCTGCTCGCCGCCTCGTTGACGCCGTCGGTGGGGGTGCGGCTGTCGGCGGAGACGATCACGCTCGACAATTACCGCTTCGCGGTGTTCGGCCAGGACATGACCCGGCGCGCGTTCGCGAACTCGTTCCTGCTCGCGGGCGCCACCGCCGTCGTGGCGGGGCTCGTCGCGGTGCCGCTCGCCTACCTCGCGGTCATGCGCCGATCGCGGTCGGCGCGCGTGCTCGACCTCGTGGCGGACACGCCCTACGCCATCCCCGGCACGGTGCTCGCCATCGGCGCGATCCTGGTCTTCCTGCCGCCGCTGCCGCTGATCGGGGTGTCGGTCTACAACTCTCTCTGGATCATCCTCTTCGCCTACTTCGCGCGCTTCATGACGCTCGCGCTGCGCCCGGTCACGGCGAGCCTGGAGACGGTCGAGCCGGCGCTCGACGAGGCCGCCCGCATCGCCGGCGCGCGGGCCTTCCGGCGGCTGTTTTCCATCATCCTGCCGGTCGCGGCCCCGGCCGCGGTGGCGGGCGGGCTGCTCATCTTCATGACGGCTTTCAACGAGCTCACCGTCTCCGCGCTGCTCTGGTCGTCGGGCACGGAGACGCTCGGCGTCGTGGTGTTCTTCCTGCAATACGAGGGCAACTCGCCGGCCGCCGCCGCGCTCGCCACCGCGACGGTCGCGGTGACGCTGATCCTGGCCCTGATCCTCGACCAGGTCGGCCGCCGGCTCCCAGGCGACGTCGTGCCCTGGCGCGACGCCAAGGGGTGAAAGAAGCGGGTGACGGGGCGCCGCCACGGCGGCGCCCCCACGAATCACGCCGCCTTCTTGTTGGCGGCCTTCTCGGCGAGCTTCGTGAGCTTCTCGTCGGTCCGGCTCTCCTCGTCGAGCGTCTCCTGGAGGAGCTTCGCCGCGTCCTTCATGCCGAGCTGGGTCGCCCAGGTGCGCAGCGTGCCGTAGCGGGCGATCTCGTAGTGCTCGATCGCCTGCGCAGCGGCGATCACGCCGGCATCGAGGGCGGGGGAGCCCTTGAAATCGGACATGACCTCCTTCGTCTCCTCGATCAGCCCCTGCACCGCCTCGCAGGTCTTGCCACGCGCGGCCTTGCCGAGCATCTCGAAGATCTGGTCGAGCCGCTCGATCTGGTGCTCGGTCTCGTCGCGGTGCGCCTCCAGCGCCTGCTTGAGGTCGCCGTCCTCGACCGCCTTGACGATCTTCGGATAGGCGCGCAACGCCTGCTTCTCGCCGTGGTAGACGTCCTTGAGGGTCTCCAGGAACAGGTCTTCCAGCGTCTTCTGATCGGCCATGAAATTGCACTCCATCTGCTGAAGCCGGACGAACCGCGTCGCGCGATCCGAGTTCCGGCTCAGCGCGCGCCGACGTGCCCGTCGTGGAGAGGGTTGAGCCGCGCGCACCCGTGCACGCCTACGACGGCGGCATCCTGTCGTGTGGGAAGCAGTCCCGGCCCGGAAACTGCGCGGTTTGCGCTTGCGGCGCGATCGAGCCGTCGGCGGCGCGGGCCGGCTCGCGGGCGAGGCGGCCGAGGGGCTCGACCGGCGCGAAGAGATTGTCTGAATTGTTGCGAGACGGCATGGATCATGCAAGGAAAAGGGCGGGCCGGGCCGACGCCGTGGCGCCCGGCCGGTCGGCCGTGCGCCTGTCCGTCCTGCTCTTTCCCAAACGGGCTGGCCGACTATATACACACACGGCTCACGCCTTTTGTTCGACGCCAAAGAGGGCGTACCGATGACCGCCGCCGCTCAGATGCTGCAAAGCGCGCAGACGCCCCCGATCGACGTCGAGCACCTGCTCGCGAACGCCCGGGAAGCGAGCGAATTCCTGAAGGCGTTGTCCCACGAGACGCGCTTGATCATCCTGTGCGTGCTGATCGAAGGCGAGAAATCGGTAACCGAGCTCGAGGAGATGCTGAACATGCGCCAGCCGGCGGTGTCGCAGCAACTCGCGCGCCTCCGGGCGGACGATCTCGTGGCGAGCCGCCGCGACGGCAAGAACATCTACTATTCCCTGGCGCGCCCCGAGGTGATCGAGGTCATCGGCGCCCTCCAGCGCGCCTTCTGCGCGCAAGAGGAACCGTGAGGCCGCGAGCGCGACCTCGGGCGCTCGTCAGGCCATGCCCGCCACGAGAGCGAAGGCGCCGATGACGCCCAGAAGGCCGAAGGCGAGCACGTAGCGGACCCGCTTGGGGGTCTCGCCCTGGCGGGCTCCGTCGCCGTCAAGCTCGATCTTGGACATGGAGTGATCCTCTCTCTCGTGGAATGCGGGCTCGGGCCCGCTTTTCGTGTCGCTGGTCCCGCGCCGCTCGGACGAGCGGCGCGCGGCGTCAACGCCCCCGTCCGGCCGGGGTTCGGCGCAGAGGGGTCAACTGTCCGTGATCGCTGCGTGATCGCCGACGGCCCCGCACCGCCGTCAAGAAGCGTTAACCATCCCGTCGTATGGTCGACTCTCGAAGGAGAGCTTCGCGCCCATGCCCGTCGACCCCGCTATCCTGGCCGATCTCGATGGCGCCCTCGCCGCCCGCGACGCCGCGGAGCGCGGGCGTGCCGGAGAGCGTCTGGCCGCCCTCTTCTTCGAACGCGCACCGGATCTGTCCGAGGAGCACGTCGCGCTCTTCGACGACGTGCTCGAGAAGCTCGTCGGCGATCTCACCTTCCGGGCGCGTGTGGAGCTCGCCGAACGCTTCGCCGATTGTCCGAATGCGCCCCGCAAGGTCGTGTTCGACTTCGCCGTCGACGACGAGATCCGCGTCGCCAAGCCCGTGCTCGAGCGATCCCCGCGCCTCGACGTGGACGCCCTCCTGACCGTCGCCCGCGCCAAGGGTCAGGACCATCTCACCGCCATCGCCAAGCGCGCCAGCGTGCCGGAGGCCGTCACCGACGTGCTGCTCGACCGCGGCGGGCGGCGCGTCGTCGTGACCGCCGCCGGCAATCCCGGAGCGGGCTTCTCCTCCGACGGCACCGCGATCCTGGTCGCCCGGGCGCAGAGCGACGACGCGCTCGTGCGCGCCCTCGCGGAGCGCGACGACGCCTTCGCCGGGCGCATCGCCGCGCTCGTCGCCAAGGCTCGTGCGGTCGTCCGCCAGGGCATCGCCGCGCAGACCGGTGGCGATCGGGAGATGATCGGCGCGCTGATCGAGCGGATCGGGGCGGAGCTCGCGCAGAAAGGCGACAAGCGTACGCTGCTCGGCCAGTTCGCCGAGCCGATGGCGATGATGCAGGAACGTGCGGCCGACCAGGGCCTCACCGAGCTCGACGCGCTCGGCGCCCTGCTCGACGGCAGGACGGCGGAGGCCCTGTGCGCCCTCGCCATCATGCAGGGCGTGCCGATCGAGTTCGTCGCCCGCGCCTTCCACGCCTCGACCTACGCACCGATCCTGGTGCTCGCCCGCGCCTCCGACTTCGGCTGGAAGACCGTGCGCCACCTGCTCAAGGCCAAGCTCGGCCGCATCCCGCCCGATGTCCTGCTCGACGATGCCCGCGCCACCTTCGAGCGCCTCGGCCCGGCCACGGCGCGGCGCGTGCTGCGCATGGCGCTGGCGAAGGAGCGGGGGCTCAGGCAGTAGGCTCGGCGGGCGGCGGCACGGGTGGGTTCAGGCCGCGGCGTGCTCCGCCAGCACCGCGGCGAGCACCGAGCGCGACGCCGCCTCCTTCGCCGGATCGGTCCCCGACGCCTTCGCCAGCGTGATCGCCGCCTTCCACAGGGCCCAGCCGCGGGCGCGCGCCCAGGTCTGCGCGTCGAGCGCGAGGCGGGTGCGGAAGGCCTCGCGGGCCGGGCCGTCGAGGAAGGTCGAGGCCAGCACGAGGTCGCAGGCCGGGTCGCCGACGCCCATGCAGCCGAAGTCGATCACCGCCGCGAGGCGGCCGGCCTCGTCCACCAGCAGGTTGCCGGCGGAGACGTCGCCGTGGACCCAGACGGGCGCCTGCGCCCACTCGGAGGCGAGAGCGCGCGCCCACACGTCTCGGGCGGTGCGCGCGTCGATCGTCTCGCCCAGCGCCGCGAGGGCGGCCCGCGTCTCGCCATCGTAGACGGCGAGCGAGCCGCCGCGGTGGAAATTGTGCTCCCCGGAGACCGGCGCGCCGTCGGTCTCGACCCCGTGCAGCGCCCGCAGGAAGTCCGCCACGTCCCGCGCGAACGCGGCCGCGTCGGCCGGAGGGGCCGCTTCCGCCGGCGCGCCCGGCAACCAAAGATAGATCGACCAGGGGTACGGGTAGCCCTCCCCCGGCCGCCCCATCGCCACCGGCGCCGCCACGGGCACGGACAGCGCCGCGGCGAGGTGCGGCAGCCAGCGGTGCTCCTTCTCGACCTGCGCCGCATAGCGCGCCGCGCTCGGCAGGCGGATGGAGAGGTCGTCGCCCAGGTGGAAGGTGCGGTTGTCCCACCCGCTGCGCGCGACGGGCGTCACGGGGAGGTGGGCGTAGTGCGGGAACTGCGCGGCGACGAGCCGTCGCACGCGCTCCGCGGACGGAGCGATGCGGCCGTCGGCGTCGGGCGTGAGGTCGGTATCCGGCATCGTCTCGCCATCCGGAAGGCATGAGGTGGTGCCGGCTGTCGGACTCGAACCGACGACCTACCGCTTACAAGGCGGTTGCTCTACCAGCTGAGCTAAGCCGGCGGACCGTGGGGCGCGCGCAAAACGGACGTGGCGCGCGACGTGGGATGGGGTAGCGCAGGGCGTGCGCGTGCGCAAGCGCCACACCGTCCCAGAACGCGAAAACCCCGGCCGCAGGGCGGCCGGGGCGCGCACGCGAGACTGAAAGCGCGTGCGGTTCGTGATGCTCGGGCGTGAGCCGGCCGGCCGCTCACTTGCGGCCGCGGTTCACTTGCGGCCGAAGGACATCCCGGCGAAACGGTTGTTGAAGCGCGAGACGCGGCCGCCGCGATCGAGCAGCGCCTGGGACGCGCCGGTCCAGGCCGGATGCGTCTTCGGGTCGATGTCCAGCGCGAGCGTGTCGCCGTCCTTGCCGTAGGTCGAGCGGGTCTGGTACGTCGTTCCGTCCGTCATCTGGACGGTGATGAAGTGGTAATCCGGATGGTTGGTGGCGGCCTTTGCCATAACCTTGTTCTCCTCGAGCCGTCGCAGCGGCGGGGCGCGTCCTTCGCGTCCCGCGTGACGACGGCGGCTTGCGACGTTATGTCGAGCCTGTGACTGGGATCGCAGGGCTATACCCCACGGGCGGGCTCATTTCAAGCGATGCGACACGCATCGTCGGGCGAAACGAGAGGGCGATGGCGGACGAGATCGGAAAGCGCGCCGAGGGCGGCAGCGACGGCGAGACGAAGGGCGCCATCGAGCGCCGGGCGACGCGCGCCGGCAAGGGCGACAAGACGGGCGCCGACAAGCGCGACCGCGCCAACCTGAGCGCGCTGCGGCCGCTCGTCGGTTTCGCCCTGCGCTACAAGGGTCGTATTGCCGCAGCCCTCTCCGCGCTCGTCCTCGCCTCGCTGGCGACGCTCGCGGTGCCGCTCGCCGTGCGCCGGGTGATCGACTACGGTTTCTCGGATGCGCAGGGCGACCTGATCAGCGCCTATTTCGGCATGCTGATCGTCGTCGTGGGCCTCCTCGCGCTGGGCTCGGCGCTGCGCTACTACTTTGTCATCACGCTGGGCGAGCGCGTGGTGGCCGACGTGCGCGCCGCCGTGTTCCGCCGCCTCACCCTGCTCGACCCCGCCTTCTTCGACGCGAGCCGCGCGGGCGAGCTGGTCTCGCGCCTGACCGCCGATACGACGCAGGTGAAGGCCGCCTTCGGCGCCTCGATCTCCGTCGCGCTGCGCAACGTGGTGCTGCTCGTCGGCGCCATCGCGCTGATGATCTGGACGAGCCCGAAACTGTCGCTCCTCGTCCTCGTCGCGCTACCCCTCATCGTCGTGCCCATCATCATGTCCGGCCGCAAGGTGCGCCGGCGCTCGCGCATCGCCCAGGACAAGCTCGCCGACGCCTCCGCCTTCGCCGCCGAGGCCGTGGGCGCGGTTCGCACGATGCAGGCCTTCGGCATGGAGCGCGTCACCGCCGAGCGCTTCGCCCACGCGGCGGAGGAGGCCTACGACGCGGCGCGGATCTCGGTGCGCGCCCGGGCGATGCTGACGGGTGCGGCGATCTTCCTGGTCTCGGCGAGCGTGGTCGGCGTGCTCTGGTACGGCGCGCAGTCGGTGCTCGCGGGCACGATGACCGGGGGCACGCTCGGCCAGTTCGTGCTCTACGCGGTGTTCGCGGCCTCCGCCATGGGCCAGCTCTCCGAGGTCTACGGCGAGCTGGCGCAGGCGGCGGGCTCCGCCGAGCGGCTCGGCGAGATCCTGAAGGCCTTCCCAAGCGTGAAGGCGCCCGAGCATCCCCGCGCCCTGCCCGAGCCCCCCGTCGGCTCGATCGGCTTCGAGGACGTGCGCTTCCACTACCCGACCCGTACCGAGGCGCCGGCTCTGGAGGGCGTCTCGTTCGCGCTGCGGCCCGGCGAGCGCGTGGCGCTGGTGGGTCCCTCCGGCGCGGGCAAGTCGACCGTGCTGCAGCTCCTCCTGCGCTTCTACGACCCCGAGGCGGGCCGAATCCTCGTCGACGGCGTGCCCGTCACCGAGCTCGATCCGCTGCGGCTGCGCGAGCGCCTCGCGCTGGTGCCGCAGGAGCCGACGATCTTCGGCGCGAGCGTGCTCGACAACATCCGCTACGGGCGGCCGGACGCGTCGGAGGACGAGGTCCGCCGCGCCGCGCAGCTGGCCAGCGCCGACGGCTTCATCCGAGACCTGCCCGAGGGCTACGCCACGATGGTGGGCGAGCGCGGGGTGACCCTGTCCGGCGGGCAGCGCCAGCGCATCGCCATCGCGCGCGCCATCCTCAAGGACGCGCCGATCCTGCTCCTCGACGAGGCGACGAGCGCGCTGGACGCCGAGAGCGAGCGCGCGGTGCAGCAGGCACTCGACCGGCTGATGCAGGGCCGCACGACGCTCGTCATCGCCCACCGCCTCGCCACCGTGCGCTCCGCGGACCGCATTCTGGTGATCGACCAGGGCCGCATCGTCGAGGAGGGCGACCACGACACGCTGGTGGCCGAGAGCGGGCTCTACGCCCGCCTGGCGCGCCTGCAATTCTCCGACGCGGAGGCTGCGGCGGGGCGGTCCGAAGCCGCCGAATGAGCCGGCCGCGTCACCGCTCGGTCAGCTTGAACTCGATGCGGCGGTTGCGCGCGTAGGCCTCGTCGGTCTCCGCCGCGTCGATCGGCTGGAACTCGCCGAAGCCGGCGGCGAGGAGCCGCTCGGGCGGCACGCCCGATTGCTGGAGATAGTTCACCACCGCGATGGCGCGGGCGGACGAGAGATACCAGTTCGACGGGAATTGCGCCGTGGCGATCGGTCGTACGTCGGTATGGCCGTCGACGCGCACGATCCACGGTATGTCCGGCGGGATCTCGTCGGCGAGCTCGAGGATGGCGGAGGCCATGGACTCGAGCTCCGGCTGCGGCCCGGTTCGCAGCGCCGCCTGGCCGGGCGGGAACAGCACCTCGGACTGGAACACGAAACGGTCGCCGACGATGCGGATGTCGGGGCGCGTGCCGATGATCTGCCGCAGCCGGCCGAAGAAGTCGGACCGGTAGCGGGCGAGCTCCTGCACGCGCTGCGCCAGCGCGACGTTGAGGCGCGAGCCGAGATCGGCGATGCGGGTCTGGCTCTCGCGGTCGCGCTGCTCGGAGGCCTCCAGCGCGGCCTCCAGCGCGCCGATCTGGCGGCGCAACGCCGCCAGCTGCTGGTTGAGGAGGTCGACCTGGTTGAGCGCGCGCGAGGTCTCCTGGCGCTCCTCGTCGAGGCGGTCGGTGAGCTCGGTCGCGCGCGCATCCGCGCCCATGCCCTCGGCGAGGAGCGCCTCGAGCCGCGCCTGCTCTGCCTCGGTCGCCGACAGCGTCGACTGGAGGGCGGCGAACTGGTCCTCCGCCTCGCGCCGCTGCGAGCGCTCCAGCGCCAGGAGATCGGTCAGCTCCGCGATCTGGCGGTTGAGCCGGTCGAGCGCCGTGTCCCGCCCGGCGATCTCCTGGGTGAGGAAGAACTGCCCGAGCACGAAGATGGAGAGCAGAAAGACGATGACGAGAAGAAGCGTGGAGAGCGCGTCGACATAGCTCGGCCAGTAGTTCAGGCCGCGCTCCCGTTTCGTGCGCCGTGTTGCGAGCGCCATCGGTCAGGCCTTCTCCGCGGCGATCCGTTCCAGCACCTGCTTGAGCTCCTTCTCGCGTTGCGCCTGCGCCTCTACCCAGTCGCGGATCATCTGCTGCTCGGCGCGCATGTGCTGCACGAGCCCCTGGATGCCCTCGGCGAGGTTGGCCATGGCCTGCGTGGTGGCGCGCCCGCCGCTGCCGCCCTCGACCGCCTGCGTGAGTCGCGAGATCGCGGCCGCGAGCTCCGGCGGCACCCCCGGCGCCGCCGTCTTGGAGAGGCTTACCGGCGGTCCCTCCTCCACCGCGTAGGCGGAGAGATGGTCCTCGAGCTCCGTGAAGAAGCGGTTCTGCGCCTGCCCCGCCTGCAGCTCGAGAAAGCCGACGACGAGCGAGGATCCGAGCCCGAACAGCGAGGAGGAAAACGCGATGCCGATGCCCGTCAACGGCGCGGCGAGGCTCGCCTTCAACTCGTCGAAGAGCACCGCGGCGTCGCCGCCGGACCGCAGCGTGGCGATGTTGGAGCCCACCGCGCCCACGGTCTCGATCAGGCCCCAGAAGGTGCCGAGCAGGCCGAGCAGGATCAGGAGGCCGGCGAGGTAGCGCACGATCTCGCGGCTCTCGTCGAGCCGGCCCGCGACCGAATCGAGCATCGAGCGCAGGGTCGCGACCGGTATGCCGATCGGCCCGCCGCCGTTGGCGCGGGCGTTGACCGTCTGGGCCACGGGCGCGAGCAGCACGGGTTGGCGCGTCGCCTCGGTCTCGCCGGTCTCGAGATCGACGCCGTTGACCCAGCGCGCCTCGCGGAACAGGCGCACCACCTGGCGAAGCGCCAGGACGATGCCGATGAAGAGCACGCCGACGATGATCCCGTTGAGGCCGGGATTGGCGAGGAAGGCCTCCCAGATCGGCTCGTACAGGATGAAGGCGAGGAACCCCGCCAGCACCAGGAAGACGCCCATGCGGACCAGGTAGATCCGCGGCGCGCTCATCGGTTTTTTGGACGCGGCCGCCATCGTGCTCCCACTACCCCGGTTCCCGCATAGGTGACCACGCCTGCGCGCGCCGTCAAGCCGAATACGCGCGTCCGCGCCCGAGCGCGTGCCCGATCAGCCCGCCTTCGAGGCGGCGCGGACGATGCGCAGCAGCTCGCGCTGCACCGTCTCGTTGCCGGCGACCACCGAGCCCTTGGCCAGCATCTGCTCGCCGCCGTCGGCGTCGGCGACGAACCCGCCCGCCTCGCGCACGAGGATCAGGCCCGCCGCGATGTCCCAGCTCTGGACGTTGCGCTCCCAGTAGCCGTCGACGCGGCCGGCCGCGACGGCGGCGAGGTCGAGCGCGGCGGAGCCCATGCGGCGCAGGCCGGCGACCTTGCCCATGATCGTCGCCATCTCGCGCAGGAATTCCGGGTGGTTGCCGTGGCCGAGGAAGGGGATGCCGCAGGCGACGAGGCAGTCGGCCAGGTCCGTGCGCGCCGAGACGCGCAGGCGCCGGTTGTTGAGGAAGGCGCCCTGGCCCTTCTCGGCGACGTAGAGTTCGTCCTTGATCGGATCGTAGATCACGCCGGCGAACATCTTGCCGTCGCGCTCGAGCCCGACCGAGATGGCGAATTGCGGAATGCCGTGCAGGAAATTGGTCGTGCCGTCGAGCGGGTCGACGTGCCAAACGTTCTGGGTGTCGCCGCCTTCGACCTTGCCGCCCTCCTCCAGGATGAAGCCGTATCCCGGCCGCGCCTTCTCCAGCGCCTCGCGCAGGGTCTTCTCGGCCTTGCGGTCGGCGGCGGAGACGAAGTCGCTCGGTCCCTTTCGGGACACCTGCAGGTTCTCGACCTCGCCGAAGTCGCGCCGCAGCGTCTTGGCGGCCTTCATCACGGCGTCGACCATCACGGTGATCAGGGGGGTGCGGATCATGTCGTCTCCAGCGCCTCTCGACGGGAGAAGCGGTTTCGTCGGCGGACAACGCCGGAACGGGGGTCGAGGATGCGCCAGGGCAAACCACGCCGGGGGCGCGGCGTCAAGCGAGCCGCCGCGCCGCGCAGGGCTCCGAACTCGGGTTAACGCCGCTTTCGCTCTTGCTCGAAGCCTGATTCCGTTGACGGACCTGATTCGGAGGCCGTCATGAGCGCGCAGATCGTGGTTCCCCTGGCAGACCTGGAGCTGCCGAAGTCGCGCCTGAAGGCGCTTCTCGACCATCTGGGTGAGATCGAGGACCCGCGCGATCCGTGGCGGGTGGCCTATCGGCTCGACGAGATACTCTTCCTCGTCGTGTGCGGCACGATCTGCGACTGCGACGACTACGACACGATCGCGGACTGGGGCGAGGAACGGCTCGGCTTTTTGCGGCGCTTCCTGCCCTACCATCACGGCATTCCCGGCGGGCGCTGGCTGACCATCATGATGAACCGGATCGATCCGGGGCTCTTCCAGGCCGTGTTCACCGCCTGGGTGCGCGAGACCTGGCCGGCGCATCCCGATCTCGTCGCCATCGACGGCAAGACCTCGCGGCGCAGCCACGACCGCAGGACCGGCCGGGCGCCGCTCCATCTCGTCTCGGCTTTCGCCACCACGCGCCGGCTCGTGCTCGGCCAGGAGGCGGTCGCCGAGAAGTCCGCCGAGGTCGTGGCCATCCCGGCCCTGGTCGAGCGCCTCGCCGACGGCGGCGGCCTCGAGGGGGCCCTCGTCACCATCGACGCGGTGGCGACCAACCCGACCGTCGCGCAGGCGATCCGCGATGCGAAGGCCGACTACCTGCTCGCGGTCAAGGCCAACCAGCCCACCCTGCGCGTCGAGATCGAGCGCTTCTTCGAGAGCGCCGCCGCGGGGGTCCTCGACCTCCATCGCGACGTCGACAAGGGCCACGGCCGTATCGAGCAGCGGGACGTCACCGTCGCCCACGACGTCGCCTGGCTCTCCGGCGACCGCCGCTTCCCCGGCGAGTTCCGGCTGCCCGAGATCGCCTGCCTGATCCGCGTCGCCTCCCGCGCCGAGCTGCGCGACCGCAGCCGCTTCGAGACCCGCTACTACGTCTCGTCCCGGAGGCTCGGCGCAGAGCAGGCCTACGAGGCCGTGCGCGGCCACTGGGCCATCGAGAACAGCCTCCACTGGACGCTCGACGTCGTGTTCAACGACGACCAGTCGAGGCTCCGCAAAGGACACGGCGCTCGCAACATGGCCGTCGTACGCCACTTCGCCCTCAACCTCGTCCGCACCGTCGACGACAAAAAGCCCATCAAGCGACGCCGAAAGGTCGCCGGCTGGAGCGCCGACTACCTCGTCAGGATCCTCGGCGTGCTACCGAATTAACCTGGATTCGGAGCCCTGGTGCTTTTGGGCGCGCCGGGTGGTCGCGGGCGCCGCTCGCGATCGTCCGGGAGCCGAAAACCGGCGCGGCGGCGTCGTCGCACCATAGCGCCGCGCGAAGCCTTGCATTAGGACTAACACCGACCCCGCCCGCGCGACCGGGAAACGGCGCGCGCCGGCGGGCGAGAATAATCGTTTGGGAGAGCGAACATGAAGAAGCTCATGCTGGCTACGGCCGCCGCCGCGCTGATCTCGGCCCCGGCCCTGGCCCAGGACGACGCGATTCCCGTCGGCATCATCCTCGGCTTCACGGGGCCGCTCGAGTCGATCATGCCCAACATGGCGAACGCCGCCGAGCTCGCCTTCTCGGAGGCCTCGGAGTCCGGGCTGCTGCTCGGCGGGCGCACGATCGCGCCGGTGCGCGGCGACTCGACCTGCATCGACGCCGCCGCCGCCGTCGCCGCGGCGGAGCGCCTCGTCACCTCCGACAACGTCGTCGCCATCATGGGCGCGGACTGCTCGGGCGTGACGACCGCGGTGGTCAACAACGTCGCGGTGCCCAACGGCGTGACCGCGATCTCGCCGTCGGCGACCTCGCCGGCGCTGTCGACGATCGAGGACCAGGGCCTGTTCTTCCGCACCGCGCCCTCCGACGCGCGCCAGGGCGAGGTCATCGCCAACCTCATGCAGGAGCGCGGCGTCTCCGAGATCGCCGTCACCTACACCAACAACGACTACGGCAAGGGCCTGGCGGATTCGTTCGCCTCCGCCTTCGAGGCGCTCGGCGGCTCGGTGCTGATCTCGGCCGCGCACGAGGACGGCCGGGCGGACTATTCCGCCGAGGTCGGCGCGCTCTCGGCCGCGGGCGCGGACACGCTCGCCGTGTTCGGCTATGCCGACGGCGGCGGCCGTGGCATCGTGCAGGCCGCGCTCGACACCGGCGCCTTCGACCAGTTCGTCTTCGGCGACGGCATGTTCGGCGAGAGCGTGATCGCGGCGATCGGCTCCGAGCTCGACGGCCGCGTGATCGGCGCCGTGCCGGGCACCGACAACGACGGCGCGCAGATGTTCACGGCGCTGACCGAGGGCACCCCGGTCGACCCGACGGGCACCTACGCCGGCGAGAGCTACGACGCGGCGGCGCTGATCGTGCTCGCCATGCAGAAGGCCGGCTCCGCCGACCGCGCCGGGCTCGCCGAGCACGTGATGGACGTCGCCAACGCACCGGGCGAGCAGATCGCTCCGGGCGAGCTCGCCCGCGGTCTCGAGATCCTCGCGGCCGGCGGCGACATCGACTACGTCGGCGCGACCGGCGTCGAGCTGATCGGCCCCGGCGAAGCCGCCGGCTCCTACCGGATCTACGAGATCCAGGACGGCGCCTTCCAGACCATCGAGTTCCGCTGAGGCGGGCTCCGCGCGCCGGCCCGGGGCTCCCCCCGGGCCGGCGTCGCCACGGGAAAGACAGCGCATGATCCGCGTCGACGACCTGCACCTGAGCTTCGGCGGCATCAAGGCCGTCGACGGGGCGAGCCTGGAGATCGCGAAGGGCTCGATCACCGGGCTGATCGGCCCCAACGGCGCCGGCAAGACGACGCTGTTCAACGTGATCGCCGGCCACTACGCGCCCACTTCCGGCCGCGTCACCCTGGACGGCGAGGACGTCACCGGCCTTCCCCCGCACGAGCTGTTCCGCCGCGGCCTCCTGCGCACCTTCCAGATCGCCCACGAGTTCTCGACGCTGACCGTGCGCGAGAACCTGATGATGGTGCCGGACCGGCAGTCGGGCGAGACCCTGTGGAACGCCTGGTTCCGCCGCAGGGAGATCGCCGCGCAGGAGCGGGCGCTCTGGGAGAAGACCGAGGAGGTGCTGCACTTCCTCCACCTCAACCACGTCGCCGACGAGCGCGCGGGCAACCTCTCGGGCGGGCAGAAGAAGCTGCTCGAGCTCGGCCGCACGATGATGGTCGACGCCAAGATCGTCTTCCTCGACGAGGTCGGCGCGGGCGTGAACCGCACATTGCTCAAGACCATCGGCCACGCCATCGAGCGCCTCAACCGCGAGCGCGGCTACACGTTCTGCATGATCGAGCACGACATGGACTTCATCGGGCGCCTGTGCGACCCGGTCATCGTCATGGCCGAGGGCAAGGTGCTGACCAAGGGCCATCCCGACGCGGTGCGCGCCGACGAGCGGGTGATCGAGGCCTATCTCGGGCGGGGCCTGAAGACGCGCCGCCCGCGCGAGGCGCGCCCCGACGCGCCCGCCGCGCAGCCGGGGGCTTCTGCATGAGCTTCCTCGAAGGCGCACGCATGACCGGCGGCTACGGCGGCGCCGACATCCTCCACGGTTGCACGATCGGGGTCGAGAAGGGCGAGATCGCCGTCATCGTCGGCCCGAACGGCGCCGGCAAGTCCACCGCCATGAAGGCGATCTTCGGCATGCTCGCGCTGCGGGAGGGCGCGATCACGCTGGACGGGCGCGACATAGGCGGGCTCTCGCCGCAGGAGCGGGTGATGGCCGGCATGGGCTTCGTGCCGCAGACCAACAACGTCTTCCGCGCGCTCACCGTCGAGGAGAACCTCGAGATGGGCGCCTATATCCGCACGGACGATCACCGCGAGACGATGGAGCAGGTCTACACGCTGTTCCCGATCCTGCGTGAGAAGCGCCGCCAGCCGGCGGGCGAGCTCTCCGGCGGCCAGCGCCAGCAGGTGGCGGTGGGCCGCGCGCTGATGACCAAGCCCAAGGTGCTGATGCTCGACGAGCCCACCGCGGGCGTTTCCCCCATCGTCATGGACGAGCTGTTCGACAAGATCCTCGACGTCGCCGCCACCGGCATCGCCATCCTGATGGTGGAGCAGAACGCCCGCCAGGCGCTCGAGATCGCCGACAAGGGCTACGTGCTCGTCCAGGGCCGCAACCGCTACACCGACACCGGCGCCGCGCTGCTGGCGGACCCCGAGGTCCGCCGCACCTTCCTGGGAGGCTGAAGGCCCGTGGAGAACCTCCTCAACGCCCTGGTGGTGCTGGCGAACTTCGTGCTGATCCCGGGCCTCGCCTACGGCGCGCAGCTGGCGCTCGGCGCGCTCGGCGTGACGCTGAATTACGCGGTGCTGCGCTTCTCGAACTTCGCCCACGGCGACCTGATGGCCTTCGGCACGATGGCGACCATCCTCGGCACCTGGTGGCTACAGTCGATGGGGGTGAGCTTCGGGCCGCTGCCGACCGCGCTCCTGGTGCTGCCGCTCGGTATCCTCGCCGCGGTCCTGCTGGCGCTGGGCACCGACCGGGTGGTCTACCGCTTCTACCGTCAGAGGCGCTCGGCCCCGGTCGTGTTCGTGATCGTCTCCGTCGGGGTGATGTTCATCTACAACGCGCTGGTGCGCTTCTTCATCGGCGTCGAGGACATCCGCTTCGAGGACGGCGAGCGCTTCGTCATCCGCGCCCGCGACTTCCAGGAGATGACCGGGCTCGACGAGGGGCTGGCGTTGCGCTCGAGCCAGGTTCTCACCGTGGTGGTGACGCTGGTCGCGGTGGTGGCGCTGTTCTGGTTCCTCCAGCGCACCCGCACCGGCAAGGCCATGCGCGCCTTCTCCGACAACGAGGACCTGGCGCTGCTCTCGGGGATCGACCCCAAGCGCGTGGTGCTGATCACCTGGGCGCTCGCGGCGACGCTGGCGACGCTGGCGGGCGTGCTCTACGGGCTCGACAAGAGCTTCCGGCCGTTCAACTACTTCCAGCTCCTGCTGCCGATTTTCGCGGCCGCGATCGTCGGCGGCATCGGCAAGCCCTTCGGCGCGGTGATCGGCGGCTTCGTGGTGGCCTTCTCCGAGGTGGGGCTGACCTACGCCTACCGGCGGGTGCTGGGCCACGTCGTCCCCGAGGACTGGATGCCGAGCGGGCTCGCCCAGCTCCTGTCGACGGACTACAAGTTCGCGATCTCCTTCATCATCCTGGTCCTGGTCCTCCTGCTGCGGCCGACCGGCATCCTGCGGGGGCGCGTTATATGAGCCTCTCCCTGCGAACCGTCCTGTATTTCGCGCTGATGGCGGCGGCGCTGCTGGCTGTCGGGATCTTCCAGAGCTGGACCCTGGCGCTCGCGATCCTCAACCTGTCGCTGATCTCGGCGATCATGGCGCTGGGCGTGAACATGCAATGGGGCTACGCCGGCCTGTTCAATGTCGGCGTCATGGGCTTCGCGGCGCTGGGCGGCATCGCCGCGGTGCTGGTCTCGATGCCTCCGGTGCCGGGCGCATGGGCCGCGGGCTCGTGGAACCTGCTCTTCGCGGCGCTCGCGCTTCTCGGCACGATCGGCGCGGCGATCGCGGTCCGCCGGGTGCTGTCCAAGGGTCGGCGCACGGCGGCGACGATCCTCGTCGTCGCGGTGGGCTACTTCGTCATCCGCTATTTCGGCGACCGGGCCACCGACGCGATCGAGGGCTACGAGGCCGCCGCGCTCGGCTATCTCGGCGGGCTCGGCCTGCCGATCCTGCTCGCCTGGATCGTCGGCGCGCTGTTCGCGGCCGGCGCCGCCTGGCTGATCGGCAAGGTGGCGCTCGGCCTGCGCTCGGACTACCTCGCCATCGCCACGCTCGGCATTTCCGAGATCGTCATCGCGCTCCTCAAGAACGAGGCCTGGCTCACGCGGGGCGTGAAGAACGTCAGCGGGCTGCCGCGCCCGGCGCCCTACGAGATCGACCTCCAGCAGGAGGCCTGGTTCGTGGAGCTGGCCGCCGATCTCGGCATGCGCGCGACGACGCTGTCCTCGGTCGCCGTGGCGCTGACCTACACCGCGCTGTTCGCGGTGGTGCTCGTCGTGCTGATCGTGCTCGCCGAGCGGGCGCTCGCCTCGCCCTGGGGACGGATGATGCGCGCCATCCGCGACAACCGCGACGCGGCCGCCGCCATGGGCAAGGACGTCACCCGTCGCCACCTGCAGATCTTCGTGATCGGCTCGGCGGTGGTGGGGCTCGGCGGCGCCATGCTGGTGACGCTCGACGGCCAGTTCACGCCGGGCACCTACAACCCGCTGCGCTTCACCTTCCTCATCTGGGTGATGGTGATCCTCGGCGGCTCGGGCAACAACATGGGCTCGGTGCTCGGCGCCTTCGTGATCTGGTTCGTGTGGGTCCAGGCCGAGCCGGCGGGGCTGTGGCTGATGAACACGCTCACCGCCGGCATGGAGCAGGGCGACGCCATCCGCCGCCGGCTGCTCGATTCCGCACCGCACCTGCGCCTGTTCCTGATGGGCGTGATCCTGCTCACCGTGCTGCGCTTCTCGCCGCGCGGTCTGCTGGAGGAGAAGACCGGGACGGCGCGGCCGCCGGTGTGAGCGGTGCGGGAGGCGAGACATGGCCGACGACCCCAGCCATCCGGAATGCCTCTTCTGCCGTATCGCGCGCGGCGAGATCGGGGCGAGCATCGTCCACGAGGACGCGCGCCTCGTCGCCTTCCTCGACATCATGCCGATCCGGCCCGGCCACGTGCAGATCGTCCCGAAGGCGCATTACGACACGTTCGAGGTGCTGCCGCCCGATCTCGCGGCGGAGATCCTCGTCCTCGGGCAGCGGCTGGCGCGGGCGATGAAGCGCCTCTACCCGGTGGAGCGGGTGGCGTTCCTGTTCTCGGGCAGCGACATCGCGCACGCCCACGCCCATCTCGTGCCCATGCACGAGAAGACCGACATCACCTCGCGCCGCTACATCGTCGACGACGCGCCGACCTTCGCGAGCCTGCCGCGGGCGTCGTCGAAAGAGCTCGCCGAGACCGCGCGCGCGCTGCGCGACGCGCTGGAGGGGGAGGGCGACGGGACTTGCTGATGTTGACGTTTGGGTGGCGAAAAGCTACCTTTCGCGTCAGGAGGTGACCCATGGCTCGATCGGTGAAATTCGCGGACGATACGTTCGTCGACGATGCGCGCGCCGCGGCCGAGATACAGAGTAGGTCCCTCGCCGGCCAGATCACGCATTGGGCGCGGATCGGCCGCGCCGTCGAGCGATCGGGCGGCATGGACCACGTGACGCTTTCTCGGGTGCTCGCGGGCGAGCTGGAGACGACTGCTCTCAATGCGGAGGAGAAGGCGGTCTGGTCGGAACGGTTCCTCGCGAAGATGTCCGAACCCGGCGTCGAAGAGGAAGCATTCTTCGCCGAGCTGCGCGCGAGCGGCAGGGCCGTCGGTCTCGATCCTTCCGGGAAAATCGTCTACGCGGACGCTCGGCCTGAAGAATGAGCCCCACGATGATCGTGCTCGCCGGCCCGAATGGAGCCGGCAAGTCGACCCTCTACCGGACCCGCGTGGCGCCCGCCTTCGCGGGTCCTTTCGTCAACGCCGACGATATCCAGCGCGAAGAGCTGGGCGACGACAGTCCCGATGCCGCCTACAGGGCCGCGGAGATCGCGACGAGGCGGCGGAGCGAAATTCTGTCCAAGGGAGGCGACTTCGTCACCGAGACCGTCTTCTCGCATCCCTCGAAGCTCGATCTCGTCAGAGAGGCGCGCGCCAGGGGGTACGCCGTCTGGGTGTTGCATGTCGGCGTGGACGGCCCGGACCTCTCGGTGGCTCGCGTCGCCCATCGAGTCGCATCCGGCGGGCACGGTGTGCCAGAGGCCAAGATCCGCGCACGATACGATCGCTCGGCGCCCCTCATCCGGGAGGCCGTGCGGCTAGCCGAAACGGGTCTCGTGTACGACAACTCGATAGCTGGTCGGCCTCCCAAGCTCGTGCTGACCTTCGAGCGTGGTCTGCTCGTCAAGGTCAGGCCCGATCCCCCTGGATGGATCAGACGGGCCTTTGCGGCGGAGCTCGCCCCTTAGAGGGAGCCGCCCCCTCACCGCCGCCCGAACAGCCTCTCGATGTCCGTAAGCTTCAGCTCGACCCAGGTCGGCCGGCCGTGGTTGCACTGGCCCGACAGGGGGGTGGCTTCCATCTCGCGCAGGAGGGCGTCCATCTCCTCGGGGCGCAGGCGGCGGCCGGCGCGGATCGAGCCGTGGCAGGCCATGCGCGAGAGCAGCGCGTTGCGCCGGCGCGCCAGGGGGTCGGCGGCGGCGTCGCCCGCGTCCTCCGTCTCGGCGAGCGCGTCGGCGAGGTCGCGCACCAGCGCCGCGACCTTGCCCTTGGGGTTCAGCGCCAAGTATTCCGGCGTCTTCTGCTCCTTCTTCGAGAAATCCACGATGCGCAGATCATAGGGCGCACCGATCTCTTCCATCAGCACATGGATGCCGATGGAGCAGGTCTTTTTCGCGTAGCACAAAGTCGTCATGTCTTCTTTCCTTTCGCACCCGGTGGGTGCGTCACAATGGGATTGTCCCGGCTTGTCGGTCGCTGGGATAGCGCCGGGTCATACCGTTCCCAGCGCCTTGAGGATCCGCTCGGGTGTCATCGGCATCTGGTGGATCCGGCCGCCCAGCGGCGCCAGCGCGTCGTTGACCGCGTTCATCAGCGCGGCCGGCGCCCCACCCGTGCCCGCCTCGCCCGCGCCCTTGGCGCCCAGCTCGGAGGTCTTGGTGGGCGTCTCGACATGGGCCACGACGATATCGGGCATCTCGACAGACATCGGCACCTCGTAATCGGCCATCGACGCGTTCAGAAGCTGCCCCTCTTCGTCATAGAGGCATTCCTCGTACAGCGCGCCGCCGATGCCCTGCACGACACCGCCGCGGACCTGTTCGTCGACCAGCATCGGGTTGATGACCCGGCCGCAATCCTCCACGGCCCAGAAACCCAGAACCTTGACCATCCCCGTCTCGATATCGACCTCGACCTGCGCGGCCATGGCGCCATTGGTGAAGACGAAGGGAAAATCGGTCACCCGGTAATGGCGGGTGGCCACCAGTTCCGGTTTCAGGTCGGAGGGCAGTTCGTTGCCGCGGTAATAGACGGTGCGCGCCAGATCGGAGAGCGTCATGCGCGGCGTGCCGTCGAGGTCCGTCACCGAACCGTCGCGGATGTCCAGCTGGCCCGGCTCCGACTGGAGCATGACCGCCGCCACCTCGAGCACCTGGCCCCGCAGCGCATTCGCCGCCTGCAACATCGCTTCGCCGCCGATGCCGGCCCCGCGCGACGCCCAGGTGCCGCCGCCATAGGGCGTGGTGTCGGTGTCGCCCGTGGTCACGCGCACCCGCTCGATCGGGATGCCGAAGCGGTCCGCCGCGATCTGGGCGAGGATGCCGTTCGTCCCCTGCCCCTGTTCGGTGACGGACGAACTGACCCTGAGCCCGCCGCCTGCATCCAGCCGCACCGTCGCGCCGTCCTGGCTTGCGATGGGCGCGCCGCCGATCCCGTAGAACATGGGCGACGGGTTCGTGACCTCGACCATGCTCACCAGACCGATGCCGCGATGGATGCCGGCCTTGCGCGACTCTGCCTGATCGGCGCGCAGCCCCTCGTAATCCATCACCTCGAGCAGCTTGCCCAGGCTTTGCTGATGGCTCAGGTCGTTAAGCTTCATCCCCGAGGCCGATTGCCGGGGAT